>ERZ840096.110-NODE-110-length-133614-cov-17.560359_pt1 | contig 133614 bp, 111 predicted proteins | sample MGYA00519878_ERZ840096 | MGnify/ENA primary metagenome ERZ840096 (study PRJEB31850, sample SAMEA3708865) | human gut metagenome | biome: human gut; feature: human-associated habitat; material: faeces | place: China | collected 2014 ... | reverse complement strand
GCTTGCTTGCTTGCTTGCTTGCTTGCTTGCTTGCTTGCTTGCTTGCTTGCTTGCTTGCTTGCTTGCTTGGAAAGTTTAGCTTGCCTCTCCATGGCCTGTCAACCTCCATCAGCATACCGCTGCCCCTTTGACAAAAAGGGAGACTTATGCAGAAAAACAGCATAAGTCTCCACTCGAAATGACACTCACTGCACTTTTGCTTATGATACCACGTATCCCCATGGAGTGCAAGGAAAAAATGTAATTTTGCCCCATGTTTCTGCGGTAGCTCCGGCCATAAAAAAGGCGGCTTACGCCGCCTTTTTTCGTCTTTTATTCGTAGTCCCACAGCAGGAACATGGGCTTAATGGCCACTACCTCGTCATATTCCTCCTGCTCTACCTGCACGGAGGCGTTCAGGGCCTTCAGATCCTTTTTCATGACGTTCAGGGCCTCCCCCACGCTCTGGGCACGGCCCTCCCGCAGCACCCGGATCATCCGCTGCAGCACCACAGGGTGGGCGTATCGGGCCGGCACCGGGAAGTCCTCCGGCAGCAGGGCCGCCACGTCGGAGATGGAGCGCTCCCACTCCTGGGCGATGGCTTTCTTGTTGTTCTTGGCGGTAGGCAGCACATGGGCGCCGGAAAAGAAGAAGATGGCCGCCAGACCGAACAGGGCGAAGTACACGCCCACATTCTCGCCACGGATCAGGGCCATAATGCCGTACACCACGGCGGCGATGCCCGCCACAATAATAGCCAGCGCCACCCAGCGATAGGCGGGATTGCTGCGGTCATTGACCCGCTTGGCCTTAGCCGCCGTGGACAGCTTCGCCGTCTGCTCCGGGTACTCCTCCAGCAGCTGCTGGGCCTGCTCCAGTGTCTCCCGGGCGGCCTGTGCCTGCGGCGTCAGCTGCTTGAGATAGCGCTTGGCCTCCCGCTCGGCCTTCTCCCGCAGGCGGCGCTCCGCCTCCACACTGTGGCGGGGGATATCCGGGCAGGCCCGTGCCATGTGGGCCAGCAGAAGGTCCACGTCCTCCTCATGCTTGAAGTTGCACTGCTTCTGGCTGCCGTCGTCCAGCTCCACCACCAGATAGGGGATGGAGCCGAAGGCCCCCTTGCCGGTGAAGCCGCCCTTGCTCATGGCCACCCGCTTAAAGACACGGCGCACGGACTCCAGTGCCACATAGTACCGCCGGTCGATGAAGAAGCTGTTGAGATAGAGCGCCTGCTCCCCCACGCCGCAGGGGCCGTAGCGCTTGCAGGACTTCTTGTCTGCCTTCAGCACCTCCGGCGGCAGAGTGGTATTGCCCAGTTTCACAGGTGTAAACATCGTGTGTCCCTCCAAAGTGCGAAAAGCAGTGGGAGAGCGTGCCCCCCCACTGCTTTGCATGAAAAGTTACTTGCCCAGCGTCTCATAGTGAGGCTGCGTATGGCGCTTTTTGATGGTATACAGGAAGATACCCAAGAACAGCGCTGCCACAGCGATACCAACGGGATACGCCACAGCGGTATTGTAGATGATGGTGCCGTCAGCGGCCTTGTGGTTGATAAGCTGGCCCAAGCACTCGTTGCCCAGCAAGAAGTAGGTGGCGGACACGGCGCTCATGAAGGTAGCGGGGACAGCCGTCAGCCAGTAGTTCTTCTTGTCGTAGAACAGGTACATGGAGGCGGCCCACAGCACGATCATAGCCAAAGTCTGGTTGGTCCAGCTGAAGTAACGCCAGATGATGGTGTAGTCGATGGCACCCAGAGCATTACCCACGCCCAAAATAGCGCCGACACCCAGCACGGGTACACACAGCAGCAGACGGTTCTTCCACTTCTTCTGGTCCAGCTTGAACCAGTCGGCCAGCACCAGACGGGCGCTGCGGAAGGCCGTATCGCCAGAGGTGATGGGGCAGGCAATCACGCCCAGCATGGCCAGAGCCACGCCGACCTTACCCATGGTCTTGACACACACATCGTAGATGGCGGCAGACTGACCGTTGGCCAGAATCTCGGCCAGACCGGTATTCAGGCCACCGGTGACCTCATACAGGGCGCAGCCGGCAGCGGCCCACACCAGCGCAATGATACCCTCGGAAACCATGGCGCCGTAGAACACGAAGTGACCCTGCTTCTCGCTCTTCATGCAGCGAGCCATCAGGGGGCTCTGCGTGGAATGGAAGCCGGAGATAGCACCGCAGGCCACGGTGATGAACATGAAACTCCACACGGGCGTTCCCTTGGGATGCATGGAGCGGAAGTTGTCCCACAGCTCAGGAATGGTATACTCAGGCTTGACAAAGATACCGATGATCACGCCCGCTGCCATAACGATCAGGCAGATACCAAACACGGGATAAATCTTGCCGATGATCTTGTCGATGGACAGGAAGGTGGCGATGAAGTAATAGACCAGCACGATAATCAGCCAGAACAGCGTGGTGGTGACGATACCGTTGGAGCCGCCGTTCTTGAACAGGGTGACGATCAGGCCGGCAGGGCCAACAGCAAACACCGTACCCACCATAATCAGCAGCACCACGCTGAACACACGCATGACGTTCTTCATGAAGCCGCCCAGATAGATGCCGGAGATCTCGGAGATGGAGGCACCGTTGTTGCGCTCGCTCATCATACCGGAGAAATAGTCGTGGACGCCGCCAGCGAAGATGGTGCCGAAGGTGATCCACAGGAACACGATGGGGCCCCACAGAGCACCCTGCAAAGCGCCGAAGATAGGACCGAGGCCCGCAATGTTCAGCAGCTGGATCATGAACAGCTTCCACTGGGGCAGAACCACATAGTCCACGCCGTCGTTGATCTTTACGGCAGGCGTTTCACGGTCGTCGGGGCCGAAGGTGTTCTCCACGACCTTGCCGTACAGGAAGTAGCCGCCGATCAGCAAAGCAAGACAGATCAGAAAACTAATCATATTGTCTCCTCCTTACACAATGACACAAAAGGTTTTCCCGGCTGCAGTCCGGGTGCGGCACGGGGGAACTCCCGCTCCGCAGGTACATTTTTTCGCACAAATATAACGGCCATTACTGACAGAAAACGTTTCCGCCTCCGTCATACGACATTATCATATCTCTTTTGTGAAAAAAGTCAACAATCAGAATCGACAAAATCATCACAAAATTTTTTTGCAATTTTCACAGAAAATTCACACTTTGCTCATTGCCGGTAACGATACCGAAAACTCAGAAATCACTGTTTCCCTTGAAATATGGTACTTTTTGGCTACCTTGGTTTTCCCTGACACGTTATTTCGTTTCGTTGAATGAAATTATTTAAATTCCGTCATATGCTCTGCCGTTCGGAATAGCCAACGTCTGTTCGCAGATTTTTCGGGGATATGCCGGGATGCAGAGGGTCTTCCGGATGGTACAGCTCTTGCTCCCATCAGGGGTCTTTTCGTTGTGTGCTTCTGTTCAGCAAGGCTGGAAATATGATAACAATTTGAAATATATGCATCGAATTATACGGTTTGTTGTCGCCGTACGGCAACTCATGCAAAGGTATTACGGATTCCCACGGTCGGTCTGCGGACTGGTCGTGGGAATGACAGTGCTATATTTATGTTGATAGCCTTCAGCAGCCTATGATGCTTTTCGCTTTTGTTGTCTCCTGCGGGTAACTTCGACGGGAACGTGCCTCCGGCGGCCCGCTTTTCCCAGCAGCCGGAAAAGTGGGCTATCGGAGACAAGGGAAAAATCTTCTGAACAAAACAGCCTCCCCGCAGCAAAAGAGGGACACGCCCGCCAGCGTGTCCCTCTTTTGTCCCTTCCATCGAGATCTTCTATCCAATATTCCGCCTATCAGTGCCGGGACACACGGTCCCAGTTCTCCGGATCCTCGTACAGCAGCTCAATGTCCTCCATATACTCCGAATCCAGTGGGTTGTCCAGCGCCGCCCGAGCCTCGTACTGCTCCAGCATCCGCCGGGACTTCTCCGGCGGCTGAACCGTACCGGCGCCTGCGATGCAGCCGCCAGGGCAGGCCATGCCCTCCAGCAGATAGCCGTCGTATTTGCCGGACCGGGCCACCCGCAGCATCTGGCGGCAGGCCCGCAAGCCCGCAGCGTACACCGTCTTGACCTCCCGATCCGGATTCTTGGTCTGGATCACCTTCTCCACGGCCTTAGCCACGCCGCCGGAGGCAGCAAAGCCCACGCCGGGAGCCGACGCCTTATAGTGAGCCTCCGTATCAGGGATTTGGGAGAAGTCGATATCCTTGGCGGCGAACATTCCCCGCAGCTCCTCAAAGGTCAGCACGAAGTCCACCTCGCTGCGGACACTGCGGCGGCTGGCCTCCAGCTTCTTGGCGGCGCAGGGGCCAATAAAGGCGATCTTGCAGTCGGGGTGCTTCCGCTTCTGGAGTCGGGCCGTCAGCACCATGGGGGTCATGGTCATGGAGATGTACGGCGCAAAGCCGGGGAACTCCTTCTTGGCCATGACGGACCATGCCGGGCAGCAGGAGGTTGCCATAAAGGGCTGTCTGGCGGGGACGTGCTCCATGAACTCCTCCGCCTCCTCCACGGCGCAGAGGTCGGCGCCCACCGCCACCTCCTCCAGTCCTTCGAAGCCCAGCTGCTTCATGGCGGTGAGGATCTGGCCGGGGGTGACCTTTTCACCAAACTGGCCCCAGAAGGCCGGGGCGATGATGGCGATGACCTTCTCCCCCTTCTTGATGGCGTGGATCAGCTGGAAGATCTGGCCCTTGTCCACAATGGCGCCGAAGGGGCAGTTCACCAGACACTGGCCGCAGTTGACGCATTTTTCATGGTCGATGTCCGCCCGGCCATACTGGTCCTTGCCGATGGCGTTCATGCCGCAGGCCTCCTGACAGGGCCGCAGGAATTTGATGATGGCCTGATAGGAGCAGGCCTCCTTGCAGCGGCCGCACTTGATGCATTTGGTCTGATCGATGCGGGCCCGGCCATGCTCCAGCTCGATGGCGCCCTTGGGGCAGGACTGATAGCAGTGCTTGGCCAAGCACCCCTGACAGGCCTGCGTCACCTCGTAGTGGGTGTCCGGGCATGCGTGACAGGCGTACTTGATGATGTTGATCAGCGGTGGATCGTAGTATTTTTCGGAGATGGCGCTAGCCTCCACGCCGTCGGAGATCATGTTCTCCTCCGTCACGTCCCGCAGCGGCAGACCCATGGCCAGCCGGATGCGCTCACCAACGATGGCCCGCTCCAGAAAAATGGATTCCCGATAGGTCCCCACCTCACCGGGGATGATCTCATAGGGCAGCTTCTCCATGCGGGAGCAGTAGTCCCCACCCTCATAGGCCAGTTTTGCCACAGCGGCAAAGACCTGCTTACGCAGCGCCTCCACGTTGCAGTACAAATTTCTCATGTGTTCCCTCGCTAAGTTCCCGTTAAGTTCCAAATGCATCATGCTCTGCCGACAGCCCGGCACTTTTCACGCATATTATAGCAGATGTCCTCCATTCTTGGCAATAGAAGCTTCTGTTTTATTATTAAAATAATAAATAATCATTACAACCTGAATATCCCCGCTTGACGGCCCTGCTGCCAGCGTGGTAAGCTAATCCATACCATGGATACAGAAAAATTCTCCCCTATGGAGGTGCCGCTATGGACATTCGGGAATATACCTCCCCCACCCTGCCGGTGGCTCAATTCGTGGAGCGGTATGTGGACACCGCCCACTATGACACCGGGTGCCGGGGGTGTGATAACTACGGGCAGGTGTGGGTATGTCCCCCCTATGATTTCTCCGTGCCCGACTACTGGGGCGGGTTCCGGGAGGTCTGCCTGCGGGGCGTGCAGCTCCGGTTCTCCCCGGAGGAGCAGGCCCGCAGCTATGATCCGGAGGAGCTGGCGGAGCGACTACGGCAGCTGTTCTCCCGGACGGCCCGGCAGATGATCCTCCGGCTGCGGGAGGAGTATCCCCGGTCGGATATCCTCACCGTGGGCGGGTGCCATCTGTGTGAGCACTGCACCCGGCCGGAGGGCCGGTCCTGCCGGTATCCGGAGGGCATCGGCTATACGCTGGAGTCTTTGGGCTGCGACGTGTCCACTGCGGCGGAGCAGCTGCTGGGCTGGCCGCTGCTGTGGAGCCGGAAGGGATGCCTGCCGGAGTATATGGCACTGGTCTGCGGCGTGCTGATACGGTGAGAGACGGTCTTGCCATGATCGCCGCCGAGGGTAAAAATAAAGTCCGGAAACGGCTGGTTTCCGGACTTTATTTCTATAATACAGAAGAAACTCAAACCAGGAACTTCGCCAGTCCCAGCACCAGCGGCATAGTGATCATGGACAGCAGCGTCTGCACCGCCACCAGCGACGGTGCCAGAGACACATCCTTGTCGAACTTGGCGGCGAACATCCCCAGCAGCGCCGCCGGAGGTGTGCTGGCCGCAATGACCACCGCCAGCGTCACGCCGGAGTCCAGCCGCATCAGCATACACACCCCCAGTGCCAGCAGCGGCAAAATCAGCAGCCGCAGTGCCGCCGACACCCAGAAGCTGGCCCCGTGCAGCGCCCGGCGGAAATCTGCCTGAGACAGCTGGTAGCCGATGACCACCATGGGCAGGGGCGTATTCATGTCGGAGAGATATGTAATGGGGGATAGAATGATCTCCGGCAGAGTGATCTGCAGCAGGTACAGCACCATGGCGATGGCCACGCCGATCACACCGGGATTCATCAGCAGCGTGCGCCATGAGAACGCCATCTTGCCGCCCTTCACCAGCTGGATGCCCAGCGTCCAAGTCAGGACGGTGAACACCAGCAGATAGGCCGAGCCGTAGAACACACCCAGTGAACCCAGGATAGCCGTCTGCAGCGGCACCGCCATAAAGCCGCAGTTGGAGAAAATGGCGGAAAATCGGAAGAAGCTCTTTCGCATGGGATCCCGGTCCCGGATGACCAGTTCACTGACCAGAATATTGATGCCGTGGATCACCAGCGCCGCCAGCAGCGCCACCCAGAAATTGTGGAAGGTCTCCGTCTCCAGCGGCCGCTGGAACACCACGATGAGGATGCAGGGGGACACCACATACATCAGCAGGTTGGACATGGACACCGCACCCTTGTGGGTGATGAGGTGCAGCTTCCCCAGCACGAAGCCCGTGCCGATCATGAGGAACAGGATCAGCACCTGTGTGCCTACCGAGAGAAATGATTCGATCATACCGGATTCCTTCCCGCCCACAGGGGGCTGCGTACACACACAGCCGGGACAGACGGCTTGCGCCGTCTGTCCCGGTGGGTCACGCTGTGATTTTTTCTATCTGTATTTTAGTCCTTGTTGTAGCTGTGCGCCAGCGCCACATAGGTCTCATAGCGGGCATCTGCCTCCACCTGAGCCTCGGCAAAGAGCTTGGCCGCCGTCTCCGGATACTTGATCTTCAGGCCGGCATAGCGGACCTCGCCGTTGAAGAACTCCTCCACAGGCACAGAGGGCTTCTTATAGTCCAGGGAGAAGGGCTTTTCGGTCTTGTTGGGATCGTAACGGTACAGGGGCCACAGGCCGCAGTCCACAGCCTTCTTCATCTCGGCCTGCACGTTGTTCATGCCGGCCTTGATGCCGTGGTTGATGCAGGGGGCGTAGGCGATGACGATGGAGGGACCCTTGTGGGCCACAGCCTCGGTGACGGCCTTCATCAGCTGAGCGGGATTGGCGCCCATGGCCACGGAGGCCACATACACGTTGGGATAGGTCATCATCAGGCGGCCCAGATCCTTCTTGGCAGTCTTTTTGCCGCCGTCAGCGAACTTGGCGGAGGCGCCCACAGGCGTGGCCTTGGAGGACTGGCCGCCGGTGTTGGAGTACACCTCGGTATCCACCACAAAGACGTTGATGTCCTCGCCGGAGGCCATGACGTGATCCAGACCACCGTAGCCGATGTCGTAGGCCCAGCCGTCGCCGCCGAAAAGCCATACCACCTTCTTGCCCAGCTGATCCTTGTTCTTCAGCAGCTTCTCGGCCAGCTCGGCAGCCTCACCGGTGAGGGAGGCGGACTCCAGAGCCGCCGTCAGCTTGCGGGCATCGGCATCGTTGGCATCCAGATCGTCGAAGGAGGACAGCCAAGCGTTGATGGCCGTCTCCAGCTCCGTGCCGGGGACCAGCGGCAGCAGCTGCTGAGCCACCTGCTTGACGTAGGCCCGGCGCTGCTTGGTGGCCAGCACCACACCCAGACCGTTCTCGGCCTGATCCTCGAACAGGGTGCCATAGAAGGCAGGGCCACGGCCCTCCTTGTTCTTGGTATAGGGCAGGGACGGGAATGCACCGGCCCAAGCCAGAGAGCAGCCCACGCCGTTGACCCAGTAGGTCTTTTCGCCGTACAGCTGGGTGATGAGCTTGGCATAGGGGGTCTCACCGCAGCCGGCGCAGGCGCCGGAGAACTCCACCAGCGGCTGGCTGAACTGGCTGCCCTTGAGGGTCTTGCGGTCGAACACACCGGGCTTGTCCTTCAGGGACAGGGCATAGTTCCAATTGGTTTCATCATACATAGTATCATCCACAGGCTGCATCGTCAAGGCCTTATCCTTGGAAAGGCAGGAAGCGGCGCAGCTGCCGCAGCCGGTGCAGTCCAGCGTGCTGACCTGCAGGCGGTACTGCAAGCCCTTGGCTCCCTTGGCGGGAACGGTGGTGAAGGCGGCGGGAGCCGCAGCGGCCTCCTCCTCGTCCACCAGATAGGCCCGGATGGCGGCATGGGGGCAGACAAAGGTACACTGGTTGCACTGCAGGCACTTGTTGCTGTCCCACTGGGGCAGGAAGGCGGCAATGCCACGCTTGTCGTACTTGGAGGTACCCAGCGGATAGGTGCCGTCCTGATAGGGCAGGAAGGCGGACACAGGCAGATCGTCGCCACGCTGACGGTTGCAGGGGACCACGATGTTCTTCACCACATCCGGCAGGCTCTCGTCCACGGTGCGGTCGTCGGCGGCATTCGCCCAGTCAGCGGGAACGTTGACCTTCACAGGGCTGTTGATACCGGCGTCCACGGCGGCCATGTTCATGTTGACCACCTTTTCGCCCTTCTTGGCGTAGGTCTTTTGCACAGCCTCCTTCATGTGGCGCACGGCGTCCTCCACCGGCATCACACCGGAGAGCTTGAAGAAGGCGGCCTGCAGGATCATGTTGGCGTGGTTGCCCAAGCCCAGCTCACGGGCCAGACGGTTGGCGTCCACGATATAGAACTGCACGTTGTGGCGGGCGATGTACTGCTTGACGTCGCCGGGCAGCTTCTCCGTCAGCTCCTCCTCGGTCCAGGAGGTGTTCAGCAGGAAGGTGCCGCCGTCCTTGATCTCGTGGATCATGTCGTAGCGAGTGATGTAGGACTGGGAGTGGCAGGCCAGAAAATCCGCCGCCTTGATGAGATAGGTGGAGCGGATGGGGCTCTTACTGAACCGCAGGTGGCTCTTGGTGATGCCGTAGGACTTCTTGGAGTCGTACTCGAAGTAGGCCTGCGTATACATACCGGCGTAGTCACCGATGATCTTGGCGGAGTTCTTATTGGCACCCACCGTACCATCGGAGCCCAGACCCCAGAACTTGCAGGACACGGTGTCGGCGGACTCGGTGATGAGAGGCTCATGGACATCCAGAGACAGGTGAGTCACATCGTCGTTGACGCCGATGGTGAACAGGTGCTTGCCGCTTTCATCCTTCATGTTGTCGAACACGGCCTTCAGCTGGGCGGGTGTCACGTCCTTGGAGGCCAGACCATAGCGGCCGCCGTAGATCTCCGGGGCGTCGCTGCGGTTGGCAAAGGCGGCGCACACATCCAGATACACAGCGCCGGCAATGGCGCCGGGCTCCTTGGAGCGGTCCATGGCGGCGATCTTCTTCACCGTCTTGGGCAGGGCGTTCAGGAAATACTCCATGTCGAAGGGGCGGAACAGATGGATCTGCATCAGGCCCACCTTCTCGCCCTTGGCACACAGATAGTCCACCACCTCACGGGCGCACTCGCAGGCGGAGCCCATCATCACCATGACACGGTCGGCATCCTTGGCGCCGTAGTAATTGAAAATGTGGTAGTCCCGACCGGTGATCTCGTTGATGCCCTGCATATACCCCTCTACCACAGCGGGGATGCTGTCATAGGCGCCGTTGTTGGCCTCCTGAGACTGGTAGTAGACGTCGGGACCCTGCACGGTGGTACGCATCACCGGATGCTCCGGGTTCATGGCGATGGCATGATAGTCCTCCAGCGCCTGACGGTCCAGCAGCTTCTCCACCTTGTCCAGGTCGATGACCTCGATCTTCTGGATCTCGTGGCTGGTGCGGAAGCCGTCGTGGAAGTGGATGAAGGGTACACGGGTCTTGATGGTGGTCAGGTGGGCCACGGCAGCCAGATCCATGACCTCCTGCACGCTGCCGGTGGACATCATGGTGACGCCGGTGGTACGGCAGCTCATGACATCCTGATGGTCACCGAAGATGTTGTTGGCGTGCTGGGCCACGGAACGGGCCGCCACGTGGAACACGGCGGGCATCCGGTGACCGGCCATGATGTACAGGTTGGGGATCATCAGCAGCAGGCCCTGCGAGGAGGTGAAGGTGGTGGCCAGCGCACCGGCCTCCGCCACGCCGTGGAGGGCGCCGGCAGCGCCCGCCTCGGACTGCATCTCTACCAGCCGCACCGGCTGGCCGAACATATTCTTCTTGCCGGCGGCAGACCACTCGTCCACCTTCTCGCTCATGGGAGAGGAGGGAGTGATGGGGTAGATACCGGCTACATCGGTGAAATGGTAGGCAACGGTGGCACAGGCCTCGTTACCGTCCATGGTTTTCATGACTTTCTTATCAGACATTACATTGCCTCCTAACGTATCCGTCGCCCGGCAGCAGCCGGTGCGGCATTTTTCTATCTGTCGGATGCTGAGTTACGCCTTGATGATAGCGCCCTCGTCGGCAGAGGCAGCCACCTTGGCATACAGCCGCAGATAGCCGTTGGGGATGTTCTTCTTGGGCAGTTCCAGTGTCTTGTAGCGCTCAGCGATCTCCTCGTCGGAGACGTGCAGCTCCAGAACGCCCTCATCCACGTCGATGAGGATCTCGTCGCCGTCGTGAACGATGGCCAGAGGACCGCCCTCGGCAGCCTCCGGAGAGATATGTCCCACGAAGCAGCCGTTGTTGGTGCCGGAGAACCGGCCGTCGGTGATCAGGGCAGCGGACTTGCTCAGGCCCACACCGTACATATACTTCATGGCCTTGAACATCTCACGCATACCTGGGCCGCCCTTGGGACCCTCGTAGCGGATGACCACCACGTCGCCGGCCTGGATCTTGCCGCCCAGGATGGCCTCCTCGGCCTCCTCCTCGCTGTTGTAGCACTTGGCCTTACCCACAAAGCGGTGCATGGAGGGATCGATGGCGCCGGGCTTGGAAACGGCGGTACGGGGGCAGAGGTTGCCGTGCAGAACGGCCACGCCGCCGGTCTTGGAGAAAGGCTCCTCCACCGTCTTGATGATGGTGGGATCCTCCGGATACTCGTAGACGTAGCCGGCCAGATTCTCGGCCAGCGTCTTGCCGCTGACGGTCATGACGGAGGTATCCAGCAGGCCGCCCAGATGCTGCATGACACGGGGGATACCACCGGCCCGGTAGAAGGCCTCCATCTCCGGCTTGGCAGCGGGATTGACCTTGGCGATCTGGGGCGTGGTCTTGGTAAGAGCCTCGAACTCCTCCAGCACGTTCATATCCAGCTCCGCCTCGTTGGCGATGGCGGGCAGGTGCAGCACGGCGTTGGTGGAGCCGCAGATGGCCATGGTCACCTTGATGGCGTTGCGGATGGCCTCCTTGGTGAGGATCTGACGGGCGGTGATGCCCTTCTTGCACAGCTCTACAATGGCACGGCCGGACTCGAAGGAGTGGCGCAGACGGCCGGCGTAAGCAGCGGGGATCAGAGCGCCACCGGGCAGGGTCATGCCCAGTGCCTCGGACACGCAGCACATGGTGTTGGCGGTGCCAAGGAAGGAACAGGAGCCGCAGCCGGGACAGGCGGTGTTCTCCAGAGAGTTGTACTCGCACTCGGTGATCTTACCGGCCTTCAGCATACCCAGGGCCTCGGAGATGGAGGTCAGGTCGGACTTACGGCCGTCGAACTCGATGCCGCCCAGCATGGGACCGCCCACGCAGACAATGCAGGGGATATCCAGACGAGCCGCCGCCATCAGCATGGCAGGCACGATCTTATCGCAGGAGGCCAGCAGCACCAGACCGTCCAGCCGGTGGGCCTGTGCCATGATCTCCACGGAGTCGCAGATGATCTCACGGGAGGGCAGAATGTAGTGCATACCCTCATGGCCCTGTGCCACACCATCGCAGGCAGCGATGGTGCCGAACTCCACAGCGGTGCCGCCGGCGGCATAGATGCCGTTTTTCACATACTCAGCCACCTTGTCCAGATTGTAGTGGCCGGGAACCAGCGTGTTCCAGGTGTTGGCAATGCCGATCAGGGGCTTGCCCTCCTTCAGTTCGCTGTCCGTGTAGCCCATGGACTTGAACAGGGAGCGGGCAAATGCGCTGTCCTCCATGCCAAGGATCGCCTTACTACGGTTTTCCATTGTGTTTCCTCCTTCAAATATGACATATCTCTTTTTCTTATGTTACTGGCCGCAGGCTGCGGCTTGGTTTGGCGGTTATTCTATAATGCCGTTTACCATTCTGAAAATATTATAAAATCCATGGTGCCTTTTGTCAATAGGATATCTTCTGCTTTTCTAAAAAACTTGACTGTTTTCCGGTATTAGTTGACTTTATCTGTGAGAAGGTCTATAATGGTCTGAATTAGATTGGTTCGCAATGTTCTATGATACAGAACGAACAAGGAAGGAAAAGATATGGCAACCACAAAAACCATCCAGTCGGTGGAGCGGGCCTTCTCCATTCTGGAATACCTTCAACAGTGCGGTGGCGGAGAGCGCAGCGTCAAGGAGATCGCTGATGCACTGGAGCTGAACAAGAGTACCGCCTTCGGCCTCATCAACACCCTGACCACGCTGGGCTACCTGCAGCAGAACGCAGATAACCAGAAGTATGTGCTGAGCCTGAAGCTGCTGAGCTTCTCCAACACCATCAAGGTCCAGAACAGCATCATCCGCACCGTCCACCCCTATCTGGAGCAGATCAGCCTGAAATACGGCGAGATCGCCCACTGCGGCGTGGCTCAAGGGGACAGCGTCATCTATGTGGACAAGGTGGAGTCCAGCCGGTCGCTGTCTATCAACACCCAGATCGGCACCAAGAACTACCTCCACTGCACCGGCGTGGGCAAGTGTATTCTGGCCTATATGCCGGAGGATGAGCAGCAGCACATCCTCGCCGGACCGCTGAAGGCACTGACCTTCAACACCATTGTGGACCCCCGTCAGCTTCAGGTGGAGCTGCGGCACATCCGGGCCGACGGCTACGCCATGGACAACGAGGAGGTGGAGGTGGGTCTGTCCTGCGTGGCAGTGCCGGTGTTCTCCGCACCGGGGCAGGTCTCCTGCTCCATCAGCATCTCCGGCATGACCCCCCGTGTCCGCACCGCCCTGCGGGGTGGACTGCTGGACGATCTGAGGCAGGCCTCCGCCGACATCTCCCGCAGTCTTTACGGCTATCAGCCCGCCGATGACCTCCTGTAACGGGTCCTGCGATCCAACTGTATACCGCTCGTCTCACAAAGCGGAGGGGAAACATGGTTTCCCCCTCCGCTTTCTTTTGCCTCAGTGCCGCACAGCAGACGACAAATCTCTCACGGAAGGATCCATTCACTCCTTCCGCAATTTTTTAATAGCACGTCACGCCGCCGTCGATGGGCAGGTTCACGCCGTTGAGGAAGGACGCCTCGTCGCTGGCCAGATACAGCACCGCATTGGCCACATCCTCCACGGAGGTCAGGCGGCCCAGCGGGATCTCGTTGAGCCGGGCCTGCTTCTTCACCGGGTCCGCCATCAAAGCCGCCACAAAGGGCGTGTCCACGGTGGCGGGATGGATGGAGTTGCAGCGGATGTTGTCCTTGCCATACCGGGCTGCCACAGACTTGGTCAGCAGGGTGATAGCGCCCTTGGTGGCCGTGTAGGCCTCCGGAGTGTTCATGTGGCCGATGAGGCCGCAGATGGAGGAGGTATTGATGATAGCGCCACCCCCCTGCTTCCGCATCACCGGCAGAACATACTTGGTGGCCAGAAAGACGCTGGCGGTATTGACCTCCATCATCCTCATCCACTCGTCCTTCACCATTTCCTCGATGGGCTTGCGGATGTTGATGCCGGCGTTGTTCACCACCACATCCAGCCTCCCGCTCTCGGAGACGATGCGCTCTACGATGGTCTTCCACTCCTCCTCGCTGGTGACATCCGCCACGGCGCCGTGGGCCTTGCCGCCCTGACGCTTCAGCTCCTCCACCAGCTGGTCGATCTTCTCCTGCACCAGATCCAGGATCCAGACCTCGGCCCCATTCCGGGCCAGCAGCTTCGCCTGTGCCGAGCCGATGCCGCCTGCACCGCCGGTGATAACGATGACCTTATTCTGTACGTTCATGTTAAATCCCTCCCTTTCATGCGTTACGCTCTGGTTTCCTTATCCTTCCACGCCTTGGCGGGGTTCTGCACGCCCATCTTGCCGCCGCTGATCTCCAGCGTGGTGCCGGTGATATAGCGGGCATAGTCCGATGCCAGAAACGCCAGCGCCCACGCCACATCCATGGGCTCACCGAAGGTCTGCATGGCGATGGCGCTCTTCATGGCCTCGCCGTTGCTGACGGTAAGTGCGTGGGTCATGTCCGTATCGATGACGCCGGGGATATACCCGTTGACCCGGATGCCGTAGGGGGCCAGCTCCGCTGCCAGCGTGTTCACCATGGACTTTACGGCGGACTTGGTGGCGGCATACACGCCGCTGCCCACGGAGGGGAACACCGCCGCAAAGGAGGAGGCCAGCAGCATGACGCCGCCCTTATCCTTCATGGCCTCATACGCAATGCGTGCGCCCAGATACACCGACTTCATGTTGGTGTCCACCGTCTTGTCCCAGACGTTCTCCGGGGTGTCGATGATGCTGTACTGGGGATAGACACCGGCGTTGCTGACCCAGATGTCCAGCCCGCCCAGTGCTTCCTCGGCGTGGCGGGCAAAGCCCTTCAGGGACTCTCCGTCGGACACGTCGCAGGTCTCGCCGAAGGCGGTGATGCCCTGCGCCTTCAGTTCCTCCAGCGCTGCAGCCAGCTTCGTGGGATTGGTGCCGCAGATGGCCACCTTGGCCCCCAGCTGGGCGAACAGCTGGGCGCAGGCCAAGCCGATGCCGGCGGTACCGCCGGTGACGACGGCCACCTTGTTGTCAAAACGGATGTTCATGCTCATGACAGGATTCTCCTTTCTATGGTTCCGGTCCCCCGGAAAAAAGCGGCCGGGGACGCCCCGGTGAACGGAGCGTCCCCGGCTGGGAATGCACGTTTGATTCAGTTACGCAGAGATCAGCCAAAGACGCCTACGGCGTTAAGGATGACCACGGCGATCAGGCAGATCACGGAAGCCACGGCGCAGGGTACCGTGACGTACTTCACGGACTGCTTGGTATTCAGGTGGAAGAACTGACCCATGACCCAGAAGCCGGAGTTGTTGTAGTGGTTGCCCATCAGGGTACCACTGCCGATGGCCAGCACGGCGGCCAGAGAAGACAGGCCCAGGTCGGGCATCATGGGCAGCACGATGGCGGCTGCGGTCATACCGGCGGTGGTCATGGAGCCCACGGAGGTCATCATGATAGCGGCGATGGCCCAAGGCACCAGAATGGCGGGGATGGGGCTGTCAGCGATGAGCTTGGACAGGGGCTCCAGAGCGGGGGAATTCTTCAGCACGTTGCCGAAGGCGCCGCCCATAGCGGTGATCAGCAGGGGAGACAGGCAAACCACCAAGCCACGGGCCACCCACTTGTTGAGCATGACCTCGCCCAGCTTGGCCTTAGGCTCATTGTAGGTGTCGGCGTACACGCCCAGCACCATCTTGCGCTGCTTGTAGCCCAGATAGAAGGAGTACAGCAGGCCGATGGACAGAGCGATGACCTTGTTGCCGATGGTGGTGCAGATGGTGTAGATAGCGCTGCCCTCGGCGGCATACATCTGAGCGAAGGAGGACACGGAGATCAGCAGCACAGGCAGCAGCAGGGGCAGGAAGCCCTCACCGGTGTGGGGCAGGCCGGGATCCTTGATGAGGATGTCATCCACGCTGTCGGAACCGGTCTCCTCCATGCCACGGACGAACTCAGGATTGGGCTCGATCCACTCCTTCTCCGTCCACTTCCGCAGCAGGAAGTAGGTGCCGAAGAAGCCCACGAAGCTGATGACCAGACCCCAGACGATGGTCATACCCAGATCGCTGCCGAACATCAGCGCAATGGCCAGGATGCCGGGGGTGGGAGGCACCAGACCGTGGGTCAGGAACAGGCCCAGACCGGTGAAGGAAGCCATGGTGGACATGGAGATGTGCTTACGCTTGGAGAGCATAGAGGCAATGGGCGCTGTCAGCACCATGGTGATATCCCCGAAAACAGGGATAGACATGATGAAGGCCGTCAGGGACGGAGCCAGCTCCATGCGCTTACCACGGAACAGCTTGATAAAGAAGTTTGCAATGACCTTGGCGGCGCCAGTATCCTCGATGGCCATGGAAATGATGGCGCCAAGGATGATGGTGATGCCCACGCTGCCCAGCGTGCCGCCAAAACCGTTGCTGATGTAATCCACGGAACCGGTGACGCCGTAACCCAGGGCGATACCGGTACCCAGCGCAGCAATAAACAGCGCCAGCACGGGATGCATCTTTGCTTTGACGATCATCAGCACCAAGGCTGCGATCGCCACTACCAGAATCAGAATGAATACTCCAGCAGACATAGTGTTTTCTCCTTTTCAGATTTTCTCTCTGACTTGCAGCAGGCTCTCGGCTCTCTGCCCGCTTACTCATGCGACACCTTCTCCCTTGCGCCGCATCGGTAAGCGGATATTTCCGTTCGCCGTTCTACAATGTCGATGCCCGTATTTTATTCCCAAATGTGTCATTTGTCAATATCCTCTGCCGCATTTTGTCGTTATTTACATATTTCTTTTCTTGTTTTGTACATTTCAGAGAAAGTTCCTGTGGCATACTATTTTGCATACAAAAGTGGCGTCATTCCTCTCGTCTTATTTCGTTTCTCGTTCTATTATGCAGAATGAGAAACGCATCTTATACTAAACATCACACACCGAACTCTGCCCTCTGCGCTTTATGCTTTCCCCCAACCGGCCCGCCCTTTTCTCACTGGCCTAAAAGAATACACTCCTCTCCTTCACGCTCCATAGGATCTCGCCCCTATTAGAACGCCTTGCTGCACTTTCTTCTCCCCCGCTCTCCCCCACGTCGCATTGCTCAGTTCTTCGCTTTGTAAGAAGATGTCGCCTCCGATTGGAATGCATCTCCCTAAACGGCATAAAAATAAGGCGCAAGCGGTTTCCGCTTGCGCCTTATCTCATACTATTTCACCCTTGGCTACACCGATGGTGTGCCGTTGGGGTCACAGTTCTTCGTTCAATTAGTCCTGGTTGATGGCGATGACAACACCGGAACCGACGGTACGGCCGCCCTCACGGATAGCGAAACGCAGACCGGTCTCGATAGCGATGGGGGTGATCAGCTCCACGTTCATGTCGACGTTATCGCCGGGCATGCACATCTCAGTGCCCTCGGGCAGGGAGATGATGCCGGTCACGTCGGTGGTACGGAAGTAGAACTGGGGACGATAGTTGTTGAAGAAGGGGGTGTGACGGCCACCCTCGTCCTTGGTCAGAACGTACACCTGACCAACGAACTTGGTGTGGGGATGAATGGAACCGGGCTTGGACAGAACCTGACCACGCTCGATCTCGGTCTTAGCCACGCCACGCAGCAGAGCGCCGATGTTGTCGCCAGCCTCAGCGTAGTCCAGCAGCTTGTGGAACATCTCGATACCGGTAACGGTGGTCTCACGCTTCTCGTCGGACAGACCAACGATCTCGACCTTCTCGTTCAGGTTCAGCACGCCACGCTCCACACGACCGGTAGCAACGGTACCACGGCCGGAGATGGTGAACACGTCCTCGACGGGCATCAGGAAGGGCATATCCTCCTTGCGGTCGGGGGTGGGGATCCAAGTGTCAACAGCGTCCATCAGCTCCTTGATGCAGGCATACTCAGGAGCGTTGGGATCGGTGGACTCGGAGATCAGGGCGTTCAGAGCGGAACCACGGATGATGGGGGTATCATCGCCGGGGAAGCCGTAGAAGTCCAGCAGCTCACGGACCTCCATCTCCACCAGCTCCAGCAGCTCCTCGTCGTCCACCTGGTCGCACTTGTTCAGGAACACCAGCACGGAGGGCACGTTCACCTGACGGGCCAGCAGCAGGTGCTCACGAGTCTGAGCCATGGGGCCGTCGGTGGCAGCGATGACCAGGATAGCGCCGTCCATCTGGGCAGCACCGGTGATCATGTTCTTGATATAGTCGGCGTGACCCGGGCAGTCCACGTGAGCATAGTGACGGTTGGCCGTCTCATACTCGACGTGGGCGGTGTTGATGGTGATACCACGCTCACGCTCCTCGGGAGCCTTATCGATGGAAGAGTAGTCGGTGTACTCAGCACCGCCCTGCAGCGCCAGGTACTTGGTGATGGCAGCGGTCAGAGTGGTCTTACCATGGTCGATGTGACCGATGGTGCCGATGTTAACATGGGGCTTGTTTCTCTCAAATTTCTGCTTGGCCATTTGAAATGATCCTCCTTAACAGTTTTGCAAATTCTTAAAGTGCAATGTTTTGCTCGACATTGCTATTTTACAGTATCTGCGGCAGAAAAGCAACCTAAAATTTAGGATTTACGCCTCATGGCCGCTGCGCTTGCTGACCAGCTTCTCCTGCAGACTCTTGGGCAGCTCCACATAGTGGCTGGGTTCCATGGTGTACTGACCACGGCCCTGGGTGCGGGAGCGCAGGTTGGTAGCATAGCCGAACATCTCGGACAGGGGGACAAAGGCATCGATCTGCTGGGCGCCGGAGCGCATCTCGTAGCCCTGAATCTGGCCACGGCGGGCATTCAGATCACCGATGACGTCGCCCATATACTCGTCGGGTACGATAACGCACACCTTCATGATGGGCTCCAGCAGGACGGGATCCGCCTCACGCATAGCCTCTTTGAAGGCCATGGAGCCGGCGATCTTAAAGGCCATTTCGGAGGAGTCCACCTCGTGGTAAGAACCATCGTACAGCGTGACCTTCACATCCACCACGGGATAGCCGGCCAGCACGCCCGCCTGCATGGCGCCCTGAATACCGGCGTCGATGGCGGGGATATACTCCTTGGGAATGGCGCCGCCCACGACGGCATTGACAAACTCGTAGCCCTTGCCAGACTCGTTGGGCTCCAGCGTGATCTTCACGTGACCGTACTGACCGGAGCCACCGCTCTGGCGCTTGTACTTGGTCTCGTGGTTGACCTTCTTGCGGACGGTCTCCTTGTAAGCCACCTGAGGAGCGCCCACGTTGGCCTCCACCTTGAACTCACGCAGCAGACGGTCCACGATGATCTCCAGATGCAGCTCACCCATACCGGCGATGATGGTCTGACCCGTCTCCTCGTCGGTGTAGGCCCGGAAGGTGGGATCCTCCTCGGCCAGCTTGGCCAGAGCGATGCCCATCTTCTCCTGACCGGCCTTGGTCTTGGGCTCGATGGCCACACGGATCACAGGCTCGGGGAATTCCATGGACTCCAGAATGATGGGGTTCTTCTCGTCGCACAGGGTATCACCCGTGGTGGTGTTCTTCAGGCCCACCATGGCGGCGATGTCGCCGGCATAGACGGTCTCCAGATCCTCACGGTGATTGGCGTGCATCTGCAGCAGACGACCCACACGCTCACGCTTGTTCTTGGTGGCATTTAGCACCGCCGAACCTGTGTTCAGCGTACCGGAGTACACACGGAAGAAGCTCAGACGGCCCACATAGGGGTCGGTCATGATCTTGAAGGCCAGTGCGGCGAAGGGCTCGTCGTCGGAAGCGTGACGGTCCTCCTCCTCCTCGGTCTTGGGGTTGACACCCTTGATGGCCTCGATATCGGTGGGAGCGGGCATATAGTCCACCACGGCATCCAGCAGCTTCTGGACGCCCTTGTTGCGGTAGGAAGAACCGCAGGTGACAGGCACCATTTCCACAGCCAGCGTGGCCTTACGGATGGCGGCACGGATCTTGGAAGCGGGGATCTCCTGACCCTCCAGATACATCTCCATGATCTCATCATCGAACATGGAAACGGCGTCCAGCAGCTTCTCACGATACTCGTTGGCCAAGTCCACCATGTCCTCAGGGATGGGCTCCACACGCATATCCTTGCCCAGCTGATCGTAGTAGATATCAGCATCCATCTCCACCAGATCGATGATACCCTTGAAGGTATCCTCCTTCCCGATGGGCAGCTGGATGGGTACGGCGTTGCACTTCAGACGATCATGGATCATGTCCAGCACGTGATAGAAATCAGCGCCGGTGATGTCCATCTTATTGACGTACACCATCCGGGGAACATGATAGTGGTCGGCCTGACGCCACACCGTCTCGGACTGAGGTTCCACACCGCCCTTGGCACACATCACGGTGACAGAGCCGTCCAGCACACGCAGAGAACGCTCCACTTCCACAGTGAAGTCCACGTGACCGGGGGTGTCGATGATGTTGATACGGGTCTGAGGAAACTGGTTCTTGGAACCCTTCCAGTAGCAGGTGGTAGCGGCGGAGGTGATGGTGATACCACGCTCCTGCTCCTGCTCCATCCAGTCCATGGTAGCCGTACCCTCGTGCGTTTCACCGATCTTATAGTTGACGCCGGTGTAGTACAGAATACGCTCAGTCGTGGTGGTCTTTCCTGCATCAATGTGGGCCATGATGCCGATATTTCTTGTATTTTCCAGTGTAACCTTTCTCGGCATACCGTTCTCCTTTTTCTCTCTTTGCGGGGATTACCAACGGAAGTGGGCGAATGCCTTGTTGGATTCGGCCATCTTGTGGGTATCCTCACGCTTCTTCACAGCGCTGCCGGTGTTGTTGGCAGCATCCATGATCTCGCTTGCCAGGCGCTCCGCCATGGTGCGCTCGCTGCGAGCACGGGAGTAAGCGGTCAGCCAGCGCAGACCCAGGGTCTGACGACGGGCAGGACGCACCTCCATGGGGACCTGATAGGTGGCGCCGCCGACACGGCGGGCCTTGACTTCCAGGCTGGGCATGATATTCTCCATAGCCTGGGTGAACACTTCCAGAGGCTCCTTCTCGGTCTTTTCCTTGATGATATCAAAGGCGCCGTAGACAACCTTCTGGGCAACGCCCTTTTTACCGTCCAACATGATGCTGTTGACGAGCTTCGTCACCAGCACGGAGTTGTACATAGGATCGGGCAAGATCTCTCTCTTGGGAACATTACCTCTTCTGGGCACTATGCTTCCCTCCTTCATAAAAATATGATTTCATAGGTACTCAACAGCCCGGCGGCTGTTGTTCGGCCTGCCAAAGAGGTAGTTATATAAAAACCTTTTCGGCAAAGCTCATTTCATGCGGGAATTACTTGCTCTTGGGCCGCTTGGCACCGTACTTGGAACGGCCCTGCATACGACCGTTGACGCCCTGGGTATCCAGCGTACCACGGATGATGTGGTAACGGACGCCGGGCAGGTCCTTGACACGGCCGCCACGGATCATGACCACAGAGTGCTCCTGCAGAGAGTGACCAACACCGGGAATGTAGGCGGTGACCTCATAGCCGTTGGTCAGACGGACACGGGCGATCTTGCGCAGTGCGGAGTTAGGCTTCTTGGGGGTCGCAGTTCTCACGGCGGTGCAGACGCCACGCTTCTGAGGGGAGGAGAGATTGGTCTCCTTGTTCTTCAGCGTATTCAGGCCCTTCTGCATAGCAGGGGAATTGGACTTGTAGGTAGCCTGTTTCCGGCCCTGCTTGACCAGCTGATTAAAAGTAGGCATGCAATGAACTCCTTTCTAAAGATTTGTTGGGATGACTCCCTTTATTTTCCACGGAATAAGAAATTTTATTCCGGAAAAACCGTTTTAGCGGCTGGGGACAGCAGCTGCGGCGGTCCCCACGGCGATGCCGGCGGCCCGGCCCAGCTGTGACATGGTAAACTCCGTCACGGCAGGCACTCCCACTGCACGGCAGGCCGCCAGCAGCGGCTCCACCAGTGCCGGGTCGGCATCCTTTGCCAGAAAGACCCGTCCGGCATGACCGGCAGCCAACAGGCGGCGTGTCTGCTTCAGGCCCACCACCCGGTTTTCGCAAGACAATTCTTCCAGCATGGAGAGCCTCCTCGTTGAAATATCGCCCTGCATGGCAAAATTCGCAGGCTCCAAACCCACGCAATTCAGGATTATAGCATAAACCCGTCCCAGCGTCAAGTAGATTTCCGGCAAAAATTTGTGCGTTTGGCTGAATTTCTGCCGTGTTTTTCTGGGAAATACACAAAGCCCGCCGGAGCGGATTTTCCCCTGTACTTTCCCGCCTCGACGTGGTATTCTAATATATATTAAGGATCGCCGGATATCATCCGAGCCTATGAAAACAGGAGGGATCGCCATGATCCTCATTCAGAACGCCCACATCATGCCCATCGTCGGGCCGGAGCTGCCCAACGGCTGCCTGCTGGCGGAGGATGGCCGCATCACCGCCATCGCTCCCCACATCGACGCCCCAGAGGGCTGCACCGTCATCGACGCAGGCGGCCGTCTGCTGACCCCCGGCTGCGTGGAGGCCCACTGTCACATCGGTCTGGACAATGAGTGTCTGCGCTGGGAGGGCATGGACTACAATGAGATCGTGGAACCCCTGACGCCGCAGCTGCGGGCCATCGACTCCATCAATCCTCAGGACGGTGCCTTCCCCAACGCCCTGCGGGGTGGTGTCACCACCGCCTGCACCGGCCCCGGCAGCGCCAACGTGGTGGGCGGCACCTTCACGGTGCTGAAGCTGGCCGGTAAACGGGTAGACAATATGCTGCTGAAGGAGCCCGCCGCCATGAAATGCGCCTTCGGCGAAAACCCCAAGGGCTGCTACGGACAGGGCCTGAAGAAGAGTCCCATGACCCGGATGGCGGTGGCAGCACTGCTGCGGGAGCTGCTGTTCAAGACTCGCCGTTACCGGGATGATAAGCTGGCTGGGAAGAATCCCGCCTTCGACATGAAGCTGGAAGCCATGCTGCCGGTCATCAACGGCGAGATCCCCCTGAAGTGCCACGCCCACCGGGCCGACGACATCCTCACCGCCGTCCGTATCGCTAAGGAGTTCGGCGTCAAGGCCACGCTGGACCACTGTACCGACGGCGAGCTTATCTCCGACGAGCTGGCCAAGGAGGGCCTGCCGGTGTTCGTAGGCCCCACGCTGGGCAGCAAAAGCAAGGCCGAGCTGCGCCACAAGAGCTTCACCACCCCCGGTACCCTGTACCACGCCGGACTCACCGTCAGCATCATCACCGACGCCCCGGTGATTCCGCTGGAGAAGCTGCCTATGTGCGCCGGTCTCGCCGCAAACGCAGGTCTCCCCATGGAAGAGGCGTGGCGGGCCATCACCATCAACCCCGCCCGCAGTCTTGGCATCGACAGCCGTGTGGGCAGTCTGGAACCCGGCAAGGACGCCGATCTGGTGCTGTGGACGGCAGACCCCCTGACCACCATCGGGGCTGAGGCCTACTGCACCATCGTGGACGGTAAGGTGGTCTATCAGGCGGAGTAAGCTAAAAACGTCAATATCTTGTCGAAAACCATCAAGATAATGCAGAAGAACCGCACTGTGAAGTATCACAGTGCGGTTCTTTTATGGTTCTTCGGATGCTCGTTCAGCGCAGCCACAGCCAGCCCGCCAGCGCCAGCTGCACCACCAGAATAGCCGGGATGCCATAGCGGAAGTACCAGTGCCGGGTCTTGTGATGAAAGCACCACATCCCCAGCAGCGCCCCCACGCCGCCGCCCACGATGGCCAGCAGAAACAATGTCTTTTCCGGCACACGCCAGCGTCCCTGTCTGGCCCGCAGCTTATCGGCTCCGTACACGGCAAAGGCAGCCACATTGACGATCAGCAGATAGACGCCCAGCCAGTCCGGCAGGACCGCCAGCAGCTCCTGCATCAGCCCTTCAGAGCGGCCAGAGCGCAGGCAGTCTTAGCGCCCAGAACGGCGTTATTGTACACCAGCTGGATGTTGCTCTCCAGACTGTCACCGCCGGTGAGATCCTTCACCTTGGCCAGCAGGAAGGGCGTGGTCTCCTTGCCGTGGATGCCCTGTGCCTTAGCCTCGGCCAGCGCCTGCTCGATGGCCTTGTCGATGACCTTGTGATCCATGGAGTACTTCTCCGGGATGGGGTTGGTGACCAGCATACCGTTCTTCATGCCCAACTCACGCTCGGCGTGGAAAGCAGCGGCCAACTCCTCCGGGGTATCCAGTTCATAATCCACGCCGAAGCCGGACTTGCGGGTGTAGAAGGCGGGCAGTTCGTTGGTGCCGTAGCCGATGACAGGCACGCCCTTGGTCTCCAGATACTCCAGCGTCAGACCCAGATCCAGAATGGACTTGGCACCGGCGCACACCACCATCACAGGGGTCTGGCCCAGCTCCTCCAGATCAGCGGAGATGTCCATGGTGGTCTCGGCGCCACGGTGTACGCCGCCGATGCCGCCGGTGGCAAAGACCTGAATCCCGGCCATGTGGGCGATCATCATGGTGGTGGTAACGGTGCAGGCGCCGTCGCTGCCCTTGGCCACCAGCACCGGCAGATCACGGCGGCTGGCCTTAGGCACAGCGTGGCCGGCACGGCCCAGATAGTCGATCTCCTCGGCGGTCAGACCGGCCTTCAGGCGGCCCTTGATGATGGCGATGGTGGCAGGCACAGCGCCGTTTTCACGGATGAGCTTCTCCACGTTCATAGCGGTCTCCACATTCTGGGGATAGGGCATACCGTGGGAGATGATGGTGCTCTCCAGCGCCACCACGGGCTTGCCCTGCTCCAGAGCCTCTTTGACCTCAGTGGAAATGTCCAGATAACGATTCAGCATGATTCAGTTCCTCCTGTTGATAAATTCGATTTGTTTCGATTGAAAATATATGTAGTTAGTAAGGAATGACTTACAGGGCCATACGCCGCAGCAGCTCCGCCTCGCTCATGGAGGGGTGGATGGTCTCGGCGCTCTCCATGGTCAGGGAGGAGGCCGCCAGACCCGCACGGGCCGACCTCTCCAGATCGCTGCCCTGCAGGTAGGCCCACGTCAGAGCGGCCATAAAGGAATCGCCGCAGCCGGTGGTGCTGACCATCTCCGCCTTGGGGGCGGGCAGGGTCACACTGCCGCTCTGATCGGCAGCATAGACGCCGTCGGCCCCCAGCGAAATGAACACCCGGTGCAGCCCCGTCTCCAGCAGGGTCTGCGCCGCACGGTGGAGGCTGTCGGTGCCGGTGATAGGCACGCCGGACAGCAGCTCCGCCTCCAGCCGGTTTGGCTTCAGGGTGTGGAGCTTTCCCAGCACCGGCCGCAGCTTCTCGGCCTTCACCGTGGACACGGGGTCGGCAAAAATAGGGGCGTGGCAGTTATCCGCCAGCCATGCGATGCTCTCCGCCGGGAGGTTGGTGTCGATGACCACCACCTGACTGCCCTCCAGCAGCTGCTTGCGCCCCGCCAGCACACGGGGCGTCAGATTCCGATAGATGTCCATATCCGACACCGCCAGCTGCATATCCCCCTGCTGGTCGTTGATGAAAAGATAGGTGGAGGTGTGACCGCCGGGGATCACCGGGGACTGGGAGATATCGATGCCCAGCTCGCCGCACACCGCCGCCAGCTTCTGGGCGTACACATCGTCGCCGAAGGCTGTCAGCAGCCGCACATCCAGCCCCATCAGGCTCATGTTGTGGGCGATGTTCCGGCCTACGCCGCCGGGGCTCATCCGCACCCGGCCGGGGTTGGAATCCTGTGCCACCAGTTCCTCACTGGGCCAGCCGCCGATGTCCATGTTCATGCCGCCCACCACCGTGACATAGGGGCTGCGGGTCACGATGTAGCCCTTTCCGGCGATGCAGCCCTTTTTCATCAGGTTGGAAATATGCACCGCCACGCTGGACCGTGTGATGCCCGCCCGCTCCGCCAGCTCCTGCTGGGAGATCATGGGATCCGCTTCGATCCAGTTGAGTATCTGCCGTTCCCGTTGGGTCATGCCGCACCTCCATAAGCAAAACTTTACTTTCTAATCATATGCTTATTATACCATGTGTTCCCGCCGTGTCAAGTCCTTTTCCATAGGCGGAAAAACTTTTTTTGCTCCCGATGGGGCGGGCTCTTGCAAAAGTGGCGACGGGCGGTTATAATCTACGTTATACCGATTTTAGTGCAAGGAGGAACGCACGATGGAGCGAATGAAGATCGCTGCCCTTTTTGCCGACCAGGAACAGCTGGACGGCAAGGAAGTCACCGTGTGCGGCTGGGCCCGCACCATCCGGGATATGAAAACCTTTGGGTTCATCGAGCTCAATGACGGCTCCTGCTTCAAGAATTTGCAGGTGGTCATGTCCGCTGATGAGCTGAATAATTATAAGGAGATCGCCGGGCAGAACGTGGGCGCCGCTCTCATCGTCCGTGGCGCCGTGGTGCTGACGCCGGAGGCCAAGCAGCCTCTGGAGGTAAAGGCCTCCTCCATCGAGGTGGAGGGCAAGTCCACCCCGGACTATCCTCTGCAAAAAAAGCGCCACAGCGTGGAGTTCCTGCGGACCATCCAGCATCTGCGGCCCCGCACCAACCTGTTCTCCGCTACCTTCCGGGTCCGCAGCGTAGCAGCCTACGCCATCCACGAGTTCTTCCAGAGCCGTGGCTTCGTATATGTCCACACTCCCATCATCACCGGCTCCGACTGCGAAGGCGCCGGCGAGATGTTTCAGGTGACGACGCTGGATCTCAACGACGTTCCCCGGACCGAAGACGGGCAGGTGGATTACAGCAAGGACTTCTTCGGCAAAAAGACCAGCCTCACCGTGTCCGGCCAGCTGAATGCCGAGAACTTCGCCATGGCCTTTGGTGACGTGTATACCTTCGGTCCCACCTTCCGGGCGGAGAATTCCAACACCCAGCGCCACGCCGCCGAGTTCTGGATGATCGAGCCGGAGATGGCCTTTACCGATCTGGCGGGGGATATGGATGTGGCCGAGGCCATGATCAAGCACATCATCCGCCGGGTGCTGGAGCGCTGCCCCGACGAGATCAACTTCTTCAACAGCTTCGTGGATAAGGGGCTCAAGGAGCGTCTGACCCACGTGATGACCTCCGACTTCGGCCGGGTCAGCTATACCGAGGCGGTGGAGATCCTGAAGCAGCACAATGACCAGTTCGACTTCAAGGTAGACTGGGGTACCGACCTCCAGACGGAGCACGAGCGGTTCCTGACGGAGCAGGTGTTCAAGCGCCCGGTGTTCGTCACCGACTATCCCGCCGAGATCAAGGCCTTTTATATGCGGATGAATGATGACGGCAAGACGGTGGCGGCGGCGGACTGTCTGGTCCCCGGCATTGGTGAGATCATCGGCGGCAGCCAGCGCGAGGAGCGACTGGAGGTGCTGGAGGAGCGCATCCGCCAGCTGGGCATGAACCCGGAGGACTACTGGTGGTACTGCGATCTGCGGCGCTACGGCTCCTGCAAGCACGCAGGCTTCGGTCTGGGCTTCGAGCGGATGGTGATGTACCTGACAGGTGTCAGCAACATCCGGGACGTGGAGCTGCATCCCCGCACCGTGGGCAATGCGGAGTTCTGATGCACTTCCGGGCTTTTGACGGCAATACAAAGCTTTTGCCGTTCCAATAAAAGAGCTGCATCGAGGGCGCTGGCGCAAGCCGGCGCCCCTTTTTTCTTTTGACTCCAATGGATCACTCTTCCCAGCAGTTTTTCTTTTTTTGTCTTGTCTCCGACGGGTGACTTTCTGCCAATAGCAGCAGAAAGTCACCAAAGAACGCCAGCAGAAACCCATGGTTTCTGCACTTCCTTCGTCATTTGCAAGAGTTGCTACCTAAAATTTGCCGAAGCAGGGAATTGGTCTGCTTCTACTCACGCTGCCGCTGCATTGGGAGGTTGAAGAAGCTTGCTATTCTATCGTGGGGCACGGATTGCCACATCAAGAAAGTAGAAGGTAATTGGGGCCGCTGGAAGTTCTCTCATAAGATAATTCTGTCATTCCGAGCCGGGGCGTAGACCCGGCGTGGGAATCCGTACTCAAAACCATAGACCCACACGCTCCTTCGCCTGAGTGGGAGCGGCAGCGGGTCTGTTGCTGAGTCAGTTCCCGCTACGGCCCATAACGAACGGTAGTTCTTGAAGGTAAAGGGAGTCCAGAGACCATTGGTCTCTGGCGGCGCTTTTTGCATACTTTTTGTCGCTGTTGACAAAAAGTATGCCGCCGGAGGCAATAAAAGAAAAAGCTACTGGGAACAGTGGGCCGCCGGAGGTAAAAGCCTGTGAAAGTCCCCTTCCCACATCATAGGCGCTATTTGGCCCTTCCGGCATATGGCAGCTGATATTTCAGTAGGAAGACACTTTGTATTGCAAAATTGTACACATTTCTCTCTTCTCGGCGGCCCCCCTCTCCCCCGTCTGCGAAAAATGCAAAAAAAAGTGGCATTTCTCTGGGCAGTCTGTTATAATAGCTTATTATGGAGTTAAATTGTTACTGGCCGCATCTAATATGCAGCACAACATAAACTTGTAAAAACAGATATTTCATAATAGGAGAAGCCAATGGAAACACAGAAAAAGCGCCGGGGCGACCGCAAGGACGGCCGCCTGATGCGGGAGCTGGACTCCCTGCACTACGTCACCGGCATCCTCTACCCCAACCGATGCGACAACGAGGCCTACATCTCCCAGCGCATCGACCTGACCAACATGAACGCCTATATCGCCAAGAAGAATGAGACGGAGACGGAGTTTCCCTATACCATGTTCCACTTGGTGCTGGCAGCCCTGATGAAAACCATCACCCTGCGCCCCAAGCTGAACCGCTTCATCGTCAACAGCAACTTCTATCAGCGCAACGAGGTATCCGCCTCCTTCGTGGTGAAGAAGCAGTTCTCCGATAAGGGCGCCGAGGCGCTGGCCTTCCTGCACTGCAAGGACGAGTACACGCTCTCCGACATCCACGACTACATCCGCCGTCAGGTGACGGAGTGCCGGTCGGACAAGGTAGACCCCTCCACTGGAGCCATGGATATCCTCAACAGGATCCCCCGCTTCGTCAGCAAGGCCGCCATCCACCTCCTCATGTGGCTGGATAAGCACGGCTGGGTGCCGGCGGACATCATTGCCACGGACCCCTATTACAGCTCCGTGGTCATCTCCAATCTGGGCTCCATCAAGCTCAAGTGCGGCTATCACCACCTGACCAACTGGGGTACCTGCTCCCTGTTCTGCATCATCGGGGAGAAGGCCGTGCGGCCCATCTACGCCCCGGACGGCACCATGACCATGAAGGAGACGCTGGATCTGGGTCTCACCATTGACGAGCGTTTGGCGGACGGCTATTACTATTCCAAGTCCGTCCGGCTGCTGAAGCATCTGCTGGAGCACCCGGAGGAGCTGGAGAAACCTATGAAGGAGGAAGTTATCTATGAGTGAGACGGTACAGATCAAGACCCCGTGGCTGGCATCCAAGGATCCCGAGGTGCCCTCTACCCTGAACTACTCCACCCTGTCCATGTGCGGCCGGGTCGAGGAGATGGTACGTCAGTACCCCAATTACATCGCCTATGAGTTCATGGGCAAAACCACCACCTACGCCGAGATGTGGCAGAAGATCAACGCCTGTGCCAAGAGCCTGAAGGCCATCGGCATCCGGGAAGGCGACAAGGTCACCATCTGTATGCCCAACGCCCCTCAGACCCTGTGTATGTTCTACGCCGTGAACATGGTGGGCGCCATCGCCAACATGGTCCACCCTCTGTCCGCCGAGAGCGAGATCTCCTTCTATCTGCGGGACTCCAACTCCGTGGCGGCCATCACGCTGGATCAGTTCTACCCCAAGTTTGAAAGCGTCCGCAAGACGGTAGATCTGCCCTGCCTCATCGTCACCTCCGTGGCCGATGAGCTCAAGCCCCTGCTGCGGGTGGGCTATCAGCTCACCGAGGGCCGCAAGAACCCCAAGGTCCCCCGTGGCCCCGGCGTGGTGCTGTGGAAGGATTTCCTTAAGCGTGGCGAGCACGTGGAGATCTACCGCATCAAGCGCAAGGACACCGATCCCGCTGCCATCCTCTACTCCGGCGGCACCACCGGCGTCACCAAGGGCATCCTGCTCTCCAACCGCAACTTTAACGCTCTGGCCGCCCAGATCGTGGCCACCAACCCCTTCTTCCATCCGGGTCACAAGATGCTGGCCATCATGCCCATGTTCCACGGCTTCGGACTGGGCGTGTCCATCCACTCCATGGTGGCCAACGGCGGTCACTGCATCCTGATCCCCCGCTTCACCCCTCAGAGCTACGCCGAGCTCATCAAAAAGCACAAGCCCAATCTCATCGCCGGCGTCCCCTCCCTGTTCGAGGCGCTGCTGCGGGTCAAGGAGATCGAAGGCGCCGACCTCAGCTGCCTGAAGGGTGTGTTCTCCGGCGGTGACAGTCTGTCCATTGAGCTGAAGAAGCGCTTTGACAAGTTCCTCCACGACCACGGCGCCACCGTCAGCGTCCGGGAGGGCTACGGCACCACCGAGTGCGTCACCGCCAGCTGCCTGACCCCCATCCACAAGCAGAAGGAGGGCTCCATCGGCATCCCCTTCCCGGACACCTATTACAAGATCGTCAAGCCCGGCACTCAGGAGGAGGTCCCCTACGGTGAGGAGGGCGAGATCTGCCTGTCCGGCCCCACCGTGATGCTGGAGTACGTCAACCATCCGGAGGAGACGGCCCAGACCAAGCAGACCCACGCCGACGGCCTTACCTGGATCCACACCGGCGACCTGGGCATGATGGACGAGGAGGGCTTTATCTACTTCCGTCAGCGCATCAAGCGCATGATCGTCACCAACGGCTACAACGTCTATCCCTCCCAGTTGGAGAATATTCTGGATGGCCACGACTACGTCCACCTCAGCTGCGTCATCGGCGTCAAGGACCCCATCAAGATGCAGCGGGTCAAGGCATTCGTGGTGCTCAAGCCCGGCTATCAGCCCACGGAGGCCTGCAAGAAGGAGCTGCTGGACTACTGCCGCAAGCACATCGCCAAGTACGCCATGCCCTCCGACATCGAGTTCCGTGAGGAGCTGCCCAAGACACTGGTGGGCAAGGTGGCCTACCGTGTGCTGGAGGAGGAAGAGAACGCCAAGCAGGCTCAGAAGGCCGTAGAGGACGCTAAGCGTGCCGAGGAGGATGCCAAGCGGGCCGAGGCGGCGAAGGCTGAGAAGCTCAGTGCCGCCAAGAAGCCTGCGGCCAAAAAGCCCGCCCCTAAGAAGCCCGCTCACCCCACGGCCAAGCCCGAGCCCGCCAAGCAGGCTCAGAAGGCCGACACCCCTCATGACGGCCAGAACAACGACATCAAAGAATAGTCGCTCCCATGGCGGGGAGCGCAGGAGGTTCCTATGGACAGAGAGATGAAACGCCACTACACCCTACTGGTAGACTTTTTGGGTAAAATTTTGGGGCCGGACTACGAGGTGGCCCTGCATGAGCTGCTGGATGACTCCAATGAGATCATTGCCATCGCCAACGGCGAACTGACGGGACGGCATTTAGGCTCCCCCCTCAGCAACAAGATGCTGGAATTCCTGACCAGCCGCCTCTATGAGACGCAGGACTACGTGCTGCGGTTTGAAAGCACCTCCGTCACCGGAAAGAAGCTGTGCTCCAACTCCCTGTTCATCAAGGATCCCCACGGCCGTCTGGTGGGCCTGCTGTGCATCAACTTTGACAGCAGCCGCTACCGGGAGCTGTCCGCCCGTGTCATGGACCTGTGCGGCAGCCTGCTGACCCCCGGCGCCCCCAGCGGCACCCACCTCATCGTGGAAAACGACGAGCACACCTATCCCTCCTCCATCGCCGGCGCCACTGCCAGCATCGTCTCCTCCGTCATTGCGGACTATCCCGTGCCGGTGGACCGTCTGACGCAGGACGAGAAGATGGAGATCATGGATGCGCTGAACCGCAAGGGCGTGTTCCTGCTGAAGGGCTCCGTGAGCCATGTGGCACGGGAGCTCCACAGCTCCGAGGCCAGCATCTACCGCTATCTGGGCAAGCTCAACAACAAGGACTAACCGTAAAAATCGGGAGGGACGGCTGCGCCGTCCCTCCCGAAAATTTCCCCTTCGCCGCATTTCCCCCTATTTCCGGGAAATTCTTCCGTCACTGTTGCAAATATCACGGTTATTTGGCAGCAGGTGTGGTATACTACCGGCAAATAGAAATAGAAAAGGAGATCTTAACTATGGCCATCGTACACGCAAACGCACAGACCTTCCCGCAGGAAGTGCTTCAGTCCAACGAAACGGTGCTGGTGGATTTTTGGGCCGCCTGGTGCGGTCCCTGCAAGATGCTGGCCCCCATTCTGGAGGAGCTGGACGGCGTGGCTCCCTGCAAGATCGTGAAGGTAGATGTGGATGAAAACCGCTCACTGGCCCTTCAGTACGCCGTGGCCAGCATCCCCACGCTGCTGGTGTTCCGCAATGGTCAGCTGGTGAACCGCTCCGTGGGTCTTATCTCCAGGGAGGACGTGCTGAAGCTGGTGCAGGCGTAAGCTTTTTAACGAAAAATGTGCGGGGCTTTTGCCCCGCACATTTTCTCACAGCTTCTCCATCTCATGGGCCACCTGCTCCTCACAGGAGCGCATGGCCTCCAGCGTCCGCTCCAGCAGCATATCCAGTTCCCAGCCCAGACGCTCCGCCCCTTGGGCGATGACGTCACGGGAGCACCCGGCGGCGAACTTCTTGTCCTTGTACTTCTTTTTCAGGCTCTTCAGCTCCATATCCTGACAGCTGCGGCTGGGCCGCATCAACGCCGCTGCCCCGATCAGGCCCGTCAGCTCATCTGCTGCAAACAGCACCTTCTCCATCTCATGCTCCGGAGCCACGTCGCAGCACAGGCCGCAGCCGTGGCTGCACACGGCGTGGATGATGTCCTCGCCGCAGCCTGCCTCCCGCAGCAGCTCCGGTGCCTTTTGGCAGTGCTCCTCCGGCCAGCGTTCAAAGTCGATGTCGTGGAGCAAGCCCACAATGCCCCAGAATTCGGCATCGTCGCCGTAGCCCAACTCCTTGGCATACCACTGCATGACCCCCTCCACCGTCAGGGCGTGCTGCAGGTGGAACGGCTCCTGATTATACCTCCGCAGGGCGGCCCACGCCGCCTCCCGGCTGATGTGCTCTCTCATGGGAAATCCTCCTTTGTTGCTGATGTTTTCCATAGGATAGCACCATCCGCCGGACTATGCAAGCACCATCTGCTCCAACAGGCTCAGCAGCTGCCGGGCATGGCGATATTCCGCCGCCGACAGCTCCTCCCATATCTCCCGCAGACACACGTCCTCCGTGACCTCTGCCGCCTGTGCATAGCGCAGCCCGCCGCAGGTCTCGGCGTGATACCGGGTCCGCAGCACCTCCCGCCACGGCAGACGCTCCACCCGTCCCCCCTGCAAGCGGGGCTGATAGCAGCAGCCCGTCACCAGATAGTACACCCCCATGAGACGGCGGGCGTGGCTTCCCTCCTCCCCTGCCAGCTGCCGCAGCAGGCGGCGGGCAGCCACATTAGGGGCGCAGGCGGCATAGGCCAGATAGGCCCTCCGGTCCGCCAGCTCATCCTCGATGAAGTCCTGAATGAGCCGGATGCTGCCCATGGCCCTGCCTGCAAGGCAGCACCCGCTCTCCGCCGGTGCCGCCGGTATCTCCGGTGCAGCAGGCACCGCCGCAGCCCCCGTCCTCTCCGGAATATCCCCTGCCCCCGGTTCCCTCGATGGCTCCCGACAGGCGGCCCGCACCTCCGGGTACGGGTCCAGCTCCGGCGATACCCGCTGCCAGATGCGGTCGCAGCGCTGCGGGTCCATGTGCTCCATCTTCTCCATATGCAGCCCCCCTTTTTCTCGCATTATTCTATGCTCCGGCGGGAAAAAACGTCCCTGTCCATTGCTTTTTCCCGAAAACTCTGCTAAAATGTATATTTTGTAAGGCTTTTTGTGTCCTATCCCGTCCCTTTCGACGGGGTCCAATATACTCCAAAGGAGGAATCGTTCCATGCTGGAACTGAAACACATCAGTTACCGGGTGTCCACCCCCGACGGGGAGCAGGACATCCTCAAGGACATCAGCATCACCATTCCCGATGAGAAGCTGGTGGTCTTTACCGGCCCCAACGGCGGCGGCAAGACCACCATGGCCAAGGTCATCATGGGGCTGGCGGAGCCCACATCGGGCCAGATCCTGTATAATGGGCAGGATATCACCCACCTCTCCATCACGGAGCGGGCCAGACTGGGCATCAGCTACGGCTTCCAGCAGCCCCCCCGCTTCAAGGGCATCACCGTCCATGACCTGCTGCTTCTGGCGGCAGGCAAGGAAACGCTCACCAAGGACCAGTGCTGCCAGTACCTGACCCGTGTGGGCCTGTGCGCCAACGACTATCTGGAGCGTGAGGTGGATGTGTCCCTCTCCGGCGGCGAGGTCAAGCGCATCGAGATCGCCACCATTCTGGCCCGGCAGGGCAGCCTCATGATCTTCGACGAGCCGGAGGCCGGCATCGACCTGTGGAGCTTCGCCCGCCTGACGGAGACCTTCGAGCAGATCCACCGGCAGCACCGGGCCACCATGATCATCATCTCCCATCAGGAGCGCATCATCCGTCTGGCGGACGAGATCGTGGTCATCTCCGGCGGGCAGATCGCCCACCGGGGCAATACGGAGGAGATCTTCCCCCTGATTTTGGCGGACACCCTGGGCGGCTGTCCCGTACTGGAGCACAAGGAGGTGCAGCTATGATCACCGAGATCGACGCCAGCCTGCTGGAAAAGATCGCAGACCTCACCGGCAAGCCCGTGGGGGCCTTCAACATCCGCAAGGACATGGGCTGCGAGGCCCGTCAGTCCACGGAGCATATCGCCATCGACCCCCGTGCCGACGGCAAGCCCGGTATCGACATCCACTTCAAGGAGGGTACCAAGGGAGAGACCTGCCACATCCCCGTCATCATCAGCCAGACGGGCATGAGCGACATGGTGTATAACGACTTTTATGTAGCCGACGACTGCGACGTCACCATCGTGGCGGGCTGCGGCATCCACAACTCCGGCTGCGACGAGAGCCGCCACGACGGCATCCACACCTTCCACATCGGCAAGAACTGCCGCGTGCGCTACACGGAGAAGCACTACGGCGAGGACGCCAAGGGCGAGACCGGCAAGAACATCATGAACCCCCAGACCATTGTCTATCTGGGGGAGAACTCCACCATGCAGATGGACACCATCCAGATCCGGGGCATCGACTCCACCCTGCGGGACACCCAATTCTACTGTGAGGCCGGCAGTGAGGTGGTGGTGACGGAGCGCCTGCTGACCCACGGGGCCCAGACCGCCGAAAGTGACATGACCATCCAGCTCAACGGCGAGGGGGCCAAGGGCCGTGTCATCTCCCGCTCTGTAGCGCAGGATACCTCCCGTCAGGTGTTCCACCCGGTGATGGTGGGCAACAGCCAGTGCTTCGGCCATGTGCAGTGCGACTCCATCATCATGGGGCAGGCCCACATCGAGTCCATCCCCGCCATCACCGCCAACTGTCCGGACGCCCAGCTGATCCATGAGGCCGCCATCGGCAAGATCGCCGGGGACCAGCTGCTGAAGCTGGAGACACTGGGTCTTTCCCCGGAGGAAGCGGAGGAGACCATCCTCAAGGGCTTTCTGGCATAAACGAATCGTATATTTTTGCCGCAATTCTACCATTTGTTATCATTTTTCTCATAAAGCTCCCCCTCCTGCATCGGCAGGAGGGGGAGCTTTCACTTACAGGTCAAATTCCTTGATGCGGGAGGTACGCTCCTCCATGGGGACGTAGTGGCCCCGGATGGTGACGGCCCGGTAGGCCGGCCGCATGATGCGGTGGCCGGTGATGACCTCCTCCATGCGGTTGGCACACCAGCCTGCAATACGGGCGGAGGCGAACAGCGGCGTGAACACATCCTCCGGGATGTCCAGCATGGTATACACCAGCCCGGAGTACATATCCACGTTGGCGCACATGGGCGTATCGCTGTGACGCCGCTCCTGCACCAGCGGGATGCCCAGCTCCTCCACCTTCTGCAGTAGGTCGAACTCCGCCTCGTAGCCCTTGATCTGGGCCATATGCCGGGCGTACTTCTTCAGCAGCACCGCACGGGGATCCGACATGGTGTACACAGCGTGGCCCAATCCATAGAGCTTGCCGGAGCGATCCCCGGCCTCCCCGTCCAGCAGACGCACCAGATAGTCCCGGATGGATCCGTCGTCGTGGGGATCCACATTCTCCTGAATGTAGTGGAACATCTCCATGACCTTGGCGTTGGCGCCGCCGTGGAGCGGCCCCTTCAGGGAGCCCACCGCTCCGGCGATGGCGCTGTAAGTATCCGTACCGCTGGAGGACAGCGCCCGGCACACGAAGGTGGAGTTGTTGCCGCCGCCATGCTCGGCATGGAGCATCAGCATCATATCCAGCAGATGGGCCTCCTCCTCGGTATAGCTTTTGTCCGGACGGATCATCCGCAGGAAGTTCTCCGCCGTGCTGAGTCCCTCCTCCGGGTAGTGGATATGCAGGGACTCGCCGCCGAAATGGTGGCGCTTGACGGCGTAGGCATTGGCCACGATGGAGGGAAAATACCCGATAAGCTCCACCGACTGGCGCAGCAGATTGTCCACCGACAGATCGTCCGGATCCGGGTCGTAGGAGTACAGCGACAGGATGCTGCGGCCCAGTTCATTCATGATGTTGCCGCTGGTGCGCCGCATGATCATCCCCTCGGTGAAGCCCTCCGGCAGCTTTCTGGCCCGGTTCATGATCTCATTGAAGTGCCGCAGCTCCCCCTGCGAGGGCAGATATCCCATCAGCAGCAGATACGCTACCTCCTCGAACCCGAAGGTTCCCTCCGCCCGGTGGGCCTCCACAATGTCGTTAAGCTCGATGCCCCGGTAGTAGAGTCTTCCGGGAATGGGGATGCGCTGGCCGTCCTGCAACAGATAGCCCTGCACGCTGCCCACCTTGGTGACGCCCACCATCACACCGGTGCCGTCGCTATTGCGCAGGCCCCGCTTGATCTCGCCGTGGTAATACTCCTCCCCGATATGATACTCCTCCCGGATCTGACGGCTCAGTGACCCGGTGTACTCCTGAATGACGCCGTTTTCCTTCATCCCCTGCTCCTTTCCCCGTCGGCCTGCTGCCCCGGTGACTGTGATTTTCCCGTATTGTATCTCATTTTCCTCCATTTTGCAAGAAAAACTTTTGTAACTTTCAAAATATCTATGCACAACCTATTTATATTAGATTATCTCCGGTCTGCTCACGGAAAAATTGCAAGAATTTCATTTTATTCATTCATTTTCTCTTGCATCCTGGCTTTTTTGTGTTATACTGTATCCAACAAAACCATCATCCGAAAAGGGGTGCTTACCGATGATCCAACTGCACAGCGGCAGCGTCATGCTGCAGGGCGGCGTACCCGCACCGATCCCCGCCGCCGGCAGCGGCCGGGATAAGACCATGGCCTATCAGATCCTCCGCCGTCACCACCGGGGGCCGTGGGAGGGCCAGCTTCACCTGACCTTCGATAGTCTCATCTCCCACGACATCACCTATGTGGGTATCATTCAGACCGCCAAGGCCAGCGGCCTGCGGGAGTTCCCGGTGCCTTACGTTCTCACCAACTGCCACAACAGTCTCTGCGCCGTGGGCGGCACCATCAACGAGGACGACCACGCCTTCGGCCTGTCTGCCGCCGTGAAGTACGGCGGAAACTACGTCCCCGCCAATCAGGCGGTGATCCACCAGTATGCGCGGGAGATGATGGCCGGCTGCGGCCGCATGATCCTCGGCTCCGACAGCCACACCCGTTACGGCGCTCTGGGTACCATGGGCGTGGGCGAGGGCGGCCCGGAGATCGTGAAGCAGCTGCTACGCAACACCTATGACATCGCCGCCCCGCAGGTGGTGCTGGTGTGGCTCACCGGCACACCGCCCCACGGCGTGGGTCCCCACGACGTGGCCATCGCCCTGTGCGGGGCCGTGTATGGAAACGGCTTCGCCAAAAACAAAATTCTGGAGTTTGCCGGTCCCGGCGTGGCTCATCTGCCTATGGATTACCGCATCGGCATCGACGTAATGACCACGGAGACGGCGTGCCTGTCCTCCATCTGGCAGACGGACGATGCCGTGGCGGAGTACCTGACCATCCACGGACGGCCGGAGGCCTATACCCGGCTGGCCCCGGAGGAGGGTGCCTGCTACGACGCCATGATCTCCATAGACCTCTCCCGGCTGGAGCCCATGGCCGCCCTCCCCTTCCACCCCTCCGAGGCGGTGACGCTGCGGGAGCTGCTCCACGATCCCGGCGATTATCTGCGTCAGGTGGAGCAGCGGGCGGCGGAGCAGTTCGGCGGCAAGGCCACCCTCTCCCTCACCGACCAAGTGGTGGACGGCAAGCTGGTGGTGCAGCAGGGGATCATCGCCGGGTGCGCCGGCGGAATGTATGACAACATTGCCGAGGCCGCCGCCATTCTCTCCGGCGGTGACGTGGGCTGCGGCCCCTTCTCTCTGTCGGTGTATCCCCCCTCCATCCCGGTAAATCTGGAGCTGATGCAAAACGGCGTGCAGCAGGCGCTGCTGGAGGCCGGAGTCCTCTTCAAGCCCTGCTTCTGCGGCCCCTGCTTCGGAGCCGGGGATGTCCCTGCCAACAACGCCCTGTCCGTGCGTCACACCACCCGCAACTTCCCCAACCGGGAGGGCTCTAAGCCCGGCGACGGCCAGTTGTCCGGGGTGCTGCTGATGGACGCCCGCTCCATCGCCGCCACGGCCCGGAACCACGGCGTGGTCACCTCCGCCGCCGAGGTGGACTATCCCGCCCCGGCCCCGGTGCGCCGCACCTTCGACGGCGGGGTCTATGGCCGCCGGGTGTACTTCGGCTATGGCAAGGCCCGACCGGAGGCCCCCCTCCACTACGGTCCCAACATTGCCGAGTGGCCCGCCATCCCGCCGCTGGGGGAGGAGCTGCTGCTGCAGGTGGCCTCCGTACTGCGGGATCCCGTCACCACCACCGATGAGCTGATCCCCTCCGGCGAGACCTCCTCCTACCGCTCCAATCCCCTGAAGCTGGCGTCCTTCGCCCTGTCCCGCCGGGACCCGGACTACGTTCCCCGTGCCAGAGCCACTCAGGCACTGGAGGAGGCCCGCCGCAGCGGCGCCATACCCCCGGAGCTGCAAAGCGTGCAGAAGGCCCTCTCCATTCCCGACATGGGCCGGGTGCAGATCGGCTCGGTGCTGTTTGCCAACAAGCCCGGTGACGGCTCGGCACGGGAGCAGGCCGCCTCCTGCCAGCGGGTGCTGGGGGGCTGCGCCAACCTCTGCTACGAGTTTGCCACCAAGCGCTATCGCTCCAACTGCGTCAACTGGGGAATGCTGCCCTTCACGCTGGCGGAAGGAACGGATTTCCCCGGCTGCCCCGGTGACTTCCTCTATGTGCCGCAGGTGCGGGAAAAGGTGACCCGTGGCGATGAGGAGTTCCCCGCCCTGCTGCTGACGGACAGCGGCATCCACGCCCTGACACTTTATCTGAAAAATACCACCGCCGAGGAGCGGGAGCTGCTGCTCACCGGCTGTCTCATGAACCACTATGCGGCCCAAAATGCCGCCGAAAACCGGAGGTGAACCCCATGGAAAAAATCAAAATGCCCCACCCCATTGCGGAGCTGGACGGCGACGAAATGACCCATGTGCTTTGGGGGAAGATCAAAGAGCAGCTGATCCTGCCCTTTGTGGAGCTGAACACGGAGTACTACGATCTGGGCCTGCCCAACCGGGAGCGGACAGCGGATCAGGTGACACGGGATGCGGCGGAGGCCATCCGCCGCCTGCACATCGGCGTCAAGTGCGCCACCATCACCCCCAACCTCCAGCGACAGGAGGAGTACGGCCTGAGCCAACTGTGGAAGTCCCCCAACGCCACCATCCGGGCGGCGCTGGACGGCACGGTGTTCCGGGCTCCCATCCTCATTTCACGGGTCAAGCCCGTGGTGACCAGCTGGAAAAAGCCCGTCACCATCGCCCGCCACGCCTACGGTGATCTGTATAAGGCCGTGGAATACCGGGTCCCCGGCAAGGGAAAGGCGGAGCTGGTCTTCACCGATGAAAACGGCGTGGAGACCTCCCGCCAGACGGTGTATCAGTTCAGCGGCCCCGGCGTGGTGCAGGCCATGCACAACCGGGACGATTCCATTCTCTCCTTTGCCCGGTGCTGCTTCTCCTACGGGCTCTCCGTGGGACAGGACGTGTGGTTTTCCAGCAAGGATACCATCTCCAAGGACTACGACCAGACCTTCAAGCTGCTGTTTCAGAAGGTGTACGACGAGGAGTACCGGACGGCCTTTGAGAAGGCGGGTCTCACCTATCGCTACGCCCTCATCGACGACGTGGCGGCCAAGGTCATCCGCTCCCCCGGCGGCATCATCTGGGCCTGTAAAAACTACGACGGCGACGTCATGAGCGACCTCATCGCCGCCGCCTCCGGCTCTCTGCCCATGATGACCAGTGTGCTGGTCTCCCCGGACGGCAACTTTGAATATGAGGCCGCCCACGGCACCGTCACCGATCATTTCTATCGCTGGCGTCGTGGGGAGAAGGTCTCCACCAATCCGCTGGCTACCATGGCGGCTTGGGCCGGCGCCCTCCGCAAACGGGGCGAATGGGACAAAAACCAGCGCTTAGTGGACTATTCTGACTGTCTGAATCAGGCTGGACTGGACGTGTTTGAGGAGGGGTATCTGTCTGAGGATCTGGCTGCCCTCTGTGACCCTGCCGACCTGAAGGAGATGCCGGATAATGACCGTCTGCTCTCCCTCATCCGTCAGCGGCTGGAGGTTCTGCTGGCCCAGTGACCGGTCAGTCATTTTCGCTCTCGCAATTCCGTTAGCCGCTTACTTTCCTTCCGCCGGATGGCACGGCGGTGCATCCCCATCCGGTCGGTGCATCGCCATTCGGCTCCCGCTCAGCGGCCACCTGGCATCTCCGTTCCTTCTGATGGTGGTGCGTCATGCTGCTTTGCACAGCGTTTTATCCATTATATTGCGCTTTTCCCTCAAGATATAAAACGAAACAGGCCATGTGTCCTATGGACACATGGCCTGTTTTGTTTTACCGCCCACCTATTTCACGGCGTATTTTCTGGCGTATTCCCGGAAGCGGCGGTCATATTCCTCGTTGTTCAGCTTGCCGCTGCGCAGCGTCTCATGGATGTTCAGATTGTGCTGGGACATATCGATAACGCTGCCGGCGATGTTGGAGCAGTGGTCGGAGGTGCGCTCCAGATCTGTCAGCAGGTCTGCCCACACGAAGCCCGCCTCAATGCTGCACTTGCCCTCCCGCATCCGCAGGATGTGACGGGTACGCAGCTGCTCCTTCAGCAGATCCACCACCTGCTCCAGCGGCTCCACAGCGGCCGCCGCCTGTGCATCCCCCCGGCGGAAGGCATCCGCCGAACGGTCCAGGATCTCCGCCACGGCGGCGTCCAGCACCTTCAGGTCCGCCTGAGCGGCCTCGCTGAGAGTCAGCCCCTTGCTTTGCAGCTCCTCGGCAGATTCCACGATGTTCACAGCGTGGTCGGCAATGCGCTCGAAGTCCCCAATGACCTTCAGCAGCTCCGTGGCGTTCTCACTGTCCGCCGCCGTCAGGGTCTGGCTGCTGAGCTTCACCAGATAGGTCCCCAGAATGTCCTCATAGTGATCCGTGGCCTCCTCGTCGGCCCGCACCTGCTCCGCCAGCGCCGGGGTATAGTCCGTCACCGCCAGCAGACTGCCGCGCAGGGCCTGCACGGCGCGGTCCGCCATCTTCATGGCCACCTCACGGCACTGGCCCAGCGCCAGAGCCGGGGAGGCCAGCAGACGCTCATCCAGCTCCGTCTCGTGCTCCGGAGCCGGGGCGTCGTGGATGACCCGCAGAGCCAGCTTCTCCAGCAGCGGGGCCATGGGCATGAGGATGGCCACGCACAGCAGGTTGAAGGCGGTGTGGATCACGGCGATGCCCGGCAGGGTGGCCGCCTCTCCCAGAATGGCCGGGGCAAAGATGGCCCGAACGATGGAATAGGCCGTCAGCAGCACCACAGAGCCGATCACATTGAAGGACAGGTGGACAAAGGCAGCACGCTTGGCGTTCTTATTGGCCCCCACAGAGGACAGCAGCGCCGTAACGCAGGTGCCGATGTTCTGGCCCATGATGATGGGAATGGCGGCGCCATAACTCACCTGACCGGTGACGGCCAGCGCCTGCAGAATCCCCACGGAGGCGGAGCTGGACTGGATGATGGCCGTCAGCACCGCACCGGCCAGCAGGCCCAGCGCCGGATTTTGGAAGGTGATGAACAGCTGCCGGAAGGCCGGCACATCCGCCAAACCTCCCACGGCGGAGGACATGGTCTCCATGCCGAACATCAGCGTGGCAAAGCCCAGCAGCACCGTGCCGGTGTCTTTTTTCTTATTGTCCTTGCAGAACGTGAAGAAGATGATACCCACCAGCGCCAGCACCGGCGTAAAGGAGGTGGGCTTCAGGAGCCGCACCCATATACTGTCGCCGCTGATGCCGCCCAGACTCAGCAGCCATGCCGTCACCGTGGTGCCGACGTTGGCCCCCATGATGACGTTGATGGCCTGCCGCAGGGTCATGAGACCGGAGTTGACGAAGCCCACCACCATCACCGTGGTGGCCGAGGAGCTCTGGATCACCGCCGTGACGCCAAGGCCCGTGAAAAAGCCCGCCAGACGGCCGGTGGTCATCTTGCCCAGCAGGGAACGCAGGCGGCCCCCGGCCCGGCGCTCCAGCGCCTGTCCCATCAGCGTCATGCCGAACAGGAACAGACACAGCCCTCCCAGCATGGTCAATACATCAAAAATACTCATAAGCGTTTTCCTCTCCGCCGCCACCGGGCGGCACCTTTTTTTACACAGTTTTTCCCAAATACTCTATCTAATCAGTACTTTACCGGCGGCAGATAAAATCCAAAAGCGGAGTTTTGTAAAATCCATGTAAAATCTTACCCGGTGGAGGGCGTCGGGACAGCAGGCGGGGAAGCTCGACGAAAAAGCAGGATTTATGTCTCATATGTGGAAAAAATCACGTCTACCCCCTTGCGTACTTTTTGCGGATGCTGTATCATGTAGAATGTCCGGGAATCGGCCGGACAAAATAATAAAAGAGGAGAGAAAACAATGGAACGTATCTTCCACCTGAAGGAGAACGGCACGACTGTGAAAACAGAGATCCTGGCCGGTCTCACCACGTTCATGACGATGGCCTACATCATCGCCCTGAACCCCAATCTGCTCACCGGCTTCCAGACCGGGACGCCCCTGTGGAACGGCGTATTTCTCGCCACCTGCATCGCCTCCGCCATCGGCACGGTGTGCATGGCCTTTCTGGCCAACAAGCCCTTTGTCATGGCTCCCGGCATGGGCCTGAACAGCTTCTTCGCCGTGGTGGCGGGCAACGTGGCCGCCCTGCTGAACACCGACTACACCAGCGCCTTCCAGGCGGTACTGTGCATCATCCTGGTGGAGGGCATCGTGTTCCTGCTGCTGAGCGTGTTCAACATCCGTGATAAGATCGTCCACGCCATCCCTCTGGGCGTGCGGCTGGGTATCGGCCCCGCCATCGGCCTGATGCTGATGAACATCGGCGTTGGCTCCAACGTGGGCGTTTATGCCGAGGGCAACGGCTACACCGATCCCTTCTATGTCATGCGTGACTTCTTCGGCGCCATGACCCCCAGCGTCATCAAGGATCACATGGGCGCCGAGTACAGCACCATGGTCCTGACCGTCATCACCATGTTCGTGGGTCTGTTCGTCATCATCCTGCTGGCCAAGAAGGGCATCAAGGCCGCCGTGCTGGTGGGTATGCTGGCTTCCTCCGTGATCTACTGGGCCGGTGAGGCCATCTTCCTGCACGTGAACCCCTTCGCCTCCCTGCAGGGTGCCTCCTTTGTGCCTCCCTTCCACGACATGGCTGCCACCACCCTGTTTAAGTTCGACTTCAGCGACTTCTTCCGCATCGGCTGGTTCACCGCCATCACTCTGGTCATCACCTTCTGCATGATCGATATGTTCGACACCATCGGCACGCTGGTGGGTACCGCCTCCCGTGCCGGTATGACCGACAAGGACGGCAATATGCCCAACATGAAGGAGGCCCTGACCTCTGACGCCATCGGCACCGTGGCCGGCGCCTGCTGCGGTACCTCCACCGTCACCACCTTCGTGGAGTCCGCCTCCGGCGTGGAGGCCGGCGGCCGCACCGGTCTGACGGCTCTCACCACCGCCGTGATGTTCCTGGCCTGCATCTTCATCGCCCCCATCGCCGCCATCATCCCCGCTGCGGCCACCTCCTCCGCTCTGATCTATGTGGGCATCCTGATGCTGCAGGGCCTGAAGAACGTGGACTTCAACGATCTGGATCAGATCGTCCCCGTGTTCATCATGCTCATCGCCATGCCTATCTCCGGCTCTATCGGCCACGGCATCGGTCTGGCCATGATCTCCTACACCATCATCAAGGTGTTCTCCGGCAAGGCCAAGGACGTGTCCGTCCTGACCTATGTCATCGCCGCCCTGTTCATTGTGAAGTTCTTCGCAGTGGTGTAAGGCGAGCTATCCCCAATTAGGAGGAAATACGCCGTATGGATTATTATCTTCTGACGGATCTGGCTGCACAGGTGGGACACGGTCTCGCCATCAGCGGCGCAGAGACCTTTCGGGTGGAGGATACCATACGGCGTATTCTTCTTGCCTACGGCATCGAGTGTGAGGTATTCGCCATCCCCAACTGCCTGACCATCAGCTTTGAGGCCGCCAACGGCAAGCCCCTGACCATCATGAAGCGCATCGGCTTCCACGGCAACGATCTGGATGCGGTGGAGCAGTTCAATGCCCTGAGCCGCCGCATCTGCCGGGAGACCCCGGAGGTGGAGGTAGCGGTGCAGTGGCTGGAGGAGACGCAGGCCGCCTGTCGGAAATATTCGCTGCCGGCATACTATCTGGGCCACTATCTGGGGGCCTTTGGCTATTGCTTTGTCTTTGGCGGCACCCTGCGGGACAGCCTGTGGGCGGGTCTGTTGGGGCTGATCATCGGCCTTGTCAACGGGTTTTTGAACCGACTGGAGGTGAACCCCTTCTTTCGCACCATCGCCGCCTCCTTCTTCATGGCGGCTCCGGCATATCTGGTGGCCAGTCTGGGGTGGATGGATTCCGTGGACTCTTCTATCATCGGCGCACTGATGATCCTGGTGCCGGGGCTGCTCATCACCAACTCCATGCGGGATATCATCTACGGCGATACCAACTCCGGTATCAACCGCATCGTGCAGGTGCTGCTGTCGGCCTTCGCCATTGCACTGGGTACGGCGGCGGCGTGGCGCATCACCTCCGGGCTGTACGGCCTGCCGGTAAGCACCGGTGTGGTGCATCCCTTCTGGGTACAGGGTCTGGCGGTGCTGGTGGGCTGCGTGGGCTTCGCCATCCTCTTCAACGTACACGGCGGCGGAATGTGGCTGTGTACGCTGGGCGGCGTGGCCACGTGGATGGTATACCTGCTGGCGCAGCAGCTGGGCTATGGTGTTTACAGCATGAACTTCTTCGCCACACTGGTAGCGGCCCTCTATGCTGAGACTATGGCCCGTATCCGGAAGTATCCGGTGACGTCGTATCTGGTGGTGTCCACCTTCCCGCTGCTGCCGGGGGCGGGCATTTACTATACCATGAGCCTGGGGCTGGCGGGAGACTTCCATGCGGCGCTGGCCAAGGGATTGGAGACAGCGGGCATCGCCGGGTGTCTGGCGGTGGGGATCCTGCTGGTGTCCACCCTATTCCGCCTGCCGGCGGAGTGGAAACGTCGGCACGGCAAGAATTAAGTGCCAAGCCCCCATATACCAAGAAACAAGGACTGCGGACATTGTCCGCAGTCCTTGTTTGATTGAGGGGATGGTTTTCTGTTAGGCGTATGATTTGCAGGGTGAGGGCATCAGTCCAGCAGCATCAACAGCTCCTTGGCCTTGACGGCCTGCCCCTCCTTCACCCGGATCTCCCGGACCTTGCCGGCGGTGCGGGCGGTAACGGCCGTCTCCATCTTCATAGCCTCGATGGTCATGAGTACCTGATTCTCCTCCACGGTGTCGCCGGGCTGCACGTGGAGCTTGGACACCATGCCGGGGATGGAGGCCCCCACCTGACGGGGGTCGCTCTCGTCGGCCTGCACCACCTGACGGGTCTTTTCCGAAGCGTTGGGGTCACGGACCGCCACCTCACGGCGCATCCCGTTCAACTCGAACTGAACGTTGATGGTGCCATCGTCGTTGTGATCGCCCAGCCCCAGATACTTGATGACCAGTGTCTTGCCGTCCTCGATGTTGATCTTGTTGGTCTCGCCCAGCGCCATGCCGTTGAAGAACACATGGCTGCCCATACGGGTGATATAGCCGTACTCCTTGCGGTGGCGGCAGAAGTCCTCATATACCTTGGGGTACATGGCGTAGGAGATCAGGTCCTTGCGCTCCGGGTCGTTCCGGAACTTCCGTACCTCCTGCTCCAGCCGGTCAAAGTCCACCGGCGGCAGCAGCTTGCCGGGACGGCAGGTGATGGGCTCCTCGCCCTTCAGGACCACCTTCTGCAGATCCTCCGGGAAGCCCCATGCGGGCTGGCCCATCATGCCCTTGAAGTAGGACACCACGGAATCCGGGAAAGCCAGTGCCTTGCCCCGCTCCACGATATTCTCCGGGGTCAGGTCGTTCTGCACCATGAAGATGGCCAGATCGCCCACCACCTTGGAGGAGGGCGTCACCTTCACCGGGTCGCCCAGCATATCGTTGACGGTCTTGTACATCTCCTTGACCTCCTCAAAGCGGTCGCCCAGACCCAGCGACTCCACCTGGGGCCGCAGGTTGGTGTACTGACCGCCGGGGATCTCGTAGCGGTAGATGTCGGTGGTAGAGGTTTTCAGGCCGTGGTCGAAGCTCTCATACCGCAGGCGCACATCTGCCCAGTAGTTGGACAGCTCCTGCACCCGCCGCAGGTCCAGCCCGGTGTCCCGCTCCGTTCCCTGCAGGGCGGCCACCAGCGCATCCAACGAGGGCTGGCTGGTGAGACCCGCCAGCGGGGCGCAGGCGGCATCCACCACATCCACACCGGCCTCGGCGGCCATCAGCAGGGCCGCCACCTGATTGCCGGTGGTGTCGTGGGTATGCAGGTGGATGGGGATGCCGATCTCCTGCTTCAGGGTGGACACCAGCTTCTTGGCGGCGTAGGGCTTCAGCAGGCCGGACATATCCTTAATGGCCAGCATATGGGCGCCACGGCGTTCCAGCTCCTTGGCAAGGTCCACATAGTATTTCAGGGTGTACTTATCCTTGGTGGGGTCCAGAATGTCGCCGGTATAGCACATGGTGGCCTCCAGCAGCTTATTCTGGTTCAGCACCTCGTCCATGGCCACCTCCATGCTGGGGATCCAGTTCAGAGAGTCGAACACACGGAACACGTCGATGCCCCGCTCCGCCGCCTCCTTGATAAAGCTGCGGACCAGATTGTCGGGATAGTTGGCATAGCCCACCAGATTGGAGCCACGCAGCAGCATCTGGAAGGGGATGTTGGGGATCTTCTCCCGCAGCAGCCGCAGCCGCTCCCATGGGGACTCGTGGAGGAAGCGGTAGGCCACGTCGAAGGTGGCGCCGCCCCACATCTCCAGTGAGAAGCAGTCCCGCAGGATATCCGCCACACCGTCGGCGCCCTTCACCATGTCACGGGTACGCATCCGGGTGGCCAGCAGGCTCTGGTGGGCGTCCCGCATGGTGGTGTCGGTGAGCAGCAGCTTCTTCTGCTCCAGCACCCACTGGCTCACGGCCTTGGGGCCCTTTTCATCCAGCAGCTGCTTCAGGCCGGGGCCCAGCGGGGCCTGAGGCTGGGGGAAGCGGGGGGTGTCATACTGATGGCGCTCGGCGTTGGGATTGGCCACCTGGATCTCGGCGATGTACCGCAGGACACGGGTGGCCCGGTCACGGGAGTCCACGATATCAAACAGCTCCGGCGTCTCGTCGATGAACTTGGTATGGCAGCGGCCCGCCACGAAATCCGGATGGGCCAGAATGTTGGTGACGAAGGGGATGTTGGTCTTGACGCCCCGCACCCGTACCTCGTTGATGGCACGGGCCGCCTTGCGGCAGGCGGCGGGAAAATTATGATCCCAACTGGTGACCTTCACCAGCAGCGAGTCGTAGTAGGGGGAGATAACGGTACCCACGTCGGCATTGCCGCCGTCCAGACGGACACCGAATCCGCCGGAGGAGGCGTAGGCCGTGATCTTGCCGTTGTCCGGGGCAAAGTTGTTGGCGGGGTCCTCGGTGGTCACACGGCACTGGATGGCGTAGCCGTCGATGTGGACATCCTCCTGCCGGCTCAGGCCGATCTCCGGGTGACTCAGGGGATACCCGGCGGCAATGAGGATCTGACTTCGGACGATATCCACGCCGGTGACCATCTCCGTCACCGTATGCTCCACCTGAATCCGGGGGTTCATCTCGATGAAGTAGTAGCCGCCGTTCTTATCCACCAGAAACTCCACCGTACCGGCGCTGACGTACCCCACCGAGCGGGCAATTTTCACGGCATCCCGGCGCAGCGCCTCCACCGTCTCCTGCGGGACGGACCATGCCGGGGCGAACTCCACCACCTTCTGATACCGCCGCTGGAGAGAGCAGTCCCGCTCGCCCAGATGATAGACGTTGCCGTGCTGGTCCGCCAGGATCTGCACCTCAATGTGCTTGGGCTCCACCAGATACTTCTCCATGAAAATATCGCCGCAGCCGAAGGCCTTCTCCGCCTCGCTGTGGACCAGCTCATAGGCGGTGCGGACCTCCTCCGGGCTGTCGCAGCGGCGCATCCCACGACCGCCACCGCCGGCAGCAGCCTTCAAAATCACCGGAAAGCCGAAGGATACCGCCTTCTCCACGGCGTCCTCTGCGTCCCGCAGAGGCTCCGTACAGCCGGGGATGATGGGAACACCACAGGAGATAGCGATCTCCTTGGCGCTAAGCTTATCGCCCATCTGCCCCAGCACCTTGGAGGATGGCCCGATGAACAGGATGCCGTTTTCCTCACAGGCTCTGGCAAAGTCGGCATTCTCCGACAGGAAGCCGTATCCGGGATGGATGGCGGTAACACCACGGCGCTTGGCTAAACCAATAATGCCGGGAATATCCAGATACGCCCCCAGCGGGGATTTCTTCTCCCCCACCAGATACGCCTCGTCCGCCTTGGTGCGGAACAGCGAATAGGTGTCCTCATTGGAGTAGATGGCCACCGTGTGGATGCCCAGATCGTGGCAGGCACGGAAAATGCGGATGGCAATTTCGCCACGGTTGGCCACCAGCACCTTTTGGATTTCTTTGGTCTGCATGACCCATCGCCCCTTTCTGTCTCGTGGACATTTGTTTGTACATATTATATCATAGACCTTCCCCGCCTTGCAGAGGGCAAACAGCACAAATCGCCTTTTTGTTCACTCTCACAAGGCCGCCGGGGATTTTCTCCGCAAATTTGGAAGCTTTTCCCCTTCCGCCTGCGGTCGGCATCAAGAAGCCGTATCAAAAGCTCCCTCCGGCGCTTTCACGGTATCTCCCAGCCCCGTTTTTCCGGCGGAACGTTCGGAATGAATCGTACCGCCGGGTCGGCTTTTTGCACAAACGCTCTCCTTCACCGCATCTCCCCAAGGCCCTCAAACGCCATCAACGCCGCATCCCGAACCGGGGTGCGGCGTTGATGGTAAATAAAGGAAGAAGGAAAGAGTAGCAAATTCAGCGCCCCATCGGCGGGGGCGGCGGCTCAGCCGCCCAGATATGCCTTCTTGATGGAGTCGGACTCCGCCAGCTCATGGCCGGTGCCGGAGAGTGCGATCTTTCCGGATTCCAGCACATAGGCCCGGTCCGCCACCTGCAAGGCCATTTCGGCGTTCTGTTCCACCAGCAGGATGGTGGTGCCGGACTGGTGCAGCTCCCGGATGATAGCGAAGATCTGTCCCACCAGAATGGGGGCAAGGCCCATGGAGGGCTCGTCCAGCATCAGCAGCTTGGGGTGGCTGATCAGCGCCCGGCCCATAGCCAGCATCTGCTGCTCGCCGCCGGAGAGCGTCCCCGCCACCTGATCCCGCCGCTCTTGCAGGCGGGGGAAGCGGGTGAAGATATCCTTCAGCTCCTCACGGGTGGGCTTTTTGTGGAGGTAGGCCCCCATCTCCAGGTTCTCCAGCACCGTCATCTGCTGGAAGATACGGCGGCCCTCCGGCACGTGGGCCAGCCCCTTATATACCAGATTGTGGCTGGGGGTGTGGGTAATGTCCTCCCCCAGAAACTCGATGCTGCCGGTACGGGAGTGCATCATGCCGGAGACGGTTTTCAGGGTGGTGGATTTTCCGGCGCCGTTGGCGCCGATCAGGGCCACCACCTCGCCGGGGCGCACCTCGAAGGAGACGTTCTTCAGTGCATGGATCTTGCCGTAGTAGACGTTGATATCCTTAACCTTCAGCATCGTCCTTGGCTCCTTTCTTCCCCAGATACGCCTCGATGACGGTGGGATTGGCTTTGATGTCGGCAGGGCTGCCCTTGGCGATGACCTTGCCGTAGTTCAGCACGCAGATGCCCTCGCAGATACCCATGACCAGATTCATGTCGTGCTCGATGAGCAGAATGGCGATCTGGAAGGTATCCCGGATGCGGCGGATGTTCTCCATCAGCTCCGCCGTCTCGGAAGGGTTCATGCCCGCCGCCGGCTCGTCCAACAGCAGCAGCAATGGCCCGGAGGCCAGCGCCCGGACGATCTCCAGACGGCGCTGTGCGCCGTAGGGCAGGCTCCCCGCCTGTGCATGAGCCAGATCCGCCATGCCGAAGAAGTCCAACATCTCCAGCGCCGTGGCCTCCGCCTGACGCTCCGCCTTGCGGTAGCCGAAGCCGTGGGTCACGGCGGCCAGCAGGTTCTCCCGGACGCTATTGTGCATCCCCACCTTCACATTGTCGATGACGCTCATATCGTTGTACAGCCGGATATTCTGGAAGGTACGGGCGATGCCCATGCGGCTGACCTGATGGGTGGACTTGCCCGCCGTTGGCATCCCATTGATGAGGATGCTGCCCCGGGTGGGCTGATAGACGCTGGTGAGGAGGTTAAAGACCGTGGTCTTTCCGGCTCCGTTGGGGCCGATCAGCCCGGCGATCTCCGTGCGGCCGATGGTGAGAGTGAAGTCATCCACGGCGGTCAGACCGCCGAAATCGATGCCCAGTCGGCTGGCCTCCAACACAGGGGCATAGCGGACGTCACGCTCCGGCACCAGCGAGCGGCTGGGGTACGGAACCAGCGGCGAATCCGGCAGCCGAACACCGGCAGTTTTCAACTCTTTCATTTCTTCGCCGCCTCCTTTTTCGTTTTCTCCTTCCGGGCCTTCCCAAGGCTCAGCAGGGCTTTCAGGGACCACCGACCCTTCCACTCCGCAAACTGCGGGGAGGAGTTCAGCAGCATAATGACGATCAGCAGTACGGAGTAGGCCAGCATCCGGTAGTCTGCCACCTGACGCAGTACCTCCGGCAGAGCCCGCAGGATGATGGTGGCGATGATGGAGCCCCGGATGGAGCCCATGCCGCCCAGCACCACGATGACCAGGATCTCAATGGACATATTGTAGTCAAACATGGCGGGCTTGATGTTGGCCAGCGTATGACCGTACAGCACACCGGCCATTCCGGCGAAGAAAGCCGCCAGCACGAACACCATCAGCTTGTAATACGTCACGTTGACGCCGTTGGACTCGGCGGCGATGCGGTTATCCCGGATGGCCATGATGGCCCGGCCATGGCGGGAGTTTTTCAGATTCATCATCACCAGCACCACCAGAAAAATCAGCACGATGGCAAAGGGCAGCAGTGTCCGGGTATCGGCGTAGATCTCGCTGGTATCCAACCCCTTGGCGCCGCCGGTGACGGAGAGATTGTTGATGATGGTCTTGATGATCTCGCCGCAGGCCAGCGTTACGATGGCCAGATAGTCGCCCTTGAGCCGCAGGGCCGGCAAGCCCACCAGCAGGCCCACCACCGCCGCCGCCACGCCGCCCAGCAGCATGGACAGAGGCATCCGCACTCCGATAGGGACGCTCTGCGCCAGCTGAATGGAGAGCAGGCAGCCGGTGAACAGGCCCACGGACATGAAGCCCGCATGGCCCAGCGACAGCTCACCCAGTAGGCCCACCACCAGATTCAGGGACACCGCCATGACGATGTAGCAGGCCATGGAGATGAGCATATTGGAAATCTGCCGACTGGCAGCTCCGGAGTAAATGAGGGCAGCGGAGCCGCCGCAGAGCAGGGCGGTAATGAGCAGTGTCACGGCGTTGCCGCTGAGGCGCCGTGCGCCGGAGGTCATATTCTTTCCCATAGCTTACACCTTCTCACTGATACGCTTGCCCAGCAGGCCGGTGGGCTTCACCACCAGCACCGCCACCAGCACGCCGAACACGATGGCGTCGGCCCACAGGGTGGAAATATACGTCTTGGAGAGCTGCTCGATAACGCCCAGCAGCACACCGCCCAGCATAGCGCCGGGAATAGACCCGATGCCGCCAAACACGGCTGCGGTAAAGGCCTTGATGCCGGGCATGGCGCCGGTGGTGGGCCGGATGTAGGTGTAGGCCGCTCCGTAGAAGATGGCGGCCACGCCCGCCAGCGCCGAGCCGATGGCAAAGGTGACGGTGATGGTGCGGTTGACGCTGATGCCCATCAACTCTGCCGCCTCCTTATCCTCCGACACCGCCCGCATGGCCTTGCCCATCCGGGTACGGTTGATAAACAGGGACAACCCCACCATGATAATGGCCGTCACCGCCATGGTGGCGATGGTGATGCCGTCGATGTACACGCCGCCCAGCTCCACGCTGGGGATGGTGAACAGCACCGGAAAGGCCTTCTGCTCTGAGCCGTAGATCAGCAGCGCCAGATTCTGCAGCAGATAGCTGACACCGATGGCGGTGATCAGGACCGCCAACGGCGGGGCCTGCCGCAGGGGCCGGTAGGCCAGAAATTCAACGGTGATACCCAGCAGGGCGCAGACGGCGATGCTGATGAGGATAGCCACCAGCGGCGGCATCCCCAGCGTCAGCACGGAGGTGACAACGGCATAGGCTCCCACCATGATGATATCGCCGTGGGCGAAGTTCAGCATCTTGGCGATGCCGTAGACCATGGTATAGCCCAGAGCCATCAGCGCATAGATGCTGCCCAGGCTCAGGCCGCTGATAAGGGTCTCGATCAATCGGGTCATAAATCAGTTTCCTCTCTTTCTTCCGGATATCCCTCCCTGTCCGGAGGGCGGGCCGGGCGGCACAATACTGCCGTGCCGGAGACACCGGCAGGCACTGTTCTGCCGTTCGGCGGACAGCGCCCTCCGGGGCCGAAGCCCCGGAGAGCACCGGGTTTCTTTAGCCAAGCAGGCTGGTGGTGCCGTCGGCGGCGAACACCATGGCCTTGGCGTTCTTGGCGGGTTCACGGCTGGTGTCCCACTGCATGGTGCCGGTGAGGCCGTCCACGGTGATGGTGTACATGGCGTCCACCATGGCGGAGGTAAAGTCGGCATCAGCAGGGGTCTTGCCGCAGGCCTCCATGGCCGCCTTCACGGCATACACGGCGTCGTAGGCGTCGGCGGCGAACTGGTCAGGAGCGGAGCCGTGGAGCTTGGTGAACTTGTCCACGAAGGTCTGGGTCTTGGTGTCGGGAGCGTCCACGGCAAAGGGGGTCAGCATCATAACACCCTCCAGCATAGTCATGTCGGAGACCTTGGTCTGCAGGCCGTCCAGACCGTCGCAGCCAAAGACCTTGATGCCGTCCAGCTTACCCTGAGCCTGAGTCAGGAACACGGAGGCCTCAGCGGCATAGATGGGCAGGAACACCAAATCGCAGCCGGAATCACGGATGGCGTTGATCTGGGTGGAGAAATCCGTCTTGGTACCCTCAGTGAAGGCCTGCTGGGTGACGATGGTCAGACCCCGCTGGGCCGCCTGAGCAGTGAAGGTCTCCACCAGACCGGCAGAGTAGTCGATATCGGACTGATAGAACACGGCGATCTTGCTGCCCAGCTTGTTGTCAGCGATATAGTTGGCGGAGGCAGTACCCTGTGCCGGGTCGTTGAAGCAGACACGGAAGGCCTTGTCGTTGCCCTGAATGCACTTCTCGGCAGAGGAGGTACAGGTGACGACGAGTACGTTGTCGTTCTTGGCGGCGGTGATGACGGACTGGGCCTCGCCGGACAGCACGCAGCCCAGAGAGACGTCCATCTTATCGTCCATCAGCTTGCCAAAGGCAGAGATGGCGGAGTCGGGATCGCCCTGAGAGTCCTCGGTCTGCAGCTTGAGCTGCCAGCCGTTGACGCCGCCGGCGGCGTTGATCTCCTCCACAGCCACCTGAGCGCCGTCACGGGTGGAGGTACCATAGTGGGCGTAGTCACCGGTCATGGGGCCGATGAGGCCCAGCAGCAGAGTCTGGTCGCTTCCGCCGCCGTTGCTGTCATCGCCGCCCTTGCCGCCGCATCCGGCCAGCAGGCCCAGCAGCATGGCCAGCGTCAATACCATACATACAAGTTTCATTCCCTTTTTCATGTTTCTTTCCTCGATTCTTGTGGGTTTTATTTTCAGCCGGTGGGCTTAAAAATACAAAAGAAAAACGGCCTTGCTCTTGCAGCAAAGCCGTCAGCCAAGTTTCTGTCCCGGACTATTCTGCCGGAAACCACTCGACGCTGCGCCTTACTGCGGGATGCGGGATAATTCGTACCAGTACGATCAGAACCAGCAGAACCGCCAGAGCCACCAGTACCCCCAGCAGAATGGACAGCAAAATGGACACCGCCAGAATGGCAGTGTCCAGAGCAAACAGATAGGAAGCGGTGCAGGAGGCAGACTGAGTGGCCGGTGCGCAGCACGCATCGGCAGCATGAGTACGGTTGCAGGTGGAAGTGTACCTCATGACGTCTGTCTCCTTTCCAAAGGCTGGCCCACACGGGCGGGCCGCTTGATGTTGCATAGTTTACCGGTTTTATATGCAAAAGTCAATGGGGGGTATGTCGAATTTACTGCCCCGCAGCCCCGCATTTTATACAGTTTTCACAAACTTGCAGGAAACTTTACGGAAAGTAAGTTTCCTTAGGCGAAATGTTTTGTGGACGCTCTCTTTCCATGTCGCCCGGAAGGTCGAAAAAAGGGGATGCTCCTCCCTGGAAGAGCATCCCTCAGAGCATCCCCTTTTATACGAAAGCATCAGCGTTTAGTTCTTGACTACGGTGTACCAATCGCCGTTCTGTTCAACATGGTAGCCGTCAGCAACGAAAACTTCGTTTTCGCCCATAGCGGGATGAGACGGGTCATACTTGTAGAAAGAACCACCACTGACGATGATCTTGGCAACGCCTCTTGCAGAATCGATCACATTCAGCGTATTCGCCGGGGTAACCGCCTTGAAGGTACCGCCTTGAATCTCAATCGTAGCCTTATCGGTTGCATAGATCAGATCGCAAACGGGATCGTCTGCCGGAACGCCAACCTGACGGAAGTCACCGCCTTTGATGATAACCTTACTGGTGCCACCGGCTTCAACGGCCATGGCTGCATTCTGTCCGTCCGCACCCTTGGTATACACGGCGTACACATCGGCGTCGATCGTAATCTGCGCTGTCTTTTCAGCCTGCACTGCACCATATCTGCCGTTGGCCTGAATATTCTTGGTGATTTCATGCGTGCCATGAGAAAAGCTCTCGGCATAAAACAGCTCCGGTGCAGCATGGTCGTATGTATTGTCATACGAATCGTTTTCATACTCTGCCTGCGTCGCATTCACGCTAATACCGAAAGAAAACTTTGATGCCCAATACGGATCGTTGTTTTTCGGATTTGCCTCGTTGCCGACTTCCGTGGGCATATACAGCACCAGTGCATACGTCTTAGCATCAGCCTCAGGCGCAAGCATTACCATCTGATCTTCACCAATAATAGCACTGGAACCGATGGACTTAAGCGTCCTAGCTTCTGCATTCACAGCATTGATTGCCGCTTCACGATCTGCATATGCAGCAGTGGTTTCCACTGCGCCCAATTTCACATAGTTGCTGAGGTAATAAAACTCGCCTGCGACATTTTTTCCTCTGCCTTCATTGATGTTATACATACCAACGGTATACTTCAGAGCAAGTGTTCCTGCGTTTTTGACACGTAGATACACAACCTCTGTACGACCGGGTTCCCATACAGTGCTTTCCTCAAACAGCTTGGTCGTGTCGGTTACCTTGTTCCAGGTCTTAAAATCTGTGCTGTACTCCAACGCCACATCCAGATTACCGGCCTGAATCTTGTTGACGCCGGTACTTGCGGTGTCGGTGAACCATGCGAAGGTAGCGCCTACCAGCATAGCCAGACACAGGACCATGGCCACGACGCTGCCCAGCAAGGCCCGTTTGGTGCTCTTGCGGTTTGTCATAAGTATCTCCTCCTATTTTTTGCGTGTGGGGCTCTTGGCTGGCAGGCTTTTGTAGCGGGACGCCGCAAAAGGGATACGGATCCTCCTGTCGGGGCTGCGCCTCTCCTCAGGATGACACTCCCTTTGAACACCCCTTATCGTTTCTTAGAAACGATAAAAAGCCCACGGGCTTTTGGCCGCACGCTTGATAGTTGTATCATAGCACCGTGATCGGCAGAACGCAAGAGGTTTCTGCAAAATCTGTCGGTTTTTACAGGTCATTTACCGCTGTCTGCGGGTACCCACACAGGGGCCTTTCCAGTACCGCAAACAAGGGCCTCCGGCAATGCCGGAGGCCCTTGTTCTTCTCAGATACTTTCGGGAGAGCGCTTACTTGCTCACCGTGTACCAAGTGTCGCTGCCTTCAACAGTGGAGGTCGTGGTGCAGCCGGCACCCAGAGTGATCTTGCCGGTTTTGGCATTGACCGGGTCTACCGTTGTCACGCCGGGATTATAATTTTTGAAGCTGCCGCCGTTTACCGTAATGGTGCAGCCGGCGGTAGCATTATCCTGGTGGTTCAGCACATAATACGTCCCATTGCTGGGGGTGGCCGTCTCGAACTTACCGCCGTTGATGGTCACCGTAGCCTTGCTTCCACTGCTCATGCTGGTGTAGACGAAGATACAGGAGGTCCCCTCGCTGGTACCATAGAAATGGCCGCCGTTGATGGTCAGCCTGCCATAGTTGCCCGCACGAACCGCAGAGGTCACCTTGTTGGTGTAGGTCTTATCCGAGCCGTATACCGCGCCGGTCTGGCCCTCGCTGCTGTCATTGATAGTCAGGTTGCCCTTCTTGCCGCCGATATAAAACACGCTGCCGTTATTAGGCTTTGCGCCCGCTGCATACTCCAGCCGGATGGAGTGGCCGTTCAGATCCACGGTCACTGTCTTGCCGGACAGATAGATCTCGTCGGTGACCACGATATCGTCCACCAGCTTGAAGTAGCCCTTGGCATCTTCCATCTTCAACGCCTGCTCACCGGTAGCCACCAGATAGGGGTTCGCCTTGGTGCCATTGCCGCCGTTGAAAACACTGCTGGAGGTCACCACAGTGAAGGGAGAGAAATCATCGGTGCTGAAGGTCAGCAGGCCGGTGGCAGCATCATAATAGTAGGTGTCGTTGGCCGCCTTGACCGCCTCGGCGCTCTCCGCCTTGGTCAGCGGTGTCTCGGAGTGATAGAACCCGATCACGTTCAGCTTCTTCTCCAGCTGCAGGGCGATGGTAAAGAACTTGCCGCCCGCTGCCGTGACCTTGTTGCCGTTCTGATCCTCCAGACGGACCTCGGTGGTAACGGCGTCGGTGCCGGTGACGATCTCAATGTTGGCCGGAGTCTGCCCTTCTGTCTTGACCAGCGTCAGCTTTCCGGCATCGGTGCTGCCTGCGGGAATGGTAGCGATCACAGTGGGGTCCTTCTCACGGTCCTGGATCACCGTGTCGCCGTCGGTATTCACATCGCCCACAGCCACCACGGGATAGGTGGCGTTGGCATCGTAGGTGTTGTTGAAGCTGTCGCTCTCCACGGTGTTCTGGGTGGCCACCACGGTGATGGCAATGCCGTCGATAGACTCGTTCATGTAGTCGTTGCCGGCGGACTCCTGCATATGACCCTTGATGGTGAAGGCGGCGCCCTCTTCCCCGGCCTTCAGCTGCATCTCGGTCAGGTTGATATCCGCATCATTGATGGTCCAGTCGATGACATCATTCAGCTTGGCGCTGCCGTTGATGCCGGTGATGGCCACCTTGTACTTCAGGGCCAGATTGCCCTTGTTCACCACACGCAGCTCCGGCAGCTCATAGGTGCAGCCCGGCTCCCACAGAACGGCCTCGTTTTCAGCGCCAGCGGCCTTCTTGAATTCCAGCTGCTTGCCCTGTGCATCGGCCCAGGTGGTGACATTGCCTTTCTCGTCCCATGCAGTGGCGTACTGGAGCTGAACATCCAGATTGCCGGCCTGGATCTTGTTGACACCGGTGCTTGCGGTGTCGGTGAACCATGCAAAGGTAGCGCCTACCAGCATGGCCAGGCACAGGACCATGGCCACGACGCTGCCCAGCAAGGCCCGTTTGGTGCTCTTGCGGTTTGTCATAATATCTGCCTCCTATTTTTTGCGTGTGCGGGTCTTGGCCGTTGGGCTTTGTGGGGGATGCGGGGAATACGGATCGCCACGTCGGGGCTGCGCCCCTCCTCAGAATGACGCCTTCTTTGACCCCTCCCTATCGTTTCTCTGAAACGATAGACGCCCATGGGCGTCCCGGCGCGCACTTTTACGCAGGCATATTACCACTTATATGGACACAATGCAAGTCCCTTTTTGCCAAAAACTGTCATTTTTTCTGGAATTTTCTGCATCCCATTCCCCGGCACGACAAAAGGGCCTTGCTCCTCGCCGCAAGGCCCTTATTTTTCTGGAAACTTCGCTGCCATTACCGCAGCTGCGCCGTGAACACGATCTCACCCGGCTGAGGGCATTGGGCCCGGATGAAGCCGTGGTGTCCCTCGGCAATGCTCCGGGCGATGGACAGCCCCACACCGAAGCTGCCGTCGGCGGAGCGGGCCTGATCCGACCGATAGAACCGGTCAAAGAGCTTCTCTGTCTCCCCCTCGGCCAGCGGTGTACAGGCATTGCTGCACCGCAGGACGACGCCCCGTTTTCCCTTCTCCAGCACAAACCGGATGGGTGTCTCCGGCAGGGCATACTTCACGGCGTTATCCAGCAGGATAGACACCAGCTGCCGCACGGCGTACTCATCGCCGCAGTAGGTAAGCCCCGGCACGATAGCAAGCTCCAGCGGATGGCCCTGAGACCGGGCAAAATCCCGGAAGGACTCCGCCGTCTCCTCCACCGCCTCGCTGACGGCGAAGTCCGACAGCTTCAGCGGCGACTCCTCCTCGTCCATGCGGGAGAGCGTCACCGTGGTCCTGCGGAAGCAGAAAAAAAGCCTGACCTCTTCTCTCTTCCCTCTTTTATAAACAGGACAGGGTCCGGTTCCCAAGGGAACCGGACCCTGTCCTGTTTTTTTGACGCCTCATCTACTCGCCAAGGCTGCGGGAGAACCCCCCATCCTCACAGGATGGAGAGCTGTCCCGGATCCTCGTCAGCCTCTGGGCCAGTCCAGATCTCTGGGCAGCCCCAGAATGTAGTCGGCGCTGACGTGATAATACCGGCACAGCTTCTCCAGCTTTTCGATGCCCATTTCGCTGGTACCGTCCCGCCAGCGCCGGATCTGCTTGGTGCTGACGCCGATGACCTTCGCCAGATCCTGCACCTTGGTGTCGCTGTCCTCGATAATGGCATCAATGTTTGGATATTGCTTCATGTGCGACCTCCTTACGGCCCATTGTGTCTCATCGACCTTTTGTCGAATTATGTCGAAAATTTTACACTTACAACGACATATAAGTCTTGACTTTGGACATATATGTCATTTATAATATGTAAAGACATATATGTCCCACATTTGTTTGTTCGTTCTGCCCTCATCACCGTCATTGTTTGACATTCTCCACGCAATATGACTGGAAATTTCAGGACAGTTGCTCTGTTTCGACGTTCTTCATGAGCAAAAGATGCTTTAATAGTTCTGCACCCGCCAAGTGCTCCAAGCTATCTCCGGGAGGAACCCCCTATGACCGCAAAAAAGCTCTTACAGATCATCAGCACCATTCTGGTGGCGCTGGTAGTACTTCTGGCCGTGGCGCTGGTCGGCGTCCGACTGGCCGGCATCCGCACCTTCACCGTTCTGTCCGGGTCCATGGAACCCACTTACCACGTAGGCTCCCTCATCTACGTGAAAAAAGTGGACCCCACCACCATCCAGCCGGGACAGGTCATCACCTTCATGCTGGATGAGAACACCGTGGCCACCCACCGGGTGGTGGAGGTGGTCCCCGACGAGGACGATCCCTCCACTCTGCGCTTCCGCACCAAGGGCGACGCCAACGACGCCGAGGACGGCAGCCTCGTCCACTACAAAAACGTCATCGGCACCCCGGTGTTTGCCATTCCCAAGCTGGGCTACGCAGCCAATTACATCCAGCATCCCCCCGGCCTGTACGTGGCCATCTCCGCCGGGGCCGTCCTGCTGCTGCTGACCTTCCTGCCGGACCTGCTCTCCGGCGGCTCCGACAAGGGGCAGGGCAAGCGCATCCGTCAGGACAGTCAAAAGGCATAGATCCGTCGATCCTGCCGCAAGGCTCACCATATCATTTGTTATCATTTTTTATGCAGGAGGAAAAACCATGAAAGCAAGGAACCGCATCAAACCCCTGTTGACCCTGTGCTGCGCCCTGCTGCTGGTAGCCGCCGGTGTGTTCGGCACGCTGGCCTACCTCACCGGCACAGACACGGTCAACAACACCTTCACCGTCGGCAACGTGAAGATCACGCTGGACGAGGCCAAGGTGACCACCGACGGCACGCCTGTGGAGGGCGCTGACCGTGTGAAGGCCAACGAGTACCATCTGCTCCCCGGCCACACCTACACCAAGGACCCCACCGTCACCGTTGAGGAGGGCAGCGACCTGAGCTACGTCCGCATGAAGGTCACCTTCAACAACGCCAAGGCCATCATCGCCCTGTGTACTGACCCCGAGTTTGCCGAGGACGGCCCCACCGGCGTGGAGAACGCCTATCCCCTGATCCGCATGGTGAAGTTTGTGGAAGCCAATGCCCCCAAGTGGGACGGCATCATCCCCGATAACATGGTGGAGACAGAGGAAATGCTGGCCAATGCCAAGTACTTCGTCTACGACAAGCCCACTGACACTCTGACCTACTATTTCTATTACAACGAGACCGTTGCCGCCCCCGACGGTGATGTGGTCCTGCCTGTCCTGTTTGACAAAGTGACCCTGCCCGAGTGGGTCACCAACGACCAGCTGGCCACTCTGGAGAATTTCCAGATCACCGTGGTGGCCGAGGCCATTCAGGCCGACGGCTTCGCCAATGCCGGCGCCGCTTGGGCCGCCTTCAACGGCTGATTTTTCCCCCCCGGTTTCGACGGCACATGGGCTGCGCCCCACGCCGTGGAAATAAATCATAGTTTGTAAGAAAGGAAGAAGCGAGTATGAAAAAGAAAACTCTGGCGCTGGTTCTGGCTCTGACCCTGTTGGTGGCCGGTGTCGTCGGCGGCACGCTGGCTTGGCTGACCGATCAGACCGCCGAGGTGAAGAACACCTTCACCGTGGGCGATATCAACATCGGCCTCACCGAGACCACCGCAGACTACAAGATGGTTCCCGGCAACACCATCGCCAAGGACCCCACCGTCACCGTTCAGGCCAACTCTGAGGCCTGCTGGCTGTTCGTGCAGGTCACGAAGTCCGAGAATCTGGACACTTTCATCACCTATGCCATCGCAGAGGGTTGGACGGAGCTGCAAGACGGCGTTTACTACCGTGAGGTTCCCGCCTCCGCCGCCGACCAGACCTTCTCTGTGCTGGCAGGTAACACCGTCACTGTGAACAACACTGTTACCAAGACTATGCTCGAAACCGCCAAGACGGATGCCCCCACCCTGACCTTTAAGGCCTACGCCGTGCAGAAGGACAATGTTGCCTCTGCCTCCGATGCTTGGGCCAAGGTCAACCCCTAACCAAGTGATCCCTTGCACATTCTGATACCCAAAAAATCAAACAAAAAGGAGAGCAATTACATGAAAAAGAAGATCACTGCCCTGTTCCTGTGCGTGGCGCTGGCCGCCATCGCCATCGTCGGTGCCTCTCTGGCCTACTTCACCGACACCGACAACGAAACCAATACCTTTGCCGTGGGCAACGTCAAGATCGACCTGATCGAGCAGGAGCGTGGCGAGAATGGCCTTCAGCCCTTCACGCAGAACAAGAAGCTGTCCCCCATCGTCGGCTCTGCACAGGGCGAGAAGGATGAGCTGGGTATGCCCACCGCCAAGAACTACGTGGACAAGATGGTCACCGTCCAGAACACCGGCTCCGAGAAGGCCTATATCCGTGCCTACTTCGCCATCCCCGCCGCTCTGGACGACGGCTATGAGACCTTCAACGCCGGCATGAACGTCCTGCACTTCAACTTCGGCAACAAGGTCGTTGACGGCAATATCACCTCCACGGAGGGCGTTGAGTGGAACTGGATGCATGACGGCAAGTGGAACTACTTCGAGACCACCATGGACGGCATCAAGTACAATGTCTACTTCGCCGACTACTATCAGGCCGTTGAGGCCGGTGCCACCACCGAGCAGCTCGTTCAGGGCGTGTATCTCGACAAGTCCGTCGATTTCGGCAAGGATGGCAAGTGCTACGCCTTTGGCAAGGAAGTCACTCTGGACGAGGGCTGGGATTGGAGCAGCGTCTCCTGCCCCGTGTTCGCCGTAGCCTGTCAGGCAGAGGGCTTTGACAGCGCTGCCGAGGCTATGGATGCCGCCTTCGGCGCCAACTACAATCCTTGGGGCGGTACCGCCACCAACTGGCAGTAATTTTCCCCCCCAACAGGAAGCAGATCGGCTTCCCTGACTCTACTATCTCCTCCCTATTTTTTTGCGGCACGGGTCCTGTGACCCGACCAACCCCGACACGCCTGTTACCAGCGGGTCGTGTCGGGTGGCAGAAAGCCCCCCTATAGGCTCCCTGCCGCCCCGGTGAACCTGTTACCAGCGGAAACACCGGCGGCCGTGGCCTCTTAGAGGCCCGGCCAAACCAGTGCAGCTGTTACCGCAGCTGCACCGGTTTGACCGCTGCGGTCAACCACCTTCTCTGTCCTCCCTATGGAGGCTGACCATAGACAGGAAAGGAGCAACCACATGAAACGAAAGCTGTTATTACTGTCGGTGCTGGCCATCTGCGTGGCCACGCTGGCAGCCGGAACGCTGGCGTATTTCAGCGCCGACGGAACGGCACGCAATGTCATCACCACCGGCAATGTCTCCATTGCTGTGGAGGAGTGGGCGGATGCGGATAAGACCCAGCCCTTCGAGGATCTTACCGGCATCATGCCCGGCACCACCGTCACCAAAATTGCCGAGGTCCGCAACACCGGCGAAGCCGACGCATGGATCCGTGTCCGCCTCACCAGCGACATCCGCCTCACCGGCGACGGCACGCCGGACCCCTCGCTGGTAAAGCCCGACCTCAACACCACCGACTGGACGCTGGGTCCCGACGGCTACCTCTACTGCAACAAGGCCATCCGCCCCGGCGAGACCACCGCCCCTCTGTTCACCTGCGTCACCTTTGACGCCGGTATGGGCAACGAGTATCAGGATGCCACCGCCACAGTCCATGTGGCCGCCGAGGCTGTCCAGACTGCCAACAACGGCGTCACCGCTCTGGAGGCGCTGGGCTGGCCAACGCAGGGTTAAGGAGGTGCGGCACATGAAAAAAATGCGGCATATGAAGAGAAAAGCCCTTGTGGCGCTGGTGCTGTCTGTCACCATGCTGCTGACCCTGATGCCCGGTCTGGTCTTTGGTGTCTCCGACGATCAGGGTGACCCGGACACCGTCAGCTCCTCCATCGACTACCCCACCGTGAATTTCACCGACGTGGCCCCCTTCCTGCCCCCGGTCAGCGGCACTGCCCTCCGGCGCTCCCCGGCCCGTGACGCCGGTGATGCCAATACCGGCAGCGATAACGGCAATAACGGCATGGTGGTCAACAAGACCTCCGTTTATAACGAGGAGACCGGCGCCTATGACATTACGCTGGAGGCCTACGCCACCGGCAGCAAGGTCATCAGCACCGTCACCAGCGATGTTCCCACGGACGTCATTCTGGTTCTGGATCAGTCCGGCTCTATGGGGGATGATATGGGGCAACTGGTCTACACGGCCTACTCCGGCAATACCCGTCAGAACAGTGATCTCTATGAGAAGCAGGATAACCTCTGGTATAAGCTCTCCGATGGCAGCTATGTCGCCGTTACCGTCACCTCCCGGAACGACAGCATCCAATACACCCCCATCACCAACGGAAGAAATAACGAGGATTATGATTGGTGGTCCGACTCAACGTACACAAATCTCTGGGATAACAAAGACAACCTTTACGCCAAGATCAATGGCGAATACCAGAAGGTCACCGTGAGTCGTTCCGGTTACGGAAACAACCGCACCTACACCTATACCCTCCCGGATGGCACGCAGATCGCATCCAGTCGAGGCGATGATGCAGCACCTACCATCAGCAGCACAGACGATGGCTATCTCTATCTCGCATCCATCGATACCACTCAGACCGTCTATACCTACACCTATACCGATGCCAACGGCACGGTGCAGACCATCGGCACCTCCACAGGCGACAGCACCAACTTCACGGCTGCCACGCTTTACAGCCGCAGCACCACAGATAGCGGCATCACCCGTCTGGAAGCCCTGAAAAATGCCGCCGCCACCTTTGCAAATGCCGTGGAGGAGAAGGCCAAGGGCGCTGACGGTACCCTCGGCACCGAGGACGACATCTCCCACCGCATCGCCGTGGTGGGCTTCGCCAGCAAGTCCGGCTACGGCGACAACACGGAGCTGCTGTCCATCGCCGGAAGCAACAGCGGCAGCGTGGGTGTGGCCTATCACAACATCACCGACCAGAACCTCAAGGACGTTCTTCAGGAAGTGGACACCTCCGCCGGTCAGACTATGGTCTCCACCGCCATTGATGCTCTGGCCGCCAGCGGCGCCACCCAAACGGATCTGGGTCTGGACATGGCCCAGCGCATCCTCTCCGCCAACCCCGTGCAGCCTAACGAAACGCACAACCGTGTGGTCATCGTCTTTACGGACGGCGCCCCCACCAGCTTCAACGGCTTTGAGAAGGATGTCGCCAACGACGCCATCACCCATGCCGGCGCCATCAAGACCGCCGGAGCCACCGTCTACACCATCGGCATCTTCGCTGGAGCCGACGCCACTAGTGCCGGCACCGAGCCAAGCGGCGACCTTGGTCAGAACAGCAGCTCCCTGAACAGCGCCTGCAACTGGTTCATGCAGCAGGTGTCCTCCAACAACGGCACGCCCTGCACCCCCAGCTACTACTTGTCTGCGGCGGACGCCGGTTCCCTCAGCAACATCTTCCAGCAGATCTCCGACAACATCGAGACCGGCGGCTCCTCCTCCACCCTGACGGAGGAATCCGTAGTCCGGGATATCATCTCCCCCCAGTTCACCCTTCCGGCCGGAAGCACCGCCTCTGATATCACGCTGGAGACCTACGCCTGCACCGGCAAGGACGGCGACACCTACACATGGCGCCAAAACGACACCGCCATGGGCGCCACTGCCACGATAGACGGCAATAACGTCAGCGTCACAGGCTTTGACTTCTCCGATAACTACGTGGGCACCGTTACGAATAACGGCATCGTCACCTACCGGGGCCATAAACTGGTCATCCGCTTCAGCGTCAAGCCCCAGCCCGACTTTCTGGGCGGCAACAATGTCCCCACCAACGCCGGGGCCGGCGTCTATGAAAACAAAGACTCCGAGACCCCTGTCCGGGAGTTCCCCCAGCCCACGGTAAACGTCCCCATCCAGCCCGTCACCGTTGCAGCGCAGGACTATAACGTCTATCTGCTGGGCGGTCTCACTGCCAGCCAGCTGCAAAGCGACTCCACTGTGCAGGTAGGCAGCGTTAAGCTGGATCTGACCAAGGCCACCGACTCCGATCACCCCTACGGCTTGGAGCCGTGGCAGACCGCCTACGTGGATATCACCGTCTCCCTCACAGGCCCGGACGGCAGCCCCGTCACTGACCTGACTCAGCTGCGGGAGGACACCTCCTACACCGTCTCCGTCACGGTATCCCCCAAAACGGAGCCGCAGGCAGACGTCAGCGGCACACCGGCCAGCGAGCAAACGGGCAGCGCCACCGGCAAGGTCAACGTCTTTAAACCGACGCTCACCTACGAGGACGGCACCGTCTACTACGGCGACACCTTCGATAGGGCCACGCTGCCCGGTTACCGCACCTCCACCAGCTGGTTCCACGGCACCACCGAGGATACCACCGTAACCATGACCGGCACTGCTCCGGCGCTGACCTACGGCTACACCTACGACACCACCCTTCTGACGGACATCGTGAACACCAAGCAGGACATCCCCGTGAAGGCCACCATCTCCATCGGTGACACCAACATCACCGGCGACACCACCTTCCTGCACACGGACTGCGCCGGAGAGACCTGGAGCCACACCAGCGGCGACCCCGCCTTCCTGCTCCACGTCAGGACCTGCGCCCTGACCGTCACCAAGACCGGCGGCGCTGACGGTGAGCCCTATGTGTTCAACGTCTACCGCAACGGCGATCTCTACACCCAAGTCACGGTGGTGGGCAGCAGCAGTGTCTCCCTCTATGAGCTTCCGGTGGGCAAATACACCATTGCGGAGGACACCGGCTGGAGCTGGCGCTATGACGCCGCCTACGACCCCGATAAGCCGGACGGCTGCACCCTCACCGCCGACCACAATAGCGGCAGCATCACCTGCACCAACACCCTGAAGAATGACCGCTGGCTCAACGGCTTCAGTGATGTCATCGCCAACATCTTCGGAATCCGACACTGAGAAAGGAGGAACTGTTTGTGGCACGCAGAAAAGATCCTTCGCCCCGGAAACCGGGAGCACTGCTTCTGACGCTGGTTCTGCTGGCGCTGGCCCTCACCGGCGCCACGCTGGCGTATCTCATCACCCATACGGACCCCGTCCCCAACCGGTTCACTCCCGCCCATGTGTCCTGCAACGTCACGGAGGACTTTGACGGCACGACCAAGAAGAACGTCAACGTCACCAACACCGGTGACATTGACGCCTACCTCCGGGTGAAGCTGGTGACCTACCGGGTCAATGACGACGGCCAACACATCGGCGGCACGGCAGCCATCCCCGCCTTCACCCCCGGCGACGGCTGGGTAAAGTATGGCGACTATTACTACTACACCTACCCCGTGGCCCCCGGTCAACAGCCCGAAACCCCGCTCATTGACAGCCTGACCCTCACCGGCAGCTACAGCGATGCCGACGGCGGCAAGCAGGCGCTGGAGATCATGGCGGAGGCTATCCAGAGCGCCCCGACAGACGCCTTGGGTCAGGCTTGGGGCGTCACCATCACGCCGGGCCGAGTGGCCCAGTATCAGTAAGGAGGGGACGGCATGAAACGAAAAACCATCTGTTCTCTGGCGTTGACGCTGCTGATGCTCCTGTCATGCCTCTGCGCCGCCTATGCGGACACCGGCTCCGTCACCTATGACGGCGACGCTCAGAGCTTCGTGTTCCTCCCCGGCAGTGACTACTCCCCCTCCGACCTGTTCCCGGACTTTAAGGGCGTCATGCCCGGCGACCGGCTGACCCAGACCCTGCGTCTGCGAAACGACAGCGACCATCGGGTGCGGCTGTACCTGCGCTCTCTGGGGTCCGAGTCCGGTTCCGAGGAATTTCTCTCCCAGATGACCCTGACGGTGCAGACTCCCACCTCCTCTCTCTTCGATGCGCCCGCCCACGAGACGGCACAGCTGACGGATTGGACGGAGCTGGGGACCATCGCCCCCGGCGGCGATCTGGAGCTCACCGTGACCCTGAACGTCCCCCTGACCATGGGCAATGACTTCCAGTCCGGCATTGGCTATCTGGACTGGCAGTTCAAGGCCCAGGAGCTGGAGGACCCCACACCCCCCACCGGCGACACCTACGCCCCCACCCTGTGGCCGCTGATGGCCACGCTCTCCATGGGCGCCATCGCCTTCCTCCTGAGCCGCAGAAAGCACCGGGAGGAGCCGTAATTTTCCACATGAAAAGAGACTGCCGAACCCCTTCGGCAGTCTCAGCGTGTCAAAAAAGCCTCGCAGAGTTTGCCGCCCGCAGGCGGCAAAGAAGTAAAATCATTTTCTCTCACGACATGTGCGTGAGAGAAAATACTTCTCAGGCTGCAAGTGTGGAATTTGTGTGCCATAGGCGCACAAATTATGCACGCAGCAGACTGCAAGCTTTCTGTCGGAAAACCCGGAGGGTTTTTCCGACAGTCTCAGACTGCCGAACCCCTTCGGCAGTCTCTTTTTCTGTCTATCTCCCTGTCAGGGGCATGGGAAAGCCCAGCCACGGGGTCTCCCTGGGCGGCAGTTTGGAAAACCGCATGGCCGCCCCGGTCTGGGGATGGGCGAACTCCAGCCGCCACGACCACAGGGCGATGCTTTCCCCTTCCTCTCCCCCGCCGTATTTCCGGTCCCCCACCAGTGGAAACCCACGGGAGGCAAACTGCACCCGAATTTGATGGGTCCGCCCGGTGTGCAGCCGGATACGCACCAGTGACAGCCCCTCCCGGCTCCCCAGCACCTCATAGGACAGCTCCGCCGGGCGCACATCCTTCCCCGGCTCCGCCGCCACATAGGTGCGCCGCCGGACGGGATCCCGCCCCAGCAGGTCCGTCATCACGCCCCCCTCCGGCACGCCGTGGACCACCGCCAGATACTCCTTGCCGAAGGTGCGGCTGCGAATCTGCTCCGACAGCAGGGACGCCGCCTTGGCCGACCGGGCGTAGACCATCAGCCCGCTGACGGCGGCGTCCAGCCGGTGTACCGTGCGGATGCAGGGAGTCCCCAGCTCCTGCCGCAGCAGCTGGGGCATCCCGCCGGGCTCGTCGGTGCTCAGCACCCCGGCAGGCTTCACCGCCACCACGATGCGTGGGTCTGCGTAAACGATCTCCATGGGGCATCTCTCCCTTACCATTCATCTTCTATCCTCTATCCTACCACATCCCGTCTCCGCTTGCAAGAAAGCCCTTTCCATCTGCCGTCAGGCGTGCTATAATGGCACCAAACCATCAGAATACAGGAGGGGATTGCCGTGAAAAAGACCGTTTTGAGGAAATATGCCCAGCTGATCGCCGCCTCCGGCGTCAATGTGCAGCCGGGTCAGGAGGTATTCATCGCCGCCGATCTGGATCAGCCGGAGTTTGTGAAGCTGCTGGTGGAGGAATGCTATAAGCGCAAGGCCAAGAAGGTGGTGGTGGACTGGAGCTATCAGCCCCTGCAAAAGCTCCACTACCGCTATCGTACCCTGACCACTCTCTCCAAGCTTGATAACTACGAGGAGGCCCGCTGGCAGCACTATGTGGATACCATTCCCTGCCGCATCTACCTGCTCAGCGAGGACCCCGACGGTCTGAAGGGCATCAATCAGGAGAAGATGGCCAAGAGTCAGCAGCGGCTATACCCCGTCATCAAGAAATACCGGGATCAGATCGAGAATAAGTACCAGTGGTGCATCGCCGCCGTCCCAGGCGCCGCATGGGCCAAGAAGCTGTTCCCGGAGCTGCGGACCAGTCAGGCCATTGAGAAGCTGTGGGAGGCCATTCTCTCCACCAGCCGGGTGGACGAGGACCCCGTGGCGGCGTGGGAGGCCCATAACAAGGACCTCCACGACCGGTGCCAGTACCTCAGCGGTCTGGGCATCCGGGAGCTGCGCTACAAGAGCGCCAACGGCACGGACTTCACCGTGGGCATGATCCCGGAGGCGCAGTTCTGCGGCGGCGGCGAGACCAGCCTGCAAGGCATCTTCTTCAATCCCAATATCCCCACGGAGGAGTGCTTCATCTCCCCCATGAAGGGTGTGGCCGAGGGCATTGTCTACGCCACCAAGCCCCTGAGCTATCAGGGTCAGCTCATCGACGGCTTCTGGATCCGCTTCCACGAGGGCAAGGCGGTGGAGTGGCACGCCGAGGTCAACAACGACCTGCTGACCAAGCTCATCACCATGGACGAGGGCAGCTGCTATCTGGGCGAGTGCGCTCTGGTCCCCTTCGACTCCCCCATCAATCAAACGGGCCTGCTGTTTTATAACACCCTCTTTGATGAAAACGCCTGCTGCCATCTGGCGCTGGGCATGGGCTTTGCCGATACCATCCGGGACTTCCAGAGCAAGACGCTGGAGGAGTGCCGGGCGCTGGGCGTCAACGACTCCATGATCCACGAGGACTTCATGATCGGCTCGGCGGACCTCTCCATCGACGCCGTGTGCGACGGCGGCAAGGTGGTCCCCATCTTCCGCAATGGTACATGGGCTTTTTGACCGTCGCCTTTTTCAGAGACTGTACCCTGTTTTTGCAAAGAAGGATCAGGAGAAAGAAAATGGATGATGCGTTCATCCAATCATTGCAGATAACCCAAGGGAGGGAGGAGCGCTGCTCCTCCCTCCCTTGGGTTTGCTTTTCGTTTTTTATGCTGCTTTTTCTCTTCCACGAAATTTTTTCTCCGAACGGAGGATCTTCCACCGCAGAAAAAAATCCTCCGTGGGAAAATGGCTCACCGGCGGGGCAAATCTTTCTATGTGGAACAAGTCCCGGTTTGGGAGACGGCGGCGTGTCCCATGGGACAAAAACGGTATTCCTTCGGACGTCAGGTCCCGGTCCGATATGGGGCGAGTGGACGTCCAAAAAATGTCCAATCTCTCAGCGCTGATACTCAAATTCCAGATCGTACATGGAGACGATATCCCCGTCCTGGATCCCCATCTGCTCCAGCTGATCGAACAGACCCGACTGGCGCAGAACCTTATCGAAGTACATCCGGCTCTCATAGTCGGAAAAATTGATGTTGCCCATGAGCCGCTGGAGCCACGGCCCCTCCACCAGCCAGGTGTGGTCGTCCCGGTGGATATCCAGCGGGGCGGTGGTATCCACCTCCGGCGGGCGGGGTACATACTCCGGCTCATAGACCGTCACCGGCGGCAGCTCCGCCAAGCGGCGGGCGATAGCCTGCACCAACTCACGGGTCCCCTGATGGGTGGCGGCGGACATGGCCATGAACTCATAGCCCGCCTCCTGCACATGGCAGCGGAAGGCTTCCAGCTGCTCAGGGTCCGCCAGCAGATCCGTCTTGTTGGCCACCACGATCTGGGGCCGCTGAGCCAGTTCCGGGCTGTACTGCTTCAGCTCGGCATTGATGGCGTCAAAGTCCGCTATGGGGTCCCGGCCCTCGCTGCCGGAGACATCCACCAGATGCACCAGCAGGCGGCAGCGGTCAATGTGCCGCAGGAAGTCATGGCCCAGCCCGGCTCCCTCGCTGGCCCCCTCAATGATGCCGGGGATATCCGCCATAACGAAGGACACGCCCTCATCCACATACACCACGCCCAGATTGGGATAGAGGGTGGTGAAATGGTAGTTGGCGATCTTGGGATGGGCCTTGCTGACCACGCTCAGAAGGGTGCTCTTGCCCACGTTGGGAAAGCCCACCAGACCCACGTCCGCCAACAGCTTCAGCTCCAGCACCACGTCGTGGCTCTCACCGGGAAGGCCCGCCTTGGCGAAGCGGGGTACCTGCCGGGTGGGGGTGGCGAAGTGCTGGTTGCCCCAGCCGCCCCGGCCGCCTTTACAGAGGACGAAGGGCTCGCTGTCGGACATATCCTTGATGATCTCGCCGGTCTCGGCGTCCCGGATGAGAGTCCCTCTGGGGACCCGGATGGTGAGACTCTCTCCGTCCTTGCCGCTTTTGCGGCCGCCCTGCCCATCTACGCCGGGAGAAGCCACATATTTGCGCTTGTAGCGGAAGTCCATCAGCGTGGACATATTGTCATCCACCTGCACGATGATGCTGCCGCCGTCGCCGCCGTCGCCGCCGTCGGGGCCACCGGCGGCCACGTATTTCTCCCGGTGGAAGGCCACGGCTCCGTTGCCGCCGTTGCCGGCCCGGACGGTGATGCGGGCTTTATCGATGAATCCATTTGCCATAATGCTACCTCGTTTATCTGAAAATGTGTATTCTACTCCAGTATGTCCTATTTTAACGGAAAAACGCCCCACCGTCAAGGGCGGGGCGCAGGAGAAAACGGTCACTGCTGCACTGGCAGGACACAGAAAAGGAGGACAGGCGTTTGCCTGCCCTCCTTTTGAAGTCAGAAGGTAACGCCGTCAGCGGGGCTCATCGGAGAAGCGGATGACGTCATTGGGGGTGCAGCCGATGATGCGGCAGAGCTTTTCCAGCGTGACCATGGTGATATTGCGGCCCTTTTTCAAAGCGTCCAGCGTCTTGTTATCCACGCCGCTCTTCAGCAGCTGGTACTGGGAGACGCCACGGCGCTGCATAGTTTCCCACAGGGGGCTGTAATCAAACATCACGGTCACCACCTTTCTTCTCAAATCATTATAGAAAGAAAAGCAGAAAAACCATATTGTGGATATATCCACAATATGGTATAATAGAAAAGGGTGATTATTTTGGCTGATTATAAAGAGATGTATTTGACCATGATGCGGGCAGCTGAACAAGCGATCAATATTCTGATCGCCGCACAGCAGGCGTGTGAAGAAGCCTATTTGCAGGAAGATGCTCCCCATATATTTATCTTGGAAAGTGAATCCGATAACGCAAAACAGGAATAAGGAGGACAGGCGTTTGCCTGTCCTCATTCCTGTTGGGTAAAGGATATACGGTTTTCATGCCAAGGGCGTTACTCCAGTGCGTCACGGCTCTCGAACACATCACGGATAGAGCCGCTGCGGTCGATCTCCGGCTCAGGCTGGGGCTGCTTGCTCATTTGCAGCTCCTGCCACTTGGCCTTGTCGATGAGCAGCTGACGGGGCTTGGAACCCTCGAAGGGGCCGACAATGCCCCGTTCCTCCATCTGATCCACCAGACGGGCGGCACGGGAATAGCCCAGCTTCAGGCGGCGCTGGAGCATGGAGACGGATGCCTGTCCCGTTTCCAGAACCACCTCCACGGCGGCGGGCAGCAGCTCGTCGCCATCCTCCTGTGCCTCGGCGGGTTCGGCAGAGGTCTTTCCTCCGCTGCCCTTTTCCTTCTCCTTCACCGCCTGCTCGATCTTGTCCATGACTTCACGGGAGTACTCCGCCTCGCCGGTGGTCTTGACGAAGCCCACTACCCGCTCGATCTCCTCCGGAGTGATGAAGCAGCCCTGCACACGGGTGGGCTTTCCGGCCCCCAGCGGGGCATAGAGCATATCGCCCTTGCCCACCAGCTTTTCGGCGCCGGTGGTATCCAGAATGATGCGGGACTCCAGTGAGGAGGCCACAGCGAAGGCGATGCGGCTGGGGATATTGGCCTTCATCAGGCCGGTGATGACGTCGGAGGAGGGTCGCTGGGTGGCAATGACCAGATGCATCCCGGCGGCACGGCCCATCTGGGCCACCCGGCAGATGGACTCCTCCACCTCCTTAGCGGCCACCAGCATCAGGTCTGCCAGCTCGTCGATGACCACCACCACCGTGGGCATGGTCTTGAGCTCCTCATCCTGCCGGGCCAGCGCATTATAACCCGCCAGATCCTTGACCCCGTGCTCGGAGAACAGCTTATAGCGCTTCATCATCTCGAACACCGCCCATTGCAGGGCTCCGGCGGCCTTTTTGGGGTCCGTCACCACGGGGATCAGCAGGTGGGGGATGCCGTTATAGGGGGCCAGCTCCACCATTTTGGGGTCCACCATGATAAAGCGGACCTCCTCCGGGGTGGACTTATAGAGGATGCTGACGATGAGGGAGTTGGTACACACGGACTTACCGGAGCCGGTGGTACCGGCGATGAGCACATGAGGAAGCTTGCCGATATCCCCCACGATGCAGCTGCCGCCGATGTCCTTGCCCACGGCGAAGGCCACCGGGGACTTATGCTCCGTGAAGGTACGGGACTCCACCACGTCCCGGATGCGAACCGGGGTGACGGCCCGGTTAGGGACCTCGATGCCCACCACGGAAATTTTATTGGGGATGGGGGCGATGCGGACGCCGCTGGCCCCCAGTGCCAGCGCAATGTCATCGGCGAGGTTGGTGATCTTGGACAGCTTCACCCCCTGCTCCAGCGTAAATTCATAGCGGGTGACGCTGGGGCCGTGGACCACAGCGCCGGGGCGGGCGTCCACACCGAAGCTCTGAAGGGTCTGGGCCAAGCGCTGGGAGTTGCTCCGCAGCTCAGCCCCCACCTCCGTATAGTTGTCGGCGGTATTCTCATCCAGAAGCGTGATGGGGGGATACTGGTACGCCTCCTCCGGCTGGGCCAGCTCCTGCTCCACCGCAGCGGTCACCTCCTCGGTGGCGTCCTGCACCTCCTGCGCCGTGACGGAAGGCTTGGCCGCTTCACGGGGCTTAGCCACAGGGGCGGGGGCAGCAGACGCTGCCGGTGGGGAGGTAACGGGAGCGGCGGGGGCCACGGGGGTGGCTTCCTCCGCAGGCTCCCCCCGCAGCACCTGATCCGGGGTGCGGACGGTGCTGCTCTTACGGGAGAAGAAGGGTTTCTTCTCCTTAGGGGTAAAGGTGGGTTCCTCCGGCTGGGGCTGCGGCTGCTTGGCGGGTGGCTCGTCGTCCAGGGGGATATCGATGGCGGCACGGCGGCGGGGCCGCTTCTCCGCCGGTTTCTCCTTTTCACGGGCGGGGGGTGCTTCCTCCGGGATGTCCTCCCGCTCCGCCTCCCGGCGCTCCTGCGCCCGGCGGACGGCGTCCTTGGGGGAGAAGTGCAGCGCCAGACACAGGGCCGCCAGCAGCATGAGGAGGAACAGGATCAGGGACAGCACCTTGCCGAATACGGCGGAGAAGCCCACGGCCAAACCGCCGGACAGGGCGCCGCCGCTTTGCAGGGACCGGCCGGAGAGCCACAGTTCCCGCAGGCCGGTGAGGCCCGGCTCATAGGAGCGGGCGCACAGCAGCAGATGCAGGCCGCAGCCGGTGAGCACCGGCACCAGCAGCGTACATACGGAGCGCAGGGTGGCGGGGCGGTCCCGGTGGGTCAGCAGCAGGAGGCCCGTCAGCAGCAGGGCCGGGGCCGACAGCCAGTAGCCGTAACCCAGCAGCCCCTTCAGCAGGCCGCCGAAGAAGGTGATGAACAGGGCCTCCTCCTGAAAATAGGACACGACGGCGCACAGGGCCAGCAGCAGGCAGACACCGCCGGCGATCTCCCGGCCGTAGGTAGGGGCAGGAGGGGGCGGCGTGCGGGTATTCTTTTTTGCGGGTTGCGAGGTTTTCTTCTTTTTGGGTGCAGCAGCCATGCGGACTTCCTTTCGTGCAAGAGAACGGGTGTTACTTGACGGCGTTCAGAATGAGGGTCAGCGCACCAGCGGCCCAGCAATAGTAGGCGAAGGCACCGAAGCGGCCCTTGTCAGCGATCATCTTCAGCAGGCGGATGCACAGGTAGCCGGAGACGGCAGCCACCACCACGCCCGCCAGATACACCGGCAGTTGGCTCCAGTCCACGCCGCCGGTGAGGGCATCCTTCAGACTGAGGATGTTGGCACCCAGCACGGCGGGGATGGACAGCAGGAAGGAGAAGCGCACGGCAAACCTCCGCTCGAAGCCCACGAAGCAGCCGGTGGTGATGGTCATGCCGGAGCGGGAGATGCCGGGGACCGTGGCAATAGCCTGACTGACGCCCACCACCAACACATCCAGCACCGTGGCGCTGCGGGCATCCTTGCGGCCCTTGCGGGCCCGGTCGCTGAAAAACAGCAGGAAGCCGGTGACGATCAGGGCGGCGCCGATGAATACCATACTGCTCTTCAGGCCCTCCACCGTGTCCTTGATGGGCAGGATGGCAAACAGAGGCAGCGTACCCAGAATGATCAGCAGGATCAGGCGGCGGGCCGGGGGTACCGGCGTAGGGGTGCTGTGGTGGACCAGATCACCGATGCCGCAGAAAAATTCCCGCACCATATCGCAGATGTCCTGCCAATAGGCCACGAACACCGCCACCAGCGTACCCAGATGCAGCAGTACGTCGTAGAAGGCGGGGACCTCGGCGTTGATGTTCAGCAGATTCTGGGCGATGGCCAGATGGCCAGAGCTGGAGATGGGCAGAAATTCCGCCACGCCCTGGATCAAGCCCAGAAGAATAGATTGCAGAAAGGTCATAGGTTTTCTCCTTATTTGAAGTTCTATCAGGGGGTATGGCCCCGTATTGTTGGAAGGGGTACGTTTTATCATACCACAGGCGGACAAAAAATACCACCCCTTTTCCTCGACAATCTGCGGGATGGCCGCGGAGCCATTCTTATCAAAGGAAAGAAGGCCCACCGGATGGCGGGCCTTCTTCACCGTGTGCGGTACACGGGGTCAGAATGTGACGGACTGAAGCTCTTTCAGGCACTTCTGACACACGTTCTTCCCCCGAAACTCCGATACGCCCCGGCTGCTGTTGCAGAAAATGCAGTTGGGCCGGAATTTTCGCAGGACAATGGATGCGCCGTCCACATAGATCTCCAGCGGATCACGCTCGGAAATATCCAGCGTGCGCCGCAGCTCTACGGGCAGGACGATGCGTCCCAACTCATCCACTCTTCTGACGATACCGGTTGCTTTCACAGTGATCTCCCCTTCTTTGCCCCTCGATTTTAGCGTCTACGTGGGATTCGTTTATATTATGCCGTAAATTTACATATTTGTCAACCAAATGATAAAATCTGTCTGGATAGATGTAATAAAATATGTCGGTGCGGCGTATACATCCATGAGGTGACAAGGATGGCGATGGCGTGGATCTGGACGGGAATGGCTGTGGTCAGCGTGGTGTGCGGCGCCGTATACGGGCGCATGGAGGCCGTCAGTGCGGCGGCGCTGGAGGGGGCCGGGCAGGCGGTTCGGCTGTGTCTCTCCATGGCGGGGATGCTGTGCCTGTGGACGGGGCTTATGGAGGTCATGGATCGGTGCGGGCTGTCCCGGCGGCTGGGACGGCTGTTCCGTCCGGTGCTGCGGCGGCTGCTGCCCCAGGCCAGCCGGGATCCGGAGACGCTGGCAGCGGTGACGGCCAATGTGTCGGCCAATCTGCTGGGGCTGGGCAACGCCGCCACTCCCATGGGTATCCGGGCGGCCTGCCGTATGGCACGGGGGACGGAGGGCGTGGCCAGTGACGAGCTGTGCCGGCTGGTGGTGCTGAACACCGCCTCCATCCAGCTGCTGCCCACCACGGTGGCCAGCATCCGGGCCGTCTGCGGCAGCGCCGCGCCGCTGGATATCCTGCCGGCGGTGTGGGTCAGCTCTCTGCTGTCGGTAGCGGCGGGGCTGGCGGCGGCGAAGCTGCTGGAGCGGCTGGGAAGGCGGCGGACATGACGGACTGGGTGATCCCCTGTCTGCTGGCGGGGGTGGCGGCGGCAGCCATGGGGCGGAGGACCGATGTCTACGGCGCCCTCACCGACGGGGCGGCGGAGGGGCTGCGGGTGCTGGGGCGCATCCTGCCGGCGCTGGTGGTACTGCTGTCGGCGGTGCAGATGTTCCGGGCCTCCGGAGCCATGGAGCTGCTGACGGGGCTGCTGTCACCGGTGCTGGAAGGGCTGGGCATCCCGCCGGAGACGGCGGTGCTGCTGTTGGTGCGGCCCGTCAGCGGCTCCGGGGCGCTGGCGGTGGGCAGCCAGCTGATGGAGCAGTACGGGCCGGACTCCTACATCGGGCGGGTGACGGCGGTGATGCTGGGATGCTCGGAGACGACGTTTTATACCGTGGCGGTCTACTACGGCGCTGCGGGCATCCGCCGCACCCGCCACACCATTCCGGCGGCGCTGGCGGCGGATGCGGCGGCCTTCATTGCCGCCGCATGGGCGGTGCGGGTGTTCTTTCCGTAAGGCCGGCTCTCCCGGTGGTGGGGCAGAAAAAAGGAGGCTGGGGACTCGTAGTCCCCAGTCTCCTTTTGTATCTCGATCGTTTTTCAGGGCTTATCTGCCGATGGGCAGTTAGCGGTGCAGCGCTTCCACAGGCCACGCAGCAGCAGATCCTCGTCGCAGACGGCCTCCCGGCGGCACAGGGGCGCCACGAAGCGGCCCAAGCCACCGGTGAACACCAGTGTGCAGGGACAGCCCAGCAGGAACACCCCTGTATTAGTCAGTGGGGCGGCCAGTGCCGACAGCAGAATGGAAAGTCTCGGATACCGTGGGTGCAGCCACCGGCAGCACAGGCCCGCCGCTGCGCCGCAGGCAATGCCCTTGCTCGGCACCGTCACAATGGCCCCTCCCGGATCTGCCGCCAGAAAGAGACCGGCATCCCCCGACAGAAGCACCACGGCCCCGAATACCAGCCCCAGCCAGCAGCCCATGCCCCAGCCGTACAGGGCGGCGCCCAGCACGATGGGAATCAGAACCAGTGAGACGGAAAAGGGGCCGAAACGGATGGCGCTGCCCACAAACTGGAGCACCGCAGCGATGGCGGCAAGGTGTCCGCCTCCTGCGAGATACTGTGTGGTTTTTTCCATAGGACTTTCCTCTGCTGCCGCTCCGCCGGAGCGGATGCAGCGCATTTCTTTTTGATTTTTATAGGTTGGGTCAGCGGGTCACCGGGCCGCTGCGGGGAAGGTGATGCGGATGACAGTCCCCTCGCCGGGCTTACTGGTGAGGCGGATGTCGCCGTGGTGATACTGCACGGCGTGCTTCACGATGGAGAGGCCCAGCCCCGTGCCGCCGGAGGCCTTGGAGTGGCTCTTATCCACCCGGTAGAACCGCTCGAACACCCGGCTCTGGTGCTCCGGGGCGATGCCGATGCCGGTATCCGACACCGTGACGGAGGAGATCCCGTTCTCCGAGGACACCTGCACCTTCACGGTGCCATCCGGGACATTATACTTGATGGCGTTGTCGCAGAGGTTGAAGATCACCTCATACAGCAGCCGCCGCACGCCGGTGACCGGAGCGTGATCCCCGTCCACCGACAGGGACACCCGCCGCTTGGCGGCGGCATCCTGTAGATTGGCCACGGCTTCTTGGCTCAGCGCCAGCAGGTCCACCGTCTCCGTGGGCATGGCATCCCCCTCGTCCAGCTGGGACAGGCGGATGATATCCTCCACCAGCGTCACCATCCGGGAGGCTTCGTCGTGGATATGGCCCACGAAGCGGGGCATATCCTCCGGCTTCACCATGCCGCTCTGGATCAGCTCGGCACTGCCCACGATGCCCTGCAGGGGGGTCTTCAGTTCGTGGGAGACATTGGCGGTGAACTCCCGGCGGTTGCGCTCGGCGTACTCCTGCTCTGTCACGTCGAAGGCCAGCAGCACTGTACCCACCGTCTCGCCGCCGGACTGGATGCGGCTCATATCCAGCTGATACTCCCGGCCATTACGCTGGCAGCGCAGCTGGCTGTGGCCCTTCTCACGGGCTGTCTCCATCGCAAGGCACAGCTCATGGCTGCGGTCCACCGTCAGGAAGTCACGGCCCACACAACCCTCGTCCGCCTGAAAGAGCCTGCAGGCGGCGTGGTTGATGCTGAGCACCGTCCCCTTCTCGTCCAGCAGCACCAGACCCTCCTGCATACTGCCGGTGATCTGGGTGAACTCGTCGGTCTTTTGCCGCAGGGTCCGCAGTTGGGCGTCGATCTCCTTGTGCTGGTAGTTGATGCGGCTCAGAAGAGGAGCCAGCTCCTCGTAGGCGTCGTTTTCCAGCGGATGCTCCAAGTCCAGCCGGTTCAAGGGATCCACGATGCGGCGGGACAGGCGCCCGGCCATGAGCCCGGCGAAGATCAACGCCGCCACCAGCACCACCAGCATGGGCTGGATCATTCCCAGCGCCAGCATCCCGGCGGTGGCACGGCTGACGGAGATACGCAGCACCGTGCCGTCCGTCAGGCGGCGGGCCACATACAGGGTCTGCTGCAGAAGGGTATCAGAGTAGCGGCTACTTTCGCCGCTGCCGTTTTCCAGCGCCTCCTGCACCTCCTGACGGCCGGCGTGGTTCTCCATGGAGGCCACGTCCGTCACCTGCGTATCATACAGCACCCGGCCGTCGGAGGCGATCCACGTCAAGCGGAACCGCTCCGCCGGAAGGCGCTCCAGATAGGCCGTACCGCCGTTTTCCACGCCGCTGACGGCGAGGCTCAATTCATCCTGTAATTGCTGCTCCTGCACACCGCCGAAGTAGCTGTACAGGCAGCCGGTCATGATGACCATGCCCGCCGCCAGCACTACGCCCGCCACCAGCAGAATGGAACGGAAAATTTTTCTTGTCATGCGCCTACCTCCAGCCGGTATCCCACATTCCGCACGGTCTGGATCATGCTGCCGCAGCTGCCCAGCTTCTGGCGCAGGGTGCGGATGTGCATATCCACCGTCCGGGTCTCGCCGCAGTAATCCATGCCCCAGATCTCGTTGAACAGCTGGTCCCGTGTGAAGGCCATGCCCGGATGGGACAGAAACAGCCGCAGCAGCTCAAACTCCTTATAGGTCAGTGTCACTCGCTGACCCTCCACCGTGACGATGCGCTCCTCCGGGTGCAGTACGATGCCCCCGGCCCGCAGCACCGGCTCCTGCTCCGTCCGGCAGCGCCGCAGCACCGCCTTGACGCAGGACACCAGCTCCATGACCCCGAAGGGCTTGGCCAGATAATAGTCCGCCCCCAGATCCAGACCCTGTATCTTGTCATACTCTGCGCCCTTGGCGGTAGCCATCACTACCGGGATGCGGCGCAGGGCCGCCGAGGCCCGCATCCGGCGCAGCAGCTCCATGCCGTCCACGCCGGGCAGCATCACATCCAGCACCACCAGCTCCGGCTGCTCCTCCGTCTGGAGGGCCTGCCAGAAGGCGGCACCGTCGGCAAAGCCACAGGCCTCGAAGCCGGTGGAACGCAGGGCGTATACTTCGATATCCCGGATACTGGCATCGTCCTCTACGCACCAGATCATGCTATCCCTCCTTGTGCGTACCGGTGACGGAGAAAATCACCCACTGGGCGACGTTCACCGCATGGTCCCCGATGCGCTCAAAATATTTGGCAATCATCAGCAGGTCCACCGCCCGCTCCCCCTCACCGGGGTCTGTGGTCATGCGGCGGATCAGCGTATGCTTCACCCTGTCGAACCAGTCATCCACAATATCGTCCTCTGCGATGACTTTTTCCGCCAACATTGTATCATGTTTCACGTAGGCGTCAACACTTTCCGTCACCATTTTTATGGTGGAAGCGGCCATATCCCGCAGCAGCTCCTCCCCCTCGTTGACCTGACCACTGATGACGATCTCGGCAATGTCCTCCGCCTGATCCCCGATGCGCTCCAGATCCGTGATCATTTTCAGGGCCGCCGAGATCTGCCGCAGATCCCGTGCCACCGGCTGCTGCTGCAAAAGCAGCTTCAGGCACAGGGACTCGATGTCCCGCTCCTTGCGGTCGATCTCCGTATCCAGCGGGGCCACCTGACGGGCCAGTCTGCCGTCTCCCAGCGATTTAGCCGCCAGAGCGATGCTCTCCTCGCACAGTGCGCCCATTTCAATGAGCTCCCGCTCCAGCTGGGCCAGCTGTTCATCAAACCGGCTTCTCATTATCCGAACCTCCCCGTGATGTAGTCCTCTGTCCGCTTCTCCGCCGGGGCGGAGAACACCTGCTCCGTAGCGCCGTACTCCACCAGCTCACCCAGCAGGAAGAAGGCCGTGCGGTCGGAGATACGCACCGCCTGCTGCATATTGTGGGTGACGATGACGATGGTATAGCGCTCCTTCAGTTCCATGGTCAGCTCCTCGATGCGGGAGGTGGAGATGGGGTCCAGTGCGCTGGTGGGTTCGTCCATCAGCAGCACCGCCGGCTCCACCGCCAGCGCCCGTGCGATACACAGGCGCTGCTGCTGGCCGCCGGAAAGGCCCAGCGCATTCTTCTTCAGCCGGTCCTTTACCTCGTCCCAGATGGCGGCGCCCCGCAGGGAGCGCTCCACCAGCTCGTCCAGCCTGGCCTTGCTGCGGATGCCGTGGGTCCGGGGGCCGTAGGCGATGTTGTCATAGATGCTCATGGGGAAGGGATTGGGTTTTTGAAACACCATACCGATCTCACGGCGCAGGCGGCACACGTCCGTCCCCGGCGCATAGATATCCTCGCCCCGATAGCGGACCTCGCCGGTGATCTTCACCCCCGGCACCAGATCGTTCATGCGGTTCATGGTTTTCAGAAATGTGGACTTGCCGCAGCCGGAGGGACCGATAAAGGCGGTGATGCTTTTCTCCGGGATGTCCATGGAGACGCTGTGCAGCGCCTGATGAGCGCCGTACCACAGGTCCAGATCCTTCACTTGCAGAATAGGGTCCATTGTCGTTCACTTCCTTTTCAGCTTCCGCCCGATGATCCCGGCGGTGAGGTTAATGAGCAGGGTCAGCACCATGAGGATGGTGGCAATGGAGAAGGCCAGCGCCGTCTCCCCTCCCTCGGTGGCGTAGACGTACAGAGCCACCGTCAGGGTGGCGGAGGAGGTGTGCAGGGAGTCGAAGAGACTCACCAGCGCCATGCCGAAGCCTGCCGTATACAGCAGGGCGGCGCTCTCCCCCACGATGCGGCCGATGGCCAGAATACAGCCGGTGACGATGCCGTCCACCGCTCCCGGCAGCACCACCGTGCGGACCATGTGCCATTTGCCGGCACCCAGCGCCAGCGCCCCCTCCCGGTAGGACTGGGGGACGGTCTTCAGGCTCTCCTGCGTGGTGCGGATGATGGTGGGCAGGATCATCATCACCAGCGTCAGGCCGCCGGCCAGAATTCCCGCCTGAAGGCCCAGCTTCTGCACGAACAGCATCATGCCCACCAGTCCGAAGATGATGGAGGGAATACCCGTCAGGGTCTCGGCGGCGAACTCGATGATGCGGACCAGCCACCCGCTGGCGGCATACTCCGTCAGGTAGATGGCGGCACCCACGCCCAGCGGCAGCACCACCACCATGGCCACAAGAATGATATACAGCGTATTCAATAGGTTGGGCAGGATGCCCACGGTATTGCGGATATAACTGGTCTGGCCGGAGATCAGCTGCCAGCTGAGGCCCGGCACGCCACGATAAAAGATATAGCCGATGAGAAAGATCAGCAGGGCGCAGGTCAGTCCGGCGCACAGCCACACCAGCCCCCGCATCCCGCCGTTATACAGTCTCCGGCGAAGCGTCCATTGCTGCTTCATGGTTCAGTCCTCCTTCCTGCGTTTGATGCAGACATTCAGCAGGACGTTAATGAGCATGATGAACAGAAACAGCACCAGCCCGATGGAAAACAGCGCCTGCTGATACAGGCTCCCCACGGCGGCATCGGACATTCCGGAGATGATGCCGGTGGTGAGGAAGCGCACCGAGGTGAAAAGCCCCGGCATATTGGCCACGTTTCCGGCCACCATGATGATGGCCATGGCCTCTCCGATGGCACGGCCTACGCCCAGCACCACCGCCGCCGCTACGCCGCTGCGGGCAGCGGGCAGGCTCACCCGGAAATAGGTCTCCGTCTCCGTGGCGCCCAGTGCCAGACTGGCCTCCTCATACTCCCTCGGCACGGCCTGAAGGGCCGTCTCCGCCACGTTGATGATGGAGGGCAGCACCATGACCGTCAGCACCAGAATGGCCGCCAGCAGGCAGGCCCCGGAGCCAAGACCGAAGGCACGGCGGATGGCGGGGACCAGTACGATCATGCCCACCAGACCGTACACCACCGACGGGATGCCCGCCAGCAGCTGCACCGCCGTGCGGATCACCGCCGCCAGACGGGGCGGGGCCGCTTTGGCCAGAAAGATGGCGGTCATCAGACCCACCGGCACCCCCAGCAGCAGCGCTCCCGCCGTGCCGTAGACAGAGGTGAGGAGGAAGGGCAGAATGCCGAATTGCGGGCCGGTGGTGGCGTTGGTAGGCGCCCACACCTTGCCGAAGAGGAATTTGGTCAGTCCGATCTCCCGGATAGCCGGCAGACCGGAGATCACCAGATACACGCTGATGCACAGCACGAAGCCCACCGCCACGATGCCGCACAGCAGGAAGATCAGGTGGATGGCCTGCTCCATGGCCCTGCGGGTGCGGAGGCTTTTGCCTGCTGTCCGCTTCATAGAGTTCTCCTTTCTCGATGACGGGGAAGCCCCCTCACCCGCCGCAGCAGATGAGGGCCTCCCGATTCGTTTTTACTTGGCGGTAGGCACGGCACCCGCATTCTGAATGAGGGAGGCAGCGTCCTTGGAGGTGGCGAAGTCGAAGAAGGCCTGCGCCGCCGGGGACAGGGCCGTGCCGTCCTTGGTCACCAGCACGAAGGGCCGCTGAATGGCGTAGCTGCCGTCCAGCACAGCGGCCTCGGTGCAGGCCACACCGCCTACGGTGACGGCCTTCACGGTGTCCTTGCCCTCCACAGCGGAGAGGGAGGCATAGCCGATGGCGTTGGGGTTGCCGGCCACGGCCTCGATGACGCCGCCGGTAGAGGTCAGCTCCTGATCCAGCTTGCAGGAGTCCTTGGTCCCGGTGATGGACTCAAAGCCGTCACGGGTACCGCTGCCGGACTCACGGCCGATGCAGGAGATGGCGCCGGGGTCGCCGCCCACCTGACTCCAGTCGGTGATCTCACCGGTGAAGATCTTGGCGATCTGCTCCACGGTCAGGTCCGTGACCTTGCTCTGGGCATTGACAATGACGGCGATGCCGTCCAGGGCGATGACCGTCTCGGTCAGGCCGTCGGCCTTCTCCTCGTCCTTCAGGCTGCGGGAGGCCAGACCGATGTCCGCCGTGCCGTTCTTCACGGCCTCGATGCCGGAGCCGGAGCCGGTGGGATCATAGGTGACGGTGACGTTCTTGTGGTCCGTCATGAACTGCTCCCGCAAAGCGCCGATGACCTTGTCCATGGAGGTGGAGCCGTTGGTGGCCACGGAACCGCTGAGCTCGGTGGTCTGATTATTGTTAGGGGTGTTGTTGTCGTTGGTGCTGCCGCTGTTTTTGCTGCCGCAGCCGGCCAGAAGGGCCATGACCATAACGGCGGCCAGCAGGATACTGATGATCTTTTTCATATGAAGATCTCCTTTCGTTTTTCATGTTTGGACTTGCTTTCTTGCTACAGTCCCCATGATAAAAGGGCGGTGTAAAGGGCAAAAGTCTCCTCGTGTAAAGTCCGTGTAAAAAAGCGGCCGAGGGGGATCTTCCCGGCAAAAAGAAGGAGCGCCGGAAAAGGCAAAGGCTTTTCCGGCGCTCCTCCCAACGAAAGGACACCTAATGGTATATAGTTTATGATATCTCAGGCCCGGCGCACGGCGGGGACGGCATGACGGGGCAGCAGGGTGATGCCCTTCTTCTCCGCCAGCTGCCACAGCTGCGGTACCAGCAGGCTCAGCAGGATCAGGGCGATGCCGCACATTCCCATGACGCTGATGTGCTCCCGCAGCACGGCGGCACCCAGCAGGGTGGCGCAGGCGGGGCTCAGAGCGCAGAACAAGCCTGCACGCTGGGCGGTGGTGTGGCTCTGGGCCACAGGCTGGAGGGTGAAGCCGAAGCCGGTGCAGATGACGGCAAGGCCGGCGATCATCAGCCACTGGGTACCGGACTGGGGCAGGTGGGGTGCCTCGAACACGAAGGAGGACACCAGCGCCAGCAGGCCCAGCGTACCCACCTGAACGATGCCCAGGGTCAGGGGATCGTCCTCGTGGGAGAAGCGGTCGGTGGTGATGATGGCTGCGGCGTACAGCACGGCGGCCATGACCGCCAGCACCATACCGGGGGTGAAGCCGCCGGACTGGCCGGTCAGCAGTGCCACGCCGCCGATGGCCACCAGTGCGCTGACGGCGGTGACGGCCTTGGGCAGCTTATGCCGCAGCACGGCCTCCGCCATGGGCACAAGAATGATGGCGGTATTCTCCAGCAGGGAGACGGTGGAGGAGGGGGTGCTCTTGAGCCCCGTCAGCTCCGTGGAGAGCATCAGGAAGAACAGAGCGCCCATGGTGGCGCCACGCACCAGCGTATGGCGCTTGATGTGGCGCAGGCGCTTGAAAAACACCACCGCCAGCAGCACAAAGGCCATCAAAAACCGGGCCGCCAGCAGGTTGAAGATCCCCATGCCGTTCATGGCGATCTTGCTGAACAGAAGGGACGTAGCCCGTGCTGCGATAACTGCCGCCAAAAGGATCTCCGCTTTTTTCTGAGTCATGATGCCTGTTCCTCCGAAGGTTTCTGTCCGTTCTTAATCGGGGGTTTCTCTCCTACCCTTGACAGAGTATAGCACTTGGTGTATCCTTGCGTAAAGCGATACTATTTCAAATTTTGTTTGACAAAATGTCAAAGAAGGAGCGAAATTTCATGGACACCGAAAAATGCCGGGTTTTGCTCACTGTACTCCACGAGAGAAGTCTGTCCGCTGCCGCCGAGGCGCTGGGCTACACCCCCTCCGGTGTCAGCCGGTTGGTGGACAGTCTGGAGCGGGAGACGGGCTTTCCCCTGCTGCACCGGGGGCGGGGCGGGGTATCCGCCACACGGGCCTGTCAGGAGCTGCTGCCGCTGATGCGGCGGATGGCGGAGCTGGACGAGCAGTACCAGCAGCTGGCCCACCGGATCCAGGGGCTGGATGTGGGCCGGGTGGTGGCCGGCACCAATTACGCCGCCTTCTACCCGTGGCTGTCGGAGGTCATTGCCGGGTTCCATCACGCTTATCCCGGCATCCGGGTGGAACTGCGGGAGGGCAGCTCTACTCAGCTGGGGGAGCTGGTGGATCACCGGCGGGCGGACTTCTGCCTTATCAGCCAGCGGCCGGGGCGGCACGAATGGGTGCCGCTGAAGGACGACCAGCTGATGGCCATTCTCCCCCCTACCCACCCGCTGGTGGAGGCGGACCGCTTCCCCGTGGAGCGGCTGCGGCAGGAGCCCTTCATCGAGTTTCTGCCGGGGCAGGAGACAGATAACTCCCGGATGCTCCAGCAGCTGCAGATCCGGCCTAAGGTCCGCTTCGCAACCAGCGACAGCCGGGCCGCCATTGCCATGGTGCGGGCGGGGCTGGGCATCACCTTATTAAACGATATTCTCACCGCCGATCTGGCGGACGGGGTGGCGGTGCTGCCGCTGGACCCGCCCCAGTCGGTGCATCTGGGCATCGCCCTGCCGGAGGAGGAGCACGTCTCCCCCGCCGCCAAGCGGTTCATCACCTATGCTCTGGACCGGCTGCCGGAGCTGGATGTCCTATAGGTACTTCGATACCAGACAGGGCGTCCAAAAGTGACAAAAATGTTAGTCAGTTATACAAACCATCCATTTTTGTGTGGATTTTCTGTGAAAAGCCTGAAAATTCCCTTCTTTCAGGGAATTTTCAGGCTCTTTTGCCGCCGGTCTGCGGCAGACGTTGATTTTTCTTAGTACAGCCGGACGGACATTCCTCATAAACCGACTGCTTCTCCCGTTGACATTCCCGCCGGAACGTGGTATAGTACCGCTTACGCCCAGAGAAGGGCGGTATATACCTCGGTAAAAAGGTTCCCTAAAAAACCTATTATTCACAAAAATTTCACATTTTTCAGGGATCATTTGTTTTGGTATGTGCATGGAGGGAAGGGAAGCCGTCCATGTACCTGTCTGGATGAAAAAAGGAGTAAAACAATTCTATGTGGGATCTGTCTTTCAGCGCACTGAATCAGGACAGCGGCTTTTGGCCCCGTCTGCAGCGCCGCTGCTATGGGGGCTTCCGCCGTCTGTCCGGCCTAAGCCAGCGGTTTTGGCTCAGCCGTGCCTATTTTCCGTTTTTGCTGTGGGTGGCGCTGGGCTTTGCCGCTCTGCGTCAGCCGGTCTATGGGGCCATGGCCCTGCTGGGGATCTGTATTTGGTTGCTGGTGTTCTGCCGGGATCTGCTGGCGTCGGTGACGCCGTTCCTGCTGGTATTTCTGCTGTCGACCCAGCGATATGAAAGTCTGGGGGATTTCCTCCCCTGCGCCGTGCTGGCGGCGCCGTTCTTTGCGGCGCTGATCTGGCACCTGATGGTCTGGCCCGTCACCTTCCGGGTGGGACGCAGCGCCACGGGGCTGCTGCTGGTGTCGGCGGCCACCCTGTTGGGGGGCTGCGGGATCCTGTCCATGCATCAGCTGCTTCAGCCGCTGAGCTTGTACTACGTCGGGTGTCTCGGCGGCGGGATGCTGGTTTTCTATGTGCTGCTGCGGTCCTGCCTGACTTATTCCAAGGGCTACGACCTGCACCGGCGGTTCGCCGCCATCTTCTGCGTGCTGGGTGTGTGCATGGCGTGTCTGGTGATGCTGGATTACGCCGTGCGGTGGCAGGAATTTCTGCAGGTACATACTACCCTCTATCTCAAGTACCGCAACTTTGCCACGGCGCTGCTGCTGACTACCCTGCCCATGTCCTTTTATCTGTCGCTGAAAAAGCCCGCCCATCTGCTGGGGGTGGCGGTGCAGGCGGCAGGGCTGGCCCTTACCGGCAGCCGCAGCGCTCTGCTGTTCGGTGTGGCGCTGCTGGGACTGGGCTTCGTATATCTGGTGCGGTGGGGTCTCATTCCCCGGAAGGCCGTGCTGCCTCTGTGCGTGGCCGGTGCGGTGCTGGCGGTGCTGGTGGGCCCGGAGCTGCTGTCGCTGATGATGGACAGCCGCATGGAGGACGGTCATCTGTTCCATCAGGGGGACTCCGTCCGGGTGCAGCTGTTCCTGCGGGGCATCACGGACTTCCTGCACAACCCCGTGTTTGGTATCGGCCTCATCAGCCAGCGCAACAGCGACCTCTTCACCGGCGTGGAGGGGAGCATGGTGTTCTACCACAACAGCATCGCCCAGATCATGGGCAGCATGGGTCTGGTGGGCATTGCCGCCTACGGCGTGCTGATGCGGGATCGTATCGCCCTGCTGCGGGCCGGAAAAACGCCCTTTGTCCGGGCGCTGGCTCTGAGCTATCTGGGGATGCTGCTGATCTCCCTGACCAACCCCGGCGAGTTCTGCCCCTTCCCCAATGCGGCGCTGATGGTGATGGTCTTTACTCTGGCAGAGGAGGCCACCGGCGACGTGGCCGTCCCCGTAGGAGAGATGCTGGGGTTTCGGCCTGCACGGCGGATATATCTGCCCCAGAAATAACGCTTTTCTTTCCCGGAACCGGACTTCCCCCGGTTCCGGGAATTTTTTTGGCACGGGACGAAGCAAGCTGCATAGGATAGGAAAAAAGGAGGTCTTTGCCTATGCAGTCAGCACAACCAACACCTGTGGACGTTTTCCTCAGGACCCACCCGGACCGGGGCGGCCTGCGCGTGCAGGTCACCTGCGGCGGCGGGCGCTTCCCCGTGGCCGGGGCGCAGGTAGTCATCAGCCGGGCCTTCGGCACGGAGGAACACATATTTTACCGGGGCGTCACCGACGGCTCCGGTATCCTATCCGGCATCCGCCTGCCCGCCCCGCCCTTTGCCTGGTCTCAAGCCTCGGACACCGCCGCCCTCAGCGGGCTGGACTATCAGGTGTCGGTACAGCATCCCATGTTCCAGCCGGTGGCTGGCCGGACGGCGACGGTATTCGACGGAGTGGAGACCATCCTGCCGGTGATGCTGGAGCCAGTGGTGTGAGAAAGGAGCGTGCATGATGCCCTATCCCTATCCCGTGGTGCCGGAGACCATCACGGTGCATCTGGGGGCGCCGGGGGAGTCCGCCCGGAACGTGGTGGTACCCTTCGCCCAGTACATCAAGAACGTGGCCTCCCACGAAATTTATCCCACCTGGCCGGAGAGTGCCATCCGAGCCAACATTCTGGCCCAGATCTCCTACGCCCTGAACCGGGTGTACACGGAGTATTACCGGGCCAGAGGGTACGACTTCGACATCACCTCCACCACCCGGTACGATCAGGCCTATGTGGAGGACGGCGACATATTCGAGAACATCAGCCGCATCGTGGACGATATTTTCAACAACTACATCGTGCGGCAGGGCAGTGTAGAGCCGCTGTTCGCCCAGTTCTGCGACGGGGTGCGGACCCGGTGCGGTGGCCTGTCCCAATGGGGCAGCGTGGATCTGGCGGAGGAGGGCATGACACCCTACGAAATTTTGCAGTACTACTACGGTGGCGACATCAATCTGGTGATGAATGCGCCGGTAGGCGGGAACGTGGCCTCCTATCCGGGGCGGCCCCTGCGGCGGGGCGACGCCGGCAACGACGTGCAGACCCTGAAGCGGCAGCTCAACCGCATCGGGAAGAACTACCCCGCCATCCCGGCGCTGGACGACAGCTTCGTCTTTGACGAGGACATGGAGGAGGCGGTGCGGGTCTTTCAGCAGATCTTCAATCTGGCGCAGGACGGCATCGTGGGCAAGGCCACATGGTACAAGATCAAGCAGATCTACAACGGCGTCAAGCAGCTGTCGGAGCTCAGCAGCGAGGGACTCACCATCCCCGAGGTGCAGCGGCGGTACGCCGAGGATCTGCGGCTGGGAGACAGCGGCATCGACGTGCGGACGGTGCGGTTCTATCTGGCGTTTCTGGGGTACTTTCTGCCGGAACTGCCCATGATCTCTCTGTCCGACGACTTCGATCAGGAGCTGCTGGATGCGGTGTACACCTTCCAGCGGGTCTACGGTCTGCCAGTGGACGGCGTGGTGGGCCGGGAGACGTGGAACGCTCTGCAGACGGCCTATCGGAAGGTGCTGGCGGAGCTGCCGGAGGATTACCGGCAATTCGCCGGGGAGGTCTATCCGGGACGGTTTCTGGTGCGGGGCGACCGGGGCGAACAGGTGGCCCTGATGCAGGAGCGGCTCAACCAGATCAGTCGGGAGGACGAGACTCTGCCCAGTCTGGTGGTGGACGGTATCTTCGGCCCCGCCACTCAGCAGGCGGTGCTGACCCTCCAGCGGCAGCTGGGCTTCGACCCCACCGGGGCCGTGGGGCCAGTGCTGTGGTCGCAGATCATTACGCTGGGCGAGGAGTACTGAAAAATGGGAGGAAGGGGCAAAGACCCTTCCTCCCGTTTTTCTATGTGTTCTCCGCCGGATAGAGGAGGGATGCCTGAAAGCCGTTTTCCCCCAAGGCCATGATGTCCCCACCCACGATGACGTCGCCGCAGAGATAGAGGTTCACCTGCACATCTCCGGTGCGGCCGGGGTAATTGGTGACGGTGTAGGTGCAGCGGGTGACGGTCTGACCGTCGTAGTCCGCCAAGGGCAGGCCCGCCTCCTGCTGGAGGGCCAGATAGTCCTCCTGCCCCGCCAGCGACAGCTGCACCGTCAGGGTGCGCACCGGCTGCTCCTCCGTCTGCCAGCCCTGCTGCTCCAGCCATGCCCGGCGGGCGGCATCGTCCTTGGCGGTCACCGGGGTCTGGGAGGGACGGGCGGTACAGGCGGTCAGCAGCATCAGCAGCAGGCACAGCCCCGCAAGACAGCGCTTCACAGGCACGCAGCTCCTTTCGTTTTTTCCATCGCTTTGTCCTCAGCTTATTCCGTTTCCCGGTGGGATATGCTATAATGAGAAAAACTGCGGCAGGAGGGCTGGTTATGGAGCGCTTGGACAAGATCATCGCCGGGACGGGCAAATACTCCCGGCGGGAGGTAAAGGAGCTGGTGCGGCAGGGCCGGGTGATAGTGGACGGACGGTTGGCCTCCTCCCCAGAGGAAAAGGTGGACGCCGACGCCGCCTGCCTGCTGGTGGACGGTCAGTCACTGGACTGCCGCCGGTACACCTATCTCATGCTCCACAAGCCCGCCGGGGTCCTGTCGGCACGAGTGGACGGACGGCAGCAGACGGTGCTGGACCTGCTGCCGCCGGAGCTGCGCAAACGGGATCTGTCCCCAGTGGGGCGGCTGGATAAGGACACGGAGGGACTGCTGCTGCTGACCAACCACGGGGAGCTGACCCATCGGCTGCTGAGCCCCCGCTATCACGTGGACAAGGTGTACTACGCCCGTGTGGAGGGCGTGCTGACGGCGGCGGACACGGCGGCCTTCGCCGGCGGGATGGTGCTGGCCGACGGGCTGGAGTGCCTGCCGGCGGGGCTGGAACTCCTCTCGCCGCAGGAGGCGCTGGTGACGCTGCGGGAGGGGAAATTCCATCAGGTGAAGCGGATGCTGGCCGCTTGCGGAAAACCGGTGACGTACCTGAAGCGGCTTTCCATGGGGCCGCTGCGGCTGGATGAAGCGCTGGCGCCAGGGGCCTTCCGGCCCCTGGCCGAGAGGGAGATACACACCCTTCTTGACATATGTGGGCTGAATGCCTCGACATAACGCCAAAAAATGCCCCAAAATTTTTGTGAAAAATACAAGAAAATACTTGCAAAATCGTGATTCTGACGATATAATAGAGCACGAAGCTAAGTAGTTTGCACAAAATATCCATCAGCTCTATATCAGGAGGGACTGACTATGTCCGGGAGAATTTTTCAGAACGTCGTTTTACAGTTCAAGGATACCACCGATCGCACCGTGGGCGTCATTGACGCCGAGGGTACCGTCATCGCTTGCAGCGAGTTGACGGGTATCGGCAAGAAGTGGGCCAAGTATGTGGAGGCCATCGACTCCGCCGAGGGCGGCTGCATTGCGCTGGAGGGCAAGACCTTCAAGGCGCTGCCCGGCTGGGGCGGACATTTTGACTATGCCGTGTTCGCCACCGGCGATGACAGCGTAGGCCGCACCGTGTGCGCCATGGCCTGCGTGGCCCTGAACTCCGCCAAGACGTACTATGAGGAGAAGCACGACAAGGGCTCCTTCATCAAGAACATCATCTCCGACAACATCCTTATCAGCGACATCTATATGCGGGCCAAGGAGCTGCACGTGGCCGCCGAGGTACCCCGCGGCGTATTCGTGATTCGGCCTGTAGAGGGCCGCAGCGAGGGCATCTCTCTGGAGGTGGTGCAGAATCTCTTCCCCGACCGGCAGAATGACTTCGTCATCAGCGTGGGTGAGACGGACGTGGCGCTGATCCACCAGATGCCGGAGAGCACCACCAACAAGGATCTGGAGAAGGTGGCCACCACCATCGAGGAGGCCCTGCGGGAGGACGGCGAGAGCCGTGTGTTCGTGGGCATCGGTACGCTGGCCCTGCATCTACGGGATCTGGCCAAGTCCTATAAGGAGGCCCAGATCGCCATCGAGGTGGGCAAGGTGTTCGACACCGAGCGCTATGTCATCAACTACGAGAATCTGGGCATCGGCCGCCTGATCTATCAGCTGCCCACCACCCTGTGCGAGATGTTTTTGCAGGAGGTGTTCAAGAAGAACCCCATCGATGCGCTGGATCAGGAGACGCTGTTCACCATCTACAAGTTCTTTGAGAACAACCTGAACGTCTCCGAGACCGCTCGGAAGCTGTTCGTCCACCGGAACACGCTGGTGTACCGGCTGGAGAAGATCAAGAAGCTGACGGGTCTGGATCTGCGGGAGTTTGACGACGCCATCACCTTCAAGGTAGCGCTGATGGTGAAGAAGTACCTCACCAGCCGGGGCATCGACGCCTGACGGCTGCATAGAAAACCAAAGAAAAGACAGGCAGTGCCTCCGGCACTGCCTGTCTTTTGTCGTGGAAGGAGATCGCCGGTCACGGCTTGGTGGGCTTTTGCAAAAGGATACAGATACCCGCCGCCAGCAGATAGACGCCGAAGGGGCGGCGCAGCAGCTCTGTATCCACAGAGAAGGACAGCCATGCCGCCAGCGCTGCCGCTATCAGTCCGGCGGGGATGGCGCTGCGAAGCACCGACTTTTCCAGCAGGCCACTTTTCCCGTGGGACAGCAGCCCCATACCGGCGGTGGGCAGGAAGTACAGCAGGTTGATGGTCTGGGCGGTGCGCTGATCCACCCCCAGCAGCAGCGTCATGCACAGCAGCAGAAGGGTCCCGCCGCCGACGCCCCACGCCGAGAGGATACCGGTGGCGAAGCCCACCGCCAGCGGCAGCAGCCACGCCGTCACAGGAGATACCTCACACCGCCGTACAGCAGAAAGCAGGCGAAGATGCGCCGCAGCCACAGGTTGGATACCTTCTGAAACAGGCGGCCTCCCAAGAAGCCGCCGCCCAGTCCCCCCAACAGATAGGGCAGGGCCTGCATCCAGTCCAGTGGCTGCCGCCACAGGCTGATGACCGCCGACAGCAGGCACAAGGGCAGGATGGCTGCCACGCAGGTGGCCAGCGCCCGTTTCTGCTCCATATGGCACCAGCCTGTCAGGGCCGGGGCCAGCACCATACCGCCGCCCCCGCCGAACAGGCCGTTCACCGCCCCGGCGGCAGCGCCGGACAGGATATATTTCAGACGGTTTGTCATGGCCCTCCCTCCTTCCTATGTAGCCGCCCGGCGCACCGGGCGGTGTGCCGTTACAGCTTGCGGTAGCTCTGGCAGTCGGTACACTGGTCCATGGAGGGGTTGGCCTCGTGGGTGCCTACCTGAATACTGGTCAGGCCGCAGTGATCCACATCCTGACAGTGGTGGGCGCAGTTGGTGACACTGCATTTGATGGCGGAGTTGGGGGTGCAGTTGCAGCCGTCGTTGGTACAGTTCTTGCTCATGATACGTTCCTCCAGAAAAATAGAGTCAGGCGCAAAGCCTGACTCTATTTTGTCTTGAAACGGATTTTTTATGCGTCTATATGCCCAGCAGCCACGAAGCGAAGCGGAAATAGATCAGCAGACTGGTGGCATCCACGATGGTGGTGATGAAGGGACTGGCCATCACCGCCGGGTCCAAGCCGATCTTCTCCGCCAGCAGCGGCAGCGAGCAGCCCACACACTTGGCGAATACCACTACGAACATGATGGTCAGGCACACCACCAGACACACCACGGGGGTCACGGCGGCATTGCCCAACAGCAGACGGTCCACCAGCTGCATTTTCACGAAATTGGCCGCCGCCAGACACGAGCCGCACAGCAGCGACACCCGCAGCTCCTTCCACAGGACCTTCAGGATGTCAGAGAAATCCACCTCGTCCAGACTTAAGGCACGGATGACCGCCACGCTGGCCTGCGTGCCGGAGTTACCGCCGGTGCCGGAGAGCATGGGGATATAGGAGTTCAGCACCAGACACGCCGCCAGAGCGCTCTCATAGTGGTTGAGGATCATGCCGGTGAAGGTGGCCGACAGCATGAGGATCATCAGCCACGGTAGGCGGGCCCGCCACGTGGCGAAGATACCGGCCTTCAGATAGGGCTTGTCGGAGGGCAGCATAGCGGCCATCTTCTCGAAGTCCTCGGTGGTCTCCTCCTCGATAACGTCCATAGCGTCGTCCACGGTGACGATGCCCACCAGACGGTTCTCCAGATCCACCACGGGCATGGCCAGAAAGCCGTATTTGCTCAGGGCCTGTGCGGCGTCCTCCTTGTCGTCCATGGTGCTGACCCAGACCACGTTGGGATCCATGATGTCCTCGATGAGGTCATCCTCCTCCGCCAGCAGCAGGTCACGCACCGACAGCACCCCCAGCAGGCGGCGGGTGGGGTCGGTGACGTACAGGATGTTGATGGTCTCCAGCTCGCCGCCAATACGGCGGATGCGCTTGAAGGCGTCCTCCACCGTCATGTCCTTTTTCAGGGACAGGAACTCCATGTTCATGATGGAGCCGGTGGAGTCCTCCGGGTACTTCAAAATCTCGTTAATGGATTTTCGCATTTCCGGCGTCGCCTTATCCAGGATTCGGATCACCACGCTGGCGGGCATCTCCTCCACGATGTCCACGGCATCGTCCAGATACAGCTCGTCCAGCACCTCCTTCAGCTCGGTGTTGGAAAAGCCGTTGATGAGCATCTCCTGGGAGTCGGACTCCAGCTCCACGAACACCTCCGCCGCCAGCTCCTTGGGCAGCAGCCGGTACAGCAGGGGCATCAGCTCCCCGCCGGACTCCTCCAGCAGCAGAGCGATGTCGGCAGGCTCCATGGGGAGAAAGAGGTCCCGCAGGCGGGCATACTGTTTACTTCGGGCCAGCTCCTTGATCTCATCCAGATATCGGTCCAGCTCTTCCTCGTAGTCTACCATATCGGCTCCTCCTTCCCCGCATCATAAAAAATCCCGCAGCCGGCGTTTGCCTGCTGCGGTCGCATTGCGATCGGGTCACCGCCGTGACCTGAGCACCGTAACAAGCTTTAGCATCGTGGGGCGGTGAAGCTGCATTAGATGATACCTTGGTTTCGATATCGCCTGTTCAAACCCTCTCATGGTGTCTCCACCACTCCGCGGCAGCAGCCCATATCCCTACGGTAGCCTTACCTACCGGGAAATATATCATGCAATATAAATGTATCGTAAAGCAAAAATCACCAGATGTCAACCCTAAGATACAGAACATTCCGTGCATTTGTTCCATCAAATCCTTCGGTTAACCTTGCAATTCTCGGCGTGAGCCGTTATAATAGCTTGTATATACAACCTGTATGGGTCTGTAAATCCTGAGAAAGTAGGTGGCGGCATGGAAAATTCTCCTCAGTATGTGATCGAAATGCTTCACATCACCAAGGAGTTTCCCGGCATCAAGGCCAATGACGACATCACCCTTCAGCTGCGGAAGGGCGAGATCCACGCCCTTCTGGGGGAAAATGGCGCCGGTAAATCCACGCTGATGTCCGTCCTGTTCGGGCTGTACCAGCCGGAAGAAGGCGAGATTCGAAAAAATGGACAGACAGTAAAGATCAATGACCCCAACGACGCAACAGCGCTGGGGATCGGCATGGTGCATCAGCACTTCCAGCTGGTGGACGTGTTCACGGTGCTGGACAATATCATTCTGGGTGCCGAGACCACGAAGATGGGCTTTCTGCAGAAGAAGGAGGCCCGGAAAAAGGTACAGGAGCTGTCGGAGCGGTACGGTCTGGCGGTAGATCTGGACGCCAAGGTGGAGGACATCACTGTCGGTATGCAGCAGCGTGTGGAGATCCTGAAGATGCTCTACCGGGACAACGAGATCCTCATCTTCGACGAGCCCACCGCCGTGCTGACGCCTCAGGAAATCGATGAACTGCTGCTCATCATGAAGAATCTCACCAGGGAGGGCAAGTCCATCCTCTTCATCTCCCACAAGCTCAACGAGATCATGTCGGTGGCCGACCGGGTCACGGTGCTGCGCAAGGGCAAGTACATCGGCACTGTCAACACCAAGGACACCAACAAGCAGGAGCTGTCCAACATGATGGTGGGCCGCCCCGTACAGCTGCAGGTCAACAAGGACGAGGCCCATCCCGGCGATGTGGTGCTCAGTGTGAAGAACTTCACCGTCCCCTCCCACCTGCACAAGAAGGATGCCGTACATAATGTCAGCTTTGACGTGCGGGCCGGCGAGATCGTCTGCATCGCCGGTATCGACGGCAACGGCCAGACGGAGTTCATCCACGGTCTGACGGGCCTTGACAAGAGCTCCGGCGGCAGCATCACCGTCTGCGGCCACGACATCTCCCACTATTCCATCCACCACCGGGGCGAGTACATCAGCCACATCCCGGAGGACCGCCACAAGCACGGTCTGGTGCTGGATTTCACGCTGGAGCAGAATCTGGTGCTCCAGCGGTACAAGGAGCCACAGTTCGAGAAGGGGGGCTTCATCAAGCGGGACGCCGTCCGCAGCTATGCTCAGCAGCTGATCGAGAAATTCGACGTCCGCAGCGGTCAGGGCCCCATCACCGTGGTCCGCAGTATGTCCGGCGGCAACCAGCAGAAGGCCATCATCGCCCGTGAGCTGGACCGGGATAAGCCTCTGATCGTGGCCGTTCAGCCCACCCGTGGTCTGGACGTGGGCGCCATCGAGTATATCCACAGCCAGTTGGTGGCCGAGCGGGACCGTGGCAAGGCGGTGCTGCTGGTGTCTCTGGAGCTGGATGAGGTCATGAGCCTCTCCGACCGCATCCTCGTCATGTACGAGGGGGAGATCGTGGGCCAGTTGGACCCCAAAAAGACCACCGTAGCCGAGCTGGGCCTGTATATGTCCGGCGCAAAGCGTGACAACAAAGGAGGCGATGAAGCGTGAAGCATTCCGCAGCCACTCTGTACCAAAAGGAAGGCACCAAAAAGGTGCTGGCGTCCCTGATCTCCATTTTGGTGGGTCTGCTGGTGGGCGGCATCGCCGTCATTCTGGTGGGCTGCTTCAATGAAAAGATCTCCCTCTCCGGCGCATGGGACGGCTTCCGCATCATCTTCGCCGGCATCTTCAGCACCGGCCGCAATGCCGCCGGTGAGCTGACCTGGGGCTTCAACGCCGTCAACACCGGCGATATGCTGTTCCGGGCCACGCCCCTGATCATGACGGGTCTCTCCGTGGCCGTGGCCTTCAAGACGGGCCTGTTCAACATCGGTGCTCCCGGTCAGTACCTGATCTCCACCATGGCGACGCTGATGATCGCCCTGAGCATCCCCTCTTCCTCCGTCCCCACCTGGATCATCTGGATCCTGGCCTTTTTGGGCGGCTGTCTGGCGGGTGCTCTGTGGGGCGCTCTGCCGGGTCTGGCCAAGGCGTGTCTCAACATCAATGAGGTGCTGGCCTGCATCATGACCAACTGGGTGGCCGCCAACCTTGTGACGTGGATGTTCGACATCAGCAACTTCAAGAACACCGTGGAGAACACCAAGTCCGGCTACATCTATAAGACCAGCTTCAACGGCGTGGCCACCCCCAAGCTGGGGCTGGATAAGCTGTTCCCCGGCTCTCAGGTCAACGCCGGTATTCTGGTGGCCATTCTGCTGGCCATCGCCATGTACATCCTCATGACCAAAACCACGCTGGGCTACGAGCTGCAGGCCTGCGGCGCCAACCGCCATGCTGCCCGCTACGCCGGCATCAAGGATAAGCGCAACATCGTGCTGTCCATGGCCATCGCCGGTGCACTGGCCGGAGCCGGTGCGGCACTGTACTACCTGTCCGGCAACACGGAGTTCTACTGGTCCACCTATCAGTCTCTGCCCGCCGTGGGCTTTAACGGCATCCCCGTGGCGCTGCTGGCACTGAATAACCCCATCGCCGTCATCTTCGCCGGCATCTTCATGGCCATGCTGAAGATCGTTGGCCAGCAGCTGACCAACCTCACCGCCTACAACGAGTACATCACCGACGTCATCATCGCCGTCATCGTGTATCTAAGCGCTTTCTCTCTGGTGATCCGCATGATGCTCAGTGGCCGGAAGAAGAAAAAGGTCGTGGCAGCCGACACGGCTCCCATCCCTCAGGGCGCCGCCGTGGAGGATCAGACCTCCCTGCTGCCGGAGGAGGAGAAAGCACCCGTAGAGGCCGCTGTCACAGACAGCGATAACGCAGAAGGAGGCGATCAGGCATGACATTTCTGGTACAGCAGACCCTGATCTATGCAGTGCCCCTGATGATCGTGGCGCTGGCCGGTGTGTTCGCCGAGCGCAGCGGTATCATCAACCTGGCGCTGGAAGGTATCATGATTTTCGGTGCTTTCATCGGCGTGCTGTTCGTGCGCCTGATGCAGGGCAGCGCCGCCGTGCTGGCCGCTCAACAGACCGGGAACTGGGTGGCTATGCAGGGGCTGGAGCTTCTGGCTATGCTGGTGGCGGCAGCCATGGGCGCCGTGTTCTCCCTGCTGCTGAGCTTTGCCTCCATCAACCTGCGGGCCGACCAGACCATCGGCGGTACGGCCCTGAACCTGATGGCTCCGGCTCTGGTGCTGTTTCTGGTGCGTATCATCGCCAACCAGAACACCCTGCAGCTTGCTACCGGCGACTCCGCTACGTGGTTCATGATCCGAAAGTCCACCTTCGGCATCGACAAAAACACCGATCTTGGCTTCTTCGGCGAGACGTTTCTGGTGAAGGTCTATCTGGCTACCTACGTCTGCATCATCCTGTTCGTCATCCTGTCCATCATTCTCTATAAGACTCGCTTCGGCCTGCGGCTGCGGGCCTGCGGCGAGAATCCTCAGGCGGCGGACTCTCTGGGCATCAATGTCTACAAGATGCGCTATATCGGCACCACCATCTCCGGTGCGCTGGCGGGTATGGGCGGCTTTGTGTACGCCCTGACCACCGCCAACTGCTCCTCCAACGGCGACGTGGCGGGCTTCGGCTTTCTGGCGCTGGCCGTGATGATTTTCGGTAACTGGCGGCCTCTGAACATCGCCGGGGCCTCCCTCCTGTTTGGCCTGTTCAAATGCATCGCCGCCGCCTACTCCAGCATCGATATCAACGGCGACGGTGTGTACTGGCTGGCAGAGATCGGCATCAGCTCCCACCTGTACCGGATGCTTCCGTACATCATCACCCTGCTGGTGCTGGCCTTCACCTCCAAGAAGTCCCGTGCCCCCAAGGCGGAGGGCATCCCCTACGACAAGGCTCGCAGATAAGAGCGGCAGCTGCCTGTATTTTCAGGCGGCGACAACCTGTAAAAAATGGCACCCGACCAAAGCTACGGGCTGATAACGAAGTATTAAAAGATCGTAGTTATCAGGCAGCGTAGCAATGGCAAGGAAAATCACCGAGAAAGCCTAGTACGGGCTTTTCTCGGTGATTTCTTTCTCCGCATATTCGATTCCAGCCGTGCCTTTTTCTGCAATAATTACAGAACATTAAGGCGGGATCGTAATAAAACGAAAACACTCTGTTGAGCTAAATCGGCAAGAGTGGCGACTTGCTCTCAACGGGTTGAACCGTTTTCGCAACAAGCTGCTTGCAGCCGGACGGTATACAGATGCCGTGAATGAGCTAAAGATTGCGGCGGCTACTGTTTCCGGTAGCCGCCGCATAGGTTAAGCTGTTCTCTTACTTGTTGTACTTTCTCTTTTTGCTTACAACCGTTGTGCCAATGGCTGCACCGCCGCTGACGAACAACAGGGCCATCCACAAAGCAAAGTTGCTTGTGTCACCGGTCTGGGGGACATTGTCCAGCTTGTCATTATTGCTGGTGGTGCCGTTGGTCACGTTGCTGGAGGGGAGCACCGTGCCGGGCAGGGCTTTCCACTCTGCAGCATCCAGAGTGAATTCCATAGTGTCCATTTCGTTGTCATCCACAAACAGCACGACTTTATTGGGGACAACATCATCTTTGGGAGTCCAGGGGGTCAGTGACCAGTACTCGTCAGCAGTCTCGGTTGCGATGCAGCAGGTCAGGTAAGAATACGAACCAGCTCCCAGCTTATCAGTATTCAACGTAGCCGTGGTCAGCAGGGTCTCATCACTGTACAGCTGCACCTGTACGCTGGACTCAAAGTTAACATTCTTCAGATCAACAGACACAGCGTTTTTCAGGACTCCGTTATCATGAGTCATGCCGGCGCGCTCGATGCTGCCGCTATAGGGGAACGCAGTGCCGGGCAGGGCTGCCCATTCATCGGCATCAAGCGTGAAGGTCTTCGTATCCTCTTCGTGTCCATCGACAAACAGGACAGCTTTGTTGGGAACAATATTATCTTTGGGAGTCCAGGGGGTCAGTGACCAGTACTCGTCAGCAGTCTCGGTAGCGATGCAGCAGGTCAGGAAATCATAGCTGCCGGGAGTTACTCCCTGCAAGGTGGCCGTGGTCAGCAGGGTCTCATCACTGTACAGCTGCACCTGTACGCTGGACTCAAAGTTAACATTCTTCAGATCAACAGACACAGCGTTTTTCAGGATTCCGTTATCATGAGTAATGGCGGCGCGCTCGATGCTGCAGGGGGGCACCGTGCCGGGCAGGTTTGCCCACTCATCGGCATCAAGCGTGAAGGTCTTTTCAGCCAGCTCGCGGCCATCGACAACCAGGACAGCCTTGTCGGGGACAACATCGTCCTTGGGAGTCCAGGGGGTCAGTGACCAGTACTCGTCAGCAGTCTCGGTTGCGATGCAGCAGGTCAGGAAACCATGGCTGCCGGGATTTACTCCCTGCAAGGTAGCCGTGGTCAGCAGAGTATCGCCGCTGTATAGTTTAACCGCAACGCTCTCAGCGAAGGTAACGTCTTTCAGTTCAACGGAAACAGCATTTTTCAAGTAGCCGCCAGCATGGGTAATACCAGCACTCTCAATGCTACCGCTTGGTTCAGCCGCCAGCGCAATGATTGGCAGTAGTGTGCATACCATCACTACTGTCAGCAGAAGACAGAAAAATTTGCGTGACATACGTGCTTTCATATCTATACCCCTTTCAAATTTGGACAGTGGACAGGAGGCGGCATCATACTGTGACAGAGAATTGAAAAGTATTCACACATAATTCCCGCCGCAGTGACCTTTCATCAATTCACCACCCATGTTACTAAAATATAATATATTCTCAATCTTTGCTTTTGTCAATAGGGCGTACAAATTTTCCAATAGAGAATACAAAAATAGCAATTTTTTACATGGTACATTATTGGAACAATACGGAAATGTGTAGGAGTAAGGTGAAGTGCAATCCTTGCCTAATTGCCGATTTGCTCCCGAAACGCAGAAACGCCCAAAACCTGACCCCACTGTATGGTTTCGGGGCGATTCTGGGCGTTTTCTTTCGATATGAGCGGCTTTGTTTTGACGGCGGTATCCTTATCGTCCGTCATTCAAGCGCCGCTGTTTGTCGCTTCCGGGTAACAAAAAAGCGCCGTATTACTACGACGCTTTTGTCTTGCTCGGAAGATGGAGCAAGGGAACGCTATTCAATTATCTGTTGTACTTTTTCTTCCTGCTGACAACCGTTGTGCCAATGGCTGCACCGCCGCTGACAAACAGCAGGGCAATCCACAACAAAAGATTGGAGTTATCTCCCGTCTGCGGAGACTTGTCGGCGCCGGGTTTGACGGTGCCGCCGGACAGCTTTGCCGTTACGGTATCGGCCTGCTTGATTTCCTGTGTTGCCGTAGCGTCCTTGTAATACTTCTTGCAACCGGAGCAATACCAGTATTCGATATTGCCCTCGGCAGTCTTGGTCGCCGCCTTTGCCGGGAAGTGCTTTAAGTTGGTGTGGTTCTTCGGATCAAGCTCGCCGTATTCGCCGCCGCAGACCGTACAGACAGCCTTGTGCGTGCAGGTCGCCGTGCCGCCGGTGCAATTCTCGGTTTCCGTATGGCTGGTGTCACGCTTACAGATTCGGGTGTGGGTCTTTTCATCGCTGTTCTGCGTCCAAGCGCCCCAGTCGTGGCCGAGCGCATTGCCGGAGAAGAAAGTCGCCTCATCCGCCGTGCCCTTGGAGCTCAGGCCGCAGGCTGCGCAGGACTTGTAGTAGATCGCCTTTTCGGTACAGGTTGCAGCAGACTTCAAATACTGCGCCTCTGCTTTTTCGGCAGTGAAGCTATGTGCCGCCATCTCGCCGTATTCGCCGCCGCAGACCGTACAGACAGCCTTGTGCGTGCAGTCTGCCGTGCCGCCGTGGCAGTTATTAGTCTCGGTGTGCGAGGCATCGTGCTTGCAGATGCGGGTATGGGTGCCGTCTTCGTTGGATGTCCAAGCGCCATAGTCATGGCCGAGCGGCTTGCCATTGGTAAAGGTTTCCGTGCCCTGTGCGCCGCAGGTGGAGCAGGACTGATAATATACCGCCGGGCTTGTGCAGGTGGCGGCGGACTTCAGCCGGTATTCGTTCACCTGATCGACGAAATGGTGCGGGCCAAGCTCGCCGTAGGAGTGCTGGCAGACCTCGCAGAGCGCCGGGGCAAGGCAGTCGGCCGTGCCGCCCTGATGTGCGCCGCGATCCACCTCCAACTGGCAGCAGGTGTAGAATCTCCAGTGGCTGTCGGCATCGGTCTGCCAAGCGCCCGGATATTCGGCGTGACGGTTCGGATTCTTGTCCCCGCTTGCAAAGGTCGCCTCGTCGGCTGTCCCCTTGGAGGACAGCATACAGATCTTGCAGGATTTGTAATAGAGTGCGGGAGAGAGGCAGTTTGCTTCCTTGTACAGAAGCGCCGTGATCGCAAGTTCTCCCGTGAAGTCGTGCTCGGTCATTTTGATGCCGCAGGTGTCGCAGAAATGGTTGCAGTCCGGGTCGGCGTGGTTGAGCCGCTCAGTCTCTCCGCCGCAGACGGTGCAGGTCTTCCAGTGACTGTCCTGGTTTGTGTTCCAGTCGCCGTAGGTGCAGCCGGCCATTTCGACATGGCGGGCATCGTGGGTGCAGACGCACTTGTGTGTACCCTCCCCGTCGGGCATCCACGCACCCCAGTCATGGCCGAGCGGCTTTCCGGACGTGAAGGTCGCCTCGTCGGCGGTTCCCTTGGAGCTGGTACCGCAGACGGCGCAGGACTTGTAATACACCGCCTTTTCGGTGCAGGTCGCAGCGGATTTCAGATACTGCTCCTCGGCGGTTTCTGCCGTGAAGCTGTGCGCCGCCAGTGCGCCGTAGGACTGACCGCAGTGGTCGCAGATGGCCTGCTCCGTGCAGGTCGCCGTGCCGCCGGAGTGCTCACGGATGGTGATATCCTTGGAAACGCTGAAGCGGTAGCCCTCCGCCGTCGTGACAGAGGCGATAAAGCGGAAGCCGGTTTCTCCCGCTATGTAGGAAGCGGCAGGGATCGTCCCCGTGCAGAGGCCGTCGACCGGGGTGATGGGTCCGCCGTCGCCCGAGAAGGTGAACTCATAGCTGTAGGCGGGATTCGTGCAGCCCTCCGGCAGGTTGAAAGAGAATTTGAAGTCCTGCGTGCGGCAGACGGCATCCGGTGCGGTGATGGTCAGGGAGGGAACGTTCGTCTTTTCGACCTTGTCGCCGCAGAATTCGCAGTCGCCCCAATACTGGCCGTTCTCCGTCTGCCATTTGTAGGAATGGGACGAATGGACGGTCACGGTGAGCGTCGTGGAATTGCCTGCCTTGTCTGTGGCGACGACGGTCTGCGGGGTTCTCGCATCGGTGAGGGTGATCTGACCCTGTTCGTTGGGGGTCACGGGCTTACCGTTGACGGTCACGGTGTCCAGATACAGGTCGGTCACGGTGAGGGTCTTGTTGCCCTCGCCACAGAAAACATCGCCGTTTTTCGCACCGGTGATCGCCGGGGCGGTCTTGTCGATGATGATTTTCTCCGTGCATACAACGCCGTAGCGAGCAAGGAGCTTCGTCCCCAACTGTGCATAGATCACATAGGGCTTTCCCTCCTCCAGATTCAGAGATGCCGTATTGAAGGCGCCGGTATAAGGATAGTGATCGTGCCCGCTGCTGAAAAGGACGTCCGCAGCTAGGCCATTCGAGTAGAACTGATCGCCGACGGCGTACTCAAAATACGACAGTTCCTCCGGATGGGCGGTATTGATCTGTACGGTCTGATCTTCGTTGAAGAAGTGTTCCGTACCTTCGGAGCGGAAGCCGGTCCACTGGGAATCGCCCACGGAAATGGTGCTGTAATCAATGAAAACGCCGCTCCAAAAAGCAATGAAGGTAAGGCTGTCCTCGCCGCCCGTAGCAAAGTCGCCGTAGGTTTCTCCGCCCATGACTCTCCTATTGCCGATCAGCAGTGCTTGCAGCCTTTCATCATTTTCTCTTGTCGGCCTTGGCGTCAGGAGCTTCCAAATTTCATCCGTCCATTTGACGTTCTCAAAGTCCGTGACCGTCGAGCCGTCCTGGTTGACGATACGGACGGTATAGTCGCTGCGCTCCTCCCAGACGGGGTAGAGCGTAAGCGCCTCGTTTTGCTCATAAATCGCATTCAGGGAATAGTCCTTCTCGCCGCCGTCGGCCTTCGACCAGCCGACCTGCGTGTAGCCGAGGCGGGTAAAGAGCGCACCCTCCAGCTCCAGAGCGCTGTCGTGCTCCTTGTTCACCGTCTTGCTGTCGCCCGTGCCGTTTGCGCCGGGGGCGTAGGTCACGGGATAGGTCATGGTTTGCAGCTGGAGCTGCTGCGCGGCGTTATAGCCGATGCTGTAGCCCGCGCTGTCCGGGGTAAAGCGGCTGGCGTAATCCGTGCCGTTGGCCTCGGCGAACACCACGGGGACTGCCGTGCTCTCGGTAGTAACGCCGATCTGCGCACCGCTGCCGAGCTTGTCGAGCGTGACGGTTTTTCCACTGGCAAGATAGAGATTTGCGCCGGAGTTTCCGGTGATCTTCACGTCGCCGGTAAGGGTCAGGGAGCCTGCACTCAGTGCGACCGCGCCCTTGCCGCCGGAGTTGCCGGTAATCAGGCCGGTGCCGAGGTTGGCGGTCGAGCCGTCCCGCGTCAGCGAGATCGCGCCGCCCTTGTTGTTCTTGATTTCGACGGGAATGGCGCTGCTCTGCTGCGCCATTGTCACTCTGCCGTAGGCTGCGTCGATGCCCGCACCGGTATTTTCCGAGATCGTACCGCCGTAGAGGTTGACATTGGTATAATAGTCGCTTGTCGCAATGGAGGGCATGGGCCAGTGGGTGGCCGAAATCCCCGCACCGGTATTGCCGGTGATGGTGCCGCCGTAGAGGTTGATGGTATCATCTGACCGGGTGATGGTGGACATCACACCGTTCCGCTCATTGCCGGAGATGATGCCGTCATACATATTGAAGGTTCCTCTGTTAATTACACCGGGGCCGTACTTGGTGTTGCGGATGTTGCTGATGACCGGGCGATCCGTGGGATAGTCGGAGCTTTTTTGATAGTAGCAGCCGCCGTACATATTGAACGTACCGCAGTTATAAATGCCGCAAACCGGGTCGTTGTAAATATCGCGGATGCCGTCCGTTTCCGAGCTGGTCATGCAGATGCTCACGCCGTAAAGCTCAAAGGTGGCAGTTTCGTCAGCAGAAACAGCGGCGCAGCTGTCGCCGGTGATGAGGCCGCGGTCGCCGGAGAGCTGGCAATCCGTAAATACCAGACGCGCATTATTCATCACAAGGAAGGCGCTTTGTGCACCCGGTACATTGCAGGTAAGGGTATGGCCATGCAAACAGATCACAAACGTGCAGCCCTCCCAAGCATGGATTCGTTTCGTGAGGGTGACATCATTGGCAAGGTAATAGTAGAACGTTTTTCCCTTGTTGTTCGCTGCTTTATGGTTGATCTCCAGAAGGTCTGCTTCCGATCGGATCACGTTCATTTTTGAAATATCGCCGGAGGTATTTTCCTTCCCGTCCTTGGTGAAGTAGACCCCTTCATAGGCCGTGTGTCCGTTCATGGCCTGATGATTGCTGATTCCTCCTCCGCAGACGCAATGCGCAGACGGATGCGGCCAATCAAGGCGAACCGCGCTTGCCGTGAGCGGGAAGAGCTGTGCGAGCAGGCAGAGCGTCAGCAAAATGGCGAACAGTCGCTTTTTCATGTGGTTTCCTCCGTTTCTGAAATCAAGGGGGCTTCCATTTCCTGCAGTGAAAAATCGTAGTGCATCGCCAGCGTTTGGAACAAGGCATGCATCACGCGCTCGGCAATCGAGCGGATGTCCAGACGCTCGACGAAGCGAACTGTCTGCTCCAGCTCGTCCTCCGGCACCCGGTACACCCGCATCGCCGCCGTCAAAAAGCGGCTGAGCTTGCGTTCCAACGGGAAATGGATGTCGCATTTTCGTGCCATATAATTGCGCATCAGTCCTGCCGTGCCGATTTCCATCTCGTAAAAGTCGCTGTCGCTGTAATCCGGGAAATTTGCGCTGAAGATCTGCTTCAGCTCTGCCGTGGTATGCAGGTAGATATACTCCGATGTTTCAGGCAGGGAGTAGGCTTCAATGTAAATTTCCCGCAGGTTCTCGTTCAGTTCGGTCAGGGTCAGCTGGATCGCCGTTTCCAACGCATAAGCGTAAACCGGCGGCAGCTTGGTGTCTGTAATGCTTCTTGCCATGCCGAACTGTCCGCCGAACATCGTTTCGGTCAAGTCCAGCAAAATTTTATCCTTGGTGGGAAACAGATTCAAATAGCTTCCCCTTGCTACGCCCGCTTCGTCCACGATCTGACTGACAGAGGTGTTTTTATACCCCTGTTCCAAAAAGAGACGGACGCACACGGTCAGTATTTTCCGCTTCGTCTCGCTGCTGTCTCTCCGCAAATCCATCACCTCCCCTCAAACGTTTTAGTATGTATACCAATAATATCATAACAAGAACAAAAAGGCAAGTGGGATTTGAAGCTTTGCCTCCGTAAATTGTGACTTTTCCGCAAACGCTGGCTTCTTCCATTACTCAATGACCGCCAACTACGAAAAGGAGCAGAAGGATCTGCTGAAGCTCGTAGCTGACGGCAAGAAAAATCTGTTGGATGCGGAGCAAACCAAGGTGGATTTGAGGCTGCTGATGAAAGCGCTGCGGGATTATACGGACATTCGACAGCTTACGCCGGAGATTGCTAATGCGCTGATTCGGCGCATCGAGGTTCACAGCAAGGATAAGGAAACCAAGAAGGTTAAGGGGGACATTTACTTCACAGCCATTGGGCTATTCTCTGTCCCTACGGGAAAAGAGATGCTGTCAGCAATGGGGGAGATCCGCCAAAACCCGCAGCAGTTCAAATTTTCTGCATAAAGCAGAACACGGTGCAGCCCCTTTTCAGAGACTGCACCGTATTCTGCATAAAAACTTCGTTAACCGCTCATGTCTAATGCGGGTGCCATTTTTTGTCCGCCATAGGGGAAAGCAGCAACCCTTTACCGCACCCAGCGGCTTATGGGAACAGCCAATGCCGCTGATAGAACCGCCTGCGCTGCCTTTGCCGGCAGATAGCCCCTCATGTGGAGTCCACTCCCCTCCAGCACCGCCGCCGTCTGACAGTGGACGCACACGCCGCCCCAGCCCATCAGTGCCGCCGCCAGCACGAAATCCCCCCGTGTGCCGGAGAGCCGCAGGATGCCGCCGGTAAGCTCCAGTAGTCCCAGCGGAAAGGGGTGCTCCAGCCCCGTCAGGGCCGTCAGCAGCCGGGTCAGCACCAGAAAGAACACCACGAAGCCGCAGACGTGGAGCATCCCCTCCCCCGCTCCCCGGACGGCCCCCGGAAAAGCGGAACCCAGAGCCTGCGGCGCAGACGGCGAAGTCCGTCCCTCCGGGGACGAGGTGTGACGGGTCAGCAGAGCCGTCAGCACGGCGGCCGACACATGGATCAGCCAAAGCCATACCCCGGCCCGGAGACTGCCGAAGCAGCCCACTCCCGCCACACCCAAGGCAAAGGCCGGGCCGCAGTTGTTACAGAACAGCAGCAGCCGCTGCCCCTCCTGCCGGGAGATGGCTCCGGTGCGGACCAGCTCTCCCGCCGTCTGGGCGCCCACCGGATAGCCTCCCAGCAAGCCCAGCAGCACTGCCGTACCGCCGGGGCCGGAGATCCCCAGCATCCGGCGGGTCAAGGGGGCCAGCAGCCGCCCCAGCGCCGCTGCACTACCGGTGGCCACAAACAGCCGGGACACCACGAGGAAGGGAAACAGTGCCGGGATCACCGATCCGCCGCAGAGGGCCAGTCCCTCCCGCACCGCCTGCGCCGCCACATCCGATGCTGCCAGCAGCCCCGCCATGACCGCCAGCAGTCCCAGTGCCAAGCCCATGCTCCCTCACCTCCCTTTACCCTGCCAGCTTATGACGGCGGGCAGAGGTCCATGCCACGGACAGGCAAGTTTTTCCGGCGGTACGCATACAGTCCACCGTGGGAGGGATGCCTCATGGGAGACAAAAAGCGGCTGGCTCGTGCCGGTCTGGAGGTCATGGACCGGCTGGATCTGCCAGGGGAGCTGGCGGCGGGGGTGGGCCGCATGGAGCTGGTGGGGGACCGCCAGTTCTATATGGAGCAGCACCGGGGCGTACTGCGGTACAGCACGGAGGTCATCGACATCGCCGCCGCAAACATGACGGTGCGGATCACAGGCCGGGAGCTGCAGCTGCTGGCCATGACGGACCGGGAGCTGCGGATCAGCGGCACCATCACCGCCATTGAGCTGCTGACATAGGAGGGGCCATGTATCGTCAGATCGTCCATTTTTTACAGGGGCAGGTGCTGGTGCGGATCGAGTGCGGCTGCCCGGAGCGGGTGCTGAACCTCTGCGGCGCACGGGGCATCCCCTTCTGGGAGCTGACATGGGAGTCGCCGGTGTGCCTGACCCTGCGGGCCGTGGGGCGAGATCTGCCCCGTCTGCGGCAGGCGGCGGAGGACGCCGGCGGCAGCCTGCACCTGTGCCGCAGCGGCGGCGTACCGGTGTTCTGGCGGCGTCTGCGCCGGCGGTACGTGCTGCTGGCCGGAGCGGTGCTGGCGCTGGTGCTGATGTTCGGCGGCAACCTCGTCATCTGGGACTTTCAGGTCAGCGGCAACGACACCGTCCCCACGGAAACCATTCTCCGGGCGCTGGAGGACTACGGCATCACCGTGGGGTCGCCGGGTCTGCACATCGATCAGGAGACCATGCGCAACCATGTGCTGCTGGCCCTGCCGGAGGTATCGTGGCTGGCGGTGAACGTCCGGGGCTGCGTGGCCCATGTGCAGGTGGTGGAGCGGCACCGTCCGCCGGAGGCGGCAGATCGGAGCGCCGTCACCAACATCGTGGCCCGGAGGGCGGGCCTTATCACCAAGGTGGAGGCGCTGGAGGGGCAGGCCATGGTACTGCCGGGGACCACCGTCACGGAGGGACAACTGCTGATCTCCGGAGTGTCAGAAACAGAACATATCGGCGCACGGTTTGTCCACAGCATGGGGGCCGTGTGGGCCAGAACGTGGTATGAGCTGTCGGTCAGCGTACCGCTGCAGATCACGCAGCCCGCCGCCGGAAGCCGCAGCCACAGCCGCTGGGCGCTGGATATCGGAAAACACCGGATAAAATTCTACGGAAAGGGTAGCATCACCGGGGTGGATTGTGATAAAATAACATATTATAAACCGTTCACCCTGCCCGGAGGGCTTCGCCTGCCTCTGACGCTGGTGCGGGAGCGCATCACCGCATGGGAGGGCGCCGCCGCAGAGCGCACGGAGCAGAGCGCCCGTCAGGAGGGAGAGCAGCAGCTGCTGGCCCTGCTGTCGGCCCGGCTGCCGGAGGGCAGCACCGTCACCGACACCCGCTTCGCCGCTGTGCGGCAGGGGGACCGGCTGACGGTGGTGCTGAAGGCGGAGTGTCTGGAGCAGATCGGCCAGACCGTGACACTGCCGGAAACGGAGACTACACAGAGATAAGGGGGCTTGTCCCGTATGGAACAGCGTGTGAGCATCGAGCGAATGGAAGAGGCCATCAATCTGTTCGGCTCGTTTGATGAAAATATCCGGCTTCTGGAGGCGGAATTCCATGTGACGGTGGTGAACCGTGACGGGGAGCTGCGGATCTCCGGGGAGCCAGAGGAGGTGATGATGGCTGCCAAGGCAGTGGAGGCGCTGCTGACCCTCTCCGGCAAAGGGGAGTCCATTACCGAGCAGCACGTCCGCTACGTCATCGGTCTGTGCCGCAGCGGCCAGTCCGAGCGCATCGGGGAGCTGACGCAGGACGTGATCTGCATCACCTCCAAAGGCCGGCCCGTCAAGCCCAAGACCATCGGCCAGAAGCAGTATGTGCAGGCGGTGCTCCACAGCCCCGTCACCATCGGGGTGGGGCCCGCCGGCACCGGCAAGACGTATCTAGCGGTGGCGGCGGCCGTGGCGGCCTTCCGGGCCAAGCAGGTCAACCGCATCATCCTGACCCGCCCCGCCGTGGAGGCCGGAGAGCGGCTGGGCTTCCTGCCCGGCGACCTCCAGAGCAAGGTGGACCCCTACCTCCGGCCTCTATATGACGCCCTGTTCGATATGCTGGGGGCAGAGACGTACCAGAAATATCTGGAGCGTGGCAACATCGAGGTGGCCCCGCTGGCCTATATGCGTGGCCGGACGCTGGATGACAGCTTCATCATTCTGGACGAGGCCCAGAACACCAGCCGGGAGCAGATGAAGATGTTCCTGACCCGCATGGGCTTCGGCTCCAAAATGGTCATCACCGGCGACATCACCCAGATCGACCTGCCGGGGGACAAGCCCAGCGGCCTGAAGGACGCCATGAAGATCCTGAAGGGCGTGGAGGGCGTCAGCATCTGCCAGCTGACCCAGCAGGACGTGGTGCGCCATGTGATGGTGCAGCGGATCATCGAGGCCTACGCCCGATTCGAGGAGAAGCGCAAATGAGAAAGACACACTATATCCCCATCACCGCCGACGTACCCGGCGCCGCCAACGACGCCAACTGCGCCCTGATCCGCCGGACCATCCGCACAGCGCTGGCGGCGGAGGGACTCACGGCCCCCTGCGAGGTGGACGTGCTCCTGACGGATGACGACGGCATCCACGAGATCAACCGGGAGATGCGGCAGGTGGACCGGCCCACGGACGTCCTCAGCTTCCCGGAGTTTGAACTGACCCCCGGCCAGCTGCCCGGCCCGGAGGACGCCGACCCCGGCACGGGCCTTATCCCGCTGGGGGACATGGTGCTCTCCATGGAGCGGGTGGCGGCGCAGGCCAGGGAGTACGGTCACTCCAAGCGGCGGGAACTCTCCTATCTGGTAACCCACTCGGTGCTGCATCTGCTGGGCTACGACCATCTGGACGAAGGGCCTATGAAGGCCCAGATGCGAGCCAGAGAGGAGGCCATCATGGCCCTGCTGGGGCTGGAGCGGTGAGAAAGGCCGCTCTGGCCAAGCTCCGGCCGGAGTGCCGGGCGGACGCTGTGTCCTTTTCGAAAAGTCTCTGACAGGAGAAGGCGCAGCCCTGTCCCCCGTGCGGCGGGCCGCTGGACTATTTCCACAAGAAAACCAAGAAAAGCAGCTGCAACTGGGCCTGCACGGCCTGCGGCGTGCGGTATGACACCATGCAGCTGCTGGATGAATGAAGCGAGAAGGTAATTTCTCCCTGTCCCTATTCAAAATTGCTCACAGAAAGCTGAGGATCACCGGAAATTGCGGAAGGAGCTGCATTATGGCCGAGGATAAGCTGTTTGTCGAGGCAACCGAAGAGGACGTACCGTCTATCATCGGCCTGCGGCAAAGGATCTGGAGCACCACATACCGAGGCATCTACCCGATTCCATGATAGATGAATTTGACTGGGACCGGCACAGGGAAATGGAACTGCTGAGGGTCCATCACCCGGCATATTCGGTGTACCTTATCCGAAAGGGTCGGCAAAATATCGGTTATCTGACGATAAATAAAGCCGACGTGATCACCCTGCAATCCCTTTATATTGTCTCTGAATACCAGCGACAGGGAATCGGTCGGCAAGCCTTCGATTTCATGAGTGCATATTGCCGGGAGCACCATGCCACCGCCTTCATCTGCCACTGTGTTCCGGAAAATTTCAATGCCCGAAGCTTCTATGAGCGCATGGGCGGCGAGGTGATCGGGGAGGACCTGACAAACGAGGAACGCTGGCAGAACTCTGTCACTTACCAGTTTACACTACCATCAAAAGTAACATAACAAAATTGCTCACAGAAAGCTGAGGATCACCTTATGAACGAGAAAAACAACATCACCAAAACCGCTATGCTCACCGTGTGCGGACGGCCCAACGTGGGCAAGTCCAGTCTCACCAACGCCCTGGTGGGTGAGAAGATCGCCATCGTCTCCAACAAGCCCCAGACCACCAGAAACCGCATCTACGGCGTGGTGAACCGGGGCGACACCCAGTTCATCCTGCTGGATACGCCGGGCCTGCACAAGGCCCGCTCCCGGCTGGGGGACTACATGGTGAAGGTGGTGCGGGAGAGTCTGGCCAGTGTGGAGGCCGCCCTGCTGCTGGTGGAGCCCATCCCCCACGTGGGAGAGCCGGAGAAGATCCTTCTCCAGCGCATCCGGGAGGAGAAGCTGCCCTGCGTACTGTGCATCAACAAGATCGACACCGTGGAGCGCAAGGACGATCTGCTGGCGGTCATCGCCGCATACAGCGAGGTCTACCCGGATTTCGACGCCATCATTCCCATCTCCGCCCGCACCGGCGACGGTCTGGAGGAGCTGCTGGCCCAGATGCAGCGGTACGCCGTGGAGGGGCCGCAGCTGTTCCCCGACGGCATGACCACCGACCAGCCGGATCAGCAGGTCTGCGCCGAGATCATCCGGGAGAAAATGCTGCTGTGTCTGGATAAGGAGATCCCCCACGGCACGGCGGTGGAGGTGACCCGCTTCACCGAGCGGGAGGACTCCGGCATCATCGACCTGGACGTGACCATCTACTGCGAAAAGGCCAGCCACAAGGGCATCATCATCGGCAAGCACGGGGATATGCTCAAGCGCATCAGCACGCTGGCCCGGCAGGATATCGAAAAGTTCATGGGTACCAAGGTCTATCTGGAAACATGGGTGAAGGTCAAGGAAAACTGGCGGGACAATGTGAATTTCATTCGTTCACAGGGCTACAACGAACAGTAATTCCCGTTAGAAACATGAGCCGACCCTAAAACTTACCACTCATGTTTCGCCCCGGCGGCGGCAAGCTAATGCCGGGGGTGGAGATCATGTGCGATTACTGGAATCTTTTTCTGGAGACCGGAGCGCCGGAGCTGTATCTGCTGCACCGGTGGGAGGAGGAATCATGCCAAACCAACCCATCGTCACCGCCGGACTGGTGCTGCGGGAGACCGTGACCAGGGAGACGGACAAAATTCTGACGGTGCTGACCCCGGATCGGGGGAAGATCTCCCTCATTGCACGGGGCGCCCGGCGGAAAAACAGCCGTCTGGCGGCGGCGTGTCAGTTGCTGGCCTATTCGGAGCTGACCATCTACGAAAAGGGTCAGTGGTTCATGCTGGACGAGGCGGAGACGCTGGAGCTGTTCACCGGCCTGCGGACGGACTTCGTGGCTCTGAGCCTTGCCTCCTATCTGGCCGATCTGACGGACGCCACGGCACAGGGGGAGGACACGTCGCAGCTGCTGCGGCTGCTGCTGAACGCCCTGTACGCCCTCAGCGTCCTGCATAAGCCGCCCCAGCTGGTAAAGCCCGCCTTCGAGCTGCGGCTCATGGCGCTGTCGGGCTTTGAGCCTCTGGCTGACGGCTGCGCCGTGTGCGGGCGGCCGGAGCCGGAGAAGCCGGTGCTGGACGCCGTCCACGGGGTGGTGTGCTGCGCCGCCTGCCGGGAAAAGGGCGGGCTGGCCATGCCCCTATCCCCCGCCGCTCTGGCGGCCCTGCGCCACGTGCTGTACTGCCCGGATAAGAAGCTTTACAGCTTCACGCTGGATACCCCTGCCCTGCGCCAGCTGGGGCAGGCGGCGGAGGTCTATGTCGCCGCCCAGCTGGAGCGCAGCTTCCGGACGCTGGACTACTATAAATCCATTTTGCCGCAAGAGGAACCTACATATGACTGATTTGTTTGAAAAATCCATCCGCACGCTGGAGCTTCCGGCGGTGCTGGAAAAGCTGGCGGCCAAGGCGGTCAGCGACGCCGCCAAGGAGCGGTGCCTGCGCCTGACTCCCGCCACGGACACGCAGGAGGTGCTGCACCTGCTGGACGAGACCGACGCCGCCAAGGAGCGGCTGGGCCTCCACGGCAGCCCCTCCTTCTCCGGGGTCAAGGATGTATCCGCCGCCCTGACCCGCGCCGACCACGGCGGTATGCTGAACACCCGTGAACTGCTGGATGTGGCAGGCGTACTGACCGCCAGCCGCCGGGTCAGCGAATACGACGCCCAGCGGCAGGGAGAGGCTACGGTGCTGGACCGGCTGTTCTCCTCTCTGCACACCAACCGCTATCTGGAGGATAAGATACGCTCCGCCATTCTGGACGAGGAGACCATTGCCGACACCGCCAGCAGCGAGCTGGCGGATATCCGCCGGAAAATGCGGCTGGCGGCCACCAAGGGCCGGCAGATCCTGCAGCGCATCATCTCCTCCCCCTCCTATGCCAAGGTCCTGCAGGAGGCCCTCATCACCCAGCGGGACGGCCGCTTCGTGGTGCCGGTGAAGGCCGAGTGCAAGGGCAGTCTGCCGGGTCTGGTCCACGACATCTCCTCCTCCGGTGCCACGCTGTTCGTGGAGCCTATGGGCGTAGTGCAGGCCAACAACGAGCTCAAGGAGCTGGAGGCCCGTGAGCAGAAGGAGATCGACCGCATCCTGCGCCAGCTCTCCGCCGAGTGCGCCGGCCAGATGGAGAACATCCTCTGGGACTACGATATTCTGGTGCAGCTGGATGTGATCTTTGCACGGGCGCAGCTGAGCTATCAGCTCAACGCCAGCCGCCCGGAGGTGCGCCGCCGGGGCGGCATCACCCTGCGCCGGGCCCGGCATCCTCTGCTGGATCAGGCCAAGGCGGTGCCGATCACCGTGGAGCTGGGTGAGCAGTTCGACACCCTGGTCATCACCGGCCCCAACACCGGCGGCAAGACCGTGACCCTGAAAACCATCGGCCTGCTGAGCCTGATGGCTCAGTGCGGCCTGCACATCCCCGCCGACGGCGGCAGCGCCGTGCGGGTGTTCCGTCGGGTGCTGGCGGACGTAGGAGATGAGCAGAGCATCGAGCAGAGCCTGTCCACTTTCTCGGCCCATATGTCCAACATTGTCCAGATCCTGAAGGAAGTGGACGACCACAGTCTGCTGCTGTTCGACGAGTTGGGCGCCGGCACAGACCCGGTGGAGGGTGCGGCTCTGGCCATCGCCATCATTCAGGAGGCCCGGAATCAGGGGGCTCTCATCGCCGCCACCACCCACTATGCCGAGCTGAAAACCTTCGCCATGACCACGGCGGGGGTGGAGAACGCCAGCTGCGAGTTCGACGTACAGACCCTGCGGCCCACCTACCGGCTCCTCATCGGCATCCCCGGAAAGTCCAACGCCTTCGCCATCTCCCGGCGGCTGGGGCTGGATGAGTCCGTCATTCAGGCGGCACAGGCCCAGATGGACAGCGACTCCGTTCGCTTCGAGGATGTGCTGACCCAGCTGGAGGAGAAGCGCCAGCGGCTGGAGAAGGCCCAGAACGAGGCCGACCGACTGTGGCGGCAGCGGGAGGAGGACGCCCGGAAGGCCCGGACCTTCCGGGAGCAGATGGAAAAGGGCAAGGAAAGCGCACGGGCCAAGGGAGAGGCTGAGGCCAAGCGCATCGTCCGGCAGGCCCAGCAGCAGGCGGAGGAGATCTTCGCCCAGCTGGATCAGCTGCGGAAGGAGCAGCAGAAGCAGGCCAACGTGCAGGCCCTCAACGACGCCAAGGCCGCCGTGCGCCACCATCTGAAAACGGCGGAGGAGCAGCTGCACCTGCGGGACGAGGAGCAGGAGCCTGCCTATACGCCGCCCCGTCCCATCGCCGTGGACGATCAGGTGGAGCTGCCCGGCGTGAAGATGGCCGCCACGGTGCTGGCCGTCAACGGCGACGGCACCCTGCTGCTGCAGGCGGGCCGCATGAAGATGACCGTCAAGGCCCAGCAGGTGCGCCTGCTGGAGGGCGCTCCCAAGAAGTCCAAGCCCGCACCCAGTCCCTCCGCCGCCACCCTGAACACCGTGTCCCGTGCCTCCTCGGAGCTGGATATCCGGGGCTATGAGACGCTGGAGGCCGAGAGCGTGGTGGAAAACTATCTGGACAGTGCCGTCATGGCCAAGCTGGGCACCGTCACCATCATCCACGGAAAGGGTACCGGCGCTCTGCGAAAGGCCGTCCACGAGATCCTCAAGCGTAACAAGGCCGTCAAAAGCTTCCGGCTTGGCCGCTACGGCGAGGGTGAGGCCGGCGTCACCGTGGTGGAGCTGAAATAAGCCGCTTTCGTGTAGAACGACGAATTTTTTCTTTGATTCTCTGCAATCGCCACAAATTTTTGTGGGATTGAATATTGCTTTCTCCCCGTTATCCGTTATAATAGTATGTGTAGCAGTCGGCTTGAAGACTGCGAATAAAGGAGTGCTGGTTTGATGTATACGCAGGAAATTACCGTTCAGAATGAGGTGGGGCTGCACGCACGTCCCGCTACGTATTTCATTCAGAAGGCCAACGAGTTCAAGAGCGGCATTTGGGTAGAGAAGGAAGAGCGCCGGGTCAACGCCAAGAGTCTGCTGGGCGTGCTGTCCCTGGGTATTGTGAAGGGAACCAACATCACCCTCATCGCTGACGGCTCTGATGAAAAGGAAGCCGTGGATGCTCTGGTATCTCTGATCCAGAACAACTTCGGTGAGTAACGACCGAACATGAAATGACGCCGGTGTCTGCTGTCAGCAAGCACCGGCGTTGTTCTGCTTTTATCCTCTCGGCGGGCAAGCGCAAGCACGCCTGACAGCGTGTCCTTCCGGCACTTTTTTCCTTGCTCATCGATGGTACGATCTCTGCACAAAAGGACGCCCCCGGCGTGGCCGGAGGCGTCCCTTTCATGTGTTCCGCTGCCCCCTATGGGGCCGCCCGGTCAGCAGCCGCAACCGCAGCCGTTGTTATTCTGGGTGTTGCCGCAGCCGCAGCCGTTGCCGCCCCAGAACAGGCACAGGATGATGATGGCGATGATGATCCAGCAGCCGCAGCCGCCGAAGCAGGAGTTCTGATTGCACATAAGAACGTGACCTCCTATGAAAATTGGACCCGCAGGTCTCATTCCATAGTATGATCTGCCCCTTAATAGAGTTCCTCCGGCCGGGAGATACGGTAGCTGAGGGTCAGGAGGGTATCCACAAAGTGGATGTCCTCGAAGAATACCCCCTTGGTCTGGGTGGAGAGCTCCACATTGGTAAAGTTCCAGAAGCCCTTCACTCCCAGGGCAATGAGCCGGTCCGCCAGCGGCTGGGCCACGCTCTGAGGCACGGTCAGCACCGCCACGTTGGGGTGGTACTCCTCCACATAGTGTTCCAGCTCCTCCATGGGCCGGATGGTCACGTCGTGGATCTTGGTACCGATCAGCGCCGGGGACACGTCGAAGGCGGTATCCACCTGAAAGCCCACCTTCTGAAAGTCGAAGTTCTGCAGCAGCGCATGGCCCAGATGGCCCGCTCCCACCACAATGAGCCGGTAGCCGGAGTCGATGCCCAGAATGTGGCCGATCTCCGAGCGCAGCTCCGCCACGTTATAGCCGTAGCCTTGCTGGCCGAATTCACCGAAGCAGCTGAGATCCTGCCGGATCTGAGAGGCGGTGATGTCCATTTTCTGCCCCAGCGAATTGGAGGAAATGCGTACCACGCCCTTGTTATGCAGCTCGTCCAGATAGCGGTAATAGCGGGGCAGACGATGGATCACCGCATCCGAGACCTTTTGTTTTTTCATATGCGTCCTTCTTCTTTGCCGGCGGCAGGAGCCGGGCTGCAGCCTGCTTTCCCCTACCGCTTGTTTTCGTCTTTCTGAATTGTACTCCAAATATCGCAAGTTGTCAACTTTTTTAACAATCTTTTTTGACTTTTGTGCAGTTTTCTTCTTTACATTCCCGAAAAAGATGGTATAATAAATTAGTCGCAAGGGGGGAAAGTCTCCCTCTGCTCCATATGCGCCCGTAGCTCAGCTGGATAGAGTGACAGACTCCGACGTTTCAGGCGTTTCCAGTTGAGATATGGCGCAAAGCATTGCCACACCTGCGTTTGCGGGAACGGCAGAGAAAAAATAGTTAGTTGTTGACTACTATTTGACTACTATCGCAGAAACCCACAACCAAATATGTGCCCGTAGCTCAGTTGGATAGAGCGTCAGACTCCGACATTTCAGGCATCTCCAGTTGAGATATGGCGCAAAGCCTTGCCGCACCTGCGTTCGCGGGAACGGCAGAGGAAAAATGCGTGGTCGTTGACTACTATTTGACGACTATCGCAGAAACCCACAACCAAATATGCGCCCGTAGCTCAGTTGGATAGAGTGACAGACTCCGACTCTGTAGGCCGCTGGTTCGAATCCAGTCGGGCGTACCAAATCCCTAAAAGCTGTATAGCTTTTGGGGATTTTTATTAGCAACAGATGGAGGCGGTACCTGACTTGCGCGTTTAAGTGATTGAATAGCGGTATTATGCGCTTTGCCTGTTCATCAAGAGAAACGAATAATGGTTGCTGATAGATTAAAATAATGGTATACTTTAACAATCATGTAGTATAGCTAAGCGCTTACGAATCATTCAATGAAGAATTGTGGTGATCAGCTATGTTTGATTTTGGAAACGCAAATGACGGGCAGCGAAAAGCAATAGCGGCTGCAGACGGTCCTGTCCTCATAACGGCAGGTCCCGGAACCGGCAAAACATATACGCTCGTGCAGCGTGCAATCTACCTCATAGAGGAATGCAATGTAAGGCCGGAGAGCATCTTCATTGCCACATTTACGGAAAAGGCTGCGAAGGAACTGGTAACACGTATTACAAACGAGCTTGCAAATCGAAACATCACGGCAAACATCAACGAAATGTATATCGGTACGTTCCACTCGCTCTGCCTTCGTATGCTGAAAGAGCATTTGGAATATACACGGCTTCGCCGAAACTACCGCTTGATGGATTCGTTTGACCAGCAGTATATGGTATTTCAGAATATCCATCGTTTCAGAAGTATTCCGGAGATTGAAATCGTCCTTCCGAACGGTGGCGCATGGAAGCAAGCCGAAACGATCTGTAACTTTGTAAACAACCTTTCCGAAGAATTGGTTTCGCCGGAGGAGCTGATGTCTGACCATGACCCATCGATTGCATCACTCGGTCGGATGCTTCAGGAATATCGCACAATTCTTACGGAAGCGAATCTGATGGATTTCTCCTCCATCCAGATAGAGGCATATCGGCTTCTCTGCGATAACGAGGGCATTCTGAATGAGCTTCGCTCTGCGATCACGCATATCATGGTCGATGAATACCAGGACACGAACTATATTCAGGAGCAACTCGTGTTTCTCCTCGCCGGGGAAAGAAAGAATATCTGCGTGGTCGGAGACGATGACCAGGGCCTGTACCGTTTCCGCGGTGCAACCATCCGAAACATCCTGGAATTTCCGCAGAAGTTTGCCAATGGCGAATGCCGTATTATCCCGCTGGTCATCAACTATCGTTCCAACAGCGACATCGTTGATTTTTATAACCGATGGATGGATACCACGGATGGTGCAAAGTTCAAGTTTCGCTGGGAAAATTTCAGATATGAAAAACGCATTGAACCTCATGAAAAATCCGCACTTCACAGCCCTGCGGTCGTGAAATTAGCCGGTGTGAATGACGAGGATGAATGGCATGAGAAGATCCTGCAGTTTATCAACAACCTGAAAACATCCGGCAAGCTGATGGACTATAATCAGATAGCGTTTCTCTTCAACTCAGTCAAACATCCGAGGGTGACTGCTCTTGCTCGTTTTCTTGAGGAGAACCATATCAATGTTTACTCACCGCGTTCGGATATGTTTTTCCAGCGTGACGAAATACGACTGGCGCTCGGCTGCCTTATGCTGATGTTCCCGTTTTATGTGCAGGGGTTGGAAAACGGGGAGTATACCTTTTTACAGCCTGAGCACCTGACTTATTATCGGAACTGTATCATGCTGGCGAATGAGTATCTGATGCAGCCGGAGCACACCGACCTGCTGAAATGGATACGCCGCCGAGGAAAAGACCATGTAAGCCTGACCGACGCAACGGACTACGCCTACTGTGGGCTCATGTATCAGATGTTTGAGTTTCAGCCTTTTGCCGGTATTCTGGATACAGATATGGATGTCGGCGTTGTCGATATCCGACCAGCTCGAAATCTGGCAAAGCTGACGCAGATCATCGGAAAATTTGAATACCTCCACCGGGTGGATGTCTTATCGGCCGACAAGTATCGCGGGAAACGCGGCATTGATGCCAATACGGAACTGCTCTTTAATCTGTATCTCCGCCTGCTCTATGACGGCGGTATCACGGAGTATGAGGATGATTCCGAGTATGCGCCGAGCGGCTGCGTCTCATTCCTTACGATCCACCAGTCCAAAGGGATGGAGTTCCCGATTGTTTTTGTGGATTCTCTGACAAATGTGCCGAGAAAAACCACAAACGACCTTATGATGACGATAGAGGATCGCTACTTCAAGCGCCCGGCATTTGAACCGTATGAGGTCACAAAATTCTTTGATTTCTGGCGTCTGTACTACACGGCTTTCTCCCGTGCGCAGGATCTGTTGATACTGACCTGCAATGAGGACAAGCGGACACCCAGCGCTTACTTCAAAGAGGTTTATGACGAGCTTCAGTCCGTGGACAGCGAAGCATTTGATATCCGGGAGTTCAACTTCAAGTCCGTGAAGGCCGTGAACGTCAAGAGCACCTACTCGTTCACATCGCACATCACAGTGTATGAGACCTGCGCCCTGCAGTACAAGTTCTACCGCGAACTGGAGTTCATGCCCGTCCGTGCCAACGCTATGCTCTTCGGTACGCTTGTCCATGAGACGATAGAGGATGTTCACCGTGCTGCACTCAGGCACGAGGAGCAGACGATCACCGAGGAAAACGTGAACCGTTGGTTTGCCTCCAACTATGTGTCATTGACGAAAACCGAGCACACCTACCTCGCCGGTCCTCAGCGCGAGGCGGCATTGAAGCAAGTGCTCCGCTATGTAGAGCGGCAGCACGGCGACTGGTCTGCCATCCAGCAAGCAGAGGTGGATGTTTCTCTGGTGAAGCCGGATTATATCATTGAAGGCAAGGTCGACCTGATCCGGGGTGAGGGCGACACGGTCGAGATTGTGGATTTCAAAGCCGAACGGAAACCGGATATGGAGAAAATGCGGGATCGGCTTGAGCGGTACCGTCGGCAGCTTCATATCTATGCCCATCTCGTGGAGGAGCGTACCGGGCGGAAGGTCAGTAAGATGCACCTCTACTATACCGGAGAGGACGGCGGCGTACCGACGATCACATATCCGTATACAAAGTCTGCCGTGGAAGGAACGCTGGCGTCATTCGATGATACGGTACATAAGATCATGAAGAAGGATTTCCGGCACTGTGCCGATGACCCGAAGGTCTGCGCTGGCTGTGACTTCCGTTTCTATTGCAGAAACAAATAACCGATGGAGGGTTTGATAACAATGGATGAGCAGCTTACTTTTGAATTTGAACAGAGACCGACGATAAAGGGGTTCCCAGAGCTCCGCTGGACGGGCAAGCGCCCATACCGCTCCACACAGTACTACCCTGCGCAGCTGCGGGAGTCCTATGGCGAGGAGCAGAATGGCTGGATCAACAAGATTTTCTGGGGAGATAATCTCCAGGTCATGAGCCACCTCCTGAAGGAGTACCGTGGAAAAATCGACCTCATCTATATTGATCCTCCGTTTGATAGTAAAGCGGACTACAAAAAACAAATCAAGGTGCGCCGTCAACCAGTTTACGGAGATATGTCTTCCTTTGAGGAAAAACAATATGGAGACATTTGGACAAATGACGAGTATCTCCAATTTATGTACGAACGGCTAATAATTTTAAGAGAACTTCTATCTGAAAACGGTTCAATTTTCTTGCATTGCGATTGGCATAAAAACGCGTACCTAAAAATAATTATGGACGAGGTGTTTGGAAATGGCGGAGATAATGCTGCGGGTCCCGGCTATAAAAACGAGATAGTTTGGCAACGAACAGGGGCTCACAATGATGCAGGCAAATATGGCGTCGTGCACGACACCATTTATTGGTACACCAAGAGTTCTAAGTATTTCTTCAATATGGAAATGATTCCGTTGACAGAAGACCATATAAGTAGCAGGTTCAAAACAGTCGAGCCAGAAACTGGCCGCCGTTTTTATCCAGGGCCGATAACAGCTCCTGGCGATGGCCCTGCTCGAATATTTCGAGGGAAAAGTTTGCTTCCTCCGGCAGGAAGGCATTGGAGCTATTCTCAAGAAAACATTAATGAGTTGGAAAAACAAAATAGAATATATTACTCATCGACGGGTACCCCATATCTAAAGGAATATGCCGATGAATATACTGAGCAAGGGAGACGACTTCAAAGTGTATGGACAGACATTCTTCCTTCAAAAACGGGAAGTGAAATAGTTGGCTACCCGACACAAAAACCCGAAAAATTGTTAGAACGCATAATAAAGGCTTGTTCAAAACCCGGAGATCTGGTATTTGACTGCTTTATGGGAAGTGGAACAACTCAAGCTGTTGCAATGCGCTTGAACCGCAGATTTATTGGTGCAGATATAAATTTGGGCGCGATTCAAATAACTACCAAGCGTCTGCTTTCTGTAGCAAAAGAACTGGAAGACAGCCAGACCAGTATGGGATCGGCCGATGACACGAAATACACCGGTTTCGAGGTCTACAACGTCAACAACTATGACTTCTTCCGCAATCCCGTGGAGGCCCGTGACCTACTGATTGCAGCACTGGAAATTCAGCCGTTCCCGCAGAGTGATGTCTGGGACGGTGAACTGGACGGCAGGATGGTGAAGATCATGCCCGTCAACCGCATTGCCACCAAGGCAGACTTGAAGGAGCTTCTTGCGAATCTTCCGTATAAAACCTATGAAAAGCGCAAGGAAGAAAATCCGAATCAGCCCGTGGAGCGCATCACCATCGTCTGCATGGGACACGAGCCTGACCTGAAGGGTGCAATGGAGCAGGAACTGACGGACTATAAGGTGGACATCCAGATCATGGACATTCTCCGCGATAAAGCCGACCTTCAACTGAAGCGCGATTCCGAGGCAGAGATCGTCCGGGAAGGCGGCAAGCTGGTCATCCGCGCGTTCTATCCGATGAACCTGATGCAGAAGCTCTCCCTACAGAAAGAGTATGTGGAGGACTGGCGGCAGCTGGTTGATTCCGTTATGATCGACTGGAACTACGACGGCGTGGTCATGCAGCCTGCCGTGACCGATGTCCCCGGCAAGAGTGAACTGGTAAAGGGTATCTACGATATTCCGGAAGGTTCCGGCACCATCAAAGTCAAAATCACCGACCTACTCTCCGAGTCGCTGGAATTGGAGGTGCGTTAAATGCCCGCAGGATTTGATCCGAATTTTTCCTTCAACGAGCAGCTGTGGTATTACTACTCTACGAACCGAGGAAAGATTCGCTCCCGTTATAATGACCTCACGAGAAAATTCCTCGCCTACAACGACGGCGAGGAGAATCCCCACGCCTTCCTGCGGAAGCCGCAGTTCGAGGCGTTGGAGATGTATGTTTTTGTGAAGGAATTCATGAATAACAAGCAGGTCTATGAGATGTTCGACGACTGGCGTCACAGAAGAGACCGCTTCTCCGACGCATCCTATTATTCCATCGGTAAGGGCGGTCAGATTCGACTCTTTGACGCCCCGACCGAAAAGCAGACCGACACGCTCTTCAAGCAGATGAAGAAGTACCGGGAGAGTTATCCGAACTATATCTACGCACTTACGATGGGACTTGGCAAAACCATCCTCATGGCCACCTGCATCTTCTATGAATTCCTGCTTGCGAAAAAGTATCCGAGGGACAAGCGTTTCTGCCATAATGCGCTGGTCTTTGCACCGGATAAGACCGTCCTCCAGTCACTCCGTGAGATCATGACCTTTGATAAAACGAAGGTCGTGCCGCCGGAGTATGCCCGTGTGCTCGATTCCAACATCAAATTTCACTTTCTTGACGAGGCCGGAACGATTCTGCACACTATCGACGATTCGGATTTCAATATTATCATCTCCAATACGCAGAAGATCATCGTGAAGAAAAAGCGCAAGGAATCCACTCCTACGGAGGCACTCTTTGCCGGTACCGGATCACTGCTTTCTGCCGTATATGGTGCGGACAGCGATGACGATGACGCGTGGGATGACACCACGCTAATGGACAACCAGCGTTTCAAGAAGCTCTGCCGTCTGCCGCAGCTCGGCGTCTATGTCGATGAGGCACACCACCTTTTCGGTGCAGATCTGGAAAAGCAGATCAGGTCGAGTGGTGCCAATAAGACCAGCCTGCGCGACACCATCAATCTGCTTGCGGAAAACACCTCCATCGTGGCCTGCTATAACTATACCGGTACACCGTATGTCAAGAACCAGCTTCTGCCGGAGGTCGTCTACGCATACGGTCTGCGTGAATCCATCTGGAACGGCTTCCTGAAAGACGCTGATCCCATCGGCTTTGAAAATGTCAAGAACGAGGAGTTCCTGACCGCAGTAGTGAGAACCTTCTGGGAACGCTACGGCGGGAAGACCTACGAAGGACTGAATCCGAAACTCGCAATCTATGCTTCCGGCGTAGAAGAGGCGGCAACGGAAGTCAAGCCGGTTCTGGAGAAGATCCTGGCAGACCTCGGCATTCCTGCCTCAAAGATTTTGCTGAATGTCGGCGACGCGAAGTATACGAAAAACGATGACATCAGAGATTTCAACAATCTTGATGTTCCCGGTTCGGAAGGAAACGAAAAGCAGTTTATTATCCTGGTCGAGAAAGGCAAGGAAGGTTGGAACTGCCGTTCTCTCTTTGGCGTGGCTCTTTTCCGTAGTCCAAAGTCGAAAATATTTGTTCTCCAGGCTACGATGCGCTGTCTCCGTGCAATCACAGACGAGCGCTTGACTGCCGCTGTATTTCTCTCCAAGGAAAACTACGACACTCTGGATGATGAGCTCCACAAGAACTTTAATATGGAGATCAAAGACATCAAGAATCCATCCAAGGATGACCGACACAAATACCAGGTACGGGTGCTTCCTCCTCCGAGAACAATCACGCTCAAGCGGGTATGGCACGAGTATACGCTCCACGAAAAGGAATACTCCGAGCCGGTAGATTTCAAGCTGGCAGATGCGGACTTCTCCAAGTATGCCAGCATCATGTACGAGAGAGACAGCCTCGCCCTTGACACCTCTGTTAAAGAGAAGAATATCGACCATTTCAAGGAGAATATGCGTTATAGCGAATTTTCTCTCGCCGGAGAAGTGGCCCGTTATCTTAATATTTCCTGCATCCTCGCCGCCAGAATTCTTCGAGAATCCGTTGACGGGATCGATACGGTTCTCGAGGCGGTCAACCGCTATAACGCTGTTTTGGATGACTATATTATCCCTGCCGTATTTCATGCGCTGTTTGATGTCACTTCGGAATTGAAAACTGAGGACAAAGAACTGGTGCTGCTGCACGAGCCGAAGGATGCCGGATACTATGAGTTCTCCGCAAAGGATGACCTCGTGCTTACAAATCGTTATCCCGGTTTTAAACCTGAAGAAATCGCAAAGAGCTTCCACGCCGACACCTATTGTTTTGACTCAAAGCCGGAGAAGGAATGCTTCATGCAGTATATTACAAGCGGCAAAGTTGCGGAGGTGTACTTCACAGGTATGTTCACCTCCAATCAGGGCGATCTCTCTGTCCATTACTATGACCCGGAATCCGGCAGAATCCGCCAGTATTATCCTGACTTCCTTGCGAAGATGACAGACGGCTCCTATCAGCTTATCGAGGTCAAAGGTGACAACAAGATTGATGATACTGTGGTTAAGGCAAAGCAGACAGCTGCTGAAGAGATGGCTGTGGCAAGTGGTATAAAGTATCTCATGTATGCTGGAAGTCAAATCATGAGTTCTCACATTTTGGACGATTCGGAATCCGTTTATCCCCGTACTATAAGTTGCCAGCAATCATGAAGTGCCACGCAAAGATGTCAAATTATTATATCTCAAGCCCTTTTTGTAGTTTTGCACTTGCGGTTTGCTTATTCTTATCGAAGGCGTGGGTGTAGATGTCCAGCGTGGTGGAGGGCTGGCTATGGCCGAGGATGCCCGCCACCGTGGCCACATCCGTGCCGCCCGCGATCATCAGACTGGCGGCGGTGTGCCGGAGAGAATGGACGTTCAGCTCTTGCGGCAGGCCGTTCTTCTTGAGGATCAGCTTGAAGCGGTAGGTGAAGGTGGTGGGCGTCATGGGGAGCTGCGCTCCCTGACGGCGGAACAGGAAGTCATCAGCGGTCAGCTGCCGCTGGTCATAGGTTTCGGTGATATACCGACATTCTTTTTGATACTCCCGCAGGAGACTTTCCATCTCGGCGGAGAAGTACACATAGCGGTCACCCGCGCGGGTCTTGGGCTCTTTGACGAAGATATCCTCGTCCGTCACCTTGACCGCGTTGCGGCAGATGTGGATGGAACGCTGCTCCCAATCAATGTCGCACCACTTTAGACCGCAGCACTCGCCCCGCCGCATCCCCGTGGCGATGATGAGCTTGAAGTAGGTTTCGTACTTGATGCTCTCGCCCTCCAGTGCGGCGATGATCTTCTGCACCGTTTCCTCGTCCGCGATCTTCTTTTCACATTTGCGCCCAGCATAACGGTAGGTGCGCCACGCCGGATTATGCGAAAGAAAGCCACCCTCCACGGCATCAGAGAGGATGCTGCACAGCGTAGCGTGCACGCCCTCAATGGTGTACTCGGAGAGTGGCTTTTTCGTGTCGGGACGGATGACTTTTCGCAGTTCTGCGTAGAAATTCCGGAAGTGCTCCGGCCGCAGCTCGGTGAGCTTGTAGTGACCCAGCGCCGGGTGGATACGCTCGATGTCCTGCCGGTCGCGGCGGATGGTGGACTTCGCCAGCTTGCCGGGCGCGATGTCCGTCAGCCACAGGTCGATGTATTTTGCCAGCGTGAGCTGTTGGACGGGCTGCGGCGTGTGGCGGCATTCCCGTTCAAAGAGGACCGCCTGTTCGTTGAGCCACTTTTCCACCTGCCTGGGTGTCAGCTCTGCGGGAGGATGGACGGTTTTCTGCTGCGGTCTGATGCGTTTGCCGTTGTAGTCATAGCCCATGGAGACCACGATGAGATAGCTGCTGCCGCGCTTGCGGATGCTTGCCATAAAAATGACCTCTCTTTCATTTGACCTCGGTACAGTTGAGGCTTATTTTGCAAGCACAACATACCGCAAGCACGGCGGTAAAGCTATCACGATTTCCTTGGAAAAATGAATTTCTACGAAAGCAACAATCATGCACTGTGCCGTTTCGGAGAACAGGCGGCGGCGAGATTGAAAATCTGCTCGCCGTCCGGGCGGAGCATGGTGCGCATGGAGTCAGCCGCCTGCTCCTTCTGTGCCTGCTGGGGGTGGCAGTAGGTGCGCTCTAAGAAGCCGGTGTCAGCGTGCCCCACGAGGTCTGCCACCGTCTGCTTGTCCACGCCGCAGTGCAGCAGCGAGGTCACGAAGTAGTGCCGCAGGGTGTGAAGGTGGTATTCCCGCGGAAAGCCGATGGCTTCATAGATTTTCCGCAGCCGCTTGGTGAAGGTGTCCGGGTGGATGAGCTGCCCCTGCTCATCGGTGAAGAGGTAGGGACTGAGCCTGCGGCGCTGCTTGTCCGCCTCCATCTGCTTGCGGCGCTTGTAGGCGAGGAGGATACCCCGCAGGTCAGAGGAGAGATAGACTTCACGGCTCTTGCCGTTTTTGGTAGAGCCCTCCACGATGCCCTTGCCGGGAACGCTGCTGCGGGAGCGGCTGACGGTGAGCAGCAGACCGTTTTGCGTGCCGGCGAAGTCCGACCATTGCAGAGCGCACAGCTCGCCCCGGCGGCAACCGGTGTACATGGAGAGCAGATAGAACAGGCGGTAGTGCCGCGGCTCCTTTGCCAGCGCATCCAGCAGCTTTTCCACCTCGCCTCGCGTGGGAATGCGCTGCACCGTGCGCTGCGGTGTGGGCAGGTCTAACATCCGCGCGGGATTCTTTTCGATGATCTCATTGCGCTTAGCGTCGCTGAGTACGGCGGAGACCACAGAGAGGTATCGCTGCGCGGTGGATTCGTTGATGTGCTTTCCGTGGTGCTTGCGCTTGCGCAGCTCGGAGAGCATATTTTCCAGTGCCATCGGTCGGAGCTTATTGAGGCGGATGCCGCCGATCATGGGATACACCACCTCCAGCATCCGCCGGTATGCAGCGATGGTGCTGGGGGCGTATTTCGTCTGCCGCTTCAGCCAGCGGGAGGCGAATTCCTCAAAGGTCATCTCGCCGTCCTCGGCGTAGCCGGTCTTGAAGCTGCGCTCCAGTTCTTCGGCGGCGTGGGCGACATACTGCCCAATGCCGCGTTTGGGAACATTGGGCGGGACTTGGATGGTCTTTGCCTTGCTGATTTTTTTGCCGTTGGGTCGGTAGCCGTTGCTGACGGTGATCTTATATCGCCGCTCGTCCAGTTGCTTGATGCTTGCCATTTTTAGAACCCTCCCATGGTTTGCTGCTGTTTTTCTTGCACAGCCTGCTCATCCAATTTTTCTTTCACCGCCAGAGCTGCGCCTGCGGCGAAGCCGATCACCGCACCGAAGTTCTCAGCGGCGATCTTCGCCTCCATGCGCCGCCGCTTTTCCTCGGCGTCCTCATCCTCGTCCAATAGCGCTCCCGCGGCAGCCAGTCCGGCCACAGCGGGCTTTAGAGGAACAGGCCGCGGATCGCCGCTGCGCCGATCACCAAAAGCAGTGCGATCCACTTGAGGGCCACCAGCAGGCTGAAGTCCGGCAGCCAGTCGATCCACTTGGAGGAATATTTCTCGCTCAGGTTCCCAACCCGTTCCAGCAGTTTGTTCATCTCCGTCAGTGATTTCTGGATATCTGTCAGAGACTGCTGCACCGGCGTCAGGTCGATGCGTGTTTTCAGCTCCGGCAGGGCCTTCCGAATTTCCTCCAGCTCCCAGTTTATTCCGTCTGCCTGCTCCGTCAGCTTGTTCATCGCCTGCGGCAGATCGCACCGGATCACGATGGGCTGGATCGGCTGTGCCGGTGTACTCGGCGGTGCGCTGTTCGACTGGTTCAACCGTTTCAATTCCTCCATCGGTTTCCTCTGTTCGCAATTTCCTCTTGATGAGTTCCGCCCGTATTCTGAATTCATGCTCCATGGCCTCCTTGCAATACTTTTCCTCGTGTAATTTGTTGTCGCGGCACTTTAGTCCGTCCGGCGTGGCGTAGGTGATGTACTTGCGGGTGCTCTCCCACCTCACCTGATAGCCCTCGGACGCCATCAGGGAAACGAAAGCGTCCTTGTCGGCGGCGTATTTCATGCACTCGTCGATGGTGTTCATGAGCCGCAGCTTCCAGCTTTGGCCCTTCAGAGCCGTGTGGTACTCCGCGCCGCCCATGCCGCGGGCCTGCTGCGTTGGCACGTCAAAGACCGGCAGGCCCATCTCCTGACAGATCATGTCATTGCGCCGCATCAGCTCCTGGATCTGCTCCTTCGCCATGTGCAGCTTTTTGCCGGTCTCGAAGTTGAGGGAGTTGATGACGCAGTGGGAGTGGATGTGCCCGCGGTCGACATGGGTGCAGACAAGCACCTCACAGCCGTCGAAGTATTCCGCCAGCCGCCGCGCGGCTTCGTGGGCCTGTCGGGGATCGACTGCCGCGCCCTTCGGAAAGCTCTGCACCATGTGGTAGAACATCACGCCGCCGTCCTTGTGGTAGAGCAGCTTGGTATTCAGGAAGTCGTCATAGACGCTTTGGGGCTGACAGTTGATGCCGCTGACGAGCGGCCCGCCCTCCCATGCGGTTTTCTTTTCCTGCATGACGTAGAGCATCACGCCGCGCATGGCGGCGCGGGACTGCGTGCCCCGCTTGTAGTTCACGAAATGTACGATGGCCATACGGCTCACCGACCTTCCATGACTGCCCGCAGCGCGGCGCTGACTTCGGACAGCTCACCGGCAGCTTTTTCCAGACCGATGACCTGCACCTTGCCTATGTTGGCGAGGACGGTGAGCCGGTTGATGTTGCTGCCGATGCCCTTGAGCTGGCGGAGCAGATCCTTCTGCTCGCCGATGACCACGATTCGCTTGCCGAGACAGCAGGCGGTGACGTAGTCGCTCATGGACATGTGGGCCTTCGCCGCCAGCGCCCTGATCTTCTCGCGGTCAGCGGACGCCATGCGCGTGCTGAATTTGATATCTTTTTTCATGTTTTTCTCCAATCGTAGCTAAAAGTGGGTCCGGGCTTCTGCCCGGAATTTGGGTGCAGGGCTTTGCCCGCCCAGTGCGTTTGGCAGGGCAGCGGCTTCGCCGCAGACCAGACAAATGCGATGCTGGCCGTCGTCCGAGCGGACGACGAATCCCTCGTCCCGCGCCGTGTGCGATAACCAGCTCTCGGCGGGTACACCACCACCCCGTCCCCAAACCGCGCACACAGCGGCTCACACGCCGAAACACGGCGGGTTCTCAGGGTCGATGGTGACGATGTTCTCGGCAGCGGGATCATCGACACCATCGACCCTTTTCAGGCAGATCAGCCGGTCGCCGTTGCTCTTGCGGAAGGACACCGTAATGCCGTTTCTCCTTAGAGCGTCAACGCTTTTACGGATTCGGTGGGAAAAGCTGTTGGGGGTCAGTCCCTCTGTACCGGCAGGGTCGATCTTTTCCAACAGCACCTTGGCAGAGGCGCTGATCTCCGGCTGTCGGCGCAGCAGTTCAGAGAGAAGAAAAAGAATTCCCTCGTTGGGTTGCTCCGCCTGTTCACAGTTATCTGACAGCAGTTTCCAGACATGATCCTCGCCATCGAACTCCAGTGCCAGTTCCCGGTAGGGGATGTCCCGCCCGGTGCAGTAGAGCGTGGCGGTGTTCTCTCTGCGCTTGCTCTTGCGGAGGACGAAGTTGCTGTCGGTAGCGCCGCTGAGTCCGGTGGTGCCGGAAATCATGTTTATGGGATCATCGTCACTCATCTTCCGCAGGTGATGCACCAGCAGAATGGCGATGCGGTGCTTGTCCGCCAGCGCTTTCAGAACACCGATGTCCCGGTAGTCGTTGGCGTATGGATTCGCGTCGTTGCCCGCGGTGCGGATGCGCTGGAGCGTGTCGATGACGATGAGCCTGGTCTGCGGATGCTCCTTCAAAAATTGCTCGATCTGTTCCACCAGTCCATTGTGGAGCTGCTGGGACATGACGGCGAAGTGCAGCGTGGGCGGTGCGTCCTCCGTGAGATCGAAGAGGCGGCTTTGGATGCGCTGAAAGCTGTCCTCCAGGCAGAGATACAGCACCTCGCATGGGCGTGTGGCGAATGTCCAGAGCGGTTTGCCCTGTGCGGCGCAGAGACACAGCCACAGCGCCAGCCACGATTTGCCGATCTTCGGCGCGCCTGCCAGCAGGTGCAGCCCTTGCGGGAGCAGATCGTCGACCACGAAGGAGACCGGTTCGTAAGCGGTGCTTTGCAGCGTGTCCGCGTCGATGGTTTGCAGTCGTTTGATTTGAGACATAAAAAACCTCCAGATAAAAGGATAAGGGCAGAGACCTCGCTGCAGTCGAGGCTCTAACCCTTTCACTTGATTATTCTGTATTTTTTGATAGAATGAGAATATCGCGGGACGGCTGCAAAACGGATATGGGACAGGAGGGCGATGCTATGCCGCTGGGAATACAGCAGAACAACGATTTTACGCAGTTCACAATGGATGTCTGGAATGACAAGATCTTTTATCAGGAGAAGGAGTTCCCGGCGGGATTCATGGCGATGTCCATTCTGAACATTCCCGAAGAAAAACTGCCGGAGCTGATACAGGCCGGCGGCGCACCGACCTTCCTGTTCCCGGTGGTGGTACAGGGCAGCGATGAGGAGGCTGCGGCGGTATTCCCGCAGCTGCGGGAACGGATATTGTATCTGACCGAACTGCTTTGGAAGTATCCACCCTTTTGCTATAATGACTACGAGAAGGAAATGCGCCGGATCAATATCCTGTTTGACGAAAGAAATCTCCTGCAAATACGGACGCCCGA
>ERZ840096.104-NODE-104-length-137654-cov-5.198185_pt1 | contig 137654 bp, 137 predicted proteins | sample MGYA00519878_ERZ840096 | MGnify/ENA primary metagenome ERZ840096 (study PRJEB31850, sample SAMEA3708865) | human gut metagenome | biome: human gut; feature: human-associated habitat; material: faeces | place: China | collected 2014 ... | reverse complement strand
CATTCAATTGCTTGAATGATGTTCACAAAAGATGTATACTTAATTCTAATGAATTATTGTACTCATCTCGAAATTCTAAAAAGAATTTTCAAGGTTGTCTTTCTGTTCAGTTATCAAAGTTCATCGTTCTCAAATCCAGTATTCATCTGTGCTTGAGAAGCTTTTGTGTCGCTCATCTCTCGCGGCGACTTGATTATAATATCACCACCTCTCACATATGTCAACATCTTTTTTCGACTTTTTTTGATTTTTTTTGCCAAATCTATGATAAGCATTCGTAAAGCCTTATATTTACTGGATTTGTACCACTAAACTTTTTTTGTAAATTTATGGCATATATCTGTATACAAACATAAATCCACACTATTTCCGCTATAAAATTCAGTGACTTCAAATTAACAAATTGCAATTTTAAGTCACTGAATTTCTGTCTTAAACTAAACCTTATATAAATCAATTATTATAATATGTACTTTTATTACATACATTATATATTAACGTGCCAATATCTTACCTACGCTTTGCCATTATAAAGTCAAGTATCTTTGAAGCAACATCTTCTTTAGACATCATAGGCAGTTCAATATTATCTTCCCCGGTAATTATAGTTACAACATTAGTGTCTGTTCCGAAGCCTGCCCCGGCTACCTTTACATTATTAGCAACTATCATATCCATATTCTTCTTAATAAGCTTATCCTTGGAATTGGCAATTACATTTTCTGTTTCCATAGAAAATCCACATATGAACTGTCCCTCTTTTTTATGTTCTCCAAGCGTTCCTATTATATCCTTTGTGCGTTTAAGGGCAATTGACATATCGCCGTCTTTTTTCTTTATCTTATTATCGCTTACATTTAAAGGTGTATAGTCCGCTACTGCGGCGGCTTTAATTATAATATCTGAATTCTTTGCTTCTTCGGTGACAGCATCATACATATCCTGTGCTGATATAACATTTATAATATTAACAAATGGAACTGGTGGAACATCAACCTTTCCTGATACAAGTGTAACATCTGCTCCACGAAGCATTGCCATTCTGGCTATTGCATAGCCCATTTTCCCTGTAGAATTATTAGAGATAAATCTTACAGGGTCTATTGCTTCTCTTGTAGGACCTGCTGTTACACAAAGCTTAATGCCCTTCATGTCCTTTTCATATGCTGTTTCCTTTAAAATGTACCATAAAAGGCTCTCCGGCGATGGCATTTTGCCCCTTCCAGTGTCACCACACGCAAGATAACCGCTATCTGGCTCAATAACTTCATATCCAAATCTTCTTAACCTGGCGATATTATCCTGCACAATAGGATTATCATACATATTAGTATTCATAGCAGGCGATATCATAACTTTGCATTTGCAAGCCATTACAGTTGTTGTAAGCATATCATCTGCTATCCCATTAGCTATCTTGCCTATTATATTAGCTGAGGCTGGTGCTATCATAACGCAGTCTGCTTTCTTAGCCAATGAAACGTGTTCAACATTAAATTGAAAATTCCTGTCAAATGTATCTACTATGCACTTATTGCCTGTAAGTGTTTCAAATGTTATAGGATTGATAAAATTCGTCGCATTTTTAGTCATTATAACATCAACATTACAATGAAGCTTAACAAGTCTGCTTGCAAGCTCTGCAATTTTATAAGCTGCTATGCTTCCTGTAACACAAAGCAGTACATTTTTACCTTTAAGCATTTAATTACCCTCCACATTCTTATCATATATAATTCTAAGACCTTTAAGCAATAATTCCGCATCTATGTGTATATTATGCTTACAGTGAGGAACTATAACCTTTGCAAGTCCACCTGTAGCTATAACTTTCGCTTCTGGCTTTCCATTAACTCCAAAACCATTAGCTTCTATAATTCTGTCAAGCATACCATCTATGCACGAAGCATTGCCATATATAACTCCACTCTTCATACAATCAATAGTATTCTTACCCATAACACTCTTTGGTGTATCAAGGCTTATTCTTGGAAGCTGTGCTGTTCTTGATACTAACGAATCAACTGACACACGTATTCCCGGAAGTATAACTCCACCTATATAATTCTCTTTCTCATCTACAACACTTATAGTTGTCGCTGTTCCCATATCTATAATTATGGCTGGTGCACCGTAGCCATTAAGTGTAGCAACTGCATCAACTATCATATCTGTTCCAACCTGTCTTGGCTGATCCATAAGAATGTTAAGACCTGTCTTTATTCCAGGTCCGACCATAAGCGGTGTAATTCCAACTGTCTTTTCTACTGCCGCTTTTATTATATTAACAAGCTGTGGGACAACTGATGATATAATTGCTCCTTTTATGTCATCTGAGTTAATATTATATATTTCAAGCACCGTCTTAAAACCTATGGCGTATTCCAATTCTGTCTTTGAATAATCTGTTGATAATCTTTCCTCAAATAATACTTTCTTGTCATCAACACAGCCAATAACGATATTGGTATTTCCCATATCAATTGCAAGTATCATTCCTTTTTCATTCTTTCTTAACTTTAATTCAGCCATTATAATTCTCCATTCCGATTATATGCAGCTTTTCTTTATCAAGACCGCAGCCCTTCACTGTATATATATTATTAATTATATTACCATTGCCTGAATTACTGCAAACATTTTCTTTATCAAATTCTTCTGCCGAAATCATAACTCTTATATAATTAGGTGTATAGCCTGTATAATACTCTTTTCCAGCTATATTCTGCTTTTCTTCAATAAGCACGCTCAAATCACTATCTGCATATGTACTTCTGTACTGTGCTGACATTTCATTAGCAAGCTCAATAAGTTCATTACTTCTTGCTGTCTTAATCTTATCATCTACCTGATCAGGCATAGTATCTGCAACTGTGCCTTTTCTTCTTGAATACTTAAATATGTGCATTTCATAAAAATGCACCTTCTCAACAAATGCTTTCGTAATCTTGAAGTCTTCTTCTGTCTCACCAGGAAAGCCCACAATAACATCTGTCGTAATCGCTGGGTTATCATAATATTTTCTAAGAATTTCACAGCCCTTTAAGTATTCAGCAGTATCATACTTTCTGTTCATAGCCTTAAGTGTCTTATCACAGCCGCTCTGTAATGATAAGTGAAAATGTGGACAAAGCTTTTTCATACTGCTTATACGGCTGACAAATTCACCTGTCACAATTCTTGGTTCTAATGAACCAAGTCTGATTCTTTCAATTCCGTCAATTGAATTAACCGCCTCTATAACATCTAACAAGGTCTCTTTACCTGTATCCCTGCCATAAGAAGAAAGATGTATTCCGGTAAGAACAACTTCCTTATAGCCATTGTCAGCTAATCTTCTAACTTCGTCTACAACATCTTCAATCGCCCTGCTTCTTATTCTTCCTCTTGTATAAGGAATAATGCAGTATGAACAGAACTGGTTACATCCGTCCTGTATTTTAATGTATGCCCTTGTATGCTCACTTACTTTATCTATCTTTAATTCTTCATATTCTGTATCGTGGCTTATATCAACCACATATTCGTCTGCTGTATTATCCTTAAAATACTGCTCAAGCACATCAACAATATTAATCTTCATATTGTTGCCAAGCACGATATCTACAGCTTCATCTTTCTTAACTCCTGCTTCATCTGCCTGTACATAACAGCCGGCAGCTATTACAACTGCTGATGGATTCATCTTTTTAGCCTTGTGTAACATCTGGCGGGACTTTCTGTCTGCTATATTAGTAACCGAACAGGTATTTATTATATATACATCTGCAATTATCGCTTCATCAAATGGAACTATTTCATAGCCTGCATTTTTAAGCATAAGCTCCATTGACTCTGCTTCGTATGAATTAACCTTGCAACCAAGGTTGTGTATCGCAACTTTTTTCAAATCGGCCTCCTTTGTTCTTGACATAAATCCCATAAATATTATAATTAACTCAGTAAGCAAATTATTATATTATGGGAGGTATTCCAATGAAAACTGTACAGATTTCATTAAACTCAATCGATAAAGTTAAATCCTTTGTAAATGATATTACAAAGTTTGATGTTGACTTTGACCTTGTATCTGGAAGATATGTAATTGATGCAAAGTCTATTATGGGTATTTTCAGCCTTGATTTATCAAAGCCTATCGACTTAAATATTCACGCTGAGAATGATATTGATACAATTCTTGCTGTATTAAAGCCATATATTGTATAATCAGCCAGACAGTTTAATATGGTTATTCTATAACAGGATGTCACACGTTAATTCGTATGGCACCCTGTTATTATTTACATCATTTTATTTAACAACTATCTTTTCTGTAGTTTCTATGGCTGTCTTCATAAGCTCATCAATAACATCATCAAGGTTATGCTCGTGCTGTTTGATTATATTAAGATTAGGCTTTGTAACTGGATGTTTAGCTACAAATATTGTACAGCAGTCCTCAAATGGCTGGATTGATGTCTCATATGTTCCTATCTTTTCTGATATATCAATAATCTCCTGCTTATCAAAACCAATAACCGGTCTGTATACTGGCATTGTACATACTTCATTAGTACAGTAAAGGCTCTGCATAGTCTGGCTTGCAACCTGTCCGATACTCTCACCTGTAACAAGTCCCATACATTTGCTTTCCTTGCCAAGTTCTTCTGCAATCTTCATCATATATCTTCTCATAATGATTGTAAGCTCATCGTGAGGACACTTCTCATATATAGCAAGCTGTATATCTGTAAAATTAACTACATTAAGAGTTATTGGACCTGCATATTTAGACACAAGTCTTGCAAGGTCTACTACCTTCTGCTTAGCTCTCTCACTTGTATATGGTGGTGCATGGAAATATGTAGCTTCTATCTGCACACCTCTCTTGGCTACCATATATCCAGCTACAGGGCTGTCAATTCCTCCTGATAATAAAAGCATTGCCTTACCAGCAGTTCCTATTGGCATTCCTCCTGGTCCTGGAATTTCTATTGAATATATATTAATATGCTTTCTAATCTCAATCTGTAAAAGCACCTGTGGCTTATGAACATCTACCTTCATCTCAGGAAATGCGTCTAATATTCTTCCACCCATCTCCATATTAATCTCCATAGAATTCATAGGGTAGTTCTTTCTTGCTCTTCTTGCATCTACCTTAAATGTAACATTCTTATCAGGATATGCCTCATCAATATACTTAATAACGTGTTCAGCAAGGTCATCAAAGCCATTATCTTCTATCTGCACAACTGGACATATTCCAATTATTCCAAATACAGTCTTTAATGCTTCTACAGCCTCATCATAGTCAAATTCTGTCTGTGCTGTAGCATATATTCTTCCATTTTCCTTAGATACTACGAATTCCCCCTCAACCTTTTCAAGGGCAAATCTTATCTGTCTTACAAGTGCATCTTCAAAAAGGTATCTGTTCTTACCCTTTACACCTATCTCTCCATATTTAATCAAAAATGCTTTATACATCTTTTATCTCCATTCAATTTTAATTATATTATTAATGTCTTGTATACTTTCTTAATACAGGAAGAAGTTCTTTTAATGCACTGACTGCATAGTCAAGTTCTTCCTTAGTTGTATTATAACAGAAGCTGAATCTTAATGTGCTGTCAAGCAGGTCATTATCAAGACCTATCGCAACAAGCGTATTGCTTAAGCCCGGCTTGTTAGAAGAACAGGCTGAACCTGAGGATACATATATATTCTTATCCTCAAGTGCGTGAAGCAGCACCTCTGCCCTTACACCCCTGAAGCTTACGCTTACAATCTGTGGCGCTGACTTTGTGCCTTTATATGAATTAATAACAACATCAGCAAGCTTTTCAAGTTCATCTATAAAATAGTCTTTAAGCTCGTACAGATTATTAATCTTATCCTCAAACTGGTCATTATATATAAGCTTGACTGCTGCCGAAAGTCCTGCGATTGCTGGTACATTTTCTGTTCCAGAACGCATACCCTTCTGCTGTCCACCGCCATATATTATAGGTTTAATTCTTGTCTTATCCTTAATATATAAAAATCCGCTTCCCTTTGGACCGTGTATCTTATGTCCACTTACAGATAATAAATCTATGTTATACTTCTTAGGTACTATTTTGTATTTGCCATATGCCTGAATTGCATCTACATGAAACACTATATCAGGATTGTAGCTTTTTACAATATGTCCGATTTCTTCAATAGGTTCAACTGCACCAATCTCATTATTAACATACATTACAGATACAAGAATTGTCTCATCATCTAACGCTTCCTTAAGGTCATTAAGGTCCACAATTCCATTTCTGTCAACTTTAAGATATGTTACCCTGAAACCATTCTCACTAAGAAAGTTAAAAGGCTCTTTTACAGATGAATGTTCTACCGATGACACAATAACGTGATTGCCTTTTCTCTTATTAGCCATAGCAGTTCCTATTATTGCCATATTGTTAGACTCTGTTCCGCCTGATGTGAAAAGTATTTCCTTTTCCTGGCACTTTAAAGTCTTAGCTATTGTTTCTTTTGCTTCTTTTATATAATTTTCAGCTTCAACGCCCTTCATATGCTTTGATGATGGATTGCCATAATCTTCACTCATAACTTTTACGCACACATCTACAACCTCAGGTGCACACTTTGTCGTTGCTGAATTATCAAGATATGCCTGCATTATTATTCCTCCATATTGTACATAAGCACCGACATCAGCATAAGACCTGCTGTCTCGGTTCTTAATATACGTCTGCCAAGTGTTATTATATCAGCTCCCGCATTAGTTGCAAGCTCAAGTTCATCTTTATCAAAACCACCCTCTGGTCCAATAAAGATACCTATGCTCTTTCCTTTCCCGATAGAAGCAATAACCTGTCTTGTATGTTCAATTCCTTCTGCACACTCATAAGGAAGTAATAATACATCTAATTCCGAAGCCATAGCAACTGCCTGCTTAAAGCTTACAACATCACTAACCTTTGGCATAATACTTCTTTTACTCTGTTTGGCAGCACTTTCAGCTATTGTATTCCATCTTGCAACCTTGCTCTTTGCTTTCTTATCATCAAGCTTTACAACACTTCTTTTCATTGCTACAGGAACAATCTCATACGCGCCAAGCTCAATCATCTTCTGTATAATAAGTTCCATTTTATCAGCTTTAGGAAGTCCCTGAAATAAATATACCTTTGATGAAAGTTCATTGCCTTTCTCATTAACTGATGTTATAAGGCTTCGTACATAATCATCGGTTATTGTATCAATAATACAATTATAATCATAATTATCACCACTGCTTATAAGTATCTCATCACCCTTTTTTAAACGCAGTACATTCTTAATATGATTAACGTCCCCGCCTTTAATATCAATGTAATCGTCAAATATATTCTCGTGCTCTGCAAAAAAATGATACATATGTAATCCTTTCGCGTTATCTATTAATTACTTTCTTCTGGCTGTTACATTAACCCATTCGCCATCGTGGTTAATCTCAACTATCTCAAGCTCTGAATTCTTCTTGAAAGCATTAACAACTTCATCTTCTTTAGTATTAATAATTCCAGAAGTTATAAAATATGCTCCATGCTTCATATGCTCGTGGATATTAACTGATAATGGCTCTAATACATCAGCAAGAATATTAGCACACACTATATCATAACATTCATATCCACATCTATCCTTAATATTCTTATCATCAATTATATTACCCTCAATAACCTCAAACTGCTCCTTAGTTATATTATTCTGAACCGAATTCTCTTCTGAGGCAATAATTGCATTAGGGTCAAGATCTGTACCAAGTGCATATTCCGCACCATATTTAAGGGCAACGACTGAAAGTATTCCGCTTCCACAGCCCACATCAAGTATTCTGTCACCTTTTTTAACGTACTTTTCAAGCTGCTTAATAACCATTCTTGTTGTTTCGTGTGAACCTGTTCCAAATGCAGTTCCCGGATCAATGCTAAGGACAGGATGTCCTTTCATCTCCTCTGTAATCTCTTCCCATGTTGGCTTAATATACAAATTACCGATTGTAAATGTATGCCAGTACTGCTTCCAGTTATTAATCCAGTCTTTATCTTCTGTCTCAGACCTTGTTATTGTTCCTTCACCGATATCAACAAACATTCTTAAATCTTTAATTTCCTGCTCAGCCTTTTTAACTAATGTTCCATCGTCCTCATCTGAATCAATATAAAAATTAACAACTGCTGTTCCATCATCTGGTGGCAGCTCAGGAATAAAATCAACAAACATTGTCTTAGCTTCTTCTTGTGTAAGCTGTACATTGTCCTGTATCTCTATCCCCTCAATTCCTATATCATCAAGAGCACTGCTTATTAAATCAACAGCCTGTGTTGTTGTCTTAATTGAATATCTATTCCATTTCATATATATGTCATCCTTCCAAATATTAATATTTTGCAAATATTATATAATCACTTTTGCATTATTGTATTATTAAGCATTTTTTAAAAATGCCTCATAACCCTTTAATGTTTCATACAAATCTGCTTTGCTTATAACTTCATATGGCGCGTGCATATTCTGTACAGCAATGCCACTGTCAATTACATTCATATCAAGATTAGCTAATATATAAGCTATTGTTCCACCACCGCCGATGTCTACCTTGCCAAGTTCAGCTGTCTGGAATGATACATCTGCATCATCCATAACCTTTCTTAACTTTCCTACAAATTCTGCTGATGCATCATTAGAGCCGCTCTTGCCTCTTGCACCTGTGTATTTATTAAATACCATACCTTTGCCAAAATAAGCTGCATTTTTCTTCTCAAATACACTCGCATAGTTAGGGTCATATGCCGCACTTACATCTGATGATAACATATAAGAATTAGCAAGTGCCCTTCTTAATCCAAGCTCAGAATAATTTCCACATCTGTCCATAACTTCTGCAACCATATTTTCAAAAAATCTTGACTGCATTCCTGTAGCACCAACGCTTCCAATTTCCTCTTTATCAACAAGAATACATACACCTGTTCTCTTAACTTCACTTGAATTAATAAGTGCTATAAGTGATGGATATGCACACACTCTGTCATCGTGTCCATAGCCCATTATCATACTTCTGTCTATTCCATAATCTCTTGCAGGACCTGCTGGAACAGCTTCTAATTCTGCTGACAGGAAATCTTCTTCCTCTATTCCATACTTATCCTTTAATATTGCAAGTATATTCTTCTTAACAGCATCTTTGGCTTCCTTATCGCATTGTTCCTTCTCCTGTGGCATACTTCCAACAAGAATATCAAGTGCTTCACCCTCAACAACCTTTGTGCCTTTCTTTTCCATCTGCTCCGAAGCAAGATGTATAAGAAGGTCAGATACACCAACTACTGTATCAGACATATCTTCACCAATTACAATCTCTACTGTTGTTCCATTCTTTAATGCAACAATTCCGTGAATGGCAAGTGGAATTGCAACCCACTGGTATTTCTTAATACCACCATAATAATGTGTATCAAGAAGAACAAGTCCTGTTTCTTCATAGAGAGGGTTCTGCTTTATATCAAGTCTTGGTGAGTCTATGTGTGCTCCGAGTATGTTCATTCCTGCACTTATAGGTTCTTCACCTATATTAAACGCAACAAGTGCCTTATTCATATTAACAGCATACACTTTATCGCCAGCTTTTAATGTCCTGTTATCAGCAATAACGTCTTTTAAGTCCGCATAGCCAGCTTCCTTTAAAAGCCTAACGCCTTCCTTTACACATTCTCTTTCTGTCTTACATTTTGAGATGAACTGTCTGTACTGTTCCGCAAAATCAAATACTTCTGCTTTCTTTTTAGAATCATACTTATTCCACGCATTTGCTCTTTCCATAATATACCTCATTTCTGCCCACTGTTTAAGATAACCACTTGTATCAGGTGAACTCATTATATTCTAACTATCTATTATTCTAACTATCTATACATAAATGTCTGGTTAATTATATGTCCAATGTAAGCTGTTCCTCATTCATAGCTTCTTCTTTTAATTCGCTTGCTATTTCATATTCAGCCTCTTCCTTGTACTGTTCAACCATATCATCACTTATAACCGGAAGTTCATCAATAGAACCTACACCAAATGTTCTAAGGAATTCTTCAGTTGTTCCAAAAAGCATCGGTCTTCCCGGTGCATCAAGTCTTCCAACTTCTTTAACAAGTTCTAATTCAACAAGCTTATTAACTGACCTGTCTGAATTAACACCTCTTATCTTTTCTATCTCTATCTTGGTAACCGGCTGCTTGTACGCTATTATTGAGAGCGTTTCAAGTGCTGCATCTGTCAATGTATATCGTCTTGGCTGACTGCATATTCTAATAAGATTGTCGTAATATTCTTCTTTGGTACATAATTGAAAGCTTCCCTCTAATTCAATTATCTTGATACCTCTGTCTTCATTTTCATATTTATCCATCATATTATGGATAATCTTGACTGTTGTATCGACATCGTGTTCTATAGCCACTGCAATCTTTTCTGCTTCTACTGATTCACCCATAGTAAATAGTATAGCTTCTATTGCCGCTTCTGTCTTTTCTATACTCATTCTGCACTCCATTCTTATCCTGCTTTGATTAACAGAATTAATACACACTTACTGTGTCATATACATATATGCTTTTAAAACTTATAAAGCATTGCTGTATTATTAATTATTCTTCGGTAATTCCTTCTATAAGTTCCGGATCCTTCGTCACTGTTATATATATTTCCTCGCAAGTCCCCTCTTGCTCTACAATAACAAATCCTGTCTTAATAAGCTCTAATACAACAAGAAATGTAACAATAACCGCAACCTTTGAAGCCCCCTTCATAAGAAGTTCCCTGAAACTGAATGTCCTATGTTCCATCATAAACGCCTTAATATCAACAAGCTTTTCTGACATAGTAACTTCTTCTTTCTCTATCTTACCGAACTTGCTTCTTATTGGGTCAACCTTTTCATCTTTTCTTCTCATTACGTCTGCAAATATTGCATTAAGCTTTAAAAGATCGGTATCTCCTATGACATCTTTTATATCAACCTCTGGCACATATTCACTGACCTCTTTAGGAATATCAGGCTTTCTATAATAAAGCTTTGTGGCATCCATCTGCTTATCTTTAAGCTCTTCTGCCATTGCCTTATAAAGCTTGTATTCTAACAGCTTTTCGACAAGCTCTGCTCTTGGATCCTGCTCATTACCTTCCTCATCAACTTCCTTTGGAAGAAGCATACGGCATTTTATATCAAGCAGTGTAGCCGCCATAACAAGGAATTCGCTTACTACATTTAAGTCTTCCTCCTGCATTTTATTGACATATTCCATATACTGCTCTGTTATATCAGCTATTGGAATATCATATATATTAACTTTATTCTTATCTATAAGATGCAGTAAAAGATCTAACGGACCTTCAAAAGCCTGAAGCTTTACACTAATCCCCATTATAAGCAAGCCTACCTTTCATTAACAGGTTACACTTAACCTGATTTTATTCATTAACTTATATATTGTACATAAAATATAATAGTAATGCAAGTTATTAACTTATTGATAATTGTGGGAAAATAACATATAATAATTTGAAAAAACCTTACATCTAAGTTTTTTCAAATATCAAGTTTGTGGCAAGCACAAACTTGTAACTTACAAAAGCACTGTATATACCGAGTTTTTTTCAAATATTTTATTAAAATTTTTAGAGAGGAGAAACAGCATGAAAATTGCCCGTGTGATTTTCACCTGTCAGGAAGCTTACAACAAAATCACCAAAGACCGGCTTACTGAATATGCAGCACAGACCTGCTACTATCTGCTTTTAAGCTTTATGCCATTCGTCCTTGCACTAATAAGCATAATACATTATTTCCCAGTAACTTCAACCGACCTTATGAATCTTTTTGAGAATATAATTCCTACAGAATTCCACGGTCTGTTACTAAACATAATAGTTGATATTGAGAATTCTTCATCAATAACAATTCTGTCGGTAACTGCTATCGGCTTAATATGGTCAGCTGGCAAAGGCTTTATGACAATAAAGACCTGCCTTAACCGTATTAACAATTACGAGCTTAAAAGAAGCTGGCTAATACAGAGGTTATTTTCAAGCATATATGCTTTAATACTGCTATTATCAATTGCAACAAGCCTTGTCATAATCGTATTTGGCGAACACCTTTCAGCATTTATTGAACGACATCTTAGTGCATTTTCAATTGATATTACAATTATTAACGCAATATTCAGCAACAGGTTATTTCTTGTTCCTACTCTGCTTACAATATTCTTCACTGTAATGTATTCGTTCATACCTACAATTAAAAAACGTCCTTTAGAAGAAATTCCAGGTGCTTTTCTTGCAAGTATTGGATGGTATCTGTTCTCTGAACTTTACTCATTATACATTACATATATGACACACTACTCATATACTTATGGAAGTCTTACAACTTTTATGCTTCTTCTTATATGGATGTATATATGTATTCTTATATTATTTCTCGGTGCTGAATTCAATTCCCTTATCGAGAAGAATATACTAAGACCTTGGCGTATTTCAAAGCATTCAACAAAAAGCTAAGAAAGCAGTCATCAATGCTGCTAAACAATAAAGCTATATTTATTATTGAAATAAATGGATATACAGACACCAACGATATCGACATACTTATAAATACAAATAGTAATCAAATGGGACTGTCACATTGAATGCCCTTCCGTTATACAACTGGAGCATCACTGCAACAGTCCTATTTTTATATCTATATCAGATTATTTTAATCCATTTTACAAGCACTAATCATTTATATGCTTAATCTCTATATTGTTATAGAAGAATTTTAAAATATCTGTATAATCCATAGTTTCTGACATTTTCTTAACCGCATTCTGGCTCATTCCAATTCCGTGTCCGTAGCCGCCGCCTGTTATTTCGTATGATACAAGCGTGCCATTATCATATACTGGTTTGAATATACAGAAAGCACTCGGAAGAATATCATTATATATCTCCCTGCTCTGAGTTATTATTGCACATTTATTATTACCCATAAGGCTTCTTACTGCATTTTCTCCTTTGACAATACAGGTTTCCTTACTGCCTTCTACCATAAGTGCAGCTACAACTCCGCCACAGCCACGTTCTATCACTTTAATGCTTGCAATATTTCCTATATCATTAACCACTTTATCGGACGGCTCTCCATTTTCTAATATATATACCGAGCCGTTCTTTCTTAAATAACTTCCTATAAGTGAATTAAAATGTGCCGTAAGCTCACTTATACCTATGACGGTCTTCCAACGGTACATATCTGCTTCACTGTCATAATCACTGCTATCTTTGGCCGTTATAAACTGCTCAAATGTCTTTTCCGACTTAATATCAGCATTATAATCAGATGTTCCTGCCCTTACAGAAGCATATTGCGGATAATTATCCTCATCACTCCCCCACGCACACACATCAGCTGTATAACCGCAGGAAGTCGAATAATAATAAGTCTTTACAAGTTCACCATTGTATACAGCGACCATTCCAGCCGTAGCAATAACCGCCTCATCAGCCTCTGCACTGTCATATGTATTATTGTATACCTGAAACGACACACTATCATCTATGTGTGCACCATACTCACTGTAATAATTATTCGTAAGCTGTGTATATGCATAGCTTCTTGCACATACAGCCTGACATTTTAAGGCATTAACGCCAAATGACACAGGCATTTCGCTAGGCACAACTTTTTTTAAATAATCTTCGATATCAATTTCATTAATCACCGCAATACCCTCATCATATAAGGCAAGCTCTATATTACCCTTATAGGACGGATTTCCCTGACTTCTCTTAATAGAATTAATCGTTATGCTTCCATCATCAGTACTAAGCACAATACGCCCCGTGGCTAATCTTTCATCATTGCTGTCTATATCAAAGCTTTCACCTGCCGCAATATCCCATTGTACATCTGCACAGGTTATATGTATTATACTATCTGATGACAGCGACACACTGTTATGAAATAAATCCTTGTAACCTGTTGTCTTTAACATAACCCTTATATTATCATGCTTTAATTCTTCGCCAATAATTGCCCCACATACCTTTCCATTAGCAACTATAAAACGCTGAAGTGAATAACCAACTATAATCTCATCATAATTATGCGTTTTCACATCTGATACATTATCATATATTATAAATTGTTCATCTAATGGAACTTTTCCATACCCATCTATCTCTACATATTCATTAGTTACAGAGAGAACTTTCCCTTTGATAATATCCTTTTTGACGGATATATTCTTCACCTTTCCCTTACTCAGATGAATATCAGCAAGCGTATTATCTATGTCATCATTAACCCTGCCTATCTTAAGCTTTTTCTCAACTCCATAGAAATTCACATATAACATTCCGTTATTGTCATATTTGAGCCACACATTACTGTAATCAACCTCGTCAGATATTTTTCTTTCAATACACAACAAACGATTATCCCTTACTATTGCCAATACCTGCCTGTCTATATAAGGTGTTGCAATTATTCCGTCAAATATATACTTTCCCTTAGTTGTATACATTTCCCACTCACTAACATTAAGCTCCGCAGGTGTTCCAGCAATTCCAAGCTCAACTCTCTCAACCTCCTTCCCGTTACTGCAAAACGGCAGAAGCAATATGTAATAATCTATAAATTCCTGCTTAGTCACAACTCTGTTATTATTCTTTAACTGGCTAAGTGATTGTATTCCAACGCTCTCAAATGTTGTATCACCTGCATTAAGTTTCTTTGAAAGTATGTATACATCTTTCATCATAATATAATCGTCAGGCTCTTCACACTGCATATATCCATTGATATTGACATATTCAATATATGGCTTGTACCACACTTCTCCTGTTTCAAATGCCTGCGCATCATCTACATTAGCATAAGCAATCATCTTTGCCGCCTGTGCATAAGTTATGTATTCATCATTATTGGATTTATTAATAAATGTTTCCAGCACAACAACACCTATTGCCAGTACCAGTACTAATAATCCATATATAAATATTGTCCGTTTTCTGATTATTACGGTCTTTACCATATCAACCTAACCTCTCAAATATATTATGCCTGTACAGCATCAATTATATATATTCTTGAAAGTCACTGATTATTACTACATAAAGAAGATTGTGCAAAGCACATTTCTGTGCCGGATGCGGTCATCTGCAGCATACTACATCTTCGTGTAAGTGTGAATCTTTGCGGAGGGCTTTTTATTTAACAGGAAATCCTATCAGAATTTCCTGTTAAATAAAAAAACTATGAAAACAAAATTGTCTTCATAGTAACTTATCACAATTATCCCAAAGCGCCGTTCCCCACGTTTTCGACTCCTAGCAATGCTAGGTGGGTTACCGCATCCAGACCGCTGCCATCCACTCAGAGGAGGCCCGACATTAGAATGGAGATATAGGAATCCCGTCGATGAAATGTAGGATCAAAATAAGTGAGGTTATCGCACGCCCCAGGAATTATTAAATTGTTCTTCTTATCAACTATAATTATTCTACTACATAAATCTCTTAGATACAATATAATATATGTAATTTTAATTAAAAAATTCTAATATTTATCACCTATCTTAATTCATTACTTTTATAATATACTGCTTATCATAATTAATTATTTACCATTTTATTATATGTATAATTACATTACTTGATTACCATTTTACTTATCATTATCTTTATTAGTCTTGGCATCGCTTATGTCTTCAATTGCCTCTGCAGATAATGATACAGCTTCCCTTACAATATCCTCAGATACACCCATACGCTCTGCGACTTCCTTAACTGACGGTTTCCTTCCAAGTTCTTCTTTTAATCTTACTGCCCAGTCATTGACATAATTAACTTTATTAAGAACCTTTCCAGATATTTTATTGCTATCCATCTGCTCATCAATCAGCATACGCATACTTTCTTCTGCCTGATACTTAACTTCCTTGTCAATCTCATTAAGCACCTGAATTAAATCTTGTGTAGTTCCTTCTTTAATCTTATCTTTCCATTCGTAATTATTAAGCCACTGCCTCTGTCCTATATAAGCCATCATTGAAAGATTACTCTCCTGAACAAGGTCCGCCATAAGCACTCCCCTGCACCTGAAAGGTTCAACCCAGCCTACAATTTTTCCAAGATATGACTCAGACAAAAGCTTTAAAGACTCTTTATCATTATCTTCAACGATATTAATTAAAAGGTAAGCTCTTGTAGTATCTGATACTGGCTGTATCTGTTCAAGCTCCTTCTGGTATCTTTCAAGATATATATCATCTTCGGAATAGTCCATATTATCTGCTATCATCTGAGCCGCCATAACCACTTCTTTCTCTGGCAGATTATTAACCTCTTCCTCTGTAACATTTATCTTTTTAATAATTCCGTCGTCTGTTTCAGTATATGAAGTATCTTCCTGTGCTATTCCATTATCATCATTATTTACAGCATCATTTTTAGTACTTTCAAGCATATGGAGGAATTCATTGTCTGCTCCATCTACTCCATTTATTGTAATATTATTAGCCATAAGATAACCCATTATCATTGAGTATCTGTTATCATCTAATTCAAGTCCGTTAAAATAACTCTTAACGTCGTCCTTGGTAACTACATTCCCATTAACCTTTGCGTATTCTTTAAGTCCGTCTAAAGCTTCCATAAATGTTGCTTTAGCATCTTTATTATTAACTGCCATAACACATTCTCCTTTTCCACTAAGGGATTTTAACATATATCTGCTATTTTATCAATTTGACAAATATTATATATTTCAGTATATTTAATATATCCGTAATAATCGGAATAATATCAGGAAAGATGAGGTTTTTAATAATGAGAATCGCTTTAATTAACGAAAACAGTCAGGCTGCAAAGAATGATTTAATTTACGCTAATCTTAAGAAAGTAGCTGAAAGCAAGGGACATACAGTAGACAACTATGGTATGTATTCTGCTGATGACAAAGCTCAGCTTACATATGTACAGAATGGTATATTAGCTGCTATCCTTCTTAACTCAGGTGCTTGTGATTTTGTAGTAACAGGCTGTGGTACTGGTGAAGGTGCTATGCTTGCACTTAACTCATTCCCTAATGTTCTTTGTGGACACGTTGTTGACCCTTCAGATGCATATATGTTTATGCAGATTAACGATGGTAATGCAATCGCTCTTCCATTCGCTAAGGGATTTGGCTGGGGTGCTGAATTAAACCTTACATACATTTTTGAAAAGTTATTTGAAGGCGAACCAGGTGGTGGTTATCCTAAGGAAAGAGTTGTTCCAGAACAGAGAAATAAGAAGATTCTTGATGAAGTAAGAAAGGTTACTCTTAATCAGGATTTAATCAGTGTTCTTAAGAACCTTGACCAGGATCTTGTTAAGGGTGCTGTAGCTGGAGAAAAGTTCCAGGAACTCTTCTTTGCTAACTGCAAGGACGAAAAGATTGCTGAATACGTTAAGACTTTACTTGCTTAATTTAATAAGTTCTACAGGATTATTATTAATCAATTTAATTTATTAATACGGATATTGATGTTTACATCAGCACATCTTTAACGCTAATAAAAAGCAGCTTTCCTATCTGTAGAAAAGCTGCTTTTTATTAGTTGTCTGTATATATAACAAATTATGCTGTTACCCCGCTGACTACCTTATCATTAGATAATAACCCTGCTTTAACAAGTGCATATCGCACCGCCTTTGCGAGAAATGTAGCTGCTACTATCTTAATAAGATCAAATACAATAAATGGATACACACATACCTTAAGTGCGTAACCCACTGTACAATGCTGTACATAGGCAAACCACGCTGTTCCTAATGCGTAATCAACCATTGTTCCAACTATCCACGCAATTATAACAAGAACCATATTACGATTAGTCTTCTCAATTACATATCCACCTATAAGTGCCATCAACACAAATCCAACAATATATCCACCTGTTGGTCCTGCAATCTTAGCTGGACCTCCTACATATCCTGAGAATACAGGAAGACCAACAACTCCTAATAACACATATAAACAATAACTGCATGTTCCTGCTTTAAGGCCAATCACATATACTGTAAAATATACCACAAGATTAGTAAGTGATATTGGAATAGGCCCTATAGGTATTGATAATGGTGCTAATATGCATGTAACTGCCGCCATAAGTGCCATAAAACATAACTGATAAACTGTAAATTTCTTCTCTTTCACTTGTCTTTACCTTCCTCATAAAAGATTTAAGGTTAATTGTTAACCTTAATTCTAGTTTAGTTTACAATTGTTTTTATGTATTGTCAAGCTTTATTGTTCTGAATATATATACTGAATCATCCCCGGTCCTAACGCATCTGTCGGTCTTGCAATAAAATTATGCTTTTCATAGAATATCTCACGTCCCTTGGCGCACATAAGACATAACATCATTCTTGAATCCTCCATTGTTATAGACTTAACATACGCTATAATATGTTCTATAAGTTCACTTCCAATATGCTTCCCCTGATATTCTGGTATCACTATCAAATCCTGAATATAGCTTATAACTGCCTTATCTCCAACAACCCTTCCCATTCCTATAGGCTTGTCATCATCAAATACAGTAAACACTTTCACGCTGTTATTAAGTGCTTCCTGTGCCTGAGCTTTTGTAAGTTTTATCCATCCCACTTTATCACGCAGTCCCAAATATATATTTACATCTTTTACATCTTCAACTATTCTAATCATTTTACACTTATCCTTTAATACACCTTTTTATTTTATCAATCAGTATACAATTTTTTTATATTTATGTCTATAAAAGCATTTTAACTTAAGAAAAAAATGATATAATAGCATATAGGTTTTGCATTTACTATATTTCATCAGATGTAAACCTAATAATATTTATGGAGGCTTATATGATTACTGTTTCAAAAGATAATACAGGGGACTATACATCTATTCAGGAAGCTGTTGATGCTATAAGCAGCTCAACAGTATCAGAGACAATTTTTATTAAAAATGGTACTTATAACGAGCGTGTTGAGATTACACACAATAATATAACTCTTATTGGTGAGTCTATGGATAACGTAATTATAACCAAAGACTATTACGCATTAATGACTATGCCTGATAACACCAAACGTGGTACCTTCAGGTCTTATACTTTCTTTGTACACGCCAATAACTTCCACGCCTATAATATTACCTTCGTGAATTCATCAGGCTTTGGTACTGAGGTTGGACAAGCTATCGCTGTATATGCGGAAGGGGATAATATTACTTTCAAGAACTGCAAACTACTTGGTCATCAGGACACTCTCTTTACCGGTCCTCTCCCTCTTAAAGAAAAACAGCCGGGCGGATTTACAGGTCCTACAGAATTCGCACCAAGAATTCTCTCAAGACAATTATATGAAGACTGCTTTATAAGCGGTGAGATTGATTTCATCTTCGGAAGTGCTACTGCATATTTTAAGAATTGTACATTATATGCCTTAAACCGCAATAAGGAAATCAACAGTTATTATACCGCACCTTCTACATATGAAGACCAGAAATATGGCTATGTATTTGAAAATTGTAATTTCACTGGCAACTGTCCAGATGGAACTTGTTATTTAAGCAGGCCTTGGAGAATACACGCAAAGACCGTATTAATAAACTGTGAATATTCCTCTCAGATTGCTGGCTCAGGTTTTCATGACTGGAATAAGCCTGAATCACACGAAACAACATTTTACGCTGAATACAACGGATATGGTGAGGGCTACAAGCCTAATGAAAGAGCTTCATTTGCACATATCCTGACAGCAGATGAAGCTGCTATGTATACTAAAGAAAATGTATTAGGAAAAGATTTCAGATAAAATGAAAAAAGTATCGGACAGGATCTGACCTCTCCGATACTTTTTATATTACTGTAAATTAATTGTTTCTACCTGCTGTGTTCCAGATAACACTTCAAGCTTCATACCAGAAGCTCCGGCATCTGTTGTTGAAACCTGAAATACTGCTGCCGCTGTATATTCCTCTCCTGCATTGATTGTAACCTTATCAAGATTACATATATCATTCTTTAACATTGACTTATACTGTGTGTAAGTGCCACTTCCTGCACTAAGCTTCATTGTGACATTAGCTGACTTAGTTGTTGCATTATATACCGCTGAACCTGTATTCTTAATTGTAAACTCAACTGCTACTACCTTACAGCCGCTATCTGCCGGAACACATACAGCATATGCATCTGTTGGATATCTGTTACCTACCGATACCTTCTTATAGCTAACAGTAACACCACTAAGACCTAAGGCTTCAGTAATGCTTGCCGCCTTAATACCTGCCTGAGTTGTTCCTGTTGTACTTGTCGTACCTGTCTGTCCCACGGCTGTTGTTGTCTGCTTGTTAGCTGCTGTTGTACCAGTAGTATTATTCTTTCCAGTAGTTGTTGTACTCTGTCCTGACTTATTAAATGTTGGATTACTAAGCTTAGAATACTTCCATTCATTAGCATAGGAATGTCTAAGCAGAGTACCTGCTATGTATTCAGCTACAATATCATTCTGTTCATTGTCCATTGTTACATCATTAGCACAACCTGCCAGCGCAAATACACATACTGCTGACAAGACAGCTATAGCTATCTTCTTCATATAATCTCCATTCCTGCGTTCCTCTAATACGCACCACAATTCAATTCAACTATATGAATTCTATCATAATTTGCAATCAAGGTCAAACCAGAACTCAACTCCATCAGAAACATTTCTCACACCGCATTGCTTGCCCATAGATTCAACAATCGCCTTAACAATTGAAAGCCCTATTCCGTTACCGCCATACTCTCTTGTTCTGGCTTTATCTACCTTATAGAACTTCTCCCATATATGTTCAATATCCTCCTCGGGTATATTCTTTCCAGAATTGTATACAGTAACCCTTACATTATCTTTATCAATCTGTTCAACATTCACTTTAATGATGTTCTCATTACAGCAGTGATTAATTGCATTAGATATATAATTAGTTATCACCTCTTCAACCTTATATTCATCTGCCCATACATAAAGAGGTTCTTCACTCATAAATGTCTGTATTGTTAGTTCCTTCTGTGAAGCCCTTAATTCGTTAGCGGCGGCTACTGACTTTACAAGCTCATTAATATCGAATCTTTCCATAACAAGCTCATCTTCACCAAATTCAATCTGGTTAAGCGTAAGAAGTCTCTTAACCATATTATTCATCTTGTTGGCTTCATCTATAATAACATCACAGTAGAAATCCATACTCTCCGGATCATCTGTAATGCCTTCCTTAAGCCCCTCTGCATAGCCCTGAATAAGTGCTATAGGTGTTTTTAATTCGTGTGATACATTTGATAAGAAATCTGTTCTCATCTGCTCAAGCTTTTCCTTCTTATCAATATCTCTTTGGAGTTCAAGGTTGGCAGCCTTAAGCTGTGAAATATTCTCCTCAAGCTTATGGGACATATTATTCATACTATCTCCCAAAAGTCCTATCTCACCTTTATCATCGCCCTCATAATGTGCCTCAAAATCAAGGTTAGACATTCTCTCTGCTATATCAGAAAGCTGCTTTATAGGACGTGAGATATATGAGGATAACACAAATGCCGCAACAACACCTATAAGAAGTGTTCCTATACCAACATAAGTTATAAGCGTATTAGAAATGTGCACGTTATCTTTGACACTCTGTATAGGAGTCCTTATAAGAATAAAATCACCATTATCCAATGTTCCCCATAATTCGATATAGTCATCTAACAGACGACTGTCATATACTTCCTGAACTGTATATTTATCATTCTCAAGTATAATCTCCCTCACCTCATTAGCTCCGTTGCCTGACATATCGATAATCTTTTCCGGAGGTGTCTTCTTATCACCATTGTTATCAGAATTACCACCAAATAATGATGACTTATCACTATCTGACAAATCACCAAAATCATTTTTCATATTATTATCATCTGTGCCACTTCCGCTGTTCTGGCCATTCCTGCTATCAGAAGAAGTACCATTATTATCAGTGCTTCCGTCTGTGTTAGATGAATCACTATTACTCTTAGATGGTATATTCTGGAAAATATCATTATTAAATATACTCTTTTTCAATCTTTCCAGAAGCATCTCATCTCCGTGAGTGCTTACATAAAAAGTCGTCCAGTCACTATTTACTATAATCATAGATATGCCCTTAGAGGTCGATATCTGTTCAAGATTATTCCGTAAATCTGTTTCTGAAATACTATCATCTGAATATTGTATACACGCATCATTTACTGAACTATATGCGTTCAACATCTCCTGCTGTTTATCTTCCATATAGAACTTTTCTGAAAATATTATATTAAATACAAGAAGAAGAACTATAAGAACACATATCATTCCACCAATCAGCAGCGTTATTTTAAATTTAATCGAATGTTTATTCATCTTGGTATTCCTCAGCTAATACTAAGTTAAATTTCAAACTTGTATCCCATTCCCCATATAGTCTTAATATAATCACCCTTATCTCCTAGCTTCTTTCTAAGCTTCTTAACGTGGGTATCTATTGTTCTAGCATCTCCAAAATAGTCATAATTCCATACGTTATTAAGTATCTTCTCCCTTGATAATGCAAGACCTTTATTATCAACAAAATATGTAAGCAGTTCAAATTCCTTAAAGCTTAAATCAATCTCCTGTCCATCAATCTTAACAATATGTGCGGCTTTATCAATAATAATTCCACCTACATCTGTCACCTCACTGCTATCAATGCTGTAACTTCTTCTAATAAGTGCATCAACTCTTGCTGTAAGAATCTTAGGACTGAAAGGCTTTGCTATATATTCATCTGCACCACATTCAAATCCATTTAATTCGCTTGATTCATCGCTCTTAGCTGTAAGCATAATAATAGGCACTTTAGAATTCTTTCTAATCTCCCTGCATACATCCCAGCCATTCATCTTAGGCATCATAACGTCAAGAATAACAAGCGATATATCCTTATCCGCATAAAATCTGTCAAGTGCTTCCTCTCCGTCACCAGCTTCAATAACTATATATCCTTTTCTTGTAAGGAAATCACTTACAAGCTTACGCATTCTGCTTTCATCATCAACCATTAATACTTTAATATTATCCATTGTATACTCCAATCCGTGTTAATAATTACTTTAAATATGTCTATATAACTTCTATAATATTATATAAGACAAAAGCTAAAGCACATTTTGCCACTCTTTATTGTATATTAAATAATAATTATGTTAAAAATGTGTCCTTAATGTTAAGAAAATGTGTTTACTGCTTTTTAATTACCTCTTTTTATTGTTAAGTTCCTGCTCCCTTGCCTTTAAAGACTCCTCTTCCGACTGCAATTCCTGCTGCCACTGGGCATACCTGTTCTGGATAGTGACCTCATAATTTAATATATTAGGGTTAGAACTTGTCTTTAATATTACAAACATCGCAATAATTACTATAACAAGAATAATATTTAATACCATAGCCCTTATGAAATTATTCCTGTATTTTGCTACCTGAATAGACAGATTTCTTAGTTCACTCTTAAATTCTATCTGTTCCTTTCGTTTGTCGAGTGCTTCCTGTGTATCCGCATTTATCGGGATAGGCTGGATTTTGTCATTAGGTATCTCACTGCTCTTGTATAAAAATGTCTGTAACTGCTTAAGGTAATTCATTCCTATCTGTGTCGAGAATAATTTACGTTCTATTATTTTATTATAAAGATTATATACCTGCTTAGGATCTTTCGTATTAGTCTTTGCCGACACATATTTAATAGCATTAAGTTCATCTTTGGCTAACTGGGCATCTTCTTTAGTATTAAACTCATACCCGCCAACCATATGCTTCTTGACTTCCTTGTCCATATGCAGACCTCCTATTCAACAGTTATATCATCTTCTTCTATCTTTATCACTTTCTTTAATTCGCTGTAATCGGTTTCTATCTGAAATCCTATCTTTCCAGCACTGAAAAATATTGTATCTTCAATATCAAGCACACTCTTATCTATAACAGTTCTAAAGAACTTCTTCATACCAACTGGTGAACAGCCACCGTGAATGTAACCTGTAAGCGGAAGCAGTTCCTTTGACTTTATCATCTCAATATTCTTCTCACCTACACATTTGGCAGCTTTCTTAAGGTCGAGTTCTTCTGCTACAGGAACCATAAACACGTAATGATTGCCGCTCTTGCCTATTGTAACAAGTGTCTTAAATGCTCTCTTAGGGTCTTGTCCAAGTGCCGCCGCAACTTCCACACCGCTTACTGCACCTGACTCCTTATATTCGTGTACTTTATATTTAATCTTCTTCTGGTCAAGACTTCTCATAACATTAGTCTTATCTGCGGACATAATATATTCCTCCAATTCTATAATAATTGTATTTAGTCAAAGTATTTAAACTCCTCGCAGGAATTGTAAATTGCTTTGCATTAATAATAAAATAATCATCACACAAATGCAATCAATTCAACTATTAAATCTTATCACTACATATAAAAATCTACTGCTGTGCACATCCCATTATAATTTTCTCACACATATCATACCCAAGCTGTGAGCTGTTTAATGTCAAAGTGTAATTTCGTGCCATCCCCCACTTCTGGTCTGTATAATAACGATAGTTTGTCATACGTCTTTTATCAATATCTGCTGTCATCTTTAATGCCTCAGCTTCAGTGACATTATATAATCTGCATATTCTTTTTACTTTTTCTGATATATCTGCGTGTATAAAAACATTAATAACATCTGTCCTGTCTTTTAATATATAATCAGCATTTCTTCCTATAATTACACAGCTATCATTTTCTGCTATTTCCAGAATAACTTTTCTCTGGACTTCATACACCATATCTTCAACTGATTTTCCTGTTATATCACGTCCAGTAAGTGCATATGCAAACAATCCCTTTTTAGGTGATAACTCTGCATTTTGTCTTATGTACTCTTGTGAAAAGCCTGACCTTTCTGCTATCTGGCTGATTATATCTTTATCATAATATTTAATTCCCAGTTTCTTAGCCACTTCTTCTCCGATAAATCGTCCGCCACTTCCAAACTCTCTGCTGATTGTAATGATTTTCTTTGACATATATAATCCTCCTTCAATTAAACTTTTTATTTCAGAATTTCTATTTCATATATCATTAATAATTGATTTCTATTTTTATTCACTCAGCTTTTCAACTTTATTTTTTCTAATTCTCTTTAAAAATCCATATCCAACCAGACAAGCTGCAAGCTCTGTTATAGGAAATGCCCACCAGATAAGCGACGCACCTGCCTGTCCATTTCTTACAAAAATAGAAAAAATTCCTGCCAGTGGCAATATTATAATAAGCTGTCTAAGCAGTGATATAACCAGTGATTCCATTCCGCCATTCAATGCCTGATAAATTCCCTGATACGCTACATTTATTCCTGCAAATATAAAACTTGCTGAAATAATTCTCATTGCGCTTATAAAATATTCTCTTGACTGCCCTGCATTAAATAAAGCTGCAAATGTACCCGAAAAAATCTCTGTAATCACTACCCCTGCAATCATAAGAACGATTGTATATATAAGACCATATTTTATTCCAGCTTCTATTCTCTTTTTACTGCCCATTCCATAAGCAAATGATATTATTGGTGTAATTGCATCTCTTAAACCGAATGCCAAGAACAATACGAACTGTTGTACTTTATAAAACAATCCATATGCCGTCTGTGCAGAAGGACTGAACTTCAAAATCAAGTTCATAACATAAACCATAATAGACATAAGTGCCTGTGCTATAATTGCCGGAAATCCTATTGCATAAATTTCTTTTATAATTCTTGCATCTGGTTTCATATATTTAATACTATGCTCAAATTCCTTATTTAATTTCAAATGAAAAATTAATAATAACCCTGCTGACACAACCTGACCAATAACAGTTGCATATGCAGCACCTTCTACTCCCATCTGTGGAACAGGTCCTATGCCATATATCATAATTGGGTCTAAAATAATATTGACAATTGCTCCTGCTACCTGTCCTATTGTGGAATAAAGTGAACGTCCGGTTGCCTGCAATAATTTTTCAAACAATGAAAAGAAAATAATTCCAAATGAAATAACACAACATATTCTAAGATAGTCTGTTCCCATTGAAATAACCTCAGTATCTACTGTCTGTGAAGAAATATATGCTTTCACTCCAAAAATACCAAACAATAAACATACCGCATAAATAATCACTCCCAGAAGCAAACTGTTTCCTGCAACTTTGGCAGCTTTTCTGTTATCACCCTGTCCTAGTGTTCTTGCAAGAAGTGCATTTGTTCCTACACCTGTTCCAATTCCTATTGCTACCATAAGCATCTGAACAGGAAATACTAATGTCAAGGCATTAAGTGCCGCTTCACTTCCCACTTTCATATTTCCAACAAATGCGCTATCGACAATATTATAGACTGCCTGTAATGCCATTGATAAAATCATTGGTATACCCATCTGTACCATAAGCTTATTTACCGGCATTTCTCTCATTCTGTTACTTTCTGTCATCAAAATCCTCCTTTTTCTGCATAAAAAAAGTGTGTGCTTACACCATAAGCTGGACTTACGCTGATAAGCTACACACTTTTTAATGTCATTATATAATTATAAAAATGCGCTCAATTACGCACAAAAAACGAGCAACAAAACTGGATTTACGCTAGTCTGCTACTCGTTTGCTAAATATTATATTTCTTATTTTTTTAAAGTCAAATAAAAATTGCTCTGGTTTTTATAAGAAATTTTTATAATGACATATTCTTTTGTTAATGTAAAAATTGAAAAGTTACTAAGTGGACCTGAGGGGAGTCGAACCCCTGTCCAAAAGCCCATCCGCTGTTCTTCTACTATCATAGTCAGTTATTTGACATTCCCTTATGCATACGGGAACCAACACCCTTATGCACTTAGTAGCTTCATAATACGTCCATAACCGCAAAGCTTAAGCTATGTCGTTTCTCACATATTCGAAGCCTGGGTCCTAAAGTGTGAGTGCTCTAGGTCAGACTGCTGCAACTTAGGCAGCGTATGCTAAATTATCTTCAGCGTTTATATTTAAGTTCGCCATTTAACGCATTGCATACGGATAGCTTCACCAGTTTCAAAACCCCTGTCGAAACCTTTACAAGCCCATATATTAAATTGTAGTCTTTAATGACCATATAATATATAACATTATATACCACTTAAAGTCAATATATTCTTATAAATAAAAAATTAATTTTTTTATAAATTATGATAAGATGAGCACAAAAGTGCTCACCTTAAAAGTTTTGCCTTTACCAGCCGAACACCCTCATCATTGCAATCTAACCATTCAAAACCTACCCCAGATTTCTAATCTTAAAGTCCTTAGCTGCCTCCCGCTGCTGGTCTTTCTTCGCTATTGAATCTCTCTTATCGTAATTCTTCTTACCTTTTGCAAGACCTATCTGCATTTTAACCTTGCCATATTTCAGATAAACCTGCAATGGCACAAGCGTATAGCCCTTGGTAGAAAGCTGTCCGGCAAGCTTATTAATCTCGCTTTTATGAAGAAGCAGTTTCTTAGGTCTTAATGGGTCTTTATTGAAAATATTACCTTTTTCATAAGGCGTGATATTCATATTAATGGCAAATACTTCCCCATTAATTATCTGTATATACGACTCTTTGATAGAACATTTCCCCTGTCTTATTGACTTAACCTCAGTTCCACAAAGTTCAAGCCCTGCTTCAAGCTTATCTTCTATAAAGTAATCAAAATACGCTTTCTTGTTGTTGGCAATTAATCTGTTGCCGCTTGCACTGTCTTTGCCCATACATATCCTCCATTATCTAATTACTTAATTGCTTACTATTCTTCATAATCCTGTGCAAACATAAAATCTATCGTTCTTGATATTGCATTAGTATCAACAACAACAACCCTGACTTTCTGTCCAAGCTTATATGTCTGATGAGTTGTTTCATTAAACATCTCGTAATGATTTTCATCAAATACATAGTAACCACGCATATTATTGACAGAAACCATTCCTTCTATTGTATTAGGAAGTTCAACATATATGCCCCAATTCGTTACTCCTGATATTACACCATCAAAATACTCTCCGATATGTGCACTCATATACTGAACCATTTTCAGCTTATCAGTATCTCTTTCTGCCTCATCTGCACGGCGTTCAGTTGCACTCGCCTGTTCTGCAACATCTGGAAGGATTTTATCATAATGAAGCTTTCGCTTCTCACTCATTCCTCCATGAAGACATTCTTTAATTATTCTATGAATTTGCAAATCCGGATATCTTCTTATTGGCGAAGTAAAATGGCAGTAATATTTTGCCGCAAGTCCGAAATGTCCAATACATTCCGCTGTATACTTAGCCTTCTTCATAGACCTTAATGTAAGTCTGCTTATAAGATTTTCCTCGTCACTTCCCGCTATTTTTTCAAGAAGCTTCTGTAATTCTTTAGGATGAATTTCATCAGTTATATGCATTGAATATCCAAAATTATTAATAAATGTAGATAATTTTAATATCTTTTCCGGGTCAGGATTTTCGTGTGTTCTATAAATAAATGGTACTTCCTGCCAGAAATAATCTTCTGCTACTGTCTCATTAGCAGCAAGCATAAAATCTTCTATAAGCTTAGTTGCTACATTTCTGTCATATGGCTTAATATCTACAGGCCGTCCATTTTTATCAAGAATAATCTTAGATTCAGGAAAGTCAAAATCTATTGAACCCCTCTTAAATCTTTTCTTTCTTAATATATCTGCACATTCCTGCATTAGCTTAAACATATCTACAAGCTCACTGTACTTTGCACATTCTTCTTTATCATTATCTTCAAGTATCTTTTTAACAGATGTATAAGTCATTCTTCTATTTACATTGATAACTGACTCGCATATCTTATGGCCTATTATGTTACCTTTCATATCTATATCCATAAGACAGCTTAATGCCAGTCTATCACAGCCTTCATTCAGCGAACATATTCCATTGGAAAGCTGGTGCGGTATCATAGGAATAACCCTGTCAACCAGATACACGCTTGTTCCTCTCTTAAGAGCTTCCTTATCAAGTGGACTACCCTCTTTAACATAATGACTTACATCAGCAATATGCACGCCAAGATGATATATATCATTTTCTTTAGTTAATGATACTGCATCATCTAAATCCTTAGAGTCCTCGCCGTCTATTGTCACCATAACAACATCTCGCAGATCCGTCCTGCCTGCTATATCATTGCCATCAACCTCATCTGGTATGCCCTTTAATTCCTTCTTAACACTATCTGGAAATTCTTCTGGCAGGTCATAGGCTTTTACTATTGATAAAATGTCTGTTCCCGGATCATCCATATGTCCGATTACTTCAATTATCTTACCCTCAGGATTCTTTCTTGCACTGCCGTAGCTGCTTATCTTAACTACTACTTTACTGCCTGTAACCGCTCCTATTTCGTGTTCCTTAGATACAAATATATCACAGCCAATCTTCTGGTTATCAGGCACAACAAATCCAAAATTCTTATTCTTCTGATATGTTCCAACCAAAGTCTTAACTTCGTGGTCTAATATCTCTATTATCTTACCTTCACGTCTTCTATCACCATTCTTCTGTGCTGTAATTACAACTTTAACTTTGTCGTGATAAAAAGCATCCTTAGTATCACTTGCTTTGACAAATATATCATCATCCTGCCCATCTACAACAACAAAACCAAATCCCCTGCTTGTACTCTCAAATGTTCCTACAAGTGCAACATTATCAGGCTTCATATATTTCCCCTTCTTGCTTACACCTATAGTTCCGTCTGCAACTAAAGAATCAAGAACCTCCTGAAGTTCGTGTCTTAATTCTTTAGGAATACCAAGAAGAATTGCTATCTCCTTTGTCTTCATAGGAACATATAATTCATTATTGAGTATCAAATCAGCAAGGTTTTTCCTTCTTTCCTTGAAAACACTACTTTTCATAGTTTCCTCCATTCCATTACTATAATTCAATATCAATCTGCAATATAATATATATTTAATATTTATTACACAAAAACGCCCTTAAGATACTATATCTTAAGAGCGTTAATGTTATCAATTAGAAATTAATATTTAAAATAATAGCTATTACAACGAATAATACAGCAAGAACTTTAGTAATAGTTACAAGCTTACCTTCCATTGAACGACCTTTATTCTTACCCCAGTAAGTATCAGCAGCACCACTAATAGCACCTGATAAACCATTCTGTTTACTTTCCTGCATAAGAACTACTATTGTTAAAAATATACATACTAATATAAATATACCCATTAAGACTATTCTTAATGTATCAGCCCATGACATACCAAACATATATCAAACCTCCTATTGCAATAATCACAATGAATTGATTATAACAAATAAATATTAAATGTGCAACTAATATCTATAACTAATTGTCCATCTGTGCACTATATAATCCTATCTATGAATTATTTCTTAATAAGAAGTGATTCTCCTGTCATCTCTGCCGGCTTCTCCATTCCCATAATCTCAATAAGAGTTGGAGCTATATCACAAAGTCTTCCACCTTCTCTAAGTGTATATGCTTCATCATAATTGACAAGAATAAATGGAACTGGATTAGTTGTATGTGCTGTATGTGGTGCACCTGTTTCATAATCTATCATCTTCTCTGCGTTACCATGGTCAGCACATATGAATAATACTCCGTCAACATCCTTAACAGCCTGTACAGCCTTGCCAACAAGCTCATCTACCTTTTCTACAGCTTTAACTGCTGCCGGAATAACACCTGTGTGACCAACCATATCAGGGTTCGCAAAGTTGATTACGATAACATCATACTTATCTGACTTAATTGCCTCAACTAAATCCATACCAACCTCTGGAGCACTCATCTCTGGCTTAAGGTCATATGTTGGAACATCCTTAGGTGAGTTAACAAGAAGTCTGAACTCATCTACATTAGGATCTTCAACACCACCATTAAAGAAAAATGTTACATGTGCATACTTCTCTGTCTCAGCAAGACGAAGCTGCTTCTTGCCATTATTAGCAAGGAATTCGCCAAATGTATTCTTGATTTCTTCTTTCTTGAATGCAACTAACTTGTTAGGGATTGATTCATCATAATCCTTGAAGCATACAAATGTAGTTGGAATATATTCTCTTTCAAAACCTGTGAACTTATCATCACAGAAAGCTCTTGTCATCTCTCTTGCTCTATCTGGACGGAAGTTAAAGAATATTACTGAATCGTCAGGCTTAACAACTGAAAGTGGCTTGCCATTCTCTGTTATTACTGTAGGAACAACGAATTCATCTGTAACATCTGCCGCATAAGACTCTTCAAGTGCCTTAACTGCATTATCTGCTGACTTTCCTTCACCTGTTGTAAGTGAAAGATATGCTTCCTTTACTCTGTCCCAGTTATTATCTCTATCCATAGCATAGTATCTTCCCGCTAAAGAAGCTACTTTACCAACACCAATCTCTGCCATCTTGTCTTCAAGCCTGGCTACAAAATCTTTAGCTGAAGCTGGAGGTGTATCACGTCCATCAAGGAAAGCGTGTACATATACATTAGAAACTCCATTCTTCTTAGCCATCTCAAGTAAACCATATATATGTGAAATGTGGCTGTGAACACCACCATCTGATAAAAGTCCGAAAAGATGTAAATCAGAATTATTCTTCTTGCAATTCTCCATAGCAGCAAGAAGTTCTTCATTCTTATAGAACTCTCCGTCTTCTATAGCCTTTGTTATTCTTGTAAGATCCTGATATATAATCCTGCCAGCACCAATATTCATATGTCCAACTTCTGAATTACCCATCTGACCATCTGGAAGACCTACATAAAGTCCAGATGCGTTACCCTTAACAAATGGATATTCTTTCATTAACTTATCCATAACAGGAGTATTAGCCATAGCTATTGCATTACCCTCTGTTCTATCACTTAAACCATAACCATCAAGTACCATTAATACAACTGGTTTCTTACTCATATTATTTTCCTCTTTTCTAAGATAGCAATATCTTTAATATTCTCTCTAATTATTCCTGTTGTATGATAGCATACTTATTACTAATTTGCAATTTAGAATAATTATAATTATATTAAAAAGCAATAAGCCATACCTGGAATTACTTCCGTATATGGCTTACTATGTATCTTATTATATATTGTAATTAACAATTTCACAAAAATCCGGCTTAAGACTTGCACCGCCTACAAGACCGCCATCTATATCAGGCTGCCTGAATAATTCTGCAGCATTACCAGCATTAACAGAACCCCCATAAAGAATCCTTATTGAAGAAGCTGCTTCTTCTCCATATAACTTCCTTATATCTAATCTTATAGCCTCACATACTTCCTGAGCCTGAGCTGATGTAGCAACCCTGCCTGTTCCAATAGCCCATATAGGTTCATATGCAATAACACACTTCATAGCATCTTTAGCTGACACCTGTAAAAATGCTGCGTCAATCTGCTTATTAATGAAATCCAATGTTATGCCTTCTTCTCTCTGCTGGATAGTCTCACCACAGCATATAATAGGTGTCAATCCATATTCAATTGCTTTTCTTACTTTGCGGTTGATGCACTCATCATCTTCACCAAAATATTGTCTTCTTTCTGAATGTCCAACTATAACATAATCAACACCAGCCTCTTTTAACATTCCTGGTGAAATCTCACCCGTATATGCACCTTTTTCTTCATAGTGCATATTCTCGGCACCAACCTTAATATCTGTTCCTTTGACCGCTTCCACAACCGGTATAATGTCTATTGACGGAACGCAAAATACTACATCAACATCACGATTAGAGAACTTATCACGAAGCTCACATACAAGTGATACCGCTTCCTTTGGTGTCATATTCATTTTCCAGTTTCCCGCAACTATCTTCTTCCTCATACTACATTCACGCCTCCATACAATATAACTGATCAGCTTATTTATCATTATTACCAGCTCAGTTATTTTAATAAGAAAATTATATCATACAAATTTACAAAAAGCCACTAATAATGCAAATATTTAAAATAAATACAATGTATGTACCTAAGTATTTTATGTATACAACATATTGTATTAAGACAAGCTTAGTTTTATGATTATTTTCAAACAAAAGGAGCTGTATATATCAATATACAGCTCCTTTTGTGCATTGCCTGACTGAATTAACTGTTAATTAACCAATCAAAGCTATATGTTTATGTCAGTAAACACTCTATTTGTCATTAGCTGCTACTACACCTGGAAGTTCCTTACCTTCAAGGAATTCAAGTGAAGCACCGCCACCTGTTGAAATATGTGTCATCTTATCACCGAAACCAAGGTTATTAACTGCGGCTGCTGAATCACCACCACCGATAATTGTAGTAGCATCTGTAAGCTTAGCTAATTCTTCTGCAACAGCAATAGTTCCCTTTGCAAAGTTAGGGAATTCAAATACACCCATAGGTCCATTCCATACTACTGTCTTGGCATCCTTAAGAGCATCCTTGTAAAGCTCACAAGTCTTAGGTCCGATATCCATACCCATATCATCATCTTCCTGGCATCCAGCTTCAACTACATGGAAAGGAGTATCGTTCTTGAATTCCTTTGTTACTACTGTATCAACAGGAATAAGCATCTTAACACCCTTAGCTTCAGCCTTTGCCATCATTTCCTTAGCATAGTCAAGATAATCTTCTTCAACTAATGACTGTCCAACGTTGCCACCATGAGCCTTCTGGAATGTGTATGACATACCGCCACCGATAATAAGTGTATCAACCTTATCAAGAAGGTTGTTAATAACAGAAATCTTTGAAGACACCTTTGAACCACCAAGAATAGCTACGAAAGGCCTTACTGGATTATTAACAGCATTTCCAAGGAAATCTATTTCTTTCTGCATAAGGTAACCAACTACTGCTGTATCAACATACTTTGTTACACCTACGTTAGAGCAGTGTGCTCTGTGTGCTGTACCGAAAGCATCATTAACAAATACATCAGCGATTGAAGCTAAATCCTTAGAGAATTCATCACCATTCTTTGTCTCTTCTGCTCTGAAACGTGTGTTCTCAAGAAGAATAACATCTCCATTATTCATACCTTCAACAGCAGCTCTTGCATTGTCACCAACTACTGTATCATCAGCAGCGAACTTAACTTCCTGTCCAAGAAGCTCTGAAAGTCTTTTAGCAACTGGTGCTAATGAAAATGCCTTATCAGCTCCCTTTGGCTTACCAAGATGTGAGCAAAGAATAACCTTTCCTCCATCAGCTATTAACTTCTTTATTGTTGGAAGTGCAGCAACAAGACGTGTTTCATCTGTAATCTTATCACCATCTAATGGTACATTAAAATCACATCTGCATAAAACTCTTTTGCCATTAACGTTGATATCATCAACTGACTTCTTATTAAGCATATCTATATCCTCCAAATTATCATTACTAGCTTATTGACAGTGACCTGTAAACAACCCAGGTATGCCTGTTCTGTCCCGCCATACAGCAGGACAGTCTTAACATACTTATCAAAATACCGGAGAATGAATTCTCATCTCCGGTATTATTACAAGTTAAATAAATTAACCCTTAATGGTCAATGTATATTATAATTACTTGCTTAATTCAGCGAAGTACTTAATTGTTCTAACCATCTGGCTTGTGTATGAGTTCTCGTTATCATACCAAGAAACTACCTGAACCTGGCATCCACCGTTTGGAAGTTCGTTAACCATTGTCTGTGTAGCATCGAATAATGAACCAAATCTCATTCCAACGATATCGCTAGATACGATAAGTTCTTCATTGTAACCAAAGCTTTCTGTAGCAGCAGCCTTCATAGCAGCATTAACTTCATCAACAGTAACCTTCTTAGCTACAACAGCGTTAAGGATTGTTGTAGAACCTGTAGGTGTAGGAACTCTCTGAGCAGCTCCAATAAGCTTTCCATTAAGTTCTGGGATAACAAGACCGATAGCCTTAGCAGCACCTGTTGAGTTAGGAACGATGTTGCAAGCACCAGCTCTTGATCTTCTTAAATCACCCTTTCTCTGAGGTCCATCAAGTATCATCTGGTCACCTGTGTAAGCGTGAATTGTGCACATAATACCTGATTCAATTGTTGCACAGTCATTAAGAGCCTTAGCCATAGGAGCTAAGCAGTTAGTTGTACAAGAAGCAGCTGAGATAATCTGATCATCTGCTGTAAGTGTTTCGTGGTTAACATTGTAAACGATTGTCTTTAAATCGTTACCAGCTGGAGCTGAGATAACAACCTTCTTAGCACCTGCATTGATATGAGCCTGAGCCTTAGCCTTTGATGTATAGAAACCTGAGCACTCAAGAACTACGTCAACATCAAGATCTCCCCATGGGCAGTTGTTAGCATCTGGCTCTTTGTAGATCTTAATTGTCTTACCCTTTACTGTAATTGTACCAGCTTCATCATCAGCTGTTACCTGATCTTCCTCACCGAAATCAACATATCTTCCCTGTGATGAATCATACTTTAAAAGATGAGCTAACATCTTAGGGCTTGTTAAATCGTTGATAGCAACTACTTCGTATCCTTCTGCACCGAACATCTGTCTGAATGCAAGTCTACCGATACGTCCAAAACCATTAATCGCAACTTTTACTGACATAAAAATAAATCCTCCTAATATAAAGATTGTTAATAAAAAATCAACTACATTGTATTCTACATAAAACAATTTAAAATATCAAGTGTTAATTCCTATTTTTTACAAATTATTGTATATTTCGCTATTCAAATTAAACTTTTTACCATATTCCATTAATCTTATTATATCTGTTCTCAAACTCACTAATCAGCCTATTTTTTCTCTTTTATCTCTGCTAACACACAGTCTGCAAGATTATTAGCGTGATCTGACATTCTTTCAAGATTAGATAAAATATCAAGAAATACAACACCATTAGATGTTTTACATAACCCAGAAGATAATCTCTCGATATGTTTATTTCTTAATTCTTCTTCTAAATCATCAACCTCATCTTCTATACGGCATACATTATCTGCTGCAACCCTGCTGAACTTTTCCCTGGCTTTAATTGCCTCTGAGAAACAGACAATAACCTTTTCAGATAACTTCTTGAGTTCTTCCATTCCATGCTGGGAGAATATTATTTCATTATCTATCTTGTATTTGGCAAGATCAGACATATTCTCTGCATGGTCTGACACTCTCTCAATATCAATAATCGCATGGAATAAATCATTAATAAGTAAATGCTGTTCTTCCGTTATGGAAAGATTATTAACCTTTATGAGATATTCTGTAAGATACTTTTCATAGAGGTCAACCTTGTGTTCCGTCTCTATGACTTTGTCTATCATATCCTGATCATTGTTCATAACAGCATTTACCGAATATTTTATATTATCCAGTGACAGATTGCCCATTATGATAACTTCGCTGAGTGCCCTGTCAACCGCTACTGATGGCTGTTCTAATATTCTGCTGTCAAAATGTCTTGATAACTCTGCCGCATAACTGTCGCTTGCCTCTAATGAAGCATTTTCTTCATCTTCAGTCTTCTCTCTTATAATTATGCCTGAAAGTTTAACAAGCAGACTTCCAAATGGCATCATTATAGTTGTACATATTATGTTAAAGAACGTATGGAATATAGATATTTCCACACTTGTTATATTATGCACAGCTAACGCAGGTTTAAACATAAATAATATAAAAGCACCTGTTCCAAATATAACTGCTCCCGCAACATTAAATAAAAGATGCATACAAGCTGCTCTCTTTGCATTCCTTGTTGTACCAGCACTTGATATAATTGCAGTTACACACGAACCTATATTCTGCCCCAACGTAATAAATACTGCCGCATTGGTAGTAACCACTCCATTGATTGCGAGTGTCTGTAATATACCTACTGATGCAGAAGAGCTTTGTAGAATTGCTGTTACTACAATACCAATTGCAATACCCAATAACGGATTACTTCCTACCACTTCAAACGCTTTTGAAAAAATAGGTGCATCTGTATATGGAGATATCGACTCTGACATAAAATCAAGTCCTAAGAACAAAAGTCCGATACCTACAACTATCTCTCCCGCCATTTTCTTTTTAGGCTTCTTACTAAACAATACAAGAATTGCACCGATTCCTACAAGCAGAGGTGCATAAAATGATGGCTTTAACACTTTGACAGCATCTCCGAGCTGTCCTAAAGATACAATCCATGCTGTTATGGTTGTACCAATGTTAGCACCCATTATAACTCCTACAGCCTGTACAAGTGTCATAAGACCAGCATTAACAAATCCAACAACCATAACTGTTGTCGCGCCACTACTCTGAATTATGGCTGTTATAAATGCTCCAACAAGAACAGCTAATAATCTGTTCCTTGTAAGATAGCCTATGAGCTGTTTCATCTTGCTTCCCGCTGACTTTTGCATACCATCTGCCATTATGTTCATTCCATATAAGAACATACCGATGCCGCCTGCAAACATAAACAAATTGCCAACTAACTCAATATTCACTTTTTTCTCCTGTCCTGCACATACTAATTATCCGTTAATAAAGATTTATCTTATACTTAATAAAAGTAAAGAAATTGTGCATTTTGTGTAAAGAATGTAAAAATACGTTTACATAATAACAATCAATTCAAATATTTTCAAGGGCTTTAGTACCATTTTCAAACTAATAATGCTATAATCAACAATATAATAATTATAAATATGATGTGAGTATCAGAAGAATCTTTACTACTCACTTATACATCGTGACTGTTTAGCAGCCCACATAATAACAATCTAATTTTACTTATGAAATGGAGAAGACATATATGAGAACTTATCCTGAACTTTCAGACTGGCATCTTCACTCGCATTTTTCGTCTGATTCAACCGAAACTCCTGAGAATATAATCAAAAATGCCATCAATATGCAGTTAAAAAGCATATGTTTTACAGAACACAACGACTACGATTACCCTTTAGAGGACGGAAATGTTGTATTTGCCCTTGATTATGACAAATATACAGACGAACTGCTTGAATTAAAAGAGCGTTATAAAAATGATATTTTTATTGGAATTGGTGTCGAACAGGGACTTCTTTCTTCTGCTAAAGATAAAATCAACAACTACGACCCTACTGGCAGACTTGATTTTATAATTGGTTCATCACATCTTGTATATGGCAACGACCCTTATTATCCTGAATTCTGGGATAATGTGTCCGTAAAAGATGCAATAAGCAGATATTATGAAGCAATAACCGACTGCATTAAAACTTGCGATAACTTTGATGTATACGGACATCTTGATTATATTGTAAGATATGCTCCTGATCAGGATAATAATTATAACTGGAAAGATTATTATGATTATTTCGATACAATCCTAAGACTTCTTATTGACAAGGGCAAAGGCATTGAAATCAATACCGCAGGACTTAAATACGGACTTAAAAATCCTAATCCCTGCCTTGATATAGTAAAAATGTACCGCTCACTTGGCGGCGAGATTATAACAACAGGTTCTGATGCCCATAAAGCCTGCCATATTGCATATTCCTATGAAATAATCACTGATATGCTTAAAAATGCAGGATTTAACTATTATACTATATTCAAGGAAAGAAAGCCTGAATTCGTATCTATATAAGCACATAAGGGTTATCATCACCAGCTTTTCTGTAGACTGATTGCTCCATATATGTTTATTAATATCTGAAAAGACCAAGTATCTGCCACTGCATCTGCAGCATTAATTTACAGCATATATCAGCCCCTCAGTATGGATTTTGCTTTCATACTTGTGGGCTGATATTATATTAATCTTTTGATATATTTTTCGCTTTTTGTAAAGTGCATTATTTTTTATAGTTTCAAGATTTATTTTAATCATTTTTAATTTTCCGTAATGCTGCAACATTTTTCTTAATACAATCAATGCAGTAATCAGCCTGATTTTGATTTAATGTATGATTAAATGTGAGTCTTATTGAAGCAAGGCTTTCTTCATCAGTCTTTCCTATAGCCTTTAATACGTGCGAAGGTCCGCCGTGATTGCCGTGACACGCCGAACCAGAGGATACGCATATGCCCTGTTTATCCAAAAGAAGCACAAGTTCACCTGCACTTATACCTTTAAAACAGATATTAATATTTCCTGATACCCTGCCTGTCATATTGCCATTAATGCTTGTATACGGGATTTCATTAACTATCCGCTCTGCCATATATCTTTGTATATTCCACTCTTTTTCCATTCTGTAATGCAGTGTATTAACAGCAATATCCGCAGCTGTTGCAAGTCCGATTATTCCAGCAACATTTTCTGTACCGGAACGCATATTTTTCTCCTGTCCGCCTCCATATATTAACGGCTCAAGCTCCCTGTCTGTATACAAAAATCCAACACCTTTAGGTCCGCATATTTTATGTGCACTCACGCTGAGCATAGATACTCCAAGCTTATGAACATCAATATCAATATGTCCAAATGCCGCAACTGCATCTGTATGAACAGGAATACCGTATTCTGATGCCACCGCACTAACCTGCATTAATGGCTGTATTGTTCCTATCTCATTATTAACAAGCATAACCGATATAAGCAAAGTATCATCTTTTATCTTTCTTCTTAAATCCTCAATATCAATTATGCCATCCGATGTGCATCTTAAATATTCTATATTATACCCACGTTTCTCTAAATCCCTGCATTTATTTAATATTGCAGGGTGTTCAATTTCACTTACTATAATAGTTCCACTGTGCTTTCCTGCAACCGCTGCCTCTAATGCCCAGTTATCGCTCTCAGTTCCGCCAGATGTAAAATATATATTATCAGCCTCTGTGCCTATCAGTCCGGCTATATTTGCCCTCGCTTCTTCAACTGCCCTTTTATTATTTCTTCCACATTCATATATTGACGATGGATTCCCATAATCATTTATCATATACTGCCACATAGCCTTACACACCGGCAAACTCATAGGCGTTGTCGCCGCATTATCAAGATATAACATATGCCTCCTCCCAGCTTTTCCCTCTTTCCATACAGTCAATATTTAAGTTCACAATCCACTGTATTACTTATTAATATTATATTCAAAAGCTGCATACTATGTTAATAAAGACAACGGAGCCTTTTCTTAATTATGAGCAGCAAATCAGGCAGACAACTACTATATACTCCTGTAATCAAAGGAACTATCATCCTTACAATCGCTGGACTTCTATGCCGCATACTTGGATTTTATTACCGCATTTTTCTTAATTCACACATTGGCTCATACGGAATGGGAATGCTGCAATTAGTCCTTCCCTTATGTGGAATTGCATTTTCTGTATGTATGTGTGGCTTTAATTCTGCAATTTCCAAATACACAGCACAGACACACGGAAATATCAATGTACTCCTTGGTGGTCTTTTAATGAGTTTTCCGTTATCCTGTATATTTTCTGCGGTATGTGCCGCATTTTCATATGAAATAGCCGATAAACTTATGTTTAACGCCGATTGTGCTCCACTTATCCAGATAATCGCAATTGGTATTCCCTTATCCGCAATACACAGCTGTATATGTGGTTATTATTACGGCTGTAAAAAGACATTTATTCCCGCAATATCACAGATAATTGAGCAATTAATACGAATATTCAGTGTGATAATCTATTATCACCTGATTTCTGGAAATCTGGAAACTTTAACTGTAACTGATGCTTTATATGGTAATATCGCAGGTGAAGTCTGTGCTGATATATTCTGCATTGGATGTGTCTATGTAAACAACAAACAGAATAATAAGAATAATAAAATTATTAGAAATAACAATAGCTGTTCAGCACGCAAAACCTCTTACATCAGAGTTATTGCACTATATGCTCTCCCGCTCAACTTAAACAGCCTCCTTTTGCACCTGTTTGAAAGTGCTGAGGCAATATTAATCCCAGCCCAGCTTATTATATATGGCTTGTCAAAAGAAAATGCTGTCAGCACTTATGGAATTATATCTGGAATGACACTTCCACTGCTCCTCTTTCCTTCTGCCATAACCAACTCAATGTCTGTTATGCTTCTTCCTAAAGTGTCAGAAGACAACTCTGTACAACGTAGTTCCAGTGTAATCACAACTCTGCACCAGTCCGTGAATATATGTATGCACCTTGGTATAATGAGCTGTGTGCTATTTATATTATACATTGGCAGACTTGGAGCAACACTGTTTCACGAACCCAGTGTATACAATTATACCATTATGCTTGCCTGTATATGTCCATTTCTATATGTCAAAACAAGCCTTGCAAGCATATTAAACGGCCTTAATATGACTGCAAGAACCTGTGCATACAGCATAACTGGTCTCGCTATAAGAATAGCCTCATTAATACTGCTCGTTCCCGGAATTGGCATATCCGGATATATCTACGGACTTATAATCAGCAATATATTAGTGTGCACCCTGCATTATATCAAGCTTTACAAAATGTATCATTTTAAGCCAGATATCATAAATAATATAATTACTCCATTAAGCTTAAGTATTATTGCAGTTACATCATCTAATATAGCACTTAGATTAATAACAAGCCTGTTTTCTTTTGTAACTTCACTGACCCTTAACAGTATATTTTCTTTGTGTGCAAATATACTATTATCCTGCTTAATCTATATAATAATCTACTCTAAGGTTGACTTTACCTGATTAATTGATGGTGCATTTTCCCAGCGGTCAATATTAGTATCATACATATCTTGTATCCACTGAATTGCACTGCTCCTGCCTTCTTCTGAATATTCAAATTTCTTAGCTGTAATATCTTCTTCCTTCATCGCCGTTGAGGCATATGGACCCTGCCAGATTAGTACATTAAGTACATAATCTGGCTTTTCGCCTGTACGCTCAATCTTATATCTCATACCATTATGCCCACCGGTGTATACACCACCATATTTGAAGAAATTAAAGGGCATTATTTCTTTTTCGTTTATCATATTTGGTCACCTTAATTCTATTGATTATTTTTACCTTACTTTATCATAATGTGTCCACATTCTGATAATCTTTATCGTTCCATTATACTCAATTTCACCAGCTATAATTGGCTCATTATACATTTGATATACCAATCTATGCTGAATATTTATTCTTCTTGAATATACCCCCTGTAAATTACCAGGTAATTCCTCATATGGAGGTGGATTTTGAAATGGATTCTCTTTAATAACTTCTATTAGTTTTTTTGCTTTTTCATCAAGATGTACACTTTTCAAATTCTTAATGTCTTTTACTGCCTGTTTAGTGTAAACTATTCGGTACATATTTTTACCACTCTACATCTTCTTCGGGCACGCAATCCTCTATAGCCGTATCCATTCCTTCTTTTATGGACTCAACCATACCTGGAATGGAATTAAGATAAATCGTCTCCTGAATTGCATTCCAATCACTTTCCGATATCAGAACCGCATTACCTTTTTTACTTACAATTAAAGTTGGTTCACTATAGAGATTAACGTCCTCTACCAAATTATAGAGTTCCTTTCTTGCGTTTGTTATATTAATTGCTGACATAATAAAATCTCCTTGCTTTTTTCCTTTAATCAAATATATTGTTCTATTTTGTACTATTTTTCAATTTCTAAATTTAATTATTTTCATTAATATTCTCTTTTAAAATCTCTCTTACACTCTGTTTTTTCTCATACACTCTATATGTTTCTATCTTATCTCTTATAAATTATATTATATTTTGCATCTGTTCTTCTTTAATTATATGCTAAATATTATCTTGAATGTAGAGATTTCTATGTCAAAATCATTATAACGTACGTTTTTGCGTACGTCAAGTATCTATACCATCAGATATAGACCAGCCATTATAATTGCGTAAAAAATAAGCACCTTAAGATTTTACTCTGTTGGTGCTTATAATAAAAACATAATTATTTTATTTCTCCAAATAGCAATATTCAACTACTTAATTCTAAATTTTTTTGTTTCTTCCTCTTTCAATGGTCTTCCGAGTTTTTTAACTTCTTCAATCATTTCACGCCACTCAAAACGCTTTCCATTTGAAGGCTCTGTTAATCTTCCATCTGTTATAAATCTTTCAATATCTGACAACTTATTATATTCATTTTTCATAGTTGCAAGCATAACATCACCTACTTTCCAAATATTTGTCTATTAACTTTTGTGCCTCTAATTCACCAATATACATTTTTTGACCACTAATAACCTCTGCTCCTAATTCCTTCTTATAGTGTTCTATTAAATTAGTCTTAGCTGTAAATGCAACATATCCATCACAGCCTGCATCCATACTATATTGACAAGCAATAGCAAATAAATGACCACCTACACCTATATATTCACCATTATGACCCACATTATGCGGTGCAGCTTCTACAATATTAACATCGGCAACTCCACCATCTATCTTAAAAGCAATTCTACCTTGAACTGTATCATCACCCTTAACAAACAAATCATATATTTTATAATCATTGTTTTCTGGTATTGTCCAATCAATTTTCCACCCATTATAGTCTTTGAATTTAATTGGTGACTGCCTTTCTTCGTAATCTGTTTCAACAATCAGCCCCGTTTCACGTTGAATAAGACACGCTGTCAATTCATCTATTAGTATATCTATCTCCAAACTTTTATCCCTTTCCGTGTATTAATTATACCATATATACATATAAAAATCATTACAAATAATATATTCAAATATTACTTCTGGTTGTTTTTATATATGCAAACGTATAAATCCACATCAAATTCTAATTTCCATACGTCTGAACCTTCTCATTAAGGTCATAAGGGGTCGTCTGGTATACGTAATAATTCAGCCAGTTAGTATAAAGATTATTAGCGTGGCTTCTCCAAGATAACACTGGCTTTCTGTTGCAATCATCATCTGGATAATAGTTCACTGGAAGTTGTGGCTCAAGCCCCTTGTCTAAATCTCTCTTATATTCCTGATCAAGTGTCATCCTGTCATATTCAGGGTGACCCATAACAAATATATGCTTGCCGTCCTGTCCTATTGCAATATATATGCCCGCTTCATCTGAATCAGCAAATACCTTGAGCTGTTTGTTGTTTAATATATCTTTCCTGCACGCTTCTGTATATCTTGAATGTGGTGCCATAAAGAAATCATCAAATCCCCTTACAAGAGGCTCTTTTCTGTTAAGAACGTGGTGCTTGTATACACCTGATAATTTCTCATCAAGAAGGACTTTCTTAATTCCATAATGGTAGTAAAGTCCCGCCTGTGCACCCCAGCATATGTGGAGTGTTGATGTAACGTGCTCTTTTGACCACTCCATTATTGTTGTAAGCTCATCCCAGTAGTTCACTTCTTCAAATGCAAGCTTTTCAACTGGTGCTCCTGTTATTATAAGTCCATCGAAATTTCTGTCTTTTACATTAGAAAATGTTTCATAAAATTTCTTTATATGTGATGATGATGTATTCTTTGACACATGTGATTCTGTCTGTATAAATGTCACATCAATCTGTAATGGAGTATTAGATAATGCTCTTAATAACTGCAATTCTGTGTCCTGCTTTATTGGCATAAGATTAAGAATTGCTATCTGCAATTCTCTGAAATCCTGTGAAAGTGCCCTGCTTTCGTCCATCACGAATATATTTTCTTCCTCTAACTCGTGCTTAGCTGGAAGATCATTCTGTATTTTAATTGGCATATTTACCTCGATTCCTGTGTAAATCACATTTTAATATAGTCAAACTTACTGTTAATGATGTATTCTACAACAATTCATCTTTTCCTGCAAGCTTAATGAATTCTTCCTCCGTAATCACTGGAACACCAAGCTGGGCAGCTTTCTTGTTCTTAGTTGACTGCGATGTACTATCATTATTAATAAGATACGATGTGTTACCTGTGACAGAACCTGTCACCTTGCCTCCCATACTCTCTATAAGTGCCTTAAGTTCATTACGGTTAGCAAAATGATTAACATTTCCTGTTATAACAAATGTCTTGCCAGCAAGTTCCTCTGTTGTCTGTGCATTTTCAGCCTCTTTAATATTAACCTCACTTAATATGTCAAGATACTCATCTTTCTTATCTTCATTTTTAAAATATTCAACAAATGCCTCTGCTATAACTTCACCTATTCCATCTATATCAGTAAGTTCATCTGCTGTAGCTTTAAGAACAGCCTCAGGGTCATTATTAAGCTTATTAACTATTAATCTTGCTGTGGAAAGTCCCACATTATCTATTCCAAGGCCATATATAACCCTGACTAAATCTGTATCTTTCGCCTTTTCAAGTGCTTCAATAAGATTATTATAAGATTTCTCGCCAAAGCCCTCCATTGCTGTTATTTCATCTTTATATCTTGATATTCTGAAAATATCCCCTCTCTTTTTCAGTAAACCTTTCTGAATGAACTTTTCTAAAGTTGCCTCTGATAAACCGTCTATATTAAGTGCATCTCTTGATGCCAGAAGTGCAAAGCTTTTTATGTGCTTAGCCTGACACTGTTCATTATCACAATACAATGATTTTACATCATTAACATCGCTTATCCTTGTCTTTCCACCACATACCGGACAGACTTCTGGTATCCTTACTGTTCCGCTCTGTGTAATATTTTCTGCAATCTGCGGAATAATCATATTGGCCTTAAATACTTTAATTGTGTCACCTATTCCAAGCTTAAGACTTTCCATTATGCTTATATTATGCACGCTTGCCCTTGAAACTTTAGTTCCTTCCAGTTCAACCGGTTCAAATATTGCCACAGGATTGATAAGTCCCGTTCTTGAAGCACTCCATTCTATCTCTTTTAATGTAGTTTCTGCGGTTTCATCTGTCCATTTGAATGCCATAGCATTTCTTGGAAACTTCGCTGTTCTTCCAAGCGATTCACCATAAGCAATATCATCATATATAATAACAAGTCCATCTGACGGAAAATCGTTATTAACAATTGTATGCTCAAACCAGTCAATTACATCTAGTATATTATCTTTATCAACTTCCTTATATTCAACAACATCAAATCCCTGGCTTTTAAGCCATTCAAACTGGCATTTTCTTGAATTATTAAAATCCACTCCATCTGCTGATACAAGCGTAAATGCAAAGAAATTGACATTACGCTCTTTTGTTATCTTATTATTGAGCTGTCTTACTGAGCCACTGCAAAGATTTCTTGGATTTTTGTACTTGGCATCTGTTTCAGGAATTTCCTCATTAATTCTGTTAAAATCAGAATAAGTTATAATTGCTTCTCCTCTTAACACAAGTCTTCCCTTATAACTTATAGTTACAGGTATATTCTTAAACATTCTTGCATTGTTAGTAATAATTTCACCAATCTGTCCGTTGCCTCTTGTTACCGCCTTTACCAGTTCTCCATTCTCATATGTAAGAACTATAGTAAGTCCATCAAGCTTCCACGATAACAATCCTTTCTGGTCTTTTAACCAGCTCCTTAAGCTTTCCCTGTCTTTGGTCTTATCAAGACTTAACATTGGTGAGTCGTGTCGTTCCTTTGGAAGCTCACTTAATACTTCATATCCAACATTTACTGTAGGACTGTCCGAAAGCACACAGCCAGTTTCCTCTTCAAGCTTTTTAAGTTCATCATATAAAGCATCATATTCATAATTAGACATTATTTCCTGTCCCTCTGAATAATAGCTTTTTCCCGCCTTATTAAGAAGTGCAACAAGCTCCTTAATTCTATCTAACTTCTCCATATCTTAATATTCCTCCAGATTAACAATTAAATATACATACCTATAAGCCTATTTCAAAGCTCCTCTTATCAAGCTATAGCAAAAAAGCAGCACTCACACCCTACAGGCTGTTATAAAGCTTTTCTTTCTCTGCACCCTCTACTACTCTGTATTCGCCGCAGGCAAGGTCACCTAGTTCAATATTCATAACCCGTATTCTTGTAAGCTTTTCAACCTTATATCCCAACTCCTGACACATTCTTCTTATCTGCCTGTTAAGCCCCTGTGTCAGTACAATTCTGAATGTATTGCTGTTTACTTTATATATTCTGCACTGTTTAGTCTTGACATTTAATTCTTTTAAATACACGCCAGCAGACATTTTATCAAGAAAATCTTTAGTTATATTCTTGTTAACTTTAACAATGTATTCTTTCTCGTGTCCATTAACTGAGCGTAATATCCTGTCAGTTATTTCACCATTATTTGTAAGAAGAATAAGTCCGTCCGACTCCTTATCAAGCCTTCCTATCGGATATATTCTTTCACTGTAGCCTACATAATCAACAATATTGTTATTTCCCTGCTTGTTAGTTGTTGTACATACAATGCCAACAGGTTTATTAAATGCTATAAGTATATCTTCTGGTTTATCATTAGAAATCTTACTGCCATCTATACATATAATATTATTATCATCAACCTGCTGCCCACATTCAGCAACGGCCCCGTCAACTGTTATCCTGCCTGCCTCTAAAAGCCTGTCAGCCTCACGCCTTGAACATACTCCCTTGGCACTTAAATATTTATTTATCCGCATATATATTATATATGTGCTCCTTTCAAAATTATCGCCTTCTGATTAAATATCAGAAGCCATAAACTTTATAGTGCCAGAAGGATAATTCCATTCTCTATATATCCACATATCATTATACATTTTTAAATATGCCATACATTGCATATTTTCATATATGTATTTATCTATAAGAAAATATTATTTTATCCTTCAGGCACTCATATCATAATATCAAAAACAGACAACAAAATCAAAACATTTGCTTGTTTATAAAAAATAGTGTATTATTAATTATTATCAGCACATATAGCTCAGTTGGATAGAGCGTTCGCCTCCGGAGCGAAAGGTCGTGGGTTCGACTCCCATTGTGTGCATTTAAGAATATATTTCTTCTGTATTTCTGTCATATTCATACACTGTATATGACAGAACTTCATCTTTTGAAACTCCCTCTGTATTAACATCTCTTACCATAGCCATCAGTTCCTCTTTATTAAACATTGTTGACTTTGGAAGAATAATAACTTCATGGATTGATGAAGGCAATATATATATGTCACTCTCCAGCTTATCTGCAAGCTTCTTTAATACTCCCTCATACATAATGCCCGCCGCACCATTAATCCGGCTTTTATTAGTAAGCACATAAAGATTGCTGCACCAAGGATCATCTAATGAATATCTTCCCTCTTCTGTATCAACATATTTTATAAGTTCTGACATTTCATATATCTTTACAGGAAGAAGCTTAGGCGTATTACTAACCGCTGTCCTGTACAGCTCATCTTCTTTTATGTGCCAGTTCTTTATGTTGCTGTTATATATAAGAGCTGTTGCATTGCCATCCTCAATATCGCCTAATATGCAGTAATATACCATTGCAAGGTCAAGTATTTTCTTGTGTGGCACAAGGCTTAACAGCTTCCTGTTCGCATTGTAATTAATAAGCTTGTATACAATTTTATCTTTTATCCCCTCAAAACTCATAAGACTCTGCGTATCAACCGATAATCTATCTTTATTCAGATAATACAACTCCTTAATTCCAGCAAATATACTGTCTATTGATTTGCCATTAACATACTGCTCATAATAATCATTCAAATATATCGTTGGCGATATAACGCTCCCCTTATTAAGTATAATAAGCCCGTCATATTCACAGCCGTTATTCTTTATAACGTGCGTTATATCAACAGTCCCGCCTTCTCCTGCTACAGGTTCAGCTTTCTTCATAATAACTTTCTTAAAATCCTCAAAATTCATTATAGATATAGTATTAGTTTCTTTCATTTAATATATTCCTTTCGTAAAATAATAGTTATATTCCTGCGCAGTGAATATATACATAATTGGGAATTAACCGGGCAAGACCCACGCCCACGACATACCTTTTCAGGTACAATAACAATAGATTATATTCCATAAATGTATCACTATGAATTATCTATTGTATCATTAATAGATTATAGCTAAACGCTATGTACTCATATAAGATAACATCATATATAATATCTGTCAATATTTTATTGAAAGTGTTGTGATTTTTGTTATATTTGCACAAACAAATAAAAAAGCAGTAATCAATATGCCTAAATTATCTAAAGATGAACTTCTTGCAAGCCATTTTCTGATTTAACGCATATCAATTACTGCTTTATATTTATTAATTAGAATGAAGCCAGTACATCTAATATAAGCTCCCATGTACGTTGTACTGATGGTACATTAAGCTTTTCATTAAATGTATGAATATCAATAATATCTGGTCCGAATGATACACAGTCAAGTCCGTCAAGCTTATCTGCAAACATACCACACTCAACACCTGCGTGTATAGCCTGAATAATCGGTTCTTTTCCGTATAATTTTTTGAAAGAATCAGACATAATTTCTCTTAACATTGACTCTTTCCTGTATTCCCAGGCTGGATACTTTCCTGTGATAACATATTCACCACCAAGAAGCTCAACCATACTTGTAACCTTATCTATAAGGTATTCTTTCTCACTCTCTACTGAGCTTCTAAGAAGATACGTAATTACAACCTTTCCATCTTCCATTCTTACAACACCCGCATTAATTGATGTCTGTACAAGTCCTTTAATGTCGTTGCTTAATTTAACAACACCATCCTGAATATGTGTAAGTGCAAGTACAACCTTATTAGTAGAACTGTAATCCATTGCCTGGACAGAAACTTTACTGCATTGACTTACTTTAATAGACATATCCTTATCTGTAACACTATATTCATTAATTATAAGCTGTGCATACTTATTAAGCATTTCTACTACGCCAGCAGTATCACCATCTTCTACAACGATAACTGCTTCTGAACGTGGGGCAATTGAATTATCTTTCTCACCACCTGAGATAGTCTTGATATTATAGTTGTACTGCTTTGATAATTCAAAAAGAAGTCTGCCAAGAACAACATTGGCATTAGCTCTCTGGTATATAATATCAACACCAGAATGTCCGCTTGTAACTCCCGATACATTTATTGTGACTTCTGTTCCCGTAACTTCTGTATTTACTGCCGGATACTTAGATATAATAACAGCTCCACCTGCACAGCTTGATAAGAAGATACCTTCATCTTCTGAATCAATATTAAGCATTATTCTTCCCTTAATATCTGAACAATCCATAGCTTCTGCACCAAGCATACCTACTTCTTCATCTACCGTAAATATAGCTTCAATATCCGGATGTTTGATTGAGTCATCATCAAGAATTGCAAGTGCATATGCTACTGCTATTCCATCATCTCCACCAAGGCTTGTTCTGTCTGCCTTTATATAATCACCATCAACTAAAAGGTCAAGGCCTTCATTTTCCATATCTTTATCTTTGTCTGGTGTCTTAACAGCAACCATATCCATATGTCCCTGAATAATAACTGGTGCTCCTGTGCTTCCATTAGTTGCTGGCTTTCTTATAACAACATTGAAATTATCATCCTGTCTGTAATCAAGTCCTCTTTCCTTAGCAAAATCAACAAGGTATCTGCTTATCTTCTCAACATTGCCTGAACCGTGAGGAATATTACATATATCCTCGAAAAATCTAAATACATTCTTTGGCTGTATATCTTCTAATACTCTATTCATATACTTATATCTCCTAGCCTTTATTTTATCGATTTATCAGTTTAACTGATTAACGTAATTATAATACAATCAAATCAGCCGTAATTCAAGTACAATTAATTAATCATTTTCTCACCCGATAAACATTTATTAAGAATATCCGCTAATGGCTCCATAGCATTTTTAACCTCTCCAACTGTATTAGTCTGTGCTCCTGCCTCTATTAACATTGACCTTCCTCTTTTATGAAGGCAGTACCTGTATGCATTAACATATATATTTCTAAGATATCCCGGATAATAAGCCTCGCCTAACAACTGCATTTGCAGGCTCATAGCAAGATTATCGTCCCTGTAAGGATTATTAAGATATGCAATATCGCCATTTACCTTACTATAGCTAAGTCCATTAAAAAGCATAACCCTCGCCATATCTTTTCCGTCAATATTAGTAAGCAGATGTGTTGTATCTGCAACACCATCTCTGTGCAGATCAATAACAACTTCTATCGTAGGGTTGTCAGCAAGTATTTTCTCAATACCATTTTCTGCATATGTATATGCCTTGCTTCTGTCAAGTTTTCCGTCTACATAATCATACACACTCGTATCGTGTATGACATTATATCCATACTTATTGACAAGCAGTTCTGTGAGATAATCGCCAACTCCTATTATTGTCGTTGACACATCTCCCTCTACTGTATCTGTAAATCCCTCCTGTGAATGGGTATGGAAAATGAGTATCTGCGGCTTGCTGTTATCCTTGCTTATTGCAAGATTTTTCTCTATAAATTCTGCCGGCCGCAGTATACTGTCAGTCAGATCCGTTATTGATGTAACTGTATAAAAATGGCTTCTCACAAAATTATAATCTGTAAGCTGCGATTTATCATATACTGCACCGCTCACTGTATTTCTTGAAATAATATTCCGTATATCCGATTCGTTCAATTGCTGGCTGTTGTTAATATTACTGTTCTGCGTGGTATTTCCTGCAATTATACTCTCCTGCGGCTGTGTATCACCAGCATTGCCTGCATTATTATCTGTCTCATTTTTTGTACCGCTATTATCTTCACCATTGTTAAGACCATTTACCAGATTATCTGCTCCAGCATTAATACTTATAACACCACCTACATCATTGTCTGCAAGCTTTATATAATCATCATTCTGGTTATTAATCACAGCATTGACAGGTACAACATTATTAACCAGCTGTGCCCATATATTATTATCCAGCAGTTGTGGCTTGTCATAAAACAGCATTGCAGGTGACATAAGCCTTAAACAGCCACTAATAAATGTATCCTCTATAAATGCTGTTACCTTCATATTCTTACCTATAAGTGCCAATACAATTACAATAATCACAATTGACAATAATGATGACAGCCTGTGCTTACGCTCCATGCTAATCCTCCATTCTTGTATACAACTTTACTGTACTTTTATATCGAATTTATATCTGATATTTAATTGTATTAATGCTTATTAAGAATATTACCTATTTTATTTAAAAATATCCATCAGCCAAAATATTGTATTTATAACTAATAATTTTACAGTCCGTTCAAAGCTTGTAATTATCCAGATATTCCAGCCTGCTCCAGGTTATTTATAGCTGATGATATTATCGCACTTATATTTTTAATGTCCTGATCTATCGCTTTAGGTGTGACATACATATCCTTCATATTATTGTCTATCCCTGAAAAAAATGCTGCTATCTCATCAGCACTGCAATCACCTATAAGAGGACTTACAAGGTCTGTTACTATTGTCAAAGCATCTATTACTGTTGGAACTCCAATTGCAAGAACTGGTATTCCTATATTCTCATAATTAATTCCAACTCTGTGATTGCCTACTCCTGATCCTGGATTAATGCCCATATCCGACAGCTGTATTGTAGTATTAAGCCTTTCTATATTTCTTGCTGCAAGTGCATCTATTGCAATAATAACTGACGGATTTATCTGCTTTGCAATTCCCTTAATTATATCCGCAGTTTCCATACCTGTATCCCCCATAACTCCCGGTATTATTGAACATACACACAGCCCCGTATCATCATTATCAATATGTCCATTAATATACAGGTTCTTTGCAACAAGTGGTCCAAGCGAGTCCGATGTAATATCCCTGTTGCCAAGTCCTGCCACCAAAAGACTTATGGGTCTTTTGGAGCTTATATTTTTCCCACCTGAAAATGGTATTTTATTATCTTGTCTGCTATCCTTTCCGTTATCTTTAACTTTTTTATTTTTTAACAGCTCACCTATAAGTTCGCTGATATAATTTTTCAGAATTTCGGTGACATTATTGTTATAATCTTCATTCATCTCATTTATCTTTCTTGCCTCTATCGTTATATAAGTGCCCATTGGCTTTCCAATCATTCTCTCACCTGCTTTATTAGTAACCTTCAGGCTTGTAACTTCTATCCCTGTATCCTTATCTTTATGCTGATTTACAATAATGCCTTTTAACCTGCCGGCTTTTCTTGAAATCTCCTCATTTAATTCTACTGCAAGGTCTGTTCTAATATTATTCTGCATATCTTTAACTCCCATATAATGTTGTATACATATTTAATTCCATACTTTATATGACACCAAGAATCAAAAGGTATTTTGTCCCTGAATTATGACCCTTGCATCATTATTTTTATATGAAAAATCTCTATCATATTGATTTTTCACATCTTATTATTTATAATGTGCAGGAATATTTATTTAATGATAAATATTTTTGTGAATTAATGGTTGACATTATGGACTTTCTACTATAAGATATATGAGTATGTTTACATTAGATCGTCCGTGTCCGGCTTTAATGCGAAACAGATAACTAAGATTATATTAATATTTGGAGGTGTACGGATTGGCTAACATTAAATCTGCTAAGAAGAGAGTAATCACAAGTCAGGTAAGAGCTGATAGAAACAAGGCAATAAAGTCTAAGGTTAAGACTTATATCAAGAAGGTAGACGCTGCTGTTGCTGCTGGTGACAAGGCTGCTGCTGAAGCTGCTCTTCCTGTTGCTATAGCTGAGATATCTAAGGCTGCTTCTAAAGGAATCTTCCACAAGAACACAGCTGCTAGAAAAGTATCTCGTATTACTAAGGCTGTTAACACTTTAGCTTAATTATTTTATTTAACATAAAAGACTGGTGCATACCCTCGCACCAGTCTTTTTTATGTAATAGGAAATTCCCTATTATATTTTACGCTGAATATTTAATTATTATAAGCTCTACTCCGAGCTTATCCTGCAATCTTCCCTGCTTTACACGTTCTTCTATATCTGCACATTCATTTAATATATCTTTAACTGTATCTGTTGTAAAATATTTTGCCTGTGAAAGATATTTACCAGCAACAAATGGTGCAACCTTTATAGCCGAAGCTATCTCTTTGCTTGAAAGCCCCCTTGCCGCAAGCTCCTTTGCCTGCAATATTCCATTAAACTGCCTTACTATAAGATATAGTATTCTCATCGGAGGCTCTTTTAATGTAAGCAAATCATAATAAAGCGAAAGTGCTTTTTCTTTATTCTTATTGGCAACCGCCTCAAGCATATCGAATATATGGCTTACAGTCTGTGTTGAACATACCGCCTCAACATCCTGCGGCATAACCATCTTTTTATCACTGCAATAGCTTATAAGCTTGTCTATCTCATTTCTTATAAGCTCCATACTTGCACCAGTCTTATCAAGAAGAAGCTCACATGCTGCCTCACTTATTTTATAATCATTGGAAGCCATCATTCCTGCTATCCACCTTTTAAGCGTTGCTGGTGTCTGATACTGCATTTCACATACATATCCATTAGAACTTACAGCCTTATATACTTTATTTCTCTTATCAACGTCTTTTTCTATAAATATTAATATAAGATAATCCGGCAGTTCCTTAATATAGTCTGCCATTTTATCATTAGCCGTCTTAAAATACCCGCTGTCACTTACTATAACAAGTCGTCTTTCGCTAAAAAATGGTATTGTCTCACATATAGTAATTACATCTTCAGGCTTTGTATTATCTCCTTCAAAATAACTGTAATTAATAGTATCATCACCTATTATCGCCTGTTTCATTCTATCTTTATACTGCTTTTTAAGATATTCTTCCTCACCATATATAAGATATACTTTCTGATATTCGCCTTTTTTAATATTATCATTTAAAGTTTTCATAAGTATAATTGTACCATTTATACTGCATTATTGTAAATATTGATGAACGCTCATTTTGTATCCGTCTGTTCTAATTATTATCTCTCCTAATGTATTTGTAACATACACCTTGCAGTTATTGTCTTCTAACCTTTCAAGCGTTTCACTATGGGGATGCCCGTACCTGTTATTGATACCGCACGATATAAGTGCATACTGCGGCTTAATTGTCTTAAGCAGCTTATCACTTGTAGCATATTTAGAGCCGTGGTGTCCAACCTTTAGAACTGTTATATCAGAAAGCTCATCTTTAATATCTACATTAGCTGCTCTCTCTTTATTAATATCATTAATAAGGCAGTCCTCTGCCCTGCTTTCTGCATCACCAGTCATAAGCATTGAGAATTTTTTATAACTTATGCAATAAACAGCAGAATAATCGTTACTATCCTCATAGTCGTAACCAGCACAAGGATGTATACATTTAATATCCAGCTCTCCTACTGTAAATGTATATCCTCTTACGGCATAACATACATTTATGCCTGCTTCATCAGCCATATCCACAAGCTTCATATATGCCTCTATATTCTCTTTGCCCTTAATATCTGGCATAACAATGCTCCCAATAGAAAATGTATCATCACACATCTTAATAAGCTCCATAACTGCACTTATATGGTCATTATCCGTATGACTTATAAAAATGCAGTCTATATATTCACAGGCCATCGCCCGCAATGCAGGATACACCCTGTACCGTCCTGCATTTTTAATATCTGTGCTTCCACCATCAAACAAAAAATTATGCCTGCCCGAATCACTTACATATATACTGTCACCCTGTCCTACATCCAGCATATTAATCTGCAGCCCGTTATAAGGCCTGTAGTGCATATTAATAACTAATATAATCAGCATAACAGCAATAATACAGTTAATTGCTTTGTTTACTATACTATACATTTTACAATAATTCTTAAAGTTATATTTAAAGGACGGCTTATTTACAATGATAAATATTATCATTAATACACTATATACTATAATTATTCCTGCTGGCGGCTGTCCTGTTATTATTCTGAACTGTCCCAACCTTGAATTACGTTCGCACACAAAGTCATAGAAATCAAGAACATAATTACCTGCCCCAGCCGTAAAATATGCAAGCTTAAGCGATATAAAACCAGCAAATGCTGTAATAATTCCCGTTATCATCACTACTGGCATAAGCGGTATTACAATGCAGTTAATAAAAATACTTGTCATGAATACCGAATTATAACTATAAAGCACTGCTGGAAGTGTCGCTAATGTAACCGCAATACTACATAGCAATGCATTAATAATGTACACTATCGACTTTTTTACTATTTTGCCAGTATTGTCCATTCTGCTATTTATAGCTTTTTCATCAGGCATTAATACAGGATATAACTGTGATATACCTATAATCGCCAGAAATGACATTATATATGATATACTATAGACCGTATATGGATTACGCCCAAGTATTAATATTGAAGCAGCTGACAACCCTGTAAGAATATCAAATGTCCTGCCATATACATCTGCAATTATAATAAGCACCAGCATACATACCGCCCTTTTGGCAGATACCGTTTCTCCTGTCATAATAAGGTACATTATAATAACCGCGATTGATATTACAGAAGCTTTCATTATCCCTATGTATTTTCTTATTAGCTTATATACAGCCATACCAACTAAAGATATGTGCAGACCGCTTATTGCAAGCAGATGTGCAATTCCATTTTTCTGGTATTCCTCTTTAGTCTTAATATCAAGCTCATATTTATCACCTAACACAATTGATGACATAAGCCCAGCTTTATCTTTATATACCTTTGCATATATACTCTTAATCTTTTGCTTAATTACATACAAAATATATCTAAGCCGGTTATTGTTACTCTCTGTAACTACAACCTTATCTGCATTGCATTTATATGGATAACCCAGCGAAATATAATACATATTAGCGTCAAAACTGCCATAATTTCTTGGCTTATCAAATTCCTTAACATCTCCAGTAACCCGCACTATGTCTCCTGCATTACATTTATTATCATCTGTGTATACAATAATTCCTGTATAAATGTCCGTATTATTAATATACAAAACATTATAACCATCCTTATTCTGCATATTATATATTGTGCCTGTAAATGTTATATCCTCATAACATTTTCCCAGTCTGTCACTTACTATGCCTGTTCTTATTATTGTCACTGGAAATATAAGAAATATAAGATAATAAAGACAGGAATTCTTATTGAATCTTACACATATGCGTAAAACTTCAAATGCCAGAATTCCAACCAATACTATTACAGGCACTGCACTCCAATGCAGCTTTTCCCTGTAACAATATGTAGATATTACTGCGGCTATAAGCTGAGTTACAGCCGCATTTAATAATGGTCTTTTCAAATAACTAACCTTTTGTTCCTTTCTGGAACGCTTATTCAACTATACCCGAATTAAATTTGTACAGCCTGTCAAGGCTTATACTATCCCTGAACGTATTCGTATAATCTCCGTTAATGAATATTTTAACAGACTCTATGCTGTCAAGGGCACATAATGAATTAACTATTGAATATATCTCAACATACGAACTCACATTAACAAGCTCGTCACGGAACTCCTCGCTAAGATTAACATAGCACACCTTTTCTACAACAGACACGCCAAGAAGCTTGACGTCCTTTGGCAGTGAAGTGTATGCTCCTGCGGCTGTAGGTCCGCTTATAAGCCTCTGCACAATCATTCTTTCTATTGGCATATTCTTATTATAAGCAAGCATTTCCTTGACTTTAACAAGCTTGGTACCCGTATAATCTGCATAATACAACTGTACATTACGCCAGTCCATTTCTCCAAATGCACTGTCTGATTCCGTAAAATCTGTCTTTTTTAATGCACCTATAACTGTACCATCCTCATACAAAGCTTCCTTGCCATCAACATAAAAATGTACATACAATACATCATCTATCTGTGTAAGCATTTTTACTACTGCTGCCCTGAATAACAGTTCAACCTGCGTACTCATCTGCTTATATGAAGATGAATAATTAAGTGCAATCGCTTTTCCATCAAGCACAACATCTAACAGCGTAACATTATCAGGCTTTATTATATATTCATTCTTATCAGCAGGCTTAACATTCATCTTATCAAGAAGCTGCCTTGCTGTATCTTCTATAGAAGTATCACTGTCAATATTATAATTCTGTTCTATAAGCTTGTCCTTTGAACTGTTCGTATAATAAACCGTATACTGCCTGCCCCCGTTCTGTGAAGAACACGCCGTCAGCTCTGCTGCCATACAACAGCATAATAATATAACCACCAGTTTATTAATCAATAGTCTAATTCTCATTCTTATCCTCATCATTTGACTCCACATAATTAAGCGGTATTCTGAAAGTAAATGTTGTTCCCATTCCTTCCTCACTATACAGCTTAATTGTTCCGTGGTGCATTAATATAATATTCTTAACTATAGAAAGTCCAAGACCTGTTCCACCTGTCTGCCTTGACCTTGCCTTGTCAACCCTGTAAAATCTCTCAAAAACCCTGCTCTGGCTCTCTTTAGGTATTCCAATTCCAGAATCTTCAACCCTTACAAAGAAGAACTGATGATCTGCATTAAGTGAAACATGCACCCAGCCGTCCATATCATTATATTTGATAGCATTTTCAACAAGATTAGATATTACCTGTGTTATCTTAACCTCATCAATCTGTGCCACAACCGGTCTGAAACTCTCAAATAACAATTCTATATTCTTCTTTTGTGCAAGCGGCTTTAACCGCTTTAACACAAGCTCTAACAGTTCATTAAGATTAACTGATGAAATATTAAGGGTAGCTGAAGCTCTATCAAGCCTTACCATACATAAAAGATCCTCAATAATCTTATTCTCCCTGTCAATTTCACTTACAATATCAACCATAAATTCCTTATATACTTCCACAGGAACATCTTCCTGCGTATTAAGCGAATCGGCAAGAACCTTAATTGAAGTTATAGGTGTCTTTAACTCGTGTGATACATTTGACACAAACTCAGACCTTGAATTATCAAGCTCACTGTTCTTGTCCATAATACTGTTAAAATGCTTTGCAAACTGTCTAAGTTCTGTAGAACCTTTAACGTCCATTCTCTTGTCTATATATCCAAAATCAACACCTTCAACAATATGAAGTGCTTTCTTATACGGCTTAAAATAAAAATATGTCACAATAATCGAAACAACAAGAATAATGGTAATTATCACAAATTCAATAACCCATATCCTGTCAAAAGCATTCCCTACTATCTGGCTTATATCTGATATATCAAGATTAACTACAAGAACAGCTATAAGCTGTCCCTCGCTGTTGTATACAGGAGAAGCTGCTTCTATATTGCCAGTCTTTTTGCTGTAATCAGTTATTGTCTTAGGACTGTCATACACAGTTATAACCTTGGAATTAATCATAATCTTTCCAGTGTCAACCGCATATGTATCCACGCTTATGTTATATTTCTTATCTACAAGCCTTATTCTTATTGCATTAAGCGATGAATAATTCATAAGATTTTCATACACTCCATCATTATGTGCTTCCTCGATGCTTCCGTACTTCGTAAATTCAGCCGCAATAAGCACAGCCTCATTATTAACGTAGGCTTTCCTTGCTTCAACAAGTGATGTCGTATATGAATATTTAACAGCCTTGACTGCTGAGATTGTCGATATAATAGACATTACTGCTATTATAAATACGAGCCTGAATCTTGTGCTTAAGAAAAAACTTAATATATCTGTTATTAATTTCTTATGATTCAGCCTGGATTTAGCTGATTGTCCCCGCGTTCCTTTATTAATATTAAACATTAAAATAATAACCTACTCCCCACTTAGTATGCACATACTTAGGTTCACTTGAATTTTCTTCTATCTTCTCTCTTAATCTTCTTATATGAACATCTACTGTACGTCCATCACCTGGGTAATCCGCTCCCCACACTGTCTTTAAAAGTACATCTCTGCTATATACTCTGTTAGGATTAAATGCAAGCAGTTCTAAAAGGTCAAATTCCTTAGCTGTAAGGTAAATCTCTTTGCCTCTGATAAAAAGACTTCTGCTGTCACAGTCAATTCTCATATCCCCGATATTTAATACATTACTATTAGCCTGTTCTTTCTCAGTCTTATTATTTCTTCTTAAGATCGCTTTCATTCTTGCTTTAACTTCAAGAATATTAAATGGCTTTGTTATATAATCATCTGCACCATATTCAAGTCCCATAATCTTATCCATATCATCGCCCTTGGCCGTAAGCATAATTATAGGAACATTAGAGAATTCCCTTATCTGCTGGCATACCTCAAGCCCATTCATCTTAGGAAGCATTATATCCAGAAGTATTATATCGTAATCATTGTTCTTAGCCATATTAAGTGCTTCTTCACCATCATAGGCACAGTCAACCACACTGTAGTCCTGTATAAGGCTGAATTTAATTCCTTTAACAATCATCTTTTCATCATCAACAACTAATACTTTACCCGCCATCTTTAATAATTACTCCTTGTTCAAACACATATATAATCTTTTATCTTGTTAAATGCTGCATCTTTTATTCCTGATACATTCTTTATATCTTCTATCCTTTTAAAAGCACCATACTTTTCCCTATAACTTATTATATCCAATGCCCTCGCCTCACCTATACCGGATAACTGCATAAGTTCAGACTTGGAAGCCTTATTAATATTAATAAGATTACTACTGCCTGTTCCCCCTGTGTTACCACCAGAACTTTCGCTATTACCGCCTGAATTCTCTGTGTTACTGCCCGATATTCCCGTGGCATTGGGATTACAGCCGTTGTTCATTTCATCTGTCAGGCTTATATCATCGTAAGCATATGGGATATATATTTTATCTCCATCTTTTAACTGCATTGCAAGATTAACTCTGGTGCCGTCTGCCTCATCAATAAAACCTCCGCAAAGTTCCACCGCCTGATACAGTCTCATATCTGCACCACCACTGACAACTCCTGCATTAACAACTGCACCACATATATATACATATATCTTACTGTTATTCTCATCCAGTCCGTCATTGCCTGCTTCGCTACCATTAATACCATTACTATTATTAACATCAGCAGCACCGCCGCTGGTAACTCCACCGATAATACTCTTGCTATCACTTTCCTTATCTGAAATATTATCTTTATTAATTATAACACTGCCATCTTCTTTGGTTGGTTTTATATAAAATATGCCTGCAATTATAATAATTAATACTAATACAACTGTTTTAATAATATATCTACGCTTTTTATATAATTTAATCAAGTCCATGTATACTCCTTATATCTATAATACATTATTATAAGATATAAAGTTCCCTTCGCATACACTTTTATTGTACCTAATTAATATCCATATTACAAGCAAAACCTCAAATATTACTATATAAATTACTGTACAAATAATCATTATAATTACCATATATCATTTACATAAAATACCGTTTTTGGTAAAATGTAAGCATTATTATCCATAGGGGGAAGCAATTTTGAACCAACAGACTAAACATCGACACAAATTCAGTTTATTTGACGAACAGACAGGTAATATTCCGTGTGGAAATATCGTATATATAATTGCATTTTTTATTCCAGTTATAATATTTACAGCCTTGTATTTTGCAAGAGAAATATTTCCATTTGGCAATAACTGTTATCTGCGTTCTGATATGTATCACCAGTACGCTCCATTTTTCTCTGAGCTATGGTATAAAATCCGCAACGCAGAAAGCCTTACTTATAGCTGGGATATCGGTATGGGAACTAATTTCACATCTTTATATGCGTACTATCTGGCAAGCCCTGCTAACTGGATTATTGTATTATTCCCACAGAAATATATGATTGAGATTATGAATACTCTCATAATCCTTAAGTTATCTTTATCAAGCGTTTCTATGACCCACTATATAAGCAGGCATTTTTCCAACAAGAATATATGTATAGCTTTATTCGGGTTATTCTACGCATTTTCCGGATATGTAGCTGCTTATAGCTGGAACATTATGTGGCTTGACTGTCTTATACTTGTTCCTCTTATTATGCTTGGCCTTGAAAGACTTGTTAATGAAGATAAATGCTTTCTATACTGCATAAGTCTTGGATTATGTATATTCACTAACTACTATATTGCAATTATGGTATGTTTATCAGTTGTTCTTTATTTTATTGTGCTTGTAACTGCCTACAAAAAAGAACGTACTTTCAAGAATTATTTTAAGACATTTCTAAAATTTGCATTTTACTCACTGATTGCCGGTGGGCTTGCGGCATGCCTTTTACTGCCTGAGTTCTACACATTTTCTTTATCAGCTTCAAGTGACATTGCATTTCCTAAGAAATTAAGTCTTTATTTCAGCATATTAAATATGCTCACTAGACAATTAATAAATGTTCCTGTCCACCTTGGACTTGAACACTACCCTAACATATACTGCGGCGTTGCTGTATTCCTTCTTTATCCGCTCTATGTTATGGACAAAGACATCAATTTATGCGAAAAGATAGGCAAATCCGTATTACTGCTTGTCTTCCTTACAGCATTTAACCTTAATATACCTAATTTTATATGGCACGGATTTCATTATCCTAACAGCCTGCCTTGCAGACAATCATTTATATACATTTTCTTCCTGCTTACAATGTGTTATGAGGCATTAAGCCATATAAAGCGGATGACAAGCAGACAGTTAGGAATTGCCGTATGGATAAGCTTAGGACTTCTTGTGCTTATTGAACAGGTATTTGCAGTTGATGAAACTTATGATTTTAAGGCAATTTACTTAAGTGGTGCTTTTATTCTTGTGTATGCAGGACTTATGATTGTCTATAACAAGACTAACTGGAAGCTGCCTGTAACAGCATTTCTTGCATTTATAGTCTGTATAATAGAATGTACTATTAATATGGATTCAACAGGAATTGGAACTACTAACAGAACCTCTTATCTTTTAGATTATGATGCTGTTAAATCTGTGACACAGACCGTAAGAGATGAAGATACATCATTTTACCGAATGGATAAGAAGTTTGGTGCGCGTTCAAAAAATGACGGAGCCTGGCATAATTACCACTCAATATCAACATTTTCATCAACTTCAAGTGCTGGAATGTCTGAATTGTTCGGAAAGCTTGGATTTGAGCATTCAATGAATGCTTATGGCTACAATGGTGCTACACTTGTTACAGAAAGCTTATTCTCGGTTAAATATACAATTTCCAACCGTATACTTACAAGCAGTTCTCTTCGCGAATATTACGTTGGAGATGACGGCGAATTCATCTATGAGAATAAATATACGCTTCCACTTGGATTTATAACATACAATAATGCAGGTGAATGGAATCCATCAGAAGCCAATGGAACAGGAATTGAGAACCAGAACTCACTTATACAGACACTTACAGGCATTGCCAATGTATTCACACTTACTTATGAAAATGCTACTGACTCAAGCTTTGAAGTTAAGCCTGTAAAAGCAGGACATCTGTATATGGTTGTAAGAAATACAACCTGCGACAGCGTAACTGCCACCATTAACAATTCAGAATATACTTATTCAGGACTTAAAAATGGCAATCACATAATTGACCTAGGCTACGCCGTTCCAGCAGATACCGTTGTCATATCTGGCGATTCAGCAATGAATGCCAGCGTGTATACACTTGAAACTTCAAGATTTACAGAAGCTTACAATATATTAAATGGCAGTTCCCTTTCTATCACTTCATTTAAAGACACCAAGATAAAGGGAACTATAACAGCTAATAAAGCCGCAACCCTTATATTCTCCATTCCTTACGATAAAGGCTGGAAGGTATATATTGATGGCAGAAAAGTAGAGACCTCTGCCCTTTATGATGCTCTCTTAAGCGTACAGATAAGTGAGGGCAGCCACGAAATAACATTAAAATATACACCTGTGAACCTTATTAAGGGTTGCTTAATTACAGCATTATGTATTATTATATTAATCGGTATTTATATATTAAAGAAGAAAAATATAACAATAAATATATTAAAAACCGCCAGTACAAATAAAGCTGTTGAAGCTGATGATACTTACAACGCATTATCTGAAGATTCAGCTGATAATACTCTCACAGATTTAGATGTTTCATCTGCTATGGATATAAATATCGTGGGTGATAATGATATAAATATGCTAGATAGTCTTGATGACTTCGACAATCTTGACAGTGATGAGATTAATTCATCAGAAGAATAATCAGGCATTCTATTAACAATTAATTATAAGCACTAACGAAGTGCAGGAAAGAGGTACAATATGAAACTTTGGGGCGGACGCTTCACTAAAGAAACTAATGAGCTTGTTAATAATTTTAACGCTTCTATCTCCTTTGACCAGAAGTTCTACAAGCAGGATATTCAGGGAAGCATTGCACACGCTACAATGCTTGCTGCTCAGGGTATTATCTCAGAAGATGAAGGAAAGCAGATTACTGACGGCTTAAAAGGTATTCTTTCTGACATAGAATCTGGAAAGCTTGAAATCACTGATGAATATGAAGATATTCACACATTTATGGAAGCTACTCTTATTGAGCGTATCGGTGATGCAGGAAAGAAGCTTCACACAGGCAGAAGCCGTAATGACCAGGTTGCACTTGATATGAGACTTTATACACGCGATGAAGTTAAAAATGTTGATGAAGAAGTAAGAGAGCTTATGGAAGTTATCTTAAGAATAATCAAAGAAAATGTTGACACTTATATGCCAGGCTTTACTCATCTTCAGAAAGCACAGCCTGTAACTGTTGCTCATCATTTTTCTGCTTACTTTGAAATGTTCAGACGTGACAGAAGCCGACTTCACGATATATATAACAGAATGAACTACTGCCCTCTTGGTGCTGGTGCTCTTGCAGGAACTACATATCCCCTTAACAGAGAGATGACAGCCGAGCTTCTTGGATTTGCTGGTCCTACTCTTAATAGTATGGACTCTGTATCAGACAGAGATTATGTTATTGAATTCTTAAGTGCACTCTCTACTATTATGATGCATTTAAGCAGATTTTCTGAAGAAATATGTATATGGAATTCTAACGAATACAAATTCATCGAATTAGATGATGCTTTCAGTACAGGTTCAAGCATTATGCCACAGAAGAAGAACCCTGATATAGCTGAGCTTGTCCGTGGTAAGACTGGACGTGTATATGGTGCTCTTATGAGTATCCTCACAACTATGAAGGGAATTCCTCTTGCCTATAATAAAGATATGCAGGAAGATAAAGAGCTTACATTTGATGCTATAGATACTGTTAAGGGCTGTGTAAGCTTATTCAAGGGTATGATTGATACTATGAAATTCAATAATACACGTATGGAAGACTCAGCTAAAAAAGGCTTCACTAATGCTACTGATGCCGCTGACTACCTTGTTAAGAAAGGGGTTCCTTTCAGGGATGCACATGGTATTGTAGGACAGCTTGTTCTTATGTGTATTGACAAGGGTATTGCACTTGATGACCTTTCACTTGATGAATACAAGAAGATAAGCCCTGTATTTGAAGAAGATGTATACGAAGCTATCAGCTTAAAGACCTGCGTTGAAAAACGTCTTACTCTCGGAGCACCTGGCCCTGATGTTATGAATAAAGTTATCGGACTTTATGATGAGTATATGAAAGATAATCAGAAGCTTTAATAATATAAAAAAGTTCCCAGTTACAATAGCAGCTGGGAACTTTTTTATTCTAATATAACTACATCTATTTGGAAAATGTACTAAATTAGTAATAGCATTATTTATAAGCCCACCTTTATAACCTCACCGTGAACACTATCATAAGTTGATGTCAGATAATCAAAGCTATACCTTGCTTCACCGTGCATAGGAACAGTGAATCTTAGCATCTTATTCCAATCCATTCCACGCCTTATCATCTTTTTCTTTTCTGAATGTAACAACAAATGCTCCTTTAATCTGCATGGATGTTGCCATATAATCATAAGTGACTAACTCCCAGCCGTCAGCCGCTCTCTCATTAATCAGATTGTCTAACATAGCAACATCATTAGCATCTGCCTTATCTGAAAGCCATTTAGTGCCAACCGTTAAAATCTCTGTTTTGTATGTATACATATACTCCTCCTTTATTAGATACTATCTTAACTTTATATATTATTATATTATATTGATTCTTTTTTTACAATTTGTAATTCATAACCCAAAGCATCAAGTATATGACTAAATGTGCGTATTGTTGGAATACTTTCCTTTTCCTCAATTCTGGAAAAACCTGCTGTTTGTTTCCTGTCAATACAGCTAATTCTTTTTGCGTAATATTTTCCTCTTACTTTATTAGAGCACAACATAAATGTTGTATTGTCAAATATAAAATTATATATTTTTATTCAATAATTACATCTGACCTTATTACACATTCATCTTCTCCCTTATAATTAAATGTCAGTTTAATACCACCTGACATTATCAAACTTCTTTACATTGAACATTTTAATATAATCAGATAAGTCTTATTATAGTCGCAAGTTAATTAAGTTACTGCTATGTAATATATTTGTAGTGCTGGCAGAGCATTTTAACAATTTAACAAAAAGCATTTAAATATAAAGAAATGAGGTTACTAATTATGACAACTACTTCTCAGTATGAATTAAACAAAGGACTTGCACAAATGTTAAAGGGCGGAGTTATTATGGATGTAACAACTCCTGAACAGGCTAAGATTGCTGAGGCGGCTGGTGCCTGTGCTGTTATGGCACTTGAAAGAATACCTGCTGACATCAGAGCCGCTGGCGGTGTATCACGTATGAGTGACCCTAAGATGATTAAAGGAATTCAGGAAGCTGTAAGTATCCCTGTTATGGCTAAGTGCCGTATCGGTCATTTTGTTGAAGCCCAGATTTTACAGGCTATTGAGATTGATTATATTGATGAATCAGAAGTACTTTCTCCTGCTGATGACATTTATCATATTGATAAGACACAGTTCAATGTACCATTTGTATGCGGTGCAAGGGACTTAGGCGAAGCTTTAAGAAGAATTAACGAAGGGGCTTCTATGATTAGAACTAAGGGTGAACCTGGTACTGGTGATGTTGTTCAGGCTGTACGCCATATGAGAAAAATGAATTCTGAAATCCGCAAGATTACATCTATGCAGAAAGATGAACTCTTTGAGGAAGCTAAGCAGTTACAGGTTCCTTACGACCTTGTACTTTATGTGCACGATAATGGAAAGCTTCCTGTTGTTAACTTTGCCGCTGGTGGTGTTGCAACCCCTGCTGATGCTGCTCTTATGATGCAGCTTGGTGCTGAGGGTGTGTTCGTAGGTTCTGGTATATTCAAGTCTGGCAATCCTGCAAAACGTGCTTCTGCTATCGTTCAGGCTGTTACTAACTATCAGGATGCAGCACTTATTGCCAAGTTATCAGAAGACCTTGGCGAAGCTATGGTAGGTATCAATCCTAGTGAAATACAGATAATTATGGAAGAACGTGGACGTTAATAATATAATCACACATAGAAATGAGGCTTACTATGAAGATAGGTGTACTTGCTGTCCAAGGTGCTTTTATTGAACACGAGCATATGATTGAAGAAATCGGACATACAGCAATAGAAATAAGACAACGGGATGATTTAGAGGGATTAGACGGTCTGATACTGCCTGGCGGTGAAAGTACTGTTCAGGGACAGTTACTTAACAAGCTTGATATGATGAAGGACATTAAGAATATGATTAGTAATGGTCTTCCAACACTTGCAACCTGTGCTGGACTTATACTTCTCTCTGAACATATAGCAGATGATGACACAGTCCATATAGGAACGCTTCCTGTCACCATTAAACGTAACGCTTACGGAAGACAGCTTTCAAGCTTTGTAACTAACGCTGATATTAAGCATATCGGCAATTATCCTATGACATTTATAAGAGCACCTTATATCGAAAATGTCAGCGATGGTGTTGAAGTGCTTGCAAGTGTTGATAATCATATCGTTGCCGCTAAATACAATAATCAGATTGGACTTTCTTTCCACCCTGAATTAACAGGCGACACACGCATACACGAATATTTCTTATCAACTATAAAATAGCTCTATTCAAAAATAAAAATCAGGACAATGCAGCAGAATACGCCACGCTGTATTGTCCTGATTTTATTATGCTTATATAGCGTTGAAATGTTATTTATATACGATGAATAGCGAAATTATAATTTACACTCTGACCTTTATGCCTTTTGTGTCTCTATGTGCCATTTTCATCTTAGCAAAGTCTATCTTCTTTCCTTTATATTCCATCGTGAATTCCATTCCGTCATCCATAATGAATATATCTTCTATATAATCGTCTTTGCCAAGCTTAATACCTCTGACACCTACTGCACTCTTCTTCTTAACTGGTATTTCAGAAAGAGGGAACTTTAAGAACACACCATTAGCTGTCTGTACAATTACATTTTTATTACTTACAATTTCTTCAACTTCACTTCTGCTGCCATCAAGATTAAACTTAGAAAGCGTTTCAACCTGAACGTCAGCCTTTTCAATGCTTACTATCTTGTCATCATCCTGAAGCTTTGTCGAAGCTACCGTTCTCTTGGCTACATCAAATTCTGCCGTGTCAACTATCTTCATCATGCCCTGACTTGTAACAAAGAGCAGCTTCTGATTTTTGATAGTTTCATATGCACACAGGTATATAATAAGCTCACCGCTGCTGTCATAATTTCCAAGATTATCTATTGGAGTACCTTTGTCCCTGAACTTAGTGAGGAAAGGAATATCCTTTACTTTAATCTGGTGAAGCTGTCCGTTATCCGTAAATATACATATTTTATCAGTATTCATACAGGTAAATACATACTTAAAATCGTTGTAGATAGCTTCCTTATTACGTTCATAAGAAGCTGTATCTATAGTCTTTGCATAGCCAAATCTATCCATAATAAATACAACTTCCTGTGCCGGAACTTCTTTTTCAACAAATACTGCAACCTTTGCATCAGTTATTACGGTCTTTCGTTCAACACCATATTCCTTCTTAATTCTTACAAGGTCGTCCTTTATTACTTTTGCCATAGCCTTCTTACTGCCAAGTATCTTTTCATACTTTGCAATCTTTGAAAGACATTCGTCATATTCCTTCTGGAGTGCAAGTATCTCAAGACCTATAAGCTTGTACAGGCGCATTTCAAGTATGGCTGAAGCCTGCTTTTCTGTAAAATCAAGCTTAGCCGCCTGATTCTTAGAAGCTTCTGACTTGAATTTGATATTATCAACATTACCATTAATAAGGCAGTCTTTTGCCATTTTAAGATTAGAGCTTCCACGAAGAATTTCTATTATAAGATCGATTATATCGCAGGCTCTTATAAGTCCTTCTTTAATCTCCTTATTGGCAAGCTCCTTATTAAGAAGTGTTGTGTATTTTCTTGTATTTATCTCATACTGGAAGTCAATATGATGCTTTATTATCTGGCGTAACCCAAGAGTTTCCGGTCGGCCGTCAACTATAGCAAGCATATTTACACCAAATGTATCTTCAAGCTTAGTCTTCTTATATAAAAGGTTCTTAAGATTTTCAATATCTGTGTTCTTCTTTAATTCAAGAACTATTCTTATACCTTCTTTTGATGACTCATTTGACACATCAACAATATCAGTTGTCTTCTTGGTTTCAACCAAATCCACTATATCTGATATGAACTTTCCAATATTAGCACCTATCATTGTATAAGGAATTTCTGTTATTACAAGCCTGTCCTTCTCGCCTTTTCTTGCCGCTGGCTCATATACAACCTTTCCTCTTAACTTTATCTTTCCTGTACCAGTCTCATATATGCCTGCAAGCTCTGACTTATTAATAACAAGTCCACCTGTAGGAAAGTCAGGTCCGGGTATATACTGCATAAGCTCAGTTGTAGTTATATCTTCATTATCCATATATGCGCATACTGCATCGACAACTTCTGAAAGATTATGTGTTGGAATATTAGTTGTCATACCAACTGCGATACCGTCAGCACCATTTACCAACAGATTAGGTATTCTTACCGGAAGAACTGCTGGTTCTTTCTCTGTTTCATCAAAGTTAGGCACAAAATCAACTACATCTTTATCCAAGTCTGATAAATATACATCCTGTGTGAACTTCTTAAGCTTGGCTTCTGTATATCGCATAGCCGCAGCACCGTCACCTTCTATAGAACCAAAATTGCCGTGACCGTCAACAAGTGCCATTCCCTTTTTAAAATCCTGTGAAAGCACAACAAGTGTTTCATATATAGAACTGTCGCCGTGTGGATGATATTTACCCATTGCATCACCTACGATACGCGCTGACTTTCTATGAGGTTTATCATAATTTAAACCAAGCTGATCCATAGCATACAGCACTCTTCTTTGTACTGGCTTAAGTCCATCCCTTACATCCGGAAGTGCTCTTGCTGTTATAACACTCATTGAGTAATCTATATAGGACTTCTGCATCAGCTCAGAATATTCAGTTTTAATAATATTCTCTGCCATTATTATCTCCGTATAATACTTTTATTAATATATCTTTTTATCAACCTGTTAATACACATAAAAATATTTTATTTTATGCATCAATCTCCGCTTCATTAGCGTGTGCATGTATAAATGCTCTTCTTGGTGGCACATCACTTCCCATAAGCATAGAAGTAACCTCTGTTGCCATTCTTGCATCCTCTATCTCTACCTGCTTTAATATTCTTGTCTCTGGATTAAGTGTAGTTTCCCATAACTGTTCAGGGTCCATCTCGCCAAGCCCCTTATATCTTTGCAGAGTAAATGTTCCGCTTGCGTGAAGCTCTTTATACCTTTCCAGTGCTTTATCATCATAAAGATACTGTACTGTCCTGCTCTTATCTACCTTCGTCTTAGTTCCTTCTGCCTTCTTAGAAACTTTATCTGCCTTAGGTACTTTCTTAAGTTCAGCCCTGTAAAGCGGTGGTGTAGCTATGTACACATGTCCCTGATTAATAAGTTCAGGCATAAATCTATAGAAAAATGTAAGCAGAAGAGTATCAATATGTGCACCATCAACATCGGCATCTGTCATAATGATAATCTTATCGTATCTTAACTTGCTTATATCAAAATCATTGCCGTAACCTTCAAGGAAGCCACAGCCAAATGAGTTAATCATAGTCTTAATCTCGGCATTAGCAAGCACCTTATCAATAGAAGCCTTCTCTACATTAAGTATCTTACCTCTTATTGGAAGTATAGCCTGAGTACGTCTGTTTCTTGCTGTCTTGGCTGAACCACCCGCAGAATCTCCCTCGACTATAAACACCTCACATTCCTCTGACTTCTTGCTCTCACAGTTAGCAAGCTTACCATTGGAATCTATTGAGAACTTAGACTTAGATAAAAGATTAGTCTTCGTTCTCTCCTCTGCCTTTCTTATCTTTGCAGACTTTTCGGCACAGGCTATTACTGACTTTAACTGTTCAAGATTTCTATCAAAATATAACTGTACCTCATCACTTGTAACCGCACTTACAACTGTTCCCGCATCCGGATTATCAAGCTTAGTCTTAGTCTGGCCTTCAAATCTTGGTGCAGGGTGCTTGATAGCCACAATTGCTGTCATACCATTTCTTACATCAAGACCGGTAAAGTTATTATCCTTTTCTTTAAGAACACCTAACTCCCTTGCATACTGATTAATAATCATAGTGAACTTAGACTTAAATCCTGTAATATGAGTTCCCCCCTCCTGAGTGTATATATTATTACAAAAACCAAGAATATTTTCCTCAAACTCATTAACATACTGGAAAGCACACTCTACCTCTATGCCGTCTTCACTCTTCTTAAAATAGATAATATCCGTCACAGCTTCCTTGCCATTGTTAAGTTCCTTTACATATGCCTTGATACCATCTGGTTCTGAATATGTAATCTTTTCCTCGCTTCCACTTCTCTTATCCTCAAAATGTATTGTAAGTCCCGGATTAAGATAAGTTGTCTCGTGCATTCTGCTCTTTATTGCATCTGACTTAAATCTTGTCTTTTCAAATATCTCACCATCAGGAAGAAATGTTACTTTAGTTCCTGTATCATTCTTTCTGCATGTTCCCACTTTTTCAAGTGGTGCTACTGCCTTTCCTCTTTCATAACGCTGCCTGTATACACCACCATCAACCTTTATCTCTACTTCAAGCCAAACTGAGAGTGCATTAACTACTGACGCACCTACACCGTGAAGTCCGCCTGATATCTTATACCCGCCATCACCGAACTTACCACCTGCGTGAAGCACTGTAAATACTACCTCAACTGCAGGTATGCCTGCCTTTGGATGAATTCCTATAGGAATACCTCGTCCATTATCTATAATAGTAGCAGTTCCATCATTATTAAGGGTTACTGTAATCTCGCTACAGTAACCCGCAAGGTGTTCATCAACTGCATTATCAGCTATCTCATATATAAGGTGGTTAAGTCCTTTAGTTCCAACACTTCCTATATACATTCCTGGTCTTTTTCTTACAGCTTCAAGACCTTCAAGAATTGATATACTATTTGCATCATATTTTGCTGCCATTATATTCTACACTCCTGTACTACTCTAATTAATTGTTATTGAATTAAATAAATCCTCAAATCTTACATTAAAAGATGGTGCAGAAGAAACTTTTAACTTATTCCATTCATCTTTTTTAATTTCAACATACTTTGAAGACTCATATTGTTCAAATTTATCATTAAATGCCTCTAACTTCTTCTTTTCAAGAATTGATGACTTATTAACTTCTGTCTTCGCTTTATCATTATCTGACGTACATCTTATTATATAAAATCTTCCGTCAGCTTCTACGATTCCGCTTGTCTGGCCTGTTGAAAGTGAATAAGCTGTATCTTCAAACGCTTTAGCCATCTCGCCTCTTCTAAGTTCATATTCATATTCGCCGTCAGCATTATATTTCTTGGCAATTGCAAAGAATGAATTGCCCTCATTTAATTCTGCATAAGCTTTGTCAATTTCTTCCTTTGAGTCTGTTACAATATATTGTATATTTATTACTCTTGCATCATCTGAACTCACTTCAATATCCATAAGTGAAGTTACATCATTGTAAAGCTTTGAAGCGATTGCAAATTCAGTAAACATCTGATTAACCTTATCCTCTGTGATATCATACTGGCTCTTCTGTTCTTCTGTAAGACCATCAAAATACTGTTCTGCTGCCTTAGCTGTTTCATTCTTTTCTTCTCTTCCAAGAACTACTCCTCTTTCTTTAGCCATAGAATTCATACATCTTACTCTTATAAGCTTTACTCTTATCTGTTCTTTTATATATTCCTCAAACGGCTGTCCGTCAATATCTTCTGTCCATATACTGCTTCCAAACATATCTTCATATTGTTTCTTAGCATCTGACATTAATACTTCTGCCTCAAATGTATAAGTCTTCTGTCCATCAACCTTCATAACAACAGATTTTCCCATACCAGTTGAAATATATAATAAATTACCATTAAAGAACTTCATAAATACTAATACCGCAGCCACAGCTACAATAATGATAAGTGCTGTTATTAATCTTTTCTTATTTCTTTTCATAACTTCTCCATTCTGGTTATTTGTGATAAGGTTCATTCTTCATAATTCTGTAGCTTCTATATATCTGTTCAAGAAGAATTACTCTCATAAGCTGATGTGGAAATGTCATAGGCGAAAAACTAAGCTTGAAATCAGCCCTGTCAAGAACCCTTTTATCAAGCCCTAATGAACCTCCTATAACAAAGACAATATCACTCTTTCCTGATATTCCAAGATTATCTATTTTCTGTGATAACTGTACAGAATCAAGCATTTTACCATCAATTGCCAGAGCTATCACATATGCTTCATCTTTTATGCACGAAAGAAGTCTTTCTCCCTCTTTAGCCTTTATTATATCATTAACAGTATCACTTGCATTATCAGGTGTCTTCTCATCTGCCACCTCTTTTACCTCAAGCTTGCAGTATCTTGACAACCTTTTACTGTACTCATCTATTGCCTGACAATAGAACTTTTCCTTTACTTTGCCTACACAGCATATTGTTATTCTCATATCAGCCCAACTATGCCTCTACGAAGAAATATCCGCCGTTATTATCAAGCTTGAACACTTCAAGCTGTTCCTCAAGCTCTGCATCAGAAAGTTCTGATACATCCATTCCCTCATCGTCCATAATCTGTCTTAATTCTTTAATATTACTGCAATACTGTGCAAAGCATTCCTCAAGAAAATCTTCTGCCTCCTCTAAATCATATACAACCGGCTCATCAAAAAGCTTCTTCTGATCTCTTAAAAATACCTTTGCACATTCTTTCATATGTTTTTCCATAATAATACTCCTCATTTCTACAAACATTATCTTATATATTAAACTCTTTTCTTAGTGTACCTTCAACCCATTCAGTTGTGTCATATGCATATTTCTTGATATCCTCACATGCTGTATCCATAACATACGCATATTTTACTGACTTAAGCATATCAATATCATTATAATTGTCGCCAAATGCCATACATTCATCTTCTGACAATCCAAAGTACTGCTGAAGCTGATGCATTGCTTTTCCTTTGGTAACGCTGCTCTCCATAAAATCAAGATATAAATCTCCTGAAACTGTAATCGAAGCTTTGCCATTCCATTTGCTAAAGAAATGTTCCTTGGAATTATCAATTCCGCTTAAATCACATACCGCAATCTTTAATATATCTTCATCTACATCTGTGAATTTATCTATAAGTGTAGTCTTGTAATTAACAACCTTGGTCATTCTATAATGATATTCTTCTGTCTTAGGCTTGATATATGCTGTATGCTGGCCTGATATAAGCACCTCGCAATCAGGCTGTTCATATACATCTTCTATTATCTCAAGAGCAAGCTTTCTATCCATTGGTGTCTTGGCAATAACCTCACCCTTATATTCACATAATGCTCCATTCTCAGCAATGTATACAAGCTTATCGCTTACAGGCTCAAAGAGCCTTTTCAGGCTTACTATCTGCCTTCCGCTGGCAGGTGCAAAGTATATTCCTTTATTAACAAGCTGTTCAATTGCTTTAATTGTAGATAGTTCTACACTCTGGGCACCTTTTCTTAGTATTGTACCATCAAGATCACTTGCAATTAATTTAACCATAGTTTTAACTCCTGATATACCCTTGCAGTTGGAAGTCCGACAACATTATTATAGTCACCATCTATCTTTCCAATAAATGCTGCAAATTTCCCCTGAATTCCGTAAGCACCCGCTTTATCCATTGGCTCACCTGTACTTATATATTCTCTTATCTCATTATCACTAATATCATTACAGTATACATCTGTCTTTTCTGCAAAGTTACTTACAACATTATTATTCTTGATAAGTGTAACACCTGTATACACCTGATGACAATCACCAGCCAGTTCCTTAAGTATATCAAAAGCATTTCCCGTATCCTTAGGTTTTGTAAGAATATGTCCCTTATGGCTTACGATTGTATCTGCACCTATAACTACAACATCTTCATTCCTGTAATCATCATCATCTTTTACCATATCCCATACAGCCTGTGCCTTAATCCTTGATAGATATTTCACATATTCATCCGGCTGTGTAATTAAAGTTGTCTCATCAACATCACTCGTAATTATATCAAATTCTATTCCTATCTGTTCCAGCAGTTCTTTGCGTCTTGGTGAACCAGATGCAAGAATAATCTTACTCATATATTCATTCCTTTCAGAATTAATTCATTAACTATAAGATTATAACAGCTGGTAAGTCAAAAATCCAGTTATTACTAAAAAAGAATATAAAATAGAAAAGAATATGCAAAGCACATTCCCTAACCGAGCACGGCCGCTTGCGACAGACTACAGCTTCATATGGGTACATATCACCAGCACATAGTTCCTTTTATGTAATAGTAAATTCCGATAAAATTATCCATTACATAAAAAGGCTTCCTTTCTAAACAGAAGGAAATAGTACTATATCTCCTGTCTGTTTAAAGGAAGCACATAATTATATCTCTGCAAATATGTTCATATACGCAGATATAATATTTATACTGATATTATTCTCTACTCAGTCATACTTCTGTTCATTGCTGATTCTACCGCATCAATTGAAGCTCTTATAATATCGTGGTCGATACCTATGCCAAAGTATTCTTTACCATCATCCCCCTTAATTCCTACATATGCAATAGCACTTGAATCAGAACCCTGCTTTAATGAATGTTCCTCATAGCACATTACATCACAAGGCTTTCCAAAATGCTTTGAAAGTGCATTACTTACAGCATCAAGACGACCATTACCACCCGCTTCTACTACTGTTGTCTTTCCATCAGCCTCAATTGTAACTTCTGTCTGGATACCATCAATCTGCTTGAAATGGACTTCTGAAATCTTGAATACCGGTGTGAACTTCTTATAACGCCTCTCAAATATCTCAAGAACCTCATCTGCTGCAAGTTCCTTATGGTTAACATCCGATACATCTTTAACAGCATAACCAAGGTCTTCTCTCATAGCCTTTGGAATAATCATTCCATAATTATGCTCAAGAACATAAGCAACTCCGCCCTTACCTGACTGGCTGTTAATTCTGATTACGTCTGAGTCATATGTACGTCCAACATCTTCTGGATTAATTGGAAGATATGGAACTGTCCACTTAGATGGATCCTGTTCAATTCTATAGTGCATACCTTTAGATATGGCATCCTGATGTGAACCAGAGAATGCTGCAAATACAAGCTTACCACAATATGGGTGTCTGTCATCTATCTTCATCTGTGTAAGACGTTCAAACATCTCTGCAAGCTCTGGCATATTAGAAAAATCCAATTCCGGGTCAACGCCCTGTGCGTACATATTCATAGCAAGATTAACAATATCCACATTACCAGTTCTCTCACCATTGCCAAATAATGTACCTTCTATTCTGTCTGCACCTGCAAGCATACCAAGCTCTGCATCTGCAACGCCTGTTCCTCTGTCATTATGTGGATGAAGTGATACAACTACATTTTCTCGATTATGAAGATTCTTGCTCATATATTCAACCTGACTTGCAAATACATGTGGAAGTGACATCTCTACTGTAGCAGGAAGATTAATTATACACTTCTTATCAGGTGTTGGCTGCCATATATCTATAACTGCATTACACACTTCAAGTGCGTATTCTGGCTCTGTTCCTGTAAAGCTTTCAGGACTATATTCAAAAAGGAAATTACCGCCATCTGCTTCTGCAAGTTCTTTAAGAAGCTTAGCGCCCTCAATTGCAATCTGTTTGATTTCTTCTTTAGACTTTCTGAATACCTGCTCTCTTTGTGCAAGAGATGTCGAATTGTATACATGTACAATCGCTCTTGGTGCACCCTTTACAGCTTCAAAAGTCTTCTTAATAATATGCGGTCTTGCCTGTGTAAGCACCTGAATTGTAACATCATCAGGAATCATATTCTTCTCAATAAGTGTACGGCAAAGCTCATACTCTGTCTCTGATGCTGCCGGGAAACCAATCTCAATTTCCTTAAATCCAACCTTAATAAGCTTATTAAAGAATTCAAGCTTTTCATCAAGACTCATAGGCTCAACTAAAGCCTGATTACCATCTCTTAAATCCACTGAACACCATACTGGTGCTTTGTCAATATACTCCTTCTTTACCCAGTCGTTACACTCAACCGGTGGCATAAAATAACCTCTCTTATACTGTCTGTAATCAAACATTGCATTATCCTCCTGATATATTAATTATATTAGCATAATAAGTAAATTATACAAAAAAAATCTTTCATCTCCAAAGGCCTTAACCTTTAAGAGACGAAAGATATAATCTCACGCGTTACCACTCTTATTCGCAATTAATAATTGCGCTCTCACCGAATACGTGCATATTGCATTATATTCTGTCCACTATAACGGTTGGCTTCCGTCTACGTCTACTCTTATATCCTGCTGATATAATTTCGGGTAGCAGCTCCAAGGTGAGTTCAATAAGTTCCTTTCACTGTCTCGCACCTTCCGACAGTTCTCTGAAGCTGGTCCTTATCTAATATTCCTCTTCATTGCATTTACTTATTATCAATTATTGAAATGATAACGCATATAATTTAAAATGTCAATAGAATTTTCAATTATGTATTGCAATATTAAATCAAATTATGTATTGCAATATTAAATCAAATATTAAATCAAATTATGTATTACAATATTAAGTCCAGTTATATATTTGAGCTATGTATTAAAATCATTTGAAGTTCTTAAGAAAACTTATATCTTCCTCTGATACTTCACCATTAGAATATCTCGCTTTCTCATAGTCATCTGTTATTCTTCGTGCTTTTGCTTCATCATCAGTTATCAGTTTGCTCGTAATCTCTTCCGGCATCATATGCGAATCAACCTTTGCACCTGCCAACTTAGACTTTGTGACAACCCTTTTGGACTTGGCATATTTCTTATAAAGCTTTCTGTACTGTATATTGGCTTTATCTTTAGTATCCTTAACCTTAACACTTTTCTTTACTTTATATTCCTTTTCCTCGTCATTATTAATATATTCCACTTCATCTTTATCATTATCTAATGACTTTCTGAACCTGGAAGCATATCTGACTATTGTCACTATTATTAATATAATCACTCCGATTATAAGGAATATTGCAACCACCTCCATAAGAGCATTACCAGCCGCATTATTAACCACAACATCCATCTCATCCTCTACTGGTTCAGGGGAAGTTGTCGTTTCTTCTATATAATCGTCCATTACTGTATCATCATCTCCGCGGAGCATTAATAACAGTTTTAATATCCATTTAATAATCGCAAGCAATGCCATTCCAATCATAGAGAATATATTGCCATATCTTCCGTGATAGAATATAAGCATGCCAAATACCAGAAGCAGTCCGAACACAATCATTATAAGCACATTAATTCCCATAATTCTTCTGGCCGGGAATTCTGATTTACCTTCATTAAATACGAACACCTCATACAGCCTGCTTACCTGATTATATACGAACTGGCATAATACAAACATAACAAATAAAAATGCCTGTATTTCCATAAGCACAGAATTACCTTCAATACCTCCTAATATATAAAAGCCTATCATAAATATTCCATATGCTATATGAAGCTTCTCACTCGCATTAACAGCAATCAGCATATCATCCTTGCTCTTACCAGTTTCATCATATATATTTTCCTGAACTCGCTCATATTGCTTCTTGTTTACATATAGATTCTTTAACCTTATTGAGTGTCCAGATATTGCCGCTGCGCATATCACATAACCTGCAAACTCCAGATCTGTGTCCGCAAGCAATGCCGCTATAACAACGAACACAAGATTAATCACCATAAATAATGGATAACTTTTAATATATTTTCTTGAAAAATATGTAACTATAGCTGGAATTATTACAATAAGGCTATAATATGCCTTAGATGTGTCATTACCGGCAATTCCTATATACACTCCCGCCGCCATTGATATGTACGCAACACACAATATAAGTATTTCCGTTATGATTTTACTATTTCTTAGATGTCTTATCTGCATCTTACTCTCCATTCCCACACTGCTTATACATTCTAATCAAGCTTTTCCAGATACAGGCTTCCATTGCCTGATACAACACACGGAACAATCCATATTTTATTCTGTTGTTTAGACATAAGTCTTTCTGCTGAAAGCTTTAATTTTCCGTGCTTGTTAGCTGATATAAGAACATACACCGAATCCTGCCTTTGGTTCTTATTATTGTATTCCTGCATATTATCAAGAATAATGCTGAATTCCTGCATAGGAAGCTTCAGATCTATTCTTGCAAATGCCGTGTTGATACGTCCAAAATGTGACAGTCCGCTTCCAGCCTCTATCACTGTCTGCTCCTTAGTATCAATATCACAGCCATTAGATGTTACAGATACATTGATACCCTTTCCTATAAGAAGCTGTGCCAGGCCTGCCGCTATTGATATTGCCTGTTCAATAACATCTTCCTGCATAAGAACGCCCTCGCTTTCAAGATTAAGCAAGATACATACATTACGGCTCACTGTTTCATTATACTGATTAACCATAAGCTTTCCCGTTCTTGCACAGGCATTCCAATTGACGTCCCTTATGCTGTCATAAGACTGGTAATCTCTTATTCCTGCAAATACGAACTTATCCTCTAACAGATATTTTCTTCTTTCAAGCTCACCTAAAATACTGTTATTGACCTGTAAAAGATTATTAACATTTTCTGGCTTGGGATATACTGTAATCATATGATTAACATTTTTATTATTAATCATAATATCGTTCATAAAAGCACCTGCAAATACAGTTTCAATGGCTTCTAATCTATATACACCCCTTCTGGCACACAATACATCTATCTTTCGTGTTACCCTCTGGTTAGAAAGAAGTGAAAATACATCGTTGCGGTAAGTCTTATCTGTAATTCTGGAATTATTATCCTCCTGCCCAAACACCAGATTCTTGTCTATGCTGAATTTAATATTAACACAAGGCAGTGGCATTCTCTTAGCATTAGTTACTGTCTCCACCATCTTGATAGTATCACCTTTTGTAGCTGTATTGCTGGAAAATGTAACATCAACCGATAAATTCCTGCTCCAATTATCCCTGTAGGTAACCCTCAATATGTTGTATACAATAACAACACCTATAAGCATTAATATTATATTCATCTATTGCTCCATTCTTCAGTAGGCACCTCTACCTGTGATAATGCCTCATTTATTGCCTGTTCCCTGTTCTCCTTAACAACTATTCCTGTATTAAATACAAGTCTGTGTCCCCATACGCACAAAGCAAGCTCTTTAATATCTGATGGAACAACATAATTACGTCCATTAACATAAGCGTATGCTCTTGCTGCATTAACCATAGCTATTGAACCTCTTGGGCTTATTCCTATTGCAACACTTCCCATATTACGTGTAACTTCTGCAAGTTTTACAATATATTCTATAAGTGAAGGATGAATATATATATTCTTAACCTCATTCTTCATAGCTTTAATATCTTCTTTAGAACATACATTAGAAATATCTTCTATTGGATTATCCTTAAGAAAACGGTTAAGTATTGTAATCTCCTCTTCCTTATCCGGATATCCCATTTCAAGCTTCATAAGAAATCTGTCAAGCTGTGCTTCTGGAAGCGGATATGTTCCTGCTGTTTCTATTGGATTCTCTGTGGCTATTACAATAAATGGTTCATCTAACTGTAATGTATCACCATCTATAGTAACCTGATGTTCTTCCATACACTCAAGCAATGCTGACTGTGTTCTTGGTGTAGCCCTGTTAATTTCATCAGCAAGAATGATATTTGCAAATACAGGTCCTTTCTTTAATACAAAATCTTCACTTTTCTGGTTATATATATGTATTCCTGTTATATCTGATGGAAGCAGATCCGGTGTGAACTGCACTCTTCCAAAATCACAGTCTATACTCTTTGCTAATGTCTTGGCAAGCATTGTCTTACCCATACCCGGAACATCTTCTAAAAGAATATGTCCACCTGCAAGTATGCTTGTAATTACTTTTTTTGTAACTTCCTCTTTACCGACTATAACCTTTGAAACATTATCTAATATGTCTGTTATCTGCATTTAATTACCCCGCCTTTTCTTTAAATTATATATTCTGTGCCTTACCTCATTTCACATATTAATATAGTACCAAAAAACCACAGATGTATCAATAACACCTGCGGCTTTCTCACATAAAATTTTACCAAATTTTATTATACTTATGCCTGTGGTTCTTCTCCCGGAAGCTCCTGATTAACATCAATTCCTCTTGGTGCAACAGGAGTTGAAAATACTATCTGTGTACTTGTCCTTCCGAACTTCTGTAACTGTCCGATAAATGTATCAAGCTCCATTGTACTCGGAAATACAACCTTAAGAAGCATTGAATAATTACCTGTAACGCAGTTACATTCAACTACATTAGGGCAGGTTTTGATAAATGGATAGAACTCCGGCTTCTGTACAGGTGCAACTTCAAGATTAATAAATGCTGTTATATGATAACCTAATTTAATCTGGTTAATCTTAACCTCATAGCCTTCTATTATTTCTTCTTTCTCAAGTCTTTCTATTCTTGCTGAAACTGCTGGTGATGATAAAAACACATTTTCAGCCAATGCCTTAAGTGGCATTCTCGCATTATTCTGAAGTAATGTAATTAATTTCTTATCAATTTTGTCCATAGTTGTCCTCCATTAATCTGTGGCATTGCTTTCTTAACATCAAAAAAGAGACAACCCGAGCTTTGTATGCCTGAATTGTCCCCTTTGACTTAATTTATTAATTTATATGTAATATACACCTTTTTTTATAAATTGACAACCCCTGATTTTATGTTTTTTTATAGTTTTTTATTATTTTTCTTAACTTTTCATCGTGTGTCTTCTTAATTTTTCTATTATAATGTTTGCTTTTTATACTAATTATATGGTAAAGTTCTTATTGTATGTTAATGATTATATTTAATGGAGGCACTTATGTCAGATAATAAAGATTTTAATAACAACTCTGAATATTCAACAGTAACATTATCATTAGATGATGGAACTGAGTTAGAGTGTGCAATAATCCGTACTTTCCCAGCAGGAGATAAGAACTATATTGCACTTTTACCTATAGCAGATATTGATGAAGAAGAAAGTGAAGTATACTTATACAGGTTTTCTCTTAACAGCAACAACGAACCCGTTCTTGAAAATATCGAATCTGATGAAGAATATGAAATCGTATCAGATGCTTTTGACGAAGAACTTGATGCTATGGAATATGAAGAGCTCTACGAACAGGAAGACTCTGAGAACGAATAATCAACATAATGGTCATCTATCTCAGTAACAAATCTCGAAATGGTTGTATCCTTGTTATATCTGCTTTTAGCATATAACAGATACAACTTTTCTTTTGCCCTTGTCATCGCGACATACATAAGCCTTCTCTCCTCTTCTATCTCATAATCAAGCACAGCTTTATTATAAGGAATTATCCCCTCAACCACGTCCATAATAAATACCACTTTGTACTCAAGTCCTTTACAACTATGCATTGTATGAAAATGTACTGCATTATCGTTATCTTGCGGATAAGAATTTTTAGAAGCCTTTACATTCTCAACTAATACTGTATTTTTAGAATTATTCATACTTATATTATTGTTATTAATATATTCCAGCCAGTTATCTATTGTGTCAAACTGCTTTGCCATTTCTTTGAATTCTTCAATCTTATCGTAAGCTTCTGTCCTGTTAATCCTATGCGTTAATATATATTCCTTATAATATTCTTCATAACCAATACCTTTAATTATATAATTAACTGCCGCATATGGCGACATATTTTTAATTATATTCATATCAAACTGCCAGTCATTGATTATATTTATCATTTCAGCATTATTATCATAAGAAGCTCTTAGCTGTTCATAACTAAAAGGTTCTTTTATAAATGTCCTTTTTATATATCTTAATGGTTTATTGACAATCCTTAAGATATCCTCTCTTTTACAGTTTCCCTTCGACACCTTAATATATGCAAGCATATCCTTAACAGCCCAGTAATCATATATATTCTCCTGTTTCTTCTCCGAAATGCAGGGAATTCCATCATCAATAAGTCTGGAATAATATATACCATTAATACTGTTGGTTCTTGATATAACAGCAATATCTGATGGTTCAATGCCATCTTCTATCAGCTTCTTTATATTATCCGAAAGCATTTTCTTAAGACTATGTATATCTTTTGCTCCCTGTACCTGTATACATTCTCCTACCATACCTGCTGATTTGATATTTTTGTAATAGCGTAGAGAATTATTACCAATAAGGCTTCGTGCTGCTTTAACAATATTATCAGTACACCTGTAATTGACATTCAGATTTATTATTTCTGCATTACTATAATAATCTTTAAATGCAAGCATAATATCAGGCTTAGAGCCTCTAAATCCATATATACTCTGATCATCATCTCCAACAGCAAATATATTCGCACTATCCCCTGCAATCAATTTAATTGTGTCAAACTGCATTTTATTAATATCCTGAAATTCATCAATAAGAATATACTTGTATTTATCCTGCCACGCAGCTTTATAATCAGCCCTCTGTGTAAGAAGCTCATTGCACAGAACTACCATATCATCATAATCTATAAGCCTTCTTGATATAAGCATTCTCCCATATTCTTTATATATTATCCTGAATGTTTCGTAGGGACAGGCTGTACTGATATACTCATCTATATTAAGACACTCATTCTTTACCTTGCTTATCTGCGATAAAATGCTGTTTACCGTTTCATTTTCATCTGAATATTCAAGTTCAAAGCTTATAAGCTTGTCCCTGATAAAATTATATTGTAAATCTCTCGTAATAATGGAATTAACTGAATAATTATATGCGTGACGCAGTATCGTAAAAAATACCGCATGAAATGTACCAAATGTAACTGGTACATTAAGACTTCCTTCTAAAGACATAAACCTTTCTTTCATAGACACCGCCGCCGCTTTGGTAAAAGTTATAACCAGTATTGATGACGGCTTGATACTATGCTTAATAATAAGGTTATATACTCTGTTAACTATAACTGTGGTCTTTCCAGAACCTGGACCTGCAATAACAAGTGCAGGTCCATCTTTAAAATGTATTGCTCTATTCTGTGCTTCACTTAAATGTATATCTGTTCTGCTAATGATTATCCACCTTTCTTAGAAGCTCATAATCTTATCCCCTGAATCATCTGTGTTCTCAATAGATAAAATCTCAATCCAATAGCTTATATTACTATTGACAACAACTTCTACCCTATCTCCAGCCTTGTGTCCAAGTATTGCCTTGCCAAGAGGCGATTCAATACTTATAAGTCCTTCAAGAGAGTCACCTCTTACCGTTGTCACAAGCTTAATCTTCTCTGTAGAACCATCGTCCTCATATTTAACTCCAACTGTATTATTAACACCAGCCTCATCATCTGCCGACTCTTCTGATATTACCGTTGCTGTCTTAATCATTCGCTGAAGATATCTTATTCTGCTCTCATTCTGATTTTTGAACTTCTTGGCGGCATAATACTCAAAATTCTCACTTAAATCGCCCTGTGCCCTTGCTTCTTTAACATCATCAAGAGCTTTTTTCCTCACAACGTGAACCCTGTATTCGATCTCATCTTCCATTTTCTTAATATCACTTGGAGTAAGTTCATTATTCATAATTACAACATCTCCTTAATATAAACATACCATTACTATAAAAAGGCTATTCATTGCTTGTCTGTTTAACATATAAAATAGCTTTCTTTACCGGTGGAAGCATAATTACAATTATTGTAATAATTCCTTCTGCACCTATGTATGCCGCATTATATGCTAACGAATATAATACAGCACTATTAAAGAATTCCGGTGTATACACCGCAAAAAATATCCAGCCTGATAAGAATGAGAAGAAGAATCTTCCAGCAATTCCTGCTATATAACCTTTAACCAACCCATTCTTGGAATTAGTAAATATTCCTGATAATCCTAATGCACCAAATGCAAAGATATAGTCAAGAAACATCTGTGGCAGGCTGATAATATATGGATTAACAATAAGCTGTAATACTCCATACGCTATTGAAGCTGTCATACCTGCACTTATTCCATACCAGTATCCTATAAGCACGATAAACAGCATACTAAAAAGTGTTACTGAACCTCCCATAGGCATCTTAAATATAGTAATAAACGAAGTTAGTGTAGCGAGTGCAATAGCCATAGCTGATGTCACAAGTCTCTTTACACTGTGTATCTTCTTATCCTTTACTATAAAACCAACAGTCAGCACAACGATGACTACTGCTATCAGCACTACATATCCCAGTGGTGTAAGATTATAACTTATACCATCCTCACTCACAATCTTTGTTGCAAGCACTTATATCGACCTCCCCAATATTAAATAATTATATATTCTTTTAGTATTATAACATATTATTAAATATATGCAATATTCCAGAATAAAAAGTAGTAGAATACGGTTTTTATTGAAGCTTGGGGTGTCAGCGGATTGTTCGGATTGCATAGCAATGTAGCAATCCAAACACCACAATAAGGGTTAAAATTCCTTTTAACCCTTACATCGTTAATATTCTATCAACTATTATAATCAATATATGATATCTTGTTTATTTATCATCTTTCTACCAGAATAATTCCCTATATGAATACTCACCTCTGTAATTGGAAGCATTGTAGTCCGGATACTTATATGGCTTGTAAGCATTTTCCATCGGCTCATCATCCTGCGTGTATATATACATATAATTATAATCCCACGTTACAATTTCATCTCTTGCATCACCTAAAAGATTAACCGCCTCCGTGCAAAGAGTTGGGTGTCCGTCATCAGGGAACTTTACAACCTGTATTCCATTACCATCTATCATTCCACCTCTCTTAACATCTGCATTAAGAAGTATGAAATCCTGTCCATCACCTGTCCAGTTAACCGGTGTAAGAAGATTACCATTAAGCTCATTCTCCATTTCCCACATATCATTGCCTTCACTGTCGTAGAAATATATAATGCCCTGATGTCCCCAGAAATTAACTACAGCCATCTCATATCCTTCTTTATCTGGACAGTAATTAGCAAGACTCACTCTCTGTGCATGTCCAATTCCGTCCTGTTTTAAAATATTACCTTCAAAGTCACAAAGAATAAAACCTTGTGTACCTGCAACACACGCAAAGAATTTTTTCCCTTTATTAGGGCCTGTTTCAAATCTTCCTGGTACAATTTCATCAATGTGGTCTACCTTAAACGGCATAGTCCACATTTTCTTTCCATTACAATCAAGCATATTATATCCAACCAGCAATTCATCATAGCCATCACCATTAATGTCAATTGCAAATGGAAAATGTCCTGTATTCTTATCACTCTGAAAATGCCACATAACTTCAAGGTTATCATTTAACGCATATACCCTGCAATATCTGTCCTTAATAAGAATATCCCTTGGCTTATCAAGTCCTCTGAAATTGCATATCCTCATTCCATCAGGGTTAATTCTGTCAAATGCATATTCTCCATCAGGAACACCTATAATTGTGCCATCTTCTTCCATTGTTGATAATGGTGTCTTTGCTCTTTTCTTAACATTTCCTGTCTTTCCGTCAAGTATAAGTACCTCGAAATTCTTGGCAGTTATAACCTCATCGTATCCATCACCATCAATATCATATATCTGCATTGGCATATCAGCAGATATATTTCCTATCTGCATATTATCTGTAGGTTCACCATACTGCCATAATATATTACCATCTAAATCCATAGCTGTAAGACAGCTTATAGTTCCATATGCATCTCTGTTGACTCTTTTCTGACACTGGGCAAGCACCATCTGATACTCTCCATTACCAAGCAAGTGTCCAAAACGCACCTGTCTTCCTGTTCCACAGCCTTTAAGGTCTATCTTCTTAGCAAGCTTCATCTTTGGATATCTGCTCTGCGCTTCTGTGCATTTATTACTGTATTCTTCCCTCTTAGCTTTAATTCTTTCATCTGTCTTTTCATCTACATTGACATTAATGTAGCCAAATGCCGCTGGTATAGTAGCCGTAATTGCTGCCTTTCCCCCCTGTACAGCATATTCAGTATCAATATCTATATATTTAGTACCATTAACATAACACTCAACATGACTGCCGTTAACAGTTACATTTAATATATATGTATCGTCACTATTATAATCAAATGCTTTACTTTCAAGCTCCTCAACATTTTCTTTATGGCGGTAAACAAGCTTTACCTGTTTATCTTCAAACATAAATACAAGCATATTAAGCGAATTCTGTGCACAGAAACCAATACCGGCATTTCCCCACTTAGTATTAAACATTCTGACACTTGCTTCTATATCATAATTCTCCCAAAAGCGGTCTCCAGTCTCAAGAGTTGGAAAAGTTCTATGTGGCTCTGTATTATGAAGTCTCATCTGCTCCATATAATGCTTCCCACAATACTCCGTAATAACCCATGAAGCACCCTGACCATTATATCTGTAATTGCACACAGGGTCATACCATTTTCCATAATACCCTGGATATTGCACAAAATGATACTCTCCCATTGCCGAATGATTCTTATCATATGGAAACTCTCCTATTGGAAAATTCTTAAAATCTTCTTTGAGCAAATATATACTCTTCATAACAATTCCTCCATTCATCTGATAAAAGCAGCACACATTCCATTATAAGCTGCTTATCACGCTAAAATATTTAGTTGTCGTTCAAGAAACTATTGTTAATATACTACATTTTCATTAGCAAGACAAGCCTTTTATTTAATAAAAAAATGTGGACATTTAATCATTTATCGATGTCCACATCCCACAATGAATATCAAAAAGAGAGCCTTTAGATTTCTCTAAAAGCTCTCTAAACAGCATAAATGCTAGCTTTCTATTAGAACTTACCTTCATCAGCAGCCTGCTGTACAGAAACAGCAAGTTGCTTATTTACTGGTATTTAGCATAATATTGTTAGTTACGTGCTAATTACATATCTGTTTTTCTACTACCTAATAGTGTTCCAACAATATAAATATTATAAATCATTTTTATGTGTATAGTGTGTATTTTTATTATGATATGAAAAGAGTTTCTTCCTTATTATATATGTCAGACTTTTTCAATGTTATGTACATCTATTGCACTTGTTACAGTATTGCCAATACCGATAACAGCTCTGTCTCCATTGACCTGGATAACATCATACTCATCATAATAAAGCGTAAATGCCTGGTCTGTATCATAGTTTACATTAAGAAGCACCCTTACCTTATCGCCAGCTTTTATATCAGATTCACCATTTTCAACTTCTTCATTGTCCTCATTAGCTGAATTGTCGCTTGATGTAATACAGCCATCGTTTACCCAACCGGTTCCATCATTGATTAAGTAAGGATTGGCTGCCCAAGGAATAACTCTTGTTATTATTCCACTATTAAATCCCTCTGATGGTGTAAGTCCGGATTCTGATGTTGATGAAGCATATATTGTATTATACTCAACGCAATCTCCAATCTGATACTGTAACTGCTCTGTATCAACTACATCAATTTCAGCATTATTATCTGAGATTGAATTATCATTGCCTTCAATGTCATCTCTGTGATCATATTCATTTGCTTTTATAAGTCTGTCAAAGACGTCATCACGCATAATGTCAAAATCTACCCTTGTACCATCATTAAGATAATAATCACTGCTTTCCTGTGATATAGCAAATTTATCTTCACATATCTCACCATCATCATTCCAATGAGCTTCCCAGATAAGAGCACCGTGCTCTACAAGTTCATCTACATTCATATATTCATTTAACCAGCTATGGCTTGCATAGATACCCTTTGCAGTAATATCGGATAATGCATCAAGCCATATAAGTGCAAGCTCCTGTGTATAATGGTAATCAATGCCATTTTCAGCCTTATATCCGTCTGCATCCTCTATGTCGAGATATAATCCCATTGTTGGATTACATTTGTTATACCACTCTCTGATGTGCGCAGCTTCACTTAATGATTCATCATTGTTTCCTGCATACTGATAAATATATAATCCGTATGGGATACCTCTCTTCTCACATTCATCTATATATGTCTGTGCCATGCTATCGCACTGGCTGCACTCACTATCATCTTCGCTTAAGTCATTGCCATAGGCGCAGCGGATAATCACGTAATCAAAGTTAGCTGCAATGTAATCAAAATCAAGTTCTCCCTGGTGTCTGCTTATGTCTATTCCTTTTTTCATAGTCTTATTCCTCACTTTCTTTTTATATATTTCCGCTATGTGCGCATAAAAATAGCACACATAGCGATTACTACATGTGCTCATTAGTTAATATATGTTTTATTGTTACTTACCTCTGGTACTGCCTTGTCCTCTGCAAGCTCATCATCATCTGGCAGTTCATCAGTATACTTGCTAAGAAACGTCTTAACATATAGCCACAATTTTTTAACAGGTAAACCGCATAATGCCATATTTTTTAATATACTTACAGTTTCATATGCTATATAGAGCAATGCAATAAATCCTGAGATTCCGATACTATTTCCGATATGCTGTCTTATTTCCTCCGGTAGGAATCCAATCATATTAAAACCTGTTATGTAATCTACAATTACAAGTAGCATTATTGATATAACCATTGCACACTTTCTTATTGCGCCATCGATGCCAAAGCAGCTGTTAAACTTGTGTTCTTTAACTGATCTTAATACTCCAAATATCGTATCAATAATTACTGCTATAATAACCAACTGAATCAACTTATTATGTGCGGCCGCTATATATATTTCTCTCATTGTCATCATAACTACTTATCCTCCTTGGTTTCTTCTGTTGTCTGCTTTGAATCATTTGCTTTTGCCGTTTCCTCTTTCTCTACGTATGCAGTTCTAACAAGCTCATCAAACTTATTATCAAATGCTGTGATCTCTTCATCATAAGCTGCCTTATCTGCGTAATACACAGACGAACTCTGAATAGTCTTTGTAATGCTAATTCCTCCATCTTCTGATAATGAAGAATTGCAATACATAACCTGCTTGCTGTCTGTTCCTGTACCGGTTTTGATTGTGCCCGACAGGATAATTTTCTTTGTCATTTCTAACATGTCTTTGTCCTCCTTGGATAATATTTATAATCAGCTCTAAAAGAGCAAATTATTGATAATAAAAAAGCACCTTTTAAGGTGCAAAATGTATGATTAACAGGCATAACCTTAATAAAAATTTTAAAGCCACGCCTGGAGATTTCTTATTTAATTTTTCTAAAAAATATGTTCTTATGTTTCCTAAACAGCAATATCTTCAATAAACATATAACTAATATTCCAATAGGAAAAAAATTAAGAGTGCATTCAACAAAAGCTCCTGGAAACAGTATTTTGGGGGGAATTGCATTTGTACAAGGAACACTAAGTGCTGCTGCGGCTTGTGCTATTGTACAAGCCGCAGCAGCACTGGAAGTTCAGCACGCTACCATATAACGCCAATCTTAAGTTCGTCATATATTTTATGGGAATATGGAAAAGATGGCGATATGGATTTTTTCGTTACTAATAACTGTCCTAATATTGTTAATTTCGCATTCTATGAATTCAATAAAAATGGGTTTGAATTTACTTTACTTGATACTTAAATAAAATAAGTGAAATTGTAATATGTTATTCCTTGATTTACCTTAATTTCCGTATCACTATAAATTTGTAATGCACCAACAGGTGTTAATTGTCCATATGCCACAAGCCCCGCCGGATTATATACTGTAACAGGAAATTTTATAACTTTACTCGGTCTATATTCCTCAGGCAGAGTTGCGACTGTTGTCCAACTCCTAATTGCTACAGTGTTGGTTAGTTTAACTGGCATTATATTTACCAGTGCTAAAGCAGGTGCGTATGTTATGATAGCATTTTCGCACGTTGTTGTTATATTGCTGTTTAGCTCACTTATCATACTATTGTTATTCTTAATTCCATCCTCAATATGATTCAGCCTTGCAGCACTCCAGGGAGTACTTCCACTTGGTCCATTTTTCCATATCTGTTTAACATATTCTATAAAATTCATAACTGTCTCCTTTCTACTAAAAAAGGACATCCGAAGATGCCCTTAATTGTTATGGTGTTCCGCTTGCCCAATAGGCTGTTCCACTTGAATCATAAGTAACTAAGTTACCATCGGATTGAAATGATACTCTTTGCCCATTTGGGTTGTAAATATTAATATTATTCCCATCGCTTTCAATCCTACAAGTTGAATTGCCGTTTTTAGTAAATTCTATTCTGTCTGGATATATAATGGTCTTGGTTTCCGCTGTCGAATTTGTGTCACCAAAAGTTACAACAACCTTTTCAGTTTTTAATCCGTCAATTCCTAAATACGTGTGCCTTAAATATCCCCACATATCTGTGGCTGAAATATCTATTATTCTACTAGCATTGCTCGGATCTATTTTAGCCGTAATTGAACTTGCTTTAGCGATAGGTGAAGTTGAGGTATTGAATTCTTCAAGTCCTGCCATCAGACGTTTAATTTTTACAAAATCTATCAAATCAATCGCACCATCGCCATTAAAATCATATAAACTCTTGTCTAAGCTACCAGTTGAATTGTTGTTTATTGCTGTCCTTACTGCATTTAACTGTTTAATGTTTGGCGGTATATATCCGTTCTTAGTAGTGTTCAATGAACTGCTTATGCTCCAGCCAGCCACACTTCCTAGTGTTGCACGAATAGTTCCCCCAATATCTGCATTTTTTGCATATAAATAGCCTGTTGGCGATAAATAGTAGTTTGGTTGCTTGCTATATCCTTCTGTTTTAGTTCCAGGAATGACTGACATAACATAAGGCGTTATATCGTCCGGAACTCTTAAGTCAATCATATATAACTTATTATCATCCGGACTATATACTGTTCCCAACTTACTTTCGCTTATACTCCAACTTCCAATTTTGCCAAAGTCTGCAATAAAATTATGACAGACAATATTGCCTGCCTCTGAAATTGTTGTATTTGTGGAAGTGAGAGAAAACGAGTCACCACTAATACTGACTTTTTTATTTCCCTTAATATTGATTGAGCCTTTAGCACTAAGAGTTATATCGTCTGCAATAGCTTCTATAGCAGACTTAAGCTCGCCTGTTGCTGGGTCTTTCTTAATGTATGCTTCAAGGCTTGCAGATGTAGCATAATCCCCCAGCTTGGCAGTTACTGCCGCCGATATACTTGTTTTCCCAGGTGAAATAGCCTGGATAATATCTGCAGTTGTCGAATACGTTTTAAGAACATTATCAGTATAATTATTAGCCCCAGATGTTGCTGCATTGGCTGCATCATCAGCATACTTCTGTGTTGCATAAGTCGCCTGCAGTGAAGAGCTTATTGTTGATTTATCATCCTTAATCTCCTGAACGATTCTGCTAATCATCTGAGTAGTTGTTGAATAATTATCTCTGATATCAACCTTAACCTTGCTTACCTCTGACGTAATTCCATCAATAGCAACCTGAAAAGCTATATGCTTATTAAGCATATAAGCTGTCTCACTTGAAGATATTTCCGTCCAGCCGTATTTGCCATTCGACTGTCTGAGGAACTTCCAATACCTGCCTGCACTTTTCATACAAGCAATAGCTCCAGCGTGCTTAGCATACTCTTCCTGTGTGTACTGCCACGTATCTGTTTCAAGAGGATACCAGTCTTCTGCCGGATATACCGGCACAAAGAATTCTGTTGCCGGATAATTGTCCAAGTTAGGAGCCCCTGTAACATCATATATCTCAAATGTACCGCTTAGCTGCTTAGTAACGTCAGACATATCTATCTTAAAGCTGTCTAATGTTGTCTTAACATCATTAAACTTGCTTTTTACAGAATTGCCTTCCTCATCAATATCCGTCCACCATAACTTATGCTCTATGAATGTCTTTGCCTGCAGCATAGTAGAACCCCAGGCCTCCGAACCACCATCAATGTAACTGTTAATAGTCTGAAATGTGCTCTCTAACGTCTGGTCTGTTGTATCTACGTGTATCTTGCTTGCATTAAAAGTATTGCTCTTATCTGCATTCATAACACTAAATACACTATCTATATCCAGCTTCTTTCCGGATATGGCGGCATTATCAGATACCATATCATTTCTGATAATTGCTTTCTTAATTCCGGATTCCTGAATGCCATAAAGCGGGTCAAACATCAGATTTCCATTTTTATCCCAAATGTAAATATTATAATCACCGGCTGCATCTTTACCAAGCTGGATCCGTACCCGGTCCCTATCTCTTATCTGAATAGTATTATCCTTCCAGATAGACTTGCCATCCTCACTATGCACATTCATTACTGTTGTGTTAATATCTATACCAGTAAGCTTATCAAATGCCAGTTCTTTAATCATAGCGCTTGTGATCTGCGCATCACCAATTACAGATACAACCGAATTCGCAAAATCCGTTGTTATAGTTGTGCCAGTGGCAGAACCAAACAACAAAGTATTCACCTTTTCAACATCAACATTCAGGTCCTTAACACTTGCTTTTATCGCTTCAAAGTCAGTTGCCTTTAAATCTGCAAATTCACCGCTAAGCGACTTAAGGCTCTCAATCGTTGCATATGTAATCTCTGCCTCAGCGCTTTTAAGAGTTGTTGTTTCCAATGTACCTATCTTTGCTTCTGTGGCCATCATGCTCTGTTCAACTTCAAGTACCTTTGTCTTTGTATTTACAAACTCAGCATTATTTGCAATAACTGTATCAATATTAAGAACTTTAGATGCATCAATATTATCAATACAATCACCATCAACAGTACCATTGTCATTTGTAATATTATCAACCGTATCAGTTGTATTATTATATTTCTGCACATATGAAGAAAACGAAAGCTTCAGGTTGGATATCTCACAGGTATCATCTGCCGGATTATCTGGATAATGCTTCAGCTTAACTATGCGCTGCTTTATTCTTGTATGCTTCTGCTTATTAATAATCGTAATAACATCACCAACATCACAAGAATTATCCAGGTCAATCAGCTTACAACTATAAGATATATAAGGACAAGCTAGCTCTTCAAGCTTAGCTGCCGCATCCTCTTTTAAAGATTCAGGTACCGTATATCTTTCATCTTTCCATATATACGTCTTATTCTTTGCACTATAAGTATGATTTTCAAGAAATTTACTACCATTATTCACAGATTCTATAGTAAGACCATCTTTACCTATTGGAAGAATTCTTGTATAAAAATTCGTAGTATCTGACTGACTGCTTAATGAAACAAGATTAAGCTGATCAGAAAAATAACAACCTTTATCTTCTCCTATTTTCTCCTTGTAAACAATTTTCTTATTCAGTGAATCTATAGTCATCTCAAGCCTGAATGTATCTGCAATCTTTTTAAGAATGTCCCAGGATGAACTATTAGTCATTCTTACAGTACGTTTCTTTTTAATATCACATTCACAAGTCCAGCCGGTTCCTGCCAAGGCAAGATTAGCAGTATTTAGGGCTGTCTGCTCTACAGTTTCAAATTTCTGTATTGCATTACCTTCTAGCGCATCAATATTAAGCTTCGCAACTATGTCATAGAAATTATTATCAGAGTCATTTATCTGTTTTATAACATATTCATCAGTCTTGGTTATTATATAATCTTCAAGCTCAATCTTATTCACAACACTTTGATCAGCGCTGAACCCAAGTGTTTTATCGCCATAATCAAGTACTTTTTCGATATATAAATCCTTATATTGTGTAAGCGGCGATACTATGCCGTTTTTATCTTTATATCGTAACATGTACCGCTCCTTTCCTTATCTCTTCATTACTTTTCTAATCCTCAAGCATAAACAATAACGATTCTATATCATTTCCAGTAAGCCTGTCATAATCATCAGAATCACACTTTTCCAATTCAGAAAACTTAATCTTTCTAATCTTTATATCTTCCTCTATGTACATTAGCTCTTTAACTGCGTTTGTAGCTTTGTATTCATCTTCCTTATCTTCATACACATATTTATATCTTTTTTCAGATTCCTTTTTTCTTATAATTTCTCCATTTTCGTCTTTTTCAACAATTTCCTTTAATTTAGGCTCTCCATGCTCATCTCTTTCACATTTTTCTGTTAAGATTTTTTTACGCTGTTCATCTATGTCATCTGCTTTATTAATAAGCAATTTCATGTTAACCGCTATTGCATAACTTATCTTAACAGGCAACCTCTTATGTGAAAGTTCCTTTAATTTAACTGCATAATCAACTACTTCTCCTAATTTTATGTTCATCACTTATCCTCCAATTTTTAAATCATCTATAAAATGCCCTATAATCAATCTTCACACTACACGAATTATCAAGTGTAATAATATTTTTCCCAGGCATTAACCGTGGAAACTCCCACAAATCAGTCTTATCAAGTATATTCCTGCCATTTTCTGTAATCATGCAGTTCTGGCCATCAATCACAACCTTTGCATTTCTGGCTATATCCTTAATAGTTATAGCTTCATCAGTTAAACCAGCTACAGTAAGACTTACTAATGCTATATCAGGTGTAATCGTTACAATCGCTGGCGACTTCGCAGTGCCTTCCATCACAAGCGTTTTTTCTTTTCCGGTAAATTCTACAGTACGTAATATTCCCTTCTTGCTATACGCATTAAGATTAATCTTATAACTATATAGCCACCGCTTCACAAGCTCCCTATCTTCGCTCTTAAAGTCAAAGTCATATGTAAAATTCATATTATCAAGCTGCAGCTCTCCAGAGTCAAAATCACTCATTATAGAACTCATAGTAAGCTCACACTCTTCCTTGCTTTTACCTTTAACAAGCATTTCTATACATATCTCAAAATCTGTGTACCTGTTAGGTTTTGACTTTGCTGGAAGAAAGCTTTCTTCCAACCAGTCAACATAAGTTATAACATTACGTGGCTTAACCGTCTGGCTAAGCCACGTAACATTTTTATTTTTCTTTCGTAAGTCAATATTTGCATTACTTTTATTCACTATCATCTATCAATCACCAACTTCAATGCAGCCTGATTCATAAAGTAATCAACATCTGCCTTATCCTTAAAATTATAGTTTCCGTTAAAGTTAATCTGTGTATTGTTGCTTGTTGTCTGGCTGCCCTGTGAACCAGAAGCAACCATACCGCTTATATTAAGATTAGTGGCTAGTTCCATGGCTGCATCAGATATAAGATGCTTCTGCTGGTTAATCTGCTCTGCCATTCTGCCAACAAAGTCAGGCATCCATTCCTCATAATCTCTAAGAGGCCCTTCATCCGGACGTGAGAAATGCAGGAAGCTTGTTATCTTCTCTGCTACTGATTTGGCTGCATTTCCAACCGCACCAAGCATAGACCAGATACCATCAATCAGACCACTTATCATATCAGAACCCCATGAGAAAGCTATATCAACCAGATCACCGAATGTATTGTAAAGAAATGAAACCATATTACCAATAACACTTCCTATACCTTCAACGATGCCACCAATTATTTCAAGCAAGCCATGCCATGCTCTGTCCCAGTCTCCAGTAATCACACCCATAACAACATCTATAATTCCCTGTATGGTATGCATAATTCCTTCCACAATACCTTGTATAACACCAAGTACTGAACTAATTGCATTTTGAATAATTGCAAGTGCAGCTTTTATAATTGCTGATATTGTCGATATCCACAATGATATAACGAGCTTAATATATTCACAGAATACAGAAATAGCACCTTTAATAATTTCTAAAGCCGTCATAATCACTGGTTCTATTGTCTCCCAGAATGACTGTATAGCCGTTATCATTCCATTGAAAAATGCTTTCAGATATGATGCTAATTCCGTAAATTTCGTATTAATAAAGTTCCTGAAATCATCACACTTAAAATATAAAGCTGTTATTATAGCTATTACCGCCGTAACAGCAGCTATAACAAGTCCTATCGGTCCTGTAAGTACTGCCAGTGCACCTGACAATCCAGCAACAGCGCCGCTTGTTCCTGTTATTATTCCAATCAATGTCGTTATTATTGGAATAATGGTAGACACAAGACTTATAATTGACGATATTCCAGTTGCTATCTTACCGAATATTATCAGTGCCGGTCCAATCGCCGCCACTACTAATGCTATATTAACTATGAGCCGCTTAGAGCTTTCTGACATTCCATTAAACTGTGATACAACACTCATAATGCCTTGTACTATCTGTAATATACTTGGCATTAAAAGTTCACCCATACTTATAGCAAGTTCCTGCAGCTGGCTTTTAAGTGTTGTAATCTGACCATTTAGATTATTCTGCATTGTAGCAGCCATACTCTCTGCTGTTCCATCGCAGTTATTAATAGCTCCTGATAATTTTTCTATATCTGAAGGAGCTGCATTCATAAGTGCAAGGAATCCTGTCATAGCCTCTGTACCAACAAGTGCACCTGCAGCACTTGACTGTTCTGATTCTGAAAGCTGACTAAATGCTGCTCTACAGTCTGACAATATATCAGATAAATTTCTCATGGATCCATCAGCGTTAGTTGTTGCTATTGTAACTTCACCAAGAGTTTCTCCTTCAAACGCAACTTCTCCTGCCAGAGCTGTCATAATTCTTCTAAGCGAAGTACCTGCCTGTGAAGCTTTTATACCACTATTAGCCATAAGTCCTATAGCTTCTGCTGTATCTTCCACACTGAATCCCAATGCTCCTGCAATAGGTGCTGCATACTTGAATGTCTCACCCATCATAGACACATTAGTATTCGCATTAGAAGAAGCAGCTGCTAAAACATCTGCAAAATGTCCTGAATCTTCTGCTTTTAATCCGAAAGCTGTAAGTGCATCAGTTACTATATCTGACGTTGTAGCCAAGTCTTCACCTGATGCTGCAGCAAGGTTCATTATTCCAGATATACCATCAATCATATCTGATGTTTTCCACCCTGCCATAGCCATATAACCAAATGCATCACCAGCTTCTGTAGCCGAGAACTTAGTCTGTGACCCCATTTCTCTTGCTTTACTCTTAAGTGCTTCTAAATCCTCACCAGTTGCACCTGATATAGCTGCAACATTGCTCATAGAACTTTCAAAATCAGCAGTCGTTTTTACTGCCGCCGCACCAAGACCTATAATAGCGGCACTTCCCTTAGACATATTACGTCCAATACTCTGTGCTCCCTTGCCAACCTTTCCAGTAACATCCGCTATACTTGCAAGTTTTGCATTTGCAGACATACTCTCTTTAGTAAGATTCTTTAACTCCTGCTCTGTTGCAACTATCTCTCTGCAGAGTGCCTGATATTGTTCCTGGCTTATCTTGCCCTTCTGTCCTACCTCTGTTGCCGCTTGCTTCTCAGCTTCTTTTAAAGCGGTAAGCTTATTACTCGTTTCTTCTATAGCAGTCTTTAATAGTTTCTGCTTCTGGCTTAACAGCTCAGTATTAGTAGGATCCAGCTTTAATAACTTATTAACATCTTTTAATTCACTTTGGGTTGTCTTTATTGCCGAATTCGTATCTTTTAATGCACTTTGGAGTTTAGTTGTATCTCCTCCAATTTCTACAGTAATTCCTGCTATTCTACTTTTCGCCATAAGCCAACTCCAAAAAGACCGCCTTAATGCTAAACATTAAAAGCGGTCAAAGTCTTCCTGCTGTGCCACAACTGGCCAGTCATAATCATCATTCATTTTTTCTGCATACATATCATGCACAAGCCCTATTGTTACATAATCACAATCTTGAATAGAAAGCCCTATCTGCAGACATCGGTACATAAACAATGGTGTTGTCATTTCCCTGCTAGTTGCTTTAATTTTTTTTTACTTTCTATCGTTGTTAGGTTATCAAGATGCCACAGCTTTAAAATCTCCGGTAACACCTGATATATAGAAAATGTATCAAACTGCTCAAGCCATTCATCAGGATCATTAGGTATATCCGGATCTGCGTGTTTGGCCATAATGTAAGCAACATTTTCAAACATTTCAAGATCATCAATCTCAAAGTCTGTTCCATCTTTTTTCGCTTTTTCAGATTGTGCAGCAAGCTTCTGCATATCCTTAAAAATATCTCTCATAAAAAAACGCCTGTACAATCGTGGGACTGTCGCAGACGCTCTGAATTTAACCTTTTTTCCATCAATATCAATCTCTTTTAATATCATATCAGCCTGCCACTCCTGTCTTTACTGGAATATAAACAGCCTCATACCATTTATTGTATGTTGCATCTGGTGTTGAAGCTGTAGTCTTAGTCTTAACATTGCCATTAGCAAGAGGCGAAGCCTTAATAGACAACTTTTCTGTCTGTACCTCTTTCTTATCCTCGTTTGTTTTTGATGCCACGGATGGGCGGCTTGCTTTGCATCTGTATAGTACATGTCTTACTGCTTTGGCATCTCCATCAAACTCAAACAATAAAGCAAATTCCTCTGATTCTGTGTTGCTATTCTCAACAGACACCTTATTATCATCCAGCTCATTTTTAAGAATATCCGTTTCAAAAGACGGTGGAACTAATGCAATCTCAAGGTCACCTTCATAACCATTATTGGCTGTAGAAGTATAATATATCATTCCATCTGCATAGAATTCTTCTGTATCACCTTTTGCATCAAGTGATAGTTCTACAGCCCCTGGAATAGCCTTAGGCTTGTCATATGTGACTGTTCCTTCTTCATCAATGTTAAGCTTAGCATAATGTACATTCTTAAGGTTAAACTTAACTTTATTTTCTTTCTCCATCATTACACCTCCAGTGCATATAATTCTTCAAACATCTTATCTTTTTCTATGTAATATTCCTGCCTGTTATAGAAAAGTCCATATGCATCAAGCAGCTCTTCAAGTGCCGCTTCTATATGTGGACTCTTTTCACTTACATACAGCTCTATATACAGCTTATTTACCTTCTGGTAAACTCTGCCATCTGCTGCCATATTATCAGATTCCGGCATTGAATATATTATATATGGTGCTGCCGGTACTTCCTCTTCATCAAAACACCAGTATGCATAAGGCAGACCAAGTTCAGCTATCATCTGTTCAACTTCACTAAAACTCAATTACTGTTCTCCTTTATACGTCTTATAGTTCTTATTTCAAGCTCATTAACAGCCCAGTCCTCTGCCGGCTTTATATGTGCAATAGGTTTCGTTCTTCTGCCTGTATCAGTCTTATCCGGCCGTACTATCCTGTGACCATTTTCAAGAAGATGCGTAAGAGAATATTGATGCTTACCAGCATAAACAATTCTGCTTTTCCTGTATGAATTCTCTTCATCAATAGTACTTCTCCAGCTATCACGGTAAGAACCTGGCTCATATTTTTTCTTTCTGCCATCATGCCGGACAGGTGCTTTTTCCTTAATCCTTTTAACCGTTCCTCTGGCCACACTATCAATATCCTTCTTCATATCAGAAGTGACATCATTGGCATACTCGTGCAGAAGACGCATGATTTCACTTGCAAGTGCATCAACCTTTATCGTTTTCGGCACTAGAATCACCTTCCTGCTTTTGTTCAGATACTTGAACATTTTTCTTTTTTATCATCTTATCAGGTTCAATAATTTTCCTGCTTATAAGTACACTTGCAAGTTCATCATCAGATATAGTTATATCATCTCCTTGTGTTGCACCTATATTTTTATACATAAAAGATTTAAGTACCTTCATCCGTTGCTTCCTTTCTGCTAAACTCCGGCATAGCCTTGTTAAGCGTTACATACATAGCCGGAGGAACTGTATCATACTTCTCCTGAACCTGGCTTACTGTATATTGCACATCATTCATAATAACAAGTGTATTATTCGTGTTGATAAAAGGATTAAGCGGCACACTTATAAGCTTGTCTATACCACTGTTCGCTATCTTAGCCTGGTAAAATCTTGTAACGCCAACTGTCCTTAATCCGAATCTAAGGTGTGCTTTATGCTGCACAATAACTCTTTTATTCGTAGAATACACATCCAGTTCACCATCGTTAAACAATTCCCTGTTTGCCTGCTTCCCTGTCAGCATAGGCCTTCACCTCCTGTATAAGCTGCAGCCTGTTAATATCCTGTGAATAATTCTTCTGCCAGTCGTCTAATGCTCCTGCAAGAGCATACATAACATAACTGATTAATAACTCTTTTGCTGTATTCTCCTGCTCATAATCGAACTCGCAGCCACATATATCATTAATCCTGTTACAGCCACGCAAGATGATGCCGGATAATTTCTTATCCGCTGCATCATCATTCCATGTCCTGTCTATATTATTCTTAATATCTCCCAGAAGCTTTTCATTTACCTCATTCATTATGCAGAAGCCTTAGCCTTTGTGTTTACAGGATTATCCTCTGTGTTAGTAACCTCAACCTTAAGGGAAATAGGCTTAAGCTTAGAAATATCAAGATACTTGAATGCATTATTATCCTTAGGCTTTCCCATAGCATACATCTTGATAAGATACACTCTGTTATCATCAAGAAACTGATATTCATCTGAATACTCAATCTTTCCTGACTTACCAGCACCTATACCCATAAAATACTTTTCTGGAAGACCAATAATAGCCTCACCCTCATCAAGTGCAATAGACTGTATAGGAGTTGTTGGATAAGGGAATATATTATTCTTATAGTTTCCAGCAGAATCCCTGACTGTTGTACAAGGAACTATCTTCGCTATATAATCAACCGGATTGCATATGAATGCAACAGATGGAACTGCCCTGTATCCTGCTTCATTAGGCTTTTTAGCAAGGTCTGCTATAATAGCACAATATTCTACTGGATCAAAACTTAACAGTTTCACTTTTGTTTTATCAGCATATTCCCCCTGTGTTACAGAACCATCAAGATTCTTACACATACCTATTGGCTGATTCTTGCCTGTACCCTTTAAGATACCTAATTCAAGACCACCGGCGCATGCTTCTGATAAGATGATTCTTACATAGTTATCTAACCAGGATGGTCCAAGATCTAACATATCCTTGGAAACTGGAATGAAAGCTGATAACTTGGCAAGTGTCATATCCATAACATCAATCTTACCTGCAAGCTCTGTAGATATCTTAGTTGTTAATGCTCCCCATGTTGCAAGGTCAATATTATCAGCATTAACAATCATCTTGATAGCTCCCTGGCAGTTGATAAAATTAATAACGCTAAGAAGCGGATGTGCATTCTGCATATCTTCAATAACCGTGTCAATGATTGTCTGTGGGATAGCCTTGTCAATGTTCACAAGTGCCTGCTTAGGGTTTCCGGCGCGCATAGCCTCGCCTAATTCTGTATAGAATGTTCTTTCCTCTCCTGTAAGCTGTCTTACACCTCTGCTTGCAAGAATAGCTGCATCATTATTCCCCTTAAGCCGTTCTGCCTCTTCGTGAATAATATTAGCTATATTCTCACCAAACTTTTCCATAGCCTTTGTAGCGGCTTCTGTATCATCACTTTTAAGTGCCTGTGATAAATTGGCAAGTGCCTCTGCATTTGCCGCCTGAAATAAATCTTTGTTTAACATATCTTTCCTCCTGATTATGATAATTTATTGCTTAGTGCGTTACTTGTCGCACTAAAAAAAGCACTACAGAGCTGTTCTGTTAGTGCTTTATAAGCTTTCTCATCCTTTTCATGTTCCAGTTTTTCTTTAGCAGCCTGCTCTTTTTCCAGCTTTTCTTTCTCAAGCCTTTCCTTTTCCATCATAGTTTCTTTGCTTGCTGCCGCCTGCTGTATAAACTCCGCTGCCATAAGTGAAAGTGACTTCTGCGAATTCATCTGTGATGTAAGCTGTTCATACATCTGCTTGAACTGACTAGCACCTTCCTCGGCTGGTACAAGCTGCTGGGAATCTACTTCATCACAAAAACCATACTTAAGTGCCTCATCAGGACTTAATATAGTTTCTTTATCAAGCATTTCTATAAGCTCATCTTCACTCAGATTACACTTTTCAAGAAATATCTGTCTGTTAGCTGCCATCATCTCATCAAGATCATCTGCTGCCTTGCGGAGCTGTGTTGCATTACCACTGCATGTCAACCACATATTATGCAACAGAATTGTAGAACCCCTATGCATTATTATCTTGTCACATCCAAGTGCTATTACATAAGCAACAGAATATGCAAAACAATCAATGTGACATATCTTATTGGCCTGTTTAGCCTTAAGAAGATTGTATATAGCAACTCCCTCTTTAACCTCACCGCCATACGAATTAATATGAAGCTCTATATCGCTTCCGTCTGGTATAGAATCAAGCAGGCCTATAAAATGCTTTGCTGAGGTTTCTGATTCATCATACTCCCAGGTCTCCCAATTAAAAGGTCCCTGGGCTGTTACATTATCATAAATATATATCTTAGTAGCCCCTGAATCATTCTTCTCCTGTCTAAACATCATTTTTCTCTTGTCCACCATTATCACCTTCTTTCATAATGTCATAATTTTTAGTAATATAATGAGTATCGCCTATAGAGCTATCTATTGCTGGTTCATTCAACTTATGGCGAAGCTCATTAATACTGTAAAGTCCACTAGATATAAGCTTGTCTGACTTTTCAGCATTCTTAAATATGTCTATATAAGATATAGATGATGTATCTATATTAAGACCAGTACCATTAAGTATCTCCTTGCCAGAGCGTTTCCGGTTAATCTCCGTCTGCAATATGTCGCACAATGGCTCTATCGTTATAGTTATGAATTCATCCATAAGAGCATCTATATCTGCTATCTCACCAGCATATAACGCATATGGGATATTCAATGCTCCTGCAGCTTTTTTCTTTATCTCATCATTAACATCTATGAAATCCTTTAACTCGCTTGTGGATTTCTTAGTTGACTCTTTAGCTCCATTCGATTCATAGGAATAACCATTAAACAATGGAAGTACCGCATTACGTGAATTATAGAACTTCTTGAAGCGGACATTCATCATCTCATCCATTATCTCTTCATATGTTTTTCCTAACAGTTTGGCATCTCCCAGAATCTTTTGTGCATCAATCGTCAGTATGCCCTTTTCGCCACCTGATTTGTAGAACTTTTCATAAGCCGTCTGAACCAAAGTGTCATAGCTGTTTATTATGCCATTAAGAAGTGCCGTCATATTCTCATTATTATTTTTAAAATATAATACTTCCGACATTCCAAACACCTTATTTACAGAAAAACTTCCAGTACTGACATTAGAAAATACTTTCTCACGTACAACATCATCAGACATTGTATATCCATCAGCGACAAACAACTGCCCTGCAAGTTCATATACAAGACATTCGTTGTTCTTTAATAGCTTCGACACCATCTTTTTTATAAAATATGTTGAGCTTTCATTCTTGTTTGGTGCATAATTCCATAGATAATATTCATCTTTTTTTACATTCTTGCCACGGATCCTTGTCTGGAATTCACATTTTGCAATAGCATTTGCAATCATATTAATGCCAATATTCATATCAAATATACATTCTGATATAGCCTGGTACTCAGACGAATCATATACTGCTTCCATCTCCTGCCTGAAAGCAGCTTCCCTGGATTTACCTGTTAAAAGATCTGTAAAAAAAGCTTTTATTCCCAATGCCCTCACCTCCCATCGTTATTGTCATTGTTAATATCAATCAATATGTATATACATTCATAGTGTTGAACATTGTCTGATTAATCTCATTCATAGCAATAAGCTCATCCCTGCATATCTCTGCTGCCACCAATGCCTTAAATGCATCCGTTTTACGTGACTTAGGTTCAATCTTTCCATAAGTCATATTACCTGCAGATGATGTAACTCTCTTAGAATTGTTAATACACCACCTCATCATAGGATCATCACCAACTGCTATCCTGTTATTATTAAACAGACTTGTAAGCGTTGGTATAAGCTGCATTTCATCAGATGGTCTTACTATCTTTATTTTTCCATCCTTATCAGCCAGGAATCCGTATTCAGCTAGTGCCTTAGACATAAGTGTATATCTGTACTTATCAATGCCTATCTTTAAAATGTTAAAGCGTTCATTCATAGAATCAAACCATTGTGCCGGCAAGTCCGGACTAATCTCAGGACCTTTTACGAATTCACATAATCCCCTGCGTTCCCACTCTCTTAGCGGTGCCTTGATACGTGGCAAATCTTTACTTGCTTCACATATCCACGTATGCTGATGCACATAATCTATTCCATCCTGAATAACAAGGATTGCCGCAGATACAAAATCCTCCGTGCTGGCATAATCAAGTCCACCCACAGCATTAGTTCCATGCTCGAATTGAGGAATAATAATATTTGTCGCCTTTATGTTCTTCCAATCAGTAACCACATCCTCCCTGATAGCTCCGCCAGGGCAGTTACACCTTTTAGTTGCAAAAGATGCATTACCAAGAGGATCTATAACATAATCATCATATTCCAGCTTCATCTCTTCCTGAAGATTAGCAAAATATGGATATGATGGATTGGCCATTGGCCAATTTTCTGGATCCTTGATATCATCCTTGTTTTTTATCCGGCATATAAATGGAATCATACCATTATCAGGCAATTCACCACTTAATATCCTGCGCGACTTATCAAGCATAGTATCAAGAGGTCCATCTCTTACATCTCCATCAGTGGTAACTATTGTTCTTCTTGGAAATGGAACTTTTCCCAAGCCAGTAACAGCTACATCAACCAGCTTCATATTCTCATACGCATGATATTCATCAAAATCAACTTTACCAGGTCGAAAACCATCTTTTGTCTTTGGATTAGATGTATTAAAGGCAAATTCTGAACCAGTTTTAATATTTGTTATTACTTCCTTCGTCCACTTGAAGTACTTTTTCATAAAGCTTTTATTTTCCTCAAGCACGTTATATACATCCTTGAATGAGGTTTTTGACTGCTGTTCAGACATAGCAAATATATCAATGTTATAGTGCTTGATACCATTCACAGGTGTTAACAGACAGAAATCTTCAAAACCTAGATATCCATTCTTTCCGGCACCACGCCCCACATATATAAGCAGTACTGGAAACCGAAGCTGTCCATTTTTCTTATACACACAATTATGCAGTGCAAAACAAAATACTTCCCAGTCGAGTAAATCGAATGGAAAGTATTTCTGGAAGGCTAAATATTTATCTAATTGTTCTGAATCAACAACAAGTTCCTCTGTTTCAAATATTTTTTCAATAATGTCACACAGCTGATACTGTTCTTCGCACATCTTGTATGGAGCTTTTCTTACAAGGTCAATGTACTTCTGTATCCTATAATCCGGTATCATTCTTATCCTCACCCTCGGATATATTGTCTTCTGCAGATATATTAAGCTGCGAAAGTATCTTAAGCATAGCTCCACTGATTTTAGATATTTCAGAGATTGCAGGATTAGCTTTGTGGACTTCATAACCTTTAACATTAAGTTCTGTTATGGTTACACCATTTTCTTTAACATCTTTGATAAGTTTGGCTTTAATATCATACAATTCACAATAATCATCAACAAGCTTTTCAAAGTGATATTCTTTTGCATTTTTACGATTGAGCTGCTCAATTAATGAACACCTGATACGTTGTGATATCGTTGCCATACATACCTCCTCTCTGAATTCTTGAAAGTTAAAATTGAAACAGCAATTTTGTATCTGTATGCATATATATTATAAATATGTTACGCATACCCTTAAAAACTATAAAATCACTTTTTACATAATGTGCAAGGCAAATCTGGATTGTCGAGTTTTGCACCGGTATTTGTCAGAGCCAAAAATTTTTGCATTTTTTTACCCGGGGGTATCTAATCCCACCGCTCCTCTGTCAATGGTGCCCGATAATTCTTTTGTCTATACCCATGCCTTTTTTCATGACATTCGTGACACAAACTTATAAGGTTACGTTGTTCACAGCCTTTGTCATCTATATACATAGCCTCAAGAGCTAACTCAGGATGATGCTTTACATAGTTAATATGATGTACTGTAGTTGCTTTCGTATATCTACCAGCAGCTCTACAGTCAACACATTCATTGTGATCACGCTTAAGTATTTCTTTCCGGACTCTTAACCATTTGCTCCATATATAAAAACGATGCACCTCATTATTCTTTATGCACTCTTTTACATAATCAATATCATCCTGTATCATATTGCCCTTACTATGCCTCACGTATATGTCATAGGTCTTACTGCTTTTATCTTAAAGAAAGAGCGCTATTTCTAGCGCTCAATGCATAAAAGATAGGATTCGATGCAGTATCGACTATATTAAAATAACACATATTAATGTGTACTGGTGTACACTCTTTTATTTTTTTTAATATTTTTATAACTGTACTGAATTAACAGCCCTTTTATAGCGCTTTATAAGTCCACTGCGTGAATAGCCTTCTGCTTTCATAATGTCCTTCATATTCATAAGCTGTATATGTCTAGCTATTAATATTCTCCTATCTGTTTCATCCTGGACTGTATTAATAACAGTAAGAACCTCTCTTGCCTTTGTAGCTGCTATCTCTTCCTCTTTTCTTAACTTGTTTATAAATTTCTTTGTTTCATTATCAATTTTAATAATCCGGTCTGATAAGTCGCTCTGGTTATGTGCTTTTGGCATATCAGATATTCCCGATAACGATAATCCATACAGCGAATTAATAAAATCAATCTCAGTCTGATAGTTATTCATCCTTGATACATAATGCCTGTACATATCCAGATATCTTTTTTTGTCTTCATACCCCATCCTATCACCTCTAATAAAGTATACATAATCCCTAAAAGTGTATAATTTTTTATAAGCCTTTAGAAATATTCTCAAACCCTTGTTTCTTCTATGCTCTAATTATATTTCAATTTTATCTCAATTACAAAAAGTATACCGTAAGTTAATAACTCGTTAATAACTCTGTTTTTTGTGGATAAGTATTATCATCTGTACATAAAAAAAGCAGCTCTAAAAAGGCTGCTTGCTGTTAGTTTTAAAAAAATTTTTTTTGCCTGTTATATCTTAATCAGAAAGAAATATCTAGTCTTTCAAAAAATCAAAAAGGAGATTTTTTATTATGAATAATCTAATATTTGAAATTGTATTTAATTTGATACTTAATGTAGTATCTAATTGTCTTTATGATATTTTCATAAAGCACAACTAAAGATAAAGATTATGTGCGACAAGCTGCTCTTTTTATTATACAAGAGCAGCTTGTCATTTATAATTCGCATTTTTCTGTATATCACACAATTATGACATCTTCTTATGCTTTCCTGGTCCTATATACATTTCCTTTCTATCGTGCTCCGCATCCTCACGTCCCCATTGCACATACCTAAGAGTTACATCAGGTGAATCATGATTATACATCTTCATAAGTGTTAATACATTACCACCATTTTTAATATATTGATATCCATAAGTCTTACGCAAACTATGCAATCCGAATGTATAAGGAATACCAATAGCTTCTCCAGCATTATGAATTATACGATATCCACGCTGCCTGTTGATAGGATATATATATGACCTATCATTAAAATACTTCATCTGTCCTCGAAACAGATAATCATACAGACTTAGATTATACTTGCTTATATAATCAAGTATATCCTGGTGCAACTGTTTATTCATACGATAATTCTGCATCTTACCAGTCTTGTTTTCTTTTATCTGTACATAGCCCTTAACAACATCAGCTACCCTTAATTGCAATAAATCTTCTGCCCTGAAAGCTGTATTAAGTCCAATGTGAAACAGCATATAATCCCTGTCAGCCTGATACTTCTTAATATCTGACTTTGCATTATTCTGTTTTTGCATAAAATAATTATATAATGCATCTATCTCTCTGGTATCCTTAATTGGCTGCGTTTCGTGCTGACCTGCAAAATACTTAATTCTTCTACCCATCTGTTACTATGACCTCCAAACATTATATTTTAGAAGCCGATACTGCATATTTACTATAACACAATCTTTCCAGAAATGTACAATCTCATAAGCTCGGTTATAACTGATGCCTTACTTTTACCATCATCCTCGCACTTATCTGCAAATTATTCCATTACGTTTTCTTTTATTAACAAATCAGGACAAGTCATGCAATCCTGTCCATTTTCTCACACTGTTCTTGTTCATACTCCGTTACATTTTCAAGTTGTTTTTGATACCATCTGCAAAATGCCATTATTCTTCACCTCTTACTTTCTCAGATAATTTCATATACGCATTTTTAAACTTCAGTTCTTCCAGTTTTCTTTCCGCATCTTCTATTGTCAATAAAGCATACACACTTCCAATCTCTAACGGTGGATTATCCTCATATCCGATATGAACATATAATTTTCCATTCTTATACTTGGAGAATCCAACTACTGGTTCATAATCTTCATATCTCTTGATACATAAACATACATTACCTTCATCATCTTCTGTATCTATCCAGTAAAGCTTATCTCCTATGCTGCAGGGTAATTTAAGAAGTCTGCCCTGTTCAATATACTCATCCAGCTCTAAATCTTCGTAATATTTAAGTCTTTCTCTTAAATCAGCCATAGCCCATAAATTACGATAAAATAATGCCAATAACCCTATCTGGCTATCAGGTTCAATTGATAACATTTCACTCATATACTCATCAAATTCTTCATCTGTCATATCCGATAAATCATCTTCACATATATCTTTGATAAGACTTCTTACAAACTTTCTGCTATCAATATCCAACCCGTAATTTCTATATCTGGCATTGCCATCATTATCTGCATAACAACAATTATATGCCAGTTCAATCATTGACATATCTGATATTGCCTTGTTGCTTGTTAATCTCTCCATATATGCCTCCTACACGTTCCGGCCACTTGTTCCCAGGAATCATTCGCCTCTGGTTCCTTGGCCAGGAATTCGAATATATTCATCTGTCCTTCACATTCATAATCATCTGTCATATCAGCACCTCAGTTCTTCATCATCAGACCTTATGTGAAATTCAATACCAGTTTCTGCTGTCATAGCTTCTGCTATATCTTTCCACTTCACATATCCACCAACAAGGTTATCTGTGTATTCATTGAACTTCTGTATAAATCTGTTCATACGCTTAGTTCCGAAGCCGAAATTATCTCTTAGAACGTACGAGCTCATCAGAAGTACCGTATCCATTATTGTCTGTTTAGTTGTTTCTGCAAAATGCTCAAGCTCTGTCTGAGATATCTTAAGTGGTACATCATATGCCTGTCTAAACCTAAGTTCCTCTTCAAGTCCATCTATACCCTTTTCCCTGGCAACTCTCAGGGCATATGACATACCTTCTCTTCGTGCCTGCTCCTCTTTGCTTAGCTTAGCCATTACTTATTTCCCGCTTTCCACTATCTCCGGTTATAAAAATAATTGTGATATTATAATCAACCAGTATTCAGCTATGTAGATAGTTATGTAGTAATATTTATCCTTCTATCAGCTTCTAACATAAGCTCACCTATCTGATCCGCATCCATTTCCACTAAAAGGATTTTTAACATCATCAGATATCTAAGTGTCCTTATGCGTAATCTGTAGTGCTCATTATCCGTAGTATTAAGCTTCTGTGCCTTAACTGTCTGATGAGCATATTTTTTAATACACCTGTTAATCTCTTTAATTTCTCTATGCATCAGCCTGTCTCCTTTGAATTATCAAGAAGCGAATTATAAAAACTCTCATCTCTTTTTTCACGCTGCTCAAAATTATTAAATTTGTTACGCGCGTGCGCGCTATATATACTTTTATTTACTTTACTTTTCTTTGTTGCATTATTGTCAACATTAACACTAGTTTCTGCAACATTAACCTTTGTTTCTGCAACATTTACTACATTTGAGGGTGACTTTAATAAAAGGTATGCATTCTCCAAAAAAATTTTTGAACGACGTTTTAATGCTTCGGCATAGCGTTCCTGAATTCCTCTGCTTGTTAGGATCTGATACTTGTCGTACATTTCTTTTGAAAAGATACCTCTGTTCAGTGCCGTATTTACCACTGAACTTATAAAATTTGTCTTGTAATTAATGTCACCATCCATGACGATTTTAGTTGCAAACAGAATAAGTGAATCCTTATCCCACTTCATGTAATACCCTTCTTCTCCGTATATAGTTTGAAAAAGGCGTACTATGATACCAAAGCCAGCTATTCCATGCTCAGCTTCCAGTAATTGAAACTTCTGGTCAAGATTGCAGTCTAAAGGAAAGTAATCAAGATTACTCTTAACTGGTCTTGCCATAAAATATGCTCCTATCTTTTAAGGTACTTAGCCATAATATCTCTCTTTGACTGAGGTTCTGCTCTTGGCATAGCTCCAGGCGACTTCTTTACGAAATCAAAATCATCCTTTAGTTCCTGCCTGTTCACAGTAGTGTTGTTAATAATAATATCCTTACCAGATAATACATCACTATGTAGCTCATCCAGCCTTGATAACGGATAATTAAGTCCTGCAAGCATTAGAATACAGTCACTGTCTGTATAAGTCCTAAATTCATCATATGGAACTCCTACAGCCTTATGCAGCTCTTCAAAACTACTAACACTATCATCTGCTGCCAATGACATATACTTAACCTTATCTCCTTCGATTGGAGCATATATATCACTAAAGATACTTTTAGGCAGATTAGTCATACTGGTGTCGTAATCGCTATATATACAGCTCATGCCATGTGTTAATAAAGTTTCTTTAATCTCGGCATCATCAATGTTACCCTTCTGAGAAGAATAACGATCAGGAATATTAACATAATCATCAAACACCCTGAAAAACCGATCATTAATATAAAACTTATCTGCCTTAGAATTATCAAGGATAAACAGAGATGCCATCTTATCAAGACTAAGCAGCTCTCTGAAGCACTCATAAGAATTATACTTAGTCTTTATAGACTCATCTGAAGTTGGAAGAATTGTAACAGCTCCTACCTTTCTGTTTTCATCCAGCATAAGATCAATCAGCATAGGACCTGTACCAGAACCAGTACCTCCACCGGATGAAAACACAACAAACAATATCTCGCAGTCCATAACCTTATCAACCATAGCTGCTATATTATCATAGTCATCTATTACAAGCTTCTTAGCTTTATCCCTGTCCTTATTAGCACCTTCGCCATTTGTTATGTGATATACATACTTACTATCCTTCAATGTGTTAAGGTCTTCCTTGGACGTATTAATATACATCGCCGGATAACCTTCCTGTTCAAAGAGCTGGACTATATTGCCTCCGGCCTGTCCTACTCCTATAAAACCAATGTCTTTCATACTTCAAATTCTCCTATCTTTTCTAAACCAGTTTTGCTAATACTATATGTGTTAGCATGTCCATCTTTAAGACCATGCTGTATAAACCCAGCTTCTAAAAGCTTCTGTACACTCTTATAAAGCGTATTAGTTCTATAACCTGCAAGTCCATCCGTAGATACAAGTTCCTGTAATGACATTGCCGTGGCATTTCCAAACGCTTTATTTTCCCTAAGCATAAGCAAAATTAATAATTCTTTTTTATCCATCATTACCTGCTTTCTTGTCAATTTGGATTTTTTCTTACCAATTTGGATTTATTTTTATTAACTTGGATTTTTTCTTACCAATTTGGATTTATTTTTATTAATTTGGATTTTTTCTTACCCAATTAATTCCATCAGTAATAAATTCTTGCTCCTGCAGCATTCTTTTCAAGCAACTGCGCTGTAATATTTTCCCATTCACTCTTGAACTTCTTAATCAATAATTTTTCAGGTAAACAAATAATCGCATATCTGTTGCGAAAAGTTGCTTCTTCAGAAGCTAACATCAGCAGTCTGCCTACACTTACCTTGTATTTATCCGCCAGATATTCTACAGACTTCTCATAATCAATAATATCTCCGGTCACTATATCAACTATGCTGAATAACCTCTTATCCTTATTAGACACATCCTTCATCTCCTTTCCACACTATTGAATGTCGCCTATGCCAGGAACAAATATGTTATGCCAATGGATAGCTCCGCCACAGGTGCCGCAGAAACTAAGATTCCACACACGCTGCACATTATATCCACAATAAGGACATATTCCATATATAACACCCTTATGATCATTGTAATAAGGTTTCCTGACCTGCATATGCTCCACTCCATCAATGTTTAATAATTCATTCTTTGTTGCAGCAAATTCATATTCCATACATAACTCCTTCTGAATGCTGCAGCGAACCCTAAATAAAAAGACCTAGTAAAATAAGCCCATAAAAGCAGCCTGCCATAATAGCAGCTCCGGATAAATCCTTTGCAACTGCTTTCACACTATTTAATTTTTTGTTGTTCATAGTATTTGCATTCCTTTCTAAAATGTGTTATTATAATTATGTTGTTTATAGGTGTTTGCACCTGAGGGACAGTGCTTGTCACTGTCCTTTTTTTATTACCTTATTAGCTGTTCAGGGCTATATTTCTCTATAGTATCATGGTAAAAGCTTCCTACTCCTTCATCATGTACCATCTATGTATCCTTTTTTCTTATCTCTTCAAGAGTTCTTGCTAACTCCTCTGTTGTCATACCTTGTCGCTTAGCCAGTGCCGCTGCACTTATGTTATAAGTCCAGATAGAGGACATCTTTATAGCATTACCAATATCTAATATTCCTCTCTGCATCCCAACTCTGACAAACTGTGGGCTACATCCCATTATTACAGCAGCTTCCGCTGTCTTAATTTTTTTAATATTTGGCATCATCTTCACCTCTTTATGCATTTTCCTCTGACATACGGATCACATCCGCTACATCTTCCTGTGTCATCTTAAGTGGAATGTGTTACAATAAATAAAAAACTTGGAGGTGCTTATGAATAACTTTGAAAATATAAATCTTACATTAACTGAAAAATACAAATTATTTATCATGCGATTCATAAAACACGCCAATGATAAATTCCTCGGTAAAGATTCTGAATATCTGCTTGAAATCGAATTTATTGAACCAGATCTTGCAGCATCAAATTCAGAATTGATTCCTTATACTTTCGCAGGTACATATCATCTCACGCAAAAATACAAACGCTATTGCATACACTGCAGAAAAATATTTGTAAGAGGAATGTTCTCATCTTTCATAACACCCATAGTTGTATCCATAATCACATCAATACTAACAGTACTAGTATTACGATTATTAGGATTACAATAATAACCTTGTACACATTTTCCCTTTTATGTACATAAACAAACAATGACATCTCATCATCTGATAAATGATTAAATTCCTGAAAACTTTTCAGTCTTTCTGCTTTTAATTTCTTTTTCTCTTTATTCATCAGAACCACCTTGAATTTTTTCTTTTCTCACGTCATTGTCATACAACATTTGTAACGCAAGCTTAGCCGCTGTTATGTAATGTGACCTGTTTTCCTTAAATGCTCTGTTATAACCTATTTGGTATATACAATCCTGTACTTCACCATAAGTTGAACACCCAGCCTTTATGCTTTCATAAAGCTTCTGGCAACTCTCATCAAAATCTTTGCTCTGAAGATTAATAAATGTCACAGCTAACTCGACCAGATTGTCTTTATCTTCTTCGTTCATCATCTCTTACACCTCCTCTGTTGAAAATAAATAATCTTGCCTAATTCCATCCTTACTCATATACTTTAATCACAGACTATTGCCGTATCCGAGTATTTTTGAAAGGAAATTGGTCTTATAAACAAATTCACCGATTTATATGCTGATTGCCCTGATGACCCAAATCGAACAGGATATTGCAGAAGTTTTTATAAAACTTGTATGGAACTAATTCCTCTTTGTAAATGGAAACGTTCTCGTAAAAAACTTATAAAAATCGGTAATTATGTTCGTACAAATGGTACAGATGAAATATCTGATAAAATGTACAACGCTTGCATCTTCCAACTATCTCGTGAAGTATGAAATTGCAAATGCCAGACTTGGAATTGCAAGTATCTCACCTATTATCGACATTCCAAACCACAGCCAAGGTCTTTTACCCTCACATAGCCAACATACTATAGGAGCTCCCACCAATAGGATTATTGATGGAATGCTTATATATAAGCTTGGTGGTGTCATTATCTGCCTCCTTGATATGTACTTCTTGTAAATTCATCCCTTAGTAATTCCCAATCGTCTGCAACCAAATCCGCTTGTGTAGGGTTCCAACATCTGCATGAGCGGGTTTCATCTTCTTTAAACACAATCAGTTTGCACCTTTCATAAGAATTAGTTGGTTGTACAGCTCCAAACACGGTATCTGACTTTGATATAATACTTTTTCTTACCATTAGTCTTCCTTGCTCTGCTGCCAACTTCGCGGCTTCGCTTATATACATCTCTTACACCTCCTCTGTTGAAAATGAATAATCTATACCTCAATCCTATTTTTTAGGATTGTTCGGGTATAAAAATATAATCCATAGGAATATTAGAAATATCGCTTATTTTTCTTAATTGAGTTGCATTAGGCTCTGATTTTCCTTTTTCCCAATTTGTTATTGTGGATACATCTACTCCTATGTATTCAGCCATTTCTCGTTGATTCATACCAGCATTAACTCTAGCAGCCGCTAAACATATTCTTGGTTTTTCACACATACTAAACATTATGTTATCCTCCTTTCTGCGATTATAATAATCCTATATTTTAGGATTGTCAACACTTAATCCGAATAATTTAGGATTTTTATTGAATTTATTAATATTATGTCGTATAATCCAATTAAAGCAAGGAGGTGATTAATTAAGTGACAGATGATGAACAGCGTAAAATATTTTCTAAAAACATCAATAAATACATTGAACAAAGTGGCAAACTTCAAAAAGAAATTGCTAAAGAGCTCGGATATAGCCCTACAACATTTAACACTTGGTGCGTTGGAAAAATAATTCCAAGTGCAGGAAAAATACAAAAAATTGCTGATTACTTTAATATTGGAAAATCTGACCTTTTAGATGACAAAGATTTTTCAAACCACACAAAAGGTATTCGAATACCAGTTCTTGGTTCAGTACCTGCTGGCGTTCCTATTGAAGCCATAGAGGATATTATTGATTATGAAGAAATTGACTCCGTTACTGCCTCCAAAGGCGAATACTTTGGATTAAAAGTTAAAGGCAGTTCTATGGAACCACGAATATGTGAAGGTGATGTTCTTATTGTTAAGAAACAAGATGATTGTGAATCCGGAGATATTGCTATCGTTATGGTTAACGGCAATGATGCAACAGTTAAACGATTGATGAAGTATGCGGATGGCATAAGACTGCTGCCTAACAATCCAGCATTTGAGCCTATGTATTTTACTAATGAAGAAATTATAAATAAACCCGTTAAAATTATTGGTAAAGTAGTAGAAAACAGACAGAAATACTAATTAAAAAGGAGATTTATATATGGAAACAGAAGAAAAACAACAAATAAGTACTTCAAAGAAAGTAATTACTATATTACTACTCATATTTATACCACCTATTGGTTACATATTACTATTTAAGAACTTTAAAAACACTAAAAAATGGGTGCATGTAATTTTATGGTTTTATATTGTTATATGGGTTTGCGCTTTCATTTCAGCCCTTACAAATCCGGATACATATAGTAATAATCAACCTACTACCGCTAGCATTGAGGAAACCCCACAAGGCATTGATACCGCTAATAATATATCAGAACTTGACATAACTTACTATGACTATGTAAGAAATGATATGACAGGCAACTGGAGGCATGCTATTTTCTCTAAGAATGTAAATATCCAAGATTATGCTCTTTCCTACTATCAGACATATTTTAAATCAAAAGACGAAATACATGGAATAACAAACTTTTATAATAATACAACAACAAACTTACATGTATCTGGCAATATACTATTTTGTGACATTCACGAATATGTTAAAAATGAAGAACACGATGCCAAGTTGATGTTTTCTGGTATGCTGCTAGCAAGCTACCAAATAAACATAGATACTGGGGAAATAACTAAAGAAAATACTACTATACAAGAAAATACATTATCAGCAAATAATGATACCCCTACTACCACTGAAATATCAACAGAACCTTATATTGAAGAAACACAACCTCTAGCTTCCAAAAACGATGCTACGGAGTCTTCTGTAAAAAATAGAACAACTTACGTACTTAATACACACACTAAAAAATTCCATAAACCATCATGTCCTGAAGTCAAAAAAATAAAAGATGAAAACCTATCTTATTATACAGGTTCTGCTAGTGAAATGATTCAACAAGGATATTCAGCTTGTAAAAAATGTAATCCTTAATAAATTATATTACTTTTAATTTTAAGATTTAATATATACACTAAAGTTGACAACTATGTTATCGACTTTGAACCAGCATTTTATGTGTTGGAGATGTGGGAACAGTTTCCACTATTACCTGTTTGATTCAGTGATAGAAAACAGACAGAAATATTAATTTTAAGGAGAATTATTATGAAAACTGCTAAAGTCATAAAAATTTTAGACAAGTACTCTATTTTAATTAACTATGGAAGAACTAAAGGTGCTACCATAGGCGAAAATGTTCAGGTTGTTGAAATAGGTCCTGAAATAACGGATCCTGATTCTGGCAAAAGTCTTGGCACTCTTGATCACGTTAAAGACGTATTGCAAATACAAGAGGTCTTTGATGAATTTTCAATTTGCAAAAAAAGGAGTGAAGTCAATTTTGCTTCATTTGTCGATCCTTTTAAGCAAGCCGAAAAAATATACTCTGAGCAAGCATTACTTGTCAATAAAGAACAGATAACAAAACTACGAAGACCGCAAAACAATGTTATCAATTTAGGGGATACTGTTAAAATAATATAAAATTTCATTTGAAAATTATTGACTTTTAGTTTCCTTACAAATATAATGTAGTCAAGTTAAATAGCTGATACTTAAATGGACAGCGAAGAAAAAGCCTTGCTACATATATTTGTAGTAAGGCTTTTTCGATTTTATTTTATTATGGAGAAAACTATATTGGATAAACCTTTTTTAACTTTTGATGAACAAATAAATAAACTTATAAGTGAAAAACATTTAATTATAAATGACCGTGATTACGCACTTGAAGCATTATCTTCCATATCATACTATGACCTTGTTAATGGTTATAAAGATTTGTACCAAAAGGATGATGTATTTATACCAGGATTAGGAATTGAACAGTTATTTGCAACACATATATTTAACAAAAATATTCAAGGTGTTATCGTAAAATATGCTGGATACGCAGAGAACTCATTTAAAACCATTCTATCTTACGTTATTGCCAAAAACATATCTGAGAAAGAAACTGAATATCTAAATCCTAAGAATTACAAATACTCTAATGATACTGATAAACGACAACATCTTAGAACTTTATTAAATAATACTTTAAAATTATGTAATGAAACCAATGATACACCAACATCTCATTATAGAAACACAAAAGATCACATTCCACCATGGATATTATTCAAAAATGTGTCTTTTTCGTCTACAACAGATATATATAAATATTTAAAAACCAAAGACAAAAAAGATATGTTTATATATTTCCGGCTTTTATCTGCTTCTAATATAGATGATGATGCTAAAGCTAATGTTTTATTAAGTGCCCTAAATATTGTTCGTAAATTTAGAAATAAAGCAACTCATAATCTTGATTTTGTTAAATATAGGTCTCCACTTTTTCACAGTGCTAATCATATATTTGAAAATACGCTTTTATATACAAATGAAATTAACAAAACATATGATGATATATGGGGTCTTATTTTATCAATGATTATTTTATTAAATAATAAATATTTAGAATATAGCTTCATATCTGAATTATCTACATATTTGAATAGTTATGGAAGTAATATGAGTAAACTATATTGCCGCATAACCGGTATTCCTATCGATTATCAAAGAAGATTTGAATTATACAGGTCTACTTTAACGACACATAACACTGAGCATAATCTAGAGCAAAAAAACGATGATGCTGCTATTCTTCAAGATACTTATTCAGATGTGGCTGCAACATCTGAAACCGAGACATAACATATATATTTAAAATCTAATTACAGATTATGCCGTAAATCTAAAACTAGCAATAACTGAAAAAAGAAAAAACTTAATAAAAGCCCCTGTGCTACCAACACAAGAGCTTTTACCACGATACTTACATAAGCTGTGCCTATGATATAATACCGCCCTGAACAAGCTGTATTATATCATTTCTGACACCGCTTTTGCAAGTAGGTGTTATTTTTATACTCTGATTTATTAAATTAATGAATAACATAACTTAATTCAGACGAAGAAAGAAGGAATGATAATATGAAATTAGCTAATGGAATGGGTAGCGTATATAAGCTATCTGGAAGAAGACGTAAACCATGGGTTGCTCGTAAAACAAAAGGCTGGGATATTGATGAAAAAACTGGAAAAACCAAACAGCTCTACATGACTATTGGATATTTTCCCACAAGACAGGAAGCTCTTACTGCTCTTATTAATTACAATGAAAACCCATATGATATAGAAATCAATAACATAACATTTGAGGAAGTATACGAGAAATGGAGCTCTGAACATTTTCTAAAAATATCTCAAAGTGGTGTAAGAAGTTGGATAAGTGCTTTTAATCATTCCAAACCACTTCACAAGATGCGTATGAAAGATATCCGGGCTAATCATCTTGAAGGAACAATACATAATGCTAATGTTGGTGAAGCTACCAAACAACGTATGAAAAGCTTATATAATCTTATGTATCGATATTGTCTGAAAAATGATATCGTTGATAAAGATTATGCAGCCCTTTGTGAAAGTGTATCACGTGGAGAAACCAAAATAAAGCGTGTACCATTCTCTGATGAGGAGATAATGAAGCTGTGGGATAACATAACATATCCATTCACTGATATGGTTTTAATAGGCATATACAGCGGTTGGAGGCCTCAGGAGCTGGCTATTCTTAAGATAGCTGATATAGATTTAGATAACTGGTCCTTCACCGGCGGTCTGAAAACCGATGCTGGCCGTAATCGTACTATACCTATTCATACAGCCATCCAGAAGCTTGTTAAACAGAATTATGATAAAGCCATACAAATGCATAGTGCTTATCTGTTTAATGATCAAAATGGACAACAAGGTACTCATCTTACTTATGACAAATATCGTGGTCGCTTTAATAAAGTTATGATGAAGCTTAACCTGAAGCATAAACCACATGATACAAGACATACATTTATCAATGCTGCTAAAGCAGCTAATATGAACGAATATGTATTAAAGATAATCGTTGGCCACGTTATAGAAGATGTTACAGAAGCTGTATATACCCACAGAACTGTAGATCAACTTCGTGAAGAACTTATTAAAATCGACCTTCCTAATCCATAATATAATATCAAAACAGACTGCTGATTATCACATACTGCAGTCTGTTTTTTGTTAGTTATGTGTTAGTTACGTCTGTTAGTTACCTGTTAGTTACTTGTTAGTTACGTCTATAAATTCACGTTATTTTGTACATTTTCAAAACATTTTTATTTTAATCGTATACAATACAAAAACCGCCGTAATCCCAGTGATTACGGCGGTTTAACACATTTAACTTATTAAATTAATTAGAACTTACCTTCATCAGCAGCCTGCTGTACAGAAACAGCAACAGCAACTGTAGCACCAACCATTGGGTTGTTACCCATACCGATGAGACCCATCATTTCTACATGGGCAGGAACTGAAGATGAACCAGCGAACTGTGCATCTGAGTGCATACGTCCCATAGTATCTGTCATACCATAAGAAGCAGGACCTGCTGCCATGTTATCTGGGTGAAGTGTACGACCTGTACCACCACCTGAAGCTACTGAGAAGTACTTCTTGCCAGCTTCAAGTCTTTCCTTCTTGTATGTACCTGCAACTGGATGCTGGAATCTTGTAGGGTTAGTTGAGTTACCTGTGATAGAGATATCAACATTCTCCTTCCACATAATTGCAACACCTTCTGTTACATCATTAGCACCATAGCAGTTAACCTTAGAACGAAGTCCGTCAGAATATGCAATTCTTTCGATTTCCTTAACTTCGCCTGTAGCATAATCCATCTCTGTCTCAACGAATGTGAATCCGTTAATTCTTGAGATAATCTTAGCAGCATCCTTACCAAGACCGTTAAGAATAACTCTAAGAGGTTTCTGTCTAACCTTGTTAGCCTTCTCTGCGATACCAATAGCACCTTCAGCAGCAGCGAATGATTCGTGACCTGCTAAGAAAGCGAAACATTCTGTATCTTCTTCAAGAAGCATCTTACCAAGGTTACCATGTCCAAGACCAACCTTTCTCTGGTCAGCAACTGAACCTGGAATACAGAATGCCTGAAGACCTTCACCGATAGCTGCAGCAGCTTCTGAAGCCTTTCTAGCACCCTTCTTGATTGCGATAGCTGCACCTACGATATAAGCCCAGCAAGCGTTCTCGAAACAGATAGGCTGAATGCCCTTTACCATGTTGTATACATCTAAACCAGCATCTTTAGTAATCTTCTCAGCTTCTTCTATAGATGAGATACCATAGCTGTTAAGTACAGCGTTGATCTGGTCAATTCTTCTCTCATATGATTCAAATAATGCCATTATATTCGTCCTCCTTACTTAACCTCTTCATCTGTTCTAGGATCAATAATCTTAACTGCATCAGCAACGCGGCCATACTGTCCAGCTGCCTTCTCATATGCTGTGTTAGGATCATCACCCTTCTTAATGAAGTCTGTCATCTTACCAAGGTTAACGAACTTATAACCAATAATCTGATCATCCTTATCAAGAGCGATACCTGTTACATATCCCTCTGCCATCTCTAAGTAACGTGGTCCCTTTGCAAGAGTACCATACATAGTACCAACCTGTGAACGAAGTCCCTTACCAAGATCCTCAAGACCAGCACCAACTGCTAAACCGCCTTCTGAGAAAGCACTCTGTGTTCTGCCATATACAATCTGTAAGAATAATTCTCTCATAGCTGTATTAATAGCATCACATACTAAGTCTGTATTTAAAGCTTCCATAACTGTTAAGCCTGGTAAAATTTCAGCGGCCATAGCTGCTGAATGTGTCATACCTGAACATCCGATTGTTTCAACTAAAGCTTCCTGAATAATACCTTCCTTAACATTTAATGTAAGCTTACATGCACCCTGCTGAGGAGCACACCAGCCAACACCATGTGTAAAACCTGAAATGTTCTTAACTTCCTTATTCTGTACCCACTTTCCTTCTGTAGGAACTGGAGCAGCGCCATGATGAACGCCCTGTGCTACTGGACACATGTTTTCAACTTCCTGTGTATAAATCATCTTATTACTCCTTTCGTTATATAAGGGATCCGGACATAGCCGAACCCCTTTATCCTTGCATTATTTTCTCACATCATACTGCGTAAGTCAATTATGATTGTGTAAAAAATATCAAAATTTATAGGAAAATGTAATTAAAGCTCAAATCTGTTAATTGCTTCTGTTAAATGAGTAGCAATTTCATCAAGTTCAACTGTAAACTGGTTAAGTGTATGCATAGTTGCATTAACTTCTTCTGCCGATGCAGATACTTCTTCTGAAGCAGCTGCTGTTTCTGTAGATACAGAAGCTACGTCTTCCATACTCTTAACAACATTTTCACGGCTTGCATCCATCTGCTCATTAAGAGAGGCTATATTATCAAGACCTTCCTTTAACGCATTGACAGCATCTGATATATGTCCAAATAATTCTTTGGCATCATTAATTGACTTATTCTGTTCATCAATTATATCAACGCTTTCGTCCATAGTCTTTTCTGCAACTACTGATTTAGCACTTATTTCCTTAACAATCTGCTTAATCTCATCTGTAGATGACTGTGACTGTTCTGCAAGCTTTCTGATCTCGTCAGCAACTACTGCAAAACCTCTTCCACTCTCACCTGCTCTTGCGGCTTCAATACTTGCATTAAGAGAAAGCAAGTTAGTCTGTTCTGTGATCTCAGTAATAGCATCTGATATGAAATTAATCTTATTGATACTTTCAATCATCTCATTAACTACGTTCTTAGAAAATCTTGAATTATCCTTTGACTTTTCGCCCTTTTCAATAAGATCATCAACAATTGTAAGACCCTGATCACTAAGCTGCTTAGTTTCAACTGACATATCATTAATATCACTTACATAAGCCTTTGTTTCGTGAAGCTTAGAAGCAAGTAATTCAACCTCAGAAGTTGCCTTCTGTGTACTCTCTGCCTGTCCTGAAGCTCCGATTGATACGCTCTGGATAGCCTCTGATACCTGATTCACTGTCTCTGTTGTTGATTCACTTACATTTGAAATCTTCTGTGAAGCAGTTATAAGTACACCAGACTTTTCTTCAACACCCTTAATAAGTGATGATATCTGGTCTGCCATAACATTGTAGTTAGCCTCTGCCTGACCAAGCTCATTCTTGCTCTTTACATTAATTCTATATGTAAGCTTACCATTAGCCATCATATTCATAGCATTATTAAGTGTCTTAAGCTCCTTAGTAACCGCTCTTGTTATAATCAAAGCTATAACAATACCAATTATAAGTGCAATAATAGCAAGTTCCATTGTTGTCTTTGCAATCTTATTAACAACTGCCTGTGTCTCTGATTCGCTGATAAATCCCATAAGTGTCCAGCCTGTAACAGCATCCTTTGAAGTTACAATATGTACTGACTCCCCATTAATCTTTTCATCAAAAGAAAATGTTGTGTCATACTGGTCTTCCGAAAGATTCTTAATTGTATTCCAGCACTCAAGCGATGTTACATTATCCTGGACATTAGTATTCTTATCATTATCTACAAGAATCTTTCCATCTTTATTAACAAGAATTACATATCCTGTATTAAGAAGTCCTATATTTTTTACATAATCCTCAACTTCTGCGAAATCAATATTAAGACCTACAGCACCATAGTTAGCACCATCTGTATATTTAATCTCCTGTGAAACTGTGAATATAGTCTTTCCTGATGATGAATCTACATATGGATCTGAGAACTGTGAATATATAGTATTTCTTGCCTTAGAGCCTATACAGTTCTGATACCAGCTCTTGCTTGTATCGTTAACACCTCTTGTAAGACCTCCCTTATTAGCTGTCTTACCTGTCTCTGGGTTAATCTCTGCCCATCCATCAACTCTTAAACCTGTTTTAGTTGTAAAGAAAGCAAGTTCTGCTCCATTAGTTACCTTAACAGATGCAACTAATGAATCTTTTATTGCCTTAACATTATCATCAAGCTCCCCCTTATCTTCCAAATGCTTAATCTCATTCTTACGTGTAAGGAGGTCGACTGGCTGTGACAGAGTCTTTAAATATGTTGTAAATCCCTCTTGAACATTATCCAATGTCTGCTCACTTGTCACTTCTGTGTTTGCATTTATCGATGTCTTAGTTATCCTGATAGAACCAAGCGATACAAGAATTATTGCAACGCATACTGCAACGGCAAACGATAATACCAATTGAGAACCAATTCCCTTAAAAGCTTTCATATCTTTACCTCACCTTATTTTTTTATTATTTTATAAATGTTCACATTGTGTTCACATTTATACTTTCGACATAATAACATATACTCTTAATATTTTTCAACCACTTCAGCCCTATTTTTATAGATTGAACCCGATTTAATACAACCTCTGACACTTGAAAGCGGATATATATTACTATTCCTTCCAATTATAGTACCTGGATTAAGTACACTGCCACATCCTATCTCAACATTATCACCAAGAAATGCTCCTATTTTCTTAATTCCAGTGTCTATATTTCCATCTGGTCCTTTTATTGTAATAAGCTTCTTGTCAGACTTTACATTAGATGTAATTGAACCTGCACCCATATGTGCCTTATAGCCTAATATTGAATCTCCCACGTAATTATAATGAGGAACCTGCACATTATCGAACAATATGACATTTTTTAACTCTGTTGAATTACCAACGACTGCATTTTCTCCTACAACAGCCTTTCCTCTTATAAATGCACAATGCCTTACTTCTGCACCTTTGCATATAATAGCAGGACCTGCTATATACGCCGAGTCAAATACTGTTGCTTCCTTATGTATCCATATGTTATCACCTCTCTTATAATATTCCTTTTGTGGAAGTGAATTACCAAGTCCAACAATATAATCACCAATCTTTGATAATACCTCCCAAGGATACACAGTACCTTCAAATATTCCTGCGGCTATAGTCTTATCAAGACTAAACAACTCTTTGATTGTAATCTGTTCGTTCATAACTTTCCTCCTTATTTATAATTTTTTGCAGTTTCATTAAATAATGTAACAAGCTGCACCTGATTACGCAGCTCTTTAACCGCTAATGTTCTTCTTCCAACAAAGCCTGACAGCTTCTGCATATATTCGTCGGCAGTTATGCTTCCCTCTGCCACATATGTAAGCCCCTTTTCCCAACTTGCTGTAAGTTCAGGATTTAATAACTGCTTAATAGAATTATCGACAACATCGTATATTATTTCACCAAGCAGGGTAGGTGTTATTATCTGGGTCTTGGTATTAGTGAAAATATATTGGTTGGCGTTAAGCTTTTTAAGTATCTCCGCTCTTGTCGCACTCGTACCTATTCCGCTTCCCTTTATCTGTGCCCTTAATTCTTCATCTTCTATTAACTGCCCTGCATTTTCCATAGCAAGAATAATTGAACCCGAATTGTAACGCTTAGGTGGCGATGTTTCACCTTCCTTTATATTAAATTCCTTAAATGATATCGGTGAACCCTTTTTTAAGCTTTTAAGACTTTCTATCAGTGATGTATCCGCATTTTCCTGCTCATCCTGATTTTTATCTGTATCTGCCATCTTATTCCTTCCGAATGAATTCTTTGCAACCTTAAGGTAGCCCTCATCTACAAGCACTTTAAATGTAGCATAAAGCTGTTCATCTTTTACAACTGAGGTAATGCTCACCTTCTGGTATATAGCCGCCGGATAGAATATGCTAAGAAATCTTCTGACAATTATCTCATATGTCTTCTGTGCAGTTGATGATAACGATGACAAACTTCCAAATCCCTGTCCTGTAGGAATAATGGCATAATGGTCAGTTATTGCTTTATCATTGCAATACCTCGTCTTCTCTATTCCTTTGTACATGTTACAGTCTAATATCTGCTGTGCATACTCTCTGGCTGGTGCATAATTTCTTAAGCCTCCTATATTCTTGTATATTTCCTTACAGACAGCAGTTGATAGCACTCTCGCATCTGTTCTTGGATACGTAACAAGCTTTTTTTCATATAATTCCTGAATTATATTAAGTGTCTGGTCAGGACTTATCTTAAATAATTTACTACATTCGTTCTGTATTTCTGCAAGATTATACAATAACGGCGGATTTTTTGTTTCCTTTTTCCTTGAAGCTTCCTTTACAATGCCCTCTGCTGGAAGTGGTTCTGATAAAATATCCACAAGTTCCCTTGCTTTATCCTTATCCTTAAACCCATTATCCTTATATAGATATGGCGTATTATAATATCTGCTTGCCTCACACACTCTCCACTCGGCATCAAATGTATGCTCATTAATATCTGCTGTTCCTATAACCCTGTAGAACGGTGTCTTGACAAAGCTTCTTATCTCTCTTTCCCTTCTTACAACCATTCCCAGAACACAGGTCATAACACGCCCAACAGACACAACTGCCCTGTCAAGATGAAGATAACTGGCAATATTTCTTCCATATTTTAATGTAAGAACTCTCGAAAAATTGATACCCATAAGATAATCTTCTTTTGCCCTTAAGTATGCAGCATCACTTAGATTATCATATTCTGATATATCTTTAGCGGTATTAATACCTTTAAGAATCTCTTCTTCTGTCTGGGAATCAATCCATACCCGCCTTTCCTGCTTATCTTTTACCTTAGCTTCCTGTCTTACAAGCCTGTATATATATTCTCCCTCACGTCCCGAATCAGTACATACATATATTGTATCAACATCAGCTCTGTTTAAAATTTCTTTTACTATATCAAACTGCTTCTGAACAGCAGGAATAACTTCATATTTAAAGGTCTGTGGAATAAATGGAAGTGTATCAAAACTCCACCTTTTCAATTTCTCATCATAGGCATCTGGATAACTCATTGTAACAAGATGTCCAACACACCATGTAACTATATGGTTATCCGCCTCAAGATAACCATCTTTTCTTTTAAAATCCGTATGCAGTGCCTTGGCAAATTCCTGCGCAACACTCGGTTTTTCCGCTATATATACGGATTTTCCCATATCATCACTCCATTCTTTACACTATTTTTTACTATCTGACAGATAGATTTTTAATATTAACGCTATCATTTATAAAGCATGGCTATTTCGACTCATCTAAAGTCTTAAAAAATGCTGGTATATATTCTTTCATATAATAATCAGCTTCTTTTATCTTCATATCCCTAATAGAATTATATATTGTCTTTTCTGCCTCAATAAAATCGGAATTTCCCATTTTCTTTTCCTCTATACACTTTATATAAGCTGAAATTCTGTCAGCAGCTTTAACATACTCCCATAATCCTGCTTCATTTTCTGTTTCTAAAAGAAGCCCTTCATATCTTGCCCTTAGAACTTCTGGAAGTCCTGATAACATCTGCTCATTAGCCACCTGCTCGACTTCTTTATAAGCATTTCTTATATATGGACTGTAATACTTAACAGGCGTTGGCATATCCCCTGTAATTATCTCTGTCACGTCATGATACATTCCGAGTACTGCAAGACGTTCTGCATTTATATCCCCGCCGAACACTTCATTATTAATAATACCAAGTGCGTGTGCAATAAACGCAACTTCAAGACTATGCTCGGACAAATTCTCATTGCGTGTATTTCTCATAAGTCCCCATCTGTTGATATATTTCATTCTTGACAGCATTGCGTAAAAATAATTATTCTTCATATTTCATACATCTCCACGCTTCCATATATTTATAATATTATAAGATATATTGTAAGTTTTTGCAAATTCCGTATAATTTTCCAAATAAATAAGGAAGATAATCAGGCTTGCCGCCTTTTCATCTTCCTTATATATTTATTAATCTTAATAACTATTAATTGATGGCTCACACTAAACCGCCTGTCAATATTATAGCTATTATATACTAATTATTCTGATATCTTATTTAGCTGTAATGTAACCCTGAGCCTTAAGAAGTTCTGCACATAATACAGCTCCACCTGCTGCTCCTCTTAATGTATTATGTGAAAGACCTACAAACTTGTAATCAAATACACTGTCTTCTCTTAATCTGCCAAGTGAAATTCCCATTCCATGCTCGTAATTAACATCAAGCTTAACCTGTGGACGGTCATCTTCTTCAAGATACTGGATAAACTGCTTTGGTGCTGATGGAAGATCAAGCTCCTGTGGTGCTCCCTTGAAGTTTCTCCATTTTTCGATAATCTGTTCCTTAGTAGGCTTCTTGCCAAAGTTAACAAATACTGCCGCTGTATGTCCATCAAGAACTGGAACTCTTAAGCACTGGCAAGTAATAACTGGCTCAGCAGCAGGAACGATTTCCCCATTCTCAACTGTACCAAGAATTCTAAGAGGTTCTTTCTCTGACTTTTCTTCTTCTCCACCGATATATGGAATTATATTTTCAACCATCTCTGGCCACTGTTCAAATGTCTTACCAGCTCCAGAAATAGCCTGATATGTAGTAGCTACAACAAGCTTTGGCTCGAATTCCTTAAGAGCTGCTAATGCTGGTGCATAACTCTGGATTGAGCAGTTAGGCTTTACAGCTATAAATCCTCTTGTAGTTCCAAGTCTCTTCTTCTGTGCCTCTATAACCTTAGTATGTTCTGGGTTAACCTCTGGAAGAATCATAGGAACATCTGGTGTCCAACGATTAGCACTATTGTTAGATACAACTGGAACTTCTGCCTTTGCATATCTTTCTTCTAATGCCTTAATCTCTGCTTTTGGCATATTAACTGCACAGAATACGAAATCAACCTTAGATACTATCTCATCAAAGTCTTTATCCATATCATATACAGGCATCTTCTTAACGAATTCTGGCATTGCTGTCTGCATCTTCCAGCGTCCCTCAACAGCATCTTCGTAAAGCTTTCCTGCTGAACGTCCACTTGCTGCAACTAACACTACATCAAACCAAGGATGATTTTCAAGTAATGTTATAAATCTCTGACCTACCATGCCTGTACCACCAAGGATACCAACTCTTAACTTCTCGCTCATTATAGTCCTCCAATTATTGTTATTCTAATTGCCTGAAAACAATTTGCGCGTTTTGTCTTTCTGTGACGTACATTTGTTTTTCATTGCTTTGACAATACTATCATAACTGTAATTATATTGCAAGGGCTTTTTAATGATAAATTGTATAAAAATCAATATTCAAATATATACCTGTCATATCCGTTAATTATAGTTGTGTTATTATACTGCTCCTCTCTTTGGAATTCCCTTGAATAATTCAAATGTACATGCCCGTGTATGAAATATTTGGGACTGTATTTGTCAAGTATATCAACAAATGCTTCAAACCCCTTATGTGGATTATCCTCACCATCACCAAGCCCTGCCGCCGGAGAATGTGTAAGCAGTATATCAATTCCTTTCTTTACCTTTATCTTAGGCCACATCATAGCAGCCCTTTTCTTCATCTGATTCTGTGTATACTGGTTAATACCCTTCTTGTACCTGATTGAACCGCCAAGTCCCATAATTCTTATTCCATTGTATACATATATCTTATCTTCTATACATATACAGCCTTCTGGCTCTTTATCTGCATAGCCATCATCGTGATTGCCTCGCACATATAATATAGGCACTTTAGAAAATGAAGCAAGAAATGACAGATAATCTGCTTTTAAATCTCCACAAGACAATATAAGGTCTATTCCTTCAAGCTTCTCTTTTTCAAAATAATCCCACAGGTACTTTGACTCAACATCAGCTAATACTAGTATCTTCATAACTTTTTAACTTTCCTCACTAATCGTTCACATCTATAATTCCTTGATTGATAACAAGCATTTTTGAATTATCATCAAGTTCTTCATATTCTGGTACTCTGCCAACAACATTATCAAGAAGCCAATCCATTTCAATAATCTCATCAGGATCAAGTTCTTCATCTGGCTTATTACGCACTTTTCCATCCTGATCCTTTAATTCACCTGTAAATGGCTTGAACTCACCTTTTACTATTGCTTCCCTTATAAGCGATGTAACCTTTTTCGTTTCATCAGGAACTGCACCGCCATATATTATGTCAATTGCACCAGCAGACATACCCCACCAGTAATTAAGTGCTGATACCTTATCTCCTTCTTCTTCCTTCTTCCACGAACCACTTAATATGCTCTGTATAAGCTTCTCGTAGAACACACCCCAGTGCCATACAGGCATTGCCAGATGCTTTACCATACCTGAGTCCGTTACATAAAGCCCGAACTTTCTTGATTTCTTCTTAGGTGTTATCATATCCTGATCTGAAATACAGTTAATACCCTGTTCTGCAAATCTTGCTTCTATGTCATTGTCTTTAATGCCACTCCATTCAACATATACCTTAACATCAGGATTTACTGCCCTTGCCCCCATAGCAAAAGCATTAACATTAGCCATAACACCATACAACGGACAGCTTGCAACATAACCAATCTTGTCACTCTTTGCCATAACACCAGCTATAACCCCCGTCAGATACTTAGCCTCATACATTCTTGCATAATAAGTTCTTATATACTTATGCGATATATTAAGCGAACAGTTAAGTATCTTAGCCTTTGGATGTGCTATTGCCTGTTTAAGGCTTGCATACATCATAGATGGCGATGTTACAAATATAAGATCCGTATTATCATCAATAAGCCTCTGGATGGCATTATAATCATCTTCCTTTGGTCTTACATTAGTAATACTGACTGTTTCTATCTGGCTTGCGAAGGTTTCATCAATATACTGTCTTCCCAATTCGTGGGCATAACACCACTCAGATGTCTGTGGTGTATTCTCGTATATAAATCCAACCTTAAGCCTTTTATTAGCCTCTCCTCCTGACCTTGGAAGAAGATAACTTAATATATTCTTCTTGGCTGGCTGTGTTGTAACCGGATCCATTCTCAAATCTACTTCGCTGTTATCTGATAATAATTCAAATTCAGCCCAGGTCTTAGCTACATTTTTATCCATCTGCTCCGGTGTCATATGGCGTACTGTATCATATCCGTGAATATGAATAAATCTTAAAAAGGCATCTCCAACAGGATAATCAAATCTGTCACCGCCTCTTGATTCATAAGCTGTTCTAAAGTTAAGATAACTTGATACCAAATCCCTCTTGTCATCTTCATCCATTGGCTGTCCAGGAGTAATTCCAACAAGCTCCATAAATGTTATGAAACTGCCCTCTTTGCTGAAATATATATCATTAATCTTGGTAGATTTATAAAAATCCATAAATTCATAATATATCTTAACATCAGGATTATCAGACTTCCTTGGCACTTTACGGATAACCTGTGCATTTACCGTCACCGCATTAAAATATTTAAGAACACTAACTCTCTTATTACCCTCAAGAACGTAGAATTTATTCATATATTCATATACTTTAATAGGATCTCTTATTCCCTCATTAACCTGACTGTCACTTAGTGATGCCCATTTAGCTGAGAACTCACTTCCCCATTCAAGAATAGGCATCCAGTTATCTGCAAATGCATTAGTTCTGCCTGCTGTACATGTACCAACAACAAGCCTTAAAGGTATCTGGTCTATTCCAAGACTCACTTCTGAATCTATCTGTTCTTCATCCATCATGCTTTCCATAACTGGAAGATATGGATATTTACCCTTATTGACACACGCATTATATTCTCTTTTTCCAAGCTTAAGAGCACTCATATAATCCTGTACTGACATATTAATCCTCCATTCTTACATTACAACACACTTGCAATAACCTTAGTAAGTGTCATTATATAGTTCTTGTCTGATTCATTCCAGCGAAAACCTTTATTGAATGTATCATACGATGCAATTATATTATCTCCTGCCTGATTGGTAAAGTAGCTGTATATCATTCCACCGATATTACTTTGAATTGTTTCATCATACAGCTTCTTGTTAAAAGACTCTATATTCGATGTGTACACAATTGTCATATAGTGGTTCTTATCAAACATTCCTAAGAATTCTTTAGTATTAACTATATCATTAATGTCTGGAAGCTTCACATAATTACCATAATATTCAATAAGCCTGCCAGTTGTTCCATTATATATCCTTATGCCATCAATCTCAAATGCTTTACAGGCTCTCTGTAATACATTATCAAGTACACTGCTTCCATTCTTTATAAGATTAATAGACATATCAGCAACTTCCTGTGCCAGTGTTTCACCTTTTTTAATAGGTGCCATAGAAAATCCTTTTCTTCCCATATCATCAAGAAAATCGCCGTGTTTCTGTGCATCATATATAATATATCTGTTCTTTCCTTTATTCTTGGCAATATAAAGGCATTTATCAGCCTTATTAAATAATGAGTCATAATCACTTCCATTGTCTGGATATTTACATACACCCATAGAAAGAGTAACATCACAGCTGTTCTCTCCCTGCCCTAACTCCGCCCTTACTTTCTGCTTGATAAATGTAAGTATAGAACGCAGCTGGCTTTCCTTAGTTATCCAATTCGTAAATATAAAGAACTCATCTCCTCCAAATCTTCCAACAATACCTCTTCCATTAAGTGCACTGTTAATAATAGCGGCAACTTTTAATATAACTTTATCCCCATACAGATGCCCATATGTATCGTTGACATTTTTAAAATTATCTATATCTATCATAGCCATATAATGTATATCTTTATTAGTTGCAATTGAGTCCTGAACATATTCCTTGCAGGCTCTTTTATTAAGAAGCCCTGTAAAGAAATCCTTCCCCTCCTGTGTGGCATAATAACTGACCTCATTCTGCTTATCAATTGACTTGATAATCCCAATTACAACCCTGTCTCTGTTATTCTTATATGTAAGCTTACAATCAATGTTATATACAACAAGCTTGGACATATCTGTAATAAGCGGTCCTGTAATCTCACCATTAAACCCCTCATTAGCATTACGGACTTTATTAACAAAATCTGTAAAATCCTGCTTTTGTCTTGCATTATTAAGATATTCCATATACACCTTTTCGAATTTATCCAGTGTCATCTTGCATATTATCGTTGCCTTGAAGCTTCTGTATATATATATGGAAAACATATCTGTTACGGTATCATAATCAAACATATAATCATTATACATTGACAAATATGTCCTGTATTTGTTCACATCATTATGAAGCCTTGTATATTTCTTCTCCATCATAAAAATATTAACTACATTCATATCTATAACCGCCTCTTCATTAATGATATTCCCATGATTGGCAAGGCTCATATGAACAAGAAAATACTGTCCGTCACCACCTTTTATACACGTTATAATTCTCTGGGACTGACCTGATTCTTTCAGACTCTCACATACATTTTTAAATTCACCCACATAATCAGGATGTATCATCTCTGTGATAATAATATTAACAAGCTTTCCTGCATAATTATAAAAATAGTCATCTGCAAAAAGCACAAGATATGAAGAATTAAATGATGCCATACAATACATCATTGATGATTTGTTATTATAAATATCCTCTGATATTAACATATGTCCCCCATCCGTAAATCCCTATAAAACCACCGCACCCTATAGAAATCCACCTCTTTATACAACCTAAGACCATACAGCTTATAAACCATACAATCCTGATATAAATATTGTATTAAATCCGCTAATATTATATTAGTAATTTTGCACTCTATTTATATGAATAATAGCACGTTTTTTATTACTTGTAAACTAATTGTGTATTTATTAACATACATTTCAATTACAATTTGCATATGCCTTTAGAGCGTCGTATTATAATTCTTGTTACCAATATAGACATATAAAATGTATAGAAATGAGGATTTTATGAATAATTTACCTAAAGACCCGGTTATGCTTCTTAGCTTTGTTAACATGCAGTTAAGGGATAATTACAGCTCACTCACAGAATTATGTAAGACTTATATGGTTGACGAGAGCAGTATCACAGACAAACTCACCGCTATCAATTATGTATACAATCCTAAGACTAACCAATTTGTATAATTATTAAAAAAGCTATATGAAGGCTATAACAAATGTCCGATTTATTCAAAACATTTATTACAACCTTACATATAGCTTTCTTTAAGTATATATATTAAATATACCGCTTTAAGTTACCTAATGAAGCAAATTATGATTTCATATCTTTAGCAACTAAAGTACCATTTTCACAATCTATAAGAATCTTGTCCCCTGTCGATACATCGCCGGCAAGTATAAGCTTAGCGGCAAGTGTCTCAACGCTCTTCTGGACATATCTCTTAAGAGGTCTTGCACCATACATTGGGTCAAAGCCATGGTCAACGATATAATCTTTAGCTGTATCAGATAATACAACCTTAAGTTCCTTATCTTCGAGTCTTCTGTTGACATCATTAATAAGAAGGTTAATAATACTTCCTATATTATCCTTATTAAGAGGTTTGAACATAATAATCTCATCAAGACGGTTCAGGAATTCTGGTCTGAAGCTGTTACGCAGATCTCCCATAACAAGTTCCTCAACCCCCTCTTTAATATTACCATTCTCATCAATTCCATCAAGCAGGTAGGTTGAACCGATATTACTTGTAAGAATTATGATCGTATTCTTAAAATCTACTGTCCTACCTTGTGAATCTGTTATACGTCCATCATCAAGAACCTGAAGAAGCACATTAAATACATCAGGGTGGGCTTTTTCAACCTCATCAAACAATACTACTGAATATGGTTTCCTGCGGACTGCCTCTGTAAGCTGTCCACCTTCATCATATCCTACATATCCTGGAGGAGCTCCGATAAGTCTGGATACTGAATATTTCTCCATATATTCCGACATATCAAGCCTTATTATATTATTCTCATCATCAAACAGACTCTCTGCAAGTGTCTTTGCAAGCTCTGTCTTACCTACACCAGTTGGTCCTAAGAATAAGAATGAGCCAATTGGCTTGCTTGGATCTTTAATACCAGCTTTAGACCTGATAATAGCTTCTGTAACCTTGGTTACAGCCTCGTCCTGTCCAACAACTCTCTTATGAAGAGTTTCGTCAAGATTAAGTGTCTTCTGCCTTTCTGACTCACTTAACTTGGCCACTGGAATACCTGTCCATCTTGATATAATCTTAGCTATTTCTTCTTCTGTTACGTTCTCGTGCACTAAAGAATCATCGCTTCCATCTTTCTTGGCCTTGGCTTCTGCTTCTTCAATCTGCTTTTCTATCTGTGGCAGCCTGCCATACTGAAGTTCTGCTGCTTTCTCAAGATTGTATTCTCTCTTTGCCTGTGCAATCTGGTTATTAACATTTTCAAGTTCTTCTTTTAACTTGCTGATATTATCAACCTTTGTCTTGTCAGAATCCCATTTAGCCTTCTGTATGCCAAATTCTTCCTTAAGTTCTGATAACTCTTTTCTTAAAGCTTCAAGTCTTTCCTTACTAAGATTATCAGTTTCCTTCTTTAAGGCTGCCTCCTCAATTTCAAGCTGCATAATCTTACGCTGCATTTCATCAAGTTCTGCCGGCATTGAATCAAGTTCTGTCTTAATCATTGCACACGCTTCATCTACAAGATCAATTGCCTTATCTGGAAGAAATCTGTCTGTTATATATCTGTCTGATAACACAGCCGCACTTACCAAAGCACCATCATTAATCTTAACACCGTGGAATACTTCGTATCTGTCCTTAAGCCCCCTTAATATAGATATTGTATCTTCAACTGTCGGCTCATCAACCATTACAGGCTGGAAACGACGTTCAAGTGCTGGGTCTTTTTCAATATACTGTCTGTGTTCATCAAGTGTTGTCGCACCTATACAATGCAGCTCACCTCTTGCAAGCATTGGCTTAAGCATATTACCAGCATCCATAGAACCCTCTGTCTTACCTGCACCTACAATTGTGTGAATTTCATCAATAAATAATATAATCTGACCTTCTGACTTTTTAACCTCATCAAGCACAGCTTTTAATCTTTCCTCAAATTCACCTCTGTATTTAGCACCAGCCACAAGTGCACCCATATCAAGAGCAAATAACTTCTTGTCTTTAAGGCTCTCTGGCACATCACCTTTTACAATTCTTTGTGCAAGTCCTTCAACAACTGCTGTCTTACCTACACCTGGTTCACCGATAAGAACCGGATTGTTCTTAGTCTTTCTTGAAAGAATTCTTATTACATTCCTTATTTCCTGATCTCGTCCGATTACTGGATCAAGCTTGCCGTCGGCTGCTCTTTGTACCAGATCCGTAGCGTACTTATTGAGTGTATCGTAAGTTGCCTCTGGATTGTCTGATGTAACTGTCTGGTTGCCTCTTACAGTAGCAAGTACTGAAAGAAAGCTCTCCCTGTTAATTCCATATGTCTTAAAGAGCTGCTTTATTGCTCTGTTAGGTGCTGCTATAAGTGCAAGCATCAAATGCTCAACTGACACATAAGAGTCGCCCATTCTCTTGGCTTCATCTTCTGCATTGATCAGGACTTTGTTTAAGTCATTGCTGATATACAGCTGTCCTCCTCCGCTTACCTTGGTCAGTTTTTCTATGGCCTGCTTTGCTTCGTTTTTAAACATATCGCCCTGGATGCCCATTTTT
>ERZ840096.97-NODE-97-length-140883-cov-40.072180_pt1 | contig 140883 bp, 113 predicted proteins | sample MGYA00519878_ERZ840096 | MGnify/ENA primary metagenome ERZ840096 (study PRJEB31850, sample SAMEA3708865) | human gut metagenome | biome: human gut; feature: human-associated habitat; material: faeces | place: China | collected 2014 ... | reverse complement strand
AGTACTATCTCGACGGCGGCAAAATTTACAGATGCACAAGAGACGACAGCGGCGGCGAGGGAACGGTCATGCACTATCTGCCGTCGCAGCTTGTGGGCATTTACTTCGAGGAGGTGCGGGAGTGAGAATTTGTATATCCGTGGGTCACGGAAAATCGGCGGGCGGCGGCTATGACAGCGGCGCGGTCGGCGGAGGCTTCCACGAGTTTCGCATAGCGCGAAAGATTGGCTTTTATATCGCCGAAGCGCTCAAAAAATACGGCTGCGATACGGTACTCATAAACTACGATGCCGATATGTATCTGACGGACAGGATAGCTTATGTCAACCGCGAGAACTTCGATCTGGCTGCCGAGATTCATCTGAACGCGGGCGGCGGAACGGGGAGCGAGGTCTATTATAAACACGTCGACGAGGGCGGCAAAAAGCTCGCCGCGAAGATAAGTGCGGGCATTGCGAAGACATTTTCACTGCGCGATAGGGGAGCTAAAACAAAGCTCAATTCCGCAGGCGGCGATTATTTCGGCTTCGTCCGCTCGGCGGGGTGCCGCAGTCTGCTTATTGAGACCGTGTTCATAGACAGCTCTTCGGACAGAAAGAATGTCGAAACGGAAGCGGGACAGAAAAAGTGCGGCGAGTCGATTGCCGCATCGATAGCCGAATTTTACGGGCTTTGCGTAAAAAACAAACCGCAAAAAGTCGCGCAGTATGCCGATATCAGAGCGGGCGACCGCGTGAAAATTATAGGCAAAAACTATGCCACGGGTCAGCGCGTTCCGTCGTGGGTGAAGCTCAGAACGCATACCGTCGCAAAAGTCGAGCCGAGCCGCGCGCTGCTCAAGGAGATAAACTCTTGGGTCAGGCTCTCTGACTTGAAACTCGCGGCGAGACCGTCCGTCTCGGTCGGGAGCGTTGTTTTTATAAAGCCCGGTGCGGTCTACGGCGGCTGCACTTCGGCGCGCGGAAAGCGCGTGCCGGATTCCCAGCTCTCGCCGAAAAAACACACCGTCACGAAAGTTCAGCAGAACCGCGGCACGCTCGAAGCCCTGCTCGGAGATATCTCGAGCTGGGTCGCGGTCGGCAGTCTCGAGGAGGTGTGAGATGAACGCAGAAATAACTGTGGCACTGCTCTCGGCAGCCGGCACGCTCATCGGATCGCTCGGCGGCATCCTCGCGTCGAACAGGCTGACGAATTATCGCATCGCGCAGCTCGAAAAGCGGGTCGACAAGCACAATAATCTCGTCGAGCGCATGGCGGCGGCAGAGGATTCGATAAAATCCGCGCACAGGCGCATAGATGATATCACGCGCAGAAAATAAGGGGGATTTTCATGAGGAAGCTTTTTGAGAATATAACAAAAATATCTGTCGGCACATGGGTCAGGGGTATTTTGTCTCTTGTGTCAATAATCAATATGGCTCTGACCGCGTTCGGGAAAACACCGGTCAGCGTCGAATACAGCGAACTCTATACAATAATAAGCCTGATATTCACATTCATTGTCGGCGCTGCGAGCTATTGGAAGAACAACAGCTTCACTTCGGCCGCTATAGAAGCGGACAAATTCATGCACGAACAGCGCATAGCGGAGGGCGAAGACGATAACGGCACTTCTCTATAATATAATGAATATCTTCGGGCTTTATCTCGCGGCGGTTTTAGCTGCGATATGCCGCATCTTAGAACTTCGCTGAAATAACACGAGCCGCCGCGGGGAAAACATCTCTGCGGCGGCTTTTTTGTTTCTTTTCTCTTCAAAAATGCTTGCAGATGCAATACTCTTGCGGTATACTGTTACATATTATATAAGTCAAATGTCCGCACAGCGGAAAAATATATTTTGGAGAGAAGAATATGCTGGATTTAAAACAGACCGACAGAATGCTCAGAAAGCTTGAGCGCTTTGTCGATATCATCGAGCCGATGATTTTTGAAAAAGTCGGCGAGCCGGGCCCCGTGAGCGCGTTCGCAACCCTCGAGCGTTTCCACTGCATCCCGGAGGACAGCCTTTTTGACCCCATCGAAAAGGGCTACAAATGGGGCGAGGAGTTCGGTTATTGCTGGTTCAAGACCGATTTTGTCGTCCCCGACGGACTTGGTGGAAAAGATATCTTCATCCGCCCGCACATCTCGGGCTATGAGGGAACCCTCTGGGTTGACGGAGTGCCCTACGGCAACTTCAGCACGAAGATAGTTTTCACCGGCCACGGCAACCACTACTGCGACCTGCTCAAAAAGGACGCAAAGGCGGGCGAGAAGATAGCCATTGACCTCGAATATTACGCGGGTCATTCCTATAAGGGCTGCCACCCGACCGAGAACAACCCTCTGCTCACCTATGATTTTTCATACGAGGGCATTGATATCTGCGTCAAGAACTATGATATCCAGGAGTTCTATTTCGATCTGCGCACCCTTGTTCAGCTCGTCAAGAACCTGCCGGAGAGCTCTTTCAGACGCGCTTCCGTTATAAACGAGCTTGAAAAAGTGTTCAAAGAGATATATCAGTCGCCCGACGATGTTGACCGCGACGAGTTCATGGCGGCTCTCGAGAGAGCGAAGCCCTATCTTAAAAAAGCACTCTCCGTCAAAAACGGCGACGATGCGCCGAAGGCTGCGCTCATCGGACATTCGCATATGGACACCGCGTGGCTCTGGCATGTCGGCGAGACAGTCAAGAAGTGCGCGCGCACCTATGCAAACCAGCTCGCGCTCATGGACGAGTATCCGGAATATAAATTTATCCAGAGCTCCTCGTGCCACAGCGACTTCCTGCGCCGCAAATATCCCGACCTCTTCGCACGCATTCAGCAGAAGGTCAAAGAGGGCAGATACGAGCCCAACGGCGGCGTGTGGGTCGAGTGCGACTGCAACATAACCTCCGGCGAGTCGATGGTCAGACAGTTCCTCTGGGGTCAGAGATTCACGAGAAAATATTTCGACTTCACCTCGAATTGCTTCTGGCTGCCCGATACCTTCGGCTACAGCGCGGCTATCCCGCAGATAATGAAAGGCTGCTGCGTCGATTATTTCCTGACAACCAAAATTGACTGGAACGACACCAACACATTCCCGCTTGATACTTTCTATTGGGAGGGTATCGACGGCACAAAGGTGTTCACCCATTTCAACCGCACCCACATCTGGCCCGATGCCGAGGATCTCATGACCTATGTCGCGGGCACTCCCTCGAACAGTCATTCATGCATCAAAGATAAGCGTGTCACCGACACCCGCGTTATCTCCTACGGCTACGGAGACGGCGGCGGCGGACCGCAGTTCGAGATGATCGAGGCGTCAAGACGCTGCGCCGATCTCAATGGCTGCCCGAAGTCCGAGCACAAGCTCGTCGGCGAGGCGATGAAAGAGATTGAGAGAGACGCGGTCGAGCCCGATACATACGCAGGCGAGCTCTATCTTGAGCTGCACCGCGGCACGCTCACAAACCAGCATGTCATAAAGCGCAACAACCGCAAGGCTGAGTTCGCGCTCAGAGATCTTGAAATATTCACGGTAACCGACGCGGTGAAGAACAATAAGACGGCGGACAGCGCGGATATCGCTCCGCTCTATGAGAAGCTGCTCGTCAACCAGTTCCACGATATCCTCCCCGGCACCTGCATCCCGCGCGCCCATGAGGAGTCCCGCGCCATGACCACCGCGCTCATAACCCGCGCCCGCGATCTTGTCAAAGAGCTCGCTCAGAGCGACAAGGAGGACTGCGTGACCGTCACGAACACCCTTTCTTTTGATCGCTCCGATGTCATTGTTCTCGACTACAGCGGCAAGATAGTTGACGGCGACTACAGACAGCAGGTCTACACCGATGTCAGAGGCAACAAAAAGCTCATGGTCGGCGGCGTGACCGTCCCGGCATTTTCGAGCATCACCCTCAAGCTTGTCGACGGCAAGCCCGAAGAAAACAGCGTGTTCAGTCTCGATGATAACAGCCTTGAGACTCCGTTCGCGTCCGTCAAGTTTGCGGATAACGGCACGATTTCTTCTTTTGTCGATAAGCGCGCCGACCGCGAGATCTGCGGCGATGGATATAATCTCAACACTTTCATCATGGCGGAGGATTTCCCGTCCGAGTGGGATAACTGGGATGTTGACGCCGATATCGAGATGAAGTTTGAGGATGTCTCGAAGCTTGTCAGCCGCGAAATAATTTCCGACGGCTCCGTCGCATTTGTTATCCGCAGCAAGTATGCGATAAGCGGCAAGTCGACCGTTACGCAGGATATGATATTCTTTGCGGACAGCGCCGAGGTGCGCTTCGACACCGTCATGGATTGGCAGGATAACCACCGCTTCCTCAAGACTGCGTTCGATACTTCTGTCAGGCAGGAGTTCGCCCGCTTCGATGTCCAGTTCGGCAATGTCAAGCGCCCGACCACCCGCAACAACAGCGTTGAAAAGGCAAAGTTCGAGGTGCTCAACCATAAATATACCGACCTCTCCGAGACCCGCTTCGGCGTTGCCGTTCTCAACGACAGCAAGTACGGCATCAGCGTCAACGGCGGCAAGCTGCGCCTGTCTCTGCACAAGGGCGGCCTGCGCCCCGATTTCAAGGGCGACAGAGGCGTTCACCACTGCGTCTATTCGTTCCTGCCGCATGACAGCGGCTTTGATGCCGAGAATGTTATCCGCCCGGCATATGAGCTCAATGTTCCCGCCGCGGTGACTGCCGGCGAATATTCGGCTCAGAAGCTCATGAGCATCGACGCCGACAATATATTTGTCGAGGCTGTCAAGCCCTGCGAGGATGCTCAGCGTGCATTCATAGTTCGTATGTATGAGGCAGAGGGCACCTTCACCAACGCAAAGGTCAGCTTCTTCGACGGCGCAAAGAGCGTGAAGATAACCAATATGCTCGAAGAGGAGCAGGGCGAAGTAGAGAGCATTGCGCCCGCGAAACTTCAGTTCAGACCCTTCGAGATAAAGACCCTCAAGGTCACTTACTGAGGAGGAATATCATGACGGTTGAAAAGCTGGAACTCAAAAGCAATCCCGGGGCGACGCTCACCGCGTATCTGCTTGATACATCAAAAGAAATGCCGAATATGACCGACCGCCCGGCGGTTTTGGTCATCCCCGGCGGCGGATACTATATGTGCTCCGACCGCGAGGCAGAGCCGATAGCCATGGCGTTCGCCGTGCACGGATATAACACTTTCGTCCTGCGCTATACCGTGGGCGAGGGCAAGGATTTCAAAATGCCCCTTGCCGATGCCGAAGAGGCGCTGACTCTCATACGCGAAAGGGCAGAGGAGTGGCATGTTATAAAAGACAAGATAGCCGCCATCGGCTTTTCCGCCGGCGCGCATCTTGCGGCGGCCCTCTCGACTCTCAGCAGCACAAGACCCAACGCGTGCATGCTCGGCTATCCGTGCATCCTCTCCGAGATAAGCAGTATTCTGGCGTTCCCAGTGCCGTCGCTCGAAGAACATGTGGATAGAAATACCCCGCCCACATTTATCTTCGGCAGCGCGTCGGACAAAACCGTCCCGATAATAAACTCCATAAAATATGCCGAGGCGCTCACGAAAAATGAGGTGCCGTTCGAGATGCATATTTTCGCCAAGGGCTGGCACGGCTTCTCGCTGTGCACCCCGAGCGTCTGCGATAAACCAGAGTCAGTTATAGAAAATGCCCGTGCTTCACAGTGGGTGAAGCTCTGCACCGATTGGCTCTCGGATACCTTCGCCCTCGGCGAGATGTAATAAAAATAAAATGAGTCTCCGTATATCGGAGGCTCATTTTTTATCTTAGCTTGCAGCCATCTCTTCGATTGAATTTCCGTGGATGACGCGCTCCGTCGTCTCTTCTTCGGGCTCTGTCGTCGCTTCGTATGGGGCTTCGCTCTTGAGATACGGGACATATAATGTCCTTATGGCCGGCCTCACCCAGCAAAATCGCTGCCCTTGCTGCGAATCTATCTGAGTTTTCGGCGTGCGTTCGGATATCCACAGTATCGGTCTTTTGCGATGAATGTACGAGGCTCCGAGCTTTATGTCATATATCGGATATGGCGTGTCGGCTATGGTGAGGTCTGCGGTGTAGAAAATCCTCATCCCCGGCTTGCATTGGAATTCGACTTCGGAAACTGCCGTGTTCCCGAGCGCGTCGGTTTTTCTCTTGATATTCAGCGGCTTGTTTTTCAGCTCCTGACCGTCTTCTCGGGTCAGGATGAAAAACGAGTCGTTGTTTCTGTATACCTGATATGTCATCAGACTTTTGTTTGCGTCGCTTTTCTCGAATTCAAGGCAGTCGGCGTAATTTTTTATATCGCCCTTCTTGGCGGACTCTATGTCTTTCAGCTCAAAAGAACAGAGCAGCCGTTTCTTGCCGTCGTTATCCGTGACGCAGTATGTTAAATTTTCAAAATAATATGACGGATCGCCGGTAGTGCCCATCGTGTAAACGCCGGATTGAAGCTTGCCGTCGCTGTTCCTGCGGCTCTGATATTCCTTTGTGTATTTGATGCCCTGAAGAGACCTGTCTGTCAGCTTGTCGATACTCGCCGTGTTGCGGAATCGCATAATCTCGCTGTTCGGCAGAAGCTTCAGAACCTCTCGGTCAACTCCGTAGTCCGCAAGGGTGTTTTCTATTCTCGCGCGCTCGTCTGCGTCCATTGCGATGTCTGACGTGCTGTACGGCTCAATTTCGGCTTTTCTCGTCAGTCGGTATGCGTCGAAACCCGCGCATGCCGCGAGCACCAGCGCGAACGCGCAGAGCGTTACGGCGGCTTTCTTCAGCCCGGAGCTCTCCGCCTCATATTCGTGACCGCTCTCGTAGAGGAACTTATTTGCCCGCCGCAGAACGGCTATCGTGATTATCATGTTGAGTATAACCAGCGATATCGCGATAAGGAAGAAAATCGGCGCGTTTTCCGAGTTTAGGGATGCCGTTTTTGTGATGTACATATATATGTATGTCCCGCCGCTGAGCGCGCTGAGAAGCACGTTCGACACAGCGCACAGCGGGAGATGCAGAGCCCCTGCGTCCTCGCGGCCTCTTGTGAGATCAATCAGCCCGCCGACAAAAAGAATCCAGAACGCCGCGCCGCATATCGCGCCGAGCAGCGAAAGAATGAAGATTGGGAGCGGGTGATCCTCCGCAATCGGAGTCAGCACCGTTGACGCGCCCGAAAGAACATATTGTCCCGTTATCGCGGCGAATGATAATCCGAGCTTCCTGTGTGTCCTGTGCAGGCAGAATATGCCCGCTATCATCAGTGACTGACCGAACAGCTTTATGAGTATGTCCATGCCGCTGAGCAGACTTATTTGGAACGATGCAAAGAAGAATCCGGCGATAACGAGCGCAAGCGCGCTCTTGAATCTGAGCTCGGGAAAACTCGCGTGAACCTGACCGAGCTTTGTCTTGACATCGTTCTTGTCGCCCATGGAGTTTTCCGCCTCGATCGTCGCTTTTTCTTCGTCCATGCCCTGCGCGAGGTCGCATTCGTAGGTGCACATTAAATGGTCGTATAGCTCGTTCCTGGTGTTTTCGCGCTCACGGTCTGAGATTATATCGCCGCAGACATAGTCGAGAAATTTGTCAAATCTGCCCATTATATTGCACCTCCGTTGTTTGTTGTTTTACCCTGTCTGTACGCTTTCGGGCAGTTTTCATTGTATTATATCCTCCGTGAAATCAGAAGCTTCGTTTTCGCTGTCGACGAACGGCTCTTTGAATATCGACTCATATGACACATCGCACGGATGCACATCATAGCTGCGGCAATATGCCGGCGTGGATATTTCTGTCTGTTGTGCGAGCGTGCGGCTCGCAGGCGACTGTATCGGCAGTTTGCGGTGGACATACTGTACCGTGTAATTCGCCGTGAGTATTTTGCTCGAATCGTCGCTCGGCTCGCCGAGATAGGCGGCGTAGATTATCTTCATGCCGTCTTTGAGCTGAAATTCAATGCGGTTTATTCTGTTTATCGACGCGTTGCTGTCCGGTTGTATGTTGAGCGGCTTGTTTTTTACAAGACCGCCGTTCTCTTCTGTCAGTATCATGAAAAGATCGCCGTTGTATTCTCCGCCCATGTTGAGCGGCATAAGATAATTCGAGGCGGTTGCGTCGGCGTAGTTGAAAATCATGCCGTCAACATATTTTCGGTCGTTTCTCGTCTGCTCGGAATCCTGCAATTTGAGAAAATACAGCGTGCGGATATAGTTGTGCGGCTCGCCGGAATCGATAATTATGCAGTATTCGTGCCTCTCGAAATTATATTCGATATCTCTGCTTTTGAAGCTAAACTCCGGGCGGGCGTTCCGGTTTGCAATAAGATTTTTCATCGTGTCGTCGAGCTTTTCTGCGCTGACTGCATTGCTGTATTTTTGCAGTTCGCTGTCCGGGAGCAGGGCAATATTGTCGTCCGATATCCCGTAGCTCGAAAGTATTGCGCAGATTCTCTCGCGCTCGCTGTCGCTCATAGATATGTCGTGTGTGTTATACGGCTGCGTTCCCGCCTTGCGCTCGGCGAGAGCAAAATCGACAGCACCGCTGAGAATGAATACGAGCGCAAACGAGCATATCACAAGCGCCGCTTTCTTGCCGCCCGATGATTCAACGGTGTATTCGTGCCCGCTTTCAAAAAGCAGTTTGTTCGCGCGGACGAGCGTGATAAGCGTGACAACGATCGCGGCGACTGCGACTATAATAAATATCAGCGCGGGGAAGCCCTCTATTTTGATATTTTTGTCCGCGCTGAAAGTGTCGCTTGAAAATGCCAGCAGGACGAGCATACTGTTAATGATATTTAGTGCCGCGTTGAGACATATGCACGCCGAATACGGCGGATGCTTTGCCGTTTCGCACCCGTTTGTGAGGTTTTTTAGCCCCAGTACAAACAGTGCCCAGAACACGGCGGCGCATATATATGAGCCCACGAGCAGAACGGTTGGGAGCCAACTGTATTTCTCGCTGAGCGGGTATAAAATGATATTTGCGGCAAAAAGTGCAAACTGCGCCGAGAACACGGCAAAAGATTGACCGAGCCTCTTGCTCGCTTTGCGCAGGCAGAATGTCCCGGCGAAGACCAGCACCATGCCGAAAAACTGAATGACTTCTTTCAAAAGCGGGTAGGAGACTTCGAGCATAAAGCTCATGAAAACGAAGCCGACCGTAACGAGCGCCAGGGCTTTTTTGAAGTCGAGCTCCGGAAAGCTCGCGTGAACCTGTTCGAGCTGCGCACGAACAGCATTTCTGTCGCCCATGGAGTTCTCCGCTTCGATTGCCGCGTGCTCCTCGTCCATACCCCGCGCGAGGTTGCATTCGTAGGTGCACATTAAATGGTCGTATAGCTCGTTCCTGGCGTTTTCGCGCTCGCGCTTCGAGATTATATTGCCGCAGACATAGTCGAGAAATTTGTCAAACCTCTGCTGCAAGCTTCGCACCTCCCAGTACCTTTGAAACGGCGCCTGAGAAGCTCTGCCACTCGCGTTTTTTGTCCGCGAGCTCAGCGAGCCCCGATTCGGTTATCTTATAATATTTGCGTTTTCTGCCCTCCGCTTCGCACCAATAAGATTCGAGCGAACCCTCTTTTTCGAGCGAGTGCAGAATGGGGTAGAGCGTGCCCTCGTTGAGGCTGAACACGTTTTCGCTCATCACTTCGAGCGTCTTGATTATCTGGTAGCCGTACATATCGGTCTTTGATATGACGCTGAGCACCAAAAGTCCCGTGCTGCCCTTTGCGAGTTCCTTGCTTATTTTCATACTATCACCTCGTATACAATTTTACTCAATGCATTGAGTATCTATGCATATATGCTATCATGTATTTTCGCCTTTGTCAACAGAAAAAAGAAATTTTTGCATTCTTCGCCCGCATTGAATATGCAATACAGTTGTGGTATAATCTACCTGTTATTCAGTTCGGAGGTGCATTTTATGGATAAAAAGATAGCGGTCCTGACCGGGGGAACGTCAGGCATAGGCATGCAGACCGCGCTCGCGCTCAAAAGTGCGGGATATACCGTTTATGAACTCAGCCGCCGTGCGCAGGGTGTCGAGGGACTCAACCACCTTGTCGCCGATGTGACGGACGAAGCGGCAGTGAAAAAGGCGGTCGATGAGATAGTCGCTCGCGAGGGCAAGATAGATGTGCTCGTCAACAACGCGGGCTTCGGCATCTCGGGCGCAGTTGAGTTCACAAAGACCGAGGACGCCAAGCGCCTTTTTGACACGAACTTCTTCGGCATGGTGAATATGAACCGCGCCGTCGTTCCGGTTATGCGCGAAGCGGGGCAGGGGAGAATAGTCAATATCAGCTCCGTCGCCGGGCAGATTCCGATTCCGTTCCAGACCTATTATTCCGCAGCGAAAGCGGCGACAAATTCATATACCATGGCCCTTGCAAACGAGCTTCGCCCCTACGGTGTCACCGTCTGCGCGGTTCAGCCGGGCGACATAAAAACGGGCTTTACAAAGGCGCGCGAAAAGACGGTCGACGGCGACGATGTCTACGGCGGACGCATCGGGCGCTCGGTTTCCCGCATGGAGCATGACGAGCAGACCGGCATGGATCCCGCGGTCGCAGGAAAATTTATCGCCAATGTCGCCATGAAGAAAAAGGTGAGCCCGATATACACCATCGGCGCGAGCTATTCGTTCCTGACCTTCCTCACCCGCCTCATGTCGTGGAAGACCATGAACAAGATAATCGGCGCGATATATGCAAAATAAGCGCAAAATTTGAATAGAGTCTCCGTTGCCGGGCGCGGCGGAGACTTTTTTAAGAAAAACTGAAAAAAATTGCAAATAAGGCTTGACAGAATGACGAATTTATAGTATATTAGTCTGCGTCGTCGGACGAGAAACCGATCGATCAGGGAGCATAGCTCAGCTGGGAGAGCACTTGCCTTACAAGCAAGGGGTCACAGGTTCGAGCCCTGTTGTTCCCACCAAAATGGCCCGGTAGCTCAGTTGGTTAGAGCGCTAGCCTGTCACGCTAGAGGTCGACGGTTCGAGACCGTTCCGGGTCGCCATTATTTCGCCGAAATCCGGCTATGCCGGTTTTCATATATTTGCCTCTGTAGCTCAGTTGGTAGAGCAGCGGACTGAAAATCCGCGTGTCGCTGGTTCGATTCCGGCCGGAGGCACCAACTGTGCGGATGTAGCTCATCCGGTAGAGCGCCACCTTGCCAAGGTGGAGGTAGCGAGTTCGAGCCTCGTCATCCGCTCCATTCTCTTAATGCCAATTAAATTTAATTGGCATTTTTTTGACAGAGAGAGCGTACAATTCAATATGGCGCCATAGCCAAGTGGTAAGGCAGAGGTCTGCAAAACCTCGATGCCCCAGTTCAAATCTGGGTGGCGCCTCCAAAAATCGACAAGACGACTTAGTCTTGTCGATTTTACTTATTACTTATTAGTTTTTCACTATTCACTTATGGCGCTGTTCGTGTCGATTTTTGGTAAGTAATAAGTAATAGTGAATAGTTAAAAAGTGCGGTGGAAAAATTATGGCGGAAAGTTTACTTATTGTGAAATCGAAAGCATTTGCGCTTGAAATTATCAAAGTTTGCAACGAAATTAAGCGCACCAAAAAAGAAAGTGTTCTGACAAACCAACTTATTCGTAGCGGGACAAGTGTCGGTGCAAATATTCGTGAAGCTTTTTATGCTCATAGCAGAGCGGATTTTATCGCGAGGCTTCAAATCGCGCTTAAGGAATGCAGCGAAAGTGAGTATTGGCTTGAGTTGCTTATCGAGAGTGGCTATTATGAAGACAAAAGCGCTCTTGAAATGTGTGCTGAACTCAAACGGCTCCTCATCTCCTCCATCAACACCGCAAAGCAAAATGCGCAGTAAAACGAAAGGGTGATTCTATGACAACGGAATGGGAAAAATTATATGCCGCCGCGCTTGCTGTTGCAGTGCCGAAAGTGATATCGGAACAAATGTGTTCCGGCGGGGTGGGTGCCGCCGTGCTGACCGATAAAGGGAATGTGTATACGGGCGTGTGTATCGACACCGATTGCTCGCTGGGTATGTGCGCGGAGCGAAACGCGCTGTCGATGATGATATCTTACGGGGAGTATGCCGCAAGAAAAGTCGTTGCAGTAACAAAAATGGGAGAGATTTTGCCCCCGTGCGGAGCTTGCCGTGAGTTTATGATGCAGCTCGGCAGCCCGGAGAATATAGAAATTCTTGTTGATTCCGATACTGCCGTGACTCTAAAAGACCTCGTGCCTTATCCGTATTAAAATAATCATAAAAGCCTCCGCAAGCATTGTTGCTCGCGGAGGCTTTCGTTATTTATTTATCCTCTTTTCCCTTGCTCTCTTCAAGCAGCCTGTCGATGTCTGCGGGCGTGAACACATATTTCTTGTCGCAGAACTGGCAGCAGACCTCGGTCTGTTCGTCCTCCTTGAGCTTTTCGAGTTCATCTCTGCCCATACTTATCAGCGCGCGGGAGACGCGCTCGCGCGAGCAGTTGCATCTGTACTCCGGCTCCGAGGTGTCGAGCACGTCGAGCTTGAAAGCGGGGAGCACGGTGCGGCAGATGGTCTCGGGGGAGAGCCCCTTGTCGAGCATTGTCGTCACAGGCTCAATGTCGCTGATGCACTTCTCGATCTTGTCTATAATTGTGTCGTCGGCGGTCGGGAGCAGCTGGATTATGAATCCTCCCGCATTTCTTATCGTGAGATCGGGGTTGACGAGCACGCCCAGCGCGCAGACGGTCGGTATCTGCTCGCTCGTTGCGAAATAGTTCGTGATGTCCTCGGCGATTTCGCCGCTGACTATCGGCACCTGACCGACATAGGGCTCCTTGAGCCCGAGGTCTTTGATAACAGTCAGAAAGCCGTCCTTGCCGACTGCGCCGGAAACATCCAATTTGCCCTTGTCGTTGAGCGGCAGCTCAACAACGGAGTTCACAGCGTATCCTCTGACGTTGCCGTGGCTGTCCGATGCCGCGAGCACAGTGCCCGCAGGACCGTTTCCGTTTATTCTGAGCGTGACGGAATCGTCCGCTCCTTTGAGCGCGCTGCCCATGAGGCTCGCCGCCGTCAGCAGCCTGCCGAGAGCCGCCGAAACAACAGCGGATGTGCCGTGGATCTCCTGCGCCCTGTTTACTATATCCGTTGTGTCGACAGCCATAACGGTCAGCGTGCCGTCCTCGGAAATGCAGCGTATAAGCTTGCCCATATTTTTGTCCTCCTGTTATTTCCTGCGCCTCGCGGCAATAACCGCACGCTCGGAATCTTCTCTGACGGGTTCATTTGTCATGCCGTCATATATGTTTTCAATGTCAAATCCCGCGTCGCCGAGCCATTTTGAAAGTTCGTTGAGGCTATATGCGCGCTCGCTGAAATCTTCGCTCGTGCGCTCGTATGTCCCGTCCTCGTTTTCCTCGAAAAAGTCGAGCATGATGTCCACCGTGTCCGTCTCATTGTCGAGGCTGTTCTGCCAGACGCAGAAAACATCCGGGTATTCATAGACAAACGAGTTGTCCGCGAGAATCTCGCGGTGCTTGTATATCGTGTTCACGTCGAATATGAACATCCCGCCCGGGCGGATGAATGTGCCGAGTCGGCGGAATGTCTCTCTGACATCATCGGGTTCGGTCAGATGATTGATGCTGTCGAGCGTGCAGAGCGCGGCGTCGATTTTTCCGAAAAGGTCGAGAGCCTGCATCTGCTGGCAGAGAAACAGAATATTCTGCCCCTCTTCAAAAGCCCTGTTCTGAGCCTGGGAAAGCATATCGGGGCTTGAGTCAACGCCGATCATGTCGTATCCGCGCGCGGATATCAGCGAAGTCAGGGTGCCCGTGCCGCAGGCGAGGTCGAGAACCGTTCCGCTTTTTATCCCATATGAAAGCAGAAGAGCAGAAAAATGCTCTGCTCTTCTCTCGTAATCAACATTTTGCGTCAGCTCGTCATAAAAACGGGCAAAGAATGAATATTCGCTCATTATCAGTCTTTCTTCTCTGCCTCTGCGGCGTCGATGCGCTCGAATATCTTCTCGTATCCGTCGCAGCCGTAGTTGAGCGAGCGGTTGACGCGGCTTATCGTGGCGGTGCTTGCGCCGGTCTTGCTGACTATCTCGCTGTAAACCTGCTTGTCGCTGAGCATCTTCGCAACAACTATGCGCTGCGAAAGAGCCTTGAGCTCGGTCACGGTGCAGAGATCCTCAAAAAAATCATAGCACTCGTCGATGTTCTCAAGGGCGAGAACCGCCTTGAACAGAAAATCGACGTTGCTGTCCTTCAGCTTGCCGTTCATCAAAGTTTTACTCCTTTTGTTTTCTTGATTGGGTTTATCTGTCCCCGTATTCAAGTATATTTTAGCACACTAAAACTTGAAAGTAAAGAGTAAAATTAAAGAGTCTGTGTCTCTACGGAGTTTATAACAACATCCTCGAGCGGCTTGTCCGAAGCGTCGCGGCTGACCGAGGCTATCGCATCGACAACATCCATGCCCTCAAACACCTGACCGAACACCGTGTGTCTGAAATCGAGCCACGGAGTACCGCCGACCGCCTTGTAGTCCTCAACGGACTCGTCCGTGAACATATCGGGCAGACGCTCCATCTGCGGGATAAAACGCTCATCCACAGACGGTGCCTGAACGATAAAGAACTGGCTTCCGTTCGTGTTCGGGCCTGCGTTCGCCATGCACAGCGCGCCCCTGAGATTGTGGTAGTCGCGGCTGAACTCGTCCTTGAACGGCTTGCCCCAGATGCTCTCTCCGCCTATGCCCTTGCCGAGCGGGTCGCCGCCCTGAATCATGAAATCGGGGATAACGCGATGAAAGATAACGCCGTCGTAGTAGCCGTTTTCCGCGTGGGTCGTGAAGTTTTCGACCGCCTTGGGCGCGGCGTCGGGGAAGAGGACGACCTTTATGTCGCCCATGTTTGTCTTTATAGTTGCAACGGTGTCGCCCGCTGCGGGCTGTCTTAACTGCTTGCTCATTTTATTTCCTCCGTGGATTCGTTTTTCTGCGCGGGTTTATAGAGCTTGGCGAGTCCGCCCTCGCTCGTCTCGCGGTATATTTTTGAAAGATCCTTGCCCGTCTGATACATCGTCTCGACTATCAGATCGAACGATATCTTTCTTGTGTATGTCAAAAAGTTTGCAAGGCTCACTGCGTTTATCGCCCTCATCGCGGCGACTGCGTTGCGCTCGATGCAGGGCACCTGAACGAGTCCCATGACGGGGTCGCAGGTGAGTCCGAGATGGTGTTCCATTGCGACTTCTGCGGCGTATTCTATCTGATCCGTGTCCATGCCGTAGAGCTCCGCGAGCGCAGCCGACGCCATCGAACACGCCGAGCCTATCTCCGCCTGGCATCCGCACTCCGCGCCGCTTATCGAAGCGTTCGTCTTTATAACGTTGCCGATGATTCCGGCGGTCGCAATGGCTCTGCGAATTTCATTTTCGGAGAATCCGCGCCTGTCCGCCGTGTATCGCAGAACTGCGGGCAGAACTCCGCACGCACCACAGGTCGGGGCAGTTACTATCTCGCCGCAGGAGGCGTTCTCTTCGCTGACTGCGTAGGCGTAGGCGCAAACGAGCCTGTTTTCGCGCGTCTCCGGGCTCTCGTCCATGTGGCGGCGGTTGTTGAGCATATAAGCCTTTCTCATTATGCCGAGTCCGCCGGGCAGCTCGCCCTCGGCGGCAAGTCCGCGCTTGATGCAGCTGTTCATGACGATCCACACGCGGTCGAGATAATGCCAGATTCCTTTGCCCTCGAATCTTTCAACCAAGTCGGGAATACGGATATTTTCTTTCTTGCAGTATTCTTTTATCTCCGCGAAATTCTTGAACGGGTAGACTTCGGGCGGCTCTGCATCTTTTCTGCCCTCAATTTCTATCGCACCGCCGCCGACGCTGCAGACTCTGCGCTTGCCGATGATGTTTCCGTCCTTGTCAAACGCCGTGAAGTCGAGCGTGTTGGGGTGGGGGATGTCGGTCGTCGTCATGTCGAATTTTATGTCGAGCACGCGGGGCGCGAAGGTCTCGCGCAGAACTCTGTCCGTGCCGTGCCCTTTTCCTGTCTTTGCGAGTGAGCCGTAGAGAACCGCCTCGTATCTGTCCGCCGACGGAAACTCGTTTATAAACATCTTAGCGGCGGACTCGGGTCCCATGGTGTGCGAGCTTGACGGGCCGCGTCCGATTCTGTAAATTTCTTTGATAGATTTCATTTGCCTCTCCTGTAAGCCGTTGAAATATGTTGCCTCATACATTGTTAAGTATATCACATAATATTTCCAAACTCAACAAGTTGCGGCAAAAAGACCGTTGACAAAAAATAACCGGGTGTTATAATTGCCTCATCACGGTTTTGGAGAGAGTCATGGAACAGCCCAGGAACAAAGAGAAAATACTTTCGGCGGGCACGTTGATTTTTATCGCCTGCTGGGCGGCTTATTGTGCCTCGTATCTCGGCAGAATAAACTATACCGCCGCGCTCACCGCGATAGTCGCGGACGGCGTGTTTTCAAAGTCCCACGCCGGGTTTATCGGCACGGTCTATTTCTTCTGCTACGGAGCGGGTCAGATATTCAGCGGAATCCTCGGCGACCGCGTGTCTCCCTATAAAATGATAGGCGCAGGGCTCGCCGGGACGGTGTGCGCCAATATTATAATGCCGCTGTGTTCGTCGAGCTATATCACCATGAGCATTATCTGGGGACTTAACGGAATAGTTCAGTCCATGCTCTGGACACCCGTGCTCTATATAATAGCCACCGTCCTGCCGGAGGAGCAGCGCAGCCGTGCGTGTCTGCACATAGCGTCGTCGTTCCCGATAGGCAGCCTGCTCTCCTATGTGATATCTGCGGCGGCGATAAAATTCGCGTCGTGGCATTTTGCGTTTTATATCCCCGCCGGAATAATAACCTGCGTGCTGGTCTTTTGGTGCATATGCGCGAAAAAGACCTCGAAAATCCTCGGAAAAGGGGAGAAGCCGTCGCTTCCCGTCCATGAGAATACTGGCGAAAAAATCTCTCTCGGCAAGCTCTTTATGATTTCCGGCGCGTCGGTCATATGCGTCGGCGTGCTCGTCCAGGGTATGCTGAAGGACGGAGTCAGCTCGTGGGTGCCCACGCTTATTACCGAAAAATATGACGTCTCCGCCTCGTTTTCGCTGCTGCTGTCGGCGATTATGCCGATAATCAATCTCAGCGGCGCGTGGATAGGAACGAAGCTTTACGAGAAGGTGTTCAGGCTCAACGAGGCCGCAACGTCGGCGTTCGGCTTCGCCATGACGCTGATACCGCTGACGGGCATAGTCTTTGTCGGCAAATATCCTATCGCCATTTGCGTGATACTCCTGGCGCTGTTTACTACAATAATAGCCGCCATGAACCATCTGCTTATGACGCTCATACCGGTGCACTTTGCGAAATTCGGGCGCGCATCGACGGTCGGCGGAATATTCAACTGCTGCACATATATCGGCAGCGCGATATCGACCTACGGCTTCGGCGCGGTGTCCGAAAAATTCGGCTGGACTGCGACGGTTATTTTCTGGATAATCCTCGGCGCGATCGGCGCCGCCGTGTGCGCTGTACCGATGCGACGCTATGGCAGATTCGCAAACGGGAGCGGGAATAAAGCATAAAACGCGGCACATTTTGGCAAAAAATCAGAATATCAGACAAACTTCGTCAAAAAAACCGTCCTCGGCGCAAAAAAAATAAAATTAGGTATTGCAAAACCCGGAATCTTATGTTATTATAATGTGCGTTCGGTGAGAGCCGACAAATTGGCCCGGTAGCTCAGTTGGTTAGAGCGCTAGCCTGTCACGCTAGAGGTCGACGGTTCGAGACCGTTCCGGGTCGCCATTCGCTGCTATGGCTCAGGTGGCAGAGCACATCCTTGGTAAGGATGAGGTCACCAGTTCGAATCTGGTTAGCAGCTCCATAAAGATCCCCGAAATCAAACGGTTTCGGGGATTTTTACTTTTATAATCGCAGAAACGGCATATAAAAAGTAGCTCCGAGGCAACGGCTTCGGAGCTTATTTGCTTTTGTCGGGCTCGTCCGGAACATGGTGCATTATGCCGTCGACATCGCAGTTCAAAATATTGCACAGGTCATTTAACGTCACGGTGCTTATCGGCTTGTTATGCTTGAGACGGTCTATGAGACTGCGGCTGATGTTGAAATCCCTTATCAGCTTGTATGTCGTCATCCCTCTGTCTTTCATGGTTTTGTAAAACGGCTCATAAGTAATCACAAAATCACCTCAACGCCATTTTAATTTATGCTCAATATGTTGACAATTGTCGATATATAGAGTATAAATATATACGACACCGAAAGCACTTGAAACGCCGATCGACAGCGAATAATATTGAAATAAAGAATTTAAGACGGTTATTTATCCTCAAAACCCGTCAATTATACTAAGTATATTGTGTTTTTCTGACAGAGTGCTAATATATGATTGAGAGAATTCTGCCAAAGAGGCATAAAGCACAACCGAGGTATAAAACGGCACTGCCGTAAAAAATAATGCATAAAAACAAAACGGAGGTAAAAAACAATGAAAACAAAGCGAAAAAATATTTTCAAATCGCTTTTGGCTCTGACCCTTGCACTCATCATGGTGCTCGGCGTCGCACCATTGAGCGAGTTTGCCGGCGTTGATTGGGCAAGCCTTTTCGCGCCCAAAGCCGAGGCGGTGGGCAAAACATATAAAGTCGGCGACATCGTCGAATTCGGCTCTTATCCGCAGAGCAAGGTCACGGATTCGTCGCTCGTTTCCGCCCTCAATAAAGTTTCAAAAAAATGGGTCAGCTACGGCTATTACAGCGGTGACGGTAACTACGGTTCAATGAAGCCAGGCGATTGGATGAAATATGCCGATTTTACATATAACGGCACAAAATACCGTGCTGTCACCTTTTCTCAGTACAGACCAACTGTGACAAGTCAAAAGCATTCTGTTGAATGCCAAAGTGAAAATGGTTATATTGTAGATAACATATATTATTTTAGATATGAACCGTTAAAATGGCGTGTGCTTGACCCTACAACTGGTTTGGTCATTTGCGAGAGCATAATAGACTCTCAAGCATATAGCGATAAGATGTACGAGTACGGCAAAGACATGTATGGCTATACGGCTTATTGGAACGATTCCAATCATGCTCACTACGCCAATGATTATGGCACAAGCAGTATCAGAAAATGGCTTAACAATGACTTCTATGAAGCAGCCTTCTCTTCTGTGCAGAAATCAAATATATTGACTTCTAAATTGAATAATGAGGCATTTTCAGCTTATTACAGCGAATATAACAGCGAAACTACCTATGACAAGGTTTTTTTACTTTCTTGTGGCGAGATACAGAATACCGCATATTTTCCTTTATACTCCACCCGTCAAGCTAAGGGCACAGATTATGCGAAGTGTCAGGGATTATGCGTTTCTTTGCAGGAAGAAAACTCGGACTGGAGATTGCGATCCGCCGGGGACTGCTCTAGCTGTGCTGGCAATATAAATAGCAATGGTGATGAATGCAACTATCAACAGATATCGGCGGGTGTTGATAGTTGCTGTGGTGTTCGTCCCGCTATAAAAATTTCAAATCTGTCGTCTTTAGATAACACCAATACCGGCACCAATCCCACCACACCCAACAGCAGCGCCGACACTTCAAAGCACTTTCCAAAAGGATACGACTTCAATAAAGACAGTTATGATTTTGGAAATTATAGCGATACGATATCCAAAAAATATTTTACTACGCTCTACGGTTCTGACAAGGGCAAACTGTTGTACAAAAAATATAATAAAGCAGGTGGGCTTTGCTTTGGAATGGCGTATTCTACTGCGGCTATTTATAACGGCTATCCGTCATGCTCAAAAATAAGTACGCTTGACGACAGCTTATTTAAATATAAACTCTGCGAAAATATCAGAGATGTTCAAAATATAAAATATAAAAATTATATCAATGACGAAGAGAAAACATGGGTTTCTTCTAAACTGCCGATAGGCGAAAAAGTTATCGGTATAGAAGACTACATAAAGTATACATACATTCACCAATTCAGTAAAGAGGTTGCGGATAATTCCGTGTGGTGTGCAGATGCAAATGTAATTCTCAATCTTGCAAAAAAGTATACTGATGAAAATAAAATTGGTTTGATGATATCAATGGTAAGAAAAGACAATAAAGGAGGTCACGGAGTTTTAGTTGTCGGCTATGAGGGAAACGATATTTTGGTGGATGATTCCAATAAAAGAGACGGCTATAACCGAATTACAGTAAATTCCGACAGCTCGTGGTCTTTTAACGGCTTAACGAATTATAACAGTAAAACATGTTACATACGGTACAACACAGACTATCAACGCCCGTTTGAATTGTTGGAATCTGGAAAAAGCGAAACAGTAAGCGAAAGTTTTATTGGAGATGTGAAAACGGAAGAGACTTATATTGAGGGCATGGATTGCCAGGATAAGGATTCAAATTTGCTCGTTGTTGATTCCGATTCGTATAATTTGGACAAGAGCAAGCTTTCGGCTGTATATATCGAAAGTGGTGAAGGAACTGGTGCCGACGCCTACTGGACTGACGAAAAAAGCGCTTCAATCGATAATGTCAGCGGCGGTAACCATGAAGTCAATTTTGCCGGCAACGGCTCAATTGTCTCTGCTGTTGTTGCAGATGCATCAAATGTTGCCATGACGATTAACAAAAATGATATTAAGGTGCAGGTCAACAGCAATAAGGGAAGCAGGTGTGCAATTTCTGTTGACACTTGTCGCGATGATGATTCAAGCAGAAAAATAGAAATTATCGGCACGGCTACGGACGGCGAAGTCACCGTTGAACGGATAAAAAAGGGAATAAGGGTTTACGGACTTGAAAACGGAACTGCAAATTATTATGTTGACGATAATGTAGCTTTTACCGAATCAACAGATGATATGGGTTCGAACTTTGATATTCGGTATGATACCCAAAGTGACGACGATACAGTGAAAATCAAAAAAGTAAGGTTTTCTAAACTGAGAAAATTCCTGAAGAAGATATTTAAGGCTATTGCTAAGCCGTTCAAGGCACTCGCCAGATATATTAAAAAACTTTTTAGCAAGTAATTTTTTCGTCCCTGCCAAGCAGACCAGAACTTTCAAAATTAATTTTCACATGAAGTTTTTTACGTGGAGTTAGAATAAGTAAACCGATTTCTGCTATTCGTCAGGGTTCTGTGAGAAATTTTTTCTCGTTTGTCGACCCGGTATGAACAAATTGCTAATTTATGATGTTGCATAAGACGCGGATTGACTCTTACCGGGTGATATAAAAATATTGCTTATATGAGGAGTGCTATTTATGTATTGTGGAAAATGCGGAACTGAAATTACTGATGGAGTTACATATTGCCCTAACTGTGGACAGCCAATCAATACCCAGACACAGGCTGGACAGACAGTGCAGCAATCAAACAAATCCAAGGTAAGAAAAATATTAGTTCCAACAGCAATTTTGGTCGCAATAATTGTTATCGTGTCCGTAGTTGTTGCAACTGGCAAAGGTAGCTATAAAAAGACGTTGGATAATTGCTATAAGGCGATTGAAACGCAAGATATCAAATTGATGAAATCCGTGCTGGCTCAGTATTTTCTTGATTATCAGCTTGCCGGTCGTGATGAGGAGGATGTAGAAGGAGATATTGCAGAATTAATAGATGATAGCCGCAGCGACTATGGGTGCGGAAACAATATGAAAATTACATATTCTATTATAAGAGAAAAGGATGCCGATGACAGCGAATTGGAGGATTTGAAGGATGACATATATGACGGATATGCATATTACACCTATGACAAAGATGAATTTTATCGTTCCATAACAGACGCAAAAGTTATAACTGTAAGAGTCAGGGTTGTCGGTGAAGAAGATTCGAATATTTTAACAAGTCAGGTGCTTTTGATACGCGAAAAAGGCAAGTGGAAAATTGCCGCAGGTGCAATTGATACACCATTTTTCAGGAATTAATTGGTATAATTTTATAAACATATTATAGTTGATTAATACAATTATCATGTCGTTCAGGCACTTGACTGGATATATTAATGAACTTTTTAGCAAAAAATCCCCCATCCCCGCCAAGCAGACCATCCCTTTCAAAAAATAAATTAACTTCCCGGCGGGGAATTCGCGGGGCGGCGTCCGGTTTGCGCGCCGCTCCTTTTGATACCGAAAACTGCACATTTCTTATAGCTGCCGTCGGACTTTTGTCCGGCGGTTCGCTTTTTGTCTGCATTTATGACCTAACTCGCCGCCGCATTTCTGCAATTTTTGAGCACCTTGCCCTTTTTTTAAAATCTATGGATTTAACTTCCGCTTTGTGCTAAAATGCCTTTTGTGTGCAATTCTCTGTTGGGGGAACGAAAATGAAAAGGATAGGATATAAACATACGGTTGCGGCGAGCTTTACGGCGTTCGTCGTTCAGGCGGTCGTCAACAATTTTGCGCCGCTGCTGTTTTTGACCTTTCAGGCGCAGTACGGCATAGAGCTCTCGAAAATAACCGTTTTAATCACCGCGAACTTCTTTATTCAGATATTTGTCGATTTGACGGCGGTGCTGTTCGTTGACCGCATCGGCTACCGCGCCTCGACCGTGCTCGCCCATGCGATGTGCGCGACGGGTCTTATTTTCATGACGATCCTGCCGGAGATACTGCCCTCGGCCTTTGCGGGGCTTCTCATCTCCGTGTTCTGCTACGCAGTCGGAGCGGGTCTTTTGGACATCACGATAAACCCGATAGTCAACTCCTGCCCGTCAACAAATTCCAATCAGCTGCTCTGCCTGCTCCATTCGTTCTATTGCTGGGGCAGCGTCGCGGCGGTCGGCATATCCACCCTGTTCTTCGCCCTGTTCTCGACGGATAATTGGAAGATAATGTCGCTGATATGGGCAATTCTCCCGATAGTCAACGCCGTTATGTTCGCCCGCGTGCCCATAGCGCCCGTTGTCGGCGAGGACGAGGAAAAGCTGTCAATAAAGGATATGCTCAAGACCAAGGCGTTTTGGATATTCATGGTGCTCATACTCTGCGCCGGTTCGAGCGAACAGGCGGTCAGCCAGTGGGCTTCGACATTCGCCGAAAAGGCGCTCGGGCTCACAAAGACCGTCGGCGATCTGGCGGGTCCCATGCTCTTCTCGATCCTTATGGGCGTGTCGCGCTTTATGTACGGCAAGTTCGGCAACAGAATAAATCTCGATTCAATGATGCTCCTTAGCGGGTGCGTCTGCACGGCTTCTTATTTTCTTATCTCGCTGACCTCTTCGCCCATTCTCGGCCTTGTCGGCGTCGCCGTGTGCGGACTGTCTGCGGGTATCCTCTGGCCGGGCACGATAGGCAAGATGTCCTCCGCACTCCACGGCGGCGGAACGGCGATGTATGCTATCCTCTGCCTCGGCGGCGATATCGGCTGCTCGGCGGGTCCGACCTTTGCCGGAATGATGGCGAGCGCGTTCGGCGATGACCTCAAAAAAGGCATACTCTGCGCCGTCATATTCCCGCTGACTCTGTCGGTGATAATGCTCGTGCGCGAGTTCATTATTCCGCGCCGCAGAAAGAAGGCGGCTTCATGAAGAAAAACTATAAATCGACAGTCAACGCCTGTTTTGCGGGCTATGTCGTCCAGGCGATAGTCAACAACTTTGTGCCGCTGCTGTTTCTGACTTTTAACAAGAGCTACGGCATCGAGCTTTCAAAGATAACCGCGCTGATAACCGTCAATTTTATTCTCCAGCTTTGCATCGACTTTCTCTCCGCGTTCTTTATCGATAAGATAGGCTACCGCGCGGCGGCTGTTGCGGCTCATGTGTTCGCGGCAGCGGGACTTGTTTCATTGACCGTTTTGCCGGAGATTCTGCCCTCGCCGTTTGTCGGTCTGCTCATTTCAGTTGTACTCTACGCTGCCGGCGGCGGACTGCTCGAAGTCATAGTCAGCCCGATAGTCGAGGCGTGCCCGACGGATAACAAAGAGAAGATGATGAGCCTGCTCCACTCGTTCTATTGCTGGGGCAGCGTCGCTGTCGTCGGCATTTCAACGCTCTATTTCTCGATATTCACAACGGCTAACTGGAAGTATCTCGCCCTTATCTGGGCAGTCGTGCCGATAGTCAACGCCCTGAACTTTATCCGCGTCCCGATAGCTCCGCTCATTGAAGACGGGGAGAAGGGACTTTCATTCAAAGAGCTGCTCGGCAACAGGATGTTCTGGATATTCATGCTTCTGATACTCTGCTCCGGCGCGAGCGAGCAGGCGGTCAGCCAGTGGGCTTCGACCTTTGCGGAAAAGGGTCTCGGCGTCTCAAAGACAGTCGGCGACCTCGCCGGCCCCATGCTCTTCTCCGTGCTCATGGGTGTGTCACGCGTGATATACGGCAAATTCGGCGACAAAATCGACCTCGACGGCATGATGATTTTCAGCGGCGCGTTGTGCATGGCGTCTTATCTGCTCATTGCGCTCAGCTCCTCCGCCGTGCTCGGACTTGTCGGGGTCGCGATGTGCGGCTTCTCCGTCGGCATTATGTGGCCGGGAACGTTCAGCAAGGCGTCCGCGGGGATAAAGGGCGGCGGAACGGCGATGTTTGCTCTTCTGGCGCTCGGCGGCGATCTCGGCTGTTCTTCCGGCCCCACTTTTGCCGGAATGATGGCGAGCGCATTCGGCGACGATCTCAAAAAAGGCATACTCTGCGCCATATTTTTCCCGGCGCTTTTAACCGTGCTGACAATTTTTACAAAACGCAGAAAGGCGAAAAATTGATATCAAAAAGCGGCAGAATACGGATTATAAACCCGTGTTCCGCCGCTTTAATTTGTTTTTGCGGTTTACATTTGCAGGAATAGCTGATAAGATATATATGTGAGATTTTGGCTTTCTTTGAGTCTCATAAACAGGAAATCACAGGAAAATGAAAATGGACAGGAAAACTGAAATAAGGGGACTGAAATATGAGCGTAGCTAATATTCTGTCGATGGCGGGCGGACTCGGTCTGTTCCTCTTCGGCATCAGGACGATGGGCGACGGACTCGAAAACGCAGCCGGCGCCAAGCTCAAGAGAATGCTCGAAGTGCTTACCGGAAACCGCTTCCTCGCAGTGCTCGTCGGCTTTGTCGTCACGGCGATAATCCAGTCGTCAACCGCAACGACCGTCATGGTCGTCGGCTTCGTCAATGCTGGCATGATGTCGCTCGCGCAGGCAGTCGGCGTCATAATGGGCGCGAATATCGGTACTACCGTCACATCACTGCTCATCGCGCTGAACTTTTCGAGCGTAGCGGCGGCGTCGGTGCTTGTCGGCGTTATTCTGATGCTCGCGTCGAAAAAGACCGTTGTCAAGAACCTCGGCGCAATATTCACAGGCTTCGGTCTGCTCTTCCTCGGCATCGATATGATGTCCGACTCCATGGCTCCGCTCAGAGAGAGCGCAGGCTTCATGAACTTTATCGTCACCGTCTCGGAGTCGCCTCTGCGCCCGCTGTTCGGTATTATCCTCGGCATAGTCATGACCGCCGTGCTCCAGAGTTCCTCGGCTTCCGTCGGCGTGCTCCAGACTCTCGCCATGCAGGGACTCGTGCCGCTCAAGTTTTCCGTTTTTGTCCTCTTCGGTCAGAATATCGGAACCTGCCTCACGGCGCTCTTCTCGACCGTCGGCGCGAAGAAAAATTCAAAGCGCGCCGCAGTTATCCACCTGCTCTTCAATCTTATCGGCACGGGCATATTCATTCTTATCGCCCTGCTCACTCCCTATGTCGAGTGGATAGAGAAACTGTCGCCCGACCCGATGGCGCAGATAGCCATATCGCATATCGTATTCAATATCGTCTCGACCGTTGTTATGTTCCCGTTCGCGAAAGCTCTCGTCAAGCTCTCCTGCCTGCTCGTTCCCGGCAAGGACGACAGCGAGAGCGAGATGCACTGCAAGTTCATCGACGACCGTCTGCTCAATACGCCCCCCTTCGCTGTCATGCAGGTCAGCAAGGAGGTCGCCCGCATGGCGAAGCTCGCGTGCGATAACTTTGAGACAAGTGCCCACGCGCTCATAAACCGCAGCGACAAAGATCTCGACAAGGTCATGGAAAACGAAGAGATCATAAACTACCTCAACCATCATATAACCTCGTATCTCGTCAAGCTCAACGCTCTTGATATAACCGACAGCGACTCGGATTATATCGCCCGCGTCTTCCACGCGATAAACGATATCGAGCGCGTCGGCGACCATGCGATAAACCTCGCCGAAGCGGCTCAGCACAATATCGGCGAGGGGCTCAAGTTCTCCGACCCCGCGAGGGAGGAGCTCAACCAGCTCTGCGGCAGTGTTGTTACATTGCTTGAGCGTTCGATGGCGGCGTTTGATAACCAGTCGCTCAGCGACAACGAGGCAAAGGAACTCTCAGACCTCGAAGAGCATATCGACGACCTGACCCTCGAATGCCAGGATTCGCATATATTCCGCCTCAACCGCAAGGAGTGCAACACCGAAGCTGGTATGCTCTATCTAAACACCATAACCGACTTCGAGCGTGTCGGCGACCACGCCATAAACATCGCTTTTCTTGCAAGATCAAAATAATTTTCAAAATACCCTTGCTTTTTGCAGGGGTATGATGTAGAATAAGAACAGAACATTTGTACGAACAAAATTTCAGCTCCCCGAAAGGACGGAACGAACATGGCAGATAAACAGAAAGCGCTTGAAACTGCGATATCGCAGATAGAGAAAAATTTCGGTAAAGGCTCGATAATGAGACTCGGCCAGAACACGGCAATGAATGTCGAGGCTATCTCGACCGGCTCCGTTACCCTCGACGCCGCCACCGGCATCGGCGGACTTCCGCGCGGCAGAATAATCGAGATATACGGCCCCGAGTCGTCCGGTAAAACCACTCTCGCGCTTCATGTTGTCGCCGAGGCTCAGAGAATGGGCGGCGAGGCTGCGTTCATTGATGCCGAGCACGCGCTCGATCCCATATATGCCGCGAATCTCGGCGTTGATGTCGACTCTCTTCTCGTCTCTCAGCCGGACAACGGCGAGCAGGCGCTCGAGATAACCGAAGCTCTGACCCGTTCGGGCGCTATCGATGTTATAGTCGTCGATTCCGTTGCGGCTCTTGTTCCGCGTTCGGAAATTGAGGGCGATATGGGCGACTCCCATGTCGGTCTCCACGCGCGCCTTATGTCGCAGGCTCTCAGAAAGCTCGCGGGCGCGATTTCAAAGTCGAATACTATTATAATTTTCATAAACCAGCTGCGTGAAAAGGTCGGCGTTGTCTATGGCAACCCCGAGGTCACAACAGGCGGTCGTGCGCTGAAGTTCTATGCTTCTATCCGTATCGATGTCCGCAAGATAGAACAGCTCAAAGGCCCCGGCAACGAGTTCATCGGCTCGCGCACAAGGGCTAAGATAGTCAAGAATAAGGTCGCTCCGCCCTTCAAAGAGGCTGAGTTCGATATCATGTACGGCAAGGGCATATCCAAGGTCGGCGAAATACTCGACCTCGCCGTCAAATATGATATTATCCATAAGAGCGGCGCGTGGTTCTCTTATAACGAGAACCGCCTCGGTCAGGGCAGAGACAACGTCAAGAATTATATCAGCGAGCATCCCGACTTCATGGCGGAGCTCGAAGCACAGGTCCGCGAGCGTCTTATGGCGGAGAACAACGCCGCAAGAGCCGCCGCAAAGCCTGCGGAAAAGCCCGCGCCTGCCGCCGAGCCTGCACCCGCTGCGATGCCCAAGAAGCCCACGAGCCGTTCCGGCGCAAAGGCGAAGCTTGACATCGTTGTTGATGACGACGATTGATGAAGATAACGGCACAGCAGGGCAGGGGACAAAAAATACATATACTTGTCGACGGGGAATACCGTCTGACCGTTACCCGGGATTTCTGGGCGAGTCAGAATATACGCTCCGGCGATGAAATTGACGATGCGGAGTTTGCCGCCTTTTGCGAGGCGGCAGGCTCCTGCCGTGCATTTAACGCGGCTGTCGATATTCTCTCGCGGCGCGACCATTCGTCAAAGGAGCTTCAGCGAAAGGTTGCCCGCCGCTCCGGCGCGGAGTTTGCGCGCGAAGCGGTCGAACGCCTTGAAGAGATGGGCTATGTCAACGACGAGCGCTATGCCCATACCCTCGCGCAGGAGCTGTATGAGCGGCGCGGCATGGGTAAAAAACGCATTGAACAGGAGCTAAGACAGCGCGGAATATCTCGCGAGACGGCGAGCGAATGCGCCGAAGAGCTCGACGGCGACGACGTTGAGCGGATAAAAAATCTGCTGGAGACCAAATTTGCCGGCAAATTTTCCGATGAAAAGGGCAGGCGGCGCACCTTCAACGCCCTGACCCGCCTCGGCTATGGCTACTCCGATATCCGTTCGGCAATGCGCTCTGTGGACGAGGAATATGCAGATACGGACGATCAATTTTCCTGTTAGAAGATAAGAAAAGGAAAAAATAGTGTATAATTTCTGTTATCAAGCGAAAGGAAGAACTGTTTGATGAAGAAAAGAAGAGTTTTATTCGTGTCGCTCGGCTGCCCGAAGAATCAGGTCGACGGTGAGCTGATGCTCGCAAAGCTTCAGAACGCCGGATTTGAAAATGCGGACAATTTCGAGCGCCTCGACGCAGTTATAGTCAACACCTGCGCGTTTATCGACTCCGCCAAGCAGGAGGCTATCGACACAATTCTGGAGATGGTCGGCCTCAAAAAAGACGGACTTGTCCGCGCGGTCATTGTCACCGGATGCCTCGCCGAGCGCTACCGCGACGAGATACTTCAGGAGATTCCCGAGGTTGATGCGGTCGTCGGCATCGGCGCAAACGGCGATATCGACAAGATAGTTGACGAGGTTCTCGACGGCAAGCAGACCAATGTTTTCCCCGACAAAAAAGAGCTCCCCATGTGCGGCGAGCGCGTGCTCACCACTCCCGATTACTGGGCGTATCTCAAGATAGCCGAGGGCTGCTCGAACTGCTGCACCTATTGCGCTATCCCGTCCATCCGCGGACCCTTCCGCAGCCGCGACGAGGAGAGCATAGTCGAAGAGGCAAAGACCCTTGCGAATGGTGGTGTCAAAGAGCTCGTGCTTATTGCGCAGGATGTCTCGTCCTACGGCATTGATATCTACGGCGAATACAGGCTCGCTCATCTGCTTGATTTGCTCTGTGAGATCGACGGCATCGAGTGGATACGCCTGCTCTATTGCTATCCCGATAAGATAACCGACGAGCTTATCGACACCATGGCTTCCCAACCCAAGGTGCTCCATTATATAGACCTGCCGCTCCAGCACGCGGACGATAAAATCCTCAAGGCGATGAACCGCCACAGCACCGCGGAAGAGACCCGCGAGGTCATAAGAAAACTGCGCGAGCGCATGCCGGATATTGCTATCCGCACGACGTTTATAGTCGGTTTCCCCGGCGAGGGCGACGACGAGTTTGAGACTCTTGCCGAGTTCGTCAACGAGGAGGAGTTCGAGCGCCTCGGATGCTTTGAATATTCCCCGCAGGAGGGCACTCCCGCCGCGAAGATGGAGAATCAGGTTGACGACGATGTCAAATCCCGCCGCGCCGAGGTCATCATGCAGGATCAGTATGAGATAATGACCGAAAAGAACAACAATATGATCGGCAAGACCCTGCGCGTGCTCACCGAGAGCTACGATGATTATACCGACAGCTACTCCGGCCGCTCGTATATGGACGCGCCCGATATCGACGGCAAGATAATCTTCACTTCGCCCGATTTCATAAAAGAAGGCGAATTCGTCGATGTCGAGATACTCGGCGTTAACGAATATGACCTGCTCGGAAGAACAGTAAAATAAACCCGGAAAGGGGAATTGACATGCAGAAGCTGAATCTGCCCAATAAACTGACGCTCATAAGAATGTTCCTCGCGCCCATTTATCTCGCGCTGATGCTTATTGAGTTCCCTTGTCATTACATAGTCGCGCTCGCCGTTTTTGCAGTCGCGTCACTGACCGATATGCTCGACGGCAAGATTGCACGAAAAAATAATCTTATCACCGTTTTCGGCAAGCTTCTCGATCCGCTCGCCGATAAAATGCTCACCACCGCCGCTTTGCTCGCATTCATGCGCGAGGGCTGGTGCAGCATCTGGATCGTCATGATAGTCCTCACCCGCGAGTTCGCCGTCGCAGGCGTCCGCCTTATCGCCACGGCGCAGGGTATTGTTATCCCCGCAAACTATTGGGGCAAGGCGAAAACCGTCAGCCAGATGGTGTTCACTATTGTTATCATGCTCCTTGCCGAGCTTGACGCGACGTTTGATATTTTTGCAAACGCCGGCTGGTTCACTCTCGCGAGAGTGTCGAATATCATGCTCTGGATAACCGCCGTTCTGACGGTCGTTTCGGGCATCACATATTTTGTGGACAGCAAAAAACTTATTGACTTTTCCAAGTGATTTCAATATAATGATTAGTAGATATGTGAGTCATATCGGCTGACAAAAACCAAAAAATAACATGCGTTTACCGGGAGAAGTAGCCGGATATTCGCGGCAAAAGAGAGGGAGCCCGAAGCTGAGAAAGCTCCTTGCCGTATGAAGGTGAAATGCACCCGTCAGCACGCAGGGGGAATAACAGTATCCCTGCGCGGAAGGCACCGTTATCGGCCGGGCGCGTATTTGCGCGCAGAGATATAAACAGGAGTGGAACCGCGCTCAGGCGCCTCCGTTGTCCGCAAGGATAACGGAGGCTTTTTGTATGTTATTTGTATATTGAGCGGCTGTAGGGGCGGATATCATCAGCCCGCGAAAATGCACAGACTTATTAACAGCGCATACGCACTCCAAACAACCAACGCCGCATCGCGGCAGCAATTTTATCCGAGCTCAAGGAGTTGATATTTATGTTTGACAGGCTCAGGGAGGATATAAGTACCTTCAAGCGGCGCGACCCCGCCGCGAGAAGCGCGCTCGAAATCTTCTTCCTCTATCCGGGTCTTAAAGCTATAAGAATGCACCGCAGAGCCAATTGGTGCTATCGCCGCAGGATGTTCTTCCTCGCACGCTGGATATCGCAGCGGGCGGCGCGTAAAACCGGGATAGAGATACACCCGGCGGCGACCATCGGCAGGCGCTTTTTCATCGACCACGGCACCGGCGTCGTTATCGGCGAGACCACCGTTATCGGCGACGATGTTATGATATATCAGGGCGTGACCCTCGGCGGTACCGGCAAGGATACCGGCAAACGCCATCCGACTATCGGCAACAATGTCATGATCGGCGCGGGCGCAAAGGTGCTCGGCCCGTTCAAGGTCGGCGATAACTCGAATATCGCCGCGGGCGCAGTGGTTCTCGATGAGATTCCGCCAGACTGTACCGCCGTCGGCGTTCCGGCTCATATCGTTCGCCGCAACGGAGTTAGGGTCGACGATCTCGACCAGGTGCATATACCCGACCCGGTCGCGCAGGAGCTCTGCAGGCTCGAACATCAGGTCTCCCAGCTGAGAAAACAGCTTGAGGAGCAGGAAAACACACAGTAAATTGACTGAAAGGAAGATATAAATGAAAGTCTATAACACTCTCACAAGAAAAAAGGAAGAGCTCGTCCCGATAACTCCGGGCGAGATCAAGATGTACGCCTGCGGTCCGACCGTGTATAACTATATCCACATCGGCAACGCCCGCCCGCTGTGCATCTTCGATATCCTGCGCCGCTATCTCGAATATCGCGGCTACAATGTGAAGTTCGTTCAGAATTTCACGGATATCGACGATAAAATAATCAGACGCGCAAACGAGGAGCATGTTGATTTCTCCGAGATTTCCGAGCGCTATATAAAAGAGTTCTGGACCGATGCCGACGGACTCAATGTCCGCCACGCAACGATAAATCCGAAGGCTACCGAGAATATCGACGCCATCATTCAGATAATCTCGACCCTTATCGAAAAGGGCTACGCCTATGAGGCGCAGGGCGACGTTTATTTCAGCACCGAGAAGTTCAAGGATTACGGCAAGCTCTCGCATCAGCCGCTTGAGGATCTTGAGGCGGGCGCGCGTATAATGGTCGGCGAGGTCAAGCGCGAGCCGATGGATTTCGCCGTCTGGAAAGCCGCGAAACCCGGCGAGCCCGCATGGGATTCCCCGTGGGGCAAGGGCAGACCCGGCTGGCATATCGAGTGCTCCGCGATGAACTGGCGCTATCTCGGCGACACCATTGATATTCACTGCGGCGGCCAGGATCTTATCTTCCCGCACCATGAGAATGAGATAGCCCAGAGCGAGTGCTTCACAGGCAAGCCGTTCGCCCACTATTGGATGCACAACGGCTACATCAACGTTGACAATGTGAAGATGTCGAAGTCCCTCGGCAATTTCTTCACCGTGCGCGACGTCGCCGAAAAATACGGATATGAGCCGATCCGCTATCTGCTCATCTCCGCCCAGTACAGAAGCCCGATAAACTACAGCACCGATATCATCGAGCAGTGCATCGCCGCGCTCAACAGGCTCTATACCTGCCGCGATTCGCTCGATTTCGAGCTCAAGAACGCTGCCGACGCAGAGCATGACGGCGATAAGGCGATTATAGACGGATTTGATAAATATAGAGAGCAGTTTATCTCCGCTATGGACGACGATCTCAACACCGCCGACGCCATCGCTTCGATATTTGAGCTCGTCCGCGATATCAATACAAATGTTGTCGGCAAGACCCCCTCAAAGGCGCTTGTTGAGGGTGCGATAGCCATGTTCGACGAGCTGACCGGTGTGCTCGGACTCGTCTATAACCGCAAGACCGAGACTCTTGACAGCGATGTTGAAGCTCTTATTGAGGCGCGCACGAACGCTCGTAAGGAGAAAAACTGGGCAGAGGCGGACAGAATCAGGGATCAGCTCAAGGAAATGGGCATCGTCCTCGAGGATACCGCCCAGGGCGTGAAGTGGCACAGAGAATAAATCTATAGACAAAACGCATAAATTAATGTATAATACTATGTGACTTTTTAATTAAATTGCGGAGGTTGAGTAAGTGAACGATCTGAAAACCCGATTCTTTGACGATGTGGACAAAAACTGTCCTCTTCCGGAGTATCCCCGCCCACAGCTTGTGCGCGAGGATTGGATGTGCCTCAACGGCGAATGCGATTATGAGATAACCCCGGCGGGCGACGCCTGCCCGAAAGATTTCAGCGGCAAGATAATCCTGCCTTTCGCCATCGAGAGCCAGCTTTCCGGCGTTCAGCGCGCGCTTCAGCCAGACGAGCGCCTTTGGTACAGAAAGGGGTTCACTCTCGACAGCCGCTTTGATAATAAACGCTGCATTTTGCATTTCGGCGCTGTCGATTGGCAGTGCGAGGTGTTTGTCAACGGTGTCTCCGTCGGCACACATACCGGCGGCTATTGCCCGTTCTCTTTTGATATAACAGACGAACTTGTCGACGGCGAAAACGAGCTTGTTGTCAAGGTCTATGACCCGACCGACAAGGGCTGGCAGAATCGCGGCAAGCAGGTTCTCAAATCCGTCGGCTTCTGGTATACCGGAACCTCCGGAATCTGGCAGACCGTGTGGCTTGAGCCCGTGGCTCAGAGCCATATCACCTGTGTGCGCCTGACCCCCGATATCGACGCGGGCGAGATAATCGTCTCCTGCACCGGCGAGGGACTTGACGGCTGCACGATAGAGGCTGAGATTTCGCTCGGCGGCGAGCAGGTGTATTCCGGCGAGATGAAGCTCAACGCGCATCTTCCCGTGCCCGATGCGAAACTCTGGAGCCCCGAGAGCCCGACTCTCTATGACCTTGTACTCACCGTGAAGAAAAACGGCGAGGCTGTCGATACCGTCAAGAGCTATTTCGGCATGAGAAAGTTCAGCATCGGCAAGGACAAGCAGGGTCTGCCGCGCCTTATGCTCAATAACGAGCCCTATTTCCAGCGCGGCCTGCTCGATCAGGGCTATTGGAGCGACGGCGGTCTGACTCCGCCCAACGACGAAGCGATGATATTCGATATCGCCGAGATGAAGCGCCTCGGCTTTAATATGCTCAGAAAGCATATCAAGGTCGAGCCCCTGCGCTGGTACTATCACTGCGACAGACTCGGCATGATAGTCTGGCAGGATATGGTCAGCGGCGGCGAGTATATCGGAAATATCCTCGCGGGTGTTCTGCCGAATATCGGCATCGGCGTCAAGGATAATAAATATAACTGGTTCAGCCGCGGCGAAAAGGAGTGGCGCGATGACTACCGCCGCGAGCTGTTCGAGATGATAGACAATCTCTATAACTGCACCTGCATCGGCTGCTGGGTGCCCTTCAACGAGGGCTGGGGTCAGTTCGACGCGAAGGAGATCGGCGATGCCGTCAAGGCATACGATCCATCGAGAATCGTTGACCACGCGAGCGGCTGGTACGATCAGAAGGGCTGCGACCTCAAGAGCATGCACAAATATATTCTGCCGATTCATATGCCGAAGCTTGACGGCAGACCGTTCGTCATAAGCGAATACGGCGGATACAGCATGATTCTCGACGGTCACGTCTGGAACAAGCAGAAGAGCTTCGGCTATATCATGTTCAGGTCGAAGGAGAAGCTTTCCGCGGCTTATAAGAAGCTGCACGAGAAGCAGGTCATCCCGCTGATAAAGAAAGGACTTTGCGCCACTGTTTATACTCAGGTCAGCGACGTCGAGTTCGAGGTCAACGGAATGTATACATATGACCGCAAGGTGTTGAAGCTCGACGAAAAGACCGTGCAGGAAGTCAACTCCAAGCTGCATTTTTAAGGAAGAAAGCGACAGATGAAGTCACTGCTTATAAGACTGATAAAAAAACTCGGCGATATGCGCCGCCACCTGCTCTATTACCGCATTTGGCCTGCGGTCTACAGGCGCGCGGCGAAAAAGCCGATAGACGAAAAAAAGGTGCTCCTTGCTTCAAACAGCAAAACGCTTCCGGACAACCTGTCCTGCATGAAGCGCGAGCTTGAGGCGCGCGGGATGCACTGCACCGAGATGCTCATTCCCGCGGGAGCGGGCAGTATAAGCGCGAGGGTGGCGGAGTTCAGGCAGAATATCCGCTTCCAGCGCGAGTATGCGACGAGCAAACTCGTCTTTGTTGAGGATGCGTTCTTCCCGCTGTTCGCGAATCATCCGCGAAAGGGCACCGAGGTCATTCAGCTTTGGCATGCGTGCGGTGCGTTCAAAAAATGGGGCTATTCGACCGCCGACCTCAAGTGGGGCGCGGACAGAAAGAGCCTCGAACGCTATCCGATCCACAACACCTATACCGCAGTCACCGTGTCGGCGCGCAATATTATTCCGTATTATGCCGAGGCGTTCAACTGCCCGGAGCGCATAATCAGACCGCTCGGTGTGCCGAGGACGGATATTTATTTCAATCCCGATTTCGTCTCGTCCGCCCGTGAGGAAATGCTCAAAAAATTCCCGCAGATAGGGGACAGGAAGATAATCCTCTATGCCCCGACATTTCGCGGCAACTCGATTCTCAAGTCCTATATGGATCTGAAGCTTGATATCGAGCGCATGAACGCGGAACTGTCCGACGATTTCGTCCTGCTGTATAAGCTCCATCCGCAGACGGCAAAACGCTTTTCGCTCAGCGCCGAAGAGCGCGAAAAATATGAGAATTTCGTGTTCGATATCTCAAAAGATGTGCGAATCGACCTCGCCATGTGCGCGGCTGATATGCTGATAAGCGACTATTCGTCCGTGATTTTTGAATATTCGCTGCTCAGCCGTCCGATGATATTCTTTGCCTACGATCTCGAAGAATATGACCGCGACCGCAGTTTCTATAACAAATATGAGGACTTCGTTCCCGGTCCTATAGTCCGGGACACCGAGGGCATTATTTCCGCCGTCAGGCAGGCACAGTCCGGCTTCGACAGCGCGAAAATTGAAAACTTCAGAAACTATTTTATGGACGCCTGCGACGGGCACAGCACCGCGCGCATCGCCGAAGCGTTCATGGAAAAATAAGGTGTATCATATGAAAAAGACTTTCAAAGCCACAGCGGCATTCCTACTCATTTTGGCGGTCGCCATAGGTATGTGCGCGTGCTCGGGCGGAGCCGGAGGCAAAGCGCCCGGCAAAAAGATCGCCATAGTCACAGCGACCCTGTCGCAGAACCCCGAGGAATATCAGCGTGCGGCTCAGCTTGCGAGCGAATATTCCTATGTCGAGCACGTTGTCTATACCGACACGCGCGTCGGCACGTCGGGCATTCTCGATTTCTATAAGCGCGTCAACGATATCGCCTCCGATGCGAGCTACGGCGCGATAGTTATAGCGAGAGCAAATCTCGGAGCCGTCGCGGCAGTCAGAGCGGCAAAGGCAAAGAACCCCGATAAGCTCATCGTCTGCACTGCACCCGGGGAGAATATCCAGACTCTTGCGAAGTCCGCCGATGCCATTCTTGCGATAGACACCGCCAAGGACGCGGCAATGATGGTTGAAGAGGCGCACGGACGCGGCGCGCAGGTCTTTGTCTATTACGCCACCGGCGTTCAGCAGAGCACCCCGAGCATCAAGGAGTCGCGCGAAGCGGCTGAGAAAAAGTGCGATGAGCTCGGCATGACATATAAATTTGTCAACTGCTACGATGTCTCGCAGGCTCTCGGCATAAAGGGCGCGCAGAGCTTCATGAAAGAGGATATCGCCCGCCAGCTCAAGAATTTCGAGGGCAAGAAGATTGCGGCTTATTGCGCCGATATATCTTCTCAGGCGGAGCTTATAAAGAACGCCTGCCCGAACGGCATAATCGTCGCGGGCACGAGCTTCCCGAGCATCTATGACGGCTACACCGCCGCTTTTGATATCGAGGTCGGCAAGAAGTGGGACAACAAGTCCAAGGTGTTCAGCAAGGTCAGAGCCGCGATAAGAGCGAACGGCGGCACGAAGAACCAGTTCATCGTGTGGGACGATCTGACCGCATCTTCAATGACCGAGGCAGCGTTTGAATATGCAAGAGCCACTCTCTGCGGCGAGCAGATTGACATGGCAAAAGCAGTCAAATCGAGCTTCCCGTCGAAGATGAAAGTATCGGACAAACAGCTCGACAAATGTACCTTCATTTACACGGAGGACTACCGTGTATTATGAGAGGAAAATTTATTGTAGTTGAGGGACTTGACGGCTCCGGCAAGGGCACCCAGACGGCTCTGCTTTGTGCTTATCTCAAGTCGCAGGGCAGAAATGTGTATCCGACCGCCGAGCCCACCGAGTCGGTGACCGGCGGTATGATAAGAGATGTGCTCAGCGGCGCAAGGCAGCGCACATCCTCGGAGCTCGCTGCGCTCTTCCTCGCGGACCGCGTGGCGCACAATATGAACCCCGTCAACGGCATAGAAAAGACGCTTGAAGCGGGAATCGATGTCGTGTGCGACAGATATTATTATTCGTCCATCGCCTATCAGGCGGTGGGGGAGGACAGGCAGTGGGTCATCGATATGAACCTCAACTGCCCGGGCATACTCAAGCCGGATATCTGCATCTTCTTCGATGTCGACCCGGAGAGCTGCCATGAGAGAATAGAAAACGGGCGCGTGTATCTCGAAATTTTTGAGCGCGACCCGGAGCAGATAAACGCCATCCGCGAGCGGTATTACAGCGCGTTTGAACTGCTCAAAGACAGAGACAATATCGTCGTCATCGACGCCGCACGCGATATAGATTCCGTCGCCGCCGATGTCAGAAAAGCGATTGATACGGTTATAAAATAACTAATCCGCCCAATTCCGGGCGGATTTTTTCGCTTTAACTCAAGGCAATGTTGGCAAAAACAAGGAGCATAGCGCCCGCTCTAATGGCGATAGGCGACTATGTTTTGAGAGTCGCTCGGGCGGCTTGCTTCGCAAGCCGTTCCCTCGCCTATCTCAGTTAGACTTCAAACACTGCGGCGCGGCTGTTGAAAGCTTGATTATAAAAATTGGCTGAAACACTTGCTTTTACTTTGCTGTGGCTCGAGTGATGGACAAATCTCAATTTTGCAATATCAAAAAATCAAGCCGCCCGGTTGCCCGAGCGGCTCAAATTATTTATTCAGCTTTGGATTAATACATTCCGCCGCCGGCCTGTGCAGCCATCGCTGCGGCGTTTGCCGCGTCTGCTGCCGGGTCGGGCTTGTCGGTGACAAGGCTCTCGGTGGTCAGAACCATTGCCGCGACGGAAGCGGCGTTCTGCAGAGCGGAGCGGGTGACCTTTGTCGGGTCAACAACGCCTGCCTCGAACATGTCGACATATCCGTCAGAAGCGAAGTTGTAGCCGTAGCCGATCTTTCCGGACTCAACGATGTGGTTGATGATAACCGAACCCTCAAGTCCCGCGTTGGAAGCAATCTGGCGAACGGGCTCTTCAAGAGCCTTGAGAACGATCTTCACGCCGGTCTTCTCGTCGGAATCCTCGGTGCTGTCAAGCAGAGCCTTGACTGCGGGGATAGCGTTGAGCAGTGCAACGCCGCCGCCTGCAACGGAACCCTCTTCAACAGCTGCCTTGGTTGCTGCGAGAGCATCCTCGATGCGGAGCTTCTTCTCCTTCATCTCAGTCTCGGTAGCTGCGCCGACCTTGATGACCGCTACGCCGCCTGCAAGCTTTGCAAGGCGCTCCTGAAGCTTCTCTCTGTCATAGTCGGAAGCGGTGTTCTCAATCTGGGTGCGGATCTGGTTGACTCTGGACTTGATAGCGTCCTTGTCGCCTGCGCCGTCAACAATGATGGTGTTCTCCTTGGAGACCTTGACCTGGCGTGCGCGGCCGAGATCGGAAATCTGGGTGTCCTTGAGCTCAAGACCGAGCTCGGAGGTGATGACCTTGCCGCCGGTGAGGATAGCGATATCCTGGAGCATCTCCTTGCGTCTGTCGCCGAAGCCGGGAGCCTTGATGCCCACGCAGGTGAACACGCCGCGAAGCTTGTTGACAAGGATGGTCGAAAGAGCCTCGCCCTCGATGTCCTCAGCGATGATGATAAGCTTTCCGCCTGCGTGCATAATCTGCTCGAGCAGGGGAAGAAGATCCTGAATGCTTGCAATCTTCTTGTCTGTGATAAGGATGAGAGCGTCGTCAATGACGGCTTCCATCTTGTCGGTGTCGGTTACCATGTAGGGTGAGATGTAGCCTCTGTCGAACTGCATGCCCTCGACAACCTCTGCCTCGGTCTGTGCAATCTTCGACTCCTCAACGGTGATAACGCCGTCGGAGGTGACCTTCTCCATAGCGTCGGCAATGATTCTGCCGATATCCTCGTCAGCGGAGGAAATGGTGGCTATTCTCGCGATGTCCTCGGTGCCCTTAACAGGCTGAGAGTGGGACTTGACAGCCTCGATAGCGGCATCAACAGCCTTCTGGATGCCCTTCTTGATGACCATCGGGTTTGCGCCTGCAACAACGTTCTTCATGCCCTCGCGGACGAGTGCCTGAGCGAGCAGGGTAGCGGTGGTGGTGCCGTCGCCGGCGACATCGTTTGTCTTTGTGGCGACTTCCTTTATTAGCTGAGCGCCCATGTTCTCAAAGGGATCTTCGAGCTCAACATCCTTGGCGATGGTGACACCGTCGTTGGTGATGAGGGGAGCGCCGTACTTCTTGTCGAGCACAACGTTTCTGCCCTTGGGGCCGAGTGTGATTTTAACTGTGTTAGCGAGCTTATCGATACCGGCCTGGAGAGCCTTGCGGGCTTCCTCACCGTAAATGATCTGTTTTGCCATGATGAATTACCTCCGATTATTCTACGATAGCGAGAATGTCGCTCTGACGGACTATGGTGTATTCCTCTTTGTTGAGCTTGACCTCAGTGCCGGAATATTTGCCGGTTATGACTCTGTCGCCGACCTTGACGTACATCTCAACTTCCTTGCCGTCAACGAGTCCGCCGGGACCCACTGCAACGACCTCAGCGACCTGGGGCTTCTCCTGTGCGGAAGCGGCGAGGATAATGCCGCTGCTCGTAGTTTCTTCAACCTCGACAGGCTTGACAACAACTCTGTCTGCAAGCGGTTTAATGTTCATATCGATTCCTCCTGAATTATAAAAAATGCAAGCTTAAAAATCTTTTGGCACTCTACATCCCCGAGTGCTAATTCATATTCTAAACCCATTTGTACCAAAAATCAATACCTTTTTCCAAAGTTTACAATTATGTCATAAACTTTGTCAGCAGTTTGAAAAGACGGTATAATACACAATAGTATTACGCCCGCCCGAAAAGATGCCGGAGCGTGAATATAAAAAGGCAAAAAAATTACGGCACCGTTTAAAACAGTGCCGTGAATATCTGTTCGGTCATCAGACAGCGCGTGTAACTTTGCCGGAACGAAGGCAACGAGTACATGCATAAACTCTCTTGGGAGAGCCGTTCACTATAGCCTTGACCCTTTTAATGTTGGGCTTCCAGGTTCTGTTTGAACGTCTGTGAGAATGGGAAACCTTGATGCCGAAAGACACATCCTTACCGCAATATTCGCATTTTGCCATGTGTCGCACCTCCTTCTTTACTCGGTAACAGATGATATGATAACAGATAACTCGCAAAAAAGCAAGCTTTTTTTTATTTTTTGTAGCTCCGAACACGAAAAACTTGAAAATAATTATTATCCCTGATATAATATAGCAGTCAAAAGCCGCGCAGACATTCAGCGGACGGCACATATGCGGATATGGCGGAATTGGCAGACGCGCCGGATTTAGGATCCGGTGGGCAACCATGCAGGTTCGATCCCTGTTATCCGCACCAAAAATCGGCAAGTATCGTCAGATATTTGCCGATTTTTACTTTTTCACTCTTCACTTTTCACTTGCCACTCACCACTATCCACTTTTCACTCTCCGCTCGCCAGTTCTATTATCATTCTTTCAAGTTCTTTTGCAGCCACGCTCAGCGGCTGCTCTTTTCTTTTTATAAGGCAGATGCTGCGCTCGGGAATCTCTTCTTCGAGGTCGATTATCTGCACTTTGTCGGAAAGATTTACGAACTCCTCGGGCACGAATCCGACTCCGAGATCCGCCTGCGCCATCGGGAGAATCTGATCTGCCGTTGCCGCTTCGATGTCAGGGCTGTACGGCAGACCGTGCTCGGTGAAGAACGCCGAATAAAACTCGAATGATTTTGTGCTCGTGCCGAGAGATATCAGCGGATAGTTACCGAGATCGGCGAGGCTTATCTTTCTGCCGAGCAGCTCTTTGAATGCCGGCGAGCATATCGCCACCTCGCGCACGGAGCGAAGCGGGGTTTCGCTCAGCGAGGCGGAGCGGACGGTCGGAGTCGTGACGATTGCGATATCCGCCGTTCCGTCCTTGAGCGCGGCTATTGCCTGCGGGGTCGAGTGGTTGCTGATGCGTATACGCACCCCGGGATAGAGCATGCGAAATTTTTTGAGCACTGGCAGAAGCAGGCAGCGCAGGGCGACCTCGCTCGCCGCGACGAAAACCGTGCCCGTCTGCAAATTCTTGCTCTCGGTTATCTCTTCTTCGCCCGCCTCGATGTGCTCGATGGCGACTTTGATGTGCTCATACAGCTTCTGACCCTCCGGCGTCAGGCGCATGCCGCGGTTTGTGCGCGAAAACAGGGGGCAGCCGAGCTCGCTTTCGAGGTTCTTTATCGTCCTTGTCAGATTGGGCTGGTTGTTCAAAAGCAGCTTCGCGGCCTGTGAGATGTTGCCGTATTTTGCGACGAAGTAAAAGATGCGGTAGTAGTCGTAGTTTATGTTCATGATAAGCCTCCGCTGATATATGTTTTAGATATCGTTGATATATGTATTATAGATTTTACACATATCTGCAACTGGATTATAATACACTCGTCAAAAAAAGTAAAGCCCGGAAAGAAGAATTACTTTGAATTATCTGAAAGCAAGCAGCGAAGAGCTGGCAGCAGAAAAAGAGAAAGCTGCGAAAGAGCTACAAAAACTTCTAAAAAACGGCGTGACGCTCGATCTGTCGCGCGGAAAGCCGTCGGCGGAGCAGCTGGATTTGTCGCTCGGTATGCTCGATGTTATCGATAGCCGCAGCATCCTCGACTCCGAGAGCGGGCAGGATTGCCGCAACTACGGCGGACTTGACGGAATCCCGGAGGCAAAGCGCCTGCTCGCGCATATGATGGGCACGCACTCGTCGCATACGCTTGTCGGCGGTAACAGCAGCCTTACTATGATGTATCAGATAGTCAGCCACGGCATGACCGACGGAATCTGCGGCGCGAAGCCATGGCAGGAGGTTGAAGGGCGCAAGTTCCTCTGCCCCGTCCCCGGATATGACCGCCATTTTGCAATAACCGAGCATTTCGGCTTCGAGCTTGTCCCCGTGCCGATGCTGCCGACGGGTCCCGATATGGACGAGGTCGAAAAATTGATAAAGGACGAAAAGGTGAAAGGTATCTGGTGCGTGCCGAAATACCAGAACCCAACGGGAATCGTGTTCAGCGACGAGACGGTCAGACGTTTCGCCGCATTGAAGCCGGCGGCGGAGGATTTCCGTATATTCTGGGACAATGCCTACTGTGTCCACGCCTTTGACGGCGACAATGCGCAGATACCGGATATAATCGAGGAATGCGAAAAAGCCGGCAGCGCCGATATGGTCTATGAGTTCTGCTCCACGAGCAAGATAACCTTCCCGGGCGCGGGCGTTGCGGCGGTCGCGGCGAGCCCGGCCAATCTGATAGATATAAAGAGCTTTTTGAAATTCGCGACAATCGGACCGGATAAGATGAACCAGCTGATGCACGCGAGATATTTCAAAAACAGCGCCGGACTTAAAGCACATATGAAAAGGCACGCCGCCATTTTGAAGCCGAAGTTCGATTCGGTATATAAAGTGCTGGACGAAGAACTGGGCGGCTTGGGCATCGCAGAGTGGACAACGCCCAAGGGCGGATATTTCCTCTCATTTGACACCATGCCGGGCTGTGCCGGAAAGGTCGTGAAGATGTGCGGCGACTGCGGCGTTACGTTCACTCCCGCCGGGGCAACTTATCCGCACGGACTCGACCCGGAGGATAAAAATGTAAGGCTCGCCCCGTCGTTTGCAACGGTCGAAGAGATAACTCTCGCGGTGCGCGTGCTCGCACTCTGCACGAAGCTTATCAGCATAGATAGGCTGACTGCCGATAAATCCAAGGGTCGTGTGTCTGCATGAAGCTCAAAAACGGATTTCACGGACAGATGTCTGACAAATTCCGCGCGGCGGTGTTCATAATACTCTCCGGCGGATTTCAGGATGCCTATACTTATTGCTGCCGCGGCTCGGTCTTTGCAAATGCGCAGACGGGAAACATCGTGCTCATGAGCACGGCCCTTGTCGACGCGGACAGAAGCAGGGTCATCAAATATCTCATCCCCGTTGTGTCGTTTATCATCGGCATCGCGATAGCGGAAGTGGTGCATATGCGGTTCAAAAATTACGAGAAAATCCACTGGCGGCAGCTGATTCTTATCGATGAGATAGTTCTGCTGTTTGCGGTCGGATTCATGCCGCAGAAGCTCGATCCTCTCGCGAATGCGCTCGTCTCGTTCGTCTGCGCGCTTCAGGTGCAGACATTCCATAAGGTGCGCGGCCATGCCTATGCCAGTACGATGTGCATCGGCAATATGCGAAGCGGCACTGAGGCTCTCTGCGCCTATTTTCGCACAAAGGATAAGGCGATACTCAAAAAGGCGCTTACATATTTCGCGGTCATATTGGTCTTTGCCGTCGGCGCGGGTGTCGGCAGCTTTGTTACCGGGAGACTCGGCGAGAAGTCGATCTGGATATCCTGCGGACTGCTTTTGATAAGCTTCGGCATGATGTTCATCCGCGAAGAGGAAGAGCTTATCCTCAGCGCGGAAAACGGCGCAAAACACAGCGAAAACTGAAATCATGCCGCATGGCGGCAAGTCAAACAAAAGAAGGAGCAATCATTATGTTATCAGCGATAGTCGGTGTCAACTGGGGCGACGAGGGCAAGGGACGCATCGTCGATTATCTTTCGCGGGATTTTGATATAGTTTCGCGCTATCAGGGCGGAAACAATGCGGGTCACACCGTCGTCAACGAAAAGGGCACGTTTATTCTCAATCTGCTTCCCTCCGGCATTCTGCGCGACGACACAGTGAACGTCATGGGCACGGGAATGGTTATTGACATCGAGCACCTCGTCGGCGAGATCGGTAGGCTGCGCGAAAAGGGGATAGAGATATCCCCGGAAAACTTGAAAATCAGCGACCGCGCAACTATCTGCATGCCCTATCACAGGATACAGGACTGCCTCGAAGAGGACAGACTCTCCGATAAAAAATTCGGCTCGACCCGCCGAGGAATCGCACCCGTCTATGCGGACAAATATATGAAAAAGACCATTCGTATGGGCGATCTGCGCGACATAGACGGCGTCGCCGATCATCTCAGGGATATCGTCGAGTGGAAAAACCTGCTCATCGAGGGCGGATATCACCACGAGCCTATCGACGCCGAAAAAATGCTCACCTGGCTTCGCACCTACGGCAAGCCGCTGCTCCCGTATATCTGCGACACGTCGGAATATCTGAGCAAAGCGGCTGACGAGGGCAAAAAGATACTCTTTGAAGCTCAGCTCGGCGCACTCAGGGATATTGATTACGGCATTTATCCGTATACCTCGTCGTCAAACAGCATCGCCGCATTTTCGACTATCGGCGCGGGTATTCCGCAGTTACATCTTGACGAGAGCATAGGCGTTATGAAAGCCTACTCGACCTGCGTTGGCGAGGGTCCGTTCGTGTGCGAACTGTTCGGTGAAGAGGGCGAAATACTTCGCCGGGCGGGCAACGAATATGGCGCGGCTACCGGCAGACCGAGAAGGGTCGGCGGCTTCGATGTCGTGGCCTCGCGCTACGGAGGCGCGTGTCCAGGGCGCGACCGCAATCGCGCTGACAAAGCTTGACATTCTCTCTTATTTCGATAAAATCCCCGTCTGCGTCGCATATGAAATAGACGGAAAGCGCGTCGATACTTTCCCGACCGGCAGCGCGCTCAATAACGCAAAGCCCGTCTATGAGTATTTTGACGGCTGGAAAGAGGATATCTCCGACTGCCGCTCATTCGATGAACTGCCCGAAGCGGCGAAAAAATATATCGACTTCATAGAAGCGCGGATCGGCGTGCAGATAAAATATATTTCTGTTGGCGCTGAAAGGGATTCCATCATTACCCGCTGACGCTCCCGCCGCGTGCTTCGCGGGTCACGACCATATGAACAACTATTCCGCCGAATATCACGGGATAAGGCTCAGCTACGGTCTATCGTGCGATCATAATATCTGTGTCGTGCCTTTCAGGGGCGGCCAGCTTATAAATATCAAAAACGACGGCACATTCACCGTCCAAAGGCTCATTCGCCACAGGGGACAGAGCACCGTGACGATTGGAAAAGAAAAATAAACAAAAAGCCGTTCCTTAATGGGGCGGCTCAATTTATATACTAAAAACACAAAAGCCATCCCTTTTCGGAGATGGCTTTTGTGTTTACTCTTCTGCCGCTTCGCTGTATCTTCTCAGTGATATCCTGCCTGCCGTCAGCATGACGCCCTCAAGCATCAGCGCGGAGCAAAGCGGAGCACATATTCTCGGATAGCCGAAGATGAGCACCGCCGTCATGGCTGCGAATGTAAGCGTAACGCGGATTATCGACCGCTCTCGATAGCGGATCTTCTCCGCTTTATCGAGCGGCTTCTCTTTCGCCGCCGCAGGGGAGAGGATACATATTATAATGTATGCCACTGCCGATGCGAGCGCACCGGATTTCAGAACCGCGGACTCGCGCAGGGCGAAGAAAACAAAGCATATCGACAAAAGTATTTCTATCGTCGACAGTATCATGCACTTGCCCTCGGTCGAGGCGTGAAACCCGCCGCCGTATTTCTTGACGAACAGGAACACGGCGTAGAAAATCATGCTCTCGAGCGGAACCGAAAAAATCAGCCCCAGTATCAGGCAGATGACCGCGTACATCAGCTTCGATAACAGCGAAAAGAGACCGTAGGCCACGATCTCTTCCTCGCTGTCCGGCAGATACCCGCGCTTCTCAAGACGAGAAGTCAGGCGAACTGACAGATCATAAATCATTTGTTCTTATAGATCTCCGCGCTCTTGGGCATACGGGGCTGATAAGACCAGGGCGAACCAGTCGAATTGATGTCGTCCTTGACGTTCTTCTTGGCGAGAGTGATAACAGACTCTGCCGCTTTCTTTGCTATGTTCTTCATTTTTGTCCACCTGCTGCCGGTTCCATTTAAGTCCGGCATTTCCTTTCTTTGGTATTTTTGGGACAACTACATGATAACATGTCAACAATAAAATTCAATATAACAAACAATATTGCATATTTTTGCGTCAAAACTGCACAAATCCTTAATATTATTTAACAACGGCATAAAATAACAGCGTATTACAAATATAATTGTGTTAGTAAATGGCAGTTTGTTCAAATTAAAAGCGGCAAATGGTAACATTTTCCATGGGTGATGAAAGTGAATGATGAAAAGAAGAATGCCGTTATCGGGGCGCGGATAATGCAGCGCAGAAAGCTGCTCGGAATGAAACAGTCCGAGCTGGCGGAAATTATCGGAGTCTCGGATAATCAGATATCCAATATAGAGAACGGTAGGAGCTATCCGAAGCTCAACAGCTTTATGCTCATCTGCAAGGCTCTCGACTGCAACGCGGACTATTTCTTCTCCGGCGTGATAAGCGATTCTCTTCCCGAGCAGATAGGGGAGATGCTCTCGTCGCTTTCCGTCGAGGAGCAGAGGATGGTCTGGCGCCTTGTTGACTGTTACATACATCAGAAAGATGACTCAACGATTTAACGATTTAAACTATTTGACTTGAGTTTTCTCATATGGTATAATTGTCAACGAGGAGTGGCATTTCGTGAAGATCGCAATTTGTGATGACGACAGTGCTTATGTAAAAAAGATCGAATCGGTGGTTCGCACGACCCTTGCGGAGAAGAATATCGATGCGCGGTTCGATCTCATATCTGACAGTGCGCAACTGCATGACAGCGCGGAAACATATGATATGGCTTTTCTCGATATCGGGATGACCCCGTATAACGGGCTTGAGATTGCCGCAAGACTGAAGAAGAGAAACCGCAATATCATTATATTTTTTATCACATCGTATGATGACTATATCGACGATGCCATGGATCTGCACGTTTTCAGATATATATCCAAACCGCTCGACGCAAGGCGACTCAGAGCGGGAGTCGAAAAAGCGCTGAAGCTCATCGACAGGGCGCGCATAAGCTTTCTTGTGAAAGAGAGCGGAAAAGCCGTGTGTGTCTTCTCAAAAGATATTGTTTTTGTTGAGATAGCCGGACGCTCCACACGGGTCGTGACGACCCAGGGGGAGTACAATTCGGAAAACGGCATTGACTTCTGGGATTCAAAGCTCGCTGCGCCGTCATTCTTCCGCGTGCATAAGAGCTATATAGTCAATGTCCATTATGCAACGGATTACAGCCGCGCGACCATTGTGCTTTGCGGCGAGTACGAAATACCCATAGCCTACAGGAAGCAGGCGGAGTTCCGCCACTTTTTTCTCAACTATTTCGGGGGACGATGATCTAAATGAATCTGGTTTCTGCACTTTCACACGCTATGGAACTGTTTATTGTTTTTCAGTTCTTTAACGATCTGTTTTCGACCAAGGGCAAGAAAATTGTCGCAACGGCGGTCGGCTTTGGCTTCTATGCCGTGGCGTATGCGGCGTTCCTGTTTGTCAATTCGACGGTCGCCAATATTCTGCTCTGCTTTGTTAGCGATTCCGTGTTTGCAAAGCTCTTCTTTGAATGCAATATCAAAGGCGCAACGCTCGGCGCGCTGTTCATAGCGGTGTCGAACACTGCGTCGGAGTTTATAGTCATAAGCCTGCTCGCGATAATCGGCGGCGGTGATATAAAGGCGTATCAGTCGAGCGTCTATATCTATCTGCTCATGGTGCTTTTGAGCAAGTCCGTACTCTTCGTTTTAACGAAAGCGGCTGTTTATGCGGGACTGTATCTGCGCGGTCAGAAGGGCGTGCGCATCCCCGCGTTCCTGTTGATTTATCCTATAGCGTCTATAGTTATTCTCTATACTTTCTGGATGATCTCCGTGCGCTACGAATTGCCGAAGAACATCAGCGTTATAATTTCCGCCGCGTCAATCGCGATAATAGCCTCGGCTTTTCTGACTTTTGTCTTTTACGGGCGAACCTCCCAGAAGCTCGATGAGCTGTATAAAACCCAGCGCGAGGCGGAGCGACTGCGCACCGACCAGACTTATTACGCCCTGCTCGATCAGCAGAACGAGATGCTCAAGACTATAACGCATGACGAGAAAAATCATCTTATCGCCATAAAAGCACTCGCGAACGATCCCGCAGTCAGCGAATATATCGAGAATATCTACGGCGATATAAAATACCATTCGATGTTTGGCAACACAAAGAACAAGTTCCTCGATTTGCTGCTCAACAAATATAAATCGATCTGCGATTCGAGCGGGATAAGCTTCGAATACAATATAAGAACGGCGAACCTCTCGTTTATGGATGCGCCGGATCTGATAACGCTTCTGAGCAATATCCTCGACAATGCGGTCGAGGCGGCGAGCGTTTCCGAAAAGAAAACGATAGAGCTTTCGATAAACAGGGTCAATGAGTTCGATATGCTTTCCTGCGTCAATTCCAGCGACCGCAAGCCGCAGTCCGTTGGCAAATCGCTCAGGACTTCAAAGAATTCCGGCGGCTTCCACGGTCTTGGAACAAAGAGCATCAAGGCGATGGCGGGAAAATATAACGGCGAGTTCGATTGGGCATACAGCGAGGCTGACAGGGAGTTCACGGTCAATATCGCGTTCTTCCATACAGATAAGGAGAAAGAGCTGGTGAAAAACTGAAAGGGAGAACACTATGAAAAAGACAGTTGTCCGACCGTTTGAAGCGGGAAGTCTGATGCTTGCCCTTGTGGGCTTTGCGTTTCCCGCGATGCTGATTTACGAAGCCGTGTCCATCATTCTCAAAGGACTGGCGCCGGAGCGCATCGTCGTCATTGCAGTGGCGGCTGCGCTTACATATTTTATAAGCGTCAGCGCGCTCAAAATTATCTTCATGTCGAAGTTCACTTTCTATGAAGACCATTTTGAGGCAGTGTACTTTGATGCGTTTATGGATCATGCAAAGACATTCTATAAGCCTATTCCGTCGCACAAAGTGTCGGTTTACTATGATGATATTGAAAAGTTCGGCTCGTTTGAGAGTAAGCAGCTGCGCCGCAACGGACGCGATGATAATAACCGTTTGTTGGCGTTGGCAAAGGTCAAAGGAAAACTTGTGCCGTTCACTCTGCCCGTGTGGTTTCAGGATTCCAGAAATTACTTTATCATAAACGATAAGCTCGGCAACGGCTACCTTATCGACGGCAAGCTTTACAGCGTCGGTCAGGTGGGCTCGGTTTTGAGAAATCTTGAGGATGCTTCCGGAAAGTCGGCAGTCGGCGGATATCCGAGCATGAGCAACCTTATCGGACTTAAAATTCTGTTTGGCTTCGGTCTGACGATGGCTATTCCGCTGGGACTTATCAGACTTGAAAGTCTCTTGAATCCGCAGCATGTTATGTCTTATCAGTCGGGTCTTAGAACAGCGTATGTTGTGACCGGAATGATTTTCGGTCTCTCGATTCTGTTCAAATTTATGATGGTCGGTATCAGCAAAGAAAGCGGTAATGAAGATACATCAAGAAAGAGCAGATTTATGACAACTGCCCTTTCCGCAGTGCTGTTTACTGTGTCGGCTGTATGCTTCATCCTTTCCGTCATGCAGTAAATTTTTGAATATTTTTTCGCGGAGCACAGTTTTTTACTGCGCTCCGTTTGCTGTAATATTCATATATTGTCAGGCTCCTTTGCTGTGCTCAAATATCACATCTGAAATTTATATGGCAAAATCAATCTCGGGCTAATGCGGCAGAGAAGTAGCCTGATACTTCGGCACACTGCTGAAGTAAAGTGAATAAATTTTGCAAAACGGCTTAATAGCGCGCTTTCGGGAATCTTTGCGCCGCGTGCGCGCAAAAAATTAATATCGCGGACACCGAGATATAAAGCCGCCGAAAATTTTGACGGCATTCCGGGGTATTTGACAATAAATTCAATCTGTATAAGCTTGCATTTTTGGCTGTATTATGTTAATATGTCCTATATTAAGCAGTCATAAATAGTTGTAATTCAACACTTTTAGTTGTTTGTGGTGCTTTTTCTACGGGGCGGTGCACAATTTCTGCCCCGATACTTTGACGACAGGGAGTTGGCATACTTGGCGAAGTATATCATCAAGCGTGTTGCAATGGGTCTGCTGTGCATATTCATTGTTGCAACACTGACTTTTCTTCTGATGAATCTGGTACCGGGCGGTCCGTTCACGGCTGAGAAGTCTATGAGTGAGGCGGCGCAGAGAGCGCTTGAAGCAAAATTTGGACTGGACAAGCCCATAGGGCAGCGTTATTTGACATATATGTCCGATCTTCTCAAGGGAGATATGGGCCCGAGCCTTAAACAGCGCGGACGTTCGGTCAACGAAATAATTTCCTCGAAATTCCCGATTTCGGCGCGTCTTGCGGGCGTCGCCGTGCTCGTATCGCTGCTCGTCGGTATCCCGCTGGGCTGTGTCTCGGCCTATAACAGAGGAAAATTCGCCGATAATATTATTATCGTGCTTGCGACCTGCGGAATAGCCATACCGAGCTTTATAAGCAGTGTTATCCTGCTATATACGTTCGGAAGCAAGCTGAACATATTGCCGACGATAGGACTAAACTCGTTGGCATCATATATAATGCCGGTAACGGCGCTGTCGATTTATCCGACTGCATATATAACGCGCCTCATGCGCTCGAGCCTGCTCGACGTTATGGGTCAGGACTATATCCGCACCGCGAAGGCGAAGGGTCTGTCTAACTTCAAGATCCTCTTCAAGCACGCCCTGCGAAACGCCATCCTTCCCGTTGTTACTTATGTCGGCCCCATGCTGGCGGGTCTTATGACCGGATCGTTCGTCGTGGAGAAGATATTCACCATTCCCGGTCTCGGCCGCGATTTCGTCTCGGCGATAAACCAAAAAGACTATACGCTGATAATGGGAACTACAATAGTTCTTGCCACCCTTATAATTGTGGCTAATGTTATAGTGGATATTCTCTATAAGATTATTGACCCGCGTATCAAACTTAAGTAAGGGAGCGGCAGGAGAGAAACGATGAACAAAAAATTTCCGAGTCTGCATTTGAACGCAGACGATTTTATCCCGGCAACAAAAGATGAAAAAGAAAGTCTCGTTGTCATGCGCGACAGCGTCAACTTCTGGGCAGACGGTATGCGCCGCCTGCGCAAGAACAAGATAGCGATGATAAGCCTCGTTTTCATCCTTATAATAATGATATTCGCCTATATCGTACCGTCCTTCTGGCCCTACAGCTATGAGGAGCAGATAAAGTACAGCGAAAATCTCAAGCCCTTTGAATACAGCCAGACCGAGCAGGCGCGCATAGACGCGGGCGAAAAGGTGTTCCCGCATATCTGCGGCACGGACAAGCTCGGCAGAGACTTTGCCGTTCGCCTTATGATGGGCACGCGCATAAGCCTCACCGTCGGTCTTATCTGCGCGGCGCTGGTCTTGATAGTCGGCTCGATATTCGGCGCCGTCGCCGGATTTGCGGGCGGCTGGGTCGATATAATAATGATGAGAATTACCGATATTCTCTATACAATACCCGATGTTCTTCTGATAATAGTGCTCTCACTGGCACTGAAACCGAGACTCAACGCGCTTGCCGAACAGCCCGCCTTTGGTTGGATGAACACGGTCGGCCCGAACCTTATTGCGATATTCCTCGTGTTCGTGCTGCTCTATTGGGTCAGCATGGCGAGAATCACGCGTTCGCAGATACTTGTGCTCAAGGAGTCCGAGTATGTCACGGCGGCGCGCGCTCTCGGCGCGAGCGGTGCGCGTATAATCAGAAAGCACCTGCTCACAAACTGCATCGGCACGCTTATAGTCACAACGACCCTTCAGATTCCCTCGGCAATATTTACCGAGAGCTATCTGAGCTTCCTCGGACTCGGTGTTGCGGCTCCCATGCCGTCATTGGGTTCCCTTGCAACCGATGCGGTCAAGGGTATGAACACCTATCCGCACCTGCTGTTTTTGCCGGCAATACTTATCAGCATCATCATTCTCGCATTCAACCTCTTCGGCGACGGACTGCGCGATGCGTTTGACCCGAAGCTGAAGAACTGACAAGGAGGGCGAGAACTTTGAGCGAAAAACTTCTGGAAATAAAAGACGAAAGACTCTCGTTCTTTACCCCCGCGGGCGAAGTCAAGGCGCTGAACGGCGTGTCCTTCTCCATGAACGAGGGCGAGGTGCTCGGCATAGTCGGCGAGTCCGGCTCGGGCAAGTCCGTCACCGCTTATTCCGTCATGGGGCTTACCGCTTATCCCGGCAAGCTCATCGGCGGTACGATAAATTTCAACGGTCATCAGATTGACAAGATGAGCGAAAAAGAAATGCGCAAAATCAGGGGCAACGAGGTTTCGATAATCTTTCAGGATCCCATGACGAGCCTCAACCCCGTCTATACCATAGGCAATCAGATAACCGAGGTTATCTGCCTGCACACCGGCAAGAGCAAGAAAGAGGCTCATGACCGCGCAAAGGAGCTGCTCGAGCTCGTCGGCATAAACGAGCCGACAAAGCGCCTCAAGCAGTATCCCCATGAGCTTTCGGGCGGTATGCGACAGAGAGTTATGATAGCCATAGCCCTCGCGTGCGAGCCGAAGCTGCTCATAGCCGACGAGCCCACAACGGCTCTCGACGTCACCATTCAGGCTCAGATACTCGAGCTTATGCAGGAGCTCAGAAAGAAGCTCGGCATGAGTATCATTATGATAACCCATGACTTAGGCGTTGTTGCAAGTATGTGCGAGAGAATAGCCGTCATGTATGCCGGTCACATCGTTGAATACGGCACCGCGGACGAGATTTTCTACGAGCCCAAGCATGAATACACCAAGGGTCTTATAAAATCCATTCCCAAGCTCAACGTTCAGGAAACCGAGCGCCTTATTCCCATCGAGGGTCAGCCGGTCGATTTGCTGAATCCTCCCGCAGGCTGCCCGTTCGCGCCGCGCTGTGCGAACTGCATGAAGATTTGTCTGCGCGAGATGCCGCCCAAGACTGAGCTGAGCGATACGCATTACAGCCAATGCTGGCTGCTTCAAAAAGAAGAATTTGAAAAGGGGGAAATAAGCTGTGAGTGAGAATGAAAAACTCGTTGAAGTGCAGCACCTGCAGCAGTATTTCCCGGCAGGCGGCAGAGGAAAGCATAAAAAATTCATCCAGGCAGTCGACGATGTCTCGTTCTTTATCAACAGGGGAGAGACTCTCGGCCTCGTCGGCGAGTCCGGCTGCGGCAAAACTACCGTCGGCCGCACGCTGCTCAGACTCTATGAGCCCACGGACGGCAAGATAATCTACGACGGAAATGTTATTTTTGATAAGGAAAACAAAGTGGCGGTCAATATGCTGCCCTTCAGACGCAAGATGCAGATGGTTTTCCAGGACCCCTATGCGAGCCTTGACCCGCGCATGACGATAGGCGATATCGTAGGCGAGCCCATCGATATCCACCATCTCGCCGCCAACAAGGCGGAGAGAAGAGAGAAGATAATCTCCCTTCTTGAGCGCGTCGGACTCAACAGCGAGCACGCAAACCGCTACCCGCACGAGTTCTCCGGCGGTCAGCGCCAGAGAGTCGGTATAGCGAGAGCTCTTGCGGTCGATCCCGAGTTCATCGTCTGCGATGAGCCGGTCTCCGCGCTCGACGTCTCCATTCAGGCGCAGGTCGTCAATATGTTTGAGGACTTGCAGGCGGATCTCGGACTTACTTATCTGTTTATTGCCCACGATCTCAGCGTCGTTCGCCATATCTCGAACCGCATCGGCGTTATGTATCTCGGCAAACTCGTGGAGCTTGCAGACAGCTTCGAGCTTATCGCGCACAGCGTCCACCCCTATACAAGAAGCCTTATCTCGGCAATCCCCGAGGCAGACCCCAAGACGGCGCGAGCCGCGAAGCGCATCCCGCTTCAGGGCGATGTCCCGAGCCCGCTGAATCCTCCGAGCGGCTGCCGTTTCCGCACCCGCTGCCCCTATGCGGACGAGCAGTGCGCCAACGAGTGCCCGCAGCTCAGGGAGGTAAGCCCCGGCCATTTCGCCGCGTGCCATCATCTCGATAAGGTCGCAGACTGACATATGAAGTCAGAATCAACGGTGTTTATTGCGTTTTGGAGCGCAATGGATAATAAAGCGGCAAAGCCGTAAAATTTTGTAGAGGAGATGTATCAATGAAGATCAAGAGAATCGTATCCCTGCTCCTTGTTCTGGTGCTTGCAGTTTCTGCTATAGCAGTTCTCGGCTCCTGCAAGAAGGAAGAGAAGAAGAAGACCGACAACATCACTGTTCAGATCGGTCCCAACCCGGAAACTCTCGATCCGGCACTTAACAGTGCAGTCGATGGCGGCAATATGCTCATCACTCTGTTTGAGACATTGCTTATAATCGACAAAGACAACAAGGTTCAGCCCGGACAGGCTGAGTCCTACACTGTCAGCCCCGACGGTCTCACCTGGACCTTCACCATGCGTGACGGCCTGAAGTGGTCCGACGGCACCGAGCTCAACGCCAAGGACTTCGAGTACACCATGAAGAGAATTACCGATCCCGATGTCGGCGCCCCCTACGGCTCGACTGTTGTCGGCATGATCGAAGGCTATCTGGATGCTGCGGGTAACCCCGATGAGAAAGGCAAACCGACCACAAAGCCCGATCGCGATAAGCTCAATGTTAAGGCCAGCGAGGACGGCAAGACTCTCACCATCAAGCTTGCATATCCCTGCTCTTACTTCGACAAGATCGTTGCTTTCGGCACCATGAGCCCCGTTCAGAAGGCTACCGTTGAAAAGAACGGCGACAAATGGGCAACCAAGCCCGAGACCTATGTCTGCAACGGCCCCTACATGATCTCCGAGTGGACTCCCGGCGAGAAGATCATATGCAAGAAGAACCCCAACTATAAGGGCGGCTGGGATAACAGCAAGATCGTTACCGAGCAGCTTACCTTCCTCCTTCTCGAGGATTCTGCCGCTTCTTATGCCGCTTACACCAGCGGCCAGGCTCTCATGATAAAGGATGTTCCCACCGAGGAAATCCCGAGCCTCAAGAAGGCAGCCGACGGCGGCGACTTCTATGTCGACACCAATCTCAGCACCTACTATCTCAGCATGAACAATCAGAAGGCTCCCTTCAACAACGTCAATGTCCGTAAGGCTCTCAGCCTTGTTATTGACCGTGAGTATGTTGCGAACACCATCATGCAGGGCACCTACACCCCGGCTTATAACTTTGTCGGCCCCGGCATAGTTGACAACGAGGGTATGTTCATCGACAACTCTATCGCGGCAAACGGCGGCAGCACCTATATCAGCAAGGATTATCAGGCCAACGTTGCAGAGGCTAAGAAGGCTCTCGCAGAGGCAGGCTATCCCGACGGTAAGGGCTTCCCGACCATCACTTATTCGACCAATGATGCCGGTTACCACAAGGCTCTTGCAGAGTATCTCCAGCAGGTATACAAGAAGGAGCTCGGCATCGAGATGAAGATTGACACCGTTGACTGGTCGTCCTTCACTCCTCAGCGCCGCGCCGGTAACTACGAGATGGCCCGTAACGGTTGGGTCATGGACTACAATGACGCTTCCAACATAATCGAGCTGTTCTATTCGTCCAACGGCAACAACGACGGCAAGTACAACAGCAAGGCTTTCGACGCCGCTATGGATAAGTCCAAGGTTGCCGATTCCAAGGCTCACTTTGAGGCTCTTCATGAGGCTGAGAAGATTATGTCCGAGGATTATGCTTGCATCCCCGTTGCATATTACAACGACTTCTGGCTCCAGAGTAAGACCCTTAAGGGTACATGGCACAGCCCCTATGGCTACTGGTACTTCCAGTATGCTTATGTTGAGGGTTAAGTCATAAATCCAAAGCTCAAAGCATAATTGAACGCTGCCCGTGTCACGCAAGTGGCACGGGCAGTTTTCGCTTTGCCTGTTTTTAGGTATCAGTTTTTCTGTATTTGGAGTGACTATGTGAATGCGATGCAGTAGGGCGGATATCGTTCGACGGCAAATTACATGCAGCTTGTAGGATGCGGCGACCTCGACGCACCGATGCCGCATAGGTGGCACATAACCTTCACGAATATTTAATTTTAATACCGTAGGGACAGCCCTTGCGGCTGTCCATTGTCGGCGCAGCCGATACAAAATCACATCGGCTTTACGATTGAAATTTCACGCCCCAAAACACACCGATATTCCTCCAAATTTCACCGCTCTGTTGCCAAATTCCGCCGATTGTGCTATCATTGAACCGACAAAAAAACGGAGATGATAAAAATGACCGTTACCGAAAGATTTCTGAAATATGTTACCTTTGAAACCACTTCCGACGAGTCGAGCGATACCGTGCCCTCGACCGCGACCCAGCTCGTCCTCGCGGATTACCTCGTCGAGGAGCTTCGAGGCGCGGGAGTCACCGACGCCATGCGCGACGAAACGGGTTATGTCTACGGGCATATCCCCGCGTCCGAGGGTTGCGAGAACTGCCCGAAAATCGGACTTATCGCGCATATGGACACCTGTCCCGATGTCAGCGGCGCTAATGTCAAGCCGCGGATAATCACCTTTGACGGCTCGAATGCCCCCATGGTAGACGCGAAGTATATCGGGCGCGAGCTGATTGTCACCGACCACACGACCCTGCTCGGCGCGGACGATAAGGCGGGAGTCGCCGAGATAGTCGCCCTGTGCGCCGAGATTACCGCCGATGAAACTATTCGTCACGGTGCGCTGAGCATCTGCTTCACTCCCGACGAGGAGATAGGCTGCGGTGCGGATCACTTCGATTTTGAGCGCTTTAATGCCGATTTTGCCTATACCGTTGACGGCGGCGAAATAGGCGGCATAGAGTGCGAAAACTTCAACGCCGCTGCGGCGGATATCACGGTTCACGGCATAAATACCCACCCCGGAACCGCCAAGAATAAGATGAAAAATGCCGCCCTGTACCTTGCGGAGTTCGTCAATATGCTCCCCGTGTGGGAGACGCCGCAGCATACCGAGGGGCGCGAGGGCTTCTACCATTTGGCGCGTATCGCCGGCAACGAGAGCGAGGCGAGCGCACATCTGATAATCCGAGACCACGACAAGAGCCTTTTTGAGCGCCGCAAGGAGTTCGTCGCCGATATCGTGGACTTTCTGAACAAAAAGTACGGCGAGGGCACTTTCGAGCTGAATATTAAAGACAGCTACTACAATATGCTCGAGATAATCAAGGATCATATGGACATAGTCGACCGCGCCGAAAAGGCCATGCGCGACGCAGGGGTCGTGCCGGAGATAGTGCCGATACGCGGCGGAACGGACGGTTCGAGTCTCTCGTTTGAGGGTCTGCCGTGCCCGAACCTTTCAACGGGCGGCATAAATTTCCACAGCATCTATGAGGCGATACCCGTTTACGCTCTGTCAAAGATGGTCGAGGTGCTTAAAAACATCGTATCCGTTTCATAAAAATAAAAAATGTCGAAGGCAGGGAATTTCCCTCGTCTCCGGCATTTTTGTCAATGCGGCTCAAATATTGAATTTGAAGCTGATTTTCTTCGCAGGGGTCGGTGAATCGACGCTCTGTGCCGATGTTAAAAAACCAAGGTCAAAACTGCGCTTGACCTTGGTTTTTTATATCAGTACTGTTTGCCCTCGCCGATGCGGCTGAACGCGATTATTATGCAGTCAATGCCGAACAGCACAAGATATGCGCCGACGATATAAGCGACCGCCGCAATCGAAATGTTCGGGCTGAATATCATCACAACGCCGAGCACCAGCCCGATGATGTTGACTATCATCGTGAACCAATAGACAAAGTTGCCAGCAATGTACTTTATTGTGTTCAGGTGCGAGAGCCTTGAGATGCAGTGCGCGATGAACCATATCGGGAACAGCAGCGAGATTACCCATTTGCCCGCGTTGGGATAGACGAGCAGCATGACGCCCGCCATGACGCTGAGTATACCCGAGATGAGCGAGACGGTCGGGCCGAAGCCGATATGCTTTTCAACGTGAACGTAGAGCACAACATCCGCAATACCCGTTATAACGGCGATTATGCCGTAGATAACAACGAGGGTAGTCACGGCATTGTCGGGATAGGCAAAAGTAAATATTCCGAGCACCGCGAGCGCAATGCCGATTATGAGCTCCATCCATCCGAAGCCGGAACGCATTTTCATTCCTTTTCGCCTCCTTTATCGAGAATGGACATGAATTCCTCTCCCGTGATAGTCTCTTTTTCGTAGAGATATTTTGCCAGCTCGTCGAGCTTTGCTCGGTTGTCCGCGAGAATCTTGGAAGCCTTCTCATGCTGACGCTTTACAAGCTCAACGACCTTGCGGTCGATTTCATTCTGCGTATCGGCGGAGCAGGCGAGAGAAGCGTCGCCGCCGAGATACTGATTCGACACCGTTTCGAGCGCCACCATGTCAAAATCGTCGCTCATGCCGTAGCGGGTTATCATCGCGCGGGCAAGCTTTGTCGCCTGCTCGATGTCGTTCGATGCGCCTGTCGTTATCTCGCCGAAAACGAGCTCTTCAGCGGCGCGTCCGCCCGTAAATGTCGCAATCTTGTTTTCAAGCTCCTGCTTTGTCAGCAGGTATTTGTCGCCCTGGTCGACCTGCATCGTGTAGCCGAGCGCGCCGGAGGTGCGGGGGATTATCGTTATCTTCTGCACGGGCGCCGAGTGCGACTGCATCGCCGCAACGAGCGCGTGACCTATCTCGTGATAGGCGACAACTTTCTTTTCGCTGTCCGAGAGCACCGCGTTCTTTTTCTGATATCCCGCGATGACCGTCTCAATGCTCTCTTCGAGGTCGGATTCGTTGACGACGGTTCGGTTGTTCCTGACCGCGCGCAGCGCCGCCTCATTTATAATATTCGCAAGCTCCGCGCCCGATGCGCCGGATGCCATTCTTGCTATCGTGTGGAAGTTGACATCGTCAGCAGTCTTTATCTTCTTTGCGTGGACTTTCAGTATCGCCTCGCGTCCCGCAAGGTCGGGCAGCTCAACGGGCACGCGCCTGTCGAAGCGGCCGGGGCGGGTGAGCGCGGGATCGAGCGTCTCCGGGCGGTTTGTCGCCGCTAATATGATAACGCCGATATTTTCCTGGAAACCGTCCATTTCTGTGAGCAGCTGGTTGAGCGTCTGCTCGCGCTCGTCGTTGGAGCTGAACTGACCGTCGCGCTTCTTGCCGATGGCGTCGATCTCATCGATGAACACTATGCAGGGGGCTTTCTCTTTTGCCTGGCTGAAAAGATCCCTGACCTTTGAAGCGCCCATGCCGACGAACATCTCAACAAACTCCGAGCCGGACATCGAGAAGAACGGCACATTCGCTTCGCCCGCAACAGCCTTCGCGAGCATTGTTTTACCTGTTCCGGGAGGGCCGACGAGCAGAACGCCCTTGGGCATCGACGCGCCGACGTCGGAATATTTCTTTGGATTGTGAAGATAGTCGACTATCTCCGAAAGGCTCTCTTTCGCCTCGTCTTCACCCGCAACGTCGTTGAAATGTATGCCCTGGGTCGACGGGACATAGACCTTCGCGTTGCTCTTGCCGAAGCCGAACGCCATGGAGTTTTTGCCGCCCGCCTGTTCCATCAGCTTCTTGCCCATATACTGGCCGAGTCCGATGAAGATTATCAGCGGGAGCACAAAAGTCAGTAGGAAGCTCACCAACGGCGAGGTCGTCGTTTCGATATCCTTTGAGAACTTCGCACCGGAGTCGTAGAGCCGCTGAGTCAGCGTCGGGTCGTTCATCGCGCCGGTCTTATAGATTTTCTTCGCGTCGTCCTTGTCGGTGAAGATTATCTGATCGTCATCGACCTCGACATTGCCGATTTTCTTCTGTTCAATCATGCTCATGAATGTGCCGTAGTCAACTTCCGTCACCCGCGCCTTGACGAGCAGGGGAGACACAATCACATTGAACAGCACAATGACGAGCAGCGCAATGCCGTAGTAGAATATCAGAGGCTTCTTTGGGGATTTCACTTCTTTCATTTTCCGCACCTTCCTTTTTTAGGATTGATGTTAATTGAAAATATATATTAATTATACTCTTGCGTCAATATAAGTTCAATACAATTAAAGAATAACAGCAAAAAAGCAATGCTCGCGAATTTGTTTAATATAGTTTCAAAAAAGCGGTCATTTGCAAATTGGGATTTGCGGAACACTTGAATTATAGCAAAGCAAAAGCGGGCGACTCGACTAACACTTATAATCAAACCTTCAATAGCCGCGCCGCAGTGCTTGATAGCTTTCTTTGAGGAGCGGGCAACATCACCGAAGCGCCGCCGGTGGCGGATGAAGCGAGGCGATGTTGGCGAAAAACAAGGAGCATAGCGCCCGCTTCAAGGGCGATAGGCGACTATGTTTTGAGAGGGCTGAACGGCTTGCGAAGCAAGACGCACGAGCCCGTATCGTTTGAGCGAAGCGAGTTTACGGGCGAATGTGCCGAGCTGCCCACTGAGAGCCGCAAACTATGTACTGCGGCGCGGCGTTGCGGGGGGCTCGGGGTGAAACCTCGAGTCTGCCTTTTCTTTGCAGGCGTTTCTTTTTTCAGACAGAAAAGAAATGCCGAAACGCGGGTAGTGTGAAAAGTTTGATTATAGTGGGACGCGAAGGTAGTAAGCCAATTATAAACAAATCAAAATTGTTGTATCGGCTGCGCTGATAGCGGGCAGCCGCGAGGGCCGTCCCTACGGGCGGTCGGTAAAACAAGCCTTTTCAAAGATTTTGTGCCGCTCGCGCGGCATCGGTGCGTCGAGTCGCCGCACCCTACAAAATACAAGACAATAAGGCACTACAAATTTTGCGGTCAAATAATATCCGCCCCTACTGCATATATTTGTTGCTTTGAGCGAAGCAAAACACCCTCTCAGTCTCGGCTTACGCCGAGCCAGCTCCCCTGCAGGGGAGCTTAAATAGTTTTTGTGGCAAATCCGATTTATCTCTCCGTATCCCCACATCGCGGCAAAACAAAACAGCCGCAGCAAAACAAATCGCTGCGGCTTGACTTTATATATTTTTTTACTCGCTGATTTTTCTGACTGTCTCCATGACATAGTCGCCGAATTCGCTGCAGGTGCAGCCGTCCTCGCGGCCTGTGATTTTGAGCTTCTTGTCCTCGTACATGCAGATGTCGAGCGCTCTCTCGAGCAGATCGGCTTTTTCCTGCTCGCCGATGTGGGAGAGGAGCATCACGCTCGCTCTGAGCATCGAGCAGGGGTCTGCGTACTGTGCTCTGCCCTCGCGAACCATTCTCGGAGCCGAGCCGTGGATAGCCTCGAACATCGCGTAACGCTTGCCGATGTTTGCGCTGCCGGCTGTGCCGACGCCGCCCTGGAATTCCGCCGCCTCATCGGTGATTATATCGCCGTAAAGATTCGGGAGAATGAATACCTTGAAGTCGCGGCGGCGCTTCTCGTCGATGAGCTTCGCCGTGGTGATGTCGATGTACCACTCGTCGGTCACGATATCGGGATATTCCTCGCCGACCTTCTTGCAGAGGTTCAGGAACTTGCCGTCGGTCGTTTTGATGACGTTTGCCTTTGTGATTATCGAAACGCGGCCCTTGTTGTTGCGGCGCGCGTAGTCATATGCGAGTCTTGCGATTCTGTCGCAGCCCTCGGAGGTCGTTACAACGAAGTCGAGCGCGAGGTCGTCGGTAACATTGACGCCCATCGAGCCGACGGCATATGCACCCTCGGTGTTCTCGCGGAAGAAAGTCCAGTCAATGCCCTGCTCGGGAACCTTGACGGGGCGGAGGTTCGCAAATAGATCGAGAGCTTTTCTCATCGCAACGTTTGCGCTCTCAATGTTCGGCCACGGATCGCCCGCCTGCGGGGTAGTGGTCGGACCCTTGAGGATAACGTGGCAGCTCTTGAGCTCCTCGAGCACGTCGTCGGGGATAGCCTTGTTAGCCTTGACGCGGTTTTCGATGGTCAATCCGTCGATGACCTTGAACTCGATTTTGCCCGCCTTAACTTTATCGTCAAGCAGATATTCGAGAACTCTTGCGGATTCCTTGGTGATGACCGGACCGATGCCGTCGCCGCCGCAGACGCCGATGATGATCTTGTCGAGCGACTTGAAGTCGATGAAATCGCCCTGAGCCTTTATTTTGTCCGAACGGTCGCTCTGAGCGCGGATGAGAGCCTCAAATTTTTCGACGGCGTTCTTGACCTGTGCCTCTGTCATGTTTATCTTCCTCTCTTATTTGTGTGATTCTCTTGTGTAGTTGAGCAGACCGCCTGCGAGGATTATGTCCTTCTGCCTGCCGGAGAAGCTGTAGCAGAGCTTGTAGCTCTCGCCCTTTGTCTCATTCTTGAGAACAGCCTCGCCGCCGTTTTCAATAGTCTCTCTGATGCCGTCGAGCGCGAGCTTGTCGCCCTTCTCGATGCGGTCATAGTCGGCGGGGTCGGCGAAGGTGAACGGCACGATACCGGCGTTTATGAGGTTTGCCTGATGTATGCGCGCAAAGGACTTTGTGATAACACTCTTTATGCCGAGATACAGCGGAACAAGAGCCGCGTGCTCTCTCGAAGAGCCCTGGCCGTAGTTGCTGCCGCCGATAATGATTCCCTTGCCTGCCTGCTTGCAGTGCTCGGCAAAGTTCTCGTCGCACTGCTTGAAGCAGAAGTTCGACAGGAACGGTACGTTCGAGCGGTAGGGGAGAATCTTTGCGCCCGCGGGCATGATGTGGTCTGTTGTGATGTTGTCGCCGACTTTGAGAACAACTTCTGCCTCGATGCTCTCGGGCAGTGCGTCGCCGTTGGGGACGGGTTTGATGTTCGGACCGTAGACTATCTCAAGATTCTTGGCCTCTTCCGGAGAAGCGGGCTTGTCGATGAGATTGTCGTTTATTTCAAAGTGATCGGGCATGGTGATGTGCGGAGCCTCGCCGAGGGTTCTCGGGTCGGTCAGCACGCCTGTGAGAGCGGAAGCCGCGGCGACCTCGGGGCTGACGAGATAAACGCCCGCGTCGGCAGTGCCGGAGCGCCCCTCAAAGTTGCGGTTGAAGGTGCGCAGGGAGACAGCGCCGGAGTTCGGGGACTGACCCATGCCGATGCACGGACCGCACGCGCACTCAAGCAGTCTTGCGCCCGCGCCGAGAATGTCGGAGAGTGCGCCGTCCTCAGAGAGCATTCTGAGAACCTGCATCGAGCCGGGGGAGATAGTGAGGCTGACACTCGGGGCGACGCGCTTACCCTTGAGGATAGCCGCCACCTTGAGCATATCGTAGAGCGAGGAGTTCGTGCAGGAGCCGATGCAGACCTGGTCGATCTTTATCTCGCCTATTTCTGAAACTTTCTTTACATTGTCGGGCATGTGGGGCATTGCCGCGAGGGGTTCGAGGGTGCTGAGATCTATGTCGATAACTTCGTCATAGACTGCATCGTCGTCCGCCTTGACCTCGACCCAATCCTGCTCTCTGCCCTGAGCGGCGAGAAAAGCCTTCGTCACTTCGTCGGAGGGGAAAACAGAGGTCGTTGCGCCGAGCTCCGTGCCCATGTTGGTTATAGTTGCGCGCTCGGGGACGGAAAGAGTCTTGACTCCGTCTCCGCCGTATTCGATTATCTTGCCCACGCCGCCCTTGACGGACATGATGCGCAGAACTTCGAGGATTATATCCTTTGCGCTGACCCACGGTGAAAGCGCACCGTGCAGGTTTATGCGCGTCATCTTGGGCATAGTTATGTAGTATGCACCGCCGCCCATCGCAACCGCGACGTCGAGTCCGCCTGCGCCGAACGAGAGCATGCCGATGCCGCCGCCGGTCGGGGTGTGGCTGTCCGAGCCGATGAGCGTCTTGCCGGGGATGCCGAAGCGCTCAAGATGCACCTGATGGCAGATGCCGTTGCCGGGGCGTGAAAAAAGCAGTCCTCTCTTTTTTGCGGCGCTCCTGATGAATCTGTGATCGTCCGCGTTTTCAAAGCCGGTCTGCAAAGTGTTGTGGTCAATGTATGCGACCGAAAGCTCGGTCTTTACTCTCTCGACTCCCATAGCCTCGAATTCAAGGTATGCCATGGTGCCTGTGGCGTCCTGAGTGAGAGTCTGATCGATCCTCAGACCGATCTCGCTGCCAACGGTCATGTCGCCGCTGAGCAGGTGGCTTTTTATAAGCTTTTGTGCAATAGTGCTGCCCACTTGTATCCCTCCGTATAAAAATAAAATTACCTTTAAATTTTATTGCAATCCGCGGATTTTGTCAAGGTGCGCCGCGCCAAATATATACCTGTATATATTACATTTTATAGGGGAAATTGATATATGACGATTTTTTATGTTGCCCGAAAGCTTTCTGCGTGGTATAATTAAATGTAATCTGCCGCAGTGCGCTGTGCTATGGCTGAATTATCGAAAGTTATTAGGGCATACTGTTTGTCGGGAGTGAATTCGATGAACAGAAAAAAGCACGAAGAACAAAAAGACGGCATACTGGAGCCCGTCGCGCCGACCCCGAGCGTCAGTGAAGAGGACGGAGATTCGTCCGACAGCACGGACAGAGAGCTTCGCCAGATAGTCGAAACAGGTTCGATAACCGTTGACAAGCGCGGGCATTATATCCACTGCCTGACAGTTATCGGTCAGATCGAGGGTCACTATGTCCTGCCGGCGCAGAATAAAACTACAAAATACGAGCATGTCATTCCGCAGCTCGTCGCGATAGAAGAGAGCCGCGATATTGAAGGCTTGCTCATAATCCTCAACACCGTCGGCGGCGATATCGAAGCCGGACTCGCGATAGCGGAGCTTATAGCCGGAATGAAAACGCCGACCGTGTCCCTCGTCCTCGGCGGCGGACATTCGATAGGCGTGCCGCTCGCGGCTTCGAGCGCGTATTCGTTTATCGCACCGAGCGCCACCATGACTGTCCACCCGGTCAGAATGACGGGACTTGTCCTGGGCGTGCCGCAGACTATGTCCTATTTTGAGCAGATGCAGGAGCGTATAGTCAGATTCGTCGCCGATAATTCGCGCATCTCTGCCGACCGCTTCCGTTCGCTTATGCTCGCAACCGGTCAGCTCGTTATGGATGTCGGCACTGTGCTCGACGGCGAGGCGGCGGTCAAAGAGGGGCTTATAGATTCTCTCGGCTCTCTCTCCGATGCCCTCGATAAGCTCTGCGATATGATCGAGGAGCAGAGTGAAAAGAAAGGGGAGAACGGGTGATGCTCTACACAGTTGTTTCTCCCGCCGAGATTTTTATGCAGCCGCCCGCGGATATCTGCGAGCATCAGACTCCGTTTGGCTGCGTGATGTGTTCAAGGACAGAAAAAGGCGAGGTCGTTGAAAGACTTGTGACGACTGATCCGTTTGAATATCTGAAACCGTGTTATTCGCCCGGCACTTTATATTCCGCCGGAAAAATGGAAAAGGGGTAATATATCATGGAAATACTCAAGGCAATACTGCTCGGCTTCCTGCAGGGCGTGACCGAATTCCTGCCCATCTCATCGAGCGGGCATCTCTCGGTCTTTCAGCACTTCTTCGGCAATGTTGGCGGCACAAGCTCGCTGCTGTTCACGGTGCTGTTACATATGGGCACTCTGATAGCCGTGTTCGTCGTTTATTACAAGACCATATGGGGTCTCATCGTTGAATTTTTCAGCACTATAAAAGATATCTTCACCGGCAAGTTCAAGTGGAGCGAGATGAACGAGAACAGGCGTATGCTCTTCATGTTCGTTATCTCCTGCGTGCTTCTGCTGTTCCTGCTCATTCCCGTCGGCGGCGACAGACGCATCATGGATGTTCTCGGCGGTCTTGCCGATGACAATGATATATTGGTCGAGGGAGTCTGCTTCCTCTTCACCGCAGCTCTCCTGCTCGTCGGCTCATGGCGCGCAAAGAAAGTCAAGGCGCGTCCCCAGATAGGCGCGAAATCCGCGCTTGCCGTCGGCGTGGCTCAGGCTTTCGCCGCTGGATTCCCCGGCATCTCGCGCTCCGGCTCGACCATCTCGACCGGTATGATTTGCGGCGTTTCAAAAGAGTATATGGTTCGCTATTCGTTTATCCTCGGCATACCGGCTATCCTTGCCGCCAATGTCATGGAGATAAAGGACGCCGTAGCCCTCGGCGAGCAGATAGATATCCTGCCCGTTATTATAGGCGTTGTCACCGCCGCCGTCGTCGGCTTTGCCGCGATAAAGGCTCTCGAGTGGCTCGTCAAGATTGATAAGTTCAAAATTTTCGGTTACTACTGCCTTGTCCTCGGCGTTGTTGTTATCATCGCCGGCATAGTTGAAAAGGTCAGATAAGTTCGTTCAAATTTCTAAGGAGGGCCTTAATGGCTGCGAAAAAGACTGCGGCAAAGTCAACGGCCGCTAAGAAGAAAAAAACAACAACTACAACGCCCAAAAAAGCCCCGGCTTCAAAGCCTGCGGCTGCAAAAGAGCCTGTCGAGCAGACTCCCGAGCAGCAGTCCTCGCGCCGCCAGAAAGCGGCTATCGCGCTCATGGCTGTCGCGGCTCTGCTCATAGCCATGGCGTTTATCGAGGGCGAGAGCGCGTGGCGCGCCGTGCATAATTTTATGTTCGGCGTGTTCGGCACGTGTACATATATCTGGCCCGTCATGCTCATTTATGTCTCGGTCATGCTCGCCATGAACAAGACGTTCGGCTCGATATCGTCGAATCTTATCGGCGTCGGGATATCAATATTGCTGCTGTGCTCGGCGATACATATTTTCTCGAACCCATCGGAATACTTTTCGCTCATGACCCTCGGCGATCAGATAAAGACCGCGTGGAGGGATTATGACACATTCCCGAGTGCAGGCGCGCTCGGTGCACTCGTCGGCGGACTGCTTGCCAAAATGGCAGGCAAGGTCGGCGCGGCGATAATAAATATTATCCTGCTGATAGTCAGCATAATGTTCCTCACGGGACTCACTCTGTCCCGCCTCGGTACATCTATCGCCAAGCCCATAAAGCGCATGAGCGAGGATACCAACGAACGCCTTGAGTGCGGAGCTCAGCGCGTCAGAGATGAGCAGGAGAGAGCGCCGTCGAGAGACAAGCGTAGGGAGAAAAAAGCGGAGGAGCCCTATGTCAGCCCCCGCCCGTTCCCCGTGCCGCCTCTGCCGACCGATACGCCGGCAACTGCTGCAAAGAGCCGCAAAAAATCCGCCGCCGATGAAGGTCCCGAGCCCACCGTGTTCCCGCGCAAACCGGTTCAGACCGATGTCGGCATCGATGATATAGTCAACCGCGTCAACGCCGCGTCGGCGACTGCGAAGATAGCCGAGGGCGTGTCAAAAGCCGCCGCCGTTGTGGACGGCAGACCCGCCTGCGTGCCGCCTCTGCCGACCGAGAGCGCGAAAGACGAGCTTGAAATGCTCGATATAAGCAAGAAGCCCGCCGAGCCCGAAAAGCCGAAGAGGAAAGAGCCGGAGCTCCCGCCCGTCAAAGAGCCTGATCCCGTGCCCGATGTGCCGGAGGAAGACGAGGATGAGCCTGTTATCGAGAGTCAGCCTACTTATCGCAAGCCGCCGATAACCTGCCTCAAAGATCCAATCCATGACGGCAACGACAACTTCTCCGATGAGCTCAAATCCAATGCGCAGAAGCTGCTCGACACGCTCGAAAGCTTCAATGTCCATGCGAAGATAACTGAGATAAGCCGCGGCCCGTCCGTCACAAGATACGAGCTTCAGCCGGACGCGGGCGTCAGAATAAATAAAATAACCAACCTTGCGGATGATATCGCCCTGCGCCTTGCCGCGTCGGGAATAAGAATCGAAGCACCCATTCCGAACAAGGCGGCGATAGGTATCGAGGTGCCCAACAAGCTGCGCTCGATGGTCTATATGCGCGAGATAATCGAAACCCCGCAGTTCAAGAACGCCCAGAGCAAGCTCAATGTCGTCCTCGGCAAGGATATCGCGGGCAACGCCGTCTGCGCAGATCTCACGAAGATGCCGCATCTGCTCATAGCGGGTACTACGGGTTCCGGTAAATCCGTGTGCCTGAACACAATGATAGTCAGCATTCTCTATAACGCGACCCCCGACGAAGTGAAGCTTCTGATGATTGACCCCAAGCAGGTCGAGTTCACGGTCTATAACGGCATCGCGCATCTTGCCGTGCCCGTCGTGTCCGATCCGCGCAAGGCTTCGGGCGCTCTCACATGGGCGGTCAACGAGATGGAGAACAGATATAAGATACTCTCCGAGAAGAATGTCCGCGATATAAGAGGATATAACAAGTTAGCCGAGCGCGATAAGTCACTGCGCCCGATGCATCAGATAGTCATTTTCATCGATGAGCTTGCCGATCTTATGATGGTCGCGCCCAATGAAGTCGAGGATGCGATATGCCGTCTCGCTCAGAAAGCGCGTGCCGCAGGTATGCATCTTGTCATAGCGACTCAACGCCCCTCCGTCGATGTTATCACAGGTATTATCAAAGCGAATATCCCCAGCCGTATCGCGCTCTCCGTTTCTTCGTCGGTCGATTCGAGAACGATACTCGATATGTCCGGCGCGGAGAAGCTTATCGGCAACGGCGATATGCTCTTCAGCCCCATCGGCGCAAACAAGCCGACCCGTATCCAGGGTTGCTTCATCTCCGACGAAGAGGTCGAGGATGTTGCCGACTTCATCAAGCACAACGCCGAGGCGGAGTACGATGAGGGCATTATGGACGAGATAAACAGGCAGGCGGCAATAGCCGGTTCGACTAAGAAGAACAGTGCCGCAGGCGGCGATGACGGCGAAGAGCCGGGCGATGAGATGTTCCCGAACGCCGTCGAGGTCGTGCTCGATGCCAAAATGGCTTCAACAACTCTTCTCCAGCGCAAATTGAAGCTCGGTTATGCCCGCGCCGCAAGGCTCATGGACGAACTCGAGAGCAAGGGCATCATCGGACCGTTTGAGGGCAGCAAGCCCCGCCAGGTGCTTATAACCAAACAGCAGTGGATGGAAAAATGTGCCCTGTCGGATGCTCCCGCAGACGACGAGACCTGATCGGAGGAAATATGGCAAATCAGAGAAAAGGCGGCTCCGCCGCACAGAACAAGCGCACGAAGATAATCGTCACTGCAGTCGTGATAGCCGTCGCGCTGCTGATAACCTTCGCGCCCTATATGAATCTCCCGTTCGATATCCCCACATGGGGCGAGCTGCTCTCGGGCAATGAGCAGACGATACATAGCGGCGACGCACTCAGCCAACCGTTCACCGTCCATGTCATAGATGTCGGCCAGGGTGACAGCATCTTAGTCAAGAGCGGCGACCACGCCATGCTGATAGACGCGGGCGAGCGCGGCAACGACCAGACGATACTTGATTATCTCAAGGCGAACTCTGTCGAAAAGCTTGATTACATAGTCGCCACCCACCCCCATTCCGACCATATCGGCAGTATGCCCAAGGTTATCGAGGGTATAAAGGTCGACAATATTATCATGCCGAAGCTTCCGAAGTCCATGGTTCCCACGACCTCGATTTATCAAAAGCTGATAAAAGCGGTCAAGACCTCCGGCGCCAAGGTGATATCCGCCAAGGCGGGCGATACCTATACCCTCGGCGACGCAAAGATAACTATAGTCGGACCCGTCGGCACGCCTGAGGATCTAAACAACGCCTCTGTAGTGATGAAGGTTGTCTACGGCAAGAATTCGTTCCTCTTCACAGGCGATGCCGAAGAGAAGAGCGAGAAACAGATACTTGCAAACGGCGCGGATATCAAAGCCGATGTCCTGAAGCTCGGTCACCACGGCAGCAGCACATCGACGAGCGAAGAATTTCTCAAGGTCGTGTCTCCGTCGCTCGCGCTCATCTCCTGCGGCAAGGATAACGACTATGGCCACCCGCATAAAGAGACTATAGAAAAGCTTGAGAAATACAATATTCCATATGAGCGCACGGATATAAAAGGCACGATAGTTGTCGGCTCGGACGGCGAGCATCTTTCAACGGCTTTCCCGGATAACAAGACCGCTGAGAAGTAAAAAAGGAGGCGGAATAATGGAATATTATGCCATCGACCGTATCGAAGAAAACTACGCAGTCTGCGAAAAAGACGGCGAAACAATGGTCAATATCAGCCGCGCTCTGCTCCCCGACGGAGCGGGCGAGGGCAATGTCCTGCGCCGCCTTCCGGACGGCTCGTTCGTGCTCGACCGCGAGGAAGAAGAACGCCGCCGCAAAGCAGCACTCGAACTCATGGACGGTCTGTTTGATGAATAAATTTTCCCCATTGATTTTGGCGGGGTGCTTGTAGAATATAAAAACGATCTATGGCTCATAGGTCGTTTTTTTATTGTTGTAAGGTGTATAAAAGTGCGTCGCTTATCAATTTGGCAAACTTGGATTTATCTATCACTTGAGTCATAGCAGAGTAAGACAAGCGACTCAGCTAAATTTTATAATCATACATTCAATAGCCGCGCCGCAGTGTTTGAAAGTTTTCTTAGGAGAGCGAGGGAACGGCTTGCGTAGCAAGACGCACAAGCCCGTATTGTTTGAGCGAAGCGAGTTTACGGACGAATGTGCCGAGCAACTAAATGAGAGCCGCAGGCTATGTGCTGCGGCGCGGCGTTCGCGGGGTCTCGGGGCGAAGCCCTGAGTTTGCTTTTCTTTTGCAGGCGTTTTCTTTTTCAAATAAAAAGAAAATGCCGAAACGCGGAAAGTGTGAAAAGTTTGATTATAGTGGGACGCGAAGGTAGTAAGCCAATTATCAACAATTTACAATTGCTATGACCCTGTATCGGCTACGCCGATATCGGACAGCCGCGAGGGCTGTCCCTACAAGTTGCATAGCAATAAAATTGTACAAATTTCACGGGCGGATAATACCCGTTCTAAACAATTGTGCCGATTTATAATATTGCAGTAGCTGGTTATTGTCGGCACTTACAGCTACAAATCCTAATTTGTCAATCCGTTTTATGTATGCTCGGCGTTATATCAATGTTTTTTATCATGATATCATCCACCGAAAAAATTTTCCGCCGCCGTGCAGTAAAATCTCAAATTCGCGCGTTTTATATTTTACACGCTTTGTGTAAACAGCCAAAAATAAAGAAACAATAAATTTGTGGGATTGGTATAGCTTTTTGACGCGAAAAGTGATACAATATGCCGAATACTGTTGAAAGTGAGCTGCTTTATGAAAAAGAAAGAAAAAAGAACATTTAAACAGTTTTTTATGGACAACAACAAACGCAATCTAAAAATTACGATTACCGTTGTCTGCGTGGTGCTCGCCCTTGCTATAATCGGCGGCGGCATCTATATCGGCAATAAGCTTGGACTTATTACCATCGACCACGGCAGCAACGGTGATCCCGAGGGCACCTTTGCGCCCGAGGAGCAGTTTGATGCAATGTACGATGTCAGCGACGCTTCGAGCATCGACAGCCTCATAACTGCGTGGGCGAAGAACGGCGGCGCGAAGTATTCGAGCAAGAATATAATCAATGTTCTGCTCCTCGGCGTTGACAGCGAGACCGGCAAGGCAGAGGGCGGACGTTCGGATGCCATCATCCTGCTCTCGCTTAACAAAAAGACCAAGACGATAACGCTCGTGTCCTTCCTCAGAGACTGCTATACCTATATGAACATCAACGGCTCCGAGCGCTGCTGCAAGACGAACCACGCCTATTTCTGGGGCGGTCCCGCGGCACTCATCGAGACGCTTGAGAATAACTACAAGATTGAGATCGATCATTATATCAGCGTCGATTTCAAGAGCTTCCCGAAGCTTATTGACTCTCTCGGCGGCGTGTCCGTTCCGATTGAGCCCTATGAGGCGGATTATATCAATCGCACCACAACGAAGATAAAGAAGATAACCTCCGGCGATTCCGTCAAGCTCAGCGGCAGACAGGCTCTGGTCTATAGCCGTATCCGCCATGTCGACAACGAAGGCGATGTCGGCAGAACTGCGAGACAGCGTACCGTTATCATGGCTCTCATCAAGAGCGCGCAGAACGCCTCTGCGGGTCAGCTCAACAACGCGCTCGATATCGTCCTTCCCAATGTCGTGACGAACTACAAGCGCAGTGAGATTCTCTCTCTCATGACCCAGGCGCTCTCTCAGGGCTGGATGAACTACGAGATAAAGCAGATAGTCATGCCGACCGAGGGCAACTACACTTCCGCTCAGCTCTATACCTACTATGGCAAGATAATCAACCAGCGCCTTTCGGTCTGGGTCGTCGATTATCCCGTCGTTGCGCGTGAGCTCCAGCTCGCTCTCTACGGCGACACGAATATAAAGATTGGCGATAACCATGTCTCCGCTGTCGATCTGCTGAAAAAGGGCGCAGTCCCGAGCAGCAACAGCAGCGGCTCAGGCTCATATTCTGCGTCGACCCGTCCGCACACCGATGTCGGTACTGTGGCGGAGAGCGAAGAGCCTGTAACTCATGAGCATACTTCCGAGGCGGTGAGCGAGCTCACCGAGGCAGAGAGCACGACCCGCCGCTTCCCGTTCACTCTTCCCGATTTCGGCTCAACTTCGCCGGCGGAAGACGAAGATGCAGCATAAAATTACCGCTCCGGATATATTCCGGGGCGGCTTTTCGTATATGATTGAAAAATTATGATTGATGATATATAATTGTCAAAGAAACAAACGGACGGTGATATTATGAGCAAAGTTTGTCATATAGTCGGCGGCGGCGACTTCTTCGGAATCCGCCCGACAGGGGAGGGCGATTTCATCATCGCTGCCGATAAAGGTCTGCTGTATCTTCAGAATCTCGGCATAACTCCGAATTTGGTCATAGGCGATTTCGATTCCCTAGGACACACTCCGAACGGGCGGAATATTATCGTCCTGCCCTGCGAAAAGAACGATACGGATATGGGGGCGGCGGTCGCAGAGGGCGTGATGCGCGGATATAAAAATTTCATTCTCTACGGCGCATCGGGCGGCAGAGCCGACCATACTCTTGCGAATATCCAGCTCATCTCGTCTCTGTCGAGGCGCAGAATGACCGCGATTATCGACGCGCGCGAAACTTCGTTCACTTCGATAACAAACGGCAGAATTATTTTTGACGAGAACGCAAAGGGCACGATCTCCGTGTTTTCCCATTCGGATATCTCATCGGGTGTCACTATAAGCGGGCTCAAATATGAGCTCAAAAACGGCACCTTGAAGAACACATACGCCCTCGGCGTCAGCAATGAATTTGTCGGTAAAATGAGCGAAATATCAGTGGCTCAGGGAACGCTGACGGTCGTTTATCCGAGCAGCGCAGAGCCCTCTCTTTTCAGATTTTGAGCCGCGCGAAAAGATATTTTTGAACCAAATAATATCCTGCGCCGAGATGCTGCCTGTGAGCATCAGCAGAAGAATATACACCGCCGCGTTGACAGTTATTATGATTGTCAGCGCGGCTTTTCCGCTGCCCTGCGCCGAGGAGAGCAGCAGCCCCGCGAGAAACGAAGCTGTTACGCAGACGGCGGGTTTTATTATCGAATCCATGATATTTATTTCGAGCGTGCAAACTTTTGAAAGCCTGTGTATGCTCAGCGAAAAGTTTACTATCTCGCTGATAAAAAGTATCGCGACATAGCCCTTTACGGAATATTTCGGGATGAGTATCAGCACGAGCACGACGCACATCGCGGAGTCGATTATATTATATCTCATTGAATATACCTGCTGGTCGAGCCCTTTGAGTATTCCGTCAACTGTCGTGTCTGTGTACATTATCGGCAGAAGCGGCGCGAGTACGCGCAGATATTCCGCGCATTGCCCGTCCCCGTAGATGCACTGCGACAGCCCCTCGGAAAAAATGAACATTATTCCCGCCGTGCCCATCGAAAACAGCACGGTTATTTTTATTGCCCGCGCCGCCATGCTGTCTATCCTGTTTCTGTTGCTGCGCGCCGCACATTCGGCAAATTCAGGCACGAGCATGCTCGCGAGAGCTGTCATTATGGCGGCGGGGTAGAGGATAACCGGCAGAGCCATGCCGTGAATGACTCCGTAGAGCGTCATCGCGCCGCCCGCGCTCTGTCCGGATTTGCGAAAGCCCACGGGAATCAGCAGGTGTTCTATCGTCAGCAGCACCGAGCGCGCGCACGATCCGGCGGCGTCCGGGAGCGCAATGCGCAGCAGAGCCCGAAGCCCGCCGGGCGTTTTTTCTTTCGGCTTTTGGTGCTTCGTCGACTTGTAGAGCAAAAAGGCGCATATCAGCGAGCTTATCTGCGATATCGTTATGCCGAGCGCCACCGCGTCGCAGGCATATTCTGCGCCCTTTGCCGCCCAGAATCGAAGCATCAGAACAGAGACCGCTATTTTTACCGCCTGCTCGAATATCTGCACCGCCGCGTATTTGAGCACTGTGCGCCGCGCCGTGAAATATCCGCTGAACGCGCAGCCGACCGACGCCGCGGGGAGACTCAGCGCGAGTATGCGAAGCGACGACGCCGTGCGTATGTCGCCGAGCCACAGCTTTGCTATCAGCTCCGCACCGAACCATACGGCGGCGAGCATCATGCACCCGACCGTCAGCCCGTAGAGCGCGCACCGCCGCATTATCCATACGCCCTGACCGGCATTTTTTCCGGAATCTTCGACCGTGAGCCGCGTCGATGCGAGCGGCAGACCCGCAAACGAAAATGTCAGCGCCATCGCGTATACATCCGTGACGAGCGAAAAAAGTCCTATTCCCGCCGCGCCCAGCCGCCCGGTCAGATATACATTGAACGCAACGCCGACCGTGCGCATGAGAAACGATGTCGCGGCGAGCGTCAGCGTGTTTATGAGAAGCCGTTTCGTGTTCTTCATTTTTGCCTCCGGAGAAGTCAAAAAGCGTTAAATCTCTTGACAAAAACGCTTCTGAATGTGATAATATAGAGTAATTCATCGGAAAAGAGGGAACGGTTTGAAAAAGTTAAAAGCCGCCGCGGCGGTACTGCTTGCGGCAGTCATGATAATGGCAGTATCCGTTACGGCTTTTGCAAAAACGCAGACCCCGTTTGATAACAGTGAATTTTTTGAGTACGGCGATTACAGCGTGCATTACCGCGTCTTTGAAGCGAAAGGGGACTTTCGCGGCAGGATAATGATGCTCCACGGCTTCGGCTGCTCGACTTATTCGTGGGAGCCGATGGCGAAGCTCATGAGCGAGAACGGTTATGAGTGTGTGCTTGCCGATCTTCCTGGCTTCGGTTATACGACGCGTGAGACTGCCGATGTCAGACATGTCGACCGCGAAGAGTTGATTGAGAAGCTCATGCTCTCGATTGCGCCGATGGACGAGTGGATTTTGGCAGGTCATTCAATGGGCGGCGGAGTCGCTATGAACATAGCCTGCGAAACTCCGGAGCTCAAAGCTCTTATGCTCTATTGCCCCGCACCCGTCAGCAAGACTCCGTCGTTTATGGAGAGCATGATGAACAATGCCTTTATGGGCAAATTCATGTCGGCTTTTCTCAAATACGGCACGAAAGTGACTCCGCTTATGCGCGTAGTCCTGCTCGCGGCTTTTGTTGATTGGGATTTTTCAATGAACTATGATGTCTCCGCCGTGGCGGATCCTCTCGCTGTCGACTATACCGGTGAGAGCATGATAAGCATGATGTTCAACGCGCGCCCGACCGACCTCGAATCCGTGTCAAAAATAGATATGCCGGTGCTCCTCGTCCAGGCGCAGTATGATCTCGTTCTGATGCCGTGGATGAAGATTCAGGTCAACTCCGCTCTCACGGATGCCGAGACATATGAAGTCAAAAAAGGCGGACATATGTGCAACGAGAACCGTGCCGATGAGCTTGCGGGCGTAACGCTCGGATTCCTCGGCTCAAACGGACTTTAATTTTTGTAAAACCAACGCTGCTCCTCCGGCGCGGAGCAATCAGCGTTCATGTAAAATCTATTCGCCGGAGAAATGGATTATGTTATGGCAAAGGAACTCGCAAAACAGTATGATCCGAAGGAAGTGGAGGACAGAACCTATAAATTCTGGCTCGACGGCAATTTCTTCCACGCCGTACCCGACCCGGAGAAGAAACCCTATACTATAGTTATTCCCCCTCCGAACATCACGGGTCAGCTCCATATGGGTCATGCTCTTGACAATACTCTTCAGGATATACTTATCCGTTACCACCGCATGCAGGGCTATGATACCCTCTGGCTGCCCGGCACCGACCACGCTTCTATCGCCACCGAGGCGAAGATAGTCGAGGCTATGGCAAAGGAAGGGCTTACAAAGGACGATGTCGGCCGTGAAGGCTTCCTCGAGCGCGCATGGGCGTGGAAAGAGAAGTTCGGCGGCAGAATAATCGAACAGCTCAAGAAGATGGGCTCGTCCTGCGACTGGGAGCGCGAGCGCTTCACCCTCGACGAGGGCTGCAACGAGGCCGTCAATGAGGTTTTCTGCAACCTCTATGAAAAGGGACTTATCTACAGGGGCGAGAGAATAATCAACTGGTGCCCCCATTGCCTGACTTCGATTTCCGACGCCGAGGTCGAATATGAGGATCAGGCGGGTCACTTCTGGCATCTTCGCTATCCTTTCAAGGACGGAAGCGGCTATCTTGAGCTTGCAACGACCCGACCCGAGACCCTGCTCGGCGATACCGCTGTTGCCGTCAACCCCAATGATGAAAGATATAAGGATATCGTCGGCAAGACGCTCATCCTGCCCATAGTCCACCGCGAGATACCCGTTGTCGCCGATGATTATGTCGAGATAGACTTCGGTACCGGTGTCGTTAAGATAACCCCCGCGCATGACCCGAACGACTTCGAGGTCGGTCTGCGCCATAACCTGCCCGTTATCAATGTCCTGACCGATGACGCAAAGATAGTCGACGACTATCCGAAGTACGCAGGCATGGACAGATACGAGGCGAGAAAAGCTATCGTCAAGGATCTTGAAGAGGAGGGCGCTCTCGTCAAGGTTGAGGATTATAACCACAATGTCGGCACCTGCTACCGCTGCTCGACTACCGTTGAGCCCCGCGTTTCAAAGCAGTGGTTCGTCAGCATGAAGCCCCTCGCGGGTCCTGCTATCGACGCTGTTAAAAACGGCGAGACAAAGTTCGTGCCGAAGCGTTTTGAAAAAGTCTATTTCCATTGGCTTGAGAATATCCGCGACTGGTGCATCTCCCGCCAGCTCTGGTGGGGTCACCGCATCCCCGCGTGGTATTGCGACGACTGCGGCGAGATAACCGTTGCAAGAACCGCTCCCGACAAGTGCTCGAAGTGCGGCAGCACCCATATCCATCAGGACCCCGATACGCTCGACACCTGGTTCTCCTCGGCTCTCTGGCCGTTCTCGACCCTCGGCTGGCCGAATACCGACAGCGAGGATTTCAAGCGCTATTATCCCACCAACACCCTTGTCACAGGTTATGATATAATCCCGTTCTGGGTCATGAGAATGATGTTCTCCGGCATCGAGCAGACCGGTCAGGTTCCGTTCGATACCGTCCTCATCCACGGACTCGTCCGCGATGAGCTGGGCAGAAAAATGTCGAAGTCGCTCGGCAACGGCATCGATCCGCTCGAGGTCATTGACAAATACGGCGCAGACGCCCTGCGCTTCACCCTTGCCAACGGCAACAGCCCCGGAAACGACATGAGATATTCCGACAAAAAGGTCGAAGCGAGCCGCAACTTTGCGAACAAGCTCTGGAACGCCGCACGCTTTATCCTTATGAACCTCGACGGCTCCGAAGAAGCGGGTCTGCCCGATGAGCTTGCGCTCGAGGATAAGTGGGTGCTCAGCCTCTATAACGACCTCGTCAAAGAGGTTACGGACAATCTCGAGAGATTCGAGCTCGGCATCGCAGTTCAGAAGCTCTATGATTTCATCTGGGATGTTTTCTGCGACTGGTATATCGAGCTTGCGAAGATTCGCCTGCAAAAGGGCGGCGAGCCCGCACAGTGCGCAAAGCGCGTGCTCATATATGTCATGTCCAATGTTCTGAAGCTTCTCCATCCGTTCATGCCGTTCGTGACCGAGGAGATTTGGCAGTCCCTGCCGCATGAGGGCGCGAGCATAATGGTCTCCGATTGGCCGCAGTATTCCGACGCTCTGAACTTCAGCGCAGAGGAAGAACAGATGAACATGATTATGGACGCGGTCAGGGCGATAAGAAACCGCCGCGCCGAGATGAACGTTCCTCATTCAAAGAGAGCGAAAATATATATCAGCACCTCCCATGTCGATACCTTCAGACTTTCCGGCGAGTTCATGCAGAAGCTCGCGGGCGCGTCCGAGGTCGAGGTTGAGGACGGCATCGAGATAGACGGCGCAGTCTGCATCGTCACCGACGCCGCAAAGATATATATCCCCATGGGCGACCTCGTTGACTTCGAAGCCGAGCGCGCAAGACTCAACAAAGAGCTCGCCTCCGCTCAGAAGCAGCTCGACGGCATCAACGCAAAGCTCTCCAACGAGAACTTCGTCTCCAAAGCTCCCGCGCCGGTCGTTGAGGCTCAGCGCGAAGCGGCGAGAAAGCTGAATGAGAAGATAGCGATGCTTAACGACAGCCTCTCTAAGATCGCCAATGCGTAATTCCGCGTGATACTGCGTTGTGGGAACCATGCCCGTTCGGTCACGCACACAAAGTGCGCTCCCTCGCGTGCAGAACCCCACGCCTTGTCTCACCCAAAATTCCGCTATTGGCTGCCTTGTGCATAATTTTTAGTCGCCAATGCGTAATTTCGCGTGATACTGCGTTGTGGGAACCGTGCCCGTTCGGTTATCGGTGTATGGGCGGATATCATCCGCCCGTAAAATCGGTATTCGTTCACATTTGCGTATGTTCTCCCGCACACAAAAACCAACCTGCAAAGGACGGGCATGTCCCGTCCTTTGATGCTTTACGGAGGAAAACTGATGACACCAACCGAAGCAATCGAATATATCCATTCGCGCCTGACCTTTGGCATACACCCCGGTATGGAGCGTATCAGGGCGCTCTGCGCCACGCTCGGCAACCCGCAGGATGAGCTTCGCTTCATCCATGTCGCCGGGACGAACGGCAAAGGCTCGACGAGCACCGTGATATCCTGTATGCTCTCTGCCGCCGGGTACAGAACCGGGCTGTTCACTTCGCCCTATGTCATCGATTTCCGCGAACGCATGCAAATTGACGGCGAGATGATTCCGCCGGAGGAGCTCACCTCGACCGTTGAGCGCGTCAAATTAGCGTGCGACGAACTCGATAAGCGCGGAATTGTCGCGACCGAGTTCGAGACCCTGACCGCCGCCGCGTTTCTCTGGTATAAAGAGCGCAAATGCGATGTTGTCGTGCTCGAAGTCGGGCTCGGCGGGCTGCTCGATTCAACGAATATTATAAAAACACCGCTCGTCTCCGTCATAACCTCGATTTCCATGGATCACACCGCGATACTCGGCAATACAATCGCTGAAATAGCCGCGCAGAAATGCGGAATAATCAAGCCGCGCGGCGTGACGGTCATGTATCCCGAGCAGTCTGTTGATGCACGCCGTGTTATAGAAGAAACCGCTCGGCGCGAGAAAAATAGGCTCGCAGTGCCGGATATGACCGCCTGCCGCGTTGTTGACGAGACGATACGCGGCACAGATATAGTCTACGGCTCGCTGAATCTCCGCATACCGTTCGCGGGCGACCATATGATAAAAAATGCGCTGACGGCTGTCACCGCCGTTCGCGAATGCGGCTTGAATGTCAGCGGCGAAGCGATAGAGCAGGGAATGAAAAACGCCGTGATGCCCGCGCGAATGGAGCTTATCGGCGAAAATATTATTCTTGACGGCGGTCACAACGAGGGCTGTGCCTCGGCGCTTAAAGCGTTTCTGGAGCGCTTCACAAGCGGCAGACGCGTCGCCGTGTGCGCGCTCATGGGCGATAAGGACTGCGATACATATCTGCGCCTGACCGCGCCGCTGTTTGAAAAAATGTATCTGACAGCCCCGGACAATCCGCGCAGCATGAACCCCGAAGCCCTGAGCAAGCTTGCCAATAAATATTGCGCCGACTGTACGCCTGTGTCCGACCCGACAGAAGCCTGCCGCATGGCGATAAATGACATAAAGCAAAACGGCGGAACGCTCGTTACTTGCGGTTCGTTCTATCTCGCAGGCGAGGTTCGCGGTTATCTTTTGGAAAATAAAAATATTTAACCCGCCGCATTTCGGCAGGATTTTCAAACGGGATGGATTATTATCTTTGATGATAATAGTCCGTCCTGTTTTTTATTTTGTACAAGCCGTGTCCGATTTTTGATCATATCAAAATGACCCTCCGTACAGAGCCGACCAACGGCGGCACAGATTTTTCATAAGATTTGCTGCAATTAAAAATTGTGCACGGTTCGTAGGGACAGCCCTTGCGGCTGTCAGATATCGGCGGCAGCCGATACAAAATTTTAAATGTACTGATATCGTCAACAAAAAATTCAAACAAATCCGAGAATAATCCCACTCATCCCGGACAAACTGTTAATTGATAATCACCCCAAAGGAGGAAAAAACATGGGTGTTGAAATAATCTCAAATCCGCTCAGCGTCAGCGCGCTGCTCTCCGGCGAGATAGACCACCATACCGCCGCCGCAATGCGCGCGGATATCGATGCCGCCGCCGCGGCTCAGCAGCCGAAGATACTGCGCCTCGACTTCGCCGATGTCACTTTTATGGACAGCTCCGCCGTCGGTCTTGTCATGGGTCGCTATAGGCTTCTGCAGGGCTGGCAGGGGAAGCTCGAGGTCACGAATCTCAGCGAGCGCAATTATAAAATGATGCGTCTTGCGGGTATGCAGGCGCTGTGTACGCTGTCGCAGAAAAGGAACAAGGAGGATAAACATGAGTAGAAAAAAGCCTGTCGATCAGATGAGCCTGAAAATAGAGAGCCGCTCCGTCAACGAGAGCTTCGCGCGTGTCGCAGTCTCGGCGTTTGCGGCTCAGCAGGATCCGACGGTCGAAGAAATATCTGATATCAAAACCGCCGTCAGCGAGGCGGTCACAAACTGCATCGTCCACGCCTATCCCGCGAGCGTGGGGGAGATATACATATGGGTCGGGCTGTTTGACGACGGACTCGTCCGCATCAGAATAAGGGATCGCGGGTGCGGCATAATCGATGTGCGCCAGGCGATGGAGCCGCTGTTCACGACCCTCGGCGGCGAGCGTGCGGGCTTGGGATTCGCCGTCATGGAGAGCTTTATGGACAAGGTGCGCGTGCGCTCCGTCCCGGGCAAGGGGACGAGCGTCACCATGGATAAATTTATAAAAGGACGCGGCGATGGACAGGGCTGAACGCAATGAACTCGTTGAAAAGAATATCGGTCTCGTCCATGCCTGCGCCAACAAATTCCGCGGCAAGGGCGCGGAGTATGACGACCTGTTTCAGGCGGGGTGCGTCGGAATTATAAAAGCCGCCGAGAACTTCGACCCGGAGCGCGGGTTCTCGTTTTCGACTTATGCCGTGCCCGTCATTCTCGGCGAGATAAAGCGCATTTTCCGCGACGGCGGCAGTGTCAAAGTCGGACGCGCACTGAAAGAAAAAGCGCGCGCCGCGATGCGCGAAAAGGACGCGCTGACCGCCGAGCTCGGGTGCGAACCTACTGTAGGTCAGCTCGCCGAACGCCTCGGCAGCGATGTCGCCCAGACGGCGCAACTGCTCAATGCGGCAATGCCCGCCGTGTCGCTGACCGCCTGCACGGACGACGGCGAGGGGCAGATAGACCTGCCCGTTGAGTCGCCCGAGAACGCCGCCTCGGAGCTTATCGCCCTGCGCGAAGTCATTGCTCTGCTCGATGATCGCGACCGCGAGATGATAAGCCTGCGCTATTATCGCGGCATGACCCAGAGCCGAACTGCCGAGCTGCTCGGTATGTCGCAGGTGCAGGTGTCGCGGCGCGAAAAAGCGGTGCTCGCGCTCCTGCGGCGCAACCTGTCCGCCTGATTTTCTTGACAATTCCCGCCGATGTGATAAACTTAACTGAGATCATATTGGAGGGACAAAAAATGAAAAAGATGATTCCCAACGGCGTCTATCCGACCATGATAACGCCGTTCACAAAGGACAATAAGATAGATTATGCGGCTGTCGAAGCGCTCATAAACTGGTACGCCGGGAAGAAAGTCGACGGAATTTTCGCCATCTGCCAGTCGAGCGAGATATTCTTTCTCTCGTTTGAAGAGCGACTCGAGCTCCTGCATTTTGTCATGCAGCATACGCCGAAAAATATCTCAATCGTCGCGTCCGGTCATGTCGCGGATGACCTTGACACTCAGATAGAAGAGGCAAAGGCTTTCATAGACGAGGGGATAGACGCCTATGTGTTTATCTCGAACAGATTTGCATCAGCCGATGAGGACGACAGCGTGCTTCTTAAAAATATCGACAGGGCTGTCGAATCCGTCGGCGATGTCAATTTCGGCATCTACGAGTGCCCCTATCCCTATAAGCGCATTATGACCCCCGCAGTGCTCAAAAAGCTCGCCGAGTCCGGCAGATTCACTTTTCTCAAGGATACCTGCTGCGACCCCGGCATGATAAACGAAAAACTCAGAGCCGTTGACGGCATGGGACTCAAGATATTCAACGCCAACTCCGCGAGCCTGCTCGAAACGCTGAAAATGGGCTGCGCCGGATTCTCGGGCGTTATGGCGAATTTCCACCCGGAGATATATTCGTGGCTGTGCAAAAACTTTGAAAAAGAGCCGGAAAAGGCGAAGAAAGTTCAGGCTTTCCTCGGCTTTGCCTCTCTCGCCGAGTGCCAGCTCTATCCCGTCAACGCAAAATATTATCTCTCTCTCGAGGGCGTGCCCATGGGCTATGACTGCCGCTCAAAGGACGCCTCGGCGTTCACGCTCAGCCGCCGCATGGAGATAGATCAAATGCGCGAGCTGACCGAACAGTTCAAGGCAGATATGGGTATAGAATAATGCCCGAACTCGGTTTTCAGTATGAATTAACGCGCTCCGACCGCAGGACGATGAGCATAAAAATATCACGCGATGCAAAGGTTCTGGTCTATGCGCCGCGCCGCATGAGCCTCAAGCATATCGAAGATTTTCTCTTTGAAAAGCGCGCGTGGGTGCTCAAAAATCTCGCAAAAGTGCAGGAGCGAAAAGACATTTCAGATTCGTTCGTCCCGGGAGGGGAGTCGGGACTTCTCCTGCTCGGACGCGAGTATCCGCTGATAAAAGTTACCGGGCAACGCGCAGGCTTTGACGGCAGCAGCTTTTTTGTTCCCGACGGGCTCTCGGTTGATGATACGGCGGCAGCGCTCAAGGAAGTCTACCGTTCGCTCGCCAAGAATTATCTCGTCCGCAGGACATATGAGCTCGCCGATCAGTTCGGCGAAACGGTCGCTTCGGTCAAGATAAATTCCGCGAGAATGCGCTGGGGGTCGTGCACCTCAAAGGGGAATATAAACCTCTCGCTGTTTCTCGTTATGGCGCCCGAGGGCGCGGTTGATTACTGCATTATCCATGAGCTTTCGCATCTTAAACACATGGATCATTCGGCGGCGTTCTGGCGGCTTGTCGGTTCGCGGTGCCCGGATTATGAAAAGCGCAAAGAGGAGCTGAGAGTTCTGAATCTCCGCCTCATGCGCGAAAAATGGTGAAAAAACGGCTGTGATCGAGCAATATATTTGCTCCGACCGCAGCCGTTTTTATTTCATAAAACCGATTGACAACGGGAATAAATTCCATATATAATTGTCTTGTAAACGGCGCGTTCGGAGAATAACCGCCGACAAAAACAATGAAAAAGGGATGGTCATGTGGCGAAAATAATTTCATTTATTGTATCTGTAATTATGTTCTGCTTCCCTGCACTCAACATTCCGCATGTCAAGGTTGACGATACGAAGTTCAACACCGAGTATGCCAACGTTTTCGTTCACGGTCTTGCGGGCTGGGGTAGCTACACTTGGTATAACGATTTCCTGCCCTATTGGGGTATGTTCGGCGGCGATCTGATGCAATATCTCAACGCCCGCGGCTTCGAGTGCTATTCTGCAGCGGTCGATCCGACGGGAAGCGCATGGGACAGAGCCTGCGAGCTCTACGCCCAGCTGACCGGCACCGTTACCGACTACGGCGAGGAGCATTCAAAGCGCTGCCGCCACGACAGATACGGCGAGGATTATTCCTCCGATCCGCTTATCGATGAGTGGAGCGCCGAGGAAAAGATAAATCTTCTCGGTCATTCATTCGGCGGCGTGACCGTCAGACTTCTGGCTGAGCTTATGGCAAACGGCAGCGAGGCCGAGCGCGAGGCTTCGGGCAGCGATGTCTCCGATCTGTTCACGGGCGGAAAGGCAGATTGGATATATTCCGTCACAGCGCTCGCCGCTCCGCATAACGGCACGACCGCCTATCTCGTGCGCGACGCTATAATCAAAGATGTCAACGCCACCGCCGAAGAGCGTGCGGTTGTCGCCATGCTCACAGTTGCCACCGCTCCGCATCTCGACAGGGCGCTTTCGGACAGCGCGGAATATGATATGGACATCGACCACGCTCTCGCGATAAATGAGAATATCTCGACGCTCAAAAATGTCTATTATTTCTCCTATCCGTGCAGCGCGACCGAGCGCAATGCGGACGGCACTTATAGCCCGGTCGACGGCAATATAGATAGGCTCTTCAGAGCGTGCGCAGTCAGAATGGGCAAGTTCACCTGCACCACCAAGGGCGGCTATGTCGTCGACGAGAAGTGGTTCGAGAACGACGGACTCGTCAACAAAATCTCCGCTCTCGCTCCGTTCAATGCGCCCTCTGCCGTTTACAGCGGCGGCGAAGTCGCAACGGGCGTATGGAACATCATGCCGACATTCAGCGGCGACCACCTCTCGATAAACGGCGGTCTGTTTGTCAACCACAATGTCCGCGTGTTCTATGTCGACCTGCTCTCGATGATAAACGAGCTGTAATATAATTTTCCCCGCGCCTTGCATGGGAGCGAAAAACAGAAATCCTACCCACGGTTTTCCCTTGGGTAGGATTTTTTGCTTGATAATCGCCTCGGCGACTCAACACATCGCTGCCGCGCGAGCGGAATGAAATTTCAGCAAAGAGTTATTCTGCCGACTGTCAATATCCCCAAATGTCCCGGCTTCCAATTGTGCATATTGCAAGAAATTTTAAAAATATATACAAAAAGATGCGATAAAACAAGTGAATATGTTGCAATATCGCTAATATAATGCTATGATTAGAAAAAACAAGCAGGAGGGTAAAGATGTATAACACAGAAAATCCGTATAAAAGCGCGGGGGAGTATCTGAAAGCGCCGCTGTTTGAAAAATATCAGCTCAGACGCGCCGCGGTCAAGACCTCGACCGCGCTGTTCCCGTTCATGCTCTTCGCCGCGATATTCGCGTTTATAATACTTATTCTCGGAAAAGTTTTTCCGTCCCTGCTCGACGGACTCTATTGGGTTTCGTATATGTCCGTCCAGCTTTTCGGCATAGGTATGTCGATATGTATGGCGTATTACGCGGGCGGATTTTTCTCCGCGCTTGTCTCGGGCGTTCTCGCCGTGTATTTCGGTCTCTTCTGCACCCAGGTCGCGGGCGTTGAAACAGTGGGCGGCTCGTCTGTTATCGGCTTCATGGGCTATTATGTGATAGCTCTGCTGAGCACCGTGTGCGTGACCTTCCTGCACAAAGTCTGTGTCGTCGTTATAGAATGGGCGTTCGGTCTGCTGTTGAAGCTTGCACATTCAAAAATAAAAGACGAAGCAAAGCGCGAGGAACTTATATGCACATTCCGCCCGCAGCTTAAAAATATGACCCTGCTCGGCGATTCGCTCGTTGTTATCGGACTCTCTGCGTTCGCGGTGTTCTTCGTTATGAACTATGCCTACGCTCTGCCGATGACCCTGCTCGCGCATAAGCTCGCCGGAATAGTCGCCTCCTCCGCAAATATCATTCTCAAAGGCGCCGTGATAGGCTTCGCACTCGGTTTCGATGTCGGCGGTCCGCTCTCGCTCGCGGTGTTCGATGAGATATTCAAGGGCGTGCTGGCGGGCTCAATGGAGAGCGCAAGACTGCTCACAGTGTTCTCCGCGGCGATGATAACCCCGTCGTGGATATGCATGATTTATCTCTTCGTCGGCAAGAAGTTCAAGTCCTGGCCGATGGTCGTCTATGATGAAAACCTGCTCAACACGGGCTTCATTAATGAGGTGTTCCAGAATGTCAGGCTCATGGCTATGTCGCCGATGGTCTATTGCGTCAGAGAGCCGCAGACAACGCCTTTTGCACTCATCGGCGGCACAACGCTCACTGGTATTCTCGCCGCGGCATTCGGCATCTGCAACGAGTCATTCCTGACTGACTACGCCCGGAAATACGGGCTTCTCCGCGCTTCCACAATTGTCGTTACCGATAAATACGACGCATTTGCGGGGCTGCTGCCTCCGCTCTATGCCGGCGGGGGAGCGAAAGTTATTCTGCTCTCGTTCGCGGCGGCGCTCGTCGGTTCGCTGCTCGGCGTGGGGATTGTAGTCCTGCTCAAGAAAGCGCGCTATTCAAAGCAGGAGAAGCGCGGCGAGGATCTCTTCCTTGCATACGGCTATGAGTTCACTCAGCAGGAGTGGAATGAGACATATAAGAAAAAGTCGAAGCTCGAACAGAAATTAGGTCTCGCGGGCGATATAGAAGAAAACGAGCCGGAGCTCGAACCGGCGGAATAAAACAAAACCGGGGTTGGCGAAATATCAATCCCGGTTCTTTTTGTCTCTTATTCTTTTACATATCTGTCGAATGTGAAAATATATCCGTTGCTCTCCTGCGCATCGGCGCGCGACAGGCTGATAAAAGTGAAAGCTTATATCGAAACCGAGTCCGGCAGCGCGGTCATCCGCCTGAGAATGAACGGAAAAGTGCTCGAATATACGCCCGACGCCGACGGCAGATTCGAACATGAGTTCAATTTCAAAAACGGCGGCAACTACATCATGATAGACTTCGACCGCTTCACCGGAACAGTTCAGATGACAGCAGAATATGTATAACAAAAACGGCAGGAACCGTAAAAAAGTTCCTGCCGTTTTCTCTTATTTTATATATCCCGGCGCATCGCTTTCGGAAATGTACATCGTCTGATTGTAGCCGTCGGTGAATGTTATCTGCGCGATATAGCCGCCGAGGGAGGTGTAACACTGTCCTTGAGCGAGAGTGAACAGCTCGTCTGACTGCTTTTGATTTGTAACGCTCTTTATGAAGCAGTCGTCCATGTCGCCGAAAGTTTTGTTCACCAACTTTATTTCTTCCGTGTTGAACATCGTGCTCATAATAAAAATCGGGTTTATCGCGGTGCCGCCGTAGCGTCCGTTTTTGTTTATCTCCTTCGCTTTCGAAATGATGCGGCGGCAGTCGTAAATATTGACGCTCTTCACTTCACGCTTTTGTCCGAGCGCGCCTGCCATGCCGTGTTCTTTGATAAACTTCAGCGTCTCGGTCATGTCGCCAGTGATAGCCGTAAGAACCGACCTGCCTTCAACATTTTCTTCATATTGACCGCCGTAGTATTGGGCATCGTCGTTGAGATAAATATATGCTACTTCCTTTTCGCTGCCGCGAAGAATATCCGTATATTTTTTCTTCGATATGTCGCTCCATATGCATTTGCCGAGCTTATCAAGCTCATCCGAGCTCAGCTCGCGGCAGAAGCTGCCGTCCTTGCTCGCTATTAGAACGCCATCCGTATTGCGCAGCGGACTGCCGTAGTTTCGAAATAAGAAATAGCCTTGCGAGTTCGACATACCCGGAGCTTTTACGCTTTCGTTTTTGAGCTTTTCGCGCTCTGTGTCGGAGGCGGCGAGGAAAAAATATTGCTGTTCCTTTACCCCGTCTGTGTCGGCAATGGCGAAATATGCGTTGAGGTCTTTTTCGCTTATGTTCGTGAAAGTGCGCTCCATGCTCTTCCCGTTCTTGAAATAATACTTGACGGAGAACTGGGTGTTTGTCTTTTCGTCGCTCTTCTTCTCGTTCGTTATGAGCTTGTGGATGGAGAGCACCGTGTTTATGTCCTTTTCCGTCGAGAGAGTTATGCAGTTGGAATAGGGCTTGACAACCGTTGCAGTGCCCTTGACGGTGCGGAGTATACTGCCGTTTTGCGCCATTCCGCTCTCGAAGCTGAATGGCATCGACACCGTGACATACTCTACCTCTTCCGCCTCGGGAACACGCGCGGTGTAGCCGAATCCGCCTGTCAGGAATATTGCGGAGATTATCGCCGTTGCACCTGCGGGTATTGCAAACTGCCAAAGATTTTTGCGAACCGCTTTCAAATTCCTGCGCGCTATGAACGTGTAGGCAAAATATGCCGCGAGCATGACTGCGGCTCCCAAAAGCGCGGCGAGAGCTGTGCTTACGGAAAAGACAGCTGTTTTTAATACCCATGCGGGAACGGAAAATCCGCAGAACACTATTATCGCCGAGGTAAGCGCTGTGAGTACACGGCTCGCCGCCGGAACTCCGAGCTCTTCAAGCTTCTTTTTGCCGAACATCCGCTGCGCGAGCACGATCAATACGGCGGTCAAAACTATCCAAAGCAGTATCGGAAGCCATGCGTCTATCCCGGGCAGAGATGAGCCGTCCTTGCAGAAACCGAAGTCGATAGGGCCGAATCCGCGCAGCTTTAAGCTTAGTATAGCCGCCCTGTCCGTCCCGGGAACGCGGAACAGCGTGAACGGGCAGAATGTCATTATCCCGCGGCCGCGTTGGGGATAGAAACTGAAATAGTAATGCTGCATATCCATGTCGCCGGTGTAATTCACGCCGGAGACTGCCGTCCTGCCGCGCAGAAATACCGAAGAAAGGGCGTCCCAAGCAGTTGAGAGAAGCGGCAGGGCGAGAATGAGCACTACAGAATAAAATATGCTCTCCGCAACGCTTCCCGTGAGCGACGCCGTCAGCGCGCCTATCGCAAAGCCCGCGAACATCATCGTCAAAAATCCGGAATACTGATAGAATATTACCGGGAGAACCTTCGCGGCGGAGCAGCCGGACGCGCAGCATATTATCGCGCTGATTATTCCGGGTATTATTATCGCCGCGCCGAGGAGCGTCAGCGAAGAAACACAGCGGTTTTTAAAGAGCGTCGAGCGGCTGAGATTGAAGCTGAACCACACATTTGACTGATTCTTTATGTTGATGAACCGCAGGGTATATGCCGCCTGTATCGCGCCGACGAGCACAATGCAGAATGAGATGAAAACAAGCGCATCGGGCGAGTCCCTGAACCATGTGAAAAAGACCTTTTCTTTCTGTTTGAACTGAAAATATGCGCATACTGCCGCCTGCACAGTGAATGCGAGAAAGGTCAGCGCGGGTATGACGAGATTTGAAGCAAAGCTGCGCTTTAAGTCGGCGGAAGCAATATTATTCAAAGACTTTTGAGATTTCATCGCTCTTGTCCTCCGTTTCCTGTAAGAATATTTCTTCAAGCTCCATCGGGAACTCGTCGATGAACAGCGGCTCCAATGCGTCGAGCTTTGCCCTTGCGTCGTCGATGTGTCCGCAGACGGTCACAACGGCACTCCTGCCGTCGATGTCGAGCTTTTTGATGTCGATATTCCCGAATATCGAGCGCGTCGGCTCAAAGTCAAACTGAAGCCTGAATTTGCGCCAGGTAGAGGGAATATCGTCCGTGCAGCAGTTCATCTGCATACGCTTGCCGGATATCAGCACTATCCTGTCGCAGAGGTTTTGAAGATCTGCTATCGCGTGGGACGAGATGAGCATGGTGCAGCCGCTCTGAGCCATGTAGTCCATGAAAAGCTGCTTGCAGATGTCCTTTTTTGCGATGTCAAGCCCGTCGAGGCATTCATCGAGCAGCAGGACCTTCGGCGACGAGGCGAGCGCTAACGCTATCTCTGTCTGGCGCTGCATTCCTTTTGAAAATCCGCGTATTTTCGCGTCGCCGTCAAGCTCAAAGAGCTTTAGCATACGCTCGAAGTTGCCGAATGAAAACTCCGGGTAGTAGTCTTTGTAGAAGCGAGCCGCGCTGTTCGGGGTCGAGCCGACGGGGAAGAAGAGATCGTCCGGCACGAAAAACAGCCGCGAGCGCACCTCATCGGAATTGTAGGTGGATTCGCCGTCTATAAGCACCTTGCCGGAGTCCGGCTTATAGAGCCCCGCGGCGCATTTTATAAGCGTTGTCTTGCCCGCGCCGTTGTAGCCTATCAGACCGCAGACGGACGAGTCACAGGCGGAGAAGGATATGTCTTCAACGGCGGTAAAATCGCCGTAGCTTTTTGTGATGTTTCTGAATTCAATCATGGCGTTTGCCTCTTTGCTCCTTTCATTTGTTTTCGGCGTAGACCTGCTTTAGAAGCTCCTCAATATCCGCTTCGCTCAGCCCGCTTGCCTTCGCCGAGCGCAGAGCTGCCGAGAGCGCCGAAAGAGCCTGCTCGCGCACGCGGCTGTTGTCCGCCGCGTTTTCGCTGATAAAGACTCCGCGCCCGGGTTGGGAATAGGTCACGCCCTTTGCCTCAAGCTCCTGAAACGCGCGCTTTACGGTGTTCACGTTGAGCTTGAGCTCGGAAGCTAAAGAGCGGGTGGAGGGCAGACGGTCGTGCGGCTTGTACACGCCGCGCCTGACCATGAGCATCACCTGCTCCTCGATCTGTTCGTAGATAGGTGTTTTTGAGTGGAAATCGAGTATAATCACGATTTGTCCTCCGTATTAAAAAGTTAGCTAACTGAGCTATCTCAAATAGCTCAGTTGTATATTATCATCCTTTTCGGCGTTTGTCAACGGAAAAACTTTATTTTTCTCTCGTCAATATTTCCAAATGTCAGACGCTTTGTTTGTGCATATTGCGGCAAGAACGGCGATAGCGAAAAAATAAATCTTTGATTAAAGAGCCGAAAAAAGTCCGACCCGACCGAATAAAACAAAAAAACGGGATTGGCGGTCAGTCCGTCAATCCCGTTTCGTCTATCTTATTTTTTTACATATCTGTCAAACGTGAAAACGTATCCGTTGCTCTCCTGCGCGGCGGAGCGCTCGACGAGCTTCCAGCCTGCGCGGGCGTCGAGGTCGGGGAAGAATTTCTCCGCGCCCCCGTCTGCGTTGACGCGCGTTACATACGCTTCATCGCATGAGTCGATCAGCTCGCTGTAGACCGCCTCTCCACCCATGAGGAATACATTTTCGCCATTTTCAATAATGTCCGCGAGCTCGTCAATGCCGTGGCACACCGTGACATTCTCGGCGCTCCAATTTTCGTCTCGCGTCAGCACTATATTCTTCCTGCCAGGCAGAGCCTTCTGCCCCGGCAGGGAGAGAAACGTCGTGCGTCCCATGATAACGGTGCTGCCCATTGTCTTTTCTTTGAAAAACTTGAGGTCGGCGGGGATATGAAAGAGCATTCCCGTGCCCTTGCCGATGCCCCAGTTTATGTCGGCACAAACTATTGCTTTCATCTTCGCTCCTTATATCGCAACGGGTATCTTCTCGGTGAACTCGTGATATTTGTAGTCCTCAAAATGCACGCTGTCGGGCGTGAACTTGTAGAAATCTGTTATCGACTTGTCGAGGACGAATTTCGGCGCGTCGTAGGGCTCGCGCTTTATCAGCTCTTCGACTATCGGAACGTGCTTGTCGTAGATGTGCGCGTCCGCAATGACATGAACAAACTCGCCCGGCTCAAGTCCCGAGACCTGCGCTATCATGTGAACGAGTGTCGCATATTGGCAGACGTTCCAGCTGTTTGCCGTGAGCATATCCTGCGAGCGTTGGTTGAGTATCGCGTTGAGCTTCTTGCCCGTGACATTGAAAGTCATGCTGTAGGCGCAGGGATAGAGATTCATTTCACTCAGGTCTGCGTGGACGTATATGTTTGTCAGTATGCGGCGGCTGAGCGGGTTGTGCTTGAGGTCATAGAGAACTCTGTCAACCTGGTCGAAGTCGCCCTCGGGATAGTGGTGCTTGACTCCGAGCTGATAGCCGTATGCCTTGCCGATGCTGCCGTCCTCGTTAGCCCAAGCGTCCCAGACGTGCCCCTTGAAGTCGTTGACGTTGTTCGATTTTTTCTGCCATATCCAGAGCAACTCGTCCGTTGCGCTCTTGATAAAGGTCTTTCTGAGCGTCATCGCCGGGAATTCCTTTGAAAGGTCGTAGCGGTTGACGATGCCGAATTTCTTTATCGTGTGCGCACTCGTGCCGTCCTCCCAGTGCGGGCGGACGTTGTAGTCCGTGTCCCATGTGCCGTTTTCGAGTATATCTTTGCAGTTGGCGATAAATACCTCGTCTGCGTAGCTCATTTCTTCCTCTCCTCTTTGCCTTTTCTTTATTTATATTATTCCTGTCTGCCGGAGCAGATCGGGTATTCCGTGCTCAAAATCAACGCCGTAGCGAAGATCCGTGCCCGCTTCTTTTGTCCTCACGATGCAGCCGTGGGTATAGTCAACAGCTATCCTTGCGCTTTTGGCGAGGCTCAATCCGTTCATGTATGCGCCGAGCAGCGCGCTCGCGAACACATCGCCCGTGCCGTGAAAATATCCGTCCACCGTGTCCGAGAGGGCGTAGCTTATCTCGTCTGTCGAGCGGTCGTATGATGCCGAGCCGACCTGTCTGCCGTCGAATGCAACTCCCGTCAGAACCACCTTTGACGGTCCGAGACAAGAGAGCCTGCGAAGCGTCGATTCAACATATTCTTTTGAGTAGGGGGCAGGGCGGTATTCCTCGCCGAGAATGAACGCAGCTTCCGTGAAGTTCGGAACGATTATGTCCGCCTTGGCGCAAAGGCGCGTCATCTGCTTTGCGAAGTCCATGTCAAACACCGTGTACATCTTTCCGCCGTCCGCCATCGCGGGGTCGACGAGCACAACAGTGTCTTTTTCTTTGAAAGCGTCTATAAAATCGGTCACGATGTCTATCTGCTCGACTGAGCCAAGAAAGCCGCTGTATATCGCGTCAAATTTTATTCCGAGGCTCTTCCAATGCTCCGCGATCGGGCGCATGTCGCCCGTGAGGTCGCGGTAGGTGAAGCCCGTGAACCCGCCCGTGTGCGTCGATAGCACGGCGGTCGGTATGACCGAAACCTCAATGCCCATGGCAGAGATTATCGGCAGGGCAACTGTCAGCGAGCATTTGCCGAAGCCCGAAATATCATGTATGGCAGCAGCCCTTTTGAGTCTCTCCATGTGTATCACTCGCTTTTCATTATGATGTCCGCAAGTTCGTCTGCGGTCAGATTCGGAATATATTTTTCAACCCGGGCTTCTTCGAGCGTCGATATTATTTCTTCGCGCCGGAACTCCGCCCCGCGAAGCCGCGCTTCGAGCTTTGAAATATCTCCGATGTTCATGAAATCGCCGAAAATGCGTATGTCTTCTATCCGCCCGCAGGCGGCTTTTTTTTTATATAAACCGTCCCGCAGCTAAGACGGGATCGCTCGGATTTTTGAAGCCGTTCGACGCCGCAGTTCCATTCGTCGGTCGAATATTTGCTGTCCCGAAGCTTCTCAATGGCTTCTATATCGCTTTCGCCGAGTTCATATATTTCTCCGCCGCTCTCCGTCATATATCCAGCCAGTATCGCGTCGATAATGTCGGGGCTGACTTCTTCCGTGTATTCGGACAGATTCGCAACGCGGCTTCTGACTGACTTCACTCCGTGCCCGATCAGCTTGGTTTCGTCCGGCTTCAGCGCCTCGGACATAGCCTCAAGGTCGGCGCTTATCAGCAGCGTGCCGTGAAACAGCGACCTGCCGCCGCGCGAGCACATCGCGGTGCCCGAAACTTTTCTGCCGTCGACTGTGATATCGTTTCGCCCGGAAAGCTCCGCTTCAACGCCGAGGGAGCGAAGAACCTCGATAACAGGTCTGCATAGCTTTGCTCTGTTCGGCTCGCCGCTTTGAATGAACGAAAAATTGAGGTTGCCCGCGTCGTGATAAACTGCCCCGCCGCCGGTTATCCGCCGAACAACGGGCAGCGAGCGGGCGCGGACATAATCACCGTTTATCTCGTCCGCCGCGTTCTGATTTCTGCCGATTACAATGCACGGCTCGTTTTGCCAGAGCAGGAAAAAATCTTCGTCCTTTTCGCAGAGAAAGTATTCCTCAGCCGACAGGTTGAAAAACGGATCGCTTTCGCCGAGCGTCAGAATAAACACAAAACTCATCTCCGAAAATCTGTTGCCCTTTATAATATCATTTTGCCTGATAAAAATCAATAATAAGCGCGAATGAAACGCAAAAAGAGCCGCCCTGCGAGTTTTGCAGAGCGGCTCGTCTGTGTTATTTAAACAGCTTCTTTATAAAATTAATTATAGATGACGTGATTTTAAGAATCGGCTTGAAGATTGCTTGGAAAGCCTTGACAACGAGCGATTTGTCCGTGCCGTTGTCGTTCTCTATTTCGGCATAGAAAGCGTCGTAGTCGCCGTTTTCGTATCTTTCAAGCATTTCGCCGAAGGTGACGTCCTTTTCCTCGCCGTCCTTCATAACGCTTATCTTCACATAGATATCCTTGAAGGTGAGGTACTCGGAGTCGGGATCGACGCACTCGAATCTCTTGCCGTCCGTCGAGTCTGCCGTCTTGATTCCGTCGAAGGTCAGAACGTCGAAGTGGAGATACATGGCGTCGGGGTATCTCGATGCGTAGTAGGCGAGGTATCTTCCGGCGACGCCGTCAAAAACGGTGAGCGTGCCCTTGAAGTTTATAACCTTCTTCTCCTCGTCGTAGCTTACTGTCACAAGCGGCATCTCATTATCAAGGGCGAAAGCCTGCGCGGCGGTGTTTTTCTCGTCGCATATGAGCAGGAATTTTTCGTTGTGACCGTCAAACGCATCGTACTCTATTTCCGTGTCGCCCTCGGCGGTAATCGCAACCGTCATGAGGTCGCCGCAGTTTGCGAATGCGAGGGAGTTTATATTTTTTACATCGCTTCCGAGCAGAACTTCCGTCAGATACGGGAATCCGTTGAACGCATTCTTGCCCACGGAGGTCACTCCGTTGCCGAACACAACTCCCGTGACCAAATTGGCGTTGCTGCTCCAGGTGTAGTCTGCGACATTGTCATAGGAATACATGTCGCCGCTGCCCTCGACCGTTATCTGATAGAGGTCGGGCTGGAAGCTCCATGTGAGGTTGTCGCCGCATACGCCGCTCGTCTGACCGTAGTTGTAGACAATCTTGATGTTCTTGAGCGCAGATGCAACGTCAACAACATTTATCTTGTCCCAGTCGCTCTTTGTGCCGCGATAGTATATAGTATCTATCCTGTTCGTGCCGCCGAGCGCACCGATTTCTATCTTCTTTATGCCCTTTCCGACAACGACGGTTCTGAGCTTCGGGCATATAGAGAATATATTTTTGAAAGTGTCTACTTTGTCATTGAACTCAAAATGTGTCAGCGGTGTGCTGCTGAATGCTTGAGTTCCTACATATTCAACCGAGTCGGGGAGATAGAACTCTGTCATTCCGCATCCGTCGAATGCTACCTGGTCTATCATTCTGACTGTGTCGGGGACTGTGGTTATCTTGAGCGAGCCGCAGTTCCTGAACGCGGCATACGGAATTTTCTTGATAGCATATGAGAAAGTTACATCAGTAAGATTCGCGCAGTTGTAGAAAGCATATTGATCTATGTTGCAGTTTATATCGAATGTGAAAGCTTTCTCGAAGTTCGGGCAGTGGAGCAGGAGCGACTTGTCCTTGTTATAGAGCACTCCGCGCTCGTCTGCGCTGTAGTTCGGGTTGGCGGCGTCTACCGTAATTGCCGCAGGGCAGCCGCTGAAAGTGTATCCGGGAATTGATATCTCTGTAAGATTTTTCGATATATTTATCTCTTTGAGCGCACAGCCTGTGAAAGCCATATTGCCTATCGTTGTGACAGAATCCGGAATATTTACGCTTTCAAGCTTTCTGCAGCCAATAAAGCATTCCCGTGGAATAGTTTCAAGACCCTCGGGCAGAGTTGCCTTTGTCATTTTCCAACAGTCACGGAATGCGCCGACGCCTATTGTCTTTACGGAGCCCGGGATAGTGATGTCAACAAGCTTTGTCGCACTGTAAAAAGCGTAATCGCCGATGGTTTCAAGTCCGCTCGGGAGATTGACATCTGTAACTCCCGTGTTCGCGAACGCATATGGCGCGATTTCTTTTACAGTAGATGCAACCGTGCACTCGACAACATCGTAGTCAGCCGTTGTATTTTGGGCAGGGAATCTGATGAGCTTTGTCTTATCCTTGTTATAGAGCACGCCGTTGAGCGAGCTGAGATACGGGTTTAGCGAATCGACCTCGAACGATTTCATATAGTAGAACGACCATAGCGTGTCGCAGAACACTTTAGCGTCGGTTATGTTGACGTTTTTGCCGATTTTGACTTTGAGTCCGTAGGTGTTCAGATTTGTGTAGTTCCACTTTTTTATGTCATTGAGCGTCAGCACGCCGCTGCCCGCTATTGTCAAGGTGTTGGAGGCTTGGTCGTAGGAGAGAGTTATCTCGTCCGGTTCCTCGGGCTCGCCGTAGTTATAGACGACTGTCGCCGACTTAATAGCGTCGTTTGAGAAGCTGTCTATTGTTATGAGCTTCCAAAGCTCCTCCGTGCCGCGGTAGTTTACCGTATTCAGCGATGAATCGAACGCAGCGCCGTCAACTCTCTGAAGCGTCGCGGGGAGAGTTACGGTATTGAGATTTTTGCAGCCGTTGAAAGCATATGTCGGTATGGCGCGCAGGTTATATGCAATGTCAACGTTTCTGAGATTTTCGCACCCCTTGAATGCATATTTATTGAGATCACATCTGACGGTGTAGTCAAAAGTATACGGAAGATTCGGGCAGTAGTAGAGCAGGGTCTTGTCCTTGTTGTAGAGCACACCGAGATCGTCCGTGCTGAAATATTGATTTTCGGGGTCGACTGTCAGGGCAATATTGAGTCCGCCGAAATTTCTTCCGGGGGAGTCGGTAAATGTCTGAAGATTTTTCGGCAGCTTCAGGGTTTTAAGCTTGGTGCAGCCAAAGAATGCGATGTCGCCTATAGTTGTCAGTGAATCGGGAAGATTTACTGTTTCGAGACTTCTGCATCTGTCAAATGCGTCTTCGGGTATCGCGGTAACGCCCTCTTCAATGGTTACCTTGTTGAGCAGATTGCACTGAGCCAGAACGCCTTTGCCCATCGAGGTCACCGTGCCGGGTATTGTGATATAGAGCAAATTGCCGCAGTTGTCAAACGCAAAGTTTTCTATTGTCTCAAGACCGTCGTTAAGGAATATTGTTTTGAGAGCGGAAGAAAACTCAAAAGCACGGTAAGAAATGGTTTTCACGGTATCGGGAACGGTGTAAAACGAAAATTCTTTGCTCCCAGCTGGGTATTTTATGAGCACAGTCTTATCTTTGTCCATAAGCACGCCGTCGGGGTTGCAGAGATATTTATTGTTCGCGTCTACCTCATATTCATCTACAAAGTCAAAGTTCTCAAAGACGCGACCGGTTGTGATATTTACATCCGCCCCGATCTTTACATGCTCGGCGACCCATGAGCCGCCGAAAAGCCCGAAGTCGGCAACATCTTCGCCGAGTGTGCCGCTGCCGCTCAAAACGAGCGTTTTGTCGGCCGAGGTGTAGACCCAATCGACTCCGTTGACTGTGCCGCTTGCGTCCGAGCCTGCGGCAAAAGCCGCTCCGGCGCAGCCGAACACGGTCAGTGCCGCGAGCACAACGCTTAAAAATTTCCTGAGCGTTGCTTTGATTTTACTGTTCATCGTTTCTTGCACCCTTTCTCATTATCATCATCACTTCAACAGTGAAATATCCGTTTTCATATTTGAGATTGACCTCGCCGTTGTACTTCTTTGCGGCGCTTCTTATGCTGCCGATGCCGAGCCCGTGGTTCACGCTGTCGAGCTTCGTCGTTTTGACAGTGTTGTTCTTTATCTCGACCGGGTGGAGAGTGGGGTTGCTGACGGTCAGCATGAACACCGCCGAATCCTGAACGGCGTGAACACTGATGACCGCGTTGTCAACAAGCTTGCTCGCCTCAACAGCGTTGTCCAGCGCGTTCGCAAGAATAGTGCAGAGGTCGATGTTTTCAATCCCGTCGGCGGGTATTATTCCGTCGAAATCAAGCTTGGTCTGCCAAACTGCTGCAGCCGTGCTCTTCTCGGCGAGTATTGCGTCGGCAAAGTGGTTGCCTGTTGAAAAAGCATTTTTCGTCGCGTCGAGCCTGCCGTAAAGCTCGTCTATGTATTTTTCCGCCTCGCCGTACTGCCCGTCGGATATCAACGCCCTGACGGAGGTGAGATTGTTCTTGAAATCGTGGCGGAACACACGCATATCGCGGTTCTTCTGAACCATATTATTGTAGTGGTTGAGCTCGAGCTCAAGCTGCTTCTCCATCGCGCGCTTTCTCTGCGAAGCGATAAGATATTTTGTAACCAGATACGCTATGCACCCGACGATGAGCACGGACGAAAGCATAGTCAGCGCGTTTGCCGTCTCTTTGGAATAATCCGCGTTGAGCGACACAGTGACGCTGTAATATGCGGCAAGAAATGCCGCGAATATCATCAAGCTTGCGACAGGCGGGAATTTGTCGAAGGCTTCCGTGAGGTCTGCCCGTCCGCGCCTTCTGACGATCAGCGCGGTGGCGGCGAATATAATTAGATATATGACAATACGGGTTATCAGCTGACCTATGACGCCGAGCCTCATGGCATAGTTCAATATGAACGCCAGGTAGTCAAGGCTCGATACCATGGCTATTCCTATCCATAAAAAGGCCGTCTTTTTGCGCGACTTGAACATCAGATAGGGATAGACGATGTGGCACAGAGTCGATGTCATGTCAACGGTGTCGGCCACATCGAGGTATTTCGGCAAAAATGCCGGAGCGAAGCTCAGTGCGGCGAGGCCGAGGCAGAAAACGTCGAGCGGGATTTTTCTCGTTTTCGTTTCGTAACCGACCGAATGCAGAAATGTGTGCACAAGCAGTATACAGCACACGCAGCTGATGAGGTTCAGCGGCGGGCAAACGGCGTTTAGCACCTTAACATTGTTCATCTTCTGTTACCCCTATACTTTAAAGTGCGTTGCGCTGCCGTGCCAGCTCGCGAAGCTTTCTGGATATCTTGTTTAAGCTTTTCGCTCTGATCGGAATGCTCTCCTCACGGTTCTTTATGTATATACCATCCGTATTAAGGTAATCTATCATCGACAGATTCGTCAGATAGCTGCGGTGCGTGCGGAAAAAGTGAAAAGGCGTAAGCTCCTTTTCAAGGCTGTCGAGAGACCTTTTGCAGACGAACACTTTCTCTTCGCCGCCGCTGTCGTAGTGAATATATGCGTCCTTACGCTCGACTTTTATAAAATATATGCTGTCTATGTCGATGAGCTTTGAATCCCCGCCGTTTCTGACGAGCAGGCGGCGGAATGAATATGCGTCCTTGTCCAGCTCGTTGAGCGCACGGTAGAGCTTCTCTTTCTCAACGGGCTTTGTGAGATAGCGATGCGCATGAACCTCAAAAGCGTCGTAGACGATGTCGTCGTATTGCGAGATGAATATAATAGTCTTCGTTGTCATATATTCTTCTCTGATACGCTTTGCAAGCTCGAACCCGTCTATATCCGGCATTCGGTAATCGAGAAGAAAAACATCGAATTCACCGATTCTCTCCGCCAACTCCTCGGAGTTTGAAAAGGCCGTAGCACTTATTCCGTAGGCTGCCTTTCGCGGATATTCTTCAATGAGCGACATTATCTCCCGAAGTTCCCGCAAATCGTCGTCACATACCGCAATTCTCAATATAATCTACCCCCAAAAAAGAACAAAAAACTTCCTATTGCATTTTAATACTTTAAACAATTTCTGTCAATGAATTTGGATGCTTTGCCCAAAAAAAATTAGTTAATACCGAAAAAAGTAATGTTCGTACCGAGTGGGTAGCCTTTTAATTCTTCTTCCCGTTTTTTCGCTTTTTCGGCAGCCCCTGCGCAATATGCGGAAAGGAGTTTCCCGTCTGCGAGGTCGGCTGAATGTTGTAGGTCCCGTATTTGTTCACCATGTCGAATGAGTCCTCGGGTTCGCCCATGACGGGGTCGGAGCTCGGGGTGGGGCAGTGGATGCCGTCGAATTTTTTGTCGTTTTCTTTATTCATTTTAATTTTATCCTTTCTGATAGAAAAAAGCGCCTTTGCATTTATTATCGTTTCCGCCCGACGCCGAAAAAATTTACTCGTTCACAAAGATTTAAAGAAATTTTTATATTCTCTTTAAACTCTATTGCAATTTTGCGTCTAATTATTGTATAATTATGGTACATTTTCAAAAGGAGTATCGCTTTTTCATGAAAGAAGAACACAGAAAGTATGCCGAAGAGGTATACGACATAATCAATCATGCCGCGAAGAACATCGGCGCAAGATTGCCGGGTTCGGACGGCGAAAAAAAGTTTGCTGCCTATATGGGCGATAAGCTCAGAGAGATCGGCATCGAGCCCGTTCGCGAAGAGTTTGCGGTTTCCCCGCGTGCGTCCATCGGCGGAATCCCCTATGCAGGCTGGCTCGGTCTCGCGCTGAGCGCCCTTGTCTATATCGCAATGGGCATCCCCGCAGTCTGGTACGGCATGGCTCTCGCTTCGGCGGCATGCATCGTCTGGCTTGTCTGCAGCGTTTTCCTTTATAAGACCTGGTTCGATATGTTCTTCAAGCAGGAAGTATCGCAGAATACCTATGGCGAGCTGCTCCCGGAGGACGGCAAGTATGACTACACCATCATCCTATCCGGCCATACCGACACCAGCTGGAACTGGCGTCATTCCGAGCACGCTTCGAAGTTCGCTAAGACAAACCCCGCACTCGGCCTCGTTGCCACCTTCGTCAAGGTCGGCTTCGGCGCTCTCTGCTTCTTCTTCCTTGCAGGCACTTCGATTGCCGTCGCGACCCTCTACACCGGCTATTATTTCGGCGCAAGCTGGGCAGCGGAAGCTTTCGCTTCTCCCGCGTTCGTGAACTTCATGTTCGCTATGCGCTTCCTGCCCCTCGTTACAGCTATCGGCTGCGCGTTCCTTGTCATGTGGGCTGATCCCGATCCGCGCAACGCATCCCGCGGTGCTATGGATAACGCCTCCGGCTGCGCTATCAGCTATGCTGTTACAAAGTATTTCAAAGAGAATCCCGACAAGATGCCCAAGAACTGCCGCATCATCGACTTCAACTGCGGCTCTGAGGAAGCTGGACTCCGCGGTTCTCTCGCTTTCACCCGCGCTCATAAGGGCGAGGCTATTCTTGAGAACGCGTGGAACATAAATCTGGACTCCGTCGCCGATAAGGACTATTTCGAGGTCGTTATCAAGGACGATTGGCAGTTCTGCCGCTTCGACAAGGATCTTGAGGCAATGTTCAAGGATACTTTCTCGGAGCTCGGAATTCAGAGCAAGTCGAACGGCTGCATACATAACCCCGTCGGCGGCTGCGACAGCACCCCGATGACCAAGGCGGGCATGAAGTCCGTTACATTTGCGGCTCAGGATCCGACCCTGACCTATTATTATCACACCTGGCACGATATGCCCGAGCGCTTCAGCGTTGACACCGTCGGCGACGGCTTCGATGTTGTCCTCGGCGTTATCGACAAGATCGACAAGTTCCAGCAGGCGAACGGCTTTACCGGTCCCCGCAGATAAAAGACTGTTTTGAGCGGCTGCCGCGACCGTATTTGCGGTTTCGGGCGGCCGCTTGACTTATATTTAAGGAGGTAATAAAAATGAATCTTCAGTCAATCATTGACAAGAAGAAAGAAGCGGCCGAGTATATGGTGAGCGAGATAACCCACATATGCAAGGACTTCGAAAAACGCGATCCCGGCTCCAAGGGCGAGCAGCAGGCATGTGAGTATATGGCGGACGTACTGAAAAACGAGTGCGGATGCGAGAGAGCCGACGTCGAGTCGTTCAAAGAGAACCCCGGTTCGTTCTTCGGCTGGATATATTTCACGATTACCTTCGTTCTCGCGGCTGTCGCTATTTCGTTCTTCTATCCGCTTGTCTCGATAATTCTTATCGTCGTCGGTCTGCTTATAGTCTTTATGCAGTTCGGACTCTATAAGAAGTTTATCGATCGCTTCTTCCCCGAAAAGACCGGACATAACGTCACCGCAGTCAAGAGCTGCAAGGGCGAAGTCAAGCGCCGCATATTCTTCAACGGCCATCCGGATGCCGCCTGGGAGTGGCCCGTAAACTATAAGCTCGGCGGTGTCGGCTTTGAGGGTCACGCGGTTATCTGCGGCATCGGTGCTGTCTATTATCTTGTCATTTCCATAATGCTCGTAGCAAAGAACGGACTCGAGTATGTCTCGTTTGACGCAGACGAGACCCTCGGACTTCTTCGCCTCATTGGTCTCGTGTTCGTCCCGTTCCTTATCGGCCTTTATTGGATGTGGAACGAGAACCGCATCGTTGACGGCGCGAACGACAACCTTTCCGGCTGCTATATGGGCATAGCCATCCTCAAGGCTCTCAAGGAAGAGGGCATCGAGTTTGAGAACACCGAAGTCGGCGTTATCCTCACCGGCTCCGAGGAAGCGGGTCTGCGCGGCGCAAAGGCGTGGTGCGCGGCTCATAAGGGCGAGTTCGACGATGTCCCGACCTTCATCTTCTCTTATGATACGATTCACGATCCCAAGTATCTTATGACCAACTACCGCGACCTCAACGGCACGGTCAAGGCGGATAAAGATGTCTCCGACCTGTTTATGGAGGCTGCTAAGGAGCTTGATATCTCCTGTAAGAAGGGCTGGGTTCCGCCTCTCGGCGGCGCTACCGACTCCGCAGCGTTCGCGCAGGCGGGCTTCAGAGCGACCGGCGTCACCGGACTCAACCATAAGCTTGAGGATTACTATCACACCAGAAGAGACACCTATGACAACATGAACGAGCAGGGTCTTGCTGATTGCTTCGCAATCAGCGTCAAGGCGCTCGAGATGTTCGATAACGGCGCAAAGCAGTAAATCTTATCTTAAATAAGCTCACCCCGGACTGTATTTTACAGCCCGGGGTTTTGTCTTTTATATATTTTTTATCCCAAATCCGGCTCGGCGGTTATCTCGACCTCCGCCTTCTCGCAGCCCTCAAGTTCGAGTATGATTATCTCATTCTCGTCCTTGAGCAGGACTCCGGGGATGTACAGCGCGTGCTGGGGACCTATCTCCCAGTAGCGGCCGATGTTGAAGCCGTTTATGTATACGCAGCCCTTCTTGAACCCGTCAAGGTGAACGAAGCAGTCATTTTGGCTCTGCGCCTTGAAGTGTCCGCGCATGAAGAGGGGATACTTGCCGCCCTCGAGCGAAAAGTCTATTTTCTCGGGGTTGTCGAGCGGAAGTGTGACAACATCGTAGCCCATGAGATTCTGATTGCCGTAGCGGATGGCGTCAATGCCCTTACGGTCGTAGAGGTGCTCGCCGTAGTTCACTCGTCCCATCGCGTCAACCAATACGCCTATCGTGCAGCCGTCCGTACAGCCGTCGAATTTAAATGTATCATAGCCTGCAACTTTGTTCTCGTCGCGGCGGTCAATAGTCGCCTTGTGCTCGCCGTCTATATAGACATACGCAGTGTCGTGGACATTCGCAACGCGCAGCTCGCGCGGGTCATATATCTGTTCGAGCTTCGTCTCGTAGTAGATCATGCCGCTGTTCTGACCGAAATATTCCATGCTCTCGGGCAGGGGAACGCGGTGGCGCTCGCCGAGATTGTCGAAGTTGCTCATCAGCGACGTGCTCTCGTCAAGCTCGACTTTGCCTATCGTCTGGAGCTCCGGCGATGCGGGAAGCTCGGTCTCGGGCAGGTTCTGAGCCTTGAGCAGAAGCTCTCTGACTGCATAATATGCAGGTGTGTAGTCGCCCCATTCGGTCAGCAGCGCGCAGTAGTCATAGCTCGTGACCGTCGGTTGATATTCTTCATAGCAGTTCGCTCCGGCAGTGAAGCCGAAGTTCGTGCCGCCGTGGAACATATAGAAGTTGAAGCTTGCGTCGATATCAAGAAAAGCCTTTATCTCATCAGATACACTGTCTGAGCCGCGAGTGTGGTGCTCCTCGCCCCAGTGGTCAAACCAGCCGCACCAGAACTCCGTGCACATCTTCGGCGCGGTCTCGTGGAATCTTTCAAGGGCGTTGAATATAACGGCCGTGCGCGAGCCGAAGTTCAGCGTCTTGAACAGGTCGGGGAGCGTGCCGCCGGAGAGCATACTGTTGTCGTCGCCGTCGGAGGTGAAGAGCATGACCTTTGCGCCGCAGCCGAGCATGAGCTTTTCGATATATCTGAGATACTCCTTGTCGTTGCCGTAGCTGCCGTATTCGTTCTCGACCTGCATGGCGATTATGTTGCCGCCCTCGCTCTGCTGAAGGTCGCCTATCTCCTTAAACAGCCTGTGATAGAAGTCCGAAACGTGCTGCAAATAATCTGGATAGGCGCAGCGCAGGCGCATATTTCTGTCCTTGAGCAGCCATGCGGGCAGCCCGCCGAAGTCCCATTCGGCGCAGATATACGGGCCGGGTCTGACTATAGCATAGAGTCCGACCTCCTGCGCAGTCTTGATGAACCGCCTGATGTCAAATCTGCCCGTGAAATCAAATTCGCCCTTTTTAGGCTCGTGCATATTCCAACAGACATAGGTTTCGACCGTGTTAAAACCCGCCGCCTTGAGCTTTTTGAGCCTGTCCTCCCAATATTCTGGCATGATGCGGAAATAGTGCATCGAGCCCGAATATATGCGGAAGCTCTTGCCGTCCATTTTGAACTCGCCGTCTTTTATAGTGAGCATTTATTCTGTTCCCCCTTGGGCTTTTTAGTTGATTATACAATACCGCCGATGTGCAGTCAATAAAAATACCGGCAGATTTTACTCTGCCGGTAAATTGTTTTTTTGAAGCTTTTCTTATGCCTTGTTGACCGAGCCGAACAGCTCCATCTTCTCTTTGACGGTAGCCTTGATAGCCTCGAAGCCGGGTGCGAGAAGCTTTCTGGGGTCGAAGCCCTTGCCCTCGAGATCCTTGCCCGCCTCGATGTACTTTCTCGTGGCGTCAGCAAAAGCGAGCTGGCACTCGGTGTTGACGTTGATTTTGGAAACGCCGAGGGAGATAGCTTCCTTTATCATGTCTGCGGGAATGCCAGTGCCGCCGTGGAGAACGAGGGGCATCTCGCCGGTGAGCTCCTGGATGTTGGCGAGAACATCAAATCTCAGACCCTTCCAGTTCGCGGGATACTTGCCGTGGATGTTGCCGATGCCCGCTGCGAGCATATCGACGCCGAGATCAGCGATCATCTTGCATTCGTTGGGGTCAGCAACTTCGCCGCCGCCGATAACGCCGTCCTCTTCGCCGCCGATGGCGCCGACTTCAGCCTCAACGGAAATGCCCTTCGAGTGAGCGAGAGCGATTATCTCCTTGGTCTTCTCGATGTTCTCCTCAATGCCGTAGTGAGAGCCGTCGAACATGACGGAGGAGAAGCCCGCCTCGATGCACTTGAGCGCGCCCTCATAGGAGCCGTGATCGAGGTGAAGAGCGACGGGAACGGTAATTCCGAGCTCGTCGACCATAGCATCAACCATGGCGGTGACGGTCTTGAAACCGCACATATATTTGCCCGCGCCTTCGGACACGCCGAGGATAACGGGGGAGTTGAGCTCCTGAGCGGTGAGAAGAATAGCCTTTGTCCACTCAAGGTTGTTGATATTGAAGTGACCGACCGCGTACTTGCCGGCCTTTGCATCTTTGAGCATTTTTGCTGCGGAAACTAACATAGTAAAACCTCCTAAGTTTTATGGCTTTATTATACACCATGAGTTTCAAAAAATCAATATTATCGATCCTCGCGGAAGTAAGAAAGTCCGAGGCTCGCGGGAGGCAGATTCTCGCGCTTGCGGCGCATACTGACCGCGACAAGGACGATTATCGTAACAACATAGGGAGTCATCATGAACAGTTCCTGCGCGCCGAAGCTGAGGTTCGGGATGTAGTTGTGAACGACCATGAGACCGCCGAAGAGGAACGAGCCGAGGATGCCGAGATCGGGCTTCCAGACGGCGAAGATAACGAGCGCGATTGCAAGCCAGCCGCGGTCGCCGAAGCCGTTGTTCGACCAGACGCCGTTTGCGTAGTCCATGACGTAGTAGAGACCGCCGAGACCCGCTATAACGCTGCCGACGATTGTCGAGACATATTTGTATCTGCCGACGTTGATGCCCGCCGCGTCACTTGTTGCGGGATTCTCGCCGACCGCGCGCAGCTGAAGTCCTGTGCGCGTGTGCTTGAAGAAATAGGCGGTGATGAGCGCGATGATTATCGCGGCGTAAGCGAGGAAGCTATAGGAGAAGAATATATCTCCGACCTTTCCGAGCTTTGCGGCGAACGGGAGCGTTGTCTTGAAGCAGTTGCTCGTTGCGCTCAGCGCTATCGAGGGGATGTCGCTGCCGGTTATCTTTATCAGCGAGCCGCCGAAGAAGTTGCCGAAGCCGACGCCGAAAGTTGTCATCGCAAGACCAGTGACGTTCTGGTTTGCACGCAGAGTGACGGTCAGGAAGCAGTAGAGCAGACCCATGAGCGCCGAGCCCAAAATGCTCGAGAGCAGGGGAATGAGCACTGCGAGGAACGGGTTCACCGTCTCGACGCTCTTCTCATAGAAGAACGCGCCGATAACGCCGGAGATGCCGCCGACATACATGATGCCGGGGATACCGAGGTTCAGGTTGCCGCCCTTTTCGGTTATCGTCTCGCCCGTTGAGCCGAAGAGCAGAGGAATGCTCTGCATTATAGCACGCTGAATGAATGTGATTATCATTATGCCTTCGCCTCCTTGCTGCGGAACTTGACAGAGTAGTTGATGAAGAACTCACTGCCGATAATGAAGAAGATTATGATTCCTGTGATGATATCGGCAAACGAGTCGTTGAGTCCGAGGCTCGTCGATATCTGAATTGCGCCCTTCTGGAAGAAGACGATGAGCAGTGAGGTGAGGATCATGTAAGCGGGGTTGAACTTCGCGAGCCACGATACCATTATCGCGGTGAATCCGCGTCCGCCGACTGTGTTTGTCGCGATGGTGTGATCGGTGCCGCTGACGAGCAGAAGTCCGGTGACGCCGCAGAGCGCGCCGGAGAGGAGCATCGTGCGCATGATGACTTTCTTGACGTTGATGCCTATGTAGCGCGCGGTGTTTTCGCTCTCGCCGACGACGGAGAGCTCATAGCCGTGCTTGCTGTATTTGAGATAGATGTACATGAAAACGGTCAGCGCCGCAACGATAAGTATGTTGAGCAGGTAGTCCTGACCGCCGAGGCTCGGAAGCCAGCCGTTGTGGCTTACGCTGTTGATGACTCCGATGTGACCCGAGCCCTTGGGGTTCGACCACTTGTAGCAGAAGTAAGCGACTATCTGCGTTGCGATGTAGTTCATCATCAGCGTGAAGAGCGTCTCGTTGGTGTTCCACTTCGCCTTGAAGAATGCGGGGATGAAAGCCCATATCGCGCCCGCAACAATGCTCGCTATAATCATAACGGGGAAGAGAAGATAGGACGGGAGCTTGTCGCCGAAGAGGATCATGCATGCCGCTGTTGCGAAGCCGCCCATGAGAGCCTGTCCCTCTGCGCCGATGTTCCAGAATTTCATCTTGAATGCGGGGGTGACTGCGAGCGAAACGCACAGGAGCATTGCAAGATTCTGGAGCAGGCTCCATATACGCCTCGGCGAGCCGACCGCGCCAAAGATTATCGCGGAATAGACCTCCGCGGGGTTCTGTCCGGTGATGACGACGGTCACGACCGCGCAGACGAGCAGCGCAAGCACGACCGCGCCGATTCTGATGAGCCATGCCGCCCATGAGGGAACGGCGCTGCGCTTGACTATGTGGAAAAGAGGCTCGCGCTTCTGTCCGTTTGACTTACTCATGGGTTTCACCTCCGTCGGTTTTGGTCATAAGCAGACCGAGCTCTTCCTTGGTGGAAGTCCTCGCGTCAACGAGTCCGGTTATCTTGCCGGAGTTTATGACGAGGATTCGGTCGCACAGCTCGAGCAGAACGTCAAGATCCTCGCCGACGAAGATAACGGCGACGCCCTTTTCTTTCTGTTCGTTGAGCAGGTTGTATATAAGATAAGATGAGTTGATGTCGAGTCCGCGCACGGGGTAAGCTGCCATAAAGACCGTGGGGGAGGAAGCAATCTCACGGCCGACGAGCACCTTCTGCACGTTGCCGCCGGAGAGACGGCGGACGGGTGTATTCGCGCTCGGGGTTACAACTTCGAGGTCGCTTATAACTTTTTCTGCGAGCGTCTTGGGCTTCTTGCGCTCAAGGAACGCGCCCTTGCCCTTGCGGTAGCTTCGCAGCATCATGTTGTCGATTATATCCATGTTGCCGACGAGTCCCATGCCGAGTCTGTCCTCGGGGACGAACGACAGGCGCACGCCGAGCTCGCGGATCTGCATGGGCGTCTTGTCGCGCAGGTTGTCCTGGCCGCCGGTCTTGGGGTTGTTGTACATAATCTCGCCGCTGTTGAGATGCTGAAGTCCTGCGATGGATTCAAGCAGCTCGCGCTGACCGCTTCCGGCGATGCCCGCGATGCCGAGAATCTCGCCCGAACGCGCGGTGAACGAGATGTCGTCAAGAAGCTTGACTCCGTCGCGGTTGATGCAGCTGATGTCCTTGACAATGAGCCTGTCCACAGGGTCAACCGGATCGCTGCGGTCGATGTTGAGGCTTATCTTCTTGCCGACCATCATCTCTGTAAGCTCTGATTCGTTCGTCTCTGCGGTGTTGACCGTACCGATGTATTCGCCCTTTCTGAGAACCGATACGCGGTCGGAGAGGGAGAGCACCTCGTGGAGCTTATGGGTGATGATTATGATAGCCTTGCCGTCGTCGCGCATGCGGCGCAGGATGTCAAAGAGTTTGAGCGTCTCCTGCGGGGTGAGAACGGCGGTGGGCTCGTCAAGAATAAGGATGTCCGCGCCTCTGTAAAGCACCTTGATTATCTCAACGGTCTGCTTCTCCGAGACGGACATTTCGTATATCTTCTTGTTCGGGTCAATGTCGAAGCCGTACTGCTCGCTTATCTTTTTGATGCGCTCGGCGGACTTCTTGACGTTGAATTTGCCCTCGTCAAGTCCGAGAATAATGTTCTCCGTTGCAGAGAACACGTCCACGAGCTTGAAATGCTGATGGACCATGCCTATTTTGTAGTCGAGCGCGTCCTTGGGGGAGCGGATGACTACCTCTTTGCCGTCGATGAAAATCTGACCGTGATCCGGATAGTAGATTCCGGCAATCATGTTCATCAGCGTTGTTTTTCCGGAGCCGTTCTCGCCGAGAATTGAGAGTATCTCACCGCGGTTGACGGTCAGACATACATCCTTGTTGGCGATGATGCTTCCGAAGCTTTTTGAAATATTTTTCAGTTCAATTGCTGCGTTCAAGCCCACTTATCCTCCTATTTTAAATCTCAAAAGCCGATTAAAACAGGAAGGATAATCGGCTTTTCAAACTTAAAAATCTTGTTTTTTGAACTGCTTCAGACGGAGCGGCTTTCGTCGCCCCGTCTGAATGAAAGTTATAGCTTAATTATTTGTTGAGAAGAGTGATGCCGTCGATGTCAACATCGAAGTAAGGAGCGGAACGCTTCTCAGACTCGTGGAAGTAACCGTTGGAAACAACCTCGGCGTCGGGGGTGTAGTTCTCGTCGGTGTCGACGTCAGCCTTGTAGCTGGTGAGAACCTTGCCGCCAACAGTGAAAGTGGAGGTGTCAAAAACATGAAGAGTGCCGGCCTTGAACTGCTCTTCGGCAGCCTTGATAGCCTCGGCAGTGCCGGGAGCTGCGACCTTCTCATTGATAGCGGTCAGCTCAACAGCGCCCTCGTTGATGCCCTTGCACCAGTCGGTGGCGATCTCTTTGCCGTCTCTGACGCACTCGATCATGTACTTCATGTAGGGAACCCAGTTGATTCTGGACGAAACGATGAAGGTGTTCGGGCAAGCGTCAAGAGTGGAGCCGTTGTAAGAAACGTTGGGGACACCTGCGTTCTCGCAAGCGGTGGGAGCGCCCATGGAGTCAGCGTGCTGGCTGATGAGCTTGCAGCCTCTGCCGATAAGCAGGGTAGCAGCTTCCTTCTCCTTGGCCTCGTCGTACCAGGAACCGGTGAACTGGACTTCCATGGTAGCCTCTTTGCAGACGGATCTTACGCCGAGGAAGAATGAGGTGTAGCCGGACTTAACCTCTGCATAGGGGAATGCGCCGACATAGCCGATCTTAGCGTCCTTAGCTTCGAACTTGCCTTCCTTGATCATAGCGTTGAGCTTCATACCTGCGGCAATACCTGCAAGGTAACGGCCCTCGTAGATGGAAGCGAAAGCGTTGTGGAAGTTCTTGAGACCCTTGGTGTGAGCCTGGGTGCCGGTAGCGTGGCAGAACTGAACGTCCGGATACTTCTCGGCAGCCTGGATCATGAAGCTCTCATGGCCGAAGCTGTCAGCGAAAACGATTGAGCAGCCCTGATCAGCAAGGTCAGCCGCTGCATCGTAGCAAGCCTGAGTTTCGCCGATGCCGGTCTTCTTGACTATCTCAACGCCAAGCTCCTTGCAAGCTTCCTCAGCTGCGGTGATGAAGTTCTTGTCATAAGTCGAGTTCTCGTCGTGAAGGAAGATAAAACCAACCTTCATCTTCTTCTCGCCGCCGTCCTTGCTGCTGCAAGCTGCAAAGCTGAAAATGGTGGCGAGCGCAAGAACGATCGCGAGGATTCTTGTGAATTTCTTCATTTTTTGACTTACCTCCAAAAAAATTTTTATATTTATCCCGCAGTCCTGCACGGGAAAAAATAACTCAGTCGTCCTGTTCTTTGAATGTTATTGTTCCGTTGCCCATCTTCTCGATGATGGCGAGGGATTCGACTCTCGCGCCCTTCTCTTCGAGAACCTTTCTGCCGGGCTGGAAGCCTTTTTCAATGGCGATGCCGACGCCCTCAAGCTCGGCGCCCGCCTGGTTGATTATATCGATAAGTCCCGAAACGGCGGCGCCGTTTGCAAGAAAATCGTCGATGATGAGTATCTTGTCGCCCTTGTTTATGTAGTCTTTCGACACTGTAACAAGGCTGTCCGTGCCCTTTGTGAAGGAGTGGACAACGGAGGAGTAGACATTGCTGCCCACATTTTTGTGCGCGCCCTTTTTGGCAAAAACAACAGGCACAGAGAAATATTGCGCAGTTATGCACGCGATCCCTATGCCCGATGCTTCGATAGTCAGAATTTTATTTATATTACACCCGTCAAAACGGCGCTTGAACTCCTTGCCGATCTCCTGAAGAAGGTGCACGTCGATCTGGTGATTGAGAAACATATCCACCTTGAGAATATCGTCCCCGATCACTTTGCCGTCAGCAATTATGCGCTCCTCAAGCAGCTTCAAATCCTCGTTCCCCCTAAAGAAAAGTTCGGTGAAAATACAATAATAGTATAGGGCTTTTTGGGGGTAAAAGCAAGGAAAAGTTTAAAAATCTGCATTTTATACAAACGCCGTCGTAAAAAAGCGTATAAGTGTATAAATATGTCAATTTTGTGTACAAACTGTGTCAGTTTCTGCTGATGTTTCCTGCAAAAACGTAACCTGTTGTGTTTCCGAAGTCGATGGCATACCACCCGTTGAGTGCGCCGATTATTTTTACGGTGCGTCCGTTGGGGAGAGTGCCGATAACGGCGGAGGTCGTATTCGGCGCGCGCCGGACATTGAGCACTCCGCCCTGCGTGCGGACGGTGCCCTCGGCGGGGAATATCGGCGGATGAAACGGCACGCCGAGAAAATCCGCAATGCTTATGACAAGATTTTCGGCTATCGCGTCGATGTTGTCGGCTATCCACCGCGCGTCCTGCTCGTTGTCGTGGTAGGCGAGCTCGAGATAAGCCGCAGGGGCTTTCGACCGCCTGAGTTCAAGCAGCTCCGTTGAAGAGCGCGTGTTCACAAGCTCCGGCTCGGGATATATCTCGCGCAGTCCGTTTGCGATTATCTCCGCCGCTCGCTTTCCCTGTGTGCTCGTCGGATAGTAGTAGACATCGGGTCCGCGCAGAGTGCCCTCATATATGGCGGGCGCGGCGTTTGAGTGCAGGGCGAGATAAAGCCGATAGTTTCCTCTGTTTCCGCGTGCAACAGCCGCCGCGGCGTTGCCGTTCGGGTCGTTCCTGCCGTAGCTTATCCCGCTTGAAGAGAGATACGGCTCCATTGCGTCGGCGAGGAGATTCATATAGTATTTCTCGCTCCCGCCGATTATGTAGGGGTTATAGTCCTGAGTTGAAGGACTGAGATAGACATCGGGCATAAAAATACCTCCGTATATTCATTTACTATAAGAATATGCGGAGGGAGTGCTGTTGGTTAATTGCCTCGCTTGCGCCCAATAATAAAGTCTGATTTTGTAGGGTGCGGCGACCTCGACGCACCGTTGCCGCGCGAGCGGCACAAACTCGAATAGGCGCAATCCGGCATAGGCGAGATATTATTTTGTGTTATTGATCGCTTTTGCAAATGCAACGGCTTGATCGACGAGATTATATCTCATTTCATTTGTCATTTTCCATTCCCATTTTGCAGAATTTGAATCAATTGGGTGTATATCAGAAACCATTAGCATAGCGACAGCCTTTAATCCGAGATATTTGGAAACGCTGAAGATTGCCGATGTTTCCATATCTACTCCGACAGCACCTTTATCTCGCCATAACTGTTCTTTACACAACGTCTGACGGTATACGGCATCTGTCGAGACAATAGAATGGTTGCGTATGCCAAGCAAAGAGGTGACGGCTTTTTGAAGGTTACCGTCCGGCTTTGAATATTCGATGTCCTCGTAATAATGAAGTGATGTTCCTTCTTCCACAAAAGCCTTTTGCGGAGCGATAATTTCACCGACATGGACGACTTCATCATATGCTCCGCACATTCCGACGGAAATAATATTTCTTACTCCTAATGCGGCGAGAGTTTCGATTGTATCTACTGCTTGCGGAGCACCGCGTCCTCCGTCCGCAAAGCATAGCTGGAATTTCCCAATCTCCCAAATTGGGCAGGAATTAAGAAATCGCGGAAGCGGTTCAGGCAGTTCTGTTGCATTATATTGCGATACGAGGTAATCTGTCGCTTTGCCCATAAAGAATAAAATTGCCGTTTCGGGTAGTTGCAAGTGACACTCGCGATGAGCGCTATGTATTTGTTCTTGTGCAGTAATAACTGCTTTTGAGTCGTCTTTGGGCAAGCACCACATAATTGTCCTCCATATTGCAACTAAATCGAATATTCAGCAATGACTATAGCTCATATATCCCGTAGGGACAGCCCTTGCGGCTGTCCGCTATCGGAATCATAGCATATTCAGCAGATTTAGGCAAGTTCGTTATTAAACCGTGTACCGGAATTACAGGCTTATAGATACCCCAATAAAAAACAGGGAAAACAGATATCATCCGTTTTCCCTGCATGAAGTTTTATATATCCAGCGCCGACGCGCCCTCGGTTATGTCGCTCTTTGCAAAGCCGTTATCTTTGTCAAAATAGAACACGCTTCCGCCGTCGTTTCCGCACATGGCGGAGAAATGACCGTCTTTGAATATGAGCGCCGCACCGTCCTCGGCTCCGATGCCCGAGACTCGGCAGCCTATTACGGCTGTTCCGAAACTCTGCCAGCGTTCGCTGATGAAGTGCGGGCAGTAGCAGTAGGGGAGAAATCCGATGCAGTCGATGAACATGAAGCTGCCGTTTTCGCCGCAGTCGTCATATCCCATGTCGAACCAGCACATCGCGCCGGAGCTGAGCCCCGAAAGGACTTTTCCGCGTTTATACGCTTCTCTGAGCGCCTCGTCCGCGCCGGTCGCCTTGAATGTGTTCATCATGAACTCTAGGTTTCCGCCGCCGGCGTAGACAATGTCCGTGTTTACGAGCGTATCATATATGTGCTCGCGGGTGTTCGCGGGGTCGGTGAGCTTGAGCGTCTCAACCGTGCATCCGAGCTTTTCGAAGCTCTCCCATATGGGCTCGTCGCCCTCGGTGTCGTCGTGCCCGGCAGTCGGCAGGAACACAACGTGAGGATTTTCTTTGCCCGATTCGCGGACTATTCTTTCAAATATCGGCATGACCTCGCCGTCGTCATAACGGCCGCCGCCGAGTGCGATTATCGTTCCCATTCGTCCTCCGTCAGCCGATAACGGCAACATCAAAGCCGTTGTCCTGCGCGTATTTCTCGGCGTCGCTTCCGCTCTCGGTCGAAATCGTGAGCTTGCCGACATCCTTGAATATCTCGCCGCCGAATACGGTAACTCCGGAGTGAATGGTTATCTCGTCGAGTCCGGTGCAGTTGTAGAACGCATATTTGCCGAGCTCTTCCATGCTCTCGGGCAGGACGACTGTTTTGAGCGATTTGCACTCTTCAAACGCGCCCTTTTCGAGCTTTTTGACTCCCTCGCCGATGGTGAGCTTCTCGAGAGAGGAGCAGCGGTAGAATGTGCTCACCGCAATGCTCTCAACCGTGCCGGGAATCGATATCTCGACCGCTCCGGTGCACTTGAGGAACGCGTGGTCGTCAATTTGAGTGACGCCCTCGGGGATAATTATCTTCTTTGCGCTGAAGCACTTCGCGAACGCCCAGTCGCCGATGGTCTCAACGCCCTCGGGCAGGACTATTTCGGTCAGCGCGGAGCAGAAGTAGAAAGCCTTTTCGGATATGGTCTTGGGCGCGCCGTTGAAAACAACGGTCGTAAGCTTGCTCTTTCCGGTGTAGGCATTCTCCTGCGAGCCCTCGAATGCGCTGATGCCGATGTGCTTGATGTTCTTGCCGATAGTTACTTTTTCAAGATTGTCGCAGTACATCGCGGCATAGTTGCCGATTGCCTCGACAGAGTCGGGGAGTATGAGCTCCTTGAGCGTGCTGCTGCTTTTGAGAGCCTTGTTCTCGAGACCGACTACCTTTGCGCCGTCTATCTCCGCGGGAATGGAAACAACGGGGTTGCTCCCTGTGTAGCCCGTGATGCAGGCGGTGTTGTCGGTATATAATGTATAGGTGAAGTCGCCGCTCTTGACGGATTCCGTCTTGACGGTCTTGTCGAGTATATCCTCAACCTTGATGAGCGCCGGGTCGTCGACCGTGACATCGAGGGAGAGGGCGGAGATTATCGCGTTGCCGAGATTGCCGCAGCCTGTGAAAGAGAGGCAGACAACGAGCATCAGCGCAACAACGGCTGCTATTTTACTGAATTTTTTCATCGTCTGTTCCTCACTTTCCGTTCTTCTTTGCCAGGCGCTCCTGCTTCCTGCGCTCGAGGTCTGCCTTGCGCTCCTCTTCGAGTCTCTCGATCTCGACTCTGCGCGCCTCGTACTCGGCGTCGGTGTTCGCTTTTGCGTCAGCGTATCTTGCGCGGATATCGTCAAGATGCGCGTAGTTTTCTTTTTCCGTCAGCTGGCGTCTTGCGTCGAGAAGAGGCTTGACGCTTCTGATGTACTTCGACTTCTCGTTGACGAGCTTCTTGACGGTTCTCTTCTTCTCGAGCTGATGCGCGAAGGTGTCGTCCGGCAGAGCCTCTGCGGCCTTGAACGCATCGTCTGAAGGCTCGACGATATTTTCGGGCGAGCCGTAGAACTTTATCATTGCCTTTCTGGCGTTCTTGAGCGCGCGGGCGTGGACTATGGCGTCGCTGCGAATCTCGCGCTCCTCGTGAGTGGACTTCGGCAGAGCCTTGGCTTCAGCCATGTCCTCTTTGCTGTAGTAGAATATTCCGTTGTATCCGGCAGCCTCAAGCGCTCGGGAACGCTCGACCTGCTTCTTGATGCGCAGGGTGTCGTATTTGTTCATCTCGTCGATGATGAAATCGCACACGGAGATGTCCGCATTGAGCTTGTTGAGCTCTCTGTTCTCTTTCTTCGCGGCCTTTATCGCGGCTTTTCTTGCTGCCTTCGCGGCGTCGATGCCCTTGGGCATAGCCTTCGCTGTATTTATCGCGGCTTTTCTCGCCGCCTTCTCGGCGTCGGTGCCCTTTGGCATAGCCTTCGCGGCCTTTATCGCAGCTTTTCTCGCCGCCTTCTCGGCGTCGGTGCTCTTGGGCATGGCCTTTGCCTGATTTATGCGGTCTTTCTTTATGCCGCGGTTCTGAGTGTTGAATTCTTTGTAAGCGGCTTTCAGTCGCTTGATTTCGTTCTTCTTGAATTCTTTTTCCTCGGGCGTTCTCGCGGGCAGTCTCTCTGCCTTCTTGATGTCGTCCTTTGTGGTCATGAGGGTTCTGTCTTTGTAGAGGAGATTTGCTTCGTCGATTATGTCTATGGCTTCAACGATGCTCTCGTCGCGGAGAATACCGTTGCCGTAGTCCTCGAACATCGCGCGTATCTTGAGCACCTTGACTATGCCGCGCTGCTTGGTCTCGGTCAGATCGTAGAAGAGGTAGGGGACGAAGTTGAGCGCCGCGCCGATAGCTGCGGCGATGATGAGCACGTCGAACATATCCTCCCTGAACGAAGCGACTTCGAGCACGTCGTAGTTGTCCTCAAGACCGAGCATCTGATAGATGGTCGGGAGCACCATGCCGGTGAACATTCCGATGAACGAGCCGATTATGCCGACGGCGCCGAACATTCCGTCGATGCGCTCGCCGGTGAAATACTGCTGATAGTCACGCATACAGCGTTGATTCCCGGGGTGTAGACTATGGCGAAAGAATTGACGAATCTGTTGAGATAATAGAGAATTATCAGAGCGGGGATGTTGTTGTAAAGGGGATAGAGCAGTCCGATGAGCACGACGTTTGTAACATTGCACCAGATAAGCAGGTTTCTCTTGCCGATAACTCTTATCGCTATCGGACAGATGAGCATTGCCCAGAGCGCCGCGTTGCCGATGAGCGTTGTTGCGACTCCGTAAAGACCCATTCTGTCGGGGTAGGCATATATAAATGTCCAGCCGACGATAACGTCGACTGCGCCCTCAAGGAAGCCGAGCCAGCCTGCAAGGGAAGTTATCCAGAAATATTTGTTCTTTGCAACGGCGCGGAATGCGTCGGAGAATTTGAACTGGGTAACGTGGCTCTCTGCCACGATTATTCTCTCTCTCGTTCCCGCGTATGCCACATAGGACAGAAGAAGTCCGACAACGGCGACGAGGGGATGGATTATACGGTAGGTGGTGATGGAGTTCAGACCGCCGGTGAGCGTCGAGAGCATCGGCACGAAAAGACCCGTGAGGGACGGCGCCATGGAGTAGATGATCGACGAGACCGAAACGATATCGGTACGCTCATGGGAGTTGGGCGATATGACGTTTGCAAGGTCTGTGTATGCCTGCTGGAAGAAAGGATAGAAGCACTGCAGAAGGTTATAGCAGAGGAAAACCGCAATGACTTTCTGCATATACGACATCGTCTCATATGGCAGCCAGACGAACACGACCGCTATAATAACGGTGGGAATACCGGTTATCGCAAGCCAGGGACGGAATTTTCCGGATTTGAAGCGGGCGCTGTCGATTATGTAAGAGCGTCCGATAGTGATTCCGAAGCCGATAATAGTCGATGCGACCGCCATATACTGCAAGTGCATCGGCTTGATGCCTATCGTGTTTCCGACAAGGAAGCTCGTTGCGGAAAGCGCGATGAGCGAGCAGAAGAACATGACGAACTGAACGCCCATTCCTCCGACGCCATAGGCAATTATCTCTTTGTAGGAGACATATTTGCCCAAGGCGGGTGTTTTCCAGTGCAGTACGACATTGTTCCATGTTGTGCTGACCTTTTCCTTGAGATTACTCTTTCCCATTTCAACACTCCTTCAGGTCCGCGGCGAAGCAGGGAAAATACGCCCGCAGACAGTTGTTTTAGCCCCCCGATATGAAAAAATTCAATCGGGAAGCATCGACAATTTGCATAAAAGCTCTTATCATTATAGCAAAAATATTAATAGCTTGCAACAGCGTTTTGGACTTAAGTACAATAAAAGCAGAAATTTAATAATTATTTCAGCGTTATCACATTCCTGTTGAATTTTCAGCGGCGAAGTGCTATAATGTCCTCAGAAATTTTTCAGAGGTGAACAGTGTTGAATAAGCCAAAGATAATCGCACACCGCGGTGCTAACCGCTATGCCCCGCAGAACACGATACCCGCATTTGAAAAAGCAGTCGAGCTCGGGGCGGACGGAACCGAGACCGACGTCCATATCACCAAGGACGGGCATATAGTCATCTGCCATAACGACACCGTTGACGAGATGTCCAACGGCACCGGCGCTATCGGCGACTATATGTTTGACGATATCCGCAAGCTCGATTTCGGCAGCAAGTTCTCAAAGGACTTCGCCGGCGTCACTCTACCCACCGTCGAGGAGTACCTCGAGTGCATGAAGAAGAGCGACAAGCTGAGCGTTATGAATATCGAGATAAAGCCCAACAAGTCCGAGCGCGAAGACATAGTACGCAAGACGATAGAGGCAGTCAAGGACTACGGACTTTTCGATGAGCTTCTCATTTCGAGCTTCGACTATAAGATGCTTGTTGAGGCGAAGAAGTACGATCCCAAGTGCAAGACGGCGTATCTCTATCCGATTTACGGACAGGTAGTCAGAAGATGGTTCTTCCAGCCTCTGCACCTCGCGCAGAAAATCGGCTGCGACGCACTGCATCCGCATAAGGCGTTTGCGACAAAAGCGCTCGTCCGCCGCGCCCATGCCGCCGGCATTAAGGTCAACGCATGGACGGTTGACGAGGAAAAGGATGTTATCCAGATGCTCGAAAACGGCGTTGACGGTATTATCACAGACCGCCCCGACTACGTGGAGGGTATTGTGGACAGATACCTCGCCGAGCATAAATAAAGCCTGAAATCAAAGTACCGCAGAGCAAAAGCCCTGCGGTATTTTTGCTGTTTGCTGATGCTCAGTTTGTAGGGTGCGGCGACTCGACGCACCGCTGCCGCGACAGCGGTTTTACGCAGGGGGTAAGATTACGAAGCCGAGACTGAGGGGGTATTGCACGGATTTACCTCTTTGCATAGACTGCTTTGTTTCTCAATGTTCCTGTAGGGTGCGGCGACTCGACGTACCGCTGCCGCGACAGCGGCATAAAACACAATATGCAATTGTAAAATTAACTCTCTGCCTCAACAGCAAAACCGCCGCGGATATCCGCGACGGCTCGTCTTATCAGCTTTTATAACGCCCTTACGCAGTCTTTGAATATCTCGCCGCGCTGCTGATAGCATTTGAACATATCCCAGCTCGCGCACGCGGGGGAGAGCAGTACACAGTCGCCGCTCTCTGCGTCGGCGGCCGCTATGCTGACCGCCTCTTCGAGCGTATCAACGAATTTGTAAGCCTTGAAGCCGGCTCTGTCACAGGCGGCGGCAATGTCGTGCTTCGTCTTGCCTATGAGCAGAAGTTCTTTTACCCTGCCCTCAAATGTCGCTACCCACTCGTCGTAGCTCGACTTCTTGTCGTAGCCTCCGCCTATGAGAATTGTCGGCGAGGGCATGGCGTAGACCGCCTTTATCGCCGCATCGGGGTTCGTGCCCTTTGAGTCGTTGTAGTATTTGACTCCGTTCTTCTCGGCGACGAATTCTATCCTGTGCTCGACCGCCGTGAACTCTTTTATGCCTTGGCGGATGGTGTCGAGCGGCACGCCCATAGCATGGGTCATCGCGATAGCCGCCATGATATTGTCATAGTTGTGCATGCCGACAAGGCTCGTGTCTTTCGTCGTGCAGACGGGCGTTTCAACGCCGTTTTCTTTTATTATCATCGTATCGCCGCGCAGGAATACTCCGCTCTCGAGCTCTTCCGAAGAGCTGAAGAATATTACTTTGCAGCGCGGGGTCTTGCCGAATTCGCGCAGAACCGGGTCGTTGTAGTTGAGCACGCAGAAGTCGTTCTCGTCCTGATTCTTGGTTATCGATTCTTTTATCGCGATGTAGTTTTCGAGCGTCTTGTGCCTGTCGAGATGGTCGGGCGTAATGTTGAGAATAGCCGTGACATGCGGCTTGAAGGTCACCATAGTTTCAAGCTGGAAGCTGCTTATCTCCGCGACCGTCACGCTGTCCTTGTCGCTCTCAAGCGCGTATCCGGTGTAGGGAATCTCGATGTTGCCGACGAGCAGAGCCTTTTTCGCGTGGCGCTTCATTATGTCGTAGGTGAGCGAAGTTGTCGTGGTCTTGCCGTTTGTGCCTGTTATGCCGATAACCGTGCCCTTGTCATGCCTGTAGGCAAGCTCGACCTCGCCCCATATCGGTATATCATGTTCCTTGACGGCTTTCATTATTGGCGTTTCAAGCGATACGCCGGGGCTTACTACGCAAATGTCAACGCGCGAAAAATCGAAGCCCGAAAAATCGCCGAGGATAAATTCTATATTATCCCTGCCTATTTTTTCGCACGCCGCCGCAGTGTCAAAATTCTCGTTGCCGTCGTAGATTATAAAATCCTCGCCGACTTTGATAAGCAGCTGCGCGGCGTTGATTCCGCTGCGCCCCGCGCCGACTATAAGATATCTGCTCATTGTTGTTACCTCCGAATCAGTTGTCGGTCAGGTCGAAATAGACCTGCTTCATATTTTCTGCGCTCAGCTCGTCTGCGCGCTTCTTTCCGTTTTCCGAAAGACGGGCGCGAAGCTCGCCGTCCGTCAGCAGGGTTTTGAGCGCCTTCGCGTATTCGCGGTGGGCGTTATTTATGTTGCCGTAGTCAAAGTCCGGACTCTCGGACATGACGGGGCAGAGGATTCCGCAATCGACTTTTGTCATCTTGTCGCAGTGCGGCAGAAACGGGCGACCGGGCGCAAGAACTTCGGCAGGCCCCGATGTGCAGTCCGTGCTGACCGCCGGAGTGCCGACCGCCAACGCCTCAACAATGACATTCGGGAAGCCTTCGTAATAAGATGTCATCGCAAAAACATCCGCGCGGGATACAAACTTGAACACATTCTTTTGGAATCCCGCAAAGACTATATCGCCTGAATATTCGCTCTTTTTCGCCATTTCACGAACAGCGTTTTCGTATTCGCCGCGGCACCCGAGGAATATCAGCCCCGCATCGGGGATATCTTTTTTCAGCAGCTCAAAGCTTTTTAGCATATCCCACTGGCATTTCTGATCAACGAATCTCGAAGAGAAAGCTATAACTCTGTGCGTGTCATAGAATTCTTTGTATTCTTCGTCGAGTTCTTCTTTTGCGTCCTCGCGGGCTTTTTCGCAGTCGATGATATTATATGCCGTGAAAAGCTTATCTTCGTTTCCCGGGAACATCTCTTCGCATTTTTTCTGCATTTCGAGGGCATTGAAGAGAACATTGCATCCGTGCCGCAGCGCGAATGAATAGAGCTTCGAGCTCTTTATGAGCCGCACATAGTCGCGGCAGGAGATATATTTCACGCACTTCGCGCCCGAGAGCGCGAGCGCTTCGTTCGGCGCGTGAGTGAACGAATACGCAGTGCATATATCATGCTCTTTGACGAATTTTTTTATCGCCGCGGCGCGCTTGAGCATAATAACAGCACGCTGTGCCGTGCCTTTGCCTGCGGGTAATTTTAGATCAACGAATTCGCCCGCGCAGTCGAATCGCTTTTCGCTCGCGTCAAAGACCAGGACATAGACATTGAATTTTTCGCTCAGCAGATGCGATAGCCTGCTCGCAAACCGCTCGCTTCCGCCGCTTCGCAGATCCTGAAGTATTATCGCGACATTTTTCATTTTCAGTTCACTTCTTTGCATATTTTTCGCTCTGGGCTACCGCGAGCCTGTCGCACCGCTCGTTCTCGGGGTGCCCCGCGTGTCCTTTGACCCATATGAACTCATATTCGTGCTTCGAAAGCGCCTTGAGCAGCCGCTCCCACAGCTCGGGATTCAAAACAGGCTTCTTGTCGGATTTTTTCCACCCGTTTCTCTTCCAGTTCCATATCCAGCCTTTTAAAAACGCGTTCGCAACATACTGCGAGTCGGTGTATATTTTTATATCGCAGGGCTCCTTGAGCCTTTCAACCGCGCTTATGACTGCCATGAGTTCCATACGGTTGTTCGTCGTGTTCGCGTCGCCGCCGGACATCTCCGCCTCGTGCTCGCCGTAGCGCAGAACGGCGCCCCAGCCGCCGGGTCCGGGATTGCCCGAACACGCGCCGTCGGTGAATATCTCAACTTTTTTCAGTTCGCTCATATTTCACTCCGTTGGGTTGTTTTAATTAATTCTATCACTAAGTCGGGTCAAAAACAAGGTGATTTTGCCGCCCCGCCGCACATTTATAAATGTGTGAAACTTCGGCTTAAAACCGCTCCCGGCAGGCAATAATAGGAATATCATAAGGAATATCATAAGGAATATCATATCTTCGGAGGGGTCATCATGTACAGCTACGATGCGGACTCGGCGGCTTTTATAAAACGTGCGCAGGGGCTCACTGCGTCCGACTGCGCGAGAGCGGGCGCGGCAGTCGGTGCGGCTTTTGGGCGCGGCAGAGTAGGCGTCGCCTGCCGAAACGACGAGTATTCCCGCGCCTGCGCCGATGCCGTGTGCGCGGGACTGCGTGTTTCCGGCGTCAATGCGTGGTCGTTCGGCGCGTCCTTTGAATCCCAGCTATCTTTTTTAGTTCCGTTCTCGTCGCTCAATGCGGGCGTGTTCGTCTGCGCCGGGGAGGGGACGGTCAGCATCTTCGGCGAAAACGGGCTGAGCGTGTCCGCGGCGCTCGGCAGAAAGGCGGCGGATTTCATGGAGACCGATTTATCTCCCGCGCCGTCGTGCGGGCGACTCTTTGATATGTCCGCCATGGATATGCTCTACCGCGACGAGCTGATGCGCCATGTGCCTTACGGCGTATCCGACTGCGCGATACTCAGCTCGGACCCAATGATATCCGCGCTCATAAACGACTGCATGCGCACCACCTCAAACGAGCGCGCGCTGACCCTCAGAATAAACCGCAGGGGAACGAGCCTTAGCGCATATACTGAAAAGACCGGAGTCGTGCCGTTTGTCAAGCTAATCGCTATCTGCGGAATGTACGAACTCGAGAGCGGGCGGGATATCTCCGTCCCTTATGATTCTCCCGCATTTCTCGATGACCTCGCGCGCAGCTACGGCAGGACGGCTTATCGCTATCTCTCCGCCCCGTCGGACGGCTCGGACAACGTCGCACGCCGGCTCGCGGCGCGTCAGTTCTGGTCGCGTGACGCACTGTTCACCGCGGCGAAGCTCTCCTGTATTTTAGAAGAGAAGAATATGACCTTCCCCGAGCTCTATTCTCTTTTGCCGCCGCTGTTTGTCTACAGCACCACGGCGCAGCTTGAACTGCCGCCCGACTATCTCGACGAGTTCGAGGGCGAGAACTTCTCCTTCGGGCGCGACGGGGCGAACGGCTTCGTGCTTGTCGAAAAGCGCGGAAAAACGCATATTTCACCGCTCGGAAACGGGCGATTCCGCCTGACTGCGCAGAGCTTTGACGAGGAGACCGCGCGCGAGCTCTGCGCCGAAGCGCAGGCGTTCATCTCCTCCGGCGCAAAGTGATTGCAACACCTTTTGCCGATGTGCCTTTTTGTAGGCTGCGCATAATTTTATTGCATCGCGTGTGGCTTAAATTGTATTTACCGATTTGTCCCTATCGGGTGCAACACACTTGACAGTTTTATCCAATCATAGTAAAATTAACAATAGGGATATTTTTGTATTATGACTGCACGCATATGTCTTAACTACCCGAAATTTGTCTTGTATCCATGCTGAAAATATCATCGCGTTTTTAACAGACAAGGCTTTAATTCCCGCACCTTGACCGGTCGGGGTTCTACTTACATCAAAAATTTAACAGAAAAGGAGATTTCTATGCCAAAAGCAAAAGAAACCGGCGCAGCGTCTGCGCCCGCAAAGAAGACTGCGGGCAGGCGCAGCTACCGCAGTTACGGCAAAATTAAGCCCGCACCGGGCAAATCGAAGGCTGAGCCCAAGCCTATAAAAGTGTCGTTTTTAGGCGGCCTGAATGAAGTGGGCAAGAATATGACACTGTTTGAATACGGCGAGGATATGTTCCTTGTCGATTGCGGACTTGCATTCCCGGATCAGGATATGCTCGGAGTCGATCTCGTGCTTCCCGATTTCACCTATGTCGAGCGCAACGCGGACAGAATACGCGGAATAGTCATAACCCATGGACATGAGGATCATATCGGCGGTCTGCCTTATCTTCTCAAGGTTCTCAATGTGCCCGTCTACGGCACGAAGCTCACCATCGGACTCATTCAGGGGAAGCTGCGTGAGCACGGACTGCTCAATTCCGCATCACTCAATGTCATCAATCCCGGCGATGTGATAACCCTCGGCGGTTTTACCGTTGAGGCTATCCATGTCAACCATTCCATACCCGACGCACTCGGACTCGCCATCCGCTGCGAGGGCGGCACTATCGTCCACACGGGCGACTTCAAAATCGACACAACGCCTATCGACGGCGGTATGATGGATCTCGGCAGACTCGCCGAGATAGGGCAGGAGGGAGTCCTCTGCCTTATGTCCGACTCCACCAACGCCGAGCGTCCCGGCTTCACCGAGAGCGAGAGAAAGGTCGGCGAATCGTTCGAGACCCTCTTCCGCAAGGCTGGCAACAATCGCATAATAGTTGCAACATTCTCTTCCAATATCCACCGCGTGCAGCAGATAATGAATGTTGCGGCGAGCCTCGGACGCAAGGTCGCGCTCGTCGGCAGAAGCCTCGAAAATGTCGTGAGCATCTCGGCGGAGCTCGGCTATCTCAATATACCCGAGGGGATAGTTATCGATATCAATATGATAAACCGCTATCCCGCCGATAAGCTCGTTATCATCACCACGGGCAGCCAGGGCGAGCCTATGAGCGCCCTGACCCGCATGGCGTTCTCGGATCACCGTAAGGTCGAAATTCACCCCAACGATTATGTTATAATTTCCGCAACTCCGATTCCCGGCAACGAAAAGACCGTCAGCCGTGTCGTCAACGAGCTGATGAAGCTCGGCGCGGATGTCGTATATGAGAAGATGTACGAAGTCCATGTCTCCGGCCACGCCTGCCAGGAGGAGCTGAAAATGATAATGGGCATCGTCAAGCCGAAATATTTTATTCCGGTTCACGGCGAGCTCAAACACCTGAGAAAACACGCGGGTCTCGCGCTGAGTATGGGTATCCCCAAGGAGAATATACTCATCGCTGACAACGGCAGAGTCGCCGAGATCAGCAAAAAGGCGCTCAGATGTACGTCAACCGTGCCCGCAGGCAGAGTGTTTGTCGACGGCTACGGCGTCGGCGATGTCGGCTCGGTCGTGCTTCGAGACAGAAAGCATCTCGCGCAGGACGGTCTCGTTATCGTCGCTGTCTGCATTGACCGCGAGAGCGGCATGATAGTTTCCGGTCCCGATGTCGTGACGAGAGGTTTCGTCTATGTCAAGGAGTCCGAGGAGCTGATAAACGCCGCGCGTGAAGTCGCCGTTGAGGCTATCGAAGCCCAGACGGACGGCGGATATTTCGATTGGAACAGCATCAAGGCAAGCCTCAGGGACGAGATATCTCACCTGATGTATGAGCGCACCAAGCGCAGCCCGATGATTCTTCCCGTTATTATGGAGGTCTGATGAATGAGTTTTAAGGATTTCCTGCGAGAGCTCGCAGTGGAAATAGCTGCCTTTGTTGCGGCGGCTGCGTTCATTGTTGTTGTCGCTGTCCGCTACAGCGGGTGGGCGGCGCTTGTGGGTAGTGTCCTTCTCATCGCGTTTTCGGTCTATAAGATTGTCAAGTTCTTTAACATCCGCAACCGTGAACGCCAGCTAAGGGACATGGCGTCGCACAGCCTCGACGCGACAGACGCCGGTTCCGTCAACGATTTTCCCATGCCTATGCTCGTGTGCGATGGCGACGGGATAATCGAGCTTTTCAACAGAAGCTTTTTCCATACTTTTATGGATGAGTCGGTCATCGACCGCAAGCTTGCCCAGCCGTTTATCGGCGGCTGCGATCCCGAGCAGGCGGAGTCGAACGGCGCAGCCATAGTCAAAATCAAAGATTCCTATTATATAGTCACCCCGTCATCGTTCGAGTTCAAGGGCGGGAAAGAATATGTTTTCTATTTCACCGATGTAAGCGAGATGAAGCGCGCTCAGCTCGCTTACATAAAGAACAGACCCATCATAATGCTTCTGCAGACCGACGATATCGCGGATATCAAGGCGGATTACAGAGACAGCGAGCGCGCGGCGATACGCGGCGGAGTCGAAGAGGTGATAGAGAACTGGACAGGGCAGTATGACTGCATCATGCGCAAAATCTCCGAGGAGCGGTTCATGATAATCGCCCAGAGCGATGTGCTCGAGAAGATGCGCGCCGACCGTTTCAGCGTTCTCGACAAGATACGCGAATATAAATATAAAGAAAGAGTGCTCGGTCTGACCCTCTCGATAGGCGTCGGCACGGGCGTTGCCATAACCGATTGCGAAAAGTCCGCCGAGCAGGCGCTCGATATGGCGCTCGGACGCGGCGGCGATCAGGCGGCGGTCAAGACGAAGGACGAGTATGAGTTCTTCGGCGGCGTTTCCAAGAGCGTCGAAAAGGTCACAAAATTCCAGACCCGCGTCGCGGCTTCGTCTCTTTCGAGTCTTATCAGCGCGAGCGACCGAGTGATGATAATGGGTCATTCGTTCCCGGATATGGACGCTTTCGGCGCGGCAGTCGGCGTGTCGTCGATAACCCGCGCCCTCGGTATCGACGCGTATATCGTCCTCGATGAAAACCGCAACTTTGCCGGCGCCGCTGTCGATATGCTCCGAGCTGACGGCTGGGACGGCAAGATAATCGATGTCAACGAAGCCCTCGCGCTCATGACGAGAAAGACCCTGCTCGTCGTTGTCGATACCCATAAGAGCAGCTTTGTCGATTTCCCGACTCTCTATGAAAAGGCGTCCGCCACGGTCGTTATCGACCATCACAGAAAATCGGTCGATCATATCAAAGACGCGCTCATTTTCTTCCATGACCCCAACGCCTCGTCGACCTGCGAAATGGTCACGGAGCTCATGCGCTATATAACCCCCGCGCCGGCGCTTTCTCCCGTTGAGGCTCAGGCGATGCTCGCGGGCATAATGCTCGACACAAAGGAGTTCGTCCTCTCAACAGGTGTGCGCACCTTCGAAGCGGCGGCTTTCCTCAAGGGCAAGGGTGCAGATACCGTCGCGGTAAAGCGCCTGTTCTCGAATTCGATCGAGAGCAACCGTAAGCGCAGCGAGATAATCTCCGCCGCGCATATCTACAGGGGCTGTGCCATAGCCTGCACCGCACCCGGCATGGAGAACGCGAGACTGCTCAGCGCCCAGGCGGCGGACGAACTGCTTGAAGTCAGCGGCGTAAAAGCCTCGTTTGTTATCTTCGACAGCGGAAAGGACAGCGTCAATATCTCGGCGCGCTCCTACGGCGACCTGAATGTCCAGATAATCATGGAATATCTCGGCGGCGGCGGCCACCGCACCATGGCGGCGGCTCAGCTCACCGGCGTGAATATGGAGGAGGCAAAGTCGAAGCTCTGCGAAGCGATCGACGCCAAATATCCTCGCACCGACGGCGAAGAGCCAACCCCGATTTCGTGATATTCATACTGGCTCCCTTGTGTAAAGAGAGCTGTCACGAAGTGACTGAGGGATTGACCTCACTTCGCTCAGACGATAAATATAGCTGATATCATCCGCCCGCGAATCGGTGTAAAATTACCGACAACAAACTCACATCGGCGCCCCTGAAAGGGGAGCTGGATTGGCGAAGCCAAGACTGAGGGGTTAGCTCGCTGATATAAATAAATGCATACAGTAGTGGCGGGTATCATCCGCCCGCCAAGTTTGAATAAAATCATTGGCGTGCGGCTTGTATGGTGCGGCGACCCCGACGCATCGATGCCGCCTGAGCGGCATGAAATTTCGCACAAGCCAATCACAATATGCTGCAATTCGCCACAAAATCACACCCATAAATAACCCGAAAGGAATTGATATAAATGAAAGTTATTCTCACTCAGGATGTAAAAAGCCTCGGCAAGAAAGGCGAGCTCGTCAACGCTTCCGACGGCTACGCGAGAAACTTCCTCTTCCCGAGAAAGCTCGCCGTTGAAGCAAACGCTCAGGCGATGAACGAGCTGAAAAACCGCGAGTCCGCGGAGAAGTACAGGCTCGAAACCGAGCTCAAGAACGCCAAGGAAGTTGCCGCGAAGATAAACGGCAAGACCGTCAAGCTCACCGCAAAAGCGGGTCAGGGCGGGAAAATTTTCGGCTCCGTCACCGCAAAGGAAGTCGCCGAGTCGATAAGCCGCCAGTTCGGCGTCTCGGTCGATAAGAGAAAGGTGTCCATGGAGGATATCAAGTCTTTCGGCACATTCAGCGCCGAAGTGAAGGTATATAACGGCGTCAACGCAACCGTCTATGTCAGCGTGGGCGAGGAATAATTGCTGAAAACCGGAGGATCTAACAAAAGTGGATGTGAATAACCTAACCCTGCCCGAGGGGTATCAGATGCCCTTCAGCCTTGAGGCGGAGCAGGCGGTGCTCGGATGCGTGCTGATGGATCCGAACTGTATGCCGCAGGTGCTGATCTATCTTCGCCCGGAGTATTTCTATCTCCCGCAGCACAAAGAGATTTTCTCCGTCATGGTGAGTCTCGATGCGCTCGGCAACAAGATCGATCCGCTCATTATTCTCGAAACTCTCAAGAATAACGGAACATATGACGAGGCGGCAGGCAAGAACTATCTGTTCCAGCTCGCTCAGAGCGTGCCGACCACTTCAAATGTCGAGTCATATGCAAAAATAGTGCGCGAAAAATATTTCATGCGCACCCTCATCACCGTCTCGCAGGAGACTATCGACAACGCCGTCGCCCAGACTGACAGCGCGGATATGCTTCTCGACGCGGCGGAGCAGAGGATATACGATATCCGCCAGGGCAAGACGAGCACAGGCCCGTCGAAGCTCAGCGATATAATAGTCAATCAGGTCTATGATACCCTGCAAAAATTGAGCTCCGAGGGCGCAGAAGCGTTCAAGGGAATCTCAACCGGCTACAGGGATCTTGACGATGTTATCGCCGGACTCAACAAATCCGACCTTATACTTATCGGCGCGCGCCCTGCAATGGGTAAAACGAGCTTCGCTCTTAACCTTGCGAGGAATGTCGCTGTTAAAGCGAAGAAAAAGATACTCTTCTTCTCGCTCGAAATGACGAAAGAGCAGCTTGCGCAGAGAGTGCTCTCCACCGAAGCGCGCGTGCTTAGCACAAAGATGAGAACAGGTCAGCTCGATACCGATGACTGGACCCGCCTCGGACTTGCTACCGCTTCGCTAAACGACTGCGAGCTGTATTTTGACGATACGAGCACGATAACCGTCGCCGAGATGAAAGCGCGCGCACGCAGACTCAAGAACGTCGATTGTATTATTATAGATTACCTCGGACTTATTCGCTCCGGCACAAAGGTCGAAAACCGCGTGCAGGAGGTTACTGAGATAACCCGAAGCCTCAAGCTCATGGCGAAGGATCTGAATATCCCCGTCATCTGCTGCGCCCAGCTCTCCAGAGGCACCGAGGGCAGAGGAAAATCCCACCGTCCTCAGCTGTCCGATCTGCGTGAATCGGGCTCTATTGAGCAGGATGCGGATATAGTCCTCATGCTCTACCGTGAGGAATATTACAAGAACGAAAAAGACGACCCGGACGGCGACGATGAGCCCGCGCCCACTGCGCCCGTTGCCAACGAGGTCGAGGTCATTGTTGCCAAGAACAGACACGGTCCGACGAAGACCGTCGATTTCATCTGGGATGCGGATCACACTCTGTTCATGGGCGTGGAGAAGATTCAGAATGCTTGATAAAGCGCTCAGCGCCGTGGAAAAATATAATATGCTCAGCCCGGGAGCTGCGGTCATAGCCGCGGTCTCGGGCGGTGCCGATTCAATGGCAATGCTGCTCTTTCTTATGAAAATAAGCGAGCGGTATTCGCTGTCCCTGACTGTCGCCCATGTCAACCACGGGCTGCGCGGTGAGGAGGCGCGGCGCGACGAGGAATATGTGCGCTCCTTCTGCGAAAAGAACTCTCTTCGCTTTGAAGTCCTGCATGCCGATGTCGCAGCACTTGCAAAACAGAGCGGGGAGACCTGCGAAGAGTGCGGGCGAAGAGTGCGCTATGAGTTCTTTGAATCGATAGACAAAAACGCGAAGATCGCAACCGCCCATACCGCGAGCGACAACGCCGAAACGATGCTCTTCAATCTCGCACGCGGCTCGTCGCTGAAAGGTCTGTGCGGCATACCGCCCGTTCGCGGGAATATTATAAGACCGCTGATATTCTGCACGAGAGAGGATATAGAAGTGTTCTGCCGCGAAAATTCTCTCGATTTCGTGACGGACAGCACCAATCTGACTCTCGATTACAGCCGCAATAAAATTCGCCATATCGCAGTCCCGGCGCTCAAGGAGATAAACTCCGCTTTTGAAGAGAACGCCTCGCATTTTTCTCAGAATGCAGCACTTGATGAGGATTTTCTTGAGTGCGAAACGGAGTCGCTTCTGGCGTCCGCTAAAAAGGACGGCGGTTTCTCATGCGAAGCCCTGCTTTCGGCTCATCCGGCGATACGCCGCCGCGCTCTGCTCGGCGCTATTAAAAATGTATGCCCGAAGTCGGCGGACTTCAAGACTGTAAATGCAGTTGAAAATATTCTCCAAGGCGGCGGGAAAATTCAGCTGTCGCCCGATATTTTTGCCGTCTCGGACGGCGATATTATTCGCTTTGAAACTCCCGCGAAGATGAGCGAAGAGTGGTCCGAAGATGTCGAACCTGAGTGCATAAACGGCTCTGTATGCCATAACGGGCGCGTTTCAATTTGTCGGGTTAACAAAAAAGTTTTCTTTGATACACAAAAAATTCACAAAGATATGTTGGATTATTGCATTGATTGTGATAGAATAAATGGAAAAGTTCAAGTCGGGAGCCGCCGCGCGGGAGATAAACTGACCCTTGCAAAGCGCGGATGCACAAAAAGCCTGAAAAAACTTTTCAATGAGGCACATGTCCCGCCGGAGAGCCGCTGCGATGTCGCAGTGCTGCGCGACGAGTCGGGTGTGCTGTGGGTTGAGGGATTCGGCGCGGACAGACGATGCCGCGTCGGAAAAAACACTGAAAATGTGCTTATAATACGGAGGGAAAAGCAATGATAGAGGATATAGAGAGAGTATTGCTCAGCGAAGAGCAGATACATGAGATAGTCTCCCGCCTCGGCAGGCAGATAAGCGAGGACTACAAGGGCAAAAAGCTGCTCATGGTCAGCGTCCTTAAAGGCTCGGTCGTTTTCATGGCGGATCTCATGAGAGCGATAACGATACCCTGTGAGATAGACTTTATGGCGGTTTCGAGCTACGGCTCGGGAACCGAAAGCTCCGGCGAAGTCAAGATAATCAAAGACCTTGACAGACCCATCGAGGGCTACGATCTGCTTCTGGTCGAGGATATCCTCGATTCCGGCAAGACCCTCCATTACATATCCGAGATGCTCAGAGCGCGCAGACCCGCGAGCATAAAGATATGCACCTTCCTCGATAAACCCGAGCGCCGCATGATAAAGGATCTCAAGGCGGACTATGCGGGAACGGAAGTGCCCGACGAGTTCGTTGTCGGCTACGGTCTCGACTATGCCGAGAAGTACCGCAACGTGCCTTTCCTCGGCGTGCTCAGCCGTTCGGTCTATGAGAAGTAAGAGCGGCTCATTCAAGAAAACTTCGGCAGTCATAGGAGTGATTTGACGTTTGAAAAATAACAAGAAAGACACCAACAGCGGCGCAAGAAAAGCGCTGGCATGGATACCGTATATTCTTATACCCGTCCTTATAATCTCCGGCGTTTCCCTCTATGCAAGGCAGCAGAAGAAGGAAAAGCTTGAGTATTATCAGGTCGTGCAGTATTTTGACGACAAGAAGGTCACGGAATACGATCTGAATATGTCGAGCGGCGCGCTTGAGTTCAAGCTCAAGGGCGACAACAAGGTGTATACCTACACCGTCCCGAATGTCAGTATGTTCCAGGAGGACATACACAACGGCGTTATCGCATATAACAGAGCGCATCCGGACGCCCCGATAAAGGCGCAGTACGAGACCGGCTCAACCGGCGCACTGCTTCTCAATATCGTCCCGACGCTTCTCATGCTCGTCATTCTCGGCGTACTTCTGTTCTATATGTTCCGCAAGATGAACAACGCCATGAACAACGAGAATAACCGCACCCTTTCGTTCGGCAAGGCGCGCGTCAAGCGTGCAAAGGACGAGAGCCGCAAGACGACGTTTGATGATGTCGCGGGCGCTGACGAAGAGAAAGAGGAGCTCAGCGAGATAGTCGATTTCCTCAAAGACCCCTCACATTTCAACAAGCTCGGCGCGAGAATACCGCGCGGCGTTCTGCTCGTCGGCCCTCCCGGTACAGGTAAAACATTGCTTGCAAGGGCTGTCGCGGGCGAAGCTAACGTGCCTTTCTTCTCGATTTCCGGCTCGGATTTCGTCGAGATGTATGTCGGTGTCGGCGCTTCCCGTGTGCGCGACCTTTTCAATGAAGCAAAGAAAAATTCGCCTTCGATAATCTTTATCGATGAGATAGACGCCGTCGGACGCCACAGAGGCGCAGGCATGGGCGGCGGACATGACGAGCGTGAGCAGACTTTGAACCAGCTGCTCGTCGAGATGGACGGCTTCGGTGCAAACGAGGGCGTTATAATCATCGCGGCGACTAACCGCCCCGATATCCTCGACCCCGCGCTTCTGCGTCCCGGCAGATTTGACCGCCAGGTAACAGTCGGCTATCCCGACCTCAAAGGACGCGAGGCTATCCTCAAAGTCCACGCCAAGGGCAAGCCCCTCGGCCCCGATGTCGATCTTTCGACCATTGCAAAGACAACTATAGGCTTCACCGGCGCAGACCTCGAGAATCTGCTCAACGAAGCGGCTCTTCTCGCCGCGCGCCGCGATAAAAAAGCCATCACCATGACCGAGATAGAAGAGGCGATGATAAAGGTCGTCGCGGGCACCGAGAAGAAGAGCCATAAGATGACCGACAAGGAGAAGCGCCTGACTGCTTATCACGAGGCAGGCCACGCAGTCTCCGCCTATTATCTCGAATATAACGACCCGGTTCATCAGGTCTCGATTGTCCCGAGAGGTCAGATGGGCGGATACACAATGTATCTCCCGACCGAGGATAAGAGCTATCATTCAAAGAACGAGATGCTCGATAATCTTGTCAGCCTGCTCGGCGGCAGAGTTGCCGAAGCGCTGATAATCGGCGATGTCTCGACCGGCGCGTCGAACGATATCGAGCGCGCTACGGATATAGCGCGCAAGATGGTCACGAAGTACGGCATGAGCGAGAAGCTCGGCCCGATAACCTTCGGCTCGGGCAACGACGAAGTGTTCCTCGGCAGAGATTATTCTCACCTGAAGAACTACTCCGAGGAGACCGCCGCAGAGATCGATGAGGAAATCAACCGCATCATCACCACGGCTTACGGCAGAACCGAGGATATCCTCAAAGAGCATATCGACAGGCTCCACGCAGTCGCAGGCGCGCTTATTGAGCGCGAGAAGATAAGCGGCGAGGAGTTTGAGACGATAATGCACGGCGGCACTCTTGATCCGCTCAGTGCACAGAGTGATGACAGCAAACCTGCTGAAGTGCCGGAGCAGTCCGACGCTCAGAACAATGAGGAGGCAGACGGAAATGAGAAAGAATCTGAGTAAGATGTTTTTCGGAATAGCGGTCGTTGCCGCAGGAATCATATTCCTCGGCTCGGCGTTCGGCTTCTGGGAGATTAGCGAGCTGAGCGGCTGGTGGACTGTGTTCATTATTGTCCCCGCTATCGGCAGCATGATAGCCTCGGGTCTTGACCTGCTCAATGTCGCGGCTTTCGCGGTCGGCGTGTGGCTGCTGATCAAGTGCAACCCCCAGTGGGTACCCGCAGAGCGCATGAACCATTTCGCTATCGCTATCGCGCTTGTCACGGTCGGCTTCTGGCTGATATTCAGCACTGTCAAAACAAAGAAGCTCAAAAAGCATCTCGATGACAACAGCGGACCCATTTCGCAGGAGAGCAAGCCTACTTATACAGCGGTCTGCTCGGGCGGCGTTTATAAGAACACGACCGGCAACCTGCTCGGCGCTCATTGCTTCGCTATCCTCGGCGGTCTTGAAGTTGACCTGAGCGAGGCGCAGATAAACGAAGAGATAACGATAAGCGTCACCTCGATTCTCGGCGGAGTCGATATCTATTTGCCCGAGAATGTCAGAGTTGAGTGCTCGGACGGCGCGAGCCTGCTCGGCGGCATCGACAACAAGATGCCCGCGAACAACGACCTGTCTCAGCCGCTCGTCCATATCAAGCATTTCAATGTCCTCGGCGGCACTGATGTTATGACAAGAGTCCATAAAAACGCATAAATGATTTCGCGCCCGGTGTCCTCGGATTCCCGGGCGTGTATTTTTAAAAGAAATGGCAGAGCCGCAATTTATTGAACCAACCCGTAGGGCGGACTTTGTTCGCCTATTTTGGCTCCCCCTGTAGGGGAGCTGGCTCGGCGAAGCCGAGACTGAGGGGTTAATTTGCCGTTCCAAACCAGCGGCAACCGCGGTAGGGGCGGATATTATCCGCCCGCGAGAATTGCACAAGTCTATTGATATCGCACCCGTAGTGGCGAACTTTGTTCGCCTGTTTGGCTCCCCTTGCAGGGGAGCTGGCTCGGCGAAGCCGAGACTGATGGGTTAATTTGTCGTTCCAAACCAACGGCAGCCGTGGTATGAGCGGATATCATCCGCTCGCGAGAATTGTGCAATATTGAAATTGTAGCAATTTACTTTCTATCTTCGCGTCCTACCCCAATCAAATATTTTGCACTACCTGCGTTTCGGCATTTTCTTTTTATTTGAAAAAGAAAACGCCTGCAAAAGAAAAGCAAACTCAGGGCTACGCCCCGAGACCCCGCGAACGCCGAGCCGCAGTACAAAGATTGCGATACTCAATAAGCAGCTTGGCACATTCGCTCGCAAACTCACTTCGCTCAAACAGTGCGAGCTCGTGCGGCTTGCAAGCAAGCCGTCCCCTCGCTCAAGTCCAATAGCCGCTACCACTGCGGCGCGGCTATTGAAAGCCTGATAATCAAAATGGCTGAGTCGCTTGCTTTTACTTTGAGCGGACTAACTTTGTTCGCCTATTTTGGCTCCCCTGTAGGGGAGCCGTCTCGGCGTGACGGACGGTCGCTTATTTAAACTGCCTCACCGAGAAATTCATATCTAACATCTAAAGTCTAATGTCTAATGTCTAACAATACGAAAGGAATGAAAAATGATGAAGCATTGCGGAACACAAAGAATAGAAACGGACAGATTGATTTTAAGAAGATTTGTTAGCGAAGATGCTGCCGCAATGTATAAGAACTGGGCATCGGATCCGCAGATCACCGAATTTTTGATGTGGCAGGCGCATCCGAACCGAGAGGTAAGCCAAAGCGTAACAGAGGATTGGGTGAATCGGTATTCCGACAAGAATTATTATAATTGGGCTATCGTATTGAAAGATAACGGAGACGAGCCTATAGGAGATATTGCGGTGGTACATATGAACGAAGAAGTGTCCATGATGCATATCGGATATTGCATAGGCAAAGCTTGGTGGCATCAGGGAATTACTTCGGAAGCGCTGAAAGCCGTTATGGATTTTCTGTTTGATGAAGTAGATGTAAACCGTATTGAATCAAGACACGACCCGAGAAATCCTAATTCCGGCAAGGTGATGGAGAAATGCGGAATGAAATACGAGGGTACGCTGCGCAGCTCTGATTGGAACAATCAGGGTATTTGCGATGCGTGCTGCTATGCATCGCTAAAATCAGAACGGTAATTTTTGCTTGCGCTGTTTTTTCTCATAACGCGCAAACTGATCCTGCCGCCGTATACCGTTCGCCTTTGTCTGCCGCGCACAAAAATGTCGGCTTATTCGCCCGCCGAATTTACACTTTGTTTTCATCATTTGTTTGACATGCGGCGCATTTTGAATTACAATAAATAGATAGCGAGCAGGCTGGGCAGCTGCGGGGATCTTTTAATTAAGATCAATGAGGAAAGTCCGAGCTTCACAGAGCAGGATAACGGCTAACGGCCGCCGAGGGTGACCTTAGGGAAAGTGCAACAGAGATATACCGCCCGCTTTGCGGGTAAGGGTGGAAAGGCGAGGTAAGAGCTCACCGGCGTGCGGGGAACCGCATTGCCCTGCAAACCCTATCCGGAGCAACACCGACCGGAGAGGAGCGAAAGCTCCGCGCTTGCTCGGCGTAATTCTCTCCGACAGGTGGCTTGAGCGTATCGGCAACGGTGCGCCTAGACAGATAGTTGCCTTAAAAGACAAAACTCGGCTTACAGGCCTGCTCGCTTATCCGGTTTATTCTATATGTAACCCGCCGTGTGTCCCCGGCATATGATGTGCTGAGGTGATATCAATGTCGGACGGAGTGCTTCTCGGCATCTTTGCGTCGTTCGTGCTCATCGGCGTGGTCAGTATATCGTATTACATACTGCTGAAAATTCTGCATCCGCGCTCAAACGGCAGATATATCGTCGTTATCCCCGCGAGGGCGGGAATGACCGATGTCGCGGGGAAGGGTTATGCCCAGCGGCTTCGCAGCGGAATGCTCGGCGATAAGGAAGCCGTTGTGATTCTCGATCTCGGTATGGACGAAAAACAGATCGAAGAGTGCAGAAGAATGTGCAGAAGCTGCGAGGGGCTTTATCTCTGCTCCCCCGGCGAATTTGAAAAGTTCGTTTCCCGAAAGGATATATAAATGGAGGAACATGAGAGGATACGCATAAGCGGCGTGATAAACGATGTGACCTTTGCGAATCCCGAAAACGGGTTCACGGTTCTCGAGCTCGAAAGCGGCGATGAGCTGATAACCGCAGTCGGCGTCATGCCCGAGCTCAAAGCCGGTGAGTTGCTTGAACTCTCCGGCTATTGGGATTTTCATGCCTCCTTCGGCCGCCAGTTCAGGGTCGAGCTGTGCGAGCATAAAATGCCCGCGTCCGCCGGCGATATCCTCCGATATCTCGCAGCAGGCGGAGTCAAGGGCATCGGCTCGAAGCTCGCGGTCAAAATAGTTGACAAGTTCGGCGAGAATACTCTTGATATAATCGAAAACGACCCCGAGCGTCTTGCGCAGATTCGCGGCATATCGCCCGAAAAGGCGAAGCAGATCAGCGCGGATTTCAAGCGCCAGTTCGCCGTGCGCGAAATTATGATATCGCTCGAAAAATACGGCATGACGACCGCCGAATGTGTCAAAGCTTTCAATGCGTTCGGCGTGCGCGCCGCAGATATAATCAAACGCAACCCCTATGCGCTGTGCGGCGAGGGAGTCGGCTTCAGCTTCGAGCGAGCCGAGTTCATCGCGGATCAGCTTCCCGACCCGCCCGATAACGGGTATCGGCTCCAGGCGGGCGTTCTGCATGTCATGAGCCACAACCTCTCGAACGGGCATACCTGCATCCCACGCGAGAAGATGTTCGCCCCGTGCGCCGAGCTGCTCTCGACTAATGAGGACACGGTGGATATAACCATCGACGAACTGATAGGCTCGGGCAGGCTTGTCAGCGAGTTTATCGATAACCGCGAGTTCTTATTTCTGCCGCATATCTACAAGGCGGAAAAGTCCTCGGCGGAGCGCATGAAACAGATACTCCGATTCCCTCCCGCAGGCAGAAAAGCGACGGACAGGGAGATTGACAGAATAGAGAAAAAGAACGGCATAAAATACGGCGATCTCCAGCGAAAGGCGATAGTCACCGCCATTGAGCGCGGTCTGCTTATCCTGACGGGCGGCCCCGGAACGGGAAAAACAACTACCCTGAACGGGATCCTTCAGCTGTTTGAGGATGACGGGCTCAAGGTCGCGCTCGCCGCACCGACGGGACGCGCCGCAAAGCGCATGAGCGAGGTCACGGGCAGACCCGCCAAGACCATCCATCGACTGCTCGAGGTCGAGTGGGACAAGCACGATCGCCCGCAGTTCTCGCGCAACGCACGCAATCCTCTCGACGCTCAGGCGGTTATCCTCGACGAGCTGTCGATGGTAGATATAACTCTTTTTTCAAGCTTTCTCGAGGCGCTCCCGATAGGCTGCCGCCTTGTTATGGTCGGCGATTCGGATCAGCTGCCGCCGGTCGGCGCAGGCAATGTCCTGCACGATATGATAGCCTCCGGGATTATCCCGGTCATTGAGCTGACCGAGGTTTTCCGCCAGGCGATGGAGAGCCTGATAGTCGAAAACGCCCATAGAATAGTCAAGGGCGAGCCGCCGAAGCTCGGCGTGCGCGACAAGGACTTCTTCTTCATGCGGACTGACTCGCCGTTTATCGCGGCAAAGACCGTCTCGGGTCTGTGCGCCGCGCGCCTGCCCCGTGCCTATGGATATTCACCGCTTGACGATATCCAGGTCATCTGCCCGTCGAGAATGGGTGAGTGCGGCACGAACAACATCAACCGCGTCATGCAGGCTTCTCTCAATCCGCCGGATGCCTCGAAGCCCGAAACTACAGTCGGCGCGACAGTGTTCCGCACGGGCGACAAGGTCATGCAGACGCGCAACAACTATGATATCGAGTGGACAGGCCCCGACGGCGACGGGACTGGGATTTTCAACGGCGATATAGGTATTCTCAGAAAGGTCGATCTTCGCTCGCGCATGGCGGAGATAATGTTTGACGAGCGCAAGGCGGTTATCCCGTTTGAAGCCTTGCAGGAACTCGAGCTTGCCTACGCCGTGACCGTTCACAAGAGCCAGGGCAACGAGTTCCCCGCGGTCATAATGCCGATAATCGGCGTGCCGCCGCGCCTTGCTTACAGAAACCTGCTCTATACGGGCGTCACCCGCGCGAAAAAAATACTTGTCCTCGTCGGCAGTCAGAGTCAGATTTACGCTATGGCGGCGAACGACAAAAAAGCCAGACGCTATTCCGCGCTCAAACATTTTCTTCTGGTGAACGAAGAATGAAGATGTCGGCGTTTGAATATATCTCATATGCTCTCTTCCCGCGCCGATGCGCCCTGTGCGGCAAAGTCGTGCCGCCGGATATGCCTGTGTGCGACCGGTGCGAAGCCGATCTCGAATATGTAAAAGGCGAGCTGTGCCCGCACTGCGGCAGGGAGAAAAAGTATTGCTCATGCTCGTCTCACCGACGCTTTTTCGAATCGCAGACCGCGCCGTTTTATTATTCTGGTGCCGCAAAGCGTTCGGTTCATGCCCTGAAATTTGACGGCTGTGTTCAGAATGCCGTGGGACTCGCCCGGTTTATGTCGGACAGCGTTAAAAAGAATTTCGCGGGCGTGAAGTTTGATTTCGTCTGCTGTGTGCCCCTGTCGGAATCTTCGCTCAAAAGGCGCGGATATAACCAGAGCGCACTGCTCGCAAAAGAAATTGCAAAAGAGCTCGGCGTGCCGTTTGAAGAAAAACTGCTCTCCCGACCGTTTCAGGGAAAGGAGCAGAAAACGTTGGGCGGCATCGAGCGCTTCGGCGGAGTCATCGGCGCGTTCGATTGCGCCGAAAACAAAATTACAGAAAATGCTGCAGTTCTGCTCTGCGACGATATATCAACAACGGGAGCGACACTCAACGAGTGCGCAAAGCTCCTGCTTCTGCGCGGCGCGGATAAAGTATATTGCGTCAGCGCGGCGATAACCAAAAAGGAGGACGGAAAATGCTCGGAACAAACATCGGAATAGACCTCGGCACAACTTCCATACTCATCTTCGTTGAGGGCAAGGGAATAGTCGTCTCCGAGCCGAGCGCCGTCGCATTCGATACCGATACGGGCAGACTCCTGGCGGTCGGTCAGAAAGCGGCGGATATGATTGGGCGCAACCCCGATTCCATAACCGTCGTCAAGCCCATGCGAAGCGGAGTTATCTCGGATTTCACCGCCACAAAGGCGATAGTCCGCGTCCTACTCTATAAAGTCTGCAAAAACATGGTGTTTAAGCCCAATATAGTCGTCTGTATGCCCTCGACCGTCACGAACCTTGAGAAGAGAACTATCCTCGATCTCGTCACCGCCGCAGGAGCGGGCAGGGCGTGCCTTATAGAAGAGCCGCTCGCCGCGGCACTCGGCGCGGGGCTTGATATCAGACGCCCGATGGGCACGATGGTCGTCGATATCGGCGGCGGAACTGCGGATATCGCAGTTGTCACCATGGGCAGTATCTCAATTTCAAAATCGGTCAAAATCGCCGGCAATATCCTCGACGAGGATATAATCCGCTACCTGCGCCGCGAGCGCAATATAGTCATCGGCGAAAAGACCGCCGAGAGCATAAAAAAGCGCATCGGCTGTGCGTATCTGCGCGACACCGAGCTTGCAATCGGCATAAAGGGCAAGCACTATATAACCGGAATGCCGATAACTGATGAAGTCAACACCACGGAAGTCTATCTCGCCATGCGCGAGCACCTCGAAGCGATAGCCGAGGGCGTGCGCAGCGTGCTCGAGGTGACGCCGCCCGAGCTCGCGGGTGACATCTCCGAGACGGGTATACTTTTAACCGGCGGCGGCGCTCTGCTCGACGGCATGGATAAGCTCATAGAGAAGAGAACCGGCGTCCATGTCATTATTCCCGACGATCCGCTCGAGTGCGTCGCGCTTGGCACGGGCTATGCCATCGAGCATATGGATATCCTC